>Ga0102595_100033_pt1 | contig 401346 bp, 379 predicted proteins | sample Araplaol_mTSA_r2_2_FD_76864 | JGI IMG/M metagenome (GOLD analysis project Ga0102595, IMG submission 76864) | Arabidopsis root microbial communities from North Carolina, USA - plate scrape MF_Col_mTSA_r2 (SPADES assembly) (version 2) | ecosystem: Host-associated > Plants > Roots > Endosphere... | reverse complement strand
GCAGCGTAAGTCGAAGCTTCGCCAGAGCAACCGCAGAGCCCCTCGCCTTAAAATACACCCCTGGCTTCTCTTTTGGCTGCAATACAGGGGGAGGCACGCCGCGGATAAGTTAAGTCTCGACGCGACATACTCTTGCATACCAACTGCCAATCGTCGTCGAGCCCGAGCGTGATCGAGAAGTGGAACGCCCCGGTCCTTTCCTTCTGCCCATCCCCCGGGTGCCAAAGGCACGCCGGGCTGTCGGTGCATCTCCTCCCTCTCCCCTTCAGGGGAGAGGGCCGGGGAGAGGGGCATGTCGAAAGTGCACCGCATTCGCCCCTCTCCCCCACCCTCTCCCCGCAAGCGGGGAGAGGAAGAAGCTGTGACAACCACATGTCGTAAAAATCACCCGGTCGATCAGTGATCATCAACTAATCCATTTCTTCGATTGCATCCGGGGTGGCATCCCTTGGGCCGCAATCAGCAAGGAGCTTGGGAGATGGACGCAAAGACTGGATCGATCGACGGCGGCGGCTGTCCGATACATGGCGCTGGCGGTGCGCGCGCGCTGCTTGGCCGCACCAACAAGGATTGGTGGCCCGAGATGCTCGCCACCGAAATCCTCAACCCCAACGGCTCCTCCAACCCGATGGGCGCCGATTTCGACTATGCCGAAGCCTTCAGGCAGCTCGATTATCCCGCGCTCAAGGCCGACCTCACCGCGCTGATGACCGACAGCCAGCCCTGGTGGCCGGCCGATTACGGGCATTACGGCCCCTTCTTCATCCGCATGGCCTGGCACGCCGCCGGCACCTATCGCACCGCCGATGGCCGTGGCGGCGCCAATAGCGGCCAGCAGCGTTTCGCTCCGCTCGACAGCTGGCCCGACAACGGCAATCTCGACAAGGCGCGCCGCCTGTTGTGGCCGATCAAGCAGAAATACGGCAAGCATATCAGCTGGGCCGATCTGTTCATCCTCGCCGGCAATGTCGCGATCGAGAGCATGGGCGGGCCGGTGTTCGGCTTCGGCGGCGGCCGCCCCGACGTCTTCGAGCCCGAGCGCGACATCTATTGGGGCTCGGAGGACAAATGGGTCAACGAGGGCGTCCAGACCCGCATCGCCCCCGAGCACGGCTTCCATGAGATCGAAGGCCCGCTCGCCGCGATCCAGATGGGCCTGATCTACGTCAATCCCGAGGGCCCGCAGGGCAATCCGCATGACGATGCCGGCATGGCGCGCGACATGAAGGAGACCTTCGCGCGCATGGCGATGAACGACGAGGAGACCGTCGCGCTCACCGCCGGCGGCCACACCTTCGGCAAGGCGCATGGCAATGGCGACGCCTCGCTGCTCGGCGCGGCTCCTTCGGGCGCCGATCTCGTCGCGCAGGGCTTTGGCTGGGTCAGCGGCCATGAGAGCGGCGGCATCGGCGAGCACACCGTCACCAGCGGCATCGAGGGCGCCTGGACCAACACCCCGCGCGAGTGGAGCGAGAACTTCTTCCGCCTGCTCCTCGACTATGACTATGAGCTGGTGCAGTCGCCGGCGGGCGCCAACCAGTGGCAGCCGATCAACCAGAAGGAAGAGGACATGGCGCCCGACGCGCATGTCCCGGGCCGCAAGGTCCCGACGATGATGACCACTGCCGACATGGCGCTCAAGCGCGACCCGGCCTATCGGGCGATCTCGGAGAAGTTCCGCGACGATCACGAAGCGTTCAAGGACGCCTTCGCCCGTGCCTGGTTCAAGCTGACCCACCGCGACATGGGCCCCAAGATCCGCTACCTCGGGCCGGAAGTCCCTGCCGAGGACCTGATCTGGCAGGATCCGATCCCGGCGGGCACCATGCCCTCCGACGCTGACGTCGCGGCGGTGAAGGCGAAGATCGCCGGCAGCGGCCTCACCGTCAGCCAGCTGGTCAAGGCCGCCTGGGCCTCGGCCAGCACCTTCCGCAAGTCGGACTTCCGCGGCGGCGCCAATGGCGCGCGCGTCGCGCTTGCCCCGCAGAAGGACTGGGAAGTCAACGAGCCCGAGACCCTCGCCAAGGTGATCGATACGCTCAACGGGCTTCGCGGCTCGCTGTCGCTGGCCGATGCCATCGTGCTCGGCGGCGTGGTCGGGCTCGAAAAGGCGATCAAGGATGCCGGGTTCGGCGTCGCGGTGCCGTTCACCGGCGGGCGCGGCGATGCGACGGCGGCGCAGACCGACGCCGAGAGCTTCGAGGTGATGGAGCCCGAGGCGGACGCCTTCCGCAACTATGTCGGCAAGAAGAAGCTGGCGGTGAAGGTCGAGGAGATGATGCTCGACCGTGCCTCGCTGCTCGGCCTCTCGGTACCCGAGATGACCGTGCTGATCGGCGGCCTGCGCGTGCTCGGCGCCAATCACGGCGAGCGCGGCCATGGCCATTTCACCAGGCGTCCCGGCCAGCTGACCAACGACTTCTTCGTCAACCTCTACGACATGACCAATGTCTGGGCGGCTGCCGGGGAAGGCGATGACGAATATGTCGCCACCGACCGTGCGGCAGGTCACGAGACCTGGCGTGCGACCCGCGCGGACCTGATCTTCGGCTCGAACTCGGAACTGCGCGCAGTCGGCGAGATCTATGCCGAGAACGGCAATGAGGAGAAGTTCGTAAAGGACTTCGTCGCCGCCTGGACCAAGGTGATGAATGCCGATCGCTTCGACCTGAAGTGACCCGGTAAAATCCTCCCCGGAACGGGGAGGGGGACCATTGCGAAGCAATGGTGGAGGGGGCCCGCTCTCCTCGAATGACACGCTGGTGGAGGGCGGGCCCCCTCCACCACGCCCTTACGGGCGCGGTCCCCCTCCCCGTTCCGGGGAGGAATTAGGGAATTGGCTTCCCCCTTCCCCGCCCCTATCCTTCCGCCATGCTCAAGCGGATCCTCATCGTCCTTGCCATCCTCGCGGTGGTGCTCATCGGCCTGTTCATCTGGGCGACCCAGCCCGACAAGGCCAAGCTCTCCGAAGCCGCGGTGACCGGCGTCGTCCCGCAACTGGGCGAGGCGCGCTACCAGGACATCCCGACGGTCCGCATCGCCAAGCCGGTCGGCTGGGCGAACGGCGCCAGGCCGACCGCGCCCGCGGGCATCTCGGTCGCCCCCTTCGCCGACAAGCTCGATCATCCGCGCTGGCTCTATCGCCTGCCGAACGGCGACGTGCTGGTCGCCGAGACCAACTCGCCCCCGCGCGAGAGCGGCGGGTTCACCGGCTGGATCATGGGCATCCTGCTCAACCGCGCCGGCGCCGGCGTGCCCTCGGCCAACCGCATCACCCTGCTGCGCGACACCAATGGCGACGGCGTCGCCGACCAGCGCTCGGCCTTCCTCGAAGGGCTGAACTCGCCGAGCGGCATGGCGCTGGTCGGCGACTGGCTCTACGTCGCCAACACCGACGCGCTGGTCCGCTTCCCCTACAAGACCGGCGACACCAGGATCGCTGCCAAGGCCGAGAAGATCATCGACCTGGCCGGCGGCGGCAATCACTGGGCCCGCAACATCCTCGCCTCGCCCGACGGCAAGCGCATCTATGTCGCGGTCGGCTCGGCCTCGAACATCGCCGAGAAGGGGCTCGACAAGGAAGGCGACATCTACACCGCCGACTCGCCCTTCGCCGTGGCCAAGCAGCTCGACGCCGCCAAGCGTACCCGCGCCGCGATCCTCGAGGTGGTGCCCGAGACCAAGTCCTCGCGCGTCTATGCCTGGGGCCTGCGCAACCCGAACGGCATGGCGTTCGAGCCGCACACCGGCAATCTGTGGACCGTGGTCAACGAGCGCGACATGCTCGGCTCGGACATGCCGCCCGACTATCTCACCCAGGTCGATTTCGGCGCCTTCTATGGCTGGCCGTGGAACTACTGGGGCGGCTATATCGACAAGCGCGTGACGCCCGAGCGGCCGGACCTGCGCGAATATACCAAGCGCCCGGACTTCGCGCTCGGCGCCCATACCGCGCCGCTCGGCCTCGCCTTCGCCGCCGATGCCAAGCTGGGCGGCAAGTTCGCCAATGGCGCCTTCGTCGCGCTGCACGGCTCGTGGAACCGCGAGCCGCCCTCGGGCTACAAGCTCGTCTTCGTGCCCTTCGGCGACAATGGCTATCCGCTGAAGACCGCCAAGCCGGTCGACCTGCTCACCGGCTTCCTCGGCAAGGACGGCAAGACGGTGCAGGGCCGCCCGGTCGGCGTGATCACCGACGCCGGCGGCGCGCTGCTGGTGGCAGACGATGTCGGCAATGTGATCTGGCGGGTGAGCAGCACCACGGGCGCGCCGATCGCCGGGGCGCCTGCCGCCAAGTAAATCCGGCAGGCGCAGCGCGCGGCTTGCAATGTAGGATTTTGCCTGCTTGCCTCACGCGGTCGGGCCTGGTGCCCGCCGCTCTGTGAAGCCGTCAATAAACGGATGGCGCGGTTGCACGCCGCGCTGCCGTGCAGGCTCCTTCACTCCGGCACGAGGCCGGAGTGAAGGTCGTCTCGACGCCTCAGGACGCCGGAATCTGCTGGCTGATGCAGTGGAAGCTGCCGCCGCCGGTCAGGATATGGTCGGCGCGCTGGCCGATGATCGCGCGGCCGGGGAACAGCTCGGCGAGCTTGTCGACTGCGGCGACGTCATTCTCCTGGCCGTAGAGCGGCACCACCACCGCGGCATTGCCGATGTAGAAGTTCATGTAGCTCGCCGGGATGATCTCCTCATCCTCGTTGAGCACGCGACCCGGCGAGGGGAAGCGGACAACTTCGACGCCGGCACGCTCGGCGCGGGCCGCAGCGTCCTGGTAGATGCGCCAGTTCGGGTCGTTCTCGGCGCCCTCGGGGATCAGCAGCCGGTTCGGGCCGATGAAGCGGGCGAGATTGTCGACATGCCCGTCGGTATGATCGTTGAGCAGTCCGTCGCCGAGCCACAGCACCTGGGTATAGCCCAGGTCCTTGAGCAGCATCTCCTCGACATCGGCCTTGCTCAGCTGCGGGTTACGGTTGCGGTTGAGCAGGCACTGCTCGGTGGTGACGACCAGGCCGGTGCCGTCGCCGTCGATCGCGCCGCCCTCGAGCACCCAGCCATGATCCTCGACCTTCATCTGCGCCCGCTCGGCAAGACGGTGGCCGATATCGTCATCGCCCTCGAGGTCGTACTTGCCGCCCCAGCCGTTGAACCGGAAGTCATGCGCAGTGCCGTTGCCGCCGATGATCGCGGCGGTGTCGCGCAGCCAGATGTCGCCGAACGGCTCGATCACCACCTTGGCGGCGTTGCCGGCGAGCAGCCTGGCGGCCTTGGCGGATTCCTCGTTGGCGGCGACCAGGATCACCTGCTCGCCCTTGCCTTCGGCATGCACCGCCTTGGCGAAGGCGGCGACTTCGAGGCGCGCGGAGGCGAGATCGTCGAGCCAGAGTTCGGGATGGCTGGGGAAGCCAATCCACACGGCGTGGTGGTGCGCCCATTCGGGCTTGGGGGGAGGCGGAATCGTCATTCCGCCCCCATAGTCCCCTTCACTGCCCGGCGCGAGACTTGTCGCGGACCGCGCGGAATTCGGCGGTCTTGTACCAGTTGGGCCAGGCCGCGCCCTCGGCGAGCTGGCGGCCCAGGCCGTAATAGATATTCAGGTCCGAGACCGCGCCGCTCCAGTCCCAGTTCGCATCATATTCGTCCTGGGGTTTGTGATAGCGGTTCCTGGTATAGTCCTCGGCAGCCTTCTTGCCGGCTTCCTTGCCGCCATTGACCAGGTCGTCGCCGCTCTCGCCATAGAGCATCGGCACGCCCAGCTTGGCAAAGCTGAAATGGTCCGAGCGGTAATAGCCGCCCGCCTCTGGCCGCTCCTCAGGGACGATCACCCGGCCCTCGGCCGCGACAAAGGGCTTCACCAGGTCCTCGAGTTCGGACTTACCGGCCCCGACCAGCGTGAAATCCTTCGTCTTTCCAAGGACATTGAGCGAATCCATGTTCACCCCGCCCACCGTCTTGGCGAGCGGATAGACCGGGTTTTCGGCGTAGAACTTGCTGCCGAGCAGCCCCGATTCCTCGGCGGTGACCGCCAGGAAGACGACGCTGCGCTTGGCGGGGCCGGCCTTGGCATGCGCCTCGGCAAGCGCGACCAGCCCGCCGATGCCCGAGGCATTGTCGACCGCGCCGTTGCAGATGTCGTCGCCATTGACCGCGTCGCAGCGGCCGAGATGGTCCCAATGCGCCGAATAGAGCACGACCTCGTCGGGCTTGGCGGTACCCGGCAGGATGCCGACGACGTTCTTCGACGCCTGGCGCTTGATCGAATTATCCCAGCTGACAGAGGCCTTTACGCCGAGCGGCACGGCCTTGAAGCCCTGCTTGCCGGCCGAGGCGACGAGCGCGTCGAAGTCCTTGCCGGCAGCGGCGAAGAGCTCCTTGGCCTTGTCGAGCTGCATCCAGCCGATCGCCTGGCTCTGGTCCATGTGATCGCCCGGCGTGTCCTGCTCGAGCTGCGGGCCGGTCCAGGAGGACTGGACGACGCCCCAGCCATAGGCGGCCGGGAAGGTGTCGTGGACGATGATCGCCGCCGCCGCGCCCTGCCGCGCCGCTTCCTCGTACTTGTAGACCCAGCGGCCATAATAGGTCATCGCCTTGCCCTCGAACAAACCCTTGGTTTCGGGGGATTTATAGTCGGGGTCGTTGACCAGGATGACGACTGTCTTCCCCTTCACGTCCAGACCGGCATAGTCGTTCCAGCCGCGCTCGGGGGCGTTGATGCCGTAGCCGACAAAGACCACGTCGCTGTCCTTGACCGCGACCTTGGGGACCACCCGGTAGGTGGCGATGACCATGTCCTTGCGATAGTCGAGGCTGACCGGCGCCTTGCCGCCCGAGAAGACCAAGGGCTGGACGTTGCTGGCGGTGATCTCGACCAGCGGCACGTCCTGGGTCCACTTGCCCTTGTTGCCCGGCTTCAGCCCAGCCTTTTCAAAGCGTTGGACGATGTAGGCGATCGTCTTGTCCTCGGCCGGGGTGGTCGGTGCGCGGCCCTCATAGGCGTCCGAGGAGAGTTCCTTGGTCACTTCCTTCATCGTGTCGGCCGAGATGGTCTGGGCGTTGGCCGCGGTGCCGGCGAGGAGCAGGGCGGCGGTGAGCAGGTGGCGCATGGGATCCCCTTTGCGGAACATTCGTGCCGCGATGTTGGCAAGGGTTGCGCGCAACCGCAATGCAAGGCAGCCTTGGTAGCGATAACATAGGAGGGGAAGACATGCGCTTGTGGACGCTCTGTGCGCCGATATTGGCACTCGCCCTGCCCGCGAGTGCGCAGCAGCAGGATTACACCGCCGCCAATGCCGATCGCCAGGCGATGCTCCACCGGCTGGGAATCGGGGAAATCCGTGCCGGCGCAGACGGTTTCAACCCGAACGCACCCAATGCCGCCAACTATGACGAAGCGAAAGCGGGCACCCCCGAACTTCCGCCTCTGCTGCGTACGAACGCCGGCCTCCCCGTCCGCAACAGCAAGGACTGGGACCGCCGCCGCCGCGAGATCGTCGAGCTGTTCGACCGCGAGATCTATGGCCGCGTGCCGCTAACCGCCCCGAAAATAACGTGGAATCTCGTCCGCGAGGAAAAGGCGGTCGAGGCCGGGATCCCGGTGACCAGGCGCTGGATCGAGGGCACAGCAGACAACAAGGCCTGGCCGCGCGCCTCCACCACCATTGCCGTCCGCTACACCCTGCCCGAAAGTGACCGCCGGGTGCCGGTGATCCTTTCCTTCGGCTTTCCCGAGGGCTTCAAATTCCCCGGCCCGCCCCGCCCCGCCGATCCCGGCCCGCCCTATACCGAGCAGCTGCTCAAGCACGGCTTCGGCTATGCCGTGGTGGTGGCGAGCTCGATCCAGGCGGACAATGGCGGGGAGCTGAAGACCGGGGTGATCGGCATCTCGCTGCAGGGGCGCCCGCGCGGCCCCGAGGACTGGGGCGTGCTGCGCGCCTGGGCCTGGGGTGCGAGCCGGGCGCGCGAAGCGCTGGCTGCGGACGCGAAAGTTGACGCCCGCCGAATCGGCATCGAAGGCCTGTCGCGCTACGGCAAGGCGGCGCTGGTGGCGATGGCCTATGACCCGCACTTCGCGATCGGCTTTGTCGGTTCCTCGGGCGCGGGCGGCGCGGCGCTCTATCGCCGCAATTTCGGCGAGCGGATGGGCAACCTCGCCGCCGGGGGCGAGTATCACTGGTTCGCCGGCAATTTCCTGAAATATGCCGGGCCGAAGACCGAGTTCGACCTGCCGATCGATGCGCACATGCTGATCGCCCTCTCGGCACCACGCCCGCTGTTCATCGGGGCGGGGACGGTGGACACGGGGGACGGCTGGGTCGACCCCAGGGGCAGCTTCCTGGCGGCGGTGGCGGCATCCCCGGCCTGGACGATCCGCGGGGCGAAGGGGCTGAGTTCCACGATATTCCCGCCGGAGCTGACGCCGGTGACCGGGGGGACGCTCGCGTTCCGGCAGCATCGCGGCGGGCATAACAACCGGGACAACTGGCCGAGCTTCATCGCGTTCGCGGTGCGGGAATTAAGGGCCAATTGACGGATAGTACCTAAAATAGTACATTCACTGCGCAGAAGGAGAAATGTACTATGGGAAAGTACGAGCCTCTTGGCCAGTTCCTCCGCCGGCGCACCCATGATCGCTGGTCCGCGAGCTTTGCGGAGATCGAGGCCGTCCTGGGCCACGCACTTCCCAAAAGTGCGCGGGATTATTCGGCGTGGTGGGCCAATCAGCACGGAGCCGGGCATAGCCAGACCAGTTGGCTGGATGCCGGCTGGAAGACCTGCAACGTCGATCTGAAACGCGGTCGGGTGGATTTCGAACGGGCCGGCGCGCCCAGAAACCCGGCCGCCCTCGATGACACGGACACCCTAATCGCCCGCGCTGCCGAATTGAGCGGTATCGGCGATCGAGACGAAGTGATCCGCGAAGCGTTGCGCGCCCTGATCGAACGGGAAGGCGCCAAGAAGTTGATCGCGCTTGGCGGAACGATGGCCGACTTTGCGGCACCGTCGCGCCGTCGACCTGTGGCGTGATCCTGGTCGACACCTCGATTTGGGCGGATCATTTCCGGGCCGCAGATTCGTCTCTCACCACCCTGCTGGAGCATGGGCTGGTGCTGCTTCACCCCTTTGTGCTGGGGGAACTCGCGCTCGGCAATCTGCGCGACTGGGATGGGACCGTCGCAGCACTCGGCCTGTTGCCGCGACCGAGCCTTGCAGATGCCGATACCGTGCTGAGCCTAATCCAGCGGGAGCGCTTGATGGGAAGCGGGCTCGGCTGGGTCGATGCCACGCTTCTGGCGTCCGCGCGACTTAGCGACGCACGGCTCTGGAGCCGGGATCACCGACTGGGACTGGCCGCGAAGCGGTTGGGAATTGGCTTTTCGGAATAGGCCCTCACGCCCGCAGCCGCTCCGCCCCCTCCAGCGCTGCGTCCTGGAGCGCTGCCAGTGCGGGGACCAGCGCGTCGCGGCGGGCTTCGGCGGTGCGGATGCCGGGGAGGTAGCGGCGCTCGAGCTTCTTGAGCCGGGCCATGTCGGCGACCGTCTCGACATGGACGATCAGCTCCGCATCACCGTCATAACAGGTGGCCGAGGGGATCGCCTGCTCGGCATCGCGGTAGCGAGACCGCAGCGTATGGACCTCGGCCTCGGCGGCGATGAAGCGGTCGAGCGCGGGATCCTGGACCAGCGGCTCGAAAACCTGGGGCAGGCCCGGCGGCCAATCGAGCGGATGGTCCTGCACCGGATCGACCGCGAAGGCCGTGCTGCCCACGCCCCAGCCGGTGAGCGGATGCGGCGAGATGTCGGTCAGTGGGCCGGACGGCGCCCGCCACACCGCATGATGCCAGCCGAACAGCACGACGCCCGGGATCTCGACCAGCATCCAGCCGAACAGGCAGCTGCCGCCCTGCGCCCGCACCTGATCGCGCACGTTCCAGTAGCAGCGGCCCTGGCGGCTGCCGGGCAACGGATAGCGCGGCACCGCGAGCGCATCGGCCGCGCCCAGCCGGGCGAGCAGCGACGGCAATGCCGGATGACCGGGATCGACGTCCCGATGGATCAGCCCCAAATCAAGTCCCCCCGGACTCCGGCGCTGGGGGCGGGGCCTTTCCCCCAAGACCCCGCCCCGCGCGCTTCATGAGCACCCCCGCTGCCCGCCGGGCAAGGCGGGAGAAGATGCGATGCGCGACCTTGTTGTTTTGCCGGGAGGGTTACAGCGCGGCGGAGCGCCAGGGCAGCGGAGGTAGCGCCATTTTGGGTCGGGTTGGCCGTGGCGGAGGGGGATTCCGCCAGATTGAGTAGATTTCCTGCTCCCCTCCCTGAAAGGGAGGGGCCGGGGGTGGGTCGGGTCCAGGCGATACTGACGCCAATACGCTTGCCGCGACCGTAACGCGTATATCCACCCACCCCTAGCCCCTCCCTTGCAGGGAGGGGAATCTGTCGGGATCAGCCGCGCCCGCAGCGCATGTAGATCGGGTTGCCGACCAGCAGGAGCTTGCCGTCCTGGGTCGTCACGTTGACCGACACCCAGCCGCAGGCGGGCTTGCGGTCGAGGTGGAAGGTGACGCTGGGCGCCAGCGGGAGCGACTGGGCCTCGGTGCCGTTGGCGATCAGCACGGCCTTGCCCGCATCGACGCCGGCGATCGTCGCAGTGACGTCGAGCTTCGCGCCCGGCGTGAGCGTCTCGCCCATCAGGGCGCGGGTGCGGCCCGAGACGGCCTCGACATCGAGCATGCGGGTGCGCGTGCCCTCGACGTCGACGAAGACGCGGCCGGCGCGGATGCCCGCCAGGATCGCGGGGGTGGAGAGCGCCTCGGCATGGACGACGGTGGTCGGGCGGCCGATGCCGGCTCGGCCGGCTTCCGCATCGGGATTGTGGTTGTCGCTGCCGCCCACGCCGGTGAGGCGGTGGCCGGCGTTGAGCTGCTTGTACCAGAAACCGATGCCCGAGAGCGGCGTGTTGACCGTGTTGGCGTTGATCGCCTCGATCGCGGTGATGCCGTTCCAGTCGGTGTCGGGCCAGACCCAGCCGCAGCCCATGCAGGCCTCGCCCGAGGGCAGGCCGGGATGGTTGATCGAGAGGATCGCGCCGGCATCGGCGACGGCCTTCTCGACCGCGGCGACATTGGGGACACCCGGGGTGCCGATGCGGAAATCGACCCAGCGGGTGAGCCCGATCGCATTGGCATGGCCGCCAAAGGTGGTGACCTCGGTACCCGGGATCAGCAGGATGTTGTCGAAGTACGGCTGGAGCTCGCGCAGCCCGCCGAAATGCGAGACGGTGTTGTGATCGGTGACCGCGACGAAATCGAGCCCGGCATTCGCCGCGGCATCGACGGTGCGGAACAGCGGGCACGGGATCTTCTTCCCCGTCTTGCTCTTGCAGCTGCCGTCCGAATGGGCGTCGTGCATGTGAAGGTCGCCACGGAACCAGCCGGGGGCGGCGCTGATCGGCGCGTCGGCGATGGCGGCGCTGGCATTGCGGGCGGTGCCGCGATCGAGGAAGATCTCGACCTTATAGGGACTATGCGCTTCCTTGCGGGCATTGGGGATGCCGAACTGGACGTGCCAGCGGCCGGCGGGCAGCGCGCCGGGGAGATAGCCGGGCGAGGCGTCGCTGGCGGAAAGGGTGACGCGGTCGCGCGTGCCGCCGCTCCAGCCGCGGAAGCGCTGGGGATCGAAGACGCCGAGATCGACGACGGTCTTGTTCGCCTTGTCATAGGTCAGGCGCACGGTGATCCGCTCGGTACCCTCGGGCACGTCGAACGGGATCTGCTTGTAGGTCTCGTGGTCGGCGCCGGTGATCTCGCCAGTGGCGACCTGGTCCGCCTGCTGGGCATGCGCGGGGGTCTGGAGGAGGAGAAGGGCCAGCGCGGGCAGGAGGCGGAGCATCTGGATTTGCCTTCAAAAAGATCCGTCATCCCCGCGCGGGCGGGGATGACGGCAGGGGTGGGGCAAAGGAGAGCGAGGGGACGATACGCCTCCCCTCCCCGGTTACTCAGAACGAGAAGTCCACCGCGAAGCGGATGTTGCGGCCGACGATCGGGCGGCCGATGAACAGCAGGTCGTTGGCCTGGCCACTGGTCAGCTCGCCCGCGCGCGGATTGCCTTCGGTGAGGCCGAGCGCGTTGGTGAGGTTGTCGCCATAGGCCCAGAGGCGGATGTTCTTCGTCGCCCGCACGGAGATGCTGGCGTTGATCACCGTATAGGCCGGCAGCTTCGAGATATTGGCCGCATCGGCATAGCGATCGCTGTAATGCTCGACATCCATTTGCGCGCGCAGGCGGCCGTCGAACAGGGTGACCGCCGGGGTGGCACGCAGCGCGATCCTGGGCACACGGAGCAGCTGGTTGCCCGAATAGTCGCGCGGGACCAGCTTGATGACGCCGCCTTCGGTGGTGCTCTCGTTATAGCGCAGGTTGCGGAAGGTCGGGTTCTGCCAGGTCGCCTGGACGGTGAGATCGAACCATTTGGCCGGGCGGATCACGCCTTCGAACTCGACGCCGTATGCGCGCGTATCGGTATAGACGGTCTGCTGGATCACGCCGCTGGCCGGCGGCGGCGCGAAGACGAAGTTGCCGATCGAATAGGAGTCGAAATCGGTGAGGAAGCCGGTAGCATAGACGCTGACCAGCGGGGTGGAGAGCTTGAGCCCGCCTTCCCACATGTCGATGCCCTGGATCACCGGGCTGGCGTTGGCGCTGGTGATGAAGCTGCCGACGCTCGGCATGCGGAAGGCATGGGTGTAGCGGGCGAAGGCGCCGCCGATCTTCGCGAATTGCCAGTCGATGCCGGCGGTGTAGCCGACATCGTCGAACTTGCGGTTGAAGTTGGCGTAGATGCCGTTGCCGGTCAGCACCTGATCGTCGGCCAGGGTGGTGGCGTCGCCGAGATTGACCATCTTCTGGCCTTCCTGCGCGCCGCGGGCCTTCATCTGCTCCCAGCGGATGCCGCCGTCGATGCGCAAGGTCGGGGTGATCTGCCACTCGTCCGAGGCGTAGAGCGCGATCGTGGTCTGGCTGCCGGTGCCGTTGGCGAATTCCGAGCCGTAGCGGGCGACGCCGTTCTTCGTCAGCGAGCCGACGACGTTGCCGGCGGCGTTGACCGCGACGACGTCGAGCAGGCGGGAATTGTTGGAGACGTCCTGCACGGTCGAGGCCGAGTAGCGGCTGAAGGTCTCGTCGATGTTCGCGTAGTAGAAGCCGACTGCGAAATCATGCGTGCCGGCCGCCTCGAACTTGTGGGCGATGCGGAAGTCGTTGAGGAACTCGCGCTCCCAGACGGTGACGGGACGGGCGGCGTTGATGAAGATGTCGCCATTGCCGTTCTGGTTCGCAACGTTGAACGCCTGACCGTTGTCGGCGTAGCGAATCTGCACGTCGGTCGCGCCCGGGAAGGCGGCGAGCAGGGCGGCGCGGTTGCTGGCGAGGAACGAGGCGGCGGTGCTGACCGAGGTCGGGTAGACGCCGTTGCGGACCGTGTAGCTGTCGCGATAGCGCATGCCGTTGGTGAGCTTCCAGCCCGGCGCGAACTCGTAATCGGTGAGGATCGAGCCCTGGTCGAGGCGGATGTCGGTGCCCTTGGTGTTGTCGAAATCGACCAGGCCGGTTGCGCTCTTGAGCGTCAGGTGGGCCGAGGCGGGGCTGGCGGTGGTGCCATAATGCGGATCGAAGCCGGGCAGTCCGACCACGTCGCCGTTGCGGTCCTTGGTCAGCGGGATGCCGGTGTAGAAGATCGCATTGTCGTCGAGATGCTTGTAGCTGAAGGTCAGCGAGCCGCCGTCGAATTCCTTGACGAGGTCGGCGCGGACCTGGCCGCCCTTGTTGCCGGTGAAGCCGGGATCGCGGACGCCCTGCTCGCTGCGGTAGAAGCCGCCGACGCCGAGCTTGAGGCCGTCGCCGAGGGGCGCGCCGATCCAGCCGTCGAAGCGGTAGAGCTCGGCGGTCGGGCCGTAGAGGACGCGGGCATTGCCGGTGAGCGAATCACCGGCGCGGCGGGTGATGTAGTTGACCACGCCGCCGGGGGCGTTCGAGTAGAAGACCGAGGACGGGCCACCGCGGACGACTTCGATCCGGTCGATCGATTCGTCGAGGCGGAAGGCCTGGTCGGCGTTGAGATAGCCGAGCGCGGGATCATGCTGCACCGGCAGGCCGTCCTCGAGCAGGTTGATCGAGCCGAAACCGTCCACGGGAATGCCGCGGGCGCGGACATTGCCCGAGCCTTCGCCGCCCGAGGCCTCGACCCAGAAGCCGGGAACCGACTTGAGCGTCTCGGTCACGCTGGACGGCGCGCGCGAACGGATCATGTCGTTCGACAGGGTGGTGACGGCGTAGCTGGTGTCGAGCTTGGTGCGCTCGCCGGCGCCGGCGCGGCCGGTGACGACGATCTCTTCGTCGGGCGTGTCGGAGGTGGCGGTGGCGGTCGCCTCCTGCGCCTGGGCGAGCGCGGGGGCGCTGGCGGTCAGCAGGAGGGCGGCGAAGCTGGTGCGCGTCAGCGTGCGGCTGATCTGCATGGATAATCCCCTTGGTCGATGGGCAGCGAAGGACTGCTCGGGGCGCCGCTAGGCCGGGGATGTTGCGATGTGGCGGCAGGGCCAAGGCGCCGGGATGACGCCTGGCTTGCGATATTATGACAGTAATATCAGCAAGTTATAGACCCTGTCACAGGGTGCATGGACAAGATCCCCCTGCCACACCGCCGCGGTGCTTTCAAGACATTGCCAAAGCCGGCGCGCCAGCTAGGCTCGGGCCCGAGAAATCTTGGGGGGTTCATGAAGAATATCGTTCGCGGGGCGCTGCTTGCCGCCTCGGCCGTGCCGGCGCTCGCCTTCGCGCAGAGCGAGGATGCGCGCAATTTCGGGGCGCGCGAGTTCATCCAGCAGATCAGCCTGTCGCCCGACGGCAGCCAGGTGGCGATGATCCAGCCGATCAGCGGACGTGGCGACGCGCTGGTGGTGGCCAATCTCGAGACCGGCGCGAACAAGGTGGTGCTCACCGCGACGGGCGACCCCGAGCAGCTCAGTAGCTGCCGCTGGGCGAGCACGACACGGATCGTGTGCAACATCTACATGATCCAGCAGCTCGACCAGAAGCTGAGCTTCACCCGGATGGTCTCGCTCAACGCCGACGGGTCCGACCTCAAGCTGCTCAGCCGGCGCGAGAATGCCAATGCGCTGAACATCATGCAGTCGGGCGGCGACATCATCGACTGGGGGCCGGACGGCTCGAACGGATCGGTGCTGATGACCCGGGTGTTCGTGCCCGAATATTCGACCGGCACCCACACCGCCAACACCCGCGAGGGACTGGCGGTGGAACTGGTCGACGCGACCTCGCTCAAGCGCAAGATCGTCGAGCTGCCCCGGCGCAACGTCGCCGAGTTCATCAGCGACGGGCACGGTAATGTCCGGATCATGGGCATCGAGGACGAGAGCAACGGGGGCCTGAGCACCGGCCGCTATGTCTACAGCTATCGCACCGCCGACGATCGCGAGTGGAAGAAGCTGGGCGAACTGGTGACCGACGGTGGCGGCGGCAACTATACCGGCTTCAACCCCTATGCGGTCGATCGCGACACCAATGTCGTCTTTGGCTTCGATAACAAGGACGGGCGGCGGGCGCTCTACAGCATCGCGCTGGACGGCAGCCTGACCCGCAAGCTGGTGTTCGCGCATCCCGAGGTCGATGTCGACGGGCTGGTCCGCATCGGCCGCCAGCGCCGCGTGGTCGGGTTGAGCTATGCAACCGACCACCGCGTCACCGAATTCTTCGACCCCGAGTTGCAGAAGCTGCGCACCGCCCTGGGCAAGGCGCTGCCCGGCAAGCCGATGGTGAGCTTCGTCGATGCGAGCGCCGACGAGAAGAAGCTGCTGCTCTACGCCGGCGGCGATACCGATGCGGGCACCTATTATGTCTATGACAAGGCCAGCCGGCACTTGGCCGAGGTGCTGGACCAGCGGCCCCAGCTCGCCCGGACCAAGCTGGCCGAGATGCGGCCGGTGACCTTCCCGGCGGCGGACGGCACGCAGATCCCCGGCTATCTGACCCTGCCCGCCGGCAGCGACGGCAAGAACCTGCCCGCGATCGTGATGCCGCATGGCGGACCGGGCGCGCGCGACGAATGGGGCTTCGACTGGCTGGCGCAATTCTATGCCGCGCGGGGCTTCGCGGTGCTCCAGCCCAATTTCCGCGGATCGACCGGCTATGGCGATAGCTGGTTCCAGAAGAACGGCTTCCAGTCCTGGCGGACGGCGGTGGGCGACGTGAACGATGGCGGGCGCTGGCTGATCAAGCAGGGCATCGCCGCACCGGACAAGCTGGCGATCGTAGGCTGGTCCTATGGCGGCTATGCCGCGCTGCAAAGCCCCGCCCTGGACCCCGACCTGTTCAAGGCAATCGTGGCGATCGCGCCGGTGACCGACCTGGAATCGCTGCGCAACGAGGCCATGGGCTATACCAGCGCCAATATCGTCAGCCGGTTCATCGGCAACGGCCCGCATGTGCGCGAAGGCTCACCGGCGCAGAATGCCCAGAAGATCAAGGCACCAGTGCTGCTGTTCCATGGCAACCAGGACCTGAACGTCGGCGTAGGCGAATCGCGTCTGATGGCCAATCGGCTGAAGGATGCGGGCAAGCGGGTGGAATATGTCGAGTTCAAGGGCCTCGACCACCAGCTCGACGACGATCAGGCGCGGACGCAGATGCTCGACAAGAGCGACACGTTCCTGCGGACAGCGCTGGGGTTGCCGGCGAAGCCCTGACCACGATCGTCGTCCGGCCTAACCACAACCGTCATCCCGGCTTTCGCCGGGATGACGGTTGTGGGGCGGCATGACGGACTGGGAACGGGAGACGGCGCAAACGAAAAGGGCGGCCCCGAAGGACCGCCCTCTTTTCCGTTCCCGAAGGGAGCGAAGCTTAGCGCGAATAGAATTCGACGACCAGGTTCGGCTCCATCTTCACCGGGTACGGCACCTCGTCGAGGGTCGGCACGCGGGTGAAGGTGATCTTCGAGGCGCCGTCCGGCGACACGTAATCGGGGATGTCGCGCTCGGCGAGGCTCTGTGCCTCCATCACCAGCGCCATTTCCTGCGCCTTCTGGCGGAGCGACACGGTCTGGCCCGGCTTGATGCGGCGCGAACCGATGTTGCACTTCTCGCCATCGACCAGGACGTGGCCGTGGTTGACCAGCTGGCGGGCCGCGAAGATCGTCGGCGCGAACTTGGCGCGGTAGACGATCATGTCGAGGCGCTGCTCGAGCAGACCGATGAGGTTCTGCGACGTATCGCCCTTCATCTTCGAGGCGTCTTCATACGCCTTCTTGAACTGCTTCTCGGTGACGTCGCCGTAATAGCCCTTGAGCTTCTGCTTGGCGCGCAGCTGGATGCCGAAGTCCGACATCTTGCCCTTGCGGCGCTGGCCGTGCTGGCCCGGGCCGTATTCGCGCTTGTTCACCGGGGACTTGGGACGGCCCCAGATGTTCTCGCCCATGCGGCGGTCAAGCTTGTACTTTGCGCTGGAACGCTTCGACATTCTGTAATCCTTGCAATCGCTAACAACGGTATTCCCGGTATCCGCCTGCGGTTCTCGAAGAGAGGCAGGGCCACCGCTTCACCGGGGTGCGGGGCCATTGCGAAGGCGCGCGGTTAGCGGCGCGGGGGGCTGGAGTCAAGTTCTCCGCGCCTCCACGAGCCCGTCTCGAGGACGAATTACCGCACATGCTGGACAGCGCCTCCCCGCGCCGCCAAGGAACGGCGATGCAAGAGATACTCGACCCCGAAGCCTGCACGACGATGCTGGAAGTCCGTGCCGGCGTCGATGCGGTGGACGCGGCGCTGGTGCAGCTGCTCAAGCGCCGCTTCGGCTATATGGATGCCGCCGCCCGCATCAAGCCCGAGCGCGGCCATGTCCGCGACGAAGCCCGCAAGGCGCAGGTGATCGCCAATGCCCGCACCCATGCCCGGGCCGCGGGCATCCCCGATGCGGCGATCGGCGAGATCTGGGAATTGCTGGTCGAAGCCTCGATCGCCTATGAGTTCGAGGCGTTCGACCGGCGCTGAAAACGGTTGCCGGTTTCAACCGCCGCCGCCGGGGCGGATCGGCGGAGCCGGCACGGTCGCACCGCGCCCCCGCAATGCCTCGCGCGTCTCGCGCGTCAGCTGCTCCCATTCGGCGCGGGTATGGCATTCGCTGCGGCCGACGATCAGGCTGCCCGTCGATGCGACGCTGCGGCATATAACCTTGTCCGGGTCATTCTTGCTCTTCTTGGCCTTGGCGGGGGCGCTGGCCTGGCCGCTATAGACTGGAGCTTCCTGCGCGGCGACGGGCGCCGCCAGAGCAAGGAGAGTAAGCGCGGTAACGAAACGCATCTGGCAAGTCTCCGCAATAGCAAGAACGCCCGCACTGCCGGGCGTCGGTTCGGATAACAGGTCCGCGTCGTCTGGCGGGACGATCCTGGATCAGCAAATCGAATGCCACCTATGTCGCCAAGGTGGCGCCGGCTCAGCTCGGGTCGAGACCGGTTGCGCCCGCCCGGCGATTGCCGAGCGTCCGCTGGGCATTGTCGCCATTGGAATCGTCGATCTGGCGCCATTCCTCGCGGGTATGACAGGTACGCTTCGACATGATCGAGCCGGTCACATCGAGAGCACGGCAGATCTTCTTTTCCTTCACCGGCGAGGCAGGCGCAGGCGCGGTATCGGTCTGCTGGGCCAATGCCGGTGCAGACAGGGCAAGCAAGGCAGCAAAGGTAACAAAACGCATCGGCCCCTCCCAAGATTCACCGAGCGTATCGCGGTTTCACGCCAGCGAAAAGCGGAAGCATATTGCAGTAATGTGTCAGCCGTTGCGGTGGCGCTTCTTCCCTTCGAGGGCCGAGAGCACGCCGCGCAGGGTGCGCAGTTCCTGGCTCGACCAGCGCGGCTTGGTGAGCAAAGTGCGCAACGTACGCTTGGTTGAAGGCACGCGATCGGGCGGGAAATAATAGCCAGATTCCTCGAGCATCGCATCGAGCTGGCCGATCATCCCGTCGAGTTCTTCCTGCGGCGCGGGGGGATCGAGCTCCTCCTGGGTCGGCTGGGCGAGGCTCACGCCGCCCTCTGCCGAACTCGGCACGTGCTTCGACCATTCATAGGCGACGAGGATGACCGCCTGGGCGAGGTTGAGCGAACCGAACTCGGGGTTGATCGGCACGGTGACGATGGTGCGGGCGACGGCGACGTCGTCGGTCTCGAGCCCCGAGCGCTCGGGCCCGAACAGGATCGCCGAGCGGCCTTCCTCGCGATGGATCTCGTGCGAGGCCTCTTCGGGGGTCATCACCGGCTTGGTGACGCCCCGCTTGCGCACCGTGGTGGCATAGACATGCGCGCAATCGGCCACGGCATCGGCGACGGTCTCATAGACCCGGGCCTTTTCCAGCACGATGTCGGCGCCCGAGGCGGCCGGACCGGCGCTGGGATTGGGCCAGCCGTCGCGCGGGGCGACGAGGCGCATCTCGACCAGCCCGAAATTGAGCATCGCGCGCGCGGCCTTGCCGATATTCTCGCCGAGCTGCGGGCGGACGAGGACGATGACGGGGGGTGGGGCCACGGCTTTGCTCACTGCTTCGATCTCTTCAACTTGGCACTAGTACCAACAACCGTCATCCCCGCGAAAGCGGGGACCCAGTTCCTGCGCTATCGGCAGATATAACCGGTACGTGGCCGGATAGTCCGGGAGATGGGTCCCCGCTTTCGCGGGATGACGAAAAGGGGCTTACCCCTTCCCCACCTCGCTCACATTGCCCGCGAATTCCTCGAAGTCCTTGGCCTCGCGGAAGTCCTTATAGACGCTGGCGAAGCGGATATAGGCGACCGAATCCAGGCCCTTCAGCCCCTGCATCACCAGTTCGCCGATCTTCTGCGAGGGGATTTCGGTGTCGCCCATCGTCTCCAGCTGGCGCTGGATGCCGGAGACCAGCTTCTCGATCTGCACGCTGTTGACCGGGCGCTTGCGGGTGGCGACCGAGATCGAGCGGACCAGCTTGTCGCGGTCGAACGGCTCGCGCTTGTCCTCGCTCTTGAGGACGGTCAGCTCGCGCAGCTGGATGCGCTCGAACGTGGTGAAGCGCGCGGCGCAGGCCTCGCACTGACGTCGCCTACGGATCGCCGCCCCGTCTTCGGTGGGGCGGCTGTCCTTTACCTGGCTGTCTTCATGTCCGCAGAAGGGGCAGCGCATTAATCCCTCTCTCCTTCAGGGGAGAGGGCCGGGGAGAGGGGCAGTACGGAGAGCGTGGCATCCATGCCCCTCTCCCCTGCCCTCTCCCCGCAAGCGGGGAGAGGGAGAAAGTTCATCAAAGCTCCGGATAGATGGGGAAGCGCTCGCACAGCGCGCGGACGCGCTCGCGGACATTGGCTTCGACCTGGGCGTCGCCCTGCTCGCCATTCTTCTTCAGGCCGTCGAGCACGTCGGCGACCATGTTGCCGATCTCGCGGAACTCGGCCGGGCCGAAACCGCGGGTGGTGCCGGCAGGCGAGCCGACGCGAATGCCGCTGGTCTTGACCGGCGGCAGCGGATCGTTGGGGATGCCGTTCTTGTTGCAAGTGATCGCCGCGCGCTCGAGCGCTTCGTCGGCGTCCTTGCCGGTGACGCCCAGCGGGGTGAGGTCGATCAGCGCGAGATGCGTGTCGGTGCCGCCCGAGACCACTGCCGCGCCGCGCTCCTTGAGCGTAGCCGCGAGGATCTTGGCATTCTCGACGATCGCCGCCGCATAGCTCTTGAACTCGGGCTGGAGCGCCTCGCCGAACGCGACCGCTTTGGCGGCGATGACGTGCATCAGCGGGCCGCCCTGGAGCCCCGGGAACACCGCCGAGTTGATCTTCTTGGCGATCGCCTCGTCATTGGTGAACACCGCGCCGCCGCGCGGGCCGCGCAGCGTCTTGTGCGTGGTCGTGGTGACGACATGGGCGTGGCCGAACGGCGTCGGGTGGACGCCGCCGGCGACCAGGCCGGCGAAATGCGCCATGTCGACCATGAAGATCGCGCCGACTTCATCCGCGATCGCGCGGAACTTCGCGAAGTCGATGTGGCGCGGATAGGCCGAGCCGCCGGCGATGATGATGCGCGGCTGGCTCTCCTTGGCCTTGGCCAGGACCTCGTCGAAGTCGATCAGGTGGGTGACGGGGTCGACGCCATATTGGACCGCGTTGAACCACTTGCCCGACATCGCCGCCTTGGCGCCGTGGGTTAGGTGGCCGCCCGAATCGAGGCTGAGGCCCATGATCGTGTCGCCCGGCTTGGCGAGCGCCAGCATCACCGCGCCGTTCGCCTGCGCGCCCGAGTGCGGCTGGACGTTGGCGAAGTCGCAGCCGAAGATCTGCTTGGCGCGATCGATTGCCAGCTGCTCGACTTCGTCCGAGGGGTGACAGCCCTGATAGTAGCGCTTGCCGGGATAGCCCTCGGCATATTTGTTGGTGAAGACCGAGCCCTGGGCCTCGAGCACCGCCTTGGAGACGATGTTCTCCGAGGCGATCAGCTCGATCTGATACTGCTCGCGCTTCAGCTCATGCTCGACGCCGGCGAAGACCGCGGGATCGGCCTCGGCGAGGCCGCGGGTGAAGAAACCGTCCGGCTGCACGCCATTGCTAACGGGGTTGGTGCTCATGCGGGGTTCCTTTCGGGGTGGCTGAGCTTCTCGACCCGGCGCTGGTGGCGGTCGCCGAGGAACTCGGTTGCGAGGAAAGTGGTGATGCAGGCCTTGGCCATCTCGATGCCGACGAGGCGGGCGCCGAGGGCCACGACATTGGCATCGTTGTGCTGGCGCGCAAGGCTGGCCGAGAGCGGCTCGGAGACGAGCGCGCAGCGGGCGGCCGGATTGCGGTTAACCGCGATCGAGATGCCGATGCCCGAGCCGCAGAGCGCGACGCCGCGCTCGGCCCGGCCATCCTCGATCGCCTTGGCGAGACGATAGCCGTAATCGGGATAATCGACGCTCTGGGGGCCGTTCGTGCCCAAATCGAGCACTTCGTGCCCTTCGTTACGCAACCATTCGGCGAGTTCTGCCTTCATTGCGTAGGCGGCATGGTCCGATGCGATGGCGATGGTGTGTGGCATGCGCGCTCCCCTACGCCGCGCGGGACCGGCTGGCTAGACCGACTATTCGGAGAGAAACATGCGCAAGACGATTTTCGCCCTGCTCCCCGCCCTCGCGCTGGGCCTCGCGGCCTGCTCGCCGAGCGCGGAGAGCAATCTGAGCAACTCGCTGGACCGCACCGGCGACTCGCTGAGCAACGCCGCGAACGACCTGGGGAACAGCATCGACGCCGCGGCGGACGATGCCGGCAACGCCTTCGACAACACCGCCGACGACATCGGCAACCGCGCCGAACATGTCGGCAATGCGATCGACGAGGCGACTCGCTGATGCGCGCGCTGCTGATCCTCGCGCCGGCGCTGGCGCTCGCCGCGTGCAACACCGCCGACAAGGCTGCCGATGCGACCGCCAATGCCACCGAGACCGCCGGCAATGCCGCAGTGGCGGTGGGCGGGTCGATCGCCAATGCGGTCGAGCAGGGTGCTTCGGACCTGAAGAAGGAAGTGTCCGGCAAGCCGGTCGACCGCGACGACTGGGTCGGGCGGTGGAAGGGCGTCGAGGGGACCTATCTGGTCGTCGCCAAGGGCGCCGAGCCGGGGACCTACAAGCTCGAGATGCAGTACACGCTCGACGACAAGGGGTCGTTCGAGGGCAAGGGCACCAGCGAGGGCATCGCGTTCAAGCGGCCCGATGGCGCGCAGACGTTGCGCGCGAGCGACGGCGATGCGACGGGGCTGAAGTACCTCGCTGGCAAGAAGGACTGCCTGACGGTGCATACCGGCGAGGGCTATTGCCGGGACTGAAGTTCTTCACCTCCAACCGCTACCCCGGCACAAGGTCGGGCAACAACGCGGCTACCTCTGACGCAAGCTGATCCCCGGCCCTCGCCGGGGATCAGCCTGGTTCTTGCTGCCAGCGCCCTCCGTCAGTTCCAGGGCAATTTCGGCGTCACCTGCACCTTCATCGCCGTGACGGTTTCGAGTTCCGCGTGTTCGCTGGGCTGGTCGAATTCGAGCGAGGTGAGGACGCCGCGCCCGCAATAGAGCCGTGCCTTCAGCCGGGACATGGGATCAGATGAGAGAAGCTCTACCGTGGCGATGCAGAGCGAGGCGTCGGTGGACAAGATTCGGCTCGATGCCGGGGACAGAATCACGCCGTTGCGGCGCTCATAGAGATTGACCTCCTGCCCGCCGAGGATGGGCTGGATCATGTTGATCCGGGCAAGGCGATCATCGAATGCGGGATGCACCTGCTCGGGAAGAGAGGACCGGACCTCGGCGAGGATGGCGGCCTCCAGCGGCAGGAAGACACGCCGATAGCCGCGCAACGCGTTGAGCACCGCTCCGAACATCTACCCCCGCCCCCGCAGCCACCCGCGAGCCCTTGCCGCCGCCGCATAGGTCGCGCTGACCGGCACGCTGCCGCCGCCGGCGAGCAGCAGGCGCCATTTGCGGCCGTCGCGCTCGGCGCCTTCGACTGCCTCCGCCGCGACCCAGGCGCCGCGATGGACCTGGAGGCCGTCGAGGCCGGCCACTTCGTCCAGCGCATCGCCGAAGCGGTAATGGAGCAGCGCGCTCGTCCCGTCGCGGCGGTGGACCCGGCAATAATGGTCCTCGGCCTCGATTCCCGCGAGGTCCTCGGCGCGGACCCGGGTGCGGGCGAGCAGGCCGGTATCGGCGCGGACCGGACGCATACGGCGCAGCAATATCCAAGCGACCAGTGCACAGACGGCGAAGATCACCACGCTGATCGCCGCCGCGCGCAGCCAGACATCGAGCGGCATCACGCGCATGCTCCGGCCGATCAGCGCGCCGACGAGCGGAATCTCGAGCGGCAGCGGCAGGTTGAGCGGGATGGCGCCGAGCAGCGCGACGCGCGGCCAGTCGCTCGGCTTGCGGACACCCCAGGCGAACAGCGCCTGCCATTTGAGCGCGTTCCAGCCCATCAGCAGCAGCCAGAAGGCGGCGCGCTGGCCGAGCGGCAGCGCGCCGGTGTTGAACCCGCCGGTGACGATCATCAGCGCCGCGGCGGCAAGACAGGCGACCCAGAGCAGCGGAAAGCCCGGCACCGGTTGTTTCGGGCGCGCGCGTTTCGCGAAGCCGAACGCGCGCTTCGCGAAACCGCGCTTGCCCGGCGAGCGGGCGGCGGGGCCAGTGCGGAGCGACCGGGCGGCGGGCATGGCGGAGAGGCTGCCATGCGATGCGTCCGACGACAACGGGAGACCCGCATGTTCTTCAATTTCGTCATCCCCGCGAAGGCGGGGATCCAGAGGCACAGGCGAACGGGCAGAGAAACCCTGGATCCCCGCCTTCGCGGGGATGACGGTTATGGGAGGCGCCCGATGGTTGGAGCTTTGCTCATTGCTCTCGCCCTGCCCTTCGCCGCACATGCCCAGCAGGCCGACACCGCCGCGATGGCACAGCAATCCGCCGCGATGCACAGGCTCGACTGGATGCACGGCAAATGGCGCGGCGAGGCGCGGATGCAGATGCCGGGCGCCGGGGAGAAGGTGGTGGTGCATACCGAGCGCGTCGGCACGCTGCTCGACGGCACGGTCACGCTGATCGAGGGCAAGTCGTTCGACGACGCCGACAAGGTGCCGTTCAACGCCTTCGCCGTGGTTTCCTACGACGCGCGGACCCAGAGTTTTTCGATGCAGAGCTATACCGGCGGGCGATCGGGCAACTTCCCGATGACGGTGCTCGACAAGGGTTACGCCTGGGAAGTGCCGACCGGTCCCAATGCCAAGGTCCGCTACAAGGCGAGCTTCGACGGCACGACCTGGACCGAGACCGGCGATTTCGTCGCGGAGGGCCAACCGGCCCGCCCCTTCTTCAAGATGGTGCTCAAACGCATCGGCGACAGCGACTGGCCGGTCGCCGGCAGCGTGACACGGGATTGATTTTGCTGGGCTCCTGACTCTAGGGGCGTCCCCGGGAGTGCCCGCGACGAGGCGTTGCGGGCACAGGGGATAGACCCTAGAGTGACGCCGGTTCGTCACAAAGGGGTAATAGGGCGTGGCGGACCACCGCTCGTCCGCCGGGGCGTCCAGGAGCTATTGATGGGTTCGATTACCAAGACGCCGAAGAATGTCGCCGTCCGCGGCGCCGTGCACCGCCATGAGCACATGACCAAGGAGGGCCTGCTCGAGCGCGCCTTCACCTTCGCGTTCCGTGGCCTGGTCTACCCGCAGATCTGGGAAGACCCGGTGATCGACATGGAGGCGCTGCAGCTCCAGCCGGACCACCACATGGTCACGATCGCCTCCGGCGGCTGCAACGTCTTCTCGTACCTGACGGCGAACCCGGCGAAGATCACCGCGGTCGATCTCAATCCGGCACATATCGCGCTCAACAACCTCAAGAAGCAGGCGGCGCTGAACCTGCCCGATTATGCTTCGTTCCACCGCTTCTTCGGCCAGGCCAACAAGGCCGAGAATGTCGAGGCCTATCGCCAGCATATCGCGCCGCACCTCGATGCGCCGTACCGCGATTACTGGGAGCGCCGCGGCCTGAACGGCACGCGCCGCATCGAGGCGTTCAAGCACGGCTTCTACAAATACGGCCTGCTCGGCCGGCTGATCGGCTTCGTCCACTGGCTGGCGCACCGCTACGGCATCGATCCGCGCGAGATCCTCGCCGCGAAGAACATCGAGGAGCAGCGCAAGATCTTCGAGACGCGCTTCGAGCCGTTCTTCGAGAAGAAGTTCCTGCGCTGGCTGGTCGACCAGCCCGCCGCCCTGTTCGGCTTCGGCATTCCGCCGGCGCAGTACGACCTGCTCAAGATCGACGACAAGGCCGGCATCACCGGCGCGCTGAAGAGCCGCCTGCGCAAGCTCGCCTGCGACTTCGACCTGAAGGACAATTTCTACGCCTGGCAGGCATTCGGCCGCGGCTATGGCGAGGGGCCGGACGCGCCGCTGCCGCCGTACCTCGAGGCGAAGAACTGGGACGTGGTGCGCGAGCGCGCCAACCGCGTCGAGATCCGCCACACCAACTATGCCGACTATCTCGAGACGATGCCGGCCCAGTCGCTCGACCGCTACATCCTGCTCGATGCGCAGGACTGGATGACCGACGAGCAGCTCACCCGCATCTGGGGCGAGATCACCCGCACCGCCAAGCCGGGCGCGCGCGTGCTCTATCGCACCGCGGCGATCCCCGATGTGGTGAAGGGCCATATCCCCGAGGAGCTGATGAGCCAGTGGGAATATGAGGACCAGGCCAAGCTCGACGACTGGACGCGCCGCGACCGTTCGTCGGTCTATGGCGCGACCCACGTCTGGACTCTGAAGCCGCACGCATGAGCGCTGCAACCGGGGGCGCCGACCAGAAGGGGCTAATGGACGCGACCTATGCGCTCCATCGCCACTTCTACGACTTCACGCGGAAGTTCTACCTGCTGGGCCGCGACGCGCTGATCCGCGGGCTGAACCCGCCCAGGGGCGGCACGGTGCTCGAGGTCGGCTGCGGCACGGCGCGCAACCTGATCGTCGCGGCCAAGCGCTTCCCCGAGGCGCGCTTCTATGGCTTCGACATCAGCGAGGCGATGCTGGAGACGGCACGCGCCTCGGTCGAGAAGAACGGCCTCAGCGGCAAGATCACCCTGGCCCAGGGCGATGCCGGCGCGTTCGACGTGCAGACGCTGTTCGGCGTCGAGAAGCTCGACCGGGTGTTCATGAGCTATACGCTTTCGATGATCCCGCCCTGGGTGGAGGCGATCGAGCTGGGCGCGAAGGCGCTGGCGCCGGGTGGCAGCCTGCACATCGTCGATTTCGGGCAATATGAGCGGCTGCCGGGCTTTGCCAAGCGGCTGCACTTCAAGTCGCTGAACGACTTCCACGTGTTCCCGCGCGACACGCTGCCGGCGGTGCTCAAGCGCGTCGCCGAGGAGCAGGGACTGCGGCTCGACTTCCGCTCGACCCTGCGCGGCTATGTGTGGAGCGCGACGCTGACGCGGGACTGAGCTTGGGCAAGCGCGTCCTGCTATACGGCGCGCTGCTGGCGGCGGGAACGCTGCTGCTCCAATGGCTCGATTACCAGCGGCTGGTGCGCTCGCACATCGGCGACGTCTATGTCTTCCTGATCGCGGGCGGCTTCCTGGTGCTGGGCGTATGGCTCGGCGCGCGCGGGATCGCCCGGCCGGCGCCGCGTGCGTTCGACGGCAATCCGCAGGCGGTGGTGGCGCTCGGCCTCTCACCGCGCGAACTGCAGGTACTGGAGGAGCTGCTCGCCGGGCGATCGAACCAGGAGATCGCCGAGCGGCTGGGCGTGTCGCTCAACACGGTGAAGACACATGTCGCGCGGCTGCTGGAGAAGCTGGGCGCGAAACGGCGCGGGGATGCCGTGGCGCGGGCGCGGGAATTGGGGATCGTGCGATAATCCCCCTTCCGCTTGCGGGAGGGGTCAGGGGAGGGACTGTCTACCAAGACCACTCCCGCGTTCGTCACATCCCCTCCCCCGGCCCCTCCCGCAAGCGGAAGGGGAGCGAGTTGGCCCCCGTTTCACGCAAATCATCCTTTCGGGGGATTGCCGCAGCGGCTTGCGGCGCGGCTGATCGGGGCGCAACCTGAACCCAAGGGGGACGACCATGCTGCGCACCATCCTGACCCATGGCGTGATCGGCGGACTGATCGCCGGCGGCCTGCTCTCCGTCATCGTGCTCAACTTCGAAGGCGCCACCGGCCAGTACGGCATGGCGATCGGCTATCTGATCATGCTGATCGGGCTGAGCGCCATCTTCATCGCGATCAAGCGCCAGCGCGACGTGGCGCAGGGCGGGGTGATCCGCTTCTGGCCGGCCTTCGGCATGGGGCTGGCGATCAGCCTGGTCGCGGGCATTGTCTATGCGCTGTGCTGGGACCTGGCGCTGGCGACGATCGGCATCGACGCGTTCATCGACAAGTTCGCCGGAACGATGCTCGACGGCAAGAGCGGCGCGGAGCTGGCCAAGGCGCAGGCGGAGATGGAAGGCTTCCGCACCGCCTATCACAACCCGTTGTTCCGCCTGCCGATGACGTTCGTCGAGATCTTCCCGGTGGGCGTACTGGTGTCGCTGGTCTCGGCACTGCTGCTGCGCAACAGCCGGTTCCTGCCGGCGCGGCCAAGGGAAGCCTAGGCGGCCTCGGCTGCTGCCTCCCGGCGGAGCGCGGCATAGTCGGCGGGCGTGAGGCCATCGGCCTCGCCCCGCCGCAGCATCAGCAGGTAGCCGCAGAGCGGATGAAGCTTGTCGGGATCGAACTGCGCGAGCCGGCGCTTGCCAATCCGGGCATCGACGATCGCCAGCGCCTGGAACAGCATGTCGTCGCTCGCCAACGCTTCCTCGACCGGCACGCTGTGCACGAAGTCCCAGAGCGTCCGGTACACATCCTGACGGCTGCGCTCGCCATAGGCGGTCAGCTGCTCGTCATACATGGTGTTGGCTGCGTACCTGATGGGCGAGTGAGCATCCTGACGCGGGATGACATATTCCGCATTGCCGTTCGCCCGGGTGCAGAAATTGGCGATCACATCGCCGTCGAGCGTCAGCCAGGCATGGCCGCAGCTGCAATTGCCATAAGCCGCGCTGTGGATGTCAAGCCGCCCCTGCAGCGGCTCGGCAAACCGCTCGATCACCAGCGATCGAAGCTTGCTCCAGCGCATCAGGCCGCCCGGCGCAGCTCCAGCCGGCCCCAGATCTCGACCAGCGCATCGACCAGCTCGCGCATCATGCTCTCGTCATGCGCCGGGCCGGGGGTGAAGCGCAGGCGCTCGGTGCCGCGGGGGACGGTGGGGTAGTTGATCGGCTGGACGTAGACGCCGTACTCGGCGAGCAGGATGTCGCTGATCTTCTTGGCCTTGACCGGATCGCCGACCATCAGCGGCACGATGTGCGTGGTCGAGGTCATGACCGGGAGGCCAGCCTCGGCCATCATCGCCTTGAGCTTGGCGGCGGCGGCCTGCTGGCCCTCGCGCTCTTCCGACGAGCCCTTGAGATGCTTCACGCTGGCCAGCGCGCCGGCGACCAGCACGGGCGAGAGCGAGGTGGTGAAGATGAAGCCCGGCGCATAGCTGCGGATCACGTCGATGATCATCTGGTCGGCCGCGATATAGCCGCCCATCACGCCGAACGCCTTGCCGAGCGTGCCCTCGATGATCGTCAGCCGGTCGGCCAGGCCCTCGCGGTCCGAGATGCCGCCGCCGCGCGGGCCGTACATGCCGACGGCATGGACCTCGTCGAGATAGGTCAGCGCGTTATACTTGTCGGCCAGGTCGCAGATCTCGGCGATCGGGGCGATGTCGGCGTCCATCGAATAGACGCTCTCGAACGCGATCAGCTTGGGCACGCCGGGATCGTCTGCGGCGAGCAATTCCTCGAGATGCGCGAGGTCGTTGTGGCGGAAGACGCGCTTCTCGCAGCCCGAATTGCGGATGCCCGCGATCATCGAGGCATGGTTCAATTCGTCCGAATAGACGATGCAGCCCGGCAGCACCTTGGCGAGGGTGGAAAGCGTCGCTTCGTTCGAGACATAGCCCGAGGTGAAGAGTAGCGCATTCTCCTTGCCGTGGAGATCGGCGAGCTCCTGCTCGAGCTCGATATGATAATGGGTGTTGCCGCCGATGTTGCGCGTGCCGCCCGAGCCGGCGCCGACATCGTGAAGGGCCTCCTCCATCGCCGCGATCACCTTGGGGTGCTGGCCCATCGCCAGATAGTCGTTCGAGCACCAGACGGTGATCGGCTTCGGCCCGTTGTGCCCGGCGAAGCAGCGCGCATTGGGGAACATGCCCTTGTTGCGCAGAATGTCGATGAAGACGCGGTAGCGGCCCTCGGCGTGCAGCCGGTCGATCGCGGACGTGAAGACCCGGCCATAGTCGACGGGCGCGTGGCTGTCTGCGCTGTGCATCAGGCGTTCCTACCGTCAAAATACGGCGATTTCCAGTTGGACATATTGCCTAATCGGTGCGGTCCGGAACACCTTTGATCCAAGACAAAAGCCGGTTGGTCCGAAATTGAGAGGGTTTGCTGCGGGAATCGAGCCGGATGTGGTAAACAAGGATCATCGCGGGCGAGTCGGCTTATCAAGCGAGTCCGCGGCTGAGAGACCTAGCGCGCTCCCGCTTGCACAAGGAGCACCACCATATGAGCGCCAGAGACATAGAATATTTCACCATGCGCGAACGGCAGGAGCGCGAGCATGCCGAACGCAGCGACGACATGACCGCGCGGCGCGTCCATCAGGAGATGGCCGAGCGCTATTCGGCCCGGCTGCGCGACATCCATGTCGTCGGAGCGCCCTCCGCTCACGCCTGACCGGCTAGAGCGTCTCGATCTCGACCAGGCCGTAGCGCGCCAGGGCGGGCGCCAGCATATCGGTCCGGGCACTGCGCGCCGTGAACACCGCCTTCCCCGACAACGCTGACGCCGATCCGACCACATGGGGCCAGGATTGGCCCTCGGTGAGGTGCGCGACTCGCCGGGCGATGCCCGGGCCGCCATCGACGAAGCGGACGGGGTGCGGCGCGGCGGCCGCCAGCTCGGCCTCGACCAGCGGGAAATGGGTGCAGGCGTTGACGATCACGTCGATCCGCTCGCCGTCGGGCTGATCGAACAGGCCGGCAAGCACCGCGCGCATCCGCTCCGGCAGCGGCTTCACCCCCTCCAGCGAGGCCTCGGCGATCTCGACCAGCTCGGCCGAGCCGTGGCGCAGCACCGTGCAGTCGCCGGCGAAGCGGGCGGCGAGATCGTCGACATAGGGCTGGCGGACGGTCGCCTCGGTGCCGAGCACGCCGATCACCCGCGTCTGGCTGATCGCCGCCGCGGGCTTGATCGCGGGGACGGTGCCGACGATCGGCACGTCGAGCGCGGCGCGGACATGGTGGAGCGCGATCGTCGAGGCAGTGTTGCAGGCGATGACGATCAGGCGCGGATCATAGCGCTCCGCCAAGCGGCCGAGCAGCGCCGGCACCCGCGCGGCGATCTCGCCCTCGCTGCGCGTGCCATAGGGAAAGCCAGCCGAATCCGCGACATAGACGAGCGGCGCATGCGGGAGCAGCGCGGCGGTGGGCGCGAGCACCGAGAGCCCGCCCACGCCGGAATCGAAGAACAATATGGGGCGGTCGTCGGTCATCGCCGCGGGCATGGCTCCGCGACGGGTGAGCGTCAACCGCCCCGAGGTTCAGGAACACCCCCTGGGGGGATCCGGGGTTCAATTTGCTAGACGCCGTGTGTGGTCCTCGACCTTGCGGGAGCAGGATTAGGGGCGCGGTTTCCAGTTGGCCGGGATGCCCATGGCGAGGACCATCGGGCGGCGCGTCGCGATATATTCGTCCCTGCTCACCTTGCCGTCGCCATTGGTATCGAAGCGGGCGAGGAACATCCGGCCGCCCTGCTCCGCCCCTATGTCCTTGCGCGGACCATGATTGACGCTGACCGAGGCACGCGGTGCCTCGCTGGCTTCGAGATAGCCGGACTTGTCCCTGTCCATCGTCACGAAGCTCGCCGCAATGAAGGCCGTGGCCTGTTCGGGCGTCGCCGGGACGAAGGGGCCGTCGTACATCTTCGCCTTTTGCTGCTGCGGCACGGGTGCGCTCTGCCGGGGCGCCGGCGCGCCGGCCAGGGTGACGGCGAGTGCCGCCGCGATCGTGATGCTCATTGCCGTGATACCTCCAATCCACCACCGGCGCCTGCCGCCGGGGACGGGACCGGCATGCTGCGGCGCGGTGCCGACGACGAGGTCCGGCGCATGGGGTACCAACGCATGGGACTCCGCCTGGACGAGCAGCCGGGCGGCGTGGAGCGAGGAGGACAGGCCCAGCTTGGTGCGCGCCATCTTGAGCCGTTTCTCGACCGCATGCGGCGAGACGCCGAGATCGATCGCCATTTCCTTGGCGGTCTGGGGCAGCAGGCGGCGGCGCAGGCATTCCTTCTCATTCTCGGTAAGCCGGGCGATCGCCGCCCGCATTCGATCGTCCAGCACGCGCAACTCCCCGCCCCCATTGGCGCCCGAGGCTAGGCGAAAGTCGAGTTTCGCCCAAGTCGGAGCGATTGGTACCCCATCCACATTGCGCACCCGCAGCAACCCACTATGTTGACCGGTGCGCAGGGGGATCCTTTGACGAACGACATTCCATGGCTGGTTCCCGCAGGGGTCTTGCTGCTCGGTTATCTGCTGGGCTCGATCCCCTTCGGGCTGTTGCTGACCCGCTTCTTCGGCGCCGGCGACCTGCGCCAGATCGGCTCGGGCAATATCGGCGCGACCAATGTGCTGCGCACCGGCCGCAAGGGGCTGGCGGCGGCGACCCTGCTGCTCGACCTGGCCAAGGGCGCGGCGGCGGTACTGATCGCCGGCGCGATCCTGCCGGGCGGCGGCGTGCTGGGCGGCCTGGCCGCGTTCATCGGCCATTGCTACCCGGTGTGGCTGAAGTTCAACGGCGGCAAGGGCGTGGCGACGATGATGGGCGTGGTGCTCGCGCTCCACTGGCCATCGGGCATCGTCTTCGCGGTCGTCTGGCTCGGCCTGCTCGCGGCGCTCCGCATCTCCTCGCTCGCCGGGATGAGCGCGGCGATCAGCGCGCCGGTTAGCGCCGCATTCTTCGGGCGGATCGAGCTGGTGCTGATGCTGCTCGCGCTGACGATGATCGTGCTGTGGAAGCATCGCGCCAATATCGACCGGCTGCTCAACGGCACCGAGCCCCGCGTCGGCGCCAGTAAGAGCGGCAGCAAGAAAAGTGCCTGACGGGCGCGAGGCACGGCTAAGGCTGCTGCGCTCCGCCAATATCGGCCCCGTAACCTATCGCCAGCTGATCGCGCGCTTCGGCACCGCCGAGGCGGCGCTCGACGCACTGCCGATGCTGGCGGCGCGGGGCGGCGGCCGCGCGCCGGTGATCGCCGATGCCGGCGCCGTCCGGCGCGAGATCGCCGCAGTGGAGCGGCTGGGCGCACGCTATCTGTTCCTCGAGGATGACGGCTATCCGCCGCTGCTCGCCGAACTGGACAGCGCCCCGCCAGCGCTGATCCTGCGCGGACGGCCGGAGCTGCTCGACCGGCCGGCAGTGGCGATCGTCGGCGCGCGCAACGCCTCTGCCGCTGCCTGCCGCTTCGCCCGGCAGATCGCGCTGGGGCTGGCCGAGGCGGCCGTCACCGTGGTCTCGGGCCTGGCGCGCGGGATCGACACCGCGGCGCATGTCGGATCGCTGGCAGGCGGCACGGTGGGCGTGATCGCCAGCGGAATCGATATCGCCTTCCCGCCCGAGAATGGAGAACTGCAGGAACGCGTCGCCCGCGAGGGCCTGCTGCTCGCCGAGCAGCCGCCGGGCACCGAGCCGCTCGCCCGTTTCTTCCCCTCACGCAACCGGATCATCGCCGGGCTCGCGCTCGGCACCGTGGTGGTCGAGGCGGCGCCGCGATCGGGCTCGCTGATCACCGCGCGGATCGCGGGCGAAGCCGGGCGCGACGTGATGGCGGTGCCGGGCTCCCCGCTCGATCCGCGCGCGCAGGGCTGCAACCTGCTGATCCGCGAGGGCGCGACCCTGGTGCAGGGCGTGGACGACATCCTCGAGATGGTACGCCCGATCGATCCCCGCGCGGTGCGCGCGCCGGCGAGCGGCTGGCAGGGCCCGCCGCCCGAGGATGCCAGCGATGCCGATCGGCGCGCGGTGACCGGCCTGCTCGGGCCAGTGGCGGTCAGCGTGGACGAGCTGATCCGCCAGTCCGGACTGGCGCCGGCGGTGGTGCAGACCGTGCTGCTCGAGCTGGAACTGGCCGGGCGGCTGGAACGGCATGCCGGAGGGCGGGTGAGCCTGGCATGAGCGATGCCCGCCACCATGGCCGATGCCTGTGCGGCGGCGTCCGCGTCTCGATCCCTGTCGAACGCAGCGCGGTCGGTGCCTGCCATTGTGCGATGTGCCGACGCTGGTGCAGCGGCCCGTGGATGGCGATCCAGGCACCCGAGGCAGAGATTGCGGGCGAAACCCTGCACACCTTCCAGGCATCGGGCTTTGCCGAGCGCGGCTTTTGCGAGAGGTGCGGGAGCAGCATCTTCCATCGCCCGACGCTCGGTCCCGAGATTGCGGTCAGCGCGGGGCTGTTCGACGCGGAGGGCCTGACGCTCACGCACGAGATATTCCATGACGGCAAGCCGGCCTTTTATCGCTTCGAGGGCGACACGAGGAAACGCTCCGCCCTGTCGATGGCACTGGAATGGGGGCCGCGCCTGCTCTGGCGCAGAATCCGCCGCATGGGCGGACCCGGGCAGCCAGGCCAGGCAGGGAACTGAGGGGATATGGAACAGAAGATCGACACCGCGCTGATCGTGCGGAACAGCTTTGCGCTGCTCAGCACGAACCTGCCGACCACGCTTGCCGTCATGCTGGTGCTGGTGCTGCTGGGCACCGCGGCCGATGCGATCGGTTCGGACGGCGCCGGGCTGAACCTCGCCATCGGGATCGGTACGATCTTTGCCCAATATGGCGTGACCCGCGGCGCGCTGCGGGGCGCCGGACTGCTCGATGCGGAAGGACGGCGCGGGCGGGGCGGGTCCTTCGTCCTCGCGCTGATCCTCAGCGGCCTGGGTATCACGATCGGCTTCCTCTTCCTGATCCTGCCCGGCATCTATCTATGGGCGCGCTGGTCGATCGTGGCGCCGCTCATCGTCGGCGAGGGCATGACCAGCAGTCAGGCGATGCGGGAGAGCTGGTCGCGCACGCAGCCGCTGGTGGCGCCGATCTCGGCTGCCATGCTGGTGTCGGGCGTGCCCATGCTGCTGTTCCTCGGGACTGTGTTTTTCTATCCCGAATATGGCCCAGTGCCGATCGGGCTGGCGCTGCTCTCGAACCTGATGGTCTACACCGCGCAGGCCCTGATCTGGCACACGGCAGTGGCGATCCATCGGCTGACCCGCGGCCCGTCGAACGATCTCGAACAGGTCTTCGCCTGAGGGAGCAGCGGCCGGGCACAGCTAGAGGCCGAAGTCCCAGCCATGCTCGGTCCTGGTGGTCCGGTGTTCGGGTTCGCTGCCGGTGAGCTGCGGCCGGCAGTGCAGACGGCTGCACCACGTGTAGCGGCACATCGCCTCGCGCCCCGGGACGGTCCATCGGCATCGCGCATCCGAGAAGCTGGGCACGATATTCCATGAGGGATCGGTTCCGTCCTCGGCGGCTCGAGCCATTTCCCGGTAAAGCGCGTTCGTCCAGCCGGTGGTGATCTCGCTCGCGGGGATCGTGAAGCTTTTGCCACCATGGCTCGCAGCACATGCGGCCAGCATGGCGAGCGCGCCAACAAGCAGCAGATGCCGGCCTTTCATCGCATCCCTCCCCCAGTCCCATCGCAGGCTGACAGCCATTCGCACGCGATTCAAGCGCGGGGGACTGGCAAGTTTCGGAGCCGTTCCTACATGCCCGCAGCAATCCCCAGGGGAGACTATCGACATGGCCGACGCATCCGATCCCGCCAACAACCAGCCTGCCGGCTATGTCCCGCCCAAGGTGTGGACCTGGGAGCAGCCGAGCGGCGGCCAGTTCGCCAATATCAACCGGCCGGTTTCGGGCGCGACGCACGAGAAGGTGCTGCCGGTCGGCGAACATCCGATCCAGCTCTATTCGCTGGGCACGCCCAATGGGCAGAAGGTGACGATCATGCTCGAGGAGCTGCTCGCCGCCGGCCATGCGGGCGCCGAGTATGACGCCTGGAAGATCAATATCGGCGAGGGCGACCAGTTCGGCAGCGGGTTCGTCGGGATCAATCCGAACTCGAAGATCCCCGCGATGGTCGACCATTCGGTCTCGCCCAACATCACCGTGTTCGAGAGCGGCGCGATCCTGGTCTATCTGGCCGAGAAGTTCGGCGCCTTTCTGCCGACCGACCCGGCGAAGCGCGCCTCCACGATGAGCTGGCTGATGTGGCAGATGGGATCGGCGCCGTTCCTGGGCGGCGGCTTCGGCCATTTCTTCGCCTATGCGCCGTTCAAGATCGAATATGCGATCAACCGCTATGCGATGGAAGTGAAGCGCCAGCTGCACGTGCTCGACACGCACCTGGCGAAGAACCGCTTCATGGTCGGCGACGAGTACACGATCGCCGACATCGCGATCTGGCCCTGGTATGGCGGCGTGGCACGCGGCGATGCCTATGCCGGTGCGGCCGAGTTCCTCAACATCGGCGAGTATGAGCATTTCAACCGCTGGGCGGCGGAGGTCGGCGAGCGCGAGGCGGTGCAGCGCGGACGGCTGGTCAATCGCGGCTCGGGCCCGGAGGAGTTCCGTCTCGCCGAGCGGCATTCGGCGGCGGACATCGACGCGGTGCGGGCGAAGATGCTGGCGTAGAAACCTCCCCTCTCTGGAAGGGAGGAGTCGGGGGTGGGTCGCGTCCGGGCGTACTGCGGACGCGGGTGCCACCCCACCGTATCGCATGCATCCACCCACCCCCAGCCCCTCCCTTCCAGGGAGGGGAGTTGGGAATGAGCGCATGCTATCTGCCGGGCAGATACTCCACCCGAGCCGTGCCCTCCGCCCAGACGGGCAGGTACAGCCCCTGCCCGCTCGCCTTGAGCGTGCCGTTGCGCGCCTCGGCGAGGTCGGCGCGGATCAGGAAGGCGCCGGCGCGCTTGCTGACGATCGCGCGGCGGACCTTGCCGAGCAGCTTGTCGAAATCATGGGTGAAGTTCTGGGTGAGCGATTCCGCCAGCGTCTCGGCCACGCCGGGGCTCCGGGCGAGCAGCACGACCAGGTCGCCGGCCATCCGGTCGGTCTCGCCCGAGACGGAGAGGTCCTCGAAATGGACGCGCTGCGAGCCCGGGGCGTTGACCGGACGGGCGGTGAGCCAGACCCGCCCATGCGTCTCGCCGCCGCCGCTCTGCGGGCGCGCGGCGATGGTCAAGCCGACGGCGATGCGGCCGTTGGTGGTGCCGTACATCACCACCCCGCTGAAGCGCGCCTCCACCGGGCCGATGCGGGGCAGCTCGAAGGGGCGCTTGGCCCGCTTGTCGAGCGCGCGCTGGAGCACCGGCTCGAGCTGGGCATAATCGGCGATGACGGGGATGAAGAATTGCAGCTTCGATCCCCTGGCGTCGTGGCCGAGCGGGGGGAGCGGGATGGGCCTGGGATCCTCGGGCTTGGGTCCGACGAAGGTCTCGGTGAGGGCGGCCAGGCCAAGGCTGAGGCGCAGGCGGTTGCCGGTCAGGCGATAGCCGCCATAGCTGAGCTTCTCCGGGGTGATCCGCATCCACACCGGCGGGTTCTCCTGGTTGAGCTGGAGCACCGTGAAGCTCTGCCGCCAGGCCTCGGCGACGCGGCTGCGGATGTCGACCCGCGCGATCTCGCGCGGCAGCGTGCGTTCGAGATCGCGGACGATCGGGCCAAGCTTCGCGTCGGCTTTGTCGGTGAAGGTGATCCGGCGGCCGAGAAAGTCGATGCCCGGCGGGGTGGTCCAGTCATAGGCGAGGCGGATGGTCGCGCGGGGCTGCCAATTGTCGCTTACCGACAGGCGGATGCGGGCATGGACCATGGCCGATCCGGTCGCGGTCTCGCCCTTGAGGAAGCCGCCGACATGGCGCGCGGCGATCGTCGCGCGGATCGGCATGTCGGCGACGATCTCGTCCCCCACCCCGCGCAGCCGGATGGCGGAGCGGGTGACGGTGCCGATCACGTCGCAGCCGAGATCGGGGCTGACCTTGAGCTTCGCCTTGAACAGCTTGACGCGCTGGGCGGGCACGCATTTGTCGACATGCTGGTCGATCGACCAGAGCGTGCGCGGCACCGACTTCTCGATCGCCCGGCTGAGGACGGAAACGGGGACGTCGAGCGGCACGTCGAGCGCCGAGACCTGGCGGGGCACTTCGATCGCGTCGCTGGCGCGGGGCGGCGGCTCGGCTTTGACATCGAGCTTCGCGCGGAGCCAGAAGAAGCCCGCGCCAGCACCGGCTGCGAGCAGGGCAAGGACGGTCCCGAATATCCAAAGCAGCCGGTGCGGGCGGCGAGGCGATGGTGCGGCGATGTCCTCGGGCAAAGTTTGGCTCCCCCTGGGCGTGGCGAAGTGATACCCGCGAAGCGTTACCAAGTTCCAGATCAACCGGCTTGACGGCCCCCTCTGCCCCTCCCCACCTTACACGCGTACACGTGAGGAACGCTTACCCCCCATGCAGCTCGTCATCGTAGAATCGCCGGCCAAGGCGAAGACCATCGAGAAATATCTCGGCAAGGACTACCGCGTCCTCGCCTCCTACGGCCATGTCCGCGACCTGCCGGCACGCGACGGCTCCGTCGATCCCGAGGAAGGGTTCGCGATGGAGTGGGAGACCTATGCGGACAAGTCGAAGCAGCTGAAGGCGATCGCCGACGAGGCGAAGAAGGCCGATCGACTGATCCTCGCGACCGACCCTGATCGCGAAGGCGAGGCGATCAGCTGGCACGTGCAGGAAGTGCTGCGCAACAAGAAGGCGCTGCCCAAGGAAGTGGAGCGCGTCACCTTCAACGCGATCACCAAGCCGGCGATCCTGACCGCGATGGAGCATCCGCGCGAACTCGATACCGACCTGATCGACGCGTACCGGGCGCGTCGCGCACTCGATTATCTGGTGGGCTTCACCCTGTCACCGGTGCTGTGGCGCAAGCTGCCCGGCGCCAAGTCGGCGGGCCGCGTCCAGTCGGTCGCGTTGCGCATCATCGTCGATCGCGAGCGCGAGATCGAAGGGTTCAAGCCGCAGGAATATTGGTCGGTCACCGCCGACATGGAGCAGGACGGCACGCCGTTCGTCAGCCGCCTGGTCAAGTATAAGGGCGACAAGCTCGATCGCCTGTCGATCGGCGACGGCAAGACGGCCGAGGCGGCGAAGAAGGCCGTCGAGGAAGGCCGCTTCACCGTGGTCTCGGTCGAGACCAAGCCGGCGATGCGCAACCCGGCCGCGCCGTTCACCACCTCGACGCTGCAGCAGGAAGCCGCGCGCAAGCTGGGCTTCTCGGCCAGCCACACGATGCGGATCGCCCAGGGCCTCTACGAGGACGGCGCGATCACCTATATGCGTACCGACGGCGTCCAGATGGACCCGAGCGCGATTCAGGACGCCCGCAAGGCCGTGGCGACACGCTATGACGGGTCGTACGTGCCCGACAAGCCACGCATCTACACCGCCAAGGCGAAGAATGCGCAGGAAGCGCACGAGGCGATCCGCCCGACCGATTTCTCCAAGGACCGCGCGGGCTCGGGCGATCATGCCAAGCTGTACGAGCTGATCTGGAAGCGCGCGCTGGCCAGCCAGATGGCATCGGCCCGGCTGGAGCGCACCACGATCGACCTGGAAGACGCGACCAGCCAGCACGGGCTTCGCGCCACCGGCCAGGTGGTGATCTTCCCCGGCTATCTCGCGCTGTACGAGGAAGGTCGCGACGACGAGGGCGATGAAGACTCGCGCCGCCTGCCCCGCATGAGCGAAGGCGCGACCCCGGCCAAGAAGGCCGTCAACGCCGAACAGCACTTCACCCAGCCGCCGCCGCGCTTCAGCGAAGCGTCGCTGGTCAAGCGGATGGAAGAGCTCGGCATCGGCCGGCCTTCGACCTATGCCTCGGTCATCCAGGTGCTCAAGGACCGCGCCTATGTCCGCCTCGAGAAGAACCGTTTCTTCGCCGAGGAGAGCGGGCGGCTGCTGACCGCATTCCTCGAGCGCTTCTTCCAGAAATACGTCAACTACGACTTCACCGCCGAGCTGGAGGAGGAGCTGGACGACGTGTCGGGCGGCCGAGCCCAGTGGCAGGAAGTGCTCGAGGCGTTCTGGCGCGACTTCAAGCCGCGCACGGCCGATGTGATGGAGCAGAAGCCGTCGGACATCACCGCGGCGCTCGACGAGTTCCTGGCGCCTTACCTGTTCCCCGAAAAGGCGGACGGCAGCGATCCGCGCCTGTGCCCGAATTGCGGCAATGGCCGGCTGGCGCTGCGCGGCGGCAAGTTCGGCGCGTTCATCGCCTGCTCCAACTATCCCGAGTGCAAATACACGCGGCGCTTCGCCCAGCCGGGCGGGGAAAGCGGTGAGGATAGCGGTCCCGAAGTGCTTGGCCAGGATCCGGACACGGGCCTCAACGTCGAGCGCAAGTCGGGCCGGTTCGGGCCGTACATCCAGCTCGGCGAGGGCAAGGAAGCGGCGCGCGCCTCGATCCCCAAGGATGTCGAGCTCGATCTGGAGCTGGCGCTGAAGCTGCTCAAGCTGCCGCGCGTGATCGGCGACCACCCCGAGACGGGCAACCCGATCACCGCTTCGATCGGCCGCTACGGGCCGTATCTGGCGCATGACGGGAAATACGCCCGGCTGCAGGGCACGATGGAAGTGTTCGAGACCGGGATGAACGCGGCGGTGGTCAAGCTGGCCGAGGCGGCGGCGAATTCGGGCCGTCCGGCCCGCGGCGCTTCGCGCGAACCGCTGAAGGTGCTCGGCAAGCATCCACGCACCGAGGCCGAGATCAAGCTGATGGACGGCCGCTACGGCGCCTATGTCACCGACGGCGAGACCAACGCCACGCTGCCCAAGTCGATCGACAAGGAGCAGCTGACGCTCGAGGAAGCCGCCCAGCTGATCGACGCCCGCGCGGCGGCGGGTCCGGCCAAGGGCAAGGGGAAGAAGAAGGCGCCTGCCAAGAAGGCTGCGGCGCCGAAGAAGGCCGCAGCGAAGAAGCCGGCGGCTAAGAAGGCTGCTGCCAAGGAATAGCCGTCATCCCGGCGAAGGCCGGGATCTCGTGCGGCTCTTTTCCAACGTCCCTCGCCTGAGATCCCGGCGTTCGCCGGGATGACGCGTGGTGGAAGCCGTGACGGAGAAACCGAACTTCCCCTTCCGCTTGCGGGAGGGGTCAGGGGAGGGCGTGGCCTCCCATCACCTCGGGCGGAGTTGCGATAGCCCCTCCCCCGGCCCCTCCCGCAAGCGGAAGGGGAGAAGGAGAATTACGCCGCCCGCACCTCGAAGCCGCGGAGCCACGCACGCGCGGCCTTCTGCGCTTCGATGATCTCGCGCGCGGTCATGTCCTCTGCGATCTCGGCGCGGCATTCCTGCGCGCGGCTGTCCCCGGTGACGGCGGCGATGTTGAACCACTTATGGGCCTCGATCAGATCGACGCCGACGCCGTCGGCGCCGCTCGAATAGACCATACCCAGATCGTAACACGCGTTGGCGTCGCCGCGGGCCGCATCGCGCAGCCGGCTCTCGACGAGGAAACGCGCACTCTTAAGGCTGCTGCCCATGTCGCTTAACCCCTGTTCACCACACCCTCTTGTGGTGGCTTGGGGTTTGGCAGCCAAACCGACAACAAATGGTTAACAGCGTTAACTGTATTTGTTCAGGTCCGTACTTCTTCAGGGTACCGCGATATTGTCGATCAGCCGGGTGGCGCCGAGCTTCGCCGCGGCGAGCAGGCGGAGCTTGCCGGCTTCATAGGCGGTGGCGGGCTGCAGCGTCTCGGCATCGGCCAGCGCGACATAGTCGATCTCGAAGCCGGCGGCGGCGAGCGCCTCGCGCGCCTGGGCCAGTGCCGCCTCGACATCGCCACCCTCCGCAATCGCCTTGGCGGCGGCGCCCAGCGCCCGCGGCAGCGCCACGGCCTTGGCGCGCTCTTCTGGCATCAGATAGGCGTTGCGCGACGAGAGGGCGAGGCCGTCATCCTCGCGCTGGGTGAGCACCGACTGGATCTCGATGGGCAGGTTGAGGTCCGTCGTCATGCGGCGGATCACCGCGAGCTGCTGCCAGTCCTTCTCGCCGAACAGGGCGATGTCGGGCTGGACCTGGTTGAACAGCTTGGCGACCACGGTGGCGACGCCGTCGAAATGGCCGGGCCGGTGCGCGCCTTCGAGCAGTTCGCTCACGCCCGAGACCGAGATGTTGGTCGCGAAGCCGTCGGGATAGACGACCTCGACCGGCGGCATCCACAGCAGGTCGACGCCGGCGCCGGTGAGCATGCGCGAATCCGCCGCTTCCTTGCGCGGATATTTCGCCAGGTCCTCGTTCGCGCCGAACTGCTTCGGGTTGACGAAGATGGAGACGATAACGCGGTTCGCGGCGCGCTTGGCCGCTTCGACCAGCGCCATGTGCCCGTCATGCAATGCGCCCATGGTGGGAACGAGAGCGATACGCTCGCCTGCCTGGCGCCAGGCGGCGGTCGCCTCGCGAAGGTCTTCGAGCTGACGGACTGTTTGCACGCGTTAACACTTTCGATAAGACGGAAGCGCGGCCTTCTATGGGGGGGAGGCGGTTCGATCAATAAAGGATGTTGGAACTTTGAGCGACGGGTCGAAGCGGCTGCACGTTCTGGTGTTCGCGAACGAGAAGGGCGGCACCGGAAAGTCCACCACCGCCGTCCATACGGCGATCGCGCTGGCGTCCAAGGGCGCGCGCGTCGCGTGCTTCGACCTGGACCACCGCCAGCGCACCATGGGCCGCTATCTGGACAACCGCGCGGCGACCGCCAAGCGGATGGGCAAGCCGCTGCCGATGCCGGTCTACGACACGCATGACGGCGAGAGCATGGCCTATTTCTCCGAGGCGCTCGACAAGCTGGGCGAAGGCGCGGACTTCCTGGTGATCGACACGCCCGGCCGCGACGACAAGTTCGCACGCATCGCGGTGACCAATGCCGACACGCTGGTGACGCCGATGAACGACAGCTTCGTCGATTTCGACCTGATCGGCCAGGTGGACCCGGACACGTTCAAGGTGGTCCGCCCCAGCTTCTATTCCGAGCTGATCTGGGAATCGCGCAAGCGCCGCGCCAAGGCCGACGGCGAGACGATCGACTGGGTCGTCCTGCGCAACCGCATGCAGCACATCGAGGCGCGCAACATGAAGCGCGTGTCCGAGGCGATCGACCAGCTTTCCAAGCGCGTCGGCTTCCGGGTGATCTCCGGCCTGTCCGAGCGCGTGATCTACCGCGAGCTGTTCCCCCAGGGCCTGACCATGCTCGACAGCCGCGAGTTCGGCGAGATGGGCCTGGCGCATGTCGCCGCGCGGCAGGAGCTGCGCGAAATGATGGCCGGGCTGGCGCTGCCCGAAGTCACCATGCCGCTGTTCGCCTGATGCTGTTCAAGCTGCTTATCGCGGCGGCGATTCTCTACGCGCTCTACCAGCTCGTGCTAAAGCCGCGCTCGGCGCCGCCGCGCATGCCCGAGGACGAGGCCCGCGCGATCCTGGGCGTTTCGGGCGAAGCCGATGCCGATGCGATCCGTGCGGCGCACCGGCGGCTCGTTTCGGCGGTTCACCCCGACAAGGGCGGTTCCGCCGAGCTGACGCGCCGGATAAACGCGGCGCGCGACACGCTGCTGCGCAGTCGCAATTGAACTTTCCCCCTGCTCGCGATTTAGGCGCGCAGGATTTCCCCGGGAGGCATCATGACGCATCGTTTCGACCCCACTTCGCTGCGCGAGTACGACATTCGCGGGATCGTGGGGGAGACCCTCGGCCCCGATGACGCGCGCGCGATCGGCCGCGGCTTCGCCACCCTGCTGCGCCGCGCCGGCGGCACCCGCGTCGCGGTGGGCCGCGACGGCCGCCTCTCCTCCCCTGCGCTCGAGGCTGCGCTGATCGAAGGCCTGACCGCCTCGGGCTGCTCGGTGGTGCGCACCGGCATGGGCCCGACGCCGATGCTATATTATGCCGAGGCTACGCTGGAGGTTGATGGCGGCATCCAGATAACCGGCAGCCACAATCCCGGTCACTATAACGGCTTCAAGATGGTGTTTCAGCACGCCAGCTTCTTCGGCGAGAAGATCCAGCTTCTCGGCAAGATGGCAGCGGAAGGCGATTGGGACGAAGGCGACGGCACCGAGACGGTGACCGAGGCGGACGTCGAGGACCTCTATGTCAGCCGGCTGTTCGCGGGATTTGCCGGCGGCGCCTATCGCGTCGGATGGGATACGGGCAATGGCGCCGCCGGCCCGGTGATCGAGAAGCTGGTGAAGCTGCTGCCCGGTGAGCACCACACGCTGTTCACCGATGTGGACGGCAATTTCCCCAATCATCATCCCGATCCCACCGAGGAGAAGAACCTCGCCGATCTGAAGAAGCTCGTCGCGGAGAAGCAGCTCGATTTCGGACTTGCCTTTGACGGCGATGGCGACCGCCTGGGTGCGATCGACGGGCAAGGCCGTGTGATCTGGGGCGATCAGCTTCTGTCCATTCTGGCTGAACCTGTGCTCCGGGTGGAGCCCGGCGCGACGATCATCGCCGATGTGAAGGCGTCGCAGATGCTGTTCGACCGAGTCGCGGAGCTGGGCGGCAAGCCGCTGATGTGGAAGACCGGGCACAGCCTGGTGAAGACCAAGATGAAGGAAACCCATGCGCCGCTCGCCGGCGAGATGAGCGGCCACATCTTCTTCGCCCAGGACTATTACGGCTTCGACGACGCGCAATACGCCGCTGTGCGGCTGATCCAGGCGGTGCATGTGATCGGCAAGTCGCTGACCCAGCTCAAGGACGAGATGCCCAGGCTGGTCAACACGCCGGAGATGCGCTTCCAGGTCGACGAGAGCCGCAAGTTCGCGGTGGTGGACGAGGTTCTGGACCGGCTCGAGGCCGAGGGTGCCGACGTCAACCGCACCGACGGCGCCCGTGTGAACACTGCCGACGGCTGGTGGCTACTCCGCGCGTCGAACACCCAGGACGTGCTGGTCGCCCGGGCCGAGGCGAAGGACCAGGCCGGCCTCGACCGGTTGCTCGCGCAGATCGACGACCAGCTCGGCAAGAGCGGCGTCGTGCGCGGGGAGACGGTGGGGCATTGAGCTAATTCCCTCTCCCATTGGGAGAGGGAAGGAGCCGACGAAGTCGGCGGAAGGGTGAGGGTCGATAGGTAATACTATCCTCACCCTTCCCACTCGGCTTCGCCTCGCGGGCCCCTTCCCGCTCCCAAGGGGAGCGGGAGTAAGGGAGATAAGACTCGCATTTCGGCGCGCATGCCCCCACATGCGCCCTCATGGCGTCATCCCACCCGCCCATCATCCGCGTCATCGATCTCGAGACCACCGGCGACAAGCCGCCGGCCCATGCCGTGTGCGAGATCGGCTGGCAGGACGTCGCGCTCGGCAAGGACGGGCGCTGGGAGCTGTATGGCGAGGGCGGCAATAGGCTGGTCAATCCGGGCCGGCCGATCCCGCCGCTGACCATGGCGATCCACCATATCCGCGACGAGGACGTCGCCGACGCGCCCTGGTGGCACGACGTCGCGCGGCCGATCCTCGATCCCTGGCCGCGCCGGGTGGCGCTGGCAGCGCACCGCGCGAGCTTCGAGGAGCAGTATTGCACCCCGGCCCTCACCCGCGGTGCCGACTGGATCTGCACCTGGAAATGCGCGCTGCGGCTGTGGCCGGACAGCGGCGGCTTCTCGAACCAGTTTCTCCGCTATTTCCGCAATCCGGTGGGTCTGGAGCATGAGCGCGGCCTGCCCGCGCACCGTGCCTTCCCCGATGCCTATGTGACCGCGCATCACCTGCGCGACATGCTCAACGAGGCGAGCGTGGCGCAGTTGATCGAATGGTCGAAGTCGCCGGGGCTGTTGCCGCGCGTCCGCTACGGCCCCGATCGCGGCAAGGAATGGAGCGAGATCGATGACGACTCGCTCGCCGCCTTCATGAACGACCGCGACGAGGACATCCGCTTCACCGCGCAGACCGAATTCGCCCGCCGCCGCGGTGGGGCGCCGGTGGGGCCGGACGCGCCGGCGCAAAGGCTGTTGTTCTGAGCTAGCGCCGCCCGGCGATCAGCCAGCGTACCCCTTCGAGAACCAGGCCATAGACCAGGTGCGAGGCCGCACCATAGGCGTGGGTCGCCAGCGGCGTCTTGTCGGGGGCGGGGGCCAGGCCCACCGCCGGCACCGCCGCCTCGTCGAGCAGGGCGCTGGTGGCGATGCCGTAAGCGCTGCCGAAACCGGCGCTCGCCTCAGGCTTGTATTCGGTGATCACGCCGTAGATGCCGCCGAGCACCGCGCCGGTGATGTAATGGACGGCCTGACCCGCCTGCTCGCGATAGTCGTCGGGCACCGGCGCATCGAGGATCGCCTCGCTCGCCGCGTCGGCTGCCTTCACCGTCGCCGGATCCTCGTCCCCGCCTTCGTCCGGCAGCAGCTTCCTCGCCTGGGCCTCGACGGCCGCCATCGCCGCCGAGGCGACGAGGCCGGCGGCAACGCCGGCGAGCAGACCGAGAAGGGGGCGGGGCTTGGCCATTGGGGTCTCCGGGCAGGAAGGGGGCAAACGCTCCCTGCCCGGCTCAACCGGTCACATCAATATTGGATGCGCTCGGCCTTCAGATTGTGCTTGGCCAGATAGGTCTGAACGCTGTCATTGCCGGCGAGGTGCCCGGCGCCGACCGCAATGAACACGGTGCCAGGCTTGGCCATGCGTTCGCTGATCCAGTCCGCCCAGCGCGCGTTGCGATCCGAAAGCAGCACCTTCGCCACCTCCGGCGTCTTGCGCATTTCCTCGTTCATCGTCTTGCCCAGCGCATCCGGATCGCCGGCGCTCCACTGCGCGACCATCTTGTCGAGCACCGGACCGACATTGGCGAACTCGTTGACCGTGTTGACGAGGAACTTGACCTGCACGTCCTCCGGCAACTTGTCGAAGAAACCGATCTGCTGCTCGAAGGTCTCGAGGCCGATGAGTTGCTTGTTGGCAGTCTTGGCGGCGGCGGTGATCGTCATCTCGGCGCCGCTGCTGGGGTCGTAGCCGAGCTTGGGCAGCGGTGCCATGGCGAGAGTCATCGCGGCGAACCACGGCTCGAAGCGATCCAGCGCGGAAGCGGGGATACCGACGCTGGTGAGCGCGGCGGCATAGGCCGGGCGGGTGGCCTCGGGCAGCTTGGCAGTGAGCGCCGGATCGCCCTGCGGGGCCATCGCCGCCTGCATGGTCACGCCCTGCATCGTCGCGGGATCGGGCATGACCATCTCGAGCGCGACGGTGTCGCTCTTGTCGAACGCGGCCTTCACTGCCTCGTCGAACCAGCTGAGGCCGGGCTTGAGGACATGGACGGTGCCGAACAGATAGATGGTGGTATCGGCATCCTTGACCACCCAGAGTGCCGGATCGGCATCCTTGGTCGCCGGGGCCGCGGGGGCCGGCGCGGCCTGGGCATGGGCAGCGACGGGCAAGGAGAGCGCGACGGCCAGGCCGGCCGCGGCAGTGAGCAGCTTCTTCTTCAACATCATGAATTCACTCCACATTGCGCGGCCGTCAGGGCCGGACTTTCTTCCAAAGATAGGCAAGGGTCATGACGATCAGTGTGGCGATGAAGACCGCCTCATGATCGGGCTCGGGCACCAGCGCGCCCTTCCACAGGAAATACCAGGAGGCATAGCCGATCAGGTAGAAATGCAGCGCGACCGCGGCACCCCACAGATTGGCGCTTCGCTCGACCTCGTCGATGCCGCGGTAGAAATACCAGCTGCCACCGCCCAGGCCGACCACCAGCAGCACTACGATTCCGATCGCCGCCCAGCCGGGCAACGCGCCGTCGCGCTCGAGCAGGACGAGCGCAGCGCCGATCACACCACCGAGCAGCATGAAGCCGCCCATCAGGCCCCAGAAACGGTTGCTGCGCGATTTCTCGGCGCGCTCGCCTGGACCTTCAGCCATCCCCCGACTCGTCATCGAAAAATATCTCCTCGATGGGCATGGCGAACAGGCGCGCGACCTTGAAGGCGAGCGGCAGCGAAGGATCGTGCTTGCCCGTCTCGATCGCGTTCACCGCCTGGCGCGACACGCCGAGCCGACCGCCAAGCTCCGCCTGGCTCCAGTCGCGTTCGGCGCGCAGCACTTTCAGGCGATTTCGCATCCTGTTGCTGTCCCCATGTCCTGACTTTCTGTCAGGCACACCTTACATAGCGAGTCGAATGTGATTGTCAACAAGACCTGACATATTGTCAGGACTAGCTGGCGGCGAGTTCCTTGAGCGGTATCGTGGCATCGGCCAGCGCGGCGGGATCGAGGGCGAGCCCCTCCACCACCAGCTTGCGGCCCTGGACATAGTCCTTGACCGCATTGACACAGTCGAGCGCGATCACCCGGCCTTCGCGGAGATAGATCAGCGAGAAGCTGCGCGCCGCGGGATCGCCGCGCACCACCACATCGTCATGCCCGGCCGAGATGCCGACGGTCTGGAGCTTGAGGTCATATTGGTTCGACCAGAACCAGGGCACCGCGTCATAGCCCGCCTCGACCCCACAGATCGTCTTCGCCGCGACCGTCGCCTGGTCGTTGGCGTTCTGCACCGATTCGAGCCGGATCGCGCTGTCCGCCGCATAGCGGTTCACATGGAGCGCGCAGTCGCCAATCGCGAAGACGTCCGGCAGGCTGGTGCGGGACTGATCGTCGACCAGCACGCCATTGCCGCCCGCCGCCCCTGCCGCGAGCAGGGGCTCGACCGCGGGGACGATGCCGATGCCGACGATCGCCATCTCGGCGGGAATCACCTCGCCGCCCGCCAGCCGCACGCCAGTGACCCTGGCTTCACCCTCGATCGCCTCGACCTGCACGCCCAGCCGGACGTCGACGCCATGGGCGCGATGCTCGGCCTCGAAGAAGCGCGACAGGGCCTCGCCGGCGACGCGGGCAAGGACGCGGTCCTGCGCCTCGAGCACCACGACCTGCTTGCCAAGCTTGGCGAGCACGGCGGCTGCCTCCAGCCCGATATAGCCGCCGCCGACCACCGCGATACGGGCGACGTCGCCCAGCTCGGCCATCATCTGATCGACATCGGCGCGGGTGCGCACGGTGTGGATGCCGGCAAGGTCGTGCCCGTCGCAGGACAGGCGGCGCGGCTTGCCACCGGTCGCCCAGATCAGCTGGCCATAGCCGATCGTCTCGCCATCGGCGGTGACATTGTGCGCCACGGGATCGACCGCCGTAACGGTGCGCCCCGGCAGCATCGTCACCTGGCGCTCTTCCCAGAAGGCGGCGTTGCGGATCAGCAGCCGCTCGAACGCCTTCTCGCCCGACAGATATTCCTTGGAGAGCGGCGGTCGCTCATAGGGGAGCTCGGGCTCGTCGCCGAGCAGCGCGATACTGCCCTCGAACTTGTTCTGGCGCAGGGCGATCGCGGCTTGGGCGCCGCCATGGCCGGCCCCGACGATGAGGACGTCGAACTTCATGCCTTCAGCCGCTCCGCGTGCCAGGCGACATGGTCGCCGAGGAAGGTCGAAACGAAATAATAGCTATGGTCATAGCCCGGCTGGAGCCGCTGGGTGAGCGCGATGCCGGCATTGCGGCAGGCGGCCTCGAGCAGCTCGGGCCTGAGCTGGACGTCGAGGAACTGGTCGGCGCTGCCGGTATCGACCAGCAGCTCGGGGACGCGCGCGCCATCCTCGATCAGCGCCACAGCGTCATAGGGCCGCCAGGCCGCACTGTCCTCGCCGAGATAGCCGGCCAGCGCCTTCTGCCCCCAAGGCACCTGGCTCGGCGCGACGATCGGCGAGAAGGCCGAGACCGAGCGGAAGCGGCCGGGATTGCGCAGGCCGATGGTGAGCGCGCCGTGGCCGCCCATCGAATGGCCGGTGATGCCCTGGCGGTCCATGTCCGCGGAGAATTCGGCACCGATCAGCGCCGGCAGCTCCTGCTCGATGTACGAACGCATTTTGAAGTGGGTCGCCCAGGGGGCTTCGGTCGCATCGAGATAGAAGCCGGCGCCCTGGCCGAAATCATAGGCCTCGTCATTGGGTACGCCCTCGCCGCGGGGCGAAGTGTCGGGCGCAACCAGGATCAGGCCATGCTCGGCACAGGCCGCGCGATACTCGCCCTTCTCGGTGACGTTGGCGTGGGTGCAGGTGAGGCCGGAGAGGAACCAGAGCACCGGTAGCTTCGTACCCGGCGCGTGATCGGGCACGAAGACCGAGAAGGTCATGTCGGTGCCGGTGACCGCGGAGGCGTGGCGGTACACGCCCTGCATGCCGCCATGCGACTTGTTCGAGGAGAGCTGTTCCATGGGCGGCCTTTTCAGCGGAAGACGATTTCAGCGAAATACGATGGTGCGGTTGCCGTTGAGGAAGACGCGGCGTGCGCCCACCCATTGCACCGCGCGGGCGAGCACCTGGGCCTCGATGTCGCGGCCAATGCGGATCATGTCGTCGACCGAGGCGCGGTGGTCGACGCGTTCCACCGCCTGCTCGATGATCGGCCCCTCGTCGAGGTCGCTGGTGACGAAATGGGCGGTGGCACCGATCAGCTTCACGCCGCGCTCGTGCGCGCGGTGATAGGGCCGCGCCCCCTTGAAGCCGGGCAGGAAGCTGTGATGGATGTTGATGCAGCGCCCCGCCAGCCGGTCCGCAAGACCCGACGACAGGATCTGCATGTAGCGCGCGAGGATCAGATAGTCGGCGCCCGCCCGGTCGAACTCGGCAAGCAGTGCCGCTTCCTGCGCGTCCTTGCTCTCGGGCAGCAGGGTGAAGGGCAGGCCGTGCCATTCGGTAAGGTCGCGCAGCGTCTCGTGGTTCGAGACCACCCCGGCGATCTCGACGCCGAGATGATCGGTCTTCCAGCGATGGAGCAGGTCGTTGAGGCAGTGCGAGCCCTTGGACACCGCGATCAGGATGCGCGGGCGCGCCTCGCTCTCGGCCAGCGCCCAGTGCAGGCCGAAACGCGTGGCTACGGGCGCAAAGGCCGTGCGCAGCTGCTCGGTCTCGAACGGCGCGCCCGCCGCCTTGAACTCGACGCGCATGAAGAAGCGCCCGGCATCGAGATCGGCATATTGCTGGCTGTCGAGGATGAATCCGTCGCGCTCGGCAAGGAAGCCACTCACCGCTGCGACGATGCCCGGCCGGTCCTCGCAATCGAGGGTGAGGATCCAGGCCGGTGCGGTCATGCCGACACCACCGGGCGCTGCGGAGAGCCTTCGCCGAGATTGTTCGTGCCGCCCGGCTCGATGTTGATCATCCGCACCTCGCCGTGCCGCGCGACCGGGCGATGCTCGACCCCGCGCGGGACCACATAGAGCTCGCCCGGGCCGAGGGTGACCGTGCGGTCGCGCAGCTCGATGTCGAGCACGCCGTCGAGCACCAGGAAGAAGTCGTCGGTGTCGTCATGGCTGTGCCAGACGAACTCGCCCTCCACCTTCACGATGCGGATGTCGTTGCCGTTATAGCTGGCGACGAGGCGCGGCGCCCAATGCTCGCTGAAGGTGGCGAACTTCTCCGCCAGGTTGACGGCGCCGTCGCTCATGCCGGCACGCGGCAGATCGCGCACAGCTTGTTGCCGTCCGGATCGCGGACATAGGCGAGGTGCATCGCCCCCAGCGCACCGCCGTCGCGCGGGCCGGGCGGGTCCTCGATCGAGGTGCCGCCATGCGCGATGCCGGCATCGTGAAAGGCCTTCACCTGCTCGGGCGTCTCGCACTTGAAGCCGATCGTGCCCCCGTTCGCAAAGGTCGCCGGCTCGTCGTCGATCGGTTCGCTGATCCCGAAGCTGCCGCCATTGTGGCGATAGAAGAAGCGGACATGGCCGCTGGCGGCAACATTGCGCACCGGCTCGCCCGCGCCGAGCGTGCCCAGCACGGCATCGTAGAATGCCTTGGACCGCTCGATGTCGTTCGCGCCGACCATGATGTGGTTGAACATGTCCCCCGCTCCCTTCGCTTAGAAGACCACGACGCTGCGGATGCTCTCGCCAGCATGCATCAGGTCGAAGCCCTTGTTGATCTCTTCCAGGCCCATGACATGCGTGATCATCGGGTCGATCTCGATCTTGCCCGCCATGTACATGTCGACGATCTTGGGCACGTCGGTGCGGCCCTTGGCCCCGCCGAACGCAGTGCCGCGCCAGTTGCGGCCGGTGACGAGCTGGAAGGGACGCGTCGCGATCTCCTTGCCCGCCTCGGCCACGCCGATGATGATGCTGGTGCCCCAGCCGCGATGGCAGGCCTCGAGCGCGATGCGCATCACTTCGGTGTTGCCGGTCGCGTCGAAGGTATAGTCGGCACCGCCATCGGTCATCGCGACGATCGCGGCGACCACGTCCTCGCGGCTCATGCCCTTCGAGTTGAGGAACTCGGTCATGCCGAAGCGGCGGCCCCATTCCTCGCGGTCCGGGTTGATGTCGACGCCGATGATCTTGTTGGCCCCGGCCAGACGCGCGCCCTGGATCACGTTCAGGCCGATGCCGCCCAGGCCGAAGACCACGACATTGTCGCCGACCTGCACCTTGGCGGTGTTGATCACCGCGCCGACGCCGGTGGTGACGCCGCAGCCGATATAGCAGCTGCTCTGGAAGGGCGCGTCCTCGCGGATCTTCGCCACCGCGATCTCGGGCAGCACGGTGAAGTTCGAGAAGGTCGAGCAGCCCATATAATGGTAGATCGGCTGGCCCTTGTAGCTGAACCGCGTGGTGCCGTCGGGCATCAGGCCCTTGCCCTGGGTGGCGCGGATCGCGGTGCACAGGTTGGTCTTGCCGCTGAGGCACGACTTACACTGGCGGCATTCGGGCGTGTAGAGCGGGATGACGTGATCGCCCGGCTTCACGCTGGTCACGCCCGGGCCGACCTCGCGGACCACGCCGGCGCCTTCATGGCCGAGCACGCTGGGAAAGATGCCCTCCGAGTCGAAGCCGTCCAGCGTATAGGCATCGGTGTGGCAGATGCCGGTCGCCATGATCTCGACCAGCACTTCGCCCGCCTTGGGCCCTTCGAGATCGAGCTCGACGATTTCGAGCGGCTTCTTCGCTTCGAAGGCGACGGCGGCGCGGGTCTTCATGGGCTTTCTCCTTGCTTGCCGGCCTGATCGGGGAAACGGTGCCGGGTTGCAATGGGAGTCAGCTCCGGATGCGGTCTTCCGGGCGATAGAGGGTGAGGAAGACGCCGCCCCACCAGAGGATGCCGGCAAAGCCCGCGAACTCGAGGAAAGGGCGGACGAAGCCCGAGGTGAAGGCGAGGCCGGCAAAGACCAGTCCGGCAAGCTGCACCCAGGCGGGCAGGCTGCCGGCGGCACGCGCCTCGCGCACGGTCAGCGTCGCCCAGAGCGCGACGCCGGCATGGCCAAGCAGCATCAGCGCGGCGACGAGATCGGCGCGCGGCGAGATGCGCCCCTGGCCGATCAGCGCGGCGGCCTCGATCCGGAAATGCGCGGCGATGGCGAGGCAGACCACGCCCGCGCCGCCTGCGAGCAGGGCGAAGTCGCGCCCCGGGGTGCGCGGACCGATCGGGCCTGCGAGCGTGAGCATCGCCAGCAGCAGCGCGCCGGCGAATACGCAGCGGACGATCTCGTTGGCGAGCAGCAGGCCCCAATAGGGCTGGGCCATGTCGAGCCGGTTGCGGGCGATCGCCGCGAAGGGGTCCGCCGCCCCCGCCAGGTCGTGCGCGACATCGCCGAGCACGAACAGCGCGACGATGAACAACAGGCAAAGCAGCGCGGCGACCGTGCCGAAGGGCCTTCCATGATCGCCGACAAAGGACCGCTGCATCTCTCGTCTCCATGTGTATTGTATTGATAATACACTCCGTCGTGTTAACAGGCAAGACGAATGACAAGACTGTTCCCCGGCGAAAGCCGGGGCCTAGGGTCACAAGCGATCCGGCAGAGAAACCCTGGGCCCCGGCTTTCGCCGGGGAGCAAGGATGGCCTATGGGCCCCGCATGGATCCTTTCGAAGCGCAGCGGCGCGACTTAGCCGAGCTTGCCGAACGCAGCCGATCCCGGCGCCTGGCGGAACGTGCGGGCCTGGACTTCTCCTCCAACGACTATCTCGGCCTCGCCGGCGATCCCGCGCTGGCGGCGGCGGTGCGCGACGCGATCGATGCGGGCGTGCCGATCGGGTCTGGCGGGTCGCGGCTGCTGCGCGGCAACCACGGCGAGCATGAGCGGCTGGAGGCGACGGCGGCGCGTTTCTTCGGCAGCGAGAGCGCGCTCTATTTCTCGACCGGCTATGCGGCCAATGCCGCTCTGCTCTCCACTCTGCCCCAGCGCGGCGACCTGATCCTGCACGATGCGCTGGTCCATGCCAGCGCGCATGAGGGGATGCGGCTGAGCCGGGCCGAGGCGCGGAGCGCGGCGCATAACGATGTCGGCGACTTCGAAGACGCGATCCTCGACTGGCGACACGAAGGCGGCACCGGGCGCGTGTGGATCACGGTCGAGAGCCTCTATTCGATGGACGGCGACCAGGCGCCGCTGGCCGATCTCGCCGCGCTGGCCGACCGGCACGACGCGATCCTGATCGTCGACGAGGCGCATGCCACCGGCGTGTTCAGGCCCGACGGGCGCGGGCTGGCGGCGGAACTGGCGGGGCGCGAGAACCTGATCACGCTGCACACCTGCGGCAAGGCGCTGGGCTGCGAAGGCGCGCTGCTCTGCGGGCCGCGCGTGGTACGCGACTTCCTGGTCAATCGCGGGCGGGCCTTCATCTTCTCGACCGCACCTTCGCCGCTGATGGCGGTGGCGGTGGAAGCGGCGCTCGGGCTGATCGCCGATCCGGCGCGGCGCGAACGGCTGCACGGGCTGATCGCACGCGCCGAGGCGCTGCTCGCGCCGGTGGGCGTGCAGGCGACCGGATCGCAGATCCTGCCGCTGGTGATCGGCGAGGATGCGCGGACCATGGCGATGGCGGCGGAGCTGCAGCGGCTCGGCTTCGACGTGCGCGGGATCAGGCCGCCGACGGTGCCGACGGGCACCTCGCGGCTGCGCATCTCGCTGACGCTCAACGTCACCGACGCCGATGTCGCAGCGCTGGCCGAAGCGATCGGGGGGCTGGCATGAGGATCGTCGTCACCGGCACCGATACCGATATCGGCAAGACCGTCTTCGCCGCGGGCCTGGCCGGCGCGCTGGGCACGACTTACTGGAAGCCGATCCAGAGCGGGCTCGACGGCGGCAGCGATGGCGAGCGGGTCGCGGCGCTCTCGGGCGCGACGGTGCTGCCCGAGGCCTATCGGCTGGCCACGCCCTGCTCGCCGCATCTCGCCGCCGAGATCGACGGGGTGACGATCGATCCCGACCGGCTGATGCCGCCCGATATCGATCCGCTGGTGATCGAAGGCGCCGGCGGCGTGCTGGTGCCGGTGACGCGCGAGCTGCTCTATGCCGACCTGTTCGCGCGCTGGGGCCTGCCGGCGGTGCTGGTCGCGCGGACCGCGCTCGGCACGATCAACCACAGCCTGCTCTCGATCGAGGCGCTGCGCGCCCGCGGCGTGCCGATCCTCGGCGTGGCGTTTGTCGGCGAAGCCAACGAGGACAGCGAGGCGACCATCGCCGCGATCGGCGGGGTGCGCCGGCTCGGCCGCCTGCCGATCCTCGACCCGCTCGACCGCCCCACCCTCGCCGCCGCCTTCACCCAGGCCTTTCCGGATTTCCCAGCATGACCTCGCCCGTCTGGCACCCCTTCACCCAGCACGGGCTGGGCGAGCCGATCCCCGAAGTCGTGCGCACCGAAGGCGCCACGCTCCACACAAGCGATGGCGGCCGCTTCGTCGATGCGATCTCGTCCTGGTGGGTGACCACCCACGGCCATTGCCACCCGCGCATCATGGCGGCGATCGCCGAGCAGGCGGCGCGCATGGACCAGATCATCTTCGCCGGCTGGACCCACGAGCCCGCCGAGACGCTCGCCCGCGAGCTGGTGCGGATTCTGCCCGACCCGCTCCAGCACGTCTTCTACTCGGACAGCGGCTCGACCAGCGTCGAAGTCGCGCTGAAGATGGCTTTGGGCTTCTGGGACAATCGCGGCGAACCCAGAAACCGTATCCTGGTCCTCGAACACGGCTATCACGGCGACACGATCGGCGGCATGTCGGTCGGCGCGCGCGGGGTGTTCAACCGGCCCTACCAGCCTCTCCTCTTCGACGTATCGACCATCCCCTTCCCCGAACCCGGCCAGAGCCAGGCGACGCTCGACGCGCTCGTGGCGCAGTGCCGCGAGAAGCCGGCCGCACTGCTGGTCGAACCCCTGGTGCTGGGCGCCGGGGGCATGAAATTCTACTCGGCCAGCCTGCTCGCCGAGATGCGCAAGATCTGCGCGGCGCACGACGTCCTCTTCATAGCCGACGAAGTGATGACCGGCTGGGGCCGCACCGGCAGCCTGCTCGCCTGCGAACGGGCAGGCGTGGTCCCCGACATCCTCTGTCTGTCCAAGGGGCTGACCGGCGGCGCGATCCCGCTGGCGGTGACGCTGGCGACGGCGCCGATCTTCGAGGCGCATTTCTCGCAGGACCGGGCGCGGATGTTCTTCCACTCGTCGAGCTACACCGCCAATCCGATCGCCTGCGCCGCCGCCAACGCAAACCTGGCGATCTGGCGCGAGGAGCCGGTGCTCGACCGCATCGCCGACCTCGGCGACCGCCAGCAGGACCGACTCGACCGGCTCGCCACCCATGCGCTGATTCGCAACCCGCGCCGGCTGGGCACGATCGTCGCGGCGGAGATCGGGGCGAGCGAATCGGCCTATCTCAATTCGGTGGGAACGCGGCTCAAGGCCTTCGCGCACGAACGCAGCGTGCTGATTCGGCCGCTGGGCAACACCGTCTATGTGATGCCGCCCTATTGCATCGACGACGCCGATCTCGACGCCATCTATCGCACCATCACCGATTTCCTGGAGCAGGAGCCCCGCATGGGGGACTTGTTCGCCTTCTAGGGGCGAGTGGTGCTGCCGGTGAGGATTGAACTCACGACCTCAGCCTTACCAAGGATGCGCTCTACCACTGAGCTACGGCAGCACTCGCTCGAACGGTCCGGCAGGTGCCGGGTCCCAAGCGGGAGGCGCCTATGTGCTTGGGTACGCCTGATTGTCAACCCGCATGCGGACGGTTTATCGCGGGAAAATGAGCGATGCGGAAAAGAAAGCCCGATTGGCGGAGGCGCTGCGGGCGAATCTGAGGAAGCGCAAGGCCCAGGCCCGTGAACAGGCCGCGCCCGACGATTCCTCGGATTCTCAGAGCGAGCCGAACCAGAGCGATACGCGTTCGCTTGCATCATAGGCGTTGCGCGCGATCGCGTGCGGCCCCTGCAGATACATCGCCATCGTGACCGCCCCGGCCAGGAACCACATCATCCGATGAGTGCGCACTTCGCCTCTAACCATTGATACTCGTCCCCGCTCAGCTGCGGCCCCAAAATCCGCAGAACTTCAGCATGATAAGCATTGAGCCAGGCCAGTTCCTGCTCGGTTAGCAAAGATGGTTTAATCAGCGTTCGCTCTATCGGCGCGAAGGTCAGCGTCTCGAAGCCGAGCATTTGTTGTTCCGCACCCGAAATCAACTGCTTGGTGACCAGCACCAGGTTCTCGATGCGGATGCCGAATTCCTGCGCTTTATAGTAACCGGGCTCGTTCGACAGGAACATGCCCTCGCGCAGCGGCTCGAGGCTCTGGCCGCCCGGATAGAAGGGCTGGGCGATGCGCTGCGGGCCTTCGTGCACCGAGAGATACGAGCCGACGCCGTGGCCGGTACCATGGCCGTAATCGAGCCCGACTTCCCACAGCGGACGCCGCGCGAAGCTGTCGAGCTGGGCGCCGGTGGTGCCGTCGGGGAAGATCGCCGTGGCGATGGCGATATGGCCCTTGAGGACGCGGGTGAAGCGGTCCTTCATCTCGTCGCTCGCCTCGCCCACCGGCATGACGCGAGTTACGTCGGTGGTACCGTCGGCGTACTGGCCGCCCGAATCGACGAGGTAGAGCTGGCCCAGCTCGATCGGCAGACTCGATTCCTCGGTGACCTTGTAGTGCGGGATCGCGCCGTTCGGGCCGGTGGCGGAGATGGTGTCGAAGCTCAGGTCCTTGAGCGCGCCGGTCTGGTCGCGGAATTCGCGCAGCTTGTCGGCGGCGGACATCTCGGTGAGGCCGCCCTGGGGCGCGGTTTCCTCGAACCACTTCAGGAAGCGGCTGAGCGCGGCGCCGTCGCGGGCCTGCGCGGCCTTCTGCCCGGCGATCTCGGCCGGGTTCTTGATCGCCTTGGCGAGGATCACCGGATCGCGCAGCGACAGCACCTTGGCGCCGCCGGCATCGAGCGCATCGAAGATCGCGGCGACGGCGCTGCCCGGATCGGCGGCGACGCGCTTGCCGGCAAAGCCCTGGAGCGCCGGCGCGAAGGCCGAGCGGTCATGGATGCGTATCGCGTTGCCGAGATGCTTGCGGACTTCGTCGGTCACCTTCTCCTCGGCGACGAAGAAATCAGCGGTGCCGTCGGCGTTGACCACGGCATAAGCGAGCGCGACGGGCGTATGGCTGACATCGGTGCCGCGGATGTTGAACGCCCAGGCGATCGAATCGAGCGCGGAAAGGACGACCGCGTCGGCCTTGCGCTCGGCCAGCCAGTCGGCGATTTCGGCGCGCTTGGCGGGGGAGGACTTGCCGGCCAGATCGTCGGACTGGACGGCGAGCGTCGCGTCCGAGGGCTGGGGCTTGTCGGGCCAAACGGCGTCGATCGGATTGGTGTTCACCGCGACGAGCTCGGCGCCCTTCTCGGCCAACGCCTTGCGGGCTTCCTCGACCCAGGCGCGGGTGTGCAGCCAGGGATCATAGCCGATGCGGCCGCCGTCGGGGGCATGCGCGCCCAGCCAGGACGCAACGCTGGTGGCCGGCACGCCGACATATTCCCACTCGTCCGCCGAGACCTGCTGGCGGACCTGGATCGTGTAGCGGCCGTCGGTGAAGATCGCGGCCGCCTCGGGCAACACCACCGCGGTACCGGCCGAGCCCTGGAAGCCGGTCAGCCAGGCGAGGCGCTGGGCATAGGCGCCAACATATTCGGACATGTGCTCATCGGTGAGCGGCACGACGAATCCATCGAGTCGGTCGCGCTTCAGCTGGTCTCGAAGGGCCTGGAGGCGGTCGGCATAGCTGGACATGGGATTACTCTATTGCTGGAATCTATGGGGCTGCTTTGCGCCGATATTCGGCAAAAGTCACATCCTGCGCTAGTCGGAAGCGATGACGCATTTCCCTCTGCCCCGTACCGACCTGCCCACCCCCGCCCTGCTGCTCGACGTGGCGGCGATGGACCGCAACATCGCGGCGATGGCCGATTATGCGCGGGCGAAGGGACTGGCGCTCAGGCCGCATGCCAAGACGCACAAGAGCGGCAAGATCGCCCGGCGGCAGATCGCGGCGGGCGCAGTGGGCATATGCTGCGCCAAGCTGGCCGAGGCCGAGGCGCTGGCGGCGGACGGGGTGGGCGACATCCACCTCACTTCGCCGGTGGTGACCAAGAACGGGATCGCGCGGCTGACGGCGCTGGCGGGCAAGATCCGGTTGTCGGCGGTGGCGGACCATCCCGACGTGGTGCGGTCGCTCGCTGGCAGCAGCGTGACGGTGTTCGTCGATGTCGATCCGGGCAAGCATCGCACCGGCGTGACTTCGCCCGAGGCAGCGGTCGAGCTGGCCCGGGCGGTCGCCGGGGCGGGGCTGACGCTGGGCGGAGTGCAATATTATTGCGGCTCCGAGCAGCACATCACGACCTTTGCCGACCGGCATGCGGCGATCGTCGGGAAGACCGATTATCTGCAGACGGTGCTGGCGGCACTGGAAGCGGCAGGTTTCGCGATCCCGGTGGTGACGGGTGCGGGCACCGGCACCTTCGCGATCGATGCCGAACTGGGCGTGCTGACCGAGCTGCAGGTGGGCAGCTATATCTTCCTCGACCGCGAATATCGCGATTGCGAGCTGGCGGGGCCGAGCTTCGAGCAGGCGCTCTGGGTGGATTCCACCGTGGTCAGCGCGAACACGCCCGGCATGGTGACGATCGATGCGGGATTGAAGTCTTTCGCCACCGATGCCGGGGTGCCCGTACCCATGTCAGGCACCGCGCGTTACGCCTTCATGGGCGACGAGCAGGGTGCGCTGATCGGGGAGGATTTGCCGGGCCTGGCGCAGCGGACGACACTGGTGCCGCCGCACTGCGACCCGACGGTGAATCTGTACGATTGCTACTGGCTGGTAGAGGGCGACACGGTCACCGGCAGCTGGCCGGTGACCGCGCGGGGCCGCTCTACCTAGCGGCGGCGAACATAATAGCAGCGGTGCTTGGCGCTGATCGTGCGATCGATCGCACGGCCACCAAAGGCACCTCCAACACCGCCGACCGCTGCGCCGAGCAGGCCGTGGCCGATGATCGCCGGACCGGCAAGCACGCCGACCGCGGCACCGCCGATCAGGCCGGCATGGCCGGGCGAGCGACGGCATTTCTTGTAATAGGCACGTCCCTTGGTCGACTTGCCCTTATAGTGACTCTGGGCCTGCGCCGCCTCGATCGGCATTGCGACGGGCATGGCCAGCGCGAGAGCGGCAACGGCCGCAATGAGCTTACGCATGATTTCCATCCCTTCCTTGAACCAATGCAGGTTAGAACGGCGCCGAGATACGCCCGGTTGCATGAACTGAAAACAACAAGCCGTTCATGGGATCGTTCGGCCCCGACAGGGCATTGATCGGGCATGCGCCAAGGAGCCGGCATTCCCTCTCTGCGCGAGCGGCTGGGCAGCGCGCTCGGCGCGCTCGTCCTGGTGGGGCTGCTCGTCTGGATGCTGATGCACGGACTGGGCGTACGGCTGAGCGTGGTGCCGACCCGGGCGATGCAGCTGGTCGACTTCACCCTGCCCCCACCACCGCCTCCGGAGCCCGAGATCGCCCCCAAACCCAAGCCGCGCACGCCCAAGGAGGAGGGCAAAGCCGCCCCGCCCAATCTCGTCTCCCGCGCCACCGAAGTGGCGACGCCGGTGAAGACGGTCCTGCCCCAGCCCATGCCGGCCGCGACCACGCCTGCCCAGGGGAGCGACGCCAGCTCGGGCAACGCGCCGGTCGCCGGGCCGGGAACCGGCGCTGGCGGCGTCGGCAACGGCACCGGATCGGGCGGGCGCGGCAATGGCGCCGGCGGTGGCGGCGGCACCGCGCTGCGATTGCTCGAAGGCGACATCACCGGGCGCGACTATCCCAAAGCGGCAGCCCGAGCGGGCGCGCAGGGGACGGTGGGGCTGCGTTTCATCGTCGGCGTGAACGGGCGGGTGACCGATTGCCAAGTGACCCGCTCGAGCGGCAATGCCGATCTCGACGAGACGACGTGCCGGCTGATCAAGAAGCGCTTCCGCTACGCGCCGAGCCGGGATGCCAGCGGCAGGCCCTATGCCGATGTGGTGACCGGCGAGCAGCAATGGGAGCTGTATGACCGGCCGGAGAATTGACTCCATCGTCACCCCGGCCTTGTGCCGGGGTCCACTGCGCCGCGAACTATGCCGGTAGAGCCTCTGGTACATGACTCGCCTCCCGGTGGCCCCCGGCACAAGGCCGGGGTGACGAAGAACTAGGAGGCTCGGGCCGCCAGCTTCTCCACCAGAAACTCGACGAACGCCCGCACCCGCGCCGGCCGGGTCGCGCCGCCGACGAACACCGCATGGATGTCCTCGCGGTCGCCCGGGTTGAACGGTTCGAGCAGGGAGACCAGCCGGCCGGCGGCTAGGTCCGCGGCCACGCTGAAGCTGCCGACCCGGGCGATACCGACCCCGGCAAGCGCCAGTTCGACCAGCGTCTCGCCATTGTTCGCCTCGATATTGCCGCCCACTGGCAACGCATAGTCGCGCCCGTCCTGGCGGAACGGCCAGACCGGCTCGGCACGGCGGAAGTTGAAGTTGAGGCAGTTGTGCGCGTGGAGGTCCTCGGGGACTTGCGGCATGCCCATCCGGCCGAGATAGGCCGGCGCGGCGACGATCGAGCGCCCGGTCTCGCCGATCTTGCGAGCGGTGAGCGCGCTGTCCGCCAGCGGACCGAAGCGGATCGCGACATCGGCGCGGCCGCCCGCTACGTCCTCCAGCGTATCGCTCAGGCTGATGTCGACCAGGATGCCCGGATAGCGGGTTACGAACTCGCCGAGCAAAGGCACGATCGCCAGCCGGCCATGGGCGAGCGCAGCGCTGACCCGCAGCCGTCCGCGCGGCGAGGCCTGGTCGGCAAGCTCTTCCTCCACCTCGGCGATGTCGGTGAGGATGCGCTGGGCGGCATGGAGATAGGCATCGCCCTCGGGCGTCAGCACCAGCTTGCGGGTGGTGCGGGTGATCAGGCGGACGCCCAGCCGCGCCTCGATCCGGGCGAGCGCCCGGCTGACTGCCGAAGGGGTGAGCTCGAGCCGGCGGGCAGCGGCGGAAAGGCTGCCTTCGCGCACCGCGGTGACGAAGATTTCCATCTCGCCCGAGCGATCGGCCATGGCGCGGGTCATTCGTGAATCCAGTGCACAGATGTTTCGCCTTTACGCCGTCTACCGGAAGTGGCCGCGCCAGTCCATTTGCGCTGCCGCACAAATCCCCGGAGCATCGCCCCATGAGTTCCCGTCCCGCGCTCACTGCGCTCGCCATCGGTGCCTTTGGCATCGGTGTCACCGAATTCACCCCGATGGGCCTGCTGCCCGTGATCGCGGGCGACCTCGGCGTATCGATCCCCACCGCCGGGCTGCTGGTCAGCGCCTATGCGATCGGCGTGCTGATCGGCGCGCCGCTGATGACGCTCACCACCGGCAGGGTGCCGCGCCGCACATTGCTGATCGCGCTCGCCGCGATCTTCACCGCCGGCAACCTGCTGGCGGCGGTGTCGGACAGCTATGCGATGCTGCTCGCCGCACGGATCGTCACCTCGCTCAACCACGGCGCATTCTTCGGCGTCGGATCGGTGGTCGCCGCCGGGCTGGTCGCGCCCGAGAAGCGCGCGGGCGCCATCGCCACCATGTTCATGGGGCTGACGATCGCGACGATCGGCGGCGTGCCGCTCGCCACCTGGGCGGGCGAGGTGTTCGGCTGGCGGTCGGTGTTCGCTGCCATCGCCGCGATCGGCGTGGTCACGATGGTCGCGCTTCGGCTGTTCGTCCCTGCCCTGCCCGCCGAGAAGGATGCCGACATGAGGGCCGAGTTGCGCGTGCTCGGCCGCGGTCCCGTGCTGTTCGCACTCGCCCTGACGATGGTCGGGTTCAGCGCGATGTTCACCGTGTTCACCTATATCGCCCCGATCCTGCGCGAAGCCTCGCACGCCTCGACCTTCTGGGTGACCGCGGCGCTGGTAATCTTCGGCGTCGGGCTGACCGCAGGCAACTGGCTGGGCGGGCGCTATGCCGACAAGTCGGTCGAGGGCGCGCTGATCACGATGACCGCGGCGCTGGCGGTGCTGCTCGTCGCCTTCGCCTTCGGCATGTTCTCGCTGCCGGTCGCCATCATCCTGATGCCGCTCTGGGGTGCCGCCAGCTTCGCGCTGGTACCGCCGCTGCAGATGCGGGTGATGGACGCCGCGCATGAGGCGCCCAACCTCGCCTCCGCGATGAACATCGGCGCGTTCAACCTGGGCAATGCGATCGGCGCGGCGCTGGGCGGCGAAGTGATCCGCGAAGGGCTGGGCTATCCGGCGGTCTCGCTCGCCGCCGCCGCTATGGCACTCGTCAGCCTCGCCATGGTGCTGGCGCCGCGGCTGGTGCGACGCCCTGCCGCCCTTGCCTGAAACGCTTGCGCCGCAACGACGGATTGCGGAAGAACGATAGCCTTCGAAAAGGGGCACTTCATGATCCGTATCGCATCGAACGCCATTCTGTTCGCGCTCGTACCACTCTCCGCCCAGGCGCAGGGCGCGGGCAAATGGGAAGTGAAGGTCGCCCCTGCGGAGTGTTCGCTAGTTCGTGTCGTCCAGACCCCCGTCCCCGCATTGCTGGCAGTGCGGACGGTGCCGGGTACCGATGAGTTCATCGTGCTGGCCAGCGGCAAGGACGTCCCCGAGGGCGGAAAGCCGGAAGGCTTTCCCGCACGGCTGAGCTTCGACGGCGGCAAGCCGATCGACGCGACCGCAACCCCGCTCGGCAAGCTGGCAGCGGGCCCGGCACTTCAGCTTGCCCCGTTCAAGCCGGCAATGCTCGGCGCCTTTGCCGCCGCGCGCACGGTGAGCGTGGGAAGCACCAGCCGCAACTTTGCCAGCTTCGACGTCCCCCGGGCGGGCGAGGCCATTGCCGCACTCCGCAAATGCGTCGACGACCAGCTGCTCGAATGGGGCGCGGACCCTGCCCAGTTCGCTCCCGGCGGCACCCGCCCGGTCGCCCTCAAGGATCGTGACGACTGGCTAACCAACGATCAGTTGCTGAAGCTGGCCGGCGCCTCCAGCGGTACCAATGCCGATTATCTCTTCCGCGTGACCATTGCCCCCAATGGCGCGATCATCAGCTGCAAGCGCGAAGAAGCCCCGGCGAACGACCCGATCGAGAAGCTCGGCTGCGATCCGCTGGTCGCGCAAAAGCTGTTCACTCCCGCCAAGAATCCGGCCGGTACGCCCGTGAAAGGGATTGCGGCATTTCGGGTTACGCTGATCCGGCAGGCGATGGCGACACCGCCCAACGCTGCACAACCACGCTAAAGGCGGGTTCGACAGACGCCGCGGCTGGGCTAAGGAACGGGTATGACCAACCTTCCCAAGCCGCCCGTCGCCGCCACCCGCCCTCACAGCTTCACCACCCACGGTGTCACGATCGAGGATTCCTGGGCCTGGCTCAGGGATCCCGGCTACCCCACCGTCACCGACAAGGACGTGCTCGCCTATCTCGAGGAGGAGAACGGTTTCTTCGAGAAGGTGATGGAGCCGCTCAAGCCGCTTTCCGACACGCTGTTCAAGGAGATGCGCGGGCGGATCAAGGAGGATGAATCCTCCGTGCCGCAAAAGGACGGCGACTGGCTCTACTGGAGCGACCATGAGGTCGGCGGCGAATATCCGCGGCTGTGGCGCAAACCGGTCGCCGGCGGCGCCGACCAGCTGATCCTCGACGAGCCGGCGCTCGCCGCGGGCAAGGAATATTTCCGCGTCGGCGCGATCACGATCAGCGAGGACGGCGCGCTGATGGCCTATTCGACCGATGACGACGGATCGGAGCGCTACACGATCCGCTTCAAGGACCTGGCGGGCGGCGAGGCGATCGGCGAGCGGATCGAGGGCGCCGCGGGCAAATGGGGCGACGTCTCGATCGAAGGCACGATCGGCAACATCGTCTTCACCAGCACCGGCGACGCGATCCTCTACGGCGTGACCGACGAGAACTGGCGGACGCGGACGATCAAGCTTCACCGGCTGGGCACCGATCCGGCCGACGACGTGACGGTCTATTTCGAGGAGGAGCTCGGCTTCTCGGTCGGCGCCGAGCTGAGCAGCGACCGCAAATGGATCCTGCTCACCACCAGCGATCATGAGACCAGCGAGATCCGCCTCTACCCGGCCAATGATCCGCTCGCCACGCCGATCCTGGTCAGCCCGCGCAAGCGGGGCCGGGAATATGACGTCGACCTGCACGGCGACACGCTGTTCATCCACACCAACGATACCGACCCGCAATTCCGACTGGTCACCGCCAGCCTGGCCAATCCGGGCGAATGGGTCGAGCGGATCGCACCCTCGCCGCATTTCTACATGACCGGCGTCGCCTGCTTCGCCGACTTCTTCATCGTCGAGGGCCGCGAGGACGGGCTCGATCAGATCGAACTGCATCGCTACGACCCCGCCATCGCCCCGGTCCGCCTGAAGTTCCCCGAGGCGAGCTATGTCGCGGGCCTGGGCGACAATCCCGAATATGCGGTCGACAAGCTGCGGCTGAGCTATGAGTCGATGGTCACGCCGGGCACGGTCTATGACTATGACGTGGCCACCGGCGACCTCGAGACGCTGAAGGTGCAGGAGATCCCGTCGGGCTATGATGGCGCCAAGTACCGCACCGAGCGGCTGAAGATCGCCGCCCGCGACGGGACCGAGGTGCCGGTGTCGATCGTCTATCCCAAGGACTTCCCGAGGGACGGCAGCGGCAAGCTCTATCTCTACGCCTATGGCGCCTATGGCTATGCGATCCCGCCAGGCTTCTCGACCAGCCGCATCTCCTTCCTCGACCGCGGCGTTGCCTTCGCCATTGCCCATATCCGCGGCGGCGACGATCTGGGCCAGCAATGGTATCTCGACGGCAAGCTGGCCAAGCGGACCAACACGTTCAACGACTTTGTCGACGTGGCCAAGGGGCTGATCGACCAGGGCTTCACCCACAAGGGCGGTATCGCCATCGCCGGGCGCTCGGCCGGCGGCGAGCTGATGGGCGCGGTGGTCAACTCCGACCCCGAGCTGTGGGGCGTGGTCGTGGCGGACGTGCCGTTCGTGGACGTGCTCAACACCATGCTCGACGAGAGCCTGCCGCTGACCCCCGGCGAATGGCCGGAATGGGGCAATCCGCTGGAGGACGCCGCGGCGTTCGAACTGATCCGCTCGTACAGCCCGTACGACAATGTCACCGCCCAGAACTATCCGCCGCTGTTCATCTCGGGTGGGCTCAACGATCCGCGGGTCACCTATTGGGAGCCGGCCAAATGGGCGGCTAAGCTGCGAGCGACCAAGACCGACGACAATGTCCTGGTCCTCAAGACCAACATGGGCGCCGGCCATGGCGGCAAGTCGGGCCGCTGGGAGAGCCTGAAGGAATCCGCCGACGAAATGGCCTTCATGCTGTGGCAGCTGGGCGCCGCCGGCTGACGCTCCCCGCCGCCCGGCAACCTGCAGGGAGAGAGGCGCAAGCGCGCGAGCATCAGCGCCCCGCCTCCACTCCCCGTGCCACCAGCCGCGTCTCGCGGTGGCATTGGTGGCAGAAGGCGAAATCGAACGTTTCGCTGAGCACCCAGGCCTGGGAACTGACGTCCCATTCGGCCCAGGCGTCGCGGGTGACGGCGACGCCGCCACAACGTTCGCATGCCTGTTCGACCCGAGGAGCTTCGCCTTCTGCCACGCCGGGACGATAGGCGATCCGCGCGCCGTTTCGGACGGAAGCTCCTCCATTATGGACAAGCTTCCGTCCCCGTTGCGGGCCGCCACCGCCCGGCCTAAGCCTGTGCCCCTCCGACCAAGGGAGCCATCGATGCGCATTACCACGCTTGCACTCGGCGCCGCCGCGGCGCTGTTCGTCACCATGGCGGCCACCGCCCAGGGCAGCCACGCCATTGCCGCCGCCCCCAGCACGGCCACCGCCGACGCCAATGCCGACCTCATCGCCGGCCGCCGCGCCGCCTTCCTGCTCTCCGCCGCGCTGACCGGCCAGATCAAGGGCGCGGTCGACCGGGGCGACGATCCCAAGACGGTCGGCTTCGCCGCACGCGCGCTCGCCAACTGGGCCAAGGCGATCCCCGGCATGTTCCCCGCCGGCAGCACCTCCGCGACCTCCGAGGCACTGCCCACGATCTGGAGCGACCGCGCCGGCTTCGAGGCGCGCGCCGCCGACTATGCCGCCGCCGCGGCCAAGCTCGCCGATCTCGCCAAGGCCGGCGACAAGCCCGGCTTCGCCGCCCAGTTCGGCGAGCTGGGCAAGGCCTGCAAGGCGTGCCACGACAGCTATCGCAAGCCCGACGACAAGCATTGATCCCGACGGGGCGCCCCTTCCACGGGGGCGCCCCGCAACGGTCCGGCGCGGCGAAAGCCCGGCTGCGCGACTCTACTTTCCGGTGTTAACCTTAATTGTGCATTCACCATGTCCGGGCGCACAGGCATAGGGTCCCGGGGAGTATAACCGATGCACGATTGCATGAAACGCCGCCTGCTCTACGCGTCCAGCCAGGCCTATCAGCCGGGCATGCAGGTCCATGGCCGCAATGTCGGCTGGATCGAAGCGCCGTTCGTCGTGCGCCGCGAGACTGCGATCGGCAACCGCCAGATCGACCAGGCGCTGGTCGGCCGCACGCCCGAAGGCGTGGTGGTGGCGTTCCGCGGTTCCCTCCCCCCTTTTTTCGGCGACGCGCATGACGGCTGGGACGTGGTGCTCGACTGGCTGAACGACGCCTTCTCGCTGTGCATCGAGGATTCGCATTATGGCGGCGGCGTGCATTTCGGCTTCGCCGAATCGATGCGCCGGCTGTGGAGCGACGCAGGGTCCGGCCCGGGCGTGCGCACCGCGATCCAGGCGATGCTCGACCAGAGCCTGCTCGACCGCAAGGCGCGGCGGCATTTGTTCCTGACCGGCCACTCCAAGGGCGGCGCGCTCGCCAACCTTGCCGCGGTGCGCGCGGCCCAGGCGAGCGAATGGACCGACCTGCCGGTGAGCGTGGCGACCATCGCCGCGGCGCGCACGGGCAATGCCGACTTCGCCGCGAGCTATGAGCGCACCCGCATCGCCTGCCTGCGCTACGAGATGCCGGGCGACGTCGTGCCGCACCTGCCGCTCAGCCCCGCGACGCCGGGCTGGGCGCGCAAGATCGCCAAGGGCGTGTTCCCCAGGCTGGCGATGGGCGATTACCGCCCGGTCGGCCTGCTGGTGACCCCGCCGCCGGCGCCCAAGGCCGGCCACCAGGCCTGGACCGGCTCGCGCCGCCCCGTGCGCCGCCTGCTCGACCGCCGCGGATCGGGCCTCGAGGCGCTGACCCCGGCGATCCTGACCGCCCACGCCATCTGCCCCGGCAGCGGCTATGACCGGCTGATCTGCGAGGGCGAAGGCTTCACCTGCGATCATGGCGAGACCCCGGCGCGCAAGCGGGCCTGAGGTTTTCGCGCAGTTTTGCGAAGAAGAAGAATGGGGTTCACGCGAAGGCGCGGAGGTGCGAAGATTCTTCGCCCAGCCGCGTGAGCGGCCCTCCTTCTTCGAACTTCGAATGCACCATGCCGCTGACGCGGCGAACGGATGGTGCCGCGCGCGGTACATCTTCGCGTCTCCGCGCCTTCGCGTGAACCAATCTTCTTTCTTCTTCATCGACCCCACCCGGCCAGCGCGGAAGTTCACTAAGTTCACGACCTCATACGCGCGCGCGATCACCACTCCTCGCTGTCTTCCGGCGGGTCGAGCGGATCGCGCGGCGGCTGGGCCTGATAGTCGCGCAGCGCCAGCGGCTCGCCCGGCTCCTCATTGTCGACGAGCCCCTGCACCGCCGCATCAAGGCGCTGGCGTGCGCCGGCAACCGGCGAGCGCACCGCAGCGCCGCTGAACCAGTCGCTGCGCAGGTGCTGGAGCAGGAACAGCAACAGCCGGTCCGAAGGCTGGCGGCTTTCGCCGACCAGCTCGCCATTCTTCCAATATTCGCGGACCGTGCCGCGCGTCGCCCGTTCGAAGGCAAGCGCGGTGAGCCGGGCGGTGGAGACGAGCAGCGCGTCGTTCCAGGCTTCGGCAAAGGCAGTCGCGTCCGGCCGGCGGCGCAGGGCATAGGCCGAGCGTGCCGAGAGCCCTACCGCGGAGCAGGCATCCGACACGCAGCCGGTCTCGGCCAGCGCCAGCAGGAAGCGGCGCTGGCGATCGGCGGTCCAGCCATCGCGGCGCGTGCGCAGGACTATCGGGGTGTAGCTGGCTAGCGGGTCAGCCCCTGATTCGGGCTGGATCGGCTTGTGTTCCATCGCATCGACTCCTTCTGGTTTGAAGTGAGTCGAGTCAGATAACCATATTGGTTCGTGTAGGAAAGCATTTTTTGACTCACGCGAGAGCGCGACGAAGAAGGAAGGGCATTCACACGGAGGCGCGGAGATCGTGCTGGCGGCACGGCCTGGCGCCGCTTCAACGGTGGGAGCTGGTCGGAGTTCGCGGAGAGCGGGCCGCCGACGCGGCGAGCCGCACCTCCCTGCGTCCTCCGCGCTTCGCGTGAACAATTCTTCTATCTTGTCGCACCATCGTGCGAACCAGAAACGGCGGCGCAGCCCGAAGACCGCGCCACCTTTTCCGTGGCTTAGAAATGCGCGATCAGGCCCGCCATCGGGCGGAAGCTCTTGGCCGCGCCGAAGGTGTTGATCTCCATGCGCAGGCGCACACCGCTATTGCCGGTGATGCCGCCCAGGCCGATGTCCTTCGGCCCGACCTCGACGCCGGCGCCATAGGTCATTGCGTGGAAATCGCGGCTGTCATCGCCGAGCGCGGCGAAATTGACCCATTGATAGCCGACCTTGCCGTAGATCATGCCGCTCTCGCCCGCGCGCAGGCCGAAGCGGCCGGCGGCGCCATATTCCCAGTCGATATCGCCCTTGAAGCCCTTCACGACATTGCCCTCGGCGCCGATGAAGACCGGGCCGAGCGGGACGTTGATGCCGGCGACGCCCTGGACCAGCCCGCCATCATAGGCCTTGCCGTCCGCGGGGAGCGGGATGCCGGCATTGGCCTGCTCGTCGAACCGCTCATAGCCGCCGAGGATGCCGACATAGGGCTCGATCCCGAAGGCGCGGGTGCCGTCGGGCGCGGTCTCGGCGACGCTGGTGGTGGTGGCGGTGCCATCGGTGTCCTGGGCCTGGGCGGCGGGGACGGCGAAGGGCAGCGCGGCGAATGCCGCGGCGGCGAGGATGATACGCATGTTGGGGGGAACCTCGTGACTATTTCAAACACACGCCCCGCCTGTGCCGCCCTGGATACGCGGGCGCTGGCGGCGGGGCATTATGGGAAATGCGCGAGGAGTCAGAGGGTTGCGGCGCAGCATGGATTGGGGTGGGGGTGTTGCGCCGGGGACACGGTTGGGCGCCGCAGAATCAGTACGTTAGTTTCGAGACCAGTATCGCTTCATTCACAGCCCGAACCGCCAATGCGACCTTCTGATCATTATTTAGAAGCGGCGCCTCATTCACCCCAACGCCGGCCTTCCTAAAAAAATCCTGGTCAATATGATCTAGTATCAGGTTGAAATTAGCCTGCTTCGCTCCGGTCGCGACTATTTCTAATTTAGAAACGTCGAACTTCATAAATGGGAACATGGATCCCAATTTACTATACAGAGAATCCCCCAAATCATGATCAAGCCCATCATACAAAGTTATATGAGGATTGTATTCATAATCAGATTTATTTGAAATTTCTCTTAGGTCGAACGTTCCAACTCTTAAATACACCGTATTCTGTTGCTCTGATCGAAAATGCCCTGCTCCAGTAACCAAAACTCTTCTTTGGTACTCTAACTTCCTGGGCACATTTCTGAGCGAGTTATATGGGCCCGATACCGTTACATGCGCGGGCCATTTAGCGCGAGGATTAAGTACATATATAGCAGATGTCAGCAGCCTACTAACAGCAGCATCTTCCACAAATAAAAATGCAAAATATCTCGACACTATACCACCAAATATCTCATATAGCCGTGCTCTTCTGCAATATCAGAAACCAGAGAGAACATCGTATTTATGAATCTTGCAGAGTGCCTAAAAGCCTCTTCTCGATTACCTTGATCAGCTATCCAGCCCAGAACTTCTTCCTTCGGACGCCCGACCGATTCAAGGAACCATTCATATTCCTCCAACAGGATCGATGACCAATCCTTCGATTTAGAACTCCGATCCCCCAAGAGCCTAACCCTCTCTAGAGGGGTAATTTTACAAACCTCTACTATTTGAGATGGGGTTATCGCCTTACCGTACATCAACATTTTTGCAATAAAACTGTAGCAAATATTCAATCGGCTAAATCTCAATTTAAGATTAGCCAAGTGACCCTTTGCTTGCTTCTCTTTATCATCCACACGCCATTGACGACCATGCTCATAGTTTAAGCACATTGTTCTCCAAAATCGCAAAACATCGTTCAGGAGAAAAATCGGTTTGAAATCATCATTGTGCTTATGAAAATCTATAAAGTACCTATCGACAACTTGATAACGAAAATCATCGAATAATTTTTCGTTAAAAAGATGCTGGCTTTCAAGCATTAGAAGCATTCTTGCAGTCAGTGCGTTATGATAATCATCCGCTCGCCCGCCTATGTGCTGAACGACGTCCTCAACATGCAAGAATTTTAGATATTCACCGTCGTTGGAAAAGTCCGGAAATCCGTTCGCTTCAGCACTCTCAACGACAGCATTCAGGATTTTCACATCCCGAATCCGACTCAAGGGATTTTTCTCGCCACAGCCAGTCAGAAAGAAGAATGCGTCAAGATCGGAACTGGCGTTTGCTTCCAAACGAGCCAATGAACCCGTGACATAGATACAGACATCGGGAGAAGCTACACCGCTATCGACCGAAACAAGTCGCCTAGACAAATCTTGGCGAGTTGCCGTCAATCGTTCTTGTGAGTCCTGCCGCAGTTTGGCGATCAAATTATCAGACATCCCCTACCCCCAAGTGAGATTGAGCGTAGAAACGCACAATCTCACCGAGATTTCAAAGAAGATTCCGCTAAGTCAAGAACGCCAGATGCTCCTTACTCCGCCGCAATCCCCGCCTTCGAGAACATGTCCGGCCCGCCTTCGCCGCCGTCTTCGTTCGCGACCGGCGTCGCCTTGGCCTTCTGGCGCTTGTCGAACGAGTCCCACACCTCGCCCCAGTTGCCGCGGGTCGCGGCCTTCGAATATTCCGTCGCGCGGGTCTCGAAGAAGTTGGCGTGCTCGACGCCGTTGAGCAGCGGGGCGAGCCAGGGGAGCGGGTGCTCCTCGACCATGTAGATCGGCTTGAGGCCGAGCTGGCCCAGGCGCCAGTCCGCGATGTAGCGGACATATTTCTTGATCTCCTTGGGCGTCATGCCGTTGACCGGGCCCATCTCGAAGACGAGGTCGATGAACGCGTCCTCGATGCGCACCGTCTTCTGGCACATGTCGAGAATGTCGTCGCGGACCGACGGGGTGAGGCAGTTGCGCTCCTTGGTGAAGGCGTGGAACAGCTTGATGATGCCTTCGCAGTGCAGGCTCTCGTCGCGGACCGACCAGCTGACGATCTGGCCCATGCCCTTCATCTTGTTGAAGCGCGGGAAGTTCATCAGCATCGCGAAGCTGGCGAAGAGCTGCAGGCCCTCGGTGAAGCCGCCGAACATGGCGAGCGTCTTGGCGATGTCCTCGTCGCTGTCGACGCCGAAGGTGCTCAGATAGTCATGCTTGTCCTTCATCTCCTTGTACTGGAGGAAGGCGGCATATTCGGTCTCGGGCATGCCGATCGTGTCGAGCAGGTGCGAATAGGCGGCGATGTGGACCGTCTCCATGTTGCTGAACGCGGTCAGCATCATCTTGATCTCGGTCGGCTTGAACACGCGGCCGTATTTCTCGTGGTAGCAATCCTGCACCTCGACGTCCGCCTGGGTGAAGAAGCGGAAGATCTGGGTGAGCAGGTTGCGCTCGTGATCGGTGAGCTTCTGCGCCCAGTCACGGCAATCCTCGCCCAGCGGCACTTCCTCCGGCAGCCAGTGGATCTGTTGCTGGCGCTTCCAGAAATCGAACGCCCAGGGATATTCGAAGGGCTTGTAGGTCTTGCGGGCTTCGAGAAGCGGCATGGGGATTACTCCGTGACGAACTTGGGAAAAGGAAGGGCGGGTGCGAGCGGGCCGGTCATGCCGTCCCTCCCGCCAAAGTGAAGACGGCCGCGAAGCCGCCGAGGAACAGGCCGAGCGCGAGCAGCATCATGCCGGCGATGCGCAGGGCATAGGTCGCCGCCTCGCCTTCGGGCAGGCCGAGCGTGCGGCGGGCCAGCGCGGGCTTCACCAGCGTGGTGAGGCCCGCGGCACCCGCGGCGCCGGCGATGCCGGCCATCAAGGCGAGGCTGCGGGTCATTCGTGGTCGATCACCGTGGCGCCGCGCTCGCGCACGACGCGGTCGCGGTAGACGACCTTGGTCACCTTGGTGCCGCGATTGGCGCCGACGCCGAACACGCAGATGCCGAGGAAATAGCCGAAGTCGTACCAGCCGCCATTGTTCGGCACGGCGTAGATCGCGACGTCAGGGATGACCAGCGAGAGGAACCAGGCGACCGGGAAGATGAAGCCGTGCCAGAGCCCCAGCAGGAAGCCGGGGGCCTCGGGCTGGACCGCGCTCGGCACCTGCTTCGCGCAGGCGGCGAGCAGCAGGAAGGCGGCGACGGAGAGGGTGCGGAACGGCTTCATGCAATACCCCTTTCGGGTGAGTGACAGCGTGCGCGCCGCGCTGCATCGTTTCGTGGCCGCGCGCGTTTAGCGTGCGCACCATTCCCCCAAGGAGAACCCCAATGACCGACGCGAGCGCAATCAAGGAGCATATGGAAGTGATCGGCGCCGACGGCGTGCATGTCGGCACCGTCGACCATGTCGAGGGCGAGCGGATCAAGCTCACCAAGAAGGATTCGGGTGCCGAGGTCGAAGGCGCCGAGGGCTCGCATGCCGGGCACCACCACTACATCTCGCTCGGCCTGGTCGCCGGCGTGGAAGGCGACACGGTCCGCCTGAGCGCGAACGCCGATGTGGCGGTCGAGATCTTCGAGGAAGAGGCTTGAGCTCACAACCCCTCTCCCTTTGGGAGAGGGGCAAGCCGCGCAGCGGCGCGGGGTGAGGGTGAGCGCGATGCAGCTTGCGATTGGCGGCCCTCACCCTTCCCACTCGGCTTCGCCGAGCGGGCCCCTTCCCTCTCCCAAAGGGAGAGGGAGATTTGGGCGATCACGCCCTCGGCGTTTTCCAGCACATCATTGTTCCAGAACCGCAGCACGCGATAACCCTCGGATTCGATGAAGCGCGTGCGGCGCGCGTCATATTCGACGGCCTCCGCATGCTGGCCGCCATCTACCTCGATGATCAGACGCTCGGCGAAGCAGAGGAAATCGACGCGATACGGCCCGACCGGGGCCTGAAACCGCCACTTCCTCTCGGGGAACGCGCCACGCAGCGCGCGAAGCAGCCTCTTCTCAGTTTCCGTGGCATTGCGGCGCAGCGCTCGGAGCTGCGGCACGGTGCCTGACGGTTGATCCTGATAGAGGCGCATTCTGCCCTCACCCTTCCGCCGCCTTTGGCGGCTCCCTCCCTCTCCCAGAGGGAGAGGGATCATTGCCTCACTGGCACGCCAGGCACTCGTCGTAATCGGTCGATTCACCGAGGTTGAACTGCGGCTTGTCGATCGTGTTGTCGGCCTCGACGCCGCCCGCGAAGCCGGCGCGCTGCACGCTCTTCGAACGCAGATAGTAGAGCGACTTGATGCCGAGCTCCCAGGCACGGAAGTGGAGCATCAGCAGGTCCCACTTCTCGACGTCCGCCGGGATGAACAGGTTCAGCGACTGGGCCTGGTCGATGTACGGCGTACGATCGCCCGCCAGCTCAAGCAGCCAGCGCTGGTCGATCTCGAAGCTCGTCTTGTAGACGTCCTTCTCTTCCGGGGTGAGGAAGTCGAGGTGCTGGACCGAGCCGCCCTGCTCGAGGATCGAGTTCCACACCGCATCCGAGTTCTTGCTCTTCTCGCTGAGCAGCTTCTCCAGATACGGGTTCTTGACCGAGAACGAGCCCGACAGCGTCTTGTGCGTGTAGATGTTGGCCGGGATCGGCTCGATGCAGGCCGAGGTGCCGCCGCAGATGATCGAGATCGACGCGGTCGGCGCGATCGCCATCTTGCAGCTGAACCGCTCCATCACGCCCATGTCGGCGGCGTCCGGGCACGGCCCGCGCTCAACGGCGAGCGCCATCGAGGCCTGATCGACCTGCGACTTGATGTGCTTGAACATCCGCAGGTTCCACGACTTCGCCATCGCGCCCTCGAACGGGATGCCGCGCGCCTGGAGGAAGGAGTGGAAACCCATCACGCCGAGACCGACCGAACGCTCACGGCTGGCCGAATAGGCGGCCTTTTCCATGCCGGGCTCGGCACGGTCGATATAGTCCTGCAGGACGTTGTCGAGGAAGCGCATCACGTCCTCGACCAGGTTCTTGTCGTCCTTCCACTGGTCCCAGGTTTCCATGTTGAGCGACGAGAGGCAGCACACGGCGGTGCGCTCATTGCCCAGATGGTCCTTGCCGGTGGGGAGCGTGATTTCCGAGCACAGGTTCGAGGTCGAGACCTTGAGGCCCAGATCGCGGTGATGCTTCGGCATGTTGGAGTTCACGTGATCGGCGAACACGATGTACGGCTCGCCGGTGGCGAGACGGGTCTCGACCAGCTTCTGGAACAGCGCACGGGCATCGACCTTGCCGCGCTCCGAGCCGTCCTTGGGCGAACGCAGGATCCATTCCTCGCCGCCCCGCACCGCTTCCATGAACGCGTCGGGGATCAGCACGCCGTGGTGCAGGTTCAATGCCTTGCGGTTGAAGTCGCCCGACGGCTTGCGGATCTCGAGGAACTCCTCGATCTCCGGGTGCGAGATGTCGAGATAGCAGGCGGCCGAGCCGCGGCGCAGCGAGCCCTGCGAGATCGCCAGCGTCAGCGAATCCATCACGCGGACGAACGGGATGATGCCCGAGGTCTTGCCGTTGAGGCCGACCGGCTCGCCGATGCCGCGAACATTGCCCCAATAGGTGCCGATGCCGCCGCCGCGCGAGGCGAGCCAGACATTCTCGTTCCAGGTGTCGACGATGCCGTTCAGGCTGTCCGGCACCGAGTTGAGGAAGCACGAGATCGGCAGGCCGCGGCCGGTGCCGCCGTTCGACAGAACGGGGGTGGCGGGCATGAACCACAGCTTCGAGATATAGTCGTAGATGCGCTGGGCGTGCGCCTGATCGTCGGCATAGGCCGAGGCGACGCGCACGAACAGGTCCTGGAAGGATTCGCCCGGCAGCAGATAGCGGTCGCGCAGCGTTTCCTTGCCGAACTCGGTCAGCAGCGCGTCGCGCGAATGATCGACCTCGACGTCGAAGGCACGGGGAGCGACGGACTTCGAATCATTCTTCTTGCGCACCTTCGCGCCGGCCTTGGCGGCGGCGGCAGGAGCTTCGGCGACGGTATCGTTCACGCTGTTTTCCGTGTCCCTGAATTCCATGACTCTCACCCCTGGCAAAGCGTACTCGCCGCCCCGCAGGGCTGGCACCAAATCCCGACTCAAGGGGCTGACGACCATAGCATCGACGCGGTCGCGCGCGAAGAACAAAACATGTCCATCGCACCTTGACCCAGGCACGAGTCGATCCCCTCCGCATATGGGTATGCGGCAGCGAGTCCACCAGTGCTTGAGCTTGCCCCTCAGTGCAACCACAACAGATTGTGCCAAACCGAGTCCGCACACAAGACCCGAAATGGTTAATTTCCACAACGTTTCATCGCTAAAATGACTCGTCTCATGGCACCTTCACATCTGCTGCAATGCCGCGACGCGCGGACTTCCCTAGGGTTTCCGAAAGGCAAGGGAACGAACGCGGAACGTTAAATTTTTTGGTGTGAAGGAATCGTGACAACCACAAGGGCTTGTAGGTGCCCGCCGAAACGCACCGCAGATGGAGCTTGTCACAATATCTGGTTAGGGCGCGGGCATGGCTTCACCGCAATCCCGGCTTCATGTGGGGCAGCCTGGAGGTGCCGTTGCCAGAATAGTGGAACGCATTCGCCAGGCAGATCCCTTCCTTTCCCCGGCGAAGGCCGGGGCCCAGTCCTTGAAAATCACGCGCCTCGGCGCGTCTGCGCCGCGCACGCCTAGTCTGGGCCCCGGCCTTCGCCGGGGAGAGCTTTCTTCCGACGCGGCGACACTCTCCGCCCTTCCCGCTGCACGCACCCCAAAGAGCAGTTGCACTTCGCGCAACCGAGCGTTGCCGATTGCGCGATATTCATGCGAGGATAGCACGGTCTAGAGGCAGTCCTTTGGCGGATCGTTCCGCCCTGCAAGGGATTATGTCGGGATGGCAACGAACGGCGCAGTGGAGGAGCAGGCGGCATGGGAGCCGGCTCCGCACGAGCGCTCGCCGATCCCCGGCTCGCCCCCCACCCCCTGGCACCCGCTGCCGCGGCGTATCGCCTATTTCTCGGTCGCGGTGCTGGTGGTGATGTCGGGCTCGCTGGGCAATGCGATCGTCACCGCCAATTTGACCACGCTGCAGGGCCCGCTCGGCCTCTATTCGGCCGAGATCCAGTGGCTGCCAACCGTCTATGTGATGACCAATGTCTGCGCGAACATGCTGCTGATCAAGTTCCGCCAGCAGTTCGGCATCCGGCTGTTCACCCAGATCTTCCTGATCGGCTTCGCGCTGACCACCGGGGCGCACATCTTCACCCACAGCTTCGCGACCGCGGTTGCGGTGCGCGCGCTGAGCGGGATCGCGGCGGCGGCGTGCAGCACGGTCGGGCTGCTCTACATGGTGCAGGCCTGGACGCCCGAGCACCGGCTGAAGGGCATCGTCCTCGCCGTCTCGCTGCCCCAGACCGCGGTGCCCCTCGCCCGGCTCTTCCCGACCGAAGTGTTCGAGGCGGATCGCTGGCAGTCGCTATACCTGTTCGAGCTGGGCCTGGCCCTGTTCTGCCTTGCCGGCGTGCGCCTGCTGGTGCTGCCCCCGGTCGAGCGGATGAAGGCGTTCGAGCCGCTCGACTTCGTCACCTTCCCGATCTTCGCGACCGGCATCGCCCTGCTCTGCGCGGTGCTGGGCCTTGGGCGGACGCTCTGGTGGTTCGAGGCGCCGTGGATCGCCCCCGCGCTGATCGGCGCGATCGTCCTGATCCCCACCGCGCTGGTGATCGAGCACAACCGCAGGAACCCGCTGCTCAACACCCGATGGCTGGGCAGCGGCGCCATAGTGCGTTTCGCGCTGGTCTCGATCCTGGCCCGCGTGGTGCTGTCCGAGCAGACGATCGGTGCGTCGGGGCTGCTCGCGGTGGTGGGCATGGGCAACGACCAGCTGCGGATGCTCTATGCCGTGGTGCTGGTCGCCACGCTGGCTGGCGCGATCATCGGAGCGATGACGATCGACCCGACCTTCCTCGGCAAGCCGATCCTGATCGCACTGGGGCTGATCTGCGTCGGCGCGCTGCTTGATTCGGATTCGACCAACCTGATCCGCCCGCACGACATGTATTTCAGTCAGGCGCTGCTCGGCTTCGCCAGCGCGCTGTTCATCGGGCCGGCGCTGCTGGTCGGGCTGACCCGGGCGCTGCGCGAGGGGCCGACCCATTTCGTCAGCTTCTCGGCGCTGTTCGGCATCACCCAGAATCTGGGCGGGCTGTTCGGATCGGCGATGCTCGGCACCTTCCAGGTGATCCGCGAGCATGCGCACAACAACGCCATCGTCGCCGGACTGATGAGCGGCGACCCGCTGGTGGCGCAGCGCCTCCAGCAGAATGCCGCCGCCTATGGCCGGGTGCTGGTCGATCCCGGGCTACGCCAGGCCGAGGGCGCGGCGATCCTCTCGCAGACGGTGACGCGCGAGGCGAACATCCTCGCCTATAACGACACCTTCCTGCTGATCGCGGCGATCGCGGCGGGAACGATCCTCTGGGCCTCGGTCCACATCATGCGGATCCGGCGCGAGACGCTCGCCCGGATAGCCGCCGAACAGCAAGCACAAGCAGGAGCGCAGAATGGCTGATCCGGCCACCCCGACGACCGCAGCGGAACCGGCAGCGGCACCCCCGCCGCCACCGCCTGCCGTGAGCGAGGGCGCCGATCCGCCGCCCGCGCCCGAGGTCGTCGCGCGGCGCTGGACTCCGCCCAGGCTGCCGCTGCTCTCGATCGGGATCGCCGCGCTGCTGATCCTCGCCGGAGTCACCGCGGTGCTGATGGCCTGGCGGGTGTGGCCCTTTGCCGGCCATGTACAGTCGACCGAGAATGCCTATGTCCGCGGCCAGGTGACGATCATCAGCCCGCAGGTGAGCGGCTATCTCACGCAAGTGCCGGTGCAGGACTTCGCCAGCGTGAAGGCGGGCGACGTGCTGGCGACGATCGACGACCGCATCTATCGCCAGCGCGTCGACCAGGCCAAGGCGAACGTCGCCAGCGCCCAGGCCGCGCTCGCCAACAATCCGCAGCAGGCGGCGTCCAAGGCGGCAAGCTATGGCTCGCAGGAGGCGGCAGTCGCCTCGGCCCAGGCGCAGCTGACCAAGGCGCAGGCCGATTATGCGCGGATCGACGCGCTGGCCAAGGACGGCTTCATCACCCGGCGCGACCGTGACGCGGCGCTCGCCACGCTGCGCACCGCCCAGTCGGCGGTAGCCCAGGCCCAGGCGGCCCGTGCCGTCGCAAGCGAGGACATCCGCAGCGTCACGGTCAGCAAGGGCGGACTGGTCGCCGCGGTCGATGCGGCCCGGGCGGCGCTGCACCTGGCGGAGATCGACCTCGCCAACACGGTGATCCGCGCGCCGGTCGCCGGGCAGCTCGGCGAGATCGGCGGGCGGCAGGGGCAATATGTCACCGCCGGCACCCAGCTGATGGCGCTGGTGCCGCAGACGCTCTGGGTCACCGCCAACTACAAGGAGGCCCAGACCGCCAAGATCCGGCCGGGCGCGAAAGCGAGCTTCAAGGTCGACGCGCTGGCCGGCGCGCGGCTGACCGGCGTGGTCGAGCAGCTGGCGCCGGCGGCGGGATCGGAGTTCGCGGTGATCCGCAGCGACAATGCCACCGGCAATTTCGTCAAGATCCCCCAGCGCATCGCGGTGCGGATCCGGATCGATCCGAACCAGCCGATGGCTGCGCGACTGCGGCCCGGCATGTCGGTGGAAGCGAGCGTGGAGGTGGGACGGTAACCAATATCCGTCATCCCGGCGAAAGCCGGGATCTCGTGCGGCTCCTTCCCCGCGCTTTCGCCTGAGATCCCGGCTTTCGCCGGGATGACGGTGTGAAGGGGATGACGGTTGTGGGGGTGGAGGCGCGCGCGCTAGGCTGTCCCCGAAACAGGATTCGAGGACGGCATATGCGGACGGGACTGGCAGCTCTGGCGGTGGCTCTGGCTTGGGCGGCGCCTGCCTGGGCGCAGGATGCGGCGCCCGTACCGGCGCCCGAGGCGGCACCGGTGATCACCCCCACCCCGCTGCCGGCGGACGCCGTGGTGGTCAGCACCGGCGACGTCGCGACCGACCTGGTCACCGAGCGCTCGATCGACGAGCTGCAGGCGATGCTGGCGGCCGGCAAGGTCGAGGCGTGGAAGCTGGCCGATCTCTATGTCGAGCGGATCGGCAGGCTCGACCGCGACGGGCCGACGCTGCGCTCGGTGATCGTCACCGCCCCGGCCAAGGACCTGCGCTATGACGGTCGCGCCAGCGACGACCGGCGCAAGGCGGGCAAGACGCTCGGCCCGCTCGACGGCATCCCGGTGCTGATCAAGGACAATATCGAGACGCAGAACATGCCCACCACCGCGGGCAGCCTGGCGCTCGCCAACAACGACACCGGCCGCGACGCGCCGCTGGTGGCGAAGCTGCGCGCGCAGGGCGCGATCATCCTCGGCAAAACCAACCTCAGCGAATGGGCGAACATCCGCTCGAACAACTCGATGAGCGGGTGGAGCGCGGTCGGCGGGCTGGTGCGGAACCCCTATGCGCTCGACCGCTCGGCCTGCGGCTCGTCGAGCGGCTCGGGCGCAGCGGTGGCGGCGAGCCTCGCGGCGGTCGCGGTCGGCACCGAGACCGACGGCTCGGTGGTCTGCCCGGCGGCGATGAACGGGCTGGTCGGCCTCAAGCCGACGCTCGGCCTGGTCAGCCGGACCGGGGTGGTGCCGATCAGCCATAGCCAGGACACGCCGGGGCCGATGGCGCGCTCGGTCAAGGACGCGGCGATCCTGTTCGGTGCGATGATCGGCAGCGATCCCGCCGATCCGGCGACGAAGGACGCCGACAAGCACCGCAAGGACTATGCCGCCGGCCTCACCCCCGATGCGCTGAAGGGCATGCGGGTCGGCTATTGGAAGCCCGAGATGGCCGCCGACCTCGCCGCGCGCTTCGACAAGGCGCTGGAGGAGCTTACCGCGGCCGGCGCGGTGCTGGTCGAAGTGAAGATGCCCGAGCTGAAGGGCCTGGGCGAGGCCGAGGGGCTGGTGCTCTACACCGAGCTCAAGGCCGACATGGCGACCTATCTCGCCACCACCCCCGCCAGCGTCGGGCCGAAGACGCTCGCCGACCTGATCGCGTTCAACGACGCGCACCAGGGCAGCGAGATGCCCTTCTTCGGCCAGGAGACCTTCATCAAGGCCGACAAGACCAAGGGGCTCGACGATCCCGAATACAAGGCGGCGCGCGAGAAGTCCGCGCGCATGGCCGGCCCCGAGGGGATCGACGCGATGCTCAAGGCCGCCGACGCGCAGCTGCTGGTCACCCCGACCTATGGCACGCCCTGGCTCAGCGACCCCGCGCATGGCGACCAGTTCCAGGGCCCCTCGGCCAGCGAGCTGCCGGCGGTGTCGGGCTATCCGCACCTCACCGTGCCGATGGGGCTGGTGAACGGACTGCCGGCGGGGCTCTCCTTCATCGGCACGGCCTATAGCGACGGCCTGCTGCTCAAGGCGGGTTACGCCTATGAACAGGCGACGCATGCGCGGGTGGCACCGAAATACCTGGCGACCATCCCCGCCGATCTGGGGCCGCGGAAATAACCGCAACCGGAGCCGGGTGAGCGGCGAGAAATAACCGTCATCCCGGCGAAAGCCGGGATCTCAGGCGAAGGCGCGGGAAGGAGCCGCACGAGATCCCGACTTTCGTCGGGATGACGACTATTATTTCTTCCCGTCCAGCTCGAGCAGTTCCTCGCGGACATGGATCGCCTCGAGCGACATGCGCACCTCGACGAGGAAATAGATCAGCCCGGCCATCAGCAGCAGCATCGAGATGATGAAGCATATCGCCACCCAGATGCCGATATGCCAGTTGGCCAGGCGCGAGACGAACATCATAGCGACGACGAGGCAGATGGCGAGGCCGCTGGCGGTGCACAGGAAGATCGCATTGTTGATCACCGCGATCCGGCGATCGATGATCCGCAGCTCCCAGACATGGCGGTCGTGCTCGGGCCCGGTCGAGCGCGGGTGGAGCTGCTCGATGTTGCGCGCCCGGTCGACGATGCGCGCCAGCCGGCCGACCATGACGTTGAGAAACGCCCCGATGCCCGCCAGCAGGAACACCGGCGCGATCGCCGCCTGGATCGTTTCCGAAACCGTGGAGAGATAGGGACCTTCCATCAGTTAAGCCTTATGCCGGGTGCGAAACGAGGAGTGAAGTGCGCATGATGACGTTCGAGACCGATACGCAGGCGGGAGTGGTCGAGTTCCTCGTCGATGGCGGGGTGACCCGCGCCGAATATGATGCCGGGGTCGCCGCGATGGAGGCGGTGATCGCCGACAAGGGCACGCTCTCGGCGATCGCAGTGACCCGCGATTTCTCGGGCATGGAGCTGGGCGCCTGGTGGAAGGACGTCAGCTGGGGCGCCACCCATATGAGCAAGGTCCGCCGCGCCGCGATCGTGACCGACAGCAGCTGGATCGAGATGATGACCAGGGCGGGCAGCGTGATGGTCCCCGCCGAGGTGAAGCTGTTCAAGCCCGACCAGATCGAGGCCGCGCGCGCCTGGGTTCGAGAGGGATGAGCGTCATCACGGCTTGGTAACGGGTGGTGCGCTAAGAGCATGGCCATGTCGAAGCCGATGCTGCTCGAGGAATTCACGCGCCTGCCGCCGGCGCTCACCGTCGATTGCGTCGACGGGCTGGCCGGCGCGATCGATTCGGTCGCCGTCGGCGCGGCGCCGTCGCACCGTTTCCTGCGCTATGGCTGGTTCGCCGCGGCGCTCAAGGCCTATGGCGGCGCTGCCCGCACGATCACCGTGGCGCGCGAAGGCGAGGCCGTGGTGGCGCTGCCGCTCGTCGCTTCCGGCCCCGCCTGGGCGAAGCTGGTCTCGGTGCCCGGCTGCTATTGGCCGTTCCGCAGCTTCCCGGTGCGCGAGGATGCCGGGGTCGAGGCCATCGAGGCCCTGCTCCCCCGCCTTGCCCGCGAGGCCCGCGCGCTGCGCGTCGGCCCGGTCTATGACGGCGATCCCGGGCTCGAGCTGCTCAAGGAAGCCGCCCGGGCCAAGGGCTGGGCAGTGCTCGACCGGTTCGTCGCGGACAGCTTCCTGCTCGATACCGCGGCGGCGCGGGGCGAAGGCCCCTGGCCGCGCAACTCGACGCTGAAGAAGAACCGTTTCCACGAGAAGCACCTCGGCAGCCATGGCGAACTCGACTGGAGCTTCGTCCACGGCAGCGGCTGGACCGGCGCCGCGTTCGATGCGCTGGCGGAGATCGAGGAGAAGAGCTGGATCGCGGCGCGGACCGACGGCTCCGACGCCAAGTTCACCGCGCAGGGCCATGGCGGCTTCTGGCGCGCGGCGGCCGAGGATCCGGTGATCGCCGGCATGATGTGGGCAGCGATGCTCCGCATCGACGGGGCGCCGACCGCCTTCTCGTTCGACATGAACGCCGGCACGCTCAAATATGCCATCGCCAACAGCTATGACCCGCGCGTCGCCAAGCATTCGCCGGGCAAGCTGCTCTATTACCGCAACCTCGTCCGCGCGATCGAGGACGGCATCTCCAAGGTCGACTGGGGCGCCGGCGACAGCGGCTACAAGCAGGTGATCGGCGCCGAGAAGGGCCCGGCGATCCGCGACTGGCTGTTCGTGCGTCCGGGCATCGACGCGCTGGCGGGCAAGCTGCTCCGCTCGGTCTGGAAGCGCACCGGCCGCGCCGAGGGCGAATCAGCGCCGGCGGAAACGGATGGCGTCGTCGATGCTCAGGCAGGCGAGCGCGGCGACGAATAGGCCAAAGGCGGCGCTAACTAGATAGAGGTACATCGGCTTCCCTCTTTCGGATATTGACCCGCCTTGCCTGCCCCCTGGGACAATCCGTCGCTTTGACGATCGTCAAATGGCCGGCATAGTGGCGGGCATGACGGCCCAGCTCTGCTCCGACTGCGCGGTGCGCGACCGGGCGCTTTGCGCCAGCCTCGACGATGTCGAGCTGGAGGCGCTGAACACACTGGGGCAGAAGCGCAGGCTCGCACGCGGCGAGACGCTGCAATGGGCGGGCGAGGAAAGCCTGGTCTGCGGCAATCTGGTCTCGGGCGTGCTCAAGCTCAGCGCCACCACGCCCGACGGGCGCGAGCAGGTGGTCGGGCTGCTCTATCCCGCCGATTTCGTCGGCCGCCCCTGGGCCGAGACTGCCGATTTCACCATCACCGCGCTCGGCGATGTCGAGCTTTGCGTCTTCCCCCGCGGCCCCTTCGAGCGGGTGCTCGAGGACCATGCTCGCATGGAACGGCTGCTGCTCCAGCGCACGCTGGCCGCGCTAGACGAGGCACGGGGACGGATGCTCACGCTTGCCCGGCTCTCGGCGCGCGAGAAGCTGGCGGGCTTCCTGCTCGATCTCGCGGACCGCTCGCATGGCTGCCGCGCCACCGCCTTCGGGCCGCTGACCTTCGATCTGCCGCTTACCCGCGGTGAGATGGCCGAGGTGCTGGGCCTGACCATCGAGACGGTGAGCCGCCAGCTGAGCAAGCTCAAGGCCGAAGGCGCGATCAACCTGATGGGCGCGCGGGGGATCACGATCCGGGACCGGGCGAAGCTGGAGGCGGTGTAGCCTGGCCTCGCCAATAGCGGTCACCCCGACACCAAATAAGAGCCGTCATCCGCCGCCAAATCCGTCCTCCCGGCGAAAGCCGGGATCTCGTGCGGCTCTTGCTCCGCGCCTTCGCCTGAGATCCCGGCTTTCGCCGGGATGACGATTGGGGTCAGGGAACCCTTCCCCTCCCCACGACATCTCTCCGCGTGAAGATCGCAACCTACAACGTCAACGGCGTCAACGGGCGCCTGCCGGTGCTGCTGCGCTGGCTGACCGAGGCCCGGCCGGACGTGGTCTGCCTGCAGGAGCTCAAGGCGCCGCAGGAGAAATTCCCCGAAAGCGCGATCCACGACGCAGGCTATGGCGCGGTGTGGCACGGCCAGAAGAGCTGGAACGGCGTCGCCATCCTCGCGCGCGGCTGCGATCCGGTCGAGACGCATCGCGGCCTGCCCGGCGATCCCGAGGACGTGCAGAGCCGCTATATCGAGGCGGCGGTGAACGGGGTGCTGGTCGGCGGGCTGTACCTGCCCAACGGCAATCCCAGGCCCGGCCCCAAGTTCGACTACAAGCTCAGATGGATGGAGCGCTTCGCGCTGCGCGCCGCCGATCTGGTCGGGCTCGGTGAGCCGGTGGTGCTAGCGGGCGACTATAACGTCATGCCGACCGATCTCGACGTCTACAAGCCCGAGCGCTGGCTGGACGACGCGCTGTTCGCGCCGGAGGCCCGCGCCGCCTATGCCCGGCTGCTCGACCAGGGCTGGACCGACGCGCTGCGCCACCTCCACCCCGGCGAGACGATCTACACCTTCTGGGACTATTTCCGGAACGCCTATGCCCGCAACGCCGGGCTGCGCATCGACCATCTGCTGCTCAACGCGCCGGCCGCAAAGCGGCTCATGCGGGCGGAGGTCGACCGCGAGGTGCGCGGCTGGGAGAAGACCAGCGACCATGCGCCGGTGTGGGTCGAGCTTTCCGGGTAAGTGCCTCTTCTTTCCCCGGCGAAGGCCGGGGCCCAGACTAAGCGTGCGCGTCGCAGACGCGCCAAAGGCGCGTGACTTTCAAGGACTGGGCCCCGGCCTTCGCCGGGGAAAAGAAGAGTATCTAGCCCGCCACGTTCCGCAAAGCCGCCACGAACCGATCAACCTCGTCCATCGTCGTCGCCAGCGCCGGCGTCACCCGCACGCAGCTGCCGCTCGCCAGTCCGTCGCGATGCACGGTGAAGATGCCGTGCCCCTCCAGCAGCCGCTTCGCCAGCACGACATTGGCGTCGTGCGAGGCCTGCCCCTTCAGCCGGAATGCCGTGATCGCGCCATAGCAGCGCGGATCATCGGGCGTGAGGATCTCGATGTTCGCCAGCTCGCGCGCCGGCCGTACCCAGCGGTCGCGCAGCGCCTGCAGCCGCGCCTGCTTGGCGGCAAGCCCGATGCCCTCCTGGAAATCGAGCGCCGCGGGTACCGAGAGCTGCGCCGCATAGTCGACAGTGCCGGTATGGACCTGCGAACGGATATCCTCCGGATTCGCATTCGGCTCGGCGGCGTCGACATCGATGTCCGCCAGCCGCCCCTCGCGGATCACGATCGCCCCCACGCCGAGCGGCGCGCCGATCCATTTGTGCAGGTTGATGCCGATGAAGTCCGCGCCGAGATCGGGCAGGCGATAGTCGATCTGGCCCACGCCGTGTGCAGCATCGACCAGCGCGTCGATCCCCCGCGCCCGTGCCATCGCCGCGATCTCGGCGACCGGCAATACCAGCCCGGTGCGGTGGCTGACCTGGGTGAGCAGCACCATGCGGAGGCGCGGATTGGCGCGGAACGCCGCGTCATAGGCGTCGATCAGCCCCTGATGCGTCGGCGGGCAAGGCAGCGCGATCTTCACTACCTCCACCCCGCGCCGGGCCTTCAGCGACTCCATGCATGCCTGCATCGAATCATAGTCGAGATCGGCATGGAGCACCGCGTCGCCGGGGCGCAGGCGGTTATAGCCGAGGATCAGCGCGCGCATCGCCTCGGTGGCGTTGCGGGTGAAGGCGATCTCCTGCACCGAGACGCCCATCGCGGCGGCGACCCGGGCGCGGATAGCCTCGATCTCGCCGGGCATCTCGCGCCGGGCATAGAAGCTGGTGTCGCGGTTCACCCGCTCGACCTGGGCACGATAGGCGGCGAGCACCGGCCTCGCCATCATCCCCCAATTGCCATGCTCGAGCTGCACGGTCTTGCGGGTGATGTCATACTGGGCGGCAATCTTCGCCCAGCGGTCCTCGTCGGCAGCAAGGGCGGGAGGGACGGAAGCGGCGACAGCAGCCGCGCCGAGCAGGGTCCTGCGGTCCATCATCTCCCCTTCCCTGTTCAGACGCGGATGTACCGGAAGTACCAGACCTCATGCCCCAGCCGCCGCGCCTTGCGCTCGTAACGCGTCTCGGGCCAGTCGTCGGGGCGGGTGAGGAAGTCCTCGGCGGTCTGCGCCTGCCATTCGAAGTCGCGGCGCTGGTTCATGATCATCATCGCCCAGCGGACATAGACCGGGTGATCGGTGCCGAGGCGGAACTCGCAGCCCGGCTTCAGCTTGGCGGCGATGATGTCCATCGGGCCGTGATTGACCATCCGGCGCTTGGCGTGGCGCGCCTTCCGCCAGGGATCGGGATGGAGAAGGTACAGCCGGTCGAGGCTGGCATCGGGCAGCCGCTCGAGCACTTCGAGCGCATCGCCCATGTGCAGGCGGACATTGGCCAGGCCGCCGTCGCGGATATGGCCGAGCGCGCCGACCACGCCGTTGAGGAAAGGCTCGCAGCCGATGAAGCCGTGATCGGGGCGCGCGGTCGCCTGGCCGGCGAGATGCTCGCCCGCGCCGAAGCCGATCTCGAATTCGAGCGGACGGTCGTCGCCGAAGAGTATCCGGGAATCGAGCGGACCGGACTCGGGCACACTCACTTGCGGCAGCGCCACCTCGACGAGTTCGGACTGGCCCTGGCGGAGCTTGTGGCCAGCGCGGCGGCCATAGAGACGGCGGATGGAAACGGGATCGGACACGGGAGCGCTGTTAGCGTCCCCGGCGGAGAGGACAAGCTTTAGAGCGCCTGGGCGAGCGACGAAGGCGCGGGCGGGCGGCTGGCGGCGCTGCGCTGATGCGCGGCTAGGCGGCGGTGCTGCGGCACGGTGGTGCGCGGCTCGCGGCGGGCGATGTGCGGGCGCGGCAGCGGATGCGCTTGGGCCGGGGCGATCCAGTCGCCCTGCATGTGGCGGATGCCCATGGTGCACAGCAGGACCAGGTCCTCGCGACGGACGATGCCGTTCGCGATCAGCGTCACGTCCATGTTGCGGGCGAGGCGCAGCACGCCCTCGACGATCACCCGGCGCGAGCGGCTGTCGGAGATGTTGCGGACCAGTCCGGCATCGAGCTTGACGAAGCGCGGGGTGAAGCGGCCGAGCAGGCGGACGGCGAGCGGGCCGACGGCGAAGCTGTCAAAGGCGATGGCGATGCCGCGGTCGACACAGGCCTGGGCCAGGGCGGCGACGGGAGCGAGATCGCCGCGCTCGTCGGCATTGATCTCGACGACGATGCGATCGAGGGCAACACGGTGCTCGACTGCGGTGCGGAAGAGATGGGCGAGCAGCGCGTCGGGCGAGCCGCCGGCGGCACCGACGGGAATGGCGAGCAGCGCCTCGCCGTCGAGCAGCCCGGCATCGAGCGCACCGGCGATCGCCGCGCTGATCCGCTCCATCTCGAGCTCGGCGCGCGCTTCGGGAGCAAGCGCGGCAGCGATCTGCGCGAAGCTGCGTCCCTGCGCCGAGGCGATCGCCGCCCAGGCGAAGGGCAGGCCGGTCGCCGTGGCGATCATCGGCTGAAAGGCGATGGCGAGACCGGACTGGAGTGCGTGCGGGGCAGCTTCGGTGGACATGGAACGCTTCCTTTCTGCGTCCCTTTAAAGATGGTTAACGATATCAACTCCATTCCGTGCGTCGCCGAAGGGGGATTCCCCCCATGGGGATTCTACCAAGCGGGCCGCCGGCGGATTCGGCTTGCCCCACGGGAATCCGCGAGTCGCGGCGAAAGCGCGAGAGTCGGCTGCGAAACGATCGTTCGAAGATTATAGCCGGAATGGCGGCATCTACCGATGGACGGGCACGCGAATCGTGGTGCGCCCAACGCGAATCACATGGTGATCGTCAGATCCCCGCTCCCCCGCGTCGTGCTCGATATCGGCTTGAGCCGCTGGATCGCATCGAAGGCTGCCTGGGGCGCCGGCAGCTTGTCGAAGTTCGGATAGATGAGAGTCCGGTCGAGCGTGCCGACGCTCAGCGTGTATCCCACCTTCTTGCCCTCCAGCGGGAAGGCGGGCCCGACGCCGATGGTCACCCCGGCATCGCCGACCGCGAGCAGATAGGCGTTGGTGGCATTGTCGGCGCGGTAGACGCCATAGTCGCTGCCGGGCGTTCCCTCGCGGCACCAGACCGGCGGCGGCGACGCCTTGTCCGGTGCCTCCTTCTCGATCTTGTCCGCGGGAATGCCGAGAAGCACCGCGCCCATCAGCGCCTGGGCCATATCGGGCTTCTTCGGCTTGGCCTTCGGGTCATAGGCGAGCACGCCGGCGCAGGCGGCGACGGGCACGGCCGCCGGCGATGCCGCGACCTTGTCGGGCCAGACGATCCCGCCGACGATCTCGCCCAGCCGGGCATCTAGCGCAACCGGGTCGAGCTCGGTCGAGCTGGCGCGCACCGCCACCAGCCACTCGCCGAGCGGAATCATCGCAAGCCCGGTGCTCTTATAGGCACCGCTTCCCGGCACATAGACGCGCTGCAGGCCGGAGGCGGCCTCGGCATGCGGCGGCGTGAAGGCGCGGGCGGAGCCGGCGGGCACGGGCGTTCCATACGCGTCGCTCCGCAGCAGGATCTGCGTCTCCGACCGGTCGAACCACATCGGCACGCTCATCAGCGAGGGGCGGAAGATGTAGAGCGTCACGCTGGTCGCCCCGCCCTCGGCATATTGCACCATCACATCGAGCTCGCTTCCGCTCGAATCGGCGATCGTGCCGCGCGGATAGCCGGCGATCCGGGGGCGCAGGACCAGGCCGGTCCCGGCATGCTTCCAGCTCGCCGCGGCCGGCACGTCGATCCGGGCCGCGTCCTGCGCGGCGGCAGGCGAAACGGCACTCGCGCACAAGGCGGCGGCAAACAGGATGGTGAAGCGCATGACGATATCCCCCTGCCCCAAGGCTAGGGGATGGCGGTCAAATCGCAAGCCGAAGATTGCGCCCGATCAGGCCGCGCTGCGCGACATCGGCTGGGGCAGGATCCCGGCAGCCGGCGCGCCGACATAGCTGCCCTGGACCAGAGGCACGCCGAAGCTGCGCAGCCGCTCATAGGCCGCCTCGCTGTCCACGCCCGCCGCGACGATGCGCAGGCTGAGGCTCTGCATGCGGCGCACCAGATCCTCGATCGCGATGCGGCGCGACCAGCTCGACGCGACGCCGGTGATCAGCTCGGGCTCGATCGTCACCATGTGCGGGGCGAACTTGCCGCAGGCGGCCAGGCCCGATTCATTCGGGCCGATGCCGTGGAAGGCGACCGCCGGGCCCAGCTTGTTGAACACATGCATGATGTCGGCAAGCTGCGAACTGGTGATCGCCTGGTAATGGTGCAGCATGAACACCAGCCGCTCAGGCACGATGTTGTACTGGCGGGCGGTGACCAGCGCCGGCTGGATATGCTCGGCCGGGTCGCCGATCGCCGGCGCGCTCATCGGAATGGCCAGGCGGCCGCCCGAATTGGCGAAGCCCGCCGTCGCCGCCCAGCGAATCGCGGCGACCGCGCAGCGGCGATCGACGTCGCAGCGCTGCTCGGCCGAGAGCTGGTCGAAATCCTGCGCGGCGGGGGCACCGTTGCGCTGCACCTGCGCCTCATAGGCGTGGATGCGGCTGCCGGCGATCTCCGCGATGGGCTGGAAAGCGATCGCAAGTCCCGCGCTCGCGCCAGCCGACGCCGTTGCTTCCGGACCCATCATCGAATTCTCCGACTCCACCGACTCGCTCCTTTCCCGTCCTTCCTGATGCAGAATTACGGTTGCCCAGTGCTTTATAGGACGGTCCGTACGACTACGGGGGATTCGCGCGAATCCGTTGGCCGGAAACGAGAAAGCCCCGCGCCGGACGGTCCGGCGCGGGGCTCTCGATTGCTTGCCTTCGAAGCGAAGGATCAGGCCAGGGCGGCCTTCAGATCCTCGACCAGGTCGGTCTTCTCCCAGGGGAAGAAGTCGCCTTCCGGCTTGCGGCCGAAGTGACCATAAGCGGCCGTCTTCGAATAGATCGGCTTGTTGAGCTGCAGGTGGGTGCGGATGCCGCGCGGGGTCAGGCCGCCCAGCTTCTCGATGCCCGCGATCGCGGCTTCGATCTTGTCGTCGCCGACGGTGCCGGTGCCGTGGGTGTCGACATAGAGCGACAGCGGCTTCGACACGCCGATGGCATAGGCCAGCTGGATCGTCACGCGCTTGGCGAGGCCGGCGGCGACGATGTTCTTGGCGAGATAGCGGGTGATGTACGCCGCCGAACGGTCGACCTTGGTCGGGTCCTTGCCCGAGAAGGCGCCGCCGCCGTGCGGAGCCGCACCGCCATAGGTGTCGACGATGATCTTGCGGCCGGTGACGCCCGCGTCGCCGTCCGGACCACCGATCTCGAACGAGCCGGTCGGGTTGATGTGATACTCGGTGGCATCCGAGAGCAGCGCCGCCGGGATCACGTCCGCGACGACCTTCTTCACATAGGCCTTGAGCTCGGCTTCCTTGTCGCCCTCGTCATAGCCCTTGCCGTGCTGGGTCGAGACGACGATCGCGGTGGCCGCGACAGGCACGCCATTGTCGAAACGCAGCGTGACCTGGCTCTTGGCGTCCGGCTCGAGGAACGGCGCCGCGCCCGAATGGCGGTCGGCGGCCATGCGCGCGAGGATCTTGTGGCTGTAGTCGAGCGTCGCCGGCATCAGGTCCGGGGTCTCGTCGGTGGCGAAACCGAACATGATGCCCTGGTCGCCCGCGCCTTCGTCCTTGTTGCCCGAAGCGTCCACGCCCTGGGCGATGTGCGCCGACTGCGGGTGCAGGTTGTTCTCGAAGCGGAGCGTCTCCCAGTGGAAGCCGTCCTGCTCATAGCCGATGCGCTTCACGGTATCGCGGACGGTCTTCTCGACCTCTTCCTGCACGCCCGGGGCCCAGTTGCCCTCGGTGTCCATGATGCCCTTGCCGCGGATCTCGCCGGCAAGGACGACCAGCTGGGTGGTGGTCAGCGTCTCGCAGGCGATGCGGGCCTCGGGGTCCTTCGACAGGAACAGATCGACGATGGCGTCGGAAATCTGGTCGGCGACCTTGTCGGGATGGCCTTCGGAAACCGATTCGGACGTGAAGAGATAATTGGAACGCATGGAAATTCCTCTTGTGGGGAGGAAAGCCGGGCCGTTGCCATGCCCATATAAAGCTTTCCTTATATCAAGCCCCTAGCGGGCGAAGCGCCGGATGGCAATTGCCAAGACTACGGAAGCAAGCGCGACGACCAGCGCCAGCCAGTTGCCGAGGCGCGAGAACAAGGTCGGCGGCAGCGGCGCAGGCAGCGGCGCCTCGACCGCGCCTTCCTGCCCCGCCGGCACCGTGCCGACCAGCCGGCCATGCGCATCGATGATCGCCGAGACCCCGGTCGGCGTGGCGCGCAGGATCGGCAGCCCCTCCTCGATCGCCCGCAGCCGCGCCTGGGCGAGATGCTGCACCGGCCCCCAGCTGCCGAACCAGGCGTCATTCGAGGGATTGAACAGGAAGTCGGGGCGGTTGCGCTGGTCGATGATCTCGCCCGAGAAGATGATCTCGTAGCAGACCGCCACCCCAGCCTTGCCGAACCCGTCGACATCGAGCGTTTTCGGGCCCGGGCCCGGGATGAAGTCGACATCGCCCATCACCAGCCGCGCCAGCCCGAGCGGCGCGAGCAAGGTGCGCATCGGCAGATATTCGCCATAGGGCACCAGATGCGCCTTGTCGTAACGCTGGCCGAGCATCCCCGCCGGATCGACCGTCCACACCGAATTGCCGGCGCCGGTCAGCTTCTCGCCGTCGAAGAACAAGGCGTTGCCGCCCACCATCGCCCGGTCCCTGGGGCCGAGCAGACCGCCGATCCGGCCACGCACCCAGCGCGGATCGCCCTGGCGGTAATAGGCGCGGGGATAGCCGTCCTCGATCAGGTAATTGACCATGCCCTCGGGCCATACCACCAGCCGCGGCACGGCACCGGGCGCGCCGCTCCATTCGGCGAGCTTGTTGAGCACGCGCGGCGCATAGTCGGGCTGATCGACGCCCTCCTGGCCGATATTGGGCTGGACTACGCGGACATGGGGACGCGTCATGTCCTCCACCGGCTGGCCCGGATTGAGCGCGAAGCCGCTGACGAGCAGCAGCGCTGCCGTGGCGAGCGGCACGCGATACTGGTGCTGGGTGGCGAGATAGAGCGCGCCCGCGACGAACAATGTCAGGCCGGACAGCGCATAGGTGCCGGCAAAGGCCGCCAGCTGCGCGATCGGCGTCGGCACCCAGATCACCCCCATCGGGTTCCACGGATAGCCGGTGAACAGCGTGCCGCGCAGATATTCGGTGACGATCCAGGCAGCGGCGGCGGCAAGGACGAAGCCGAGGTCGGGCTCGTTCCAGCGCGCCTTGACCAGCCGGGTGAAGCGCCAGGCGAGCCCCATCGCCACCGCCGGATAGACCGCCAGATACAGCGCGAGCAGCAGCACGGCGAAATAGCCGAGCACCGGCGGCATCTTGTCCTGGAAATCGAAGGCGTGCTGGATCCAGTTGTTGCCCAGGGTGAAATGGCCGACCCCGAACACCCAGCCGCGCAGCAGCGCGCTCTTCGTGCTCGGGGCATGCCAGGTCAGGTGCAGCAGCACCGCCAGGCAGATCAGCGTGACCGGCCACAGATCGAGCGGGGCGAAACCGGTGGCGGAAAGGAAGCCGGCGATCAGCGCGGTGAGCAGGGGGCGGGTGAGCATCGGGTGCGTGCTTAACCGATCCTCCCCCGCTGCGGTAGCTGGAGCCGAAACGCTCCTCTTCGTCACCCCGGCCTTGTGCCGGGGTCCACCGGGAGGCGAGTCATGGACCAGCGGCTCTATCGCCAGTCCGCGAGGCTTGGGGCCCCCCGGCACAAGGCCGGGGTGACGGATATGCGGAATGGATCGGGTAGCGAATCCCCCCCGACCGCACTACATGGCGCGCCATGACCGAGATCACCGTCGCCGCCCTGCAGCTCGCCTTTTCCGACAATATCGACGCGAACATCGCGAACGTGTCACGGCTCGTCCGCGAGGCGGCGTCGCGCGGTGCCCAGGTCGTGCTGCCGCCCGAGCTGTTCGAAGGCGAATATTTCTGCCGGGTCGAGGACGAGGGCCTGTTTGCCAATGCCGCGCCGACCGCCGAGCACAAGTCGGTGCGCGCGATGCAGGAGCTGGCGCGCGAGCTGAAGATCCATATCCCGACCAGCTTCTTCGAGATGGACGGTCACCACTATTACAACAGCCTCGCGATGATCGATCCGGACGGCAAGATCGCCGGCGTCTATCGCAAGAGCCACATCCCCGACGGCCCCGGTTACGAGGAGAAGTTCTACTTCCGCCCCGGCAATACCGGGTTCAAGGTGTGGGACGGCCCCGAAAAGGCGACCCTCGGCGTCGGCGTCTGCTGGGACCAATGGTATCCGGAGACCGCCCGCGCGATGATGCTGATGGGCGCGGACATCCTGTTCTACCCCACTGCGATCGGCAGCGAGCCGCATGACGACAGCCTCGACACCGCGCGCCTGTGGCGCCGGGCGATGGTCGGCCATGCCGTGTCGAACGTCGTGCCGATCGTCGCCGCCAACCGCGTCGGCACCGAGCATGGCCAGACCTTCTACGGCACCAGCTTCATCACCGATGAGCGCGGCGACATCCGCGCCGAGCTCGACCGCGAGGAAGAAGGCGTGATCACCGCGACGCTCGACCTGACCCTCGCCAAGCGCCACCGCGCCGCCTTCGGCTTCTTCCGCGACCGCCGTCCGGAGCTGTACGGCCGGCTGGTGCAGGATATCTGATAGCTGATCCCCTGATCTGTTCCCCGGCTTTCGCCGGGGAGCAGGAGATATACAGCCGCCTTGCAAAATAGGATTTCGCCTGCTCGGCTCAAGCCGCCGGCATCGCAGCTGGCCGCTCTTTGACGCCGTAGGAAAGATAGGAACTCGACCCGCGCAAGGATCTTGCGAGATGGGGTGCGCTCGCGGGAACTGTGTCAACTTTGCCGCCGCGAAAACCCGCTCTAGGCGTGTACTTCGCGTACTTTGACGAGTCGGCGGCGCGACCCGTGTTGGAACACCCGCACCTACCCTTTCGTGTTGCTTGCGCCGCTTCCCAGCCCGAGTCATCCTCGCCGCCTGATCAGGAGCCGTGCAGATGGACGATCCCGAGGTCCCGGAAGACAGCAAGCTCACGCGCTCGAAGCAGCAATGGGCGGAGCAGGGCAAGTTCCTGACCGGCCATATCGCGCGGCCCGAAGAAGAGCGGCTGCCGCCCGGCCAGCACCTGACGGTCAAATGGCCGGTGCTCGATCTCGGCCGCCAGCCCGACATCCCGCGCGAACGCTGGAAGCTCGAAGTGGCCGGCATGGTCGCGCGGCCGGTGACGCTCGACTGGGCCGGGCTGATGGCGCTGCCCCAGACCCGGCTCAGGAGCGACATCCACTGCGTCACCAGCTGGTCGCGCTACGACAATGACTGGCAGGGCGTGCTGACCCGCGACCTGCTCGCCCATGTCGAGCCGCGCGACGAGGCGAAGGCGGTGATGCTCCACGGCTATGATGGCTACACCACCAATGTGCTGCTCGCCGACTTCGCCGTGCCCGATGCGCTGATCGCGCATGGCTGGGCCGGCCAGCCGCTGGCGCGCGACCATGGCGGTCCGGCCCGGCTGGTGATCCCGCACCTCTATTTCTGGAAGAGCGCCAAGTGGATCCGCAAGATCGAGCTGATCGGCGCGGACAAGCCCGGCTTCTGGGAGGTCAACGGCTATCACATGCGCGGCGACCCCTGGGCCGAGCAGCGCTACAGCCGGGATTCCTAGGTCAGCGCTCCCCGGATCTTCGTGGCGGAGGCCCGCGCATCCGGCTATGCGCACGCCCATGCACATCACCGGAAGCTGCCATTGCGGTGCGATCCGCTACGAAGCCGAGGCCGACCCTGCCCGGGTCGCGCTCTGCCATTGCACCGATTGCCAGGTCCTAAGCGGCTCGGCCTGGCGTGCCTCGGTGCGGGTCGACGCCGCCGACTTCCGCGTCACCGGCACGCCCAAGGTCTATGTGAAGACCGCCGACAGCGGCACGCGGCGCGGCCAGGCCTTCTGCGGCGAATGCGGCTCGGGCCTCTATGCCTTCACCCCGGCCGACCCGCGCGTCTATGCGATCCGCCTCGGCTCGGTCGACCAGCGCGCCGACCTGCCGCCGCGCAGCCAGATCTGGTGCGATTCGGCGATCCCCTGGGCGCTCGACGTCAGGGGGCTTCCGGCCTCGCCAGGGCAATAGCCCGCGCCACCACCGCCTCGAGCATCTCGGGGGTCAGCCGGCCGGTATTCTGGTTGTAGCGCGAGCAGTGATAGCTATCGACCAGCCATTGGCCGCGGTGCATGCGATGCTCGGCGCCGTGGGCGAAGCGATGCTTGGGCAGCTTGCCGCCCATCGCCTTCACCGCCGACTGGTGCGCGATCTGGCCGAGCGCCAGCACCACCGGCGCCCTGAGCTCGGCCGCCAGGAACGGCCGGCAGGCATGGATCTCGGCCGGCTCGGGCTTGTTCTCGGGCGGCAGGCAGCGCACCGCGTTGAGGATCACCACGCCCTTCGGCTCACCGCCCTCAGCCAGCCCGAACTTCTCCAGCGTCGCGAACAGCAATTCGCCCGAGGCATCACCGGTAAAGGCCCGGCCGGTGCGGTTGGCGCCGTGCTTGCCCGGTGCCAGTCCGACGATCGCGATCGGCGCATCGAGGTCGCCCAGCGCAGGCACCGGCGCGTTCCACCAGTCGGGATGGTCGGCGCGCAGCTCGGTGCGCAGCGACACGAGGCGGGGGCAGAGCGGACAATCATGGCTTGGCGCGGACATGGCCGCGCGATAGGCGCTGGGGCGTGCCGAGGACAAGCTATGCCATCGCGATCGGATCGAACCGCCGGGGCCGCCACGGCTCCCCCGCACAGGAAGTGATGGCGGCGATCCGGGCGCTGGGCGGCGTGACCGCGGCCTCGCCGATCCACCACACCCCGCCGCTCGGCCCCTCCAGGCGCCGCTTCGCCAATGCCGTCACGCTGATCGAGAGCGACGAGGCGCCCCCCGCCCTGCTCCGCCGGCTGAAGGGCATTGAGCACGCCTTCGGGCGCCGGCGCGGGCAGAACTGGGCGGCGCGGGTGATCGATCTCGACATCGTCCTCTGGTCGGGGGGCAGCTGGGGCGAGCCGCGGCTGACCGTGCCCCACCGCCTGTTTCGCCAGCGCGCCTTCGTCCTGGCGCCGCTGGTCGAGGTGGCACCCGACTGGCGCGATCCGGTCACCGGGCTTAGCATGCGCCAGCTCCATGCGCGGCTGAGGAGGAAGCGATGATCCTGGCACTGCTGGCACTTGCCCTGGCGGACCCCGACCCGAGCCTGGTCGCCTTTGCCGACGCGTTCGACCAAGCCCAGCTGCGGCAGGACCGCGCGGCGATGGAGGCGATGATCGCCGACGATCTGGTCTTTATCGACGGATCGGGAAAGCGGCAGGGAAAGCAGGCGTTCATCGACGGCTGGATGGCGCCGGGCGACCGCTACGACCCGATCGCGCTGGTCGACCGCGTGATCGTCCCGCTCGGCCCCGATGCGGCCGTCGCCAATGCGGAGACGGTGCTCGGCGGCACTTCGGGCGGGCAGCGTTTCTCGACCCGGATTCGCTTCGCCGATACCTTTCGCAGGACGAATGGCCGCTGGCAGGTCGCCCATGTCCAGGTGACGCGGATCGAAGCCCGCCGTTGACCCGCCCGGCCCAGCCGCCTAGGGGCAGGGCCGGTGTGGGTCCGTAGCTCAGTCGGTAGAGCAAGCGACTTTTAATCGAGAGGTCATGGGTTCGAATCCCATCGGACCCACCACCTCTCCTGCCGCCAGCGGCAACGCCACGCCATTCTCAACGTGGCACTGACTGATCCCATCCAGGCCCAGCTCAAATCGCTCTACGCCAGCCCGTCCAATGATCTGCCGCACATCAACCGCATGCGCGCCGAGAGCGACGCCAACTGCTGCCCGATGTGCGGCTCGTTCCACAGCGGCACGCTCGATCATCTGATGCCAAGACCGATTTTCCGGCTTTCGCGATCTTCGGCCGCAACCTCGTGCCGGCCTGCAAATGCAACAGCAAGCGCAGCACGCTCCTCATCGGACCTAATCCGGGCGAGCGCATTCTCCATCCCTATTATGACGATGTCCTAGGCGAGCGGCTGTTCAGGTCCGCGCCGAAGTGACTGGTTACATGACCCGCAACACGACGCTCAGGATCAGATTCGAGGAGTGGAACGGCGACTGGCTGGCGCAGGTCATTCTCGACGGCATCTTGCGCGAGGAGCTGCTGCCAGCACCGCGACGCAGTCATTTGCGCAAGACCGTGGCGATGGTCGAGGAGCCCGACATCGCGCTCGATCATTTCCGGAGACTTTTGTGCGCACTCTCCGACCAGCCCGGCACGACGCCCGTAGCCCGGCTCAGCCAAGCGCGGCTGATCAACATCTGTCTGTGGATCATGTTCGTCTGGGCGCGCGAGGCCGAGAATGTCGAGGCGCCGTACCGGGCCAGCGAATTGGCGTTGCTCGAGGTGTGGCAGCTGCTGAAGGCCGACATCGCCAGGACCTCGAAAGCTGGTGAGGCTGCCAGCCTCGTGCTCAACGAACTGGCCGAACTCCATTTCACGATTTGGGACACACTGTTCGAGGACAAGATCCTGCCGGCGGCCGAAATCCGTCACGCGATCTCGACCGCGGTCGAAAGCCACGCCGCGCTCGACATCAACCTCAAGCTTTTTCGACCTCATCGGCCGTCTGGCGCTGCGCGGGCTGTGGCTGGTCTGGCAATTGTCGCCGGCGACGGGACCGGTCGTCCTTACCAACGACTATCTCAACACCTTGCCGCCGCTGCTCTCCGACGCCACCCGTGCCACCGTCACCAGGATCGACACACTGATTGAGGCGATGATGGCGATCGTCAGCAACAACCCCGCGCTGCTCTCGCCGATCGGCGACTGGCAGACGATCGACATCGGCCTCGCGTTCACGCTGCTCGCCTGCCGTCCCGGCGCGCATGGCGCTATCGATCAGTGGCCGAGGAACTCGCCAAGCACTCGATGTTCGCGTTCAAAGCGCATGGCCGCTACCCGATCACCAGCCGCTCCTACTGGGACTTGGTCGATCATCCGTCCGAGTGCAGCGACGAGTATCGCATCGCTTCGACCGAGGGCAGCATCCTCTATCCGCTACTGGCGACCTGGTCGGCGGCCAGAGGGGAGCAGACGCTGTTCGACGAGATCGCAAAGTTCAGCGAGGACGCCCTTGCACATTGCACGTTCCAGACCTGGTTTCCCGACGAGGACAGCGAAGACAATCTTTATCTCAACCGCGACAGCCACGGGGCGGCGCTAGCCGGCATTCCCGTGACCGAGGGCAAGCGCGACGCGCTCGATTTCATCCTCGCCGAGGCGAAGACCAACAAGCATTATGACCACCTCACGGCGGTGAAGCTCGGGCATTGGCCGATCGTGCTGACCGCTTGCCGCGCACATCGCCTGCCTGTGCCGCCGCAAGTCTGGCGCGACCTGCTGCCCCATGTCAGCCGGCCAGCCAGGGGGCGGTCCCGCCGCCAGATGACGGTGCGCCTGCGCCACCAGACGCTGGGCCCGAAGACGCTCGCTAGACGCGGCACTCACCAACGCGTCGCACAGTCGCTTGAGCCCGCCCTGCTCCCAGTCACGCGGCCGGCGGCAGAGATTAGGCGTTCAGCTGCCGTTAGCGCAAAGATGTCCTCGAACGGCGGGAAACGTGCCAGAACTGGTCGCTCGGGTTGCCTCCGCGAGTGTCTGGTGACGGAATCTGCCAAGGGGATCTCTAGGCGAGCAGTCAGCAAGGCGCCCCAGTAGTTGCCTCCGGCTTAGCGGCACTCCACACCGACATTTGCCGTTCGGAGACCGGCCGCTTAGGGTCTGGGTTCGGGCGAACAGCGACATTTAATCCAGGCTTGAACATGGCGCGCGTCGTGGGAGCGCAGTCCACGATCCACTTTTACTGGGCGAGCGGCACGCGCCCCTCGACCGGATGGCCGGGGTCGGTAAAGCGGTGCGTTGACGCATGACCGGCGGCGACAAGATCGTTGATGAACGCCTCGTCCTCGGTGGAAAGCGTGACGTTCAACGCGTCGATATAGCTGTCCCAGTGCGTCTCGGTTCGCGGGCCGGTGATCGTGCTGGTGACCAGCTTGTTGTTCAATACCCATGCAATCGCGAAAGCGGTGGGGTCGATGCCCCGCGCGCGGACGTGATCGGCAATCGTCGTGGCAATCGCGATCGATTCAGGGCGCCATTCGGTTTCCAGGATTCGCTTGTCGCCTCGCCCCGTGCGCGTGTCCGCGGGCGGCGGCTGCGTGGCGTCGTATTTGCCGGTCAGCACTCCGCGCGCGAGCGGGCTATAGGAAATCGTGCCGAGCCCGTAAAAGTCCGCGGCGGGCAGCTGCTCGATCTCGGCGACGCGGTTGACGATGTTGTAGAGCGGCTGACTTGCGATCGGACGATCGATGCCGAACTGGTCGGCAAGATGCGCGACTTCGGCGATACGCCAGGCGCGAAAGTTCGAGACGCCGAAATAGCGCAATTTGCCCTGCTGGATAAGATCGCCGATCGCACGCACCGCTTCGCCCAACGGCGCGTCGAACACCGCACGGTGAAAATAGAGCAGGTCGATATAGTCCGTGCCCAGCCGGCGCAGGCTGTCTTCGACGCTGCGGATGATCCACTTGCGCGACTGGCCGCCGCCGTTCGGACCGGGTGCGAACGGGTTGGCAAACTTGGTCGCGAGAATCCAGTCGTCGCGGTGGGCCTTGATGCCGGTGCCGACCACGATCTCGGACCGGCCGCCATTGTAGACGTCGGCGGTGTCGATGAAGTTGATCCCCTGGTCGCGGGCCTTGTCGATGATGCGATGCGATGTGGCCTCGTCGGTCTGGCCGCCGAACATCATCGTGCCAAGGGTGAGCTGCGAAACCTTGATGCCGGAGCGGCCGAGATAGCGGTAGGTGACGGGCATGCGATCTATCCTTCGTGGATGCGTTTGGTCGGGTCGTACGCGCGCCTGAAAGCCGGCGAACCGGCATGGCGCGCTGGAGCTGGAGGTTCAGGGGTGGTCGAGGTTGCCGTCGAAGTCTTTGTCCTCAAGACTGACAAAGCCTGCGCGGTTGGGCATGCGAATTTGAGCCAGGCGTCGCGCATCCAGCCGTGCGTCGGCGGCAACGATACCGTCGACCGACAGCAGATAGGCGATGAGGGCGTAGACCTCGTCGTCTTTCAGCGATTGCGGCGCGGTGAGCGGCATAGCGCGGCGGATATAGTCGAACAGGCTGGGGGCGTAGGGCCAGTAGCTCGCCACGGTCTTGATCGGCTTGGGTGTGGCAAGCGTGCCGATTCCGCCGGTCAGACGGTCGGCAACGCCACCGCTTCCCGCCGGGCCATGACAAGCCGAGCATTTCTGTTGGAAGATCGCCTTGCCCTCGGCCACCGACCCGGCGCCCGGGGGCAGCCCCGAGCCATCGCCGGCGACCGTGATGTCTATTCGGCGGATCACCTCCGGAGGTGCCGGGCGCCCCAGCCTGACCTCGCTGGTCGATGGCGCGAGGCCGACATAGGCGAGCAGTGCGGCGCCGCAGGCGAGGATCGCTCCGGCTGCTGGAAGCCGCTTATGCATAGACGTGGCTGATCTTTCCAAACGGATCGACCCCCCAGCTCTGGATGGCATTGCCGTGATATCCCTGACGACCAGCGATTTTGGCCAGCCAGGCCTCCCGTCGCGGCTGGACCGCCCCGGTCTCGTCGGTCGCCCTGCTCATCAGGGTCGCGGGTGCGCCACTCCAGCGCCAGCGCATCCGAAAGCGGGTCAGCGCTTTTGGCAGTACAGGGGACTCGAGCGCGGCCTCGGCCCAGCTCATGCCGCCATCCGCCGATACCTCGACCTTGCGCACCCGGCCACGGCCGGACCAGGCCAGCCCGCTGATCTCATGATAGCCGGCGCCCCGCAGGTCGAGCCCGAACGAAGGGGCGAGGATGATCGATTTGACGCCCATTCTAAGCGAGAACATCTCGGCCTTACCATCGGCGCGCAGGTCGGTGTATTTGGACGTCTCCTCGCGCGAGAAGGCTGGTGCTGCCATCAGCTTCAGGCGCCGCAGCCATTTGACCGAGGCATTCCCCTCGATTCCTGGCAGCAGCAGCCGCATCGGAAACCCCTGTGCGGGCTCGATCGGCCGGCCATTCTGGAACAGCGCGATCATCGCGCCGTCCTGAGCGATCGACAAGGGAATGCTCCGCGTCATTCCCGCGGCATCGGCGCCCTCCGCTTGTATCCAGCGTACCCCAGGCGCGATGCCCGCCTCGTCGAGTAACGTCGACAGCCTCACACCGGACCATTCGGAGCAGGAGAGCAAGCCATTGAGTTGACCCGCGCTTGCCTGTACGGGCTGCGCCGCGCCAATCATGCCGCTGTTGCCCGAGCATTCGATGAACAGGATGCGCGTATCGCGGCGATACCGCAGCAGATCCTCATAGCGGAACAGCAACGGCTGGCGGACCAGGCCGTGGATCAGCAGCGCATGGGTCGCCGGATCGATTGCGGGAACGCCGTTGTGGTGGCGTTCGAAGTGCAGGCCATTGGGCGTAATCGTGCCCTTTAGCGCCTCGAGTGGCGTGCGGGACGATCCAGTGCCGGGAAACGGCAGGTCCGGTACGATGCGCTGCAGCCCGCCCGCCGACGGGGCGCCTTCGCCGAACGGGGAGAGAGGCGCACCGGGCGTGAGCATCGATGTGGGCGAGCGTCCGCCCGCAACCGCGCGGACGCCTGTGATCAGGCCGCCCATCGCCGCCGCGCCGCCGACAAGCAAGGCACGCCGGTGGAGCAGCCCGCCGCCGGCGACGGGCTCGTCTGGATCTTCCAACAACGATCGGCTGCCTGTCAGGCGACCTGACCGGCGCGGACCAGTTCGGGCGCCACCCGAACCGGCGTATCGCGCAGCAGCGGCAAGAGCGTGTCTCCCTGGCGGCCGATTTCAGCGAGATAGGGCGTGTCGGACAGGACGAAATGGTCGATGCCGAGATCGCGGTATTTCTTGAGCGAATTGGCGACATCCTCGGCCGACCCGACCAGCCATGTCGTACCCGCACCACCGCCGCCATAGCGGCCGGGCGCGGTGTAGAGATTGTCGTCGAGCACTTCGCCGCGCGCGTGCAAGTCCAGCAGCCGTTGCTGGCCGACGGCGTTGGCGCGGCGGTGTTCGTCGATCTCACCATGTCTGGCGGCCATCTCATCGACCTTGGCTTCGGCATCGTTCCAGGCCTGCTCCGTCGTGTCGCGCACCAACGTGGTGATGCGCAGCCCGAACTCCAGCGGCGGCAGATCGCGATCGAGATCGCGGCTCAGCGCCTTGAGCCGCGCAATGCGCTCGGCCACGCCGTCGAGCGGCTCTCCCCAGAACAGCTGCACATCGGCTTCGGTCGCCGCCACGCGCTCGGCCGCCTCGGAGGCTCCGCCGAAATAGAGCTTGGGGTGCTTGCGCGTGCCCCGCTCGGTGATGCGGGGCAGCACCGTCGATCCCACGACACCAAAATGTTCGCTCTCGAAGGTCACGTCGGTCTCGGTCCACAGCCGACGTACGAGCCGCATGAAATCCTTTGTCCGACCGTAGCGATGCGCCTGACCGCCCTCGCTGTCGCCATAGGCCGCCAGATTGTCCTGGCCCGAGACGATATTGATGCGCACCCGCCCCTCGCTCAACTGATCGAGCGTGGCCGCGGCCGAGGCGAAATTCGCCGGGCGCCAATAGCCGGGCCGGATCGCGATCAGCGGCTCGAACGTCCTGGTGCGCGCCGTCAGCGCGGTCGCCACGGTGAAGGTGTCGGGCCGGCCCCAACTCGTGCCGATCAGCGCGCCCGTCCAGCCATGTTCCTCAAGCGCCACCGCATGCTGCGTCAGCGTATCGAGGCTGGTCGGATCGCCGTCGCTGACATCACCGCGATGGCCGCCCTCGATCTGATTGGGGATATACCAGAGGAACTCCGTTTGGTTCGACATGGGAAACTCCGTCATAGGAACTGCAAGGAAGCGGGATCGGGGGATGCCGGCTATTCGAGGCGGAAGCCGAGGGCGTGGAGCACGTCGCGCAACACATGCCGCCCGGCGAGCGAGTCTATGCCGCGCACGCGTTGGCTCGCCTGCTCGGACCAGTCGCGCTCGGGCATCCGCTGTTCGCGCTGGAAGCTGCGCAGGCGCGCGTCATAGGCTGCGGCCCCCTGCGTGCCATCGACCGAGCCATAGCGTTCGCGAAACAGGACAGCATCCTGCGGCAGGCGCGGCTTGACCGAGGCGGATGCGGTGGGATCGGGATAGCCGACGGTCAGCCCGAACAGCGCGAAGGATCGCGGCGGCAAACCAAGTTCGGCGGCGACCTCCGCGGGATGGTTGCGGATGCCGCCGATGTAGCAGCTCCCAAGGCCCAGCGATTCCAGCGCCACCACTGCATTCTGCGCCGCCAGCGAGGTATCGACCGCACCGAGCAGGAAGCTTTCGAGGAAATGCAGTCCGTCGGCTGGCGTGCCGAGCTGATCGCCGATCCGGGCGAGCCGGCTGTGATCGACGATCCACAAGAGAAACAACGGTGCCTGCAGGATCTGCTTCTGATGGCCGGCGAGCGCCGCCAGACGCGCTTTGCGCGCGGTATCCTCGACCGCGATGACACTCCACGGCTGGAGGTTGGAGGAACTGGCCGCGGATTGCGCGGCCGCCACGAGCGTTTCGATCGTACCCGGCGGCAATGCGTCGGGCAAATAGGCGCGGACGGAGCGATGCGCGAGGACCGTGTCGAGCGTCGGGTTCCACGCGATCGGCAGATCGAGCGTGTCGCGATAGCGATCGTAGAGGCGATCACCCAGTCGCGGATCCGCCGCGTCTCCTGCGCGAGCCAGCTTCGTCACGTCACCCATTCTGGCCTCCCAAAGCGAGGCCTGGACCATCGGCCTCATGATCGTCCGGCGACGAGTCCTCGACGCCCAGCAGTCGGTGGAGCAGTGCCCGCAGCTCGGTCGTGCGCCGGCGCCGGCCGATCTCGTCCCCGGGCAGATCGACGGGCAAGTCGGCAGCGAGCCGTCCGCCTTCGAGCACCAGCACGCGATCGGCGAGCAGGATCGCCTCGTCGACGTCGTGCGTGACGAGCAGCACCGCCGGCGCATGCACCATGACGAGGCGCCGCAGCAGCGCGTGCATCTGGATCCGCGTCAGCGCGTCGAGCGCGCCGAACGGTTCGTCCGCCAGCAACAGCTTGGGCTCCCGTACCAACGCGCGGGCGAGCGCGACGCGCTGTTGCTCGCCGCCGGACAGCTCATGCGGCCAGGCGCGTTCGCGGCCCGCAAGTCCGACCTCGGCGAGCGCCTCGCGGCCACGGTCGCGCTGTCCCCGCACGCCCAGCAGGACATTGTCGAGCACCCGCATCCACGGAAGCAGCCGCGCATCCTGGAAGATCATCGCGCTGCGTTCGGGCAGCCGGATTTCGCCACTGCCTTCGGCCTCATGGTCGATCTCGGCGAGCGCGCGCAGCAGGGTGCTTTTGCCCGAGCCGCTGCGGCCAAGCAGCGCGACGAATTCGCCGGGTGCGATATCGAGGTCGAGGCCGCCGAGCACGCCTCTGACCGTGAAGCTGCGGACGAGCCTGCGGACCTGCACCGCCGGAAAATCAACGCCAGCGCTCATCGGCCGAGCGTCCTGCGCCAGCTGAGCAGATGCCGCTCAAGCTGGCGGACCGCTGCGTCCGAGCCGAAGCCGAGCAGTGCGTACACGACCAGCCCGACCAGCATCACGTCGGTCTGCGCATAGTTGCGCGCGAGCGTTACCATATAGCCGATGCCGCTGGTGGCATTGAGCTGCTCGACCACCACCAGCGCAAGCCAGGACGAAGTGACGCTGAAGCGAAGGCCGGTAAGGAAGCCCGGCAACGTCCCGGGTATGACGACGTAGCGCAGGAACTGCCAGCGGCTCAGCCTCACGGTCTCCGCCAGCTCGACGTGACGGATGTCGATCGCGCGCAGCGCATTGTGCGTGTTGATATAGACCGGAAAGAAGACGGCGGTGGCGATCAGCGTGACCTTCATCGTCTCGCCAATGCCGAGCCACAGGATCATGAACGGGATCAGCGCCAGGATCGGCACGCCGCGCTTGATCTGTACGAGCCCGTCGATGACGTACCCGCCGAGCAGCGAAAGACCCGAAATCAGTGCCAGCGTCACGCCGATGGCGACGCCGAAGGCCAGCCCGGTCATCGCGCGCCACGCCGAGACGGCGAGGTTGTCCTGCAGCCGGCCTTCGCGGATCAGTTCGATGGCGGTGGTGATCGCGGTCCAGGGCGGCGGAAGGATGCGGGGATCGAGCCAGCCGGTCGCGGACAGAACCGACCAGTAGAGCAACAGCAGGCCGGGGCCGAGCAGCACACCGAAGCGTGCAGGCTTGCCGGGGCTGAGACGTTGCTTGAGCGCGAAATGCCGGGCCGGGCGCAACGGCTGCGCGGATGTCGCGGCATGCACGATCGGTCCATGCAATCCTTCAGGATAGGCGTTCATCAACGGGGTCCTTCTGCCGAAGCGGCGGCGTCGCCGGCGATGGATTCGAAGCGGCGGTCGAATAGGGTCGCGGCGTCTAGCCTGGGATGTTTGGTCTCCGGCCCCAGCGTGTCGATCGCGGCCTGCTCATAGGCGATCGCACCGGCCCAATTGCGCGGCACCGAGACATTGGAGATGTACGCGGCGAGTACGCGCGCGTCGGCGAGAGGCAGGCCGCGCTTGCCGGCGTAATAGCCGCGCGCGAGTTCCTCGGGATGCGCGTTGATCCACGCCTGGCCAAGCCCCCAATAATGGGCGAAGACTCGCAGCGCGGCAGCCTTGCCCGGATCGGCGAGCGCGGTTTCGGGGACATAGACGTTGCCGCCGTCGTCGCGGAACGGCGGATGTTTGAGGACCCGCGCACCGCGCGCGCCATAGTCGCGGAGATAGCGCTGTGCGACGAGATCGGCGCGGATCGGCGCGGCGTCCACCGCGCCCGATGCCAGTGCATTGGTGTAGACATCGCCGCCAATGCTCGATGGCAGCTCGACGAGCGTCACCTGATCGCGCGGGATGCCTGCCGCCTTCAGCGTTTCGATGACGATCTGCGCCTGGACCTGGCTCGGACTGAAGGCGATGCGCTTGCCGCGGAGATCCGCCAGCGTACGGATGTTCGCCTTGGGCGCAATGCCCAGCACATAGGCCTGGCGTCGAGCGCGGTCGGCATATTCCCGGAATGCGATGATGCGCACGGGTATTCCCATCCAAACGGCATGGATCGGCGGCACGCTTGCGCCGAAGCCGACATCGAGCACGCCGGCATGAAAGGCTTCGGTTACATCCGGACCGCCGGTGATCTCGGCCCATTCGATGCGGAACGGCAGCTTCTTGTCCCAGCCATTATGCTCGAACACCCAACGCGTCACCGGATCGCCGACCCGCAGCACTACGCCGGGTGGAACCGCCTCGGGCAGTGCCGCGGCCAGCGCCAGGGCGGGTCTGGCCTCCGCGGCCTGACGCGCCGGCGCGAACGCGATCAGCGCACCGATCGACGCCGCGACGACGGTGGCCAGCGCGGCGGACCCTTTCGGCCAGCGGGATGCGGCCGCCGGCATCAGGCCAGCGCCGGCTCGGCCGGCACCGACTTCATCTGCTCTGGAGGATAGCGGTCGCCGACTGTGGCGCCGCGCGGGAAGGCGGCCTCCAGTTCTTCGATCGTGCCTTCGTCCAGCCGAACGTCGCCGGCGGCCCAATTATCCTCGAGATGTGCGATGTGGCGCGTCCCCGGGATCGGAACGACACCCTTCGACAACACCCATGCGAGACTGACCTGCGCCGGCGTGATGCGCAGCCGTTCGGCCACGTCCTCGATCGTGCGCCGCCGACGGCTGTTGGCGGCGATGGCTTCTTCGGTGAAACGCGGGTGGATATTGCGACGGTCGTTCGCCTCGACCGGCCTCGCGCCCGCGAGGAACCCGCGGCCGAGCGGGCTATAGGCGACGAAGCCGATACCAAGTTCGCGTGCCGTGGCCAGGATCTCGACTTCGACATCGCGCGTCCACAGCGAGTATTCGCTCTGGAGAGCGGTCAGCGAAGCGACGGCGTGGGCGGCGCGCAATTGAGCAGCGCTGGCTTCGGAAACACCGATGCCGCCGATCTTGCCGTCGTCGCGCAGGCGGGCGAGTTCGCCGACCGACTCCTCGATCGGTATCTCCGGATCGATGCGATGCAGATAGTAAAGGTCGATGTGGTCGACCTTCAGCCGCCTGAGGCTGGCATCCACGGCGTCACGCGCCGAAACGCGCTCGCCATCCCGCTGATGTGTGAACTTGCTGGCGATGATCAGGCTATCGCGTCGGCCGACGATAGCGCGGCCGAGCAGTTCCTCATTGTGCCCGTGGCCATAGCCCGTCGCGGTGTCGAAGAAGGTGACGCCCAAGTCGATCGCGCGGTGCAGCGTGCGGATCGAATTCGCCTCATCGGCCCGTCCGTAGACATGCGACAAGCCCATTGCGCCAAAGCCCGGGGGGCTGACTTCCAGCCTTCCGATTACCGCCACGTTGCTTCTCCTCTGTCCTGAGGTTGGATCGGTCCGCAAATTGCGGCGATGCAGAAAATCTTATCGAAGGCGCATATTTCCTACTATTCCGATAGGAATAATGTGCATTACGAATCCATATCGAATCAGTGGGAATTTAAAAGGGGATTTGGATGGTTCGTTCGCTGCTCGGGCGCACATTTCTGGCGACCGTGTCGACGCTCGCGTTCCCGGCCGCCGCCTGGGCGCAGCAGGGGCCAAGCGCCGCGGAAACGCCGTCCGCCTATCGCGATGATGATCAGCCCGAGGTGGTGGTGACGGCGCGGCGCCGAGCGGAGAATATCAAGGATGTGCCGATCTCGTTGCAGGCGATCAGCGGCGAGACTCTGGAGCGCAAGGGCACGATCGATCTACAGAGTCTGATCGACCAGACGCCCGGGCTGAACTCCACCGGCGGCAATCCGCGCAATTTTTCCGTGACGATCCGCGGGATCGGCTATGCACCGACCGCGGCCGACGGGCTGGACAATGCGATCGGCGTCTATTTCGACGGCGTCTACCAGGCACGGCCGGGGCAGGTGCTCCAAGATCTGGTCGACGTGCAGAGCTTCGAGGTGCTGCGCGGCCCGCAAGGCACCTTGTTCGGCCGCAACGCGGCGGCGGGTGCCCTCAACATCACCTTCAACAAGCCGAGCTTCGTACCCAGCCAGACCTTCGAGCTCTCTTACGGCCGGTATAATTTTGCGCAGGCCAAGGTGATCCTGACCGGCCCGCTCAGCGAGCACATTGCCTATCGCACCGTGGCATATGGGACGCGTTCCGACGGGTGGATCGATACGCCGTTCCGCCCCGCTTTCGCCGTTGCGGCCCAACAAAAGGGCATCTTCGCGCCGACCGCGACCACTGATGATAAAACCGCCGGGACCGGGCGCTGGGGCATCCGCCAGCAGTTTCTGATCGACGCCGGTGACCTCAAGGTGAACGTCGCGGGCGACCTGAATGTCGAGAACGACAGCTCGTCGGGCTTCAGTTCAGGTGGCGGGATCAGCGAAATCTTCGGTCCGGGCAATTGGGGCATCAACACCACCGCCGCACAGCAGGCGCGTGTGACCGCCGCGCGGAACGCGCTCGGCCAATTGGCCAATTTCGGTGGCGTGCAGAGCTGGAGCCCGGCGGTCGATCCGCGGGCCAATGTCACGAACAACTACAACAATATGCACACGACCAATGCCGGAGTGTCGATCACGGCGGACTATGCCTTCGACTGGGCCACGCTGACGTCGATCACTGCGTGGCGTCGCTGGTCGTTCGATCCGCCCCAGGACAGCGACACCTCGCCGCTCGATATCTACAACAATATGGCGATCAGCGAGAGCAACCAGTTCAGTCAGGAGATCCGGCTTGCGTCGAAGCGCAAGGGGGCGATCGAGTGGCAGGTGGGCGCCTTCCTCTATTATTCGAAACTGGACGACCATTATGTGATCCATCAGTTCGGCGCTGACGTGATTCCCTGGTACAATGCCTATAATACGCTCGCCGGGACGGCGAACTTCGTGCCCATCCCGCTATCGTTCCGCTCGCAGTTGACCGGCAGGCAGATCATCGAAGACACGAGCGTCGAGAACCGCAACGTCGCCGCCTATGGCCAGGCGACCTGGCATATCACCGACCGCTTGGACCTGACCGGTGGCCTGCGTTACACCTATGATCGCAAGAACGGCAGCAGCCCGGTCGATACCAGCCAATTACCGACATCCTTGCCCGCCGGCATCACCAACGCGCAGTTGAATGCCTTCTACAACGCGATCGACGCGGTACAGCGCAATGCCGGGCTGGCGTACACGGTGCCGGGCTATCCGACTGCCGTGGCGGCAACCGGCTATCCGCTCGACATTCGGACGTCGAACGACAACCTCTCCTATACCGCGAGCCTGTCGTACAAGGTCACGCCGGACGTCACGGGCTATGTGACCTACGCCACCGGTTTCCAGGCCGGCGGTCTCGATCTCAACAATCGATCGCTCGATCCGAGCGCGCCGCCGGTCCAGCCGACGACCACCAGCAACATCGAGGCGGGGGTGAAGGCGTCGCTGTTCGGCCGCCGCCTGACGCTCTCGCTCGCCGCCTATCAGGAGAAGCTCGAGGGATTCCAGACCTCGATCTCGTTCACCTTGCCCAACGGCACGCCGCAGCGCGGCGCGACCAACGTGGGCGATATTCGGGCGCGCGGCATCGAGTGGAGCATCGGCGCCGATTTCGGCTCGGGCTACCGGATAACCTTCGATGGGAATTACAACGACGCCGTCTATACGCGCGCGCCCTCGCTGCCCGCGCCGGCGGAGCTCAGCTATAACGGCGTAGCCAATATCAACGCCAAGGGACAGCGCGCGCCGTATTCGCCGAAATGGGCGTTGTCGGTGACGCCGTCATGGGATGCCAAGCTCGGTTCGGGCACGGAATTCTACAGCTACGCGCAATATTCCTACACCAGCTCTTATGGCACTGGGGTAACGCAGTCACTGTACACGCAGGTGCCGAACCAGTTTAACCTCAATCTGCGCGCTGGCCTGCGGCTCGGCGATGGCAAATATGATGTCTCGCTCTATGCGAACAACGCGACCAACGAGCGCAACATCATCTCTCAGGCGCTGCTGGCCGCACCCTCGGGCGCGGGCGTTACGGCGTATCTCGGCCGGACCGTCAACTACAACCAGCCGGCACGCTACGGCCTGACTTTCAGGCTAAAGCTCTAAAGTCGGGGCTCGCTCGATGACGAGCAAAGGCAAACCACCTGCGCCGTGATGGGGGTGATTGGGCCCGGCGGCGTCTTCCGCCTGGCCATCTCCCGAAAGTCGGCTTTCCGATTTTCGTCCTCACGAGCGGTCAGTCTGCAACCGGCCGAGATTCTGTCTTTCTGGGATGCCGGCCAGGCCAACCCTGAATGTCACCTTTTGACGAGAGCTGCCGTTCGGCGTGTCGTGTGCAGACGACGGCTTTGTCCCAAACCCGGTCGCTCGATAGCGCCGCGATGTCGAGATGGGACGAGCGGCAGCTTTCGGGATCTGGAATGAGGGTGGCGAACGACAGGAAGTAGGGCGCTAAGCTGCTTCTGATGCGAAGGGCAACAGCCCCGATCCGACGGACCTCGGAACCACCGTCATCGGTGAATGGCCCAAATTCCGTTGGTAAACGAACAAATCGGCGCAAGCTCGCGAGGGGCATTAATTTGGGACCGGCGGTTTTGCGTGGTCGTTTGGCTCATGCTTTCCGTGGCCCAACACATTGTCGACGCGACGGGCTGCCCAGCCACCGCTCTCGACAAGGCCGCCAGCAAAGCCGATGGGAACACGCCGGAATCAATTGCCGGATGTTCGCGAAAGGCTTTGAGATGACCGCTGGAGTGCTCCCCGATCTGAACCTCTATATCGGCGGCGAGTGGCGCGGCCCGGCGGGGCGCGAGACCCAGCCGGTACTCAACCCCGCGACCGGCGAGACGATCGGCGAGCTGCCGCTGGTGAACGCCCAAGACCTGGCCGATGCGCTCGAGACCGCCGAGCGCGGCTTCGCAACCTGGCGCGCGACGCCGCCCGAGCAGCGCGCCGCCGTGCTGCTGCGCACCGCCGCGCTGCTGCGCGAGCGTGCCGAGGAGCTGGCCCAGATCGCCACGCTCGAGCAGGGCAAGCCGCTGGCCGAGTCGCGCGGCGAGGCGCTCTATTCCGCCGCGCTGCTCGAATTCCATGCCGGTGAGGCGCTGCGCAACTATGGCAAGGTGCTGCCGCGCGCGCCGGGGCTGCGCTCGCTGGTGCTCAAGCAGCCGGTCGGCCCTGTCGCGGCCTTCTGCGCCTGGAACTTCCCGGTGATCAATCCGGTCCGCAAGATCTCGCCGGCGCTCGCCGCCGGCTGCTCGGTGATCCTGAAGCCGAGCGAGGAGACGCCTGCGAGTGCCATCGCGGTGATGAAGTGCTTCCAGGATGCCGGGCTTCCGGGCGATGTCTGCCAGATCGTATTCGGCGTGCCCGACACCGTCTCGCGCACGCTGCTCGCCTCGCCGGTCACCCGCAAGCTCAGCTTCACCGGCTCGGTGCCGATCGGCAAGCATCTGATGAAGCTCGCCTCCGACACGGTGATGCGGATGACGATGGAGCTGGGCGGCCACTCGCCGGTGCTGGTGTTCGACGATTGCGACCTCGAGAAGACGCTCGACACGCTCGTCGCGCACAAGTTCCGCAACGCCGGCCAGGTCTGCGTCTCGCCGACCCGCTTCTATGTGCAGGAAGGCATCTACGACCGCTTCGCCGCCGGCTTTGCCGAGCGGACCGGGCGGATCAAGATGGGCGACGGGCGCGAGGCCGGCATCAACATGGGCCCGACCGCCAATCCGCGCCGCCCCGGCACGATCGAGGCGCTGGTGGAGAATGCCCGCAGCGTCGGTGCCACGCTGCTCGCCGGCGGCGGGCGCGGCGAAGGCGAGGGCTTCTTCTTCCAGCCGACCGTGCTCGGCGACGTGCCGATCGAGGCCGCGGCGATGAACGACGAGCCCTTCGGCCCGCTCGCCCTGCTCGCCCGCTTCGGCAGCGTCGAGGAGGCGATCAGCCATGCCAACCGCCTGCCCTACGGCCTTGCCGCCTATTGCTTCACCGAGAATGGCCGCCGGCAGAACCTGCTCGCGGACTCGGTCGAGTCCGGCATGGTCGTGATCAACAATGTCCGCACTTCCTGGCCCGACGCGCCGTTCGGCGGGATCAAGGAAAGCGGCTTCGGATCGGAAGACGGGCCCGAGGGTGTGGAAGGCCATATGATCACCAAGGCCGTCCATATCAGCTGAGCACCGCCAGTGGGGCGCGTTGACGACAAGCGCAACGCGCCCCGCTGCCGGCCCGGCCCTAGCCTGCTCCCGCCAGCCTGGTCCGTGCGAACCATTCGCGCACCGGCACGCCGCCGCGGCCCCAATCCTCGAGTTCGACTTCCTGGAAGACGACGAAGGTGTCGTCGGGATGCTTGCCCATGACCTGGTGCAGCAGGTCGCTCACACCCTTGTAGAGCGCAGCCTTCTGCTCATCGGTAGTGCGATCGGCACCGGGCACGGTTCCCTGCCGCGTGACCTGGATCGTGACGATAGGCATGATCTTGTTCCTCGGTTGCGGGTTCAGTGTCCGGCGATCTGGCCGCCATCGACGTGGAGGATCTCGCCGGTCACGAACTTGGCGTCGTCGAGATAGAGCACGGCCTGGGCGATATCCTCGATCTCGCCCATCCGGCCCATCGGGTGGAGCGCGGCGAGCGTCTCGTGCATCTCGGGCGGGTTCATCGGGGTCTTGATGATGCCCGGCGCCACGGCGTTCACACGGATGCCGCGCGCCGCATATTCGATCGCCAGGCTGCGCGTCGCCGCGTCGAGCCCTCCCTTGGTGAGCGAGGCCAGCACCGAGGGAATGCGCGAATCCGCATTGTCCACCAGGGTGGTGGTGATCTGGACGATATGGCCGCTGCCCTGCTTCTCCATCACCCGAATCGCTTCCTGGGTGGTGAAGAAGAAGCCGTCGAGGTTGGTGCGCAGCTTCTGGCGATACTGGTCCTCGCTGTAGTCGGTGAACGGGCTGGCGATGAAGATGCCGGCATTGTTGACCAGCGTATCGAGCCGGCCGAACCTGCCGACGGCTTCCTCCACCAGCCGCTTCGCCGTCGCGGGATCGCCGATATCGCCGGGGATGGCGATCAGGCCGGAATCGTCCGACGGTGCGATCGAGCGGGAATTGGCGACGACGCGGTAGCCGCGCGCGCGGAAAGCGTTGACGATGCCCAGGCCGAGGCCCTGGGAGGCGCCGGTCACGATGGCGACCTTCTGAATGTCCGACATGATGTTTCTTCCTGCCTGTTGCCGCGGCGCCAGGGGAGCGCCGTGGCCCAGAGCTAGGAGGCTGGTGCCTCACGCAAAATTGGCTATCTTCGCACGGTGGCTGATAGAAAACGCACAGAGCCCGACTGGCAGGACATGCGGGTGTTCCTTGCCGTTGCGCGCCATGGCAGCCTTTCGGCCGCCGCGCGGGCGCTGTCGGTGAACCACGCCACCATCGCGCGGCGGCTCCATTCGCTGGAGGCGGACCTGGACGAGAAGCTGCTCGAACGGCGGCCCGAAGGCTATGTGCTCACCGCTGCCGGCGGCTATGCGCTGGAGGCGGCGAGCGAGATGGAGCGCGCCGCCGATGCACTCATCCGCGGCGCGGGCGATGGTGCGCCGGCCGGCCTGGTGCGGGTCAACGCACCGCCCGCGCTGGCGGCCGCCTTCCTGACCGCCGGGCTGGCCGAGATCGCCTCCCGCCACACGGCACTCGATATCGATCTCGCCACCAGCCTGCGCTCGGTAAGCCTCGAGCGGCATGAGGCCGACATCGCGATCCGCGTCGGCCGGCCGGAGGATGGCGACATCATCGCCCGGCAGCTGGGAACCATCGGCTATGGCTATTACGGCACCGAAGGGGCGTGCGGACGCTGGGACGCGAAGGCGCCGGTGTTCATCGGGTTCGACGAGGCGGATGCGCATCTCCCCGAAGCCCTGTGGCTCAGCCGCCATTTCCCCCGCGCGCGGCTCGCCTTCCGCGCGAGCAACCAGCACGCCCAGGCGATCGCCGCGCGCTCGGGCGTCGGCATCGCGCTGCTGCCGCATTATATCGGACGGGCCGAGCCGGGCCTGCGGCCCTGCGCGATCGGCCCGGCGCCCGCGCCGCGCGACGTCTATCTCCTGACGCGGCGCCGCGACCGCCACAGCCCGGCGATCCGCCTCGTCGCCGAGAAGGTCCTCGGCCTGTTCGCTGCGGCGCGCACGCTGTTCGAGTGACGCCTCCGCCGGTCAGCGCAGCGGGTCTCGGCTGACGGGGCGGCTGTTAACGCCTCCAGCCCGCGGACCGCGCGCGCGCTTCCGCCGCGGCATCGAGCGGGTCGCCGGCCATCATCTCCTGCGCCGCCGCCATCAGGGCGGGATCGGCAGATCCCGCCTGGGCATATTCGGTCGTTGCGCGGGCGGAACCCGGACGGGTCTGACGAAGTGCCCAGCCCCGCGCACCGCGACAGGCGATGCCGTCGGCGACGGGCGAGGTGAAGACCCGGCAATAGCCGCCCTGCACATCGCGGAAGCTGACCGGCATCCGCACCGTGCCGGCATCGGCGGCGAGCTGTGTGTCGAGCGCATTGGCCAGCTTGCCAGCCGCGTAGAGCTGCCCACCCTGGGTGCGCACATAGCCCGGATCCTGCACACCATGGCCGATGGCAAGCCCGAGGACGAGCGACGCCGCGATCGCGCCGCCCCAGCGCGCCCAGCCCGGCACTGCCCGCCGCGCCCTGGCATGCGGCAGTGCGATCACGTTCGACCGGAGCACCACGGCGAGCCGGTCCGGGACCGGCTCCTCGGCGATCGGCGCGAACCGGGCGCCCAGCGCTGCACGCAGCGCGCGGTGGCGCGCGACTTCCTCCGCCAGTGCCGGATCCTCGGCGATCGCCCGTTCGACCCGTTTCGCCTCGATCGGGCCCAGTTCGCCATCGGCATAAGCCATCAGCATTTCGGGATCGACGCTCATGCCGCTTCTCCCAGCCGCGCCATCAACGCCTGGCGTCCGCGCACCAGCCGCGAGGTGAGCGTGCCCATCGGGATGTCGAGTATCTCCGCGGCTTCCTTGTACGCCAGCCCCTCGACCAGTACGAGCGCGACCGCCTCGCGCTGCTCGTCGGGCAGCGCATGCATCGCAGCGTCGATATCGTGCTGCACCAGCCGCGCCTCGGCATCGCCCTCGGTGCCGACAGCCACGCCGGCCTCTTCCTCGACGAAGGTCTGCGCGGCACGCGACCGGCTGCGGGCGGTATCGATCCAGCTGTTTCGCATGATCCGGTACATCCAACTGTCCATCCTAGTGCCGGGCTGCCACGACGTGCGCGCGCGCAGCGCCTTCTCCAGCGCCACCTGGCACAGGTCATCGGCATCCGCCGCATCCCGGGCGAGCGCCCGCGCGAACCGCCGCAATCGCGGCAGCAGCGCCAGCAGGTCGTCCTCGAATACCGCCAAGCCCAAATTCCTTTTCCGGGGATGAAACGGATGGCGTGCGCCGTTTAATCCACATGATCGCGAAAATGTGCAAGGAAGGCGCGATGATGCGCAGCATGTGGCTCCTCGGCCTGGCCGCCCTGAGCGCGGCGGCACCGGCCCGCGCACAGCTATTGCCCCAGCTGCCGTCGCTACCGGGCACCGGCAGCGGCGTGCTGGATCGCGTCGGACAGGATGTCGAGACGCTCACCGGCGACATCGCGCGGCAGCTCGAGGATACCAGGCGCGCGGCGGCAGCGACGCTGGTCCGCGAGCATCCCGACCGGATCGCGCTCGATCCCCAGGGCTTCCCCGCGCGCGCAGGCGAAGTGGTGGTCGAGGACCCGAGCGATGCGCTGCTCGCCGCGGCGACCGCGAAGGGCTATCGCCTGATTGAGCGGCAGGAGGTGCTCGGCATCGGCTTCGCCCGGCTCGAGGCACCGCGCGGACGCTCGCTGAAACAGGCGATCCGCGAGATCCGCAAGCTCGGCGCCGCGGAAGTGACTGCGGACCAGCTCCATGCCCAGAGCGGCAGCGTGTTGGGCAGCGCGGCGCGGGTGGCGCCGGGCAGCGGGCCGATGGTCGGCGTGATCGACGGCGGCGTCTCGGGCGCGGCGCTCTCGGCGGGCTTCGCCACGGGGGCTCCTCGCGCCAATGATCACGGCACCGCGGTCGCCTCGCTGATCGCCGGCGCGGGCACGGTGCGTGGCGGCCTGCCCGGTGCGCGCATCGCCTCGGCCGATGTCTATGGCAGCGATCCGGCGGGCGGCAACGCCACCGCCATCGCCCGGGCGATCGGCTGGATGGTGCAGAACCGGGTGAGCGTGGTGACGATCAGCCTGACCGGCCCCGCCAACCCGCTGCTGGCGCGGGTGATCGCGGCGGCGCAGGCGCGCGGCGTCGCGATCGTCGCGGCGGTCGGCAACAATGGCCCCGCGGCACCGCCCGCCTATCCTGCCTCCTATCCTGGCGTGATCGCAGTGACCGGGGTGGACGGGCGCGGGCGCACGCTGATCGAGGCAGGGCGCGCCACCCATCTCGACTATGCCGCGCCCGGTGCGGACATGCTGGCCATGGCCGGCAACGGCCGCCCGATGCGGGTGCGCGGCACCTCCTTCGCGGCGCCCTTCGTCGCGGCGGTGATCGCGCGCGTCTATCCCGCGCCCAACCCCGCCGGCCTCGGCGCGGCGATCGCCAGGGTCGACCGCGAGGCGCGCGATGCCGGACCGCGCGGAGCCGACCGCAGCTATGGCCGCGGCGTGCTTTGCGAGGCCTGCCGGACCCCGCCGCGATAATTTTTCGGCCGCCGGGATTAAACCCGATCCGGCCGCCGTTCTCCCGATGTCAGTGGATTTTTGGGAGAATGGACATGATCAGGTTCCTCGGCACCAGCGCCTTCCTCGCCCTTGCGCTCGCGGCCACGCCGGCTTCGGCGCAGCTGCTCGGTGGCGGTGGCGGCGGCGGGCTGGGCGGCAATCTCGGCGGATCGCTCGGCGGCCTCAGCGGCTCGGGCATGGGTTCGCTCGACGGCTCGCTCGACAGCTCGATGCGCCGCCTGCCCACTCGCAGCGATACGATTGGCGATGTCCGCGGCTCGACCCGCAGCGAGCGGAACGTCGATACCCGCAAGGGCCGGGTGAAGGCGTCGAACGACAGCGCGCTCGATTCCACCATCGCCAATAGCAGCCGTGTCGGCGACCGGACGATCGGCGGCAGCGGATCGGCCTCGGGCAATGCCGGCGGCAGCGCCGATGCCCAGCTGATCGGCACCGATGCGGTCCGCAGCACCGCGGGCAGCACGGTCGGGCGGACCCGCGATGCGGCCTCGAACCTGCGCGACCGCGCCGGCAATGCCGTGCGCACCACCCGGGATACCGCCGGCAACACCGTCTCGCGCGCCCGCAACGCGGTGCCCGCCACGCCGGACCTGTCCGGCACGGCCTCGGGCGCAGCGAACGGCGCTGCGTCGCTGGGCAGCGGCACGCTGGCGCTGGCCGGATCGGCGGCGGCCAATGGCAGCGGCAGCTTCCCGGTCTCCGCCGGCATGCCGGTCACCGATGCCCGGGGCAAGCTGATCGGCACGGTCCAGTCGGTCCGCTCGACCTCGCGCGGCATCGTCCAGCAGGTGCTGGTCCGGACTGGCGACAAGACCGCCACCCTGCCCGCCACCAACTTCAGCGGCTCGGGCAATGCCCTCGTCTCCGCGATGGGCAAGGGCGAGGTGAAGAAGGCGGCGGAGTAACGGGCTTCGCGGTCTTCCCATCGGACAGCAAGGATCGTGAAACCCGCAGGCGCGCCCGGCCATCCCCTTGGCCGGGCGCGTCGTCCTGTTCGATCCTGCCGGCATGGGCTAGGCCGGACGCGTGCTATATGGTCCGCTTCGGACCCGAATTTCGGACTTCCCTCCCGCCAAGGCGCAGGCTAACGCGCCGCACAGAAATGATCGCGCCGGTGCCCCGAAAGGGGCTTAAACGGGAATGCGGTGCGGACGGGCCTTCCGTCCAATTCCGCGGCTGTCCCTGCAACTGTAAGCGGCGAGCGCGATGCACTGGCTCCCCATTCGAGGGAGCAGCCACTGGACCATCGGTCCGGGAAGGCCGTGCATTACGCCCTGACCCGCGAGCCAGGAGACCTGCCGGCGCAACGGTCGCTCTTGCTTTGGTCCAGGGGATGGCCAGGGCACGGTATCTCTCCGTCTGAGCGACGACCAAGCGGCCGGGGCCGCTTCGGTACGTGCGCGACGGCGAACAAGCGCCCGCCTCGCGTCTCGCACCGGCCGTTCGCGGCAGGCCCCTGCCCTCGTTGCACCGGCGCCGGGGGGACTGCCCATGTTGAAGACCCGTTTCGTCTCGCTGCTCGCGATGGCCGCCGCCACGCCGGCCTTCGCCCAGAGCGACGACCCCGCCAGCGATCCGCAGGACATGATCATCGTCACCGCCTCGCGCTCGGGCGAGGGCACCGAGCTCAAGGACCTGCCCGCCTCGGCCACGGTGATCACCGCGCAGCAGCTCGACCAGCGCCAGACCCGCATCGTCTCGGACGTGCTGCGCGACGTGCCCGGCGTCTCGGTCAGCCGCATCGGCGCGATCGGCGGCCAGACCCAGATCCGCATCCGCGGCTCGGAGAGCAACCATGTCCTCGTCCTGATCGACGGGATCGAGGCGGCCGATCCCTATTATGGCGAATATGACCTCGGCACGCTGATCGCCGATCCGGCGGCGCGCGTCGAAGTGCTCCGCGGCCAGCAGAGCTCGCTCTACGGCTCGGACGCGATCGGCGGCGTGATCAACTACATCACCCTGTCGGGCCGCGAGGCGCCGGGCTACAGCGCCCGGATCGAGGGCGGCTCGTTCGGCACGCTCGGCACCGCGGCCCGCGCCGCCGGTGTCTCGGGCGATTTCGACTATGCCGTGTCGGGCAGCTGGCTGCACACCAGGGGCTACCCCACCGCGCGCGGCGGCAGCCGCGACATCGGCTCGGACAATGTCGGCGCGACCACCAAGCTCAACTGGACCCCGGCGGAGAACTTCAAGCTGAGCGGCGTGCTGCGCTACAGCTATACCGATGCCGAGACCAATGACGCCGACGCCGATCCGGCGAGCCCGAGCTTCGGCTACACGATCGACAGCCCCGGCACCTATTTCACCAACGAGGCATTCTACGGCCTGCTCAGCGCCGAGCTGACCGCGCTCGACGGCCGCTGGACCAATACGCTGTCGGGCCAGTTCTCGGACACGACGCGCAAGGGCTACAATGCCTTCGGCCTGAACTATGGCGACAAGGGCCAGCGCTACAAGGGATCGTTCGTCTCCAGCTTCCGCTTCGGCACCGACGCGATCAGCCACCGGCTGACCGGCGCGGTCGATTGGGAGCGCGAGCAGTTCCAGAACATCGCGCCGTCGACCGGCTCGCCCTATGACGCGTTCCGCGGCCGCCGCGACACCGACAATCTCGGCCTGGTCGGGCAATATGAGCTGACCGCGGGCGGCTTCACCGCCGGCGCCTCGATCCGCTACGACGACAATAACCGCTTCGCCGACACCACCACCTGGCGCGTCCAGGCCGGCTATCGCCTGCCGACGAACACGCGCGTCCATGCCGCCTATGGCACTGGCGTGAAGAATCCCGGCTATTACGAGCTCTATGGCTATTCGAGCGGCACCTATATCGGCAATCCGAACCTGAAGCCGGAGAAGTCGCAGGGCTGGGAAATCGGCGTCGACCAGAGCTTCTGGGACGGCAAGGCCGTGATCGGCGCGACGTACTTCGATTCCAAGCTCAAGGACGAGATCTACACCAGCTATCCGGCGCCCAACTTCACCGCGACGCCGGCCAACCGCGCGACCGATTCCAAGCAGCACGGCGTCGAAGTCACCGCCAGCCTGCGTCCGGTGCGTCAGGTGCAGATCGAGGCGGTCTACACCCATCTGAAGGCGACCGAGGACGGCACGATCGAAGTCCGCCGCCCCGGCGACATCGCCAGCTTCAACGCCACGGTCTTCAGCAAGGACGAGCGTTTCTCGACCACGCTGACCGTGCGCTACAATGGCCGGATCGACGACGTCGCCTATACCGACCCGAGCTATGTGCCGGTGCGCGTCTCGCTCAAGCCCTTCACGCTGGTCAATCTCAACGCCCAGTACAAGCTGAGCGAGCGTTTCTCGGTGTTCGGGCGGGTCGAGAACCTGTTCGACGTGAAGTACGAAGAGGTGTTCAGCTTCGCCAGCCCGGGTGCCGCCGCCTATGGCGGCGTGCGCGTCGCGTTCTGAACAGACAGGGGAAGCGGCCGTGAAGCAGCGCACCGACGAAGAACACAATGCCAAGATGAAGAAGGTCCAGGCCGCCCAGGCCAAGAAGATCGCCACCAAGACGGTCGAGAAGGGCCTGATCATCGTCCATACCGGGCCGGGCAAGGGCAAGACCTCCGCCGCGCTCGGCATGGCGGTGCGCGCGATCGGGCACGGCATGAAGGTGGGCATCGTCCAGTTCGTGAAGGGCGCGATGGCCACCGGCGAAAAGGCGGTGTTCGATCGCTTCCCCGACCTGGTCGAATTCAAGCCGATGGGCGAGGGCTTCACCTGGGACACCCAGGACCGCGCCCGCGACATCGCCGTGGCCCGCGAGGCCTGGGAAGAGGTCAAGCGGATGATCGCCGATCCAGAGTACAGGATGGTGATCGCCGACGAGCTCAACATCGTGCTGCGCTATGATTACCTGCCGACCGAGGAGGTGCTCGAGGCGCTCGCCGCCAAGCCGGAGATGAAGCACGTCATCATCACCGGCCGCAACGCGCCCCAAGCGCTGATCGACGCCGCCGATCTCGTCACCGAGATGGCGCAGGTGAAGCACCCCTTCCGCGAGCAGAACGTCAAGGCGCAGGCGGGGATCGAGTTCTGATGGCGCCCGGTCGCCCCGGTACACCCACTGTTCCCCGGCGAAGGCCGGGGCCCAGCTGCAATGTCGTTCGTGAGGTGCGCGCGCCTAACCATTTGCGCCGATACTGGGCCCCGGCCTTCGCCGGGGAACAGAAAGTATCGCTCTGATGAACTCTCCGACCAAAATTGCGGCACTCGCCTTCCCGCTGCTCGCTCTGGGCGGTGCTGCGCTCTGGGCCACCACGCCCGCTCCCATGCCGCACCCCGCCACCAAGCCCAGGCGCATCGTCTCGCTCAACCTGTGCGCCGACCAGCTCGTCCTCGCGCTCGCCGACCGCGACCAGATCGCCGGCGTGACGCGCAACGCCACCGACACCGAGATGTCGGGTGAGGCGGCGAAGGCGCGCGGGCAGCCGGTGCTCAAGAACTCCGCCGAGCAGATCCTCGCGATCGACCCCGACCTGGTCGTCGGCATGCCCGCCAGCCGCAGCGCCCCGATGCGCGCGCTCAAGGGCCATCGCTTCAATCTGCTCGACCTCCAATCCGCCGACACGGTCGACCAGATCTATGCCTCGATCCGCCAGACTGCAGTCGCGGTCGGCCATCCCGAGCGCGGCGAGGCGCTGGTCGCGCGCATGCAGGCGGCGCTGGCGCGGCTGGGCAAGCCCGGCGGCGGCAAGGTCGCCGCCTATTACCAGCGCCGCGGCTTCATGACCGGCACCGGCACGCTGATCGACGACCTCATGCAGCGCATGGGGCTGGTGAATCTCGCGGCAAAGCTCGACAAGCCGCCGCTCTCGCAGCTCAGCCTCGAGGAGATGGTCGCGGCCCAGCCCGATTACCTGATCGTCGAGAGTGCCACCGACAAGATCGCCGACCAGGGCACCGAGATGCTCCACCATCCCGCGCTCGCCGGCATCCCCCGCATCTCCATCCCCCAGGCCTGGACCGTGTGCGGCAGCCCCGCCTATGTCCAGGCGGCCGAGGGCATGGCGCAGCAACTGGCCCGTTTTCAGGATCGGACCCACGCCCGATGACCCTCTCCCGCCCCGTGCTGATAACCGGGCTGCTCGCCCTCACCCTGGTCGCCGCGATCGGATCGATCCTGTTCGGGCCGGTCCATCTTTCGCTCGCCCGGATGGTCGCCGCCTTCACCGGCCATGGCGACCGGATCGCCTCTACCATTCTGCTCGAGCTGCGCCTGCCGCGCATGCTGCTCGGGCTTGGCGTCGGTGCGATGCTCGGCCTGGCCGGCGCGGCGCTGCAGGGCTATCTGCGCAACCCGCTCGCCGAGCCGGCGGTGCTCGGCACCTCGAATGCCGCCTCGCTCGGCGCGGTCGCCGCGCTCTATTTCGGGCTGGTCGAGCTGCACCCGGTGATGCTCCCGGCGCTGTCGGTGCTGGCGGCGCTGCTTTCGCTGGTCGGCCTGTCGGTACTCGCCGGTCGCTCGGAGAGCCCGCTCACCCTGATCCTCGCCGGCATCGCCATCGCCACGCTGGCCACGGCAGGGGTGAGCCTCGCGCTCAACCTCTCGCCCAATCCGTTCGCGGCGATGGAGATCATGACCTGGCTGCTCGGCAGCCTGGAGAACCGCTCGTTCGACCATGTCTGGATCGCCTATCCCTGCATCGCGATCGGCGGGCTGCTGCTGTTCTGGGACGGCCGCGCGCTCGACGCGCTGACCCTCGGCGAGGACGGTGCGCAGGCGCTCGGCGTCGACATCCAGCGCACCCGCATCCGCCTGCTGCTCGGCACCGCGATCGGCGTCGGCGGCGCGGTCGCGGTATCGGGCGCGATCGGGTTCGTCGGGCTGATCGTCCCGCACCTCGTCCGCCCGCTCACCGATCGCAGCCCCTCGGCAATCCTGCTGCCCTCGGCGATCGGCGGCGCGGCCCTGCTCACCTTCGCCGATCTCGCCGTCCGCCTGATCGACACCAAGAACGAACTCAAGCTCGGAGTCGTCACCGCTTTCCTCGGCGTGCCGGTCTTCCTGATCCATCTGATGCGGGAGCGCCGCCTGTGGTGAACATTCGCCTCGAAAACGTCGCGGTCACGCTCGGAAACCGTATCGTGGTGCAAGATGCCAGCACCGCATTCGCCCCCGGAACCCTGACCGGCATCGTCGGCCCGAACGGGGCCGGCAAGTCGACCCTCGCCCGCGCAATGCTGGCGCTGGTGCCGCACAAGGGCTTGATTCTGGTCGACGATTCCGATGTCGCGGCCCTGCCCCGCGCCGAGCTGGCGAAGCGCGTCGCCTATCTCCCCCAGGGCCAGACGCTGCACTGGCCGCTCACCGTGGAGCGCCTCGTCGAGCTCGGCCGCCTGCCCCATCTCGCCCCGATGTCCCGCATCGGCGAGGGCGACACCACCGCGATCGAGCGGGCGATGGAACGCGCCGATGTCGTGTCCCTGCGCGACCGCATCGCCACCGAGCTGTCGGGCGGCGAACGCGCCCGCGTCCTGCTCGCCCGCGCACTGGCCGTCGAGGCCCCCGCCCTCATCGCCGACGAGCCGCTCGCCAGCCTCGACCCCGGCCACCAGATCGACGTGATGGAGTTGCTCCAGGCCGAGGCTCGCGCCGGTGGGCTGGTGATCGCCGTGCTCCACGACCTCACCATGGCCGCGCGCTATTGCGACCGGCTGGTGCTGATCGATGGCGGCACAATCGTCGCCGTGGGCACGCCCGCCGAGGTGCTGACCCCCGCCAACCTCAAATCGGTCTATGGCATCGATGCCCGGGTCGAGCTCACCGGCGACTGGCCGACGATCACCACCCTGGGCCGCAGCCGGTGAGCGATCCCGCCTTCTACCGCGCGCAGGGCTATGCCACCCTGCCGCTGTTCGATCGCGCGCTGGTCGAGGCCGCCCAGGCCGACATCGCCGAGCATATCGACCGGCTGTCGCACGCGCTCTACCTCCCCTACGAGCAGAGCTGCCCCGACGCGCCGCTCGCCGACCGGCTCGACCGGATCTACGAGAGCGACCGCAGCCAGGCCAACCTGCTCCGCGTCGCGATCTGCACCGACGCGCATCGCGGCCCGCACCTGCAGGAGATCGCCAACGACCCGCGCCTGCGCGCCGAGGCCGAGCGGATCAGCGAACGCGAACTGGCGGGCAAGGTCGTCCGCATCCGCGCCAGCATCGCCAGCTTCCCCGAGCATCGCCACGCCTGGCATTCGGATGTCGCGCGCGACGATGGCGTCGCCTGCGGCCAGGTCTGGACCACCGCCTGGATCCCGCTCTGCGATGCCGGTCCCGGCAATGGTGGGCTGGAGATCATCCCCGGCCGCCAGCCCGCCCCGCTCGCCAGCGTGACCGACAACGGCCTGCGCATCACCGATGAAGCGATCGCCGGCATGCCGCGCCTCGAGCCCGAATGCCCGGCGGGCACGGTGCTGTTCCTCGATCGCTTCACGCCCCACCGCACGCTGCCCGCGAACAGGGCACGCTTCGCGCTGGTCATCTGGTTCAAGGCCGCCTGAGCTTTCGCTGCACTGCGGCGATTGCCAGCCGCGCGCGTAACGATTAGGGAGGCAGCGCGACAGGTTCCCCGGGGACGGGGATGAAAAGGGAACGGATGCACTCCGGCTGCCCCTGCAACTGTAAGCGGTGAGCCATCGGCCAGATGCCATTGGGAGCGATCCCGAGAAGGCGGCCGGACCGGCATTGACCCGCGAGCCAGGAGACCTGCCCGTCGCGGTCGTCTTTCGCGCGGACAGGGTGTGCCGGGCGGACGGGGGTGAACCCGAGCGACGACGAAGTTGGCCGCGTGTGCACGCGGACGCTGTCGTGCGCGCCCTCTCCGGCCCCGGCACCGTCCGCGCGCGGACGCGGCATGTCGATTGGGTCGAATGACAATGCTGAAGTCCGTTTTCCGTCTCTCCGTTTCCCTCGCCGCCCTGGTTGCCGCGCCGGCGGCCTTCGCCCAGCAGGCGCCCGCACCCGATGCCGCCGCCAATGAGAACAGCGACCAGATCGTCGTCACCGCCACCCGCGCGCCGGTGAGCATCGATCAGGTCCCCGCCTCGATCACCGTGCTCGACAAGGCCGCGATCGACCGCAGCCAGGATATCGGCGCGACCGAGATCCTGCTCCGCACGCCCGGCATCAGCATCGCGCGCAATGGCGGCTATGGCACCTCCACCTCGCTGCGCATCCGCGGCGCCGAATCCGACCAGACCGTGGTGGTGATCGATGGCGTCAAGCTCAACGATCCTGCGGCCACCGGCGGCGGCTACAATTTCGCCAACATGCTGATCGGCGACACCGCGCGCATCGAAGTGCTGCGCGGCCCGCAGTCGATCCTGTGGGGCAGCCAGGCGATCGGCGGCGTGGTCAACATCGTCACCGCCGCGCCCGAGAAGCCGCTCGAAGGCAGCTTCGACATCGAGGCCGGCTCGCGCGAGACGGTCAGCGCCCGTGCCGCGATCGGCGGCAAGACCGGCCCGCTCGCCTGGCGCATCGGCGGCCAGCGCTTCACCACCGCCGGCATCTCGGCGATCGCGCCCGAGTTCGGCGGCAAGGAAGCGGACGGCTACAACAACAGCAGCGCCAGCGGTCGCGCCGAGCTGACCCTGACCAGCAACCTCAGCGTCGAGGTGCGCGGCTATTATTCGAACGGCCGCACCGAGATCGATGCGACCAGCGGCGACAACGGCGACTATTCGACCAGCGAAGAGTTCGTCGGCTATGCGGGCATCAACCTGTCGCTGCTCGACGGCCGGTTCCGCAACCGCTTCGCCTATGCCTATACCGACACAGATCGCGACAGCTACGGCCCCACCCGCGCCCGTCCGCTGAGCTTCGAATCCGACGGCAAGAACAAGCGCTTCGAGTACCAGGGCAGCTTCGCCTTCACCAAGCAGATCTCGGCGGTGTTCGGCGTCGAGAACGAGAATTCCGACTTCCGCAGCCGCTCGCCCGCCGCGTCGCTGGCGACCCCGCTGCCGGCCTTCGCGCGCGGCAGCGCCGAGCTGACCAGCGCCTATGCCCAGTTGAGCGTCGAGCCGGTCACCGGCCTGACCCTCAATGGCGGCATCCGCTATGACGATCACAGCCGCTTCGGCGGCCAGACCCTGTTCCAGGCCGGCGGCGTCTGGCGCTCCTCCTGGGGCACGATCGTCCGCGCCAATTATGGCGAGGGCTTCAAGGCGCCGTCGCTCTACCAGCAGTTCAGCGAGTATGGGAACACCGCGCTCGATCCCGAGCAGGCCAAGGGCTGGGAAGCCGGCGTCGAGCAGCAGCTGTTCGGCCGCAAGCTGACCTTCGGCGCGACCTATTTCGAGCGCAAGACCACCGGCCAGATCATCTTCAACAGCTGCACCGCGACCTCGACCGTGCCGCTCTGCTTCGTCCCCGGCAGCTCCACCGTGCACCGCTTCGGCTATTATTCGAACGTCTCGCGCGCCGAGGCGCACGGCATCGAGGCTGCCGGCGCGCTCAATCTGGGCGGCTTCACGCTGGACGGCAACTATAGCTGGACCGTCGCCGAGGACCGCTCGGCCGGCACCGCGACCTTCGGCAAGTGGCTGCCGCGCCGCCCGCAGAACACCGCCAACGGCTCGATCAGCTATGCCTTCCCGTTCGGCCTGACCACCGGCGCCGCGGTGCGCTGGGCCGGCCACAGCTTCGACAATGCGGCGAACACCACGAGGCTCGACGACTATACGCTGGTCGACCTGCGCGCCGAGCTGAAGGCCGGCGACAATCTCAGCGTGTTCGCGCGCGCCGAGAACCTGTTCGACGAGAAGTACATGACCGCCTATCGCTACGGCACTTTGGGCCGCAGCATCTATGCCGGCATCCGCGGGCGCTTCTGATGGGAGAAGACAAGATGACGCAGGCACGTGCCTCCACGCTGTGGATCATGCTGCTTACCCTGGCGAGCATGGCGACCAGCTTCGCCCTTGCCTGCACGGCCCCGGTCGCGGCGCTCGCCGCGCTGGCGGCGGTGCACATGCGCCGGCGCGACGGGATCGCGCTGGCGCTCGCCGCCTGGGGCGCCAACCAGGCGGTGGGCTTCCTCGTCCTCCATTATCCGCATGACCCGAAGACGCTCCTCTGGGGCGTCGGGCTCGGCACGGCGGCGGCGGGATCGGCGATCGGCGCCTATGCGGCGCTCGACCGTCTCAAGGTCCGCTCGACCATCGCGAAGCTGGCCATCGCCTATGTCGCAGCGTTCGTCGCGGGCAAGCTGGTCACTTTGTGCTGGGCGGCGCTACTGGGCGGCGTGGCGATCACCCTGCATCCCGGCTATTCGTTCGACCAGTTCGTCCGCAACGGCGCGATCCTGATCGGGCTCTACGCCTTCTACCGGCTGCTGGTGGCGCTCGGCGTCCCGGCGCCGGGCGGAAGGCTGGCCACCGCCTGATGCTCACCCGCGTCGAGGACGGCCCGGCGGTCGTCGCCTGCAACACCTGTCGCCATTCGCTCGCCGCGCGCGACGATGGCGAAGGCGTGCGCGGCGGCGCCCGGCTGGCCGCCGCCCTGCGCGCCGTGCAGGCGAGCGACCCGCGTTATGCCGGGATCGCGGTGCAGGAGATGCCCTGCCTGTTCGCCTGCACCGATTTCTGCACCCTGCACCTGCGCGCGCCCGACAAGGTCGGCTATGTCCTCGGTCGGTTCACCCCGGACGAGGACAGCGCGCGCGCAATTCTCGACTATGCCGTGCACTATGCGGCGAGCGAGCATGGCCGGGTGCCCTACTCTGCCTGGCCCGAGGGGATTAAGGGCCATTTCATCACCCGCACTCCGCCACCTGGATTTGTCGCCGAATGACCTTCGCCTCGATTGCCGATTTCCGCGCCGCGCTCGCCGATCTGCGCGCGCCTGACCAGGACGCCATCGCCGCCGCCCGTGCGCGCCAGGCCGAGCTGACCAAGCCGGCGGGCTCGCTCGGCCGGCTGGAGGAGATCGCGATCTTCCTCGCCGGCTGGCAGGGCAATCCGCGCCCGAAGATCACACGCGCGCGCACCGCGATCTTCGCCGGCAATCACGGTTTCACCGTGCACGGCGTCAGCGCCTTCCCGGCAAGCGTGACCGTGCAGATGGTCGCCAACTTCCAGGCCGGCGGCGCCGCGATCAACGCGCTGTCGGGCGCCGCCGGGCTAGAGCTGCAGGTGACCGCGCTCGACCTCGACACGCCGACCGCCGACTTCACCGTCGCGCCGGCGCTGTCCGAGGCCGAATGCCTCGCCGCGCTCAATGCCGGCGCGGCGGTGGTGACCGACGACCTCGACCTGCTCACCGTCGGCGAGATGGGCATCGGCAACTCGACCGCCGCAGCAGCGCTCTGCCTGCGCAGCTATGGCGGCGCGGCGGCGGACTGGATCGGCCCGGGCACCGGCGTCGATGCCGAAGGGATCGCCCGCAAGACCGCGGTAGTCGAGCGCGCGCTTGCCTTCCACGCCGATGCGCCCACCGACGCCTTCGAGACGCTGCGCCGCGTCGGCGGCCGCGAGATCGTCGCGATCGCCGGCGCCGCGCTGCGCGCCCGCCAGCTCGGCGTGCCGGTGGTGCTCGACGGCTTCATCAGCAGCGCGGCCATCGCGCCGCTCGCGGTCGACAATGTCGACATCGCCGCGCACTGCATCGCCGGCCATGTCTCGGCCGAGCCGGGCCATGCCCGATTGCTCGCCAGACTCGGGCTGGAGCCGCTGCTGGCGCTAGGCATGCGGCTGGGCGAAGGCAGCGGCGCGGCGGTGGCGGTGAATGTGATCCGCTCGGCACTCGCCGCGCATGACCAGATGGCGACCTTTGCCGAGGCGCAGGTCTCCGGCCAATTGTGACGCCCTTCGCGCTCCATCTGCTGCGCCATGGCGCGCCGGTGCTGCCCGGCCGGCTGATGGGCCGCACCGATTGCGCCCCGACGCCCGAAGGGATCGCGGCCTGTGTGGCGCAGGCGGAGGATCTCGGGGTCGAGCGGATCGTCAGCTCGGACCTGAAACGCGCCCGTGCCGCCGCCGAGGCAATCGGCCCGGCGGCGATCGACCCGCGCTGGCGCGAATTGGACTTCGGCGACTGGGACGGGCTCGCCCCGGATCAGGTCGACCCAGCAGCGCTCGCCCGCTTCTGGGAGGACACCGACGCCAATCCGCCGCCGGGTGGCGAGCGCTGGTCGGCTTTGGTCGCGCGGGTGTCGGATGCGATCGACGCGCTGGCGCCGGTGCCGACGTTGGTGGTCAGCCATGGCGGCGCGATACGCGCGGCGCTGCACCTGCTGTGCGGCTTCGACCAGCCCCGGCTCTGGGCCTTCGACCTGCCGTACGGCGTGCTGGTATCGCTGCGCGTCTGGCCCGGCGACAAGCCGAGCGCCCAGATCGTCGGAATCTACCCGTGAAGGGCCTGATCGTCGCCATCCAGTTCCTCACGCGCCTGCCGACGCCGCGCATCGCCGTGAGCAATGCCGAGTTCGCCGCCTCGATGCGCTGGTTCCCCGCGGTCGGGCTGATCCTCGGCGCGCTCGTCGCCGGTGCCTGCTGGGCGGGCACGCGGATCGACCCCTGGACCGGCGCGCTGGCCGGGCTGGTGCTGTGGGTCGCGGTGACCGGCGCGCTGCATCTCGACGGGCTGGGCGACATCGCCGATGCCGCCGGGGCCGCGCACAAGAGCCGTGAGCGCGTGCTCGAAGTGCTCGCCGATCCGCATGTCGGCAGCTTCGGCGCGGTGACGATCGGGGTGCAGCTGATCGCCAAGCTGGTGCTGCTCCACGGGCTCGTCGCGATCAACGCATTCCTCGCAATTGCACTGATCCCCTTCGCAGCTCGAATCGGTCCCCTCCTCTGGACCCGCTGGCTGCCCGATCTCCATCCCGGCCTGGCCGCGCGCTTCCGCGACGCGGTGCGCCCGATCGACCTCGCCCTCTGGACGCTCGCCTGGCTCGGCACCGCCTGGTTCTCGCCGAGCCTGCTCGTCGCGCCGCTGCTGCTGTTCGGCTGGGCCGCCTGGCTGTGGCGCAGGTTCGGCGGCATTTCCGGCGACGGCCATGGCGGCGGGATCGAGGTCACCGAGACCGGCCTGCTGCTCGCCGCGCTGATCCTGACGAGGATCGCATGACCAGCTGGACCTGGCATGGCGGCGGCCTCGAAGCGGCGCGGCGCCAGTTTGGCGGGGAAGACTGGATCGACCTTTCCACAGGCATCAACCCGCATCCCTGGCCCGGCGCCAATGGCCTCGCGATCGACTGGCAGCGCCTGCCCGAACGGCACGAACTGGCCGCGCTCGAAGCGGCCGCCGCAAGCTATTTCGGGCTCGACCCGCGCCATGTCTGCGCCGTGCCCGGCACCGAGATCGGGCTGCGGCTGGTCGGCGGGCTGATCGGCGGCACCGCGCGCTATGTGGCGCCGACCTATCGCACCCATGGCGAGATGATCGCGGGCGCCACGCCGGTCGCGCTGGACGAAGCGGGAGGCGGCACGCTGATCCTCGCCAATCCCAACAACCCGGACGGCCGCACCCTGCCCCCCGTCCGGCTGCTCGAACTGCTCGACACCCGCGCGAACGATGGCTGGCTGCTGCTCGACGAGGCGTTCGCCGATGTCGATCCCGCGCCGAGCCTGGCCGGCGCGATCGACGATGCGCGGCGGCTGGTGATCTTCCGTTCCTTCGGCAAGTTCTTCGGGCTGGCCGGCGTGCGGCTGGGCTTCGTGCTCGGCCCCGCCCCGATCCTCGATGCGATCCGCGCCGCGCTCGGCGCCTGGCCGGTCTCCGCCGCCGCGATCACGATCGGCACCGCTGCCTATCGCGACCGCGCATGGATCGAAGCGATGCGTAGCCAGCTCCAGTCCGAAGCCGAAGCGCTCGACACAATCCTCATCGGCGCCGGCCATCGCCCGACCGGCGCCTGCCCGCTGTTCCGCCTGATCGAGGTACCGGACGGCATGGCCCTGTTCGAGCGACTGGCCCGGCACGCCATCCTCACCCGCCCCTTTGCCGAGCAGCCGCGCTGGCTCCGCATCGGCCTGCCCGGCGACGGAGGCCTGGCCCGGCTGGAAGCGGCGCTGGCGCATGGCTGAGCCGGTGGCGCTCGCCGCGCTGGCGCTGGATGCGGCGATCGGCTGGCCGGGCGCGCTCTATCGCCGGATCGGTCATCCGGTCGGCCTGTTCGCCCAGACCATCGGGGCGTGCGAGGCGCTGTGGAACCGGCCCGAGCGCGGGGCCAACACCCGGCGCGCGCTCGGCGTCCTCACCGTCCTCCTGCTGGTCATCCTCACCGGCGGCACCGGCTGGATCGCCCAGCGCCTGCTGCTTGCGTATCTCGGCGCCTGGGGCTGGCTGGCGGTAGCGCTGCTCGCCTGGCCCGCGCTCGCCCAGCGCAGCCTGTTCGACCATGTCCGGCCGGTCGCCAAGGCCCTGCAGACGGACGACCTTCCCGCCGCGCGCCACGCCGTCGGCAGGATCGTCGGCCGCGACACCGCGTCGCTTGACGAGCCCGGCATCGCCCGCGCCGCCATCGAGAGCCTGGCCGAGAGCTTCTGCGACGGCGTGGTCGCGCCGCTCTTCTGGCTGCTCCTGCTCGGCCTGCCCGGCATCTGGACCTACAAGGCGATCAACACCGCGGACTCGATGATCGGCCACCGCGAGCCCCGCTGGCGCGCGTTCGGCTGGGCGGCGGCGCGCACCGACGATTTGCTCAACCTGGTCCCCGCCCGCCTCTCCGGCCTGCTGCTCTGCCTCGTCGGTCCGGGCGGCTGGCGGACGCTATGGCGCGATCATGGCAAGCACGCCTCGCCCAATGCCGGCTGGCCCGAAGCGGCGATGGCCGGCGCGCTGGGGCTGCGCCTGGCCGGCCCGATCGCCTATGACGGCATGATGCACGCCAAGCCCTGGATCGGCGACGGACGCAGCGACGCGCAGGCGGGCGACATCGCCCGCGCGCTGCACCTCTATGTCCGCGCCTGCCTGCTGCTCTGGATCCTCGCGGGAGCCGTCGCATGGGCGCGCTGATGCTGCAGGGCACGGGATCGGACGTCGGCAAGTCGGTGCTGGTCGCCGGGCTCTGCCGCGCCTTCGCCAATCGCGGCCTGCGCGTGCGTCCGTTCAAGCCGCAGAACATGTCGAACAATGCCGCGGTGACGATGGACGGCGGCGAGATCGGCCGCGCCCAGGCACTCCAGGCCATTGCCTGTCGCGTGCCGCCGCATACCGACATGAACCCGGTGCTGCTCAAGCCCCAGGCCGATCGCACCTCGCAGCTGGTCGTCCATGGCAAGGTGCGCGGCACGCTCGGATCGGGCAATTTCCGCGAGGCGCGGCGCAGCCTGCTCGGCGAGGTGCTGGAAAGCTACGAGCGGCTGCGCGCCGAATGCGATCTGGTGGTGGTCGAAGGCGCCGGCTCGCCCGCCGAGATCAATTTGCGTGCCGGCGACATCGCGAACATGGGCTTCGCCCGCGCCGCCAACGTCCCCGTGGTGCTGGTCGGCGATATCGACCGGGGCGGCGTGATCGCCGCGATCGTCGGCACCCGCGCGGTGCTGACGCTTGCCGACGCGGCGATGATCCGCGGCTTCCTGATCAACAAGTTCCGCGGCGACCCTGCCCTGTTCGAGGATGGCTATCGCGCGATCGAGACCCGCTCGGGCTGGCGCGGCTTCGGCGTGGTGCCCTGGCTGCCCGCCACCGTCCGCCTGCCGAGCGAGGACGCGGTGGTGCTCGATCGCGCAGCACCGCGCGGCGATGGCCGCAAGCTGGTCGCCTGCCCGATCCTGCCGCGCATCGCCAATTTCGACGATCTCGATCCGCTGAAGCTCGAGCCCGGCGTCGCGCTGGTCATGATCCCGCCCGGCACCCCGATCCCGGGCGACGCCGCGCTGGTCGTGCTGCCCGGCTCCAAGGCGACGATCGCCGATCTCGCCTTTCTCCGCGCCCAGGGCTGGGACGTCGACATCCTTGCACATCACCGCCGCGGCGGCGCGGTGCTCGGGCTGTGTGGCGGCTATCAGATGCTCGGCCGCAGCGTCGCCGATCCGCTCGGGATCGAAGGGCCGCCGGGCCGGGTCGAGGGGCTAGGCCTGCTCGATGTCGAGACCGAGCTGGCGCCTGCCAAGATACTGCGCCACGCCGCCGGCACCGCATTCGGCGCGCCGGTGACCGGCTATGAGATGCACATGGGCGAAACGCGCGGCCCCGACACCGCCCGGCCCTTTGCCCAGCTGGAAGACCTCGGTCCCGAAGGCGCGGTCAGCCGCGACGGTTCGGTGATGGGCAGCTATCTCCACGGCCTGCTCGCCTCGCCCGAGGCCCGCACCGCGCTGCTCGCCCGGATCGGCGTGACCGGCAGCGGGCGCGACTATGCCGCCGATGTCGATGCCGCGCTCGACGAGATCGCCGCCCGGCTCGAAGAGCATGTCAATGTCGACGCGCTGCTCGCGCTTGCGAAGGAGGTGCCATGACTCGCCTGTTCGTCCTGGGCGGCGCGCGCTCGGGCAAGAGCCGCTATGCCCAGCAGCGCGCCGAGGCGCTGGCTGGCCGCCATGTCTTCATCGCCACTGCCGAGGCCTGGGACGAAGAGATGGCCGAGCGCATCGCCCGCCACCGCGCCGATCGCGACGCGCGCTGGGAGACGGTCGATGCCCCGCGCGACCTCGCCGCCGCGCTCGATGCGGCGAGCGGCACTGGCGCGGTGGTGCTGGTCGATTGCCTGACGCTCTGGGCCAGCAACCTGCTGCTCGCCGATGCCGATATGGAGCAAGCGACGGCCGGTCTCGCCGAGGCGATTGCGCGTTTCGAAGGCGAGCTGATCCTGGTCGCCAATGAAACCGGCCTGGGCATCGTCCCCGACAATGCGCTGGCCCGGCGCTTCCGCGATGCCGCCGGCCGGATCAACCAGGCGGTGGCGGCCATCGCCGGCGAGGTCATGCTGGTCGTCGCCGGCCTGCCGATGCGCGTCAAGTAACCCTTTAGGAGTGCTGGAGCGCTCCGGGCCGGCGTGATAATCGGAAAGTATAGCTTGGGAGTGTAGCATGGCGTCGCCGATCAAGATCCTTCTCCAGACCACGATCCCGACGGTCGCGGATGACTGGAACATCTCGCGCTTCTCGCTGCTGCGCGACCATCTCGCCGGGCTGACCGGCGAGGACGGCGCGCCGCTGTTCGAAGTGACCGCGCGCGACCGCACTGCGCCGGGCACGCCCGATCCGGTGCTCTCGACGCTCGACCAGTCGGATTATGACAGCCTCTGGCTGTTCGCGGTCGACACCGGCGACGGCCTGACGCCCGAGGATTGCGCCGCAATCAGCCGCTTCCGCGAGAGCGGCCGCGGCCTGATGGTGACGCGCGACCATATGGACCTAGGCAGCTCGGTCTGCACGCTGGGCGGCGTCGGCGCGGCGCATTTCTTCCACAGCAAGCATCTCGACCCCGACGAGAGCCGCCGGGTGATCGACGACGAGGAGACCAGCTACATCCTCTGGCCCAACTATCATTCGGGCGCGAACGGCGACTATCAGGAGATCGAGATCCATGGCGATCCGCATCCCGTGCTGCGCGACGCCGATGCCCCGACCGGGCTGATCCGCTTCCTGCCCGCGCACCCGCACGAAGGCGCGGTCGGCGTGCCGGCCGACGACCTGACCGCCCGGGTGATCGCCACCGGCACCAGCAAGGTCACCGGCCGCGCGTTCAACATCGCGGTCGCCTTCGAGCCGTCGGACGCGGGCGGCCCGGCCTGGGCCGAATCCACCTTCCACCATTTCGCAGACTATAATTGGGACCCCGCCACCGGCTGCCCGAGCTTCGTGAGCGAGGCGCCGGGCGACGGCCTGGCCGGCTCGCCCGAGGCGCAGGCATCGGTCCGCGCCTATGTGCGCAACCTGGCGCTGTGGCTCGCCGGCCGGCTGCCGGTCGACGAGCGCGCCGAGGAGCTCGATCGCGAGCTGGACGAGGCGCTCGAGGAAAGCTTCCCGGCGAGCGACCCGCCCGCGATCTACTGAGCCCAGGCGGCGAGTGCCGCGCGATAGGTGCGGCCGACCGGGATCGACACGCCGTTCGCCAGCGCGAGCGGCCCGCCCCGGTGCAGCACGGCTACCTTCTCGCCGTTGACCGCATAGCTGCGGTGCACCCGCACCATGTGCGGCGCGGTCATCCGCACCAGCGCACCGAGATTGGCGGTCACCAGCAGGCTGCGCCCATCGGCGAGGTGGACGCGGCAATAATCGTCCTCGGCCTGGGCGTATAGCAGGTCGTCGACGGCGATGCGGTGCTGCGCATTGCCGTGCGGCAGGGTGACGAGGCTGGGCGCGGGCGGCGCGGCGGGGGTCTCGACGGGCGCGCTGCGCTTCAGCAAGGCGATGGTGGCGAAGAAGACCGCGGCGAGCAGATAGTGGCTCGAGTCCAGGAAACCCGGGGTCAGCGACAGCCAGAGCAGGGCGAGGGCATAGCCGCCCAGCACCGCGCGCAGCGGCCCGCGCCCGAAGGCGGCGGCCAGCAGCGCCGCGCTCGCCCCGGCGCGCAATGCCCATAAGGTCTTGGCGTCCCAGGCGGGCAGCAGCCAGGCGAGCGCCACCGCGAGCGCCGTCACGGCCAGCAATGTCCGGCCCCGGCGCTCCGCCAGTCCGCCGGCGATCCGCGCGAGCAGCAAAGCGGCGATCCCGGCGAGCAGCGCGACCGCGAACAGCCGGGTCACCTGCCAGGGATAGGCATAGGTGAGGATCAGCTTGGACGCCTCGGCCATCGCCTGGGCGAGGACCACCGCGTTGAGCAGCACCGCGGTCCGGCCGGTCCGGACGAGCAGCTGGAGCAGCAAGGTCGCGGCAAGCAGCCCCAGCGCGATCAGCGTCGGCAGATAGGCGCGCAGCACCCCGCGCAGCGGCTCCTGCGGCGGCCCGACCGCAAGCCGGTGCACCGGCCGCGCGACGGGTACCCAGAGGTGATGCGCCGACAGCCGCACCTCGACGAGGTTGTCGCCTGCGCGCATGGCTTCCCACGGCACCGGGAAGCGGGCGACGAACTGCCCCGGCACCTCGCTGGCGCGGTCCGGCCCGACCGTGCCGTTGGCGCCGATCACCACCCCGTTCCAGCGCGCCTCGGCGCTCGCCATCGCAGTCACCTCGACCGCCAGTGGCGACGCCCGCCGCGGGTCGTCGATCCGCACCACGCGCCGCAGCACCGTCACCGGCGCGGCGAGCGGCTCGCGGGTCGGGTCGCCCCAATGGCAGGCGGACTGGGACGGGCAGATCCACCAGAGCGGCGCGGTCGAGGGGGAAGACGCGTGCCACGGCCAGGCCGCGATCAGCAGCGCGGCCAGTCCGGCCAGCAGCAGCAGCGGTGCGCGCAGGCGCTCAGGGATGCGTTCACCGAGCGGCACGGGCGTTCACCGATTGGCGGTGGCAACCCGCCAGGGTCGATCGCAGGAGTGAGTGGAACGCCCCATGGCGCTTTCCTGACGCGCGCGCCGGGATCGCGCAAGGCCCGCAAGGAGTGATGTAGAGTGAAGTGTATCGATCGCCGCATGATGATCGCCGGCATGGCCCTGCTGCCCGTCGCTGCCCGCGCGGCAAGCGTCCGGCAGGCCGGGCTCGACGCCCTGGTCGCCAAATGGGCCGGCGAGCAGGGCTTTCGTGGGCTGGTCGCGCTCGGCCACAAGGGGCAGGTGCAGGTCTATGCCGCCCAGGGCCTCGCCAATGTCGAGACCGGCCTCGCGTTCGACATCGACCTGCCGGTGGCGATCGCCTCGATCTCCAAGCGGATCACCTCGGTCGCGGTGATGCGGCTGGTCGAGCGCGGCACCCTGTCGCTCGACGCCCCAATCGCCCGCTATCTCCCCGCCTATCGCCAGGACAGCGGCGCGAAGGTGACGCTGCGCCACCTGCTCTCCAACGCCAGCGGCATCCCCAACCAGTTCGGCGCGGTGGTCAAGGCAGACCCCAGCCTGCTCGGCAAGCCGATGCCCGCCGCCGAGGCGGTGAAGCTGTTCGCCTCGGGCGATCCGGTGTTCGAGCCCGGCGCGCGGTTCGACTATGCGTTGACCAACTGGATCCTGGTGCTGGCGATCCTCGAGGCCGTGTCGGGAACGCCCTATCCCGCGCTGATCCGTACGCTGGTCACCGGGCCGCTACGCCTGCCCGCCATACGGCTCGAGCATCTCGGCGGCGCGACCTCCTATCGCCCGACCGAGCCGCGCACCGTCTGGACCTCGCCCACCGCCGACTATCTCGCGGCGGGTGGTGGCTTCTACGGCACGGCGCACGACCTGATGCGCTTCGCCCACCTGGTCTATGACACAAGCTTCCTTACCCCGGCCTCGCGCCGCGCGCTGACCACGATCGAAGTGGAATCGGATCACTATGCGCTGGGCGGCCGCGTCCGGGAGGTCGTGATCGGCGGCAAGGCTGTCCGCTGCGCCTGGGATACCGGCAACCGCGAAGGCTATCGCTCGGTGCTCGGCCACCGGCTCGACGGCAAGGGCAGCGTCGTGGTCCTCAACAACACCGGCTATTCGCAGAAGACCATGGACGAAGTCGCCGAAGCGGCGCTCCGCCTGTCCTGAAGCAGGTCCCTCCCCCGGCATGCGCTGCCGGGGGAGAGCATGCGGTCACTGGGCGGCTTCGTCGGCGTCGATCACGCCGTTCCTGTTGACGTCTGCCTTGTCGAACTTGGCCAGGTCCTCGGCGGCCAGTTCGGCGGCGCTGACATTGCCGTCGCCGTCAGTGTCGAGCCGCTTGAGCCGGCGATCGACCTTGGCCTGGTCCATAGTCTCGCCGCGCTTCTCCGCCGCCTTGGTCATGAAGGCGAGCAGTTCGGCCGGGCTGCCCTTGCCGTTGCCATCGGCGTCGAGGTTCCTGAACTTCTTCGCCGATGCCGCCTGCGCCTCGGCGCGGGTCTGGCCGGCCTTCTGGGCGAGCGCCTGGCCCGAAAGCAGCAGCGCGCCGATGGTCATGGCGATCTTCACGGTCTTGATCATTCTTCTCTCTCCTTGGTTCGCGTGTTGGATCAGAAACGGAAACCGGCGCTGGCCCGCACGCCATAGCTCGAGCCGCCGCTGCCGCTCTCGCCGCGCAGCCCCACGCCCAGCACGAAGCGCCCGACCGCGGCGGAAGCGTCGAACCGCCCGCTAATGGTCGTCTTGCCGAACTGCCCCGCCCCCGCTTCGAATCCGTTGCCGGTATCAACGAAGCTGAACACCCGCCGCACCTCGGGATCGTCGAGATAGGAGCGCCCGCCAATGTCGCCGCTCAGCGTGATGCCGTCGATCACCGCGGTGCCGCGCAGGCCGTAGCTGGCGAGCGTGGTGGTGCTGCGCGCCTTGCCCGCGACCAGTGCCGCCGCACCGCCCCATTCCCGCACCCGGTCGAAGCGCGCCGAGGTCACGCTCGCCCCGGCATAGGGACCGACTTGCAGCGCCTTGCCGACCGGGACCAGCCAGGCCGCCTCGCCGAAGCTGGAGAAGCTCTTGCCGTCGCCGTCCGACGTGAGCTGGTTGGCGAGCCCGCCAAACGCCACCCGGCGATCGGTCGACAGCGCATGCTTGGCATAGCCGACCCCGCCGGCGATGCGCAGGCCGCCCAGCGTGTAGCCGAAATAGGCATAGGCCGAATTGCTCACCAGCACGCCCTCGCTGCCCCGCGCATCGATGCGGATGTCGTTGCGGGCATAGCGATAGGCGAAGCCGTAGCGCAGCGTGTCTCCGGTCACCTCGACGCCGGCCGACACGGTCTGGCGATCCGACTCGACCTCGGCATGGCCGCTGCGCGCGCCGGCGCTGATCTGGCCGATATCGCCGGCGATCCAGAAGCTCTTCGCCTGGCCGCGCGGCGCGCCGGCACGGACGATCAGCTCGCGCGCCGCATCATGCCCGTCGCGTCCGGCCACCGCGAGCCCCGCGGTAAACACTTCGCCCGAAAGCTGGTCGAAGGCGGTGCGCGCGTCCGCCGCATTGAGCCCGATCACCGCGTCGAACACCCCGCCCGAGCTCTGCGCGCCCACCGCCGCGGCGACCGCGACCTGGTTCTTGGTCTGCGCCACCGCGCCGAGGCTGACATCGTTGCGCAGCAGCCTCAACTGCACGTTCGCGGCGTTGTAGACCAGCGACGGCGTCAGGAAGGCAAGGTCGGTGACGACGCCGCCGAAGGTCCCGGTCACGCTCGATCCGCTGAGGATCGTGTAGGTGGTGAGCGGCAGGAAATTGGTCGCCCCGCCGGTCAGCACCGAGACCGTGCCGCCATTGATCGTCACCGCCCCGGTGGCGATGATCTGGTCGGAGATGCCCGTCGGCGACACTTCGACCTGATAGGTCGATCCCGCCGCCAGCGTCAGGCTGCCTGCGACGTTGAGCGTGCCGATCGAATTGCCCGGCGCGACGATGCCGCCGACGCTGAGCGATCCGGTCCGGCCCGATCCGCCCAGCCGCCCGTTCGCGCCGATCGTCAGCGTGCCGGCCAGCGATCCGTTGACCACCAGCAGGCCCTCGTTGACCGTCGTCGAGCCGGTATAGCTATTGGCGCCGTTCAGCGTCAGCGTGCCGGCCCCCGACTTGATCAGCCGGCCGCTGCCCGAGAGCACGCCCGAATAGGCCGTCGATCCCGAGCCGTTCACGGTCAGCACCGCGCTGCCCAGCGCAATATTGCCGTCGCCGGCCAGCCCGCCCACCGTGGTCGCGAAGTTGGCCAGGTTGACCGTGCCCGGCGCGGTGACGGTGAGCACGCCCGAACCGAAGGCATTGGCCACGCCCGCGGCCAGCGTGCCGCCAGTCACCACCGTGCCGCCGGAGTAGGTGTTCGCGGCGCCGAGCGTCAGTGTGCCCGCCCCCGACTTGCCCAGGCTGCCGGTGCCGCTGATCAGGCCGGCGAAGCTGTTCGCCGTGCCGTTGCTGACGACCAGTTGGTTGGCGCCGAGCACCACGCTGGTACCGACCACGCCGGTGAGCCCGGCCAGGACCTGAGGCGCAGTCGCCGCGGCGATGTTGAGGCTCGCGCCACCCGACAGGGCAACGCCCGAAGAGCCGGCGATCGACCCGCCCGCCCCGATCGCCAGCGTGCCGCCGCTCACATTGGTCGCGCCGGTATAAAGGTTGACGCCAGCCAGGGTCAGCACGCCCGTCCCCGCCTTGGTGAGGCCGCCGGTGCCGGCGATCACGCCGCCATAATTGCCGGCCGCCAGCGTCAGGGTGTTGGCGCCCAGCGCGACATTGCCCGCGCCGGCCAGATTGCCGAGCGTCACCGCGCCGGTCAGCGCGAGCGCGGCGCCCGCATCGATCGCAACCGCCCCGCCGGTCGGGAGGATACCGCTGCCGATGGTCAGCGTGCCGCCGCGGATGCTGGTGAGGCCGGTGTAGAGATTGGCGCCGGTCAGCGTCAGGTTGCCGCTGCCGGTCTTCACCAGCCCGCCCTCGCCCGAGATCACGCCGCCGAAGCTGCTGTCGGTCGTGCCGCCCGCGCTGAGCGTGCCGCCGCCGAGCAGGATGCTGCCGGTGCCGCCCAGCCCCGCGACGCTCGCGCTGCCGCCGTTCAGGTCGAAGGTCGCGCCCGCCGTGACGGCAAGGTCGCCGCCGCCGATCGCGCCGCCGTCGAGCCGCAGCGTGCCGCCCTGGATGCTGGTGCCGCCGGCATAGCTGTTCGCGCCGGCCAGGGTGAAGGTGCCGCTGCCCGTCTTGGTCAGGCTCCCTTCGCCGCTGATAATGCCGGCGAAGCGCGTGCTGCTGTCGCCGCCGCCCGTGGTCAGCCCGCCGCCCGACAAGGTGACGCTGCCCGCGCCGGCAAGACTGGCGATGGTCTGCGCCGCGGCGATGTCGAGCGTCGCGCCCGCCGCCACCGTCACGGCGGTGTTGGTCGGCAGCGACCCCACGCCACCGGCGCGTAGCGTGCCGCCCGCGACTGTCGTGGCGCCGGCATAGCTGTTGGCCCCGGTCAGGATCAGCGTGCCGGTGTCGAGCTTGTTCAGCCCGCCGCTGCCGCCGATGCCCGCGGCGATCGTCGCGGTGACGCCCGGATCGACACGGATGTTGGTCTGCGCCTCGATCGCGCTCAGCGTGCCGGTGCCGGCGGCTATCACATAGCCGTCGGTCATGAACTGCATGCCGGAGAACTCGATCGCATCGTCTACGGTGACCGTGCCGGCGGCGCCCTGGAACACGGCGAAGCGGCCGCCCCAGCTGTCATTGCCGGCGCCATTGGCATCGGACCAGGCGGTGCGCCCGACGGTCCAGGAGCCCGATCCGCCTTCGATCGTGCCATTGGAGCTGCTGTTGGCGCCATTCCAGAACTGCACTTCGGGCAGGCTGTCGGCCACCACCAGATTGACCTGCGAACCGATCGCGGTCTGCACCTGGGTGCGGGTCCGGTTGGTGCCCGCCGGCAGCGTGCCGAGCTCGAGGCCGTTGTCGGTCAGCGCACCGGTATAGTCGATCAGGCGGTACACGCCGACGCCGAAGCCGCCGATATCGGTGACGTCGAGCGTGCCGTCGAGCACCAGGTCGCCATTGACCTGGATATGGTCGCTCGCACCGGCCACCCCTGCCGCGCCAAGGCCGAAGGCGAGCGTCGAGCCCGAGGACAGGGCCAGACCGCCGGTGGTGAAATTGCCCGCGGTCGCGCCGCTGCCGATCTCGAGTGTCGCCCCGCTGGCAAGGTTGACCGTGCCCGCAGCGCTGCCGATGCCGTTCAGCGTCGCGCCGCTCGCGACATCGACATCGCCCGCAACACTGCCGCTGAGCACCAGCGTGCCGGAGGCGACACTGGTCGTGCCGCCATAGGCATTGGCGCCGCTCAGCGTCGCGTTGCCGGCCACGGTGATCCCACCGGTGCCGCTCGCGCCGCCGGCATAGCTGCCACCGCCGATGGTCAGGCGATTGCCGTTCAGCGCCACATCGCCGCCACCGTTCAGCGCGGCGACGCTCTGGCTGGCGCCGAGTTCGAGCGCACCACCATTCACCGTGACGCTCGTCGAGCCGCCGAGTGCTCCGGCGGTGCCGGCGACGACACGGCCGCCGGCGATGTCGAGCGCACCGAAATCATTGGTGCCGCCCAGGGTCAGCGTACCGCTGCCCGCCTTGGTCAGGCTCGCCCCGGCCCCATGGATCGTGCCCGTGAAGCTGCTGTTCGCCGTGTTGCTCGTGGTCAGCGCCCCGCCCGCGCCGAGCTGCAGCGTGCCCGCGCCGCTAAGCGCGCCGATGCTGGTCGCATGGCCGCCCAGATCGACCGTGCCCGCGCCCGCGATGTCGAGATCGCCCTGGCCGAGCGTACCGCCGCTCGCCAGTGCCAGGGTGCCAGCCTGCACACGGGTGCCACCGGCATAGCCGTTGGCGCCGCCGAGCGTCGTCGTGCCGGTGCCGGTCTTGATCAGGCCGCCCGCGCCGTCGATCGTGCCGGTGAAGCTGTCAGCGCCACCCAGCGCGCCGGTGGTCAGCGCCCCGCCGCTGAGCAGCACGGCGCCCGAGCCGGTGAGCCCGCCGATCGCCTGGTCCGCCCTTATGTCGAGCGTGGCGCCCGTGGCCACCGAGACGCTGCTCGTCACCGGGATCGCCGCGCCGCCGAGCACCGCGACGGTGCCGCCCAGGATGGTGGTGTTGCCGCCATAGCTGTTGGCACCCGAGAGGATCAGCGTGCCGGCATCGTTCTTGAGCAGCCCGCCGGTGCCGCCCACGCCCGCGCTGATCGTCGCGGTCACGCCCGGGTCGACGCGGATATTGGTCAGCGCGCTGTTGGTGGTCAGCGTGCCGCTGCCGCCGGCGATCTCATAGCCGTCGGTCATGAACTGCGCGCCGGTGAACAGGATCGCGTCGTCGACGGTGACCACGCCCGCCGCGCCCTGGAACACGCCGAACGCGCCGGCCCAGCCGCTATTGTTCGTCGCCGGCGCGTCGGTCCAGTTGGGGAAGCCGTTGGTCCAGCTGCCGCTGCCGCCCTGCACCACGCCGTCGCCCGAATTGTCGGTGCCGTCCCAGAACTGGATCGTGGTCGCGGCGGGGGTGCCATAGACCAGGTTCACCTGGGTCGCGACCGAGGTCTGGATCGTCATCAGCCCGGCATTGGCGCCCGCGGGCACGCCGCCGATCACCAGGCCATTGTCGGTCAGCGCGCCGCTGTAATTGACCAGCCGGTACACGCCTTCGCCGAAGCCGCCGACATCGTTGATGTTGAGCGTGCCGTCGAGGGTCAGGTCGCCATTGACCTGGATGCGGTCGCCGGTGCCGGGCGCCGCCAGGTCGTAGCTCAGCACCGAATCCGCGGACAGGACCAGCCCGTCGACATTGAGCGTGCCGATGCCGTTATTGCCCGGCGCGAGCGTGCCGTTGCCGACGCTGAGCACGCCGTAGATGCGCGCAGCGCCGGTCAGCGTCGCCCCGTTGGTCACGCTGGTCGCGCCGCTCCAGCGGGTGAGCGCGACGGTGCCGCCGGTCACGCTGAGCTGGCCGCTCGCGGTGTTGGCGCCCGACAGGGTCAGCGTGCCGCTGCCGACCTTGGTCAGCCCGCCGAGCCCGCTGATCACGCCCGAGAACTCGGTGTTGCCGCCACCCGATCCGGTAGTCAGGATCGCCCCGCCCGAGGCGCCACTGCTCGTCCGGATCGAGCCATTGCCCGAGATATTGGCGACGATCTGGTTGCGCGCGACCGGGGTGCTGGTGGAGACGCCGTCGATCAGCGTGGTGGTCGTGTCGGTCATGTCGACCACGCCAAGATCGGTGACGATCAGCGCCGAACTGGCCGAGAAGCTGTTGTCGGTCATGCCCGAACGCAGCCGCCCGTTGCTGACCAAAGTGTCGCCCTGATAGCTGTTCTGGCCGAACAGCACGAGCTGGCCGGTGTTGACGATCTGCACCCCGCCGGTGCCGCTGATCGTGCCGGTGTTGGTCACCGTGCTGGTGCGGTTCTGGATCAGCGTACCGTTGTTGACGATCGCGCCGGCGACCGAACCGCCCGAGCTGCCGCTGTCGTCATAGCGCAGCGTCGCGCCCGCCGCGATGGTCGCGCCGTTGCGCAGCGTCTGGCCATTGGTGATGCCCCAGGTCCCGCCCTGCACGTTGAGCGTGTCGAAACCGGTCGCGACACCCAGCACCTGCGCGCCGCTGCCGGTCAGGTTGAGGATGTCGGTGGCGTTGATGCTCGAGGCGGCGGTGATCGATCCGTTGATCGTCGCACCGGTCTCGATCGTGACGGTGTTGACCGTGCCCGGCGCGACGTTCGCCGCCGAACCGCCAAAGGTCACCGCGGCGCCGCTGGCATTGGGGCCGGTGCCCGCGCTGGTGACGCTGCCGGCCGCCAGCGTGACGCTGTTGGTGGTGCTCGTAGCGCTCAGATTGATGCGGATCGCCTCGCGGGTCAGCGTCGAGGTGGTCAGTCCGCCCTCGCCGCCGCTGATCGTGCCGCGGTTGACGATCGTGGTGTTGCCGGTGCCGATGACGCCGTAGACGCCGGTGATGGTGCCGCCCGCCTCGTTGGTCAGCGTCAGCGTGCCGTTGGCGCGGATGCCTTCGCCCTGGCTGGCATTGTAGACCGGGTCGCCGCTGCTGTTGGTGCCGGTCTGCACCACCGCGCCGGTGCCGGTGATCGTGCCCGCATTGACGATCGTCGCGGTCGCCGAGGTGAGCACGCCCTCATTGCCGGTGATCGATCCGCCGGCGGCGTTGGTGAGGTTGAGCGTGGTGCCCGGGATCGTCACTTCGACGCCCTGCGCCACCTGGCCGATGCCTGCGGCGTTAGTGGCGCCGGTGCTGAGGATCGTGCCCGAATTTATGATCGTGATCACCCCAGTGTCGGCGGCGGTCGCGGTGATCTGGATCGCGTCGTTGGCGCCGCGGATCAGGCCGGTGTTGATGATGGTGAGCGTCCGCTCCCAGACCGGCGCGGGCGTGCTGCCATTGGCCGCGCCGCCGGTGCCGCTGATCGCGCGGCCATTGGTCGCCGAGTTCGGCACGCCTTCGATCGTGCCGTTGTTGGTGATGACGATGCCGGTCCCGGTGCTTGCGCCGTTGATCGTCACCGCGCGGTTGCCGGTCACCTGGATCGTCCCGCCCGCCTCGACGGTCAGCGTGTCGTCGGCATCGAGATTGGTGTTGCTCGTCTTGGTCGTGCCCGAGGCGATCGTCGTGTTCTGGGCATGCGCGGCGGTCGGCAGCGCGACGAAGCAGGCGGAGAGCAGCAGCCGGGTGCGCAGGCTGCGGGCGCGGATCGGAAAGGTCATGAGTCATCCCCCCATCGCGGCAGGTGCCGCATGGCTAAGGCCGGTCGCTGGCCGGCTGTTTCTGGTGTCGGCGGGGGGCGGCGCACGGCAGGCGGCCGGCTGCGGCCCCTATGGGCGCACGCTTATCTTCGCATCCGCATCCGGCATCTCTCCCTGGCGGCTTGCCGGCTTGTCCCACCATGGGTGAGCGCCAGCTTATCACGCCGGATAAGGCCAGAGCTTCAATCCAGAGTCAATAGAATGGTTAGTCCATATTTGGCATATTGGTTCGCATACCAATTTCCGGACCGATTTACGGCGCCGGCACAAGCAAACGCGCGCCGCGGCGCGTGCCGGGCGCGCGTGGAAATTGCAGCAATCGAAGGAAGCTAGCCGCTCAGCTCAGCTGCGCGCTGATCAGGAAGCGGTTGCGGCTCGCCTCGGCCTTGCGGCGCAATTCCATGATCTCGCGCTCTTCCGATGCCTTGAGCATCGCCTCGAGCAGCCGGCTGAAATGCTTGCGCATCGCCGTGCGCGCCGCCGCCGAGTCGCGCTGCTTGAGCGCCTCGAGCACCGCGGCATGCTCATCGTGGCGGGTGTCCTCGTCATGCCCGCAGACCGAGGCGTGGAGCGCGCAGATCTCGGGGATCTCGGTGCGCATGCGCCAAAGGGTATTGATCACGAACATGATCGCCTGGTTGCCCGAGGCACTGGCGATGGTCAGGTGGAAGGCGCGGTCCGCCTCGGTCGCCGCTGCGCTGCCCTCCTCGGCCTCGTCCATCGCGACCACCAGCGATTCGAGCACCTGGAGCTGCTCGTCGCTGATCGTCGGGGCGGCGAGCGCTGCAGCCTCGGACTCGAACAGCGAGCGCGCCTCGGTCAGCTCGAACGCGCTCACCACCGGCAGCTGGCCGACGCTCGGCTCGTTGCGGTCGCAGACATAGACGCCCGAGCCGGTCTTGATCCGCACCAGCCCCTGCGCCTGGAGCGCGATCTCCGCCTCGCGGATCGTCACGCGGCTGACCCCGAGCCGCTCCGCCATCTCGCGCTCGCCGGGCAGGCGCGAGCCGGGAGGGAAAGTGCCCTCCGCGATCATCGCCGCGATACGCTCGGCGATATCCTGGAAGAGACGGCGTTCGGCCATTGGGTCCTCGATGTTCCTGGTCTGGCTCCCGTCAATGCCCCAGACCGCGCCCATTTGGAATAGGCAATTGGTCCGCAGCCTGCTTCCACTCCGCCTTAACGGAGACGAACCCGGAAGCTCAGGAAATATTGCGGCCCGTAATATTCGACGTTCCGGGTGCTGCCCACCACCGGCATGTACTCGACCCGCGGTTCGTTGAAGAGGTTGAGCGCCTGGAAGCGAATATCCGCCTGCTTGTTGATCTTGTAGCTCAGGTTCACGTCGAAGGTGTTGTTGCCTTCCACATAGCGCAACTGGGTGTTGTCGCTGGTGAACGCCTGATAATAGCGCGAGCGGTAGCGATAGATGCCCTGCAGCGAGATCGGCCCGATCTCGTAGAATGCCTGGGCCGAGAAGACGTGCTTCGAATAGCCGCTCAGCCCCGCCGCCGGGATCAGGCCCGGGATCACGTCGCCGGTCGCGCTGTCGATGATGTCCCCGTAGCGGATGTCCTGCGTCTTGTAGTTCGACCAGGCGTAATTGTAGCTCAGCTTCACGCCCAGCCCGTCGAGCGGGTGCGGCAGCCAGCTGAACCGGTTCGAGGCGGTGATCTCCACGCCGTACAGGTCGGTCTTGTCGTTGCTGTTGGTCGTCTGGCTGACCGGAACCAGATAGTCCTGCCCGTCGACGACGAAGGTCTCGTCGATCGAGATCGGCATCTTGCCGCCGGTGAAGCGCTTGTAATAGCCGGTCGCCGCGAACAGCGTGTCCTTGTTGGCATAATATTCGAACGCCAGGTCGGCATTCCACGACATCACCGGCTTCAGCCGCGGGCTGCCCGAGGCGACGATCGTGCCGATCGCTTCGTCCACCGAGGGGAAGCCCTGGCCCGCATCCTCTTCCAGCGTGATGCGGCGGCCGGCGCCCAGCGCGCTCGGTGCGGGCCGCGACATGGCGCGGTAGATGCCGGTGCGGACCCGCATCTTCGGCGCGACGTCGAAGATCGCGTTGATGCTCGGCAGCCAGCGCATCGTGCCCGAACTGATCCGGGTCTCGGTGAAGCTGGTCGGATCGGCCTCCAGCGAGATATTGCCGCCGGCGCGCGGAATGACCTTGAGCGCGGCGCGAAGGCCGACCGCGGTCACCTGGGTGTGCACGCCGCGCACGCCGAAATTGCCGCGCACCGGAATGCCGCCCAGGCTGCCCGAATAGGTGGCCATCGCATAGCCGGCCAGCGTCTCCTCGGTGACGTCCGGATTGTCGACCGAGCGCAGGTCCGCGCTGGGGCCGGAATCCTCGGTGCCGAGATAGCCGCGGAACTGGCAGAGCACGTCGAAGGTCGCGTAGCTGATCGTCTGCTTGTTCGGCGAATCGGCGAAGAAGTTGCGCTCGGGGAACGGCGTACGGCAGGCCAGATTGACCTCGCGGTCCTTGTCCAGCGGTGCCGACAGGGTCACCACGTCGTTGCTGTAGCCGAAGAACTGCCGCTTCGCCCAGCGCCCGCCGATGTCGATCCGCTCGATGAAGCCGTCGAGCTTGTAGCTGGCATCCAGCCGGCCGGAATAGATCTCGTCCTCGCGGCCGTCCTGCGAGCGGGTCAGCTGGGTATCGTCGCTGAACAGGTTGTGGTTGTTCGGATCGAAGCGCGGATCGAAGCTGAAGACCGGCAGGAAGCCCTTGGAGAAGTCCACCGAATAGGGGATGCGCTGGTTGTTGATCGCGGTCCGCACGCCATAGATGTCGAGCGGATCGGTGCGCAGCCGCACCGTGCGCGTGATGTCGACGCGCTTGGTGTGCGAATAGCCGAAGTCCGCGGTCACCGTCAGCCGGTCGCTCGGCTTCCATTCGACATTGCCGCCGAAGCCCAGATATTTCTCGTCGCGCTGGAACAGGCCGGACAGCGTCTGCAGCGTCGCGGTGCCGTCGGCCGAGAGCATCTGGTGGTTGTCGCCGACCACGACATTCTTGAGGTTGTAGCGACCCTCGGCGGTGCCGAAGTCGTTGCGCGTCTCGCTATACTGGCGCCGCGAATATTGCAGGTCGAGATTGACGTCGATCGTCGGGCTCGGCTGCCATTGCAGCGCGCCGAACACCGCGTTGCGCAGGTCCGACGTGATCATCTGGCGATAGAGATACGAGTTGGACGCGTGGTAATAGGGCGTGCCCGAATTGCCCTGCTGGCGCGTCACTTCGGTGCAGTTGGTGGTCGAGACGATCGCCGCATTGCAGGTGAACCAGGTCGAACTGGTATAGAAGCGCTCGACCGGATCGTTCACGTCGTTGCGCTGATAGCCGAGCGAGATGCCGATCCTGCCGAGATCGCCGGCGTCGAACTGGTCGATATAGCTGAGCGTCGCGCGATAGCCGAACGGGCTCGAGCCGCTGATCCGGTCCTGGTACGGATTGAAATTGCCCTTGATCTCCGCCTGGATCGAACGGCGCTTGTGGTCGAGCGGCTTGCGCGTCTCTAGCTCGATCAGGCCGGCGACGCCGCCTTCGATCAAATCGGCCTGCTGTGTCTTGTAGATCTTGATCGCGTTGAACAGCTCTGAGGGGAACTGGCCGAAATTGACCGCGCGGTCGCCCGATCCGTTGGTCGCCTCGCGCTTGTTGAGCGTGGTCATGCTCAGCCCCGAGCCGAGACCGCGGATCGAGACTTCGGTCGGGCCGTAATTGGCGCGGTCGATCGAGGCGCCGGTGATCGTCGCGATCACTTCGCCGACCGACTGGCCGGGCAGGTCGCCGATCTCCTTGGCCGAGACCGAATCGACGATCGCATCCGAATCGCGCTTGGACTGGATCGAGCTCTGGATCGTCTCGCGGATCGCGGTGACGACGATCTGGTCTTCCTGCGACGCCTCGGGAGCCGCCGTCTCCGCCGGAGCGGGCGCGCTGTCCTGCGCCCAGGCCGGCACCGCCGCCAGGGCCGTGGCGATCGACACGCCGGTGAGCAGCGCCGAGCGGGCGCGCACGCGCGCACGGATGGAGCCCAAAGCCATTCGAATCCTCCCCAATCGTCTTTTTATACCAATTCTAGGTACCACCGGTCCGGATGAAGTCAATGTCATCTTGATACCAATTATCCAATCCGATTAATGCGGCGCAGCAAAACCAGAGGAGAGGATTGGATGGCAACCGGACTAGCCAGCTGTGGACCAGCGCGGATCATCGGTTTCGGCGAGGTGCTCACCCGCCTGGCGACGCAGGGGAAGGTCCAGCTGCCCCAGGCGTCTGCCCTCGATCTCCATGTCGGCGGGGCGGAGGCCAATGTGATGGCGGCGCTCGCATCGCTAGGCCACCGCGCGGCGATGGTCTCGGCGATCCCCATCAACGGCCTAGGCGACGGTGCCTGGCGCGCGCTTGCCGCCGCGGGCATCGACCTGTCGCGCAGCTTCCGCGCGCCCGGCCGCCAGGGCCTCTACTTCCTCGCGCCCGGCGGATCGCTGCGCGCCTCGGAGATCCTCTACGACCGTGCCGGCAGCGCCTTTGCCACGCAGGACTGGTCCGGCTTCGACTGGTCCGCGGCCTTTGCCGGCGCCGAATGGCTGCATGTCTCGGGCATCACGCCCGCGCTCGGCCCCGATCTCGCGCTGGCGACGCACAATGCGATGGCGGCCGCCCGCGCGCTCGGCCTGCGCATCTCCTTCGACGGCAATTACCGGCCCGCGCTATGGGAAAGCTGGGACAGCGATCCCCGTGCGATCCTCACCGGACTGGTCCGCCAGGCCGACCTGTTCTTCGCCAACCACCGCGACATGGCGCTGCTGCTCGGCCAACCTTTCTCCGGCGACGGCCCGGCACGGCGGCGCGAGGCGGCGCTGGCCGGGTTCGCTGCCTTCCCCAACCTGAAGTGGATCGCCTCCACCGCCCGCCATGTCGAGACCAGCGACTGCCACCGCCTAGCCGCGCGCATCGACACGCCCGAGGCCGGCTTCCAGACGCCCGAGGTCGCGATGCCCGGCATCGTCGACCGGATCGGCGGCGGCGATGCCTTCGCGGCCGGCGTGCTCCACGGGCTGATCGAGGGCTCTCCGGTGCCTCGTGCCGCGGAACTGGGGCTGGCACTGGCCTGCCTCAAGCACAGCGTGCCGGGGGACATGGCGCTGTTCGGACGGGCAGATGTGGAGGGCTTCTCGGGCGAAGGCGCGGACGTGAAGCGCTGACGGCGCCCAAAAAACCCAAACCGTCACCCCGGCCTTCTGCCGGGGTCCACCGGGAGGCGAGTCATGCGCAGGAGGCCCGAGCGCATCCGGTGCGGCTTGGTGGACCCCGGCACAAGGCCGGGGTGACGAAGAAGAACGGGTGCTCGGACAGCTTGCAAAATAGGATTCCGCCTGCTGCACTCCCCTGGCCGGGCCACCACCGGCCGCTCTTTCAACCCGTAGGAAAGATAGGACCCCACCCGCGCAACAATGTTGCGAGATGGCGCGCATTCGCGGCAACCGTGTCAATTCAGGCCCGGCAAAAACCCGCTTCCGGCGTGTATTTCGTGTACTTTGACGAGTCGCCGCCGCCAGCGGCATAGGAAGCTCAGAACCAGCCCCAGATCGGGTTGTTCGGATCGGTCAGCAGCTTCGCGGTCAGCGCCACCGAGAGCAGCACCAGCAGCGGCCGCACTCCGCGCCCGCCGAAGCGGATCGCCAGCCGCGCGCCGATCTGGTTGCCGATGATGTTCGCCGCCGCCATCGCGATCGCCAGGCCCCACAGCATCTTGCCGCCCGCGACCATCGCCAGCACCCCGGCGATATTGGTCGAGAGGTTGAGGAACTTGGCATTGCCGATCGCCCGCACCAGCCCGAGTCCGGCGAGCGCGACCAGCACGGTGGTCAGGAAGGAACCGGTGCCCGGCCCGAAGAAGCCGTCGTAAAAGCCGATGCCGGTGACGATCAGCGTCAGCCCGATCGTGCCGATCCGGGCATGCCGGTCCGCCTCGCTCATCTTCGGGGCGAGCAGGAAATAGAGGCCCATCAGGATCAGCAGCACCGGCACGAAGGCGGCGAGGAAGCCGGGGTCGATGAACTGCAGCGTGGTCGCCCCCGCCGCCGCGCCGAGGAAGGCGCCGAGCGCCGGCAGCGCGAAGCGGCGCCAGTCGACATGGCCGGCCCGGGCATAGGCGAACACCGCCGAGGCGGTGCCGCAGGCGCTCTGCAGCTTGTTGGTGGCGATCGCCGAGACCGGCGGGATGCCCACGGCCATCAGCGCGGGAATCGAGATCAGCCCGCCCCCGCCCGCCATCGCGTCGATCGTGCCGGCGAGCAGCGCCATGGAGACGAGGAAGGCAAGGATGTCGGGAGTCAGATGCATGCGCTCCGTTAGAGCGGTGCGGCCGAATAAAAAAGGAGGCGCGGCCGAGGGAGTCGAACCGCACCTCCAGGGACGGAGCTCAGGGGAGCAGCTGGCTGCTCAATTCGGGAATGGCGACGGCCAGGTCATAGGCGACGATCTTGGCGAACACCTTGGCGCCGCCTTCGCCGACATGGGTATAGTCGAACTTCGGGGCGATCCGGCCGCGCGGGCCGGTCTTTGGAAGCGTCGAGGCGGGCGGCGATTCCGGGGCCGGGCGCGGACGCAGCGTGGTGCCGGCCTTGGCGGCGGCGACTTCCTCGGGCAGCGGCTCGGCCATTGCCAGCTTCATCGATTCGACCGCGCCGAGTTGCTCGACCGCCCTGGCGCTGTCGCGGTTCAGCTCGATCACCGGCGCCTTGGTCTCAAGCGCAATCTTGCGCACCGCATCTGCCCAGGCGGCCAGCGTGTTGTTGAGCTTACCGCCCCGGAACTCGCGGCGCGACAGCGGCGTGACCAGCACCGGCACGGCGCCGGCGGCGCGGACGTCGAGCACCATCTGCCTGAGGTTGGACTGGAAATCGGTGTTGAGGTCGGTCCAGCGCTCGGCCTTGGTCGACTGGTCGTTATGGCCGAACTGGATCAGGACGTACTTCTTGGCATAGCCGGGCGCCTTGGCTTCCCCCAGCGCGATGTCCCAGCTGCCCTCGGCCCGGTAGCTGCGGGTCGAGCGGCCGCCCCGGCCCATGTTGAGGCAGGCGACGTTCGACTTGACGTGATAGGCGCAGAACACCGACGCCCAGCCGCTGCCCGGCGCCATGGTGGAGTCGCCGACCAGGATGATCTTGTAGGCGGAGATCGGCGGCGCATCGGTCCGCTTCTCGCGCTTGTCGAGCGGAGGCTGGGCCTCCGACGTCTGGGCGAAGGCCGCCCCCGGTACGGCAAGCAGCGCCGCCAGAATGAGTGCAGTCTTGAACATAATCCCTCCCAGGTTGCGGCCTTCTGTCCCTCAGGAGAAGGCGAGGCCGCCGTTGATGTCCATGTTCACGCCGGTCAGGAACGCGGCGTCGTTCGAAGCGAGGAAGACGACGGCCGACGCCACTTCGTCCGGATGGCCTTCGCGGCGCAGCGGCGTGTTGCCGGCCACCGCCTTGCGGCCCTCGGGCTTGGAGAAGGTGTCGTGGAAGCTGGTGCCGATCAGGCCCGGGCACAGCGCGTTGACGCGGATGCCCTGCGGGCCCAGCTCCTTGGCCATGCTGCGGGTGAAGGTCATCAGCGCGCCCTTGGCGGTCGCATAGATCGACGCACCCGGCCCGCCGCCGTCCCGCCCTGCGAGCGACGACAGGTTCACGATCGCGCTGCCCTCGCCCAGGTGCGGCAGCACCGCCTTGGTGACGAGGAAGGTCGATTTCAGGTTGAGCTCCATGACATGGTCGAAGAACGCCTCGTCCATGTCGGCCAGCGTCTTGCGGGCGACCATGCCGCCGGCGACGTTGACCAGAACGTCGACCCGCTCGCCGAATGCCGCCGTGGTCTCCTCGACCAGCCGCGCGACTTCGGCTGGCTTGGTCACGTCGGCCTGGACCAGGATCGCGGTGCCGCCCGCGGCCTCGATCTCGGCGACGGTCGCCTTCGCCGCCTCGGCGTCGCTGCGATAATTGACCGCGACCTTGGCCCCTTCCGCTGCCAACTGCAGCGAAACCGACTTGCCGATGTCACGCCCGCCGCCGGTTACGATGGCGACCTTGTCCTTCAATTTCATGCTGGATTCCGTTCTGGGGAGGTAGTGCCCGCGGCACGCGGAAGTCCGCGGCCGAGGAGCAGGATGGAGAGGAGCGCGAGGGGGACGATCGCAGCGGCTAGCGCGAAGATCGGCGCATAGCCCTGCGTGGTCATCACCGGCACGAGCCAGGTGGTGATCAGCGTGCCGGCCACTGCGGCGGTGCCGCTGATGCCGGCGAGCGAGCCCACCGCGCCGCCGGCGAAATAGTCGCCCGGCATGGTCTGGATGTTGTTGATCGCCACCTGGAAGCCGAACAGGATCACCGCGATCAGCAGCACCGCACTCAGCGGCGTCGATGCCTGCGCGGTGAGCAGCAGCGCCGGCAGCATGATCACGCAGCCGATCGCGATGGCGAGCTTGCGGGCGGAGATCGGGCTCCAGCCGCAGGCGATGAGTTGGCCCGAGAACCAGCCGCCCCCCAGGCTGCCGAGCATCGCGCCGACGAACGGCACCCAGCCGAACATGCCGATCTGCTTGACGTCGAAATGGAAGGTCTCGGCCAGGTAGATCGGCAGCCAGGAGACGAACAGCCACCAGACCGGATCGAGGAAGAAGCGGCTGAGCAGGATCGCCCAGCTCTGGCGGTAGCGCAGCAGCTTGAGCATGCCCGGTGCCGGCGCTTCGCTCTCCGGCGCGTCGGCGGTGGCGGGACGCACATTGATATGGGCACGTTCCTCGTCGCTCAGCCATGGATGGCGATCGGGATCGGCGCGGTAGACGAACAGCCAGGGGATCAGCCAGACAAAGCCGAGCACGCCGACCAGCACGAAGGTCGTCCGCCATCCGAACGAACCATAGAGCGCCGCCACGGCAGGCGCCGCGATGATCGCGCCGATCGCGGCTCCGGCGTTGAAGATGCCCTGGGCGAAGGCGCGCTCCTGCGGCGGGAACCACAGGGCATTGGCCTTGACCGCGCCGGGCCAGTTACCAGCCTCCGACACGCCGAGCGTGATACGCAGCCCGATCAGCATGCCGAGCGAGCGGACCAGCGCATGCGCGCCGATCGACACCGACCACACCGCGATCGCAATGACGAAGCCGATCCGCGTGCCGATCCGGTCGAGCAGCTTGCCGAACAGCGACTGGCCGAACGCATAGGCGACCATGAACATGGTCACGAGCAACGCATAGTCCGCCTTGTCCGCCCCGATGTCCTTGGAGACGGCCGGCCACATCACGGCAAGCGCGTTGCGGTCGATATAGTTGATGACGGTGACCAGCCCGATCAGGCCGATGACGAGCCAGCGGAGACCCTTGACCTTGGTCATCGGCTCAGTTGCCCTTGCCCGTGTCGAAGCGGGCGAAATGCCCCTTCCAGTCGAGCTTCTTTCCATCGACCATCGCCGAGTGCGCGGCGTTCGCATCCGCCGAGAAGGCGATGGCGAGCCTGATGCTGCGGCCATCGGCGAGGCTAATCGTGATCACATCGGCATCGCTGGTGCGGACATGGGTGAAGCCCTTCACCCGGCTGTTGCTGGCCGTCGTCTTCTCCTCGCCCGCATCGTAATTGCCGTGCGGCTCGAGCAGGTTGACGAACTGGGCGTTGGTCGCCCCCGCCACCCGCTCGATCAGCAGCGGCTCGCGGCGCAGGTTGAACCTGGGATCGTTCGCCCCGCTCTCGCCCAGGATCACGCTGGCGCCTGCCGGCGCGATCATCCGGTAGGTGTAGAAGCGGTTGTCGTTGATCCAGGTGATCGCGCCCTTGTCCGCGCCCGGCGTGCCGGTCGCATCGACCCAGATGTGCTGATAGCCATTGGCCTTGCCCAGCACCGGCCGCTCCGCGACATTCGACTGGAGCGGGAAGTCGATCTTGGTGATCTGCCCGGCATAGTGCAGCGGCAGGTCATAGGTGGCGGGCTTGTCGCCGGTCACGTCGAGCAGGTCGACGATCATCGGGCTCTCGGTGCCGTCGACCGGCAGCTGCACCAGCGTGCGGCGATAGCGCACCCCCGGATAGGCACCCACCATCTCGGCGGTGCTCACCGTGGCCTGCGGCGTGCTCGCCCAGAACAGCTGCTTCGGCGCGAGCTTGTCGCCCACTTTCCACTTGCCGCCGAAATTGCTGGTCTCGTTCACCACCAGCGTATTGTGGGCGACGGTCTGCTTCGCCCAGGTCTCGTTTTCCTTGAGGTAGCGCCCGCCGTCCTTGCTCTCGACGTTGAGGAAGCGCGCCGCGCCGTAATCGGTCACGATGGCGTGGCCGTTGTCGTAGAGGATCCAGTTGAGCTTGTCGAAATGGCCATGGCCCATGCCCATCGCCGCATTCTTGGCGACGAGCACCTGGTCGCTGTCGTCCGGGCCCGAGCGCATGATCGCCAGCCCGCCCATCTCGCCCTTCGGCCCGTCGCTCAGGAACTGCGAGGCGAAGGGGAAAGGCTGGGCCTTGCCCGCCGCCAGGTCCTTGGCGACCATCAGGCCGTCGGGCGTCAGCACCGTGCGGCCCTGCCACTTGGCGATCGAGAGCAAAGCCGGATCCTTGGTCACTTCATAGCCGATCGCCACCGACTGGTAGAGCTCGTCGGTCTTCAGGCTCTTGTCCGGCATCGCGTCGTTGAACGGGAAGAAGAAGCCATCATAGGTCGTCTGGATCGAGGTCCGGATCGCCTTGAGCAACACGCCGCTGCGGTGCTGGAAGATCTTCTGCTCGGGCTGGTTCGCCTCGATGAAGCGCGCGAACAGCACGAAGGGCAGCATCGCATAGCGCTGATAGTATGGCCCTTCGACATAATAGCCGTCGGGTGAGAAGAGCTGGTCGATCTGCGCGAGGAAGCCGAACTTGCCGTCGCGGTGCAGGCCCTTCAGCGCGACCTCGACAAAGTCCTTGTCGCGCAGCGTATAGCCGATCATGCCCACCGCGGCGCAGGCCCAGGTGGCATGGTTGTGGATCTGGTCGAACTCCTCGGCCTGGCCGGCCGACAGAAAGCTCGCCATCGGGCGGAACACCTTGTCGTCGATCGTCGCGCGATCGGCAGCGCTCAGCGAATCCCGGATCGCGTCATAGCCCTGCACGGCATAGACCGCCCACACCGCGTCGTTGAGGCTCTGCCAGAACAGCCGGCCGGGGCGCTGGTCGCTCGCCGCCGGATGGTTGCCGAGCGTCGGGTAGAGCTTGGCATATTCGAGCAGTTCCGCCTTGGCGAAATCGGCATAGCGCTGCTCGCCGGTGATGCGGAAGAGCAGGCCGGCGCCATAGATGGCGGTGTAGTTCCGCTTGTGCTGCTCATGCGTGTAGCCGCCGCCCGGATCCTTGGGCACCGGCACGATCACGCCCGCCTTGATCGCCTTGTCGACTTCGCGGCGCACCCGCTTCAGCTCGGCATTGAACAGCGGATAGGCGGTGGCCTCCTTGGCCGTCGCCGCCATCTCGGCGGCGCGGAACAAGGTCGGCTGGGTGCCCGGCGCGGTCTGCGCCATCGCAGGCGTGGCGAGCAGATAGGTGCCGGCGAGGAGAAACGCGAAACGAGTCATCAATTGCTTCCCGGAAGCGGCGAGGCCGCAGGCTTGGCGTACCAGGAGACACCCGTCTCCTCGCGCGTGATGGGCTTGAGCGTACGATCGGCACCGGTCTTCGCCAGCGCCGGATCGGTCGGATAGAGCAGGCCGTTGGCGGCGCGCTTGAGCGTCACCGCTCGGCGGTCCATCGCGATGGGCAGGGTGGCGGGTCCGGTCACGGACATGACATTGCCGCTGAAGCTGATCCCGGCGATGTCCGACTTGGCGACGAACGGATCGCCGCGCTTCTGGTTGACGAACAAATTGCCGACGAAACGCGTCGAGATCGGCGGCAGCGACAACTCCTGGTCCGCGCCATTGCCCAGCGTCACCGTATTCGCATCGATCACGCTGTTGCGCTCGATCAACGCATCCTCGACCTGGACATAGCGGTTGAGCGGCGAATTGGGCACGCCATTCATCAGCGTGATCGCGCTGTACGGTCCCTCGCCGGTCACGCCTTCGATGTAATTGTTGCGCACGACCTGGTGCTTGTTGATCACGCGGATGCCGCCGGTGCGCTTCACGCCATTGCCGAAGAACACATTGTCCTCGATCCGGTTGCCATGGCCGTGGCGCATGACGAACGCACCCTGGCTCTCGACCACGGTGTTGCGGCGGAGGATGTTCCTGCCGGACTTGATCGAGACGATCTCGACCTCGCCGTTGCAACGCTCGAAATAATTGTCCTCGACCACCGTGAAGGAGTCGCTCTGCGATTCCTGGCTGGTGCCGATCCGTATCGTCTCGCCGCCATTCTCGCCTAAGGGAGGCCGCGGGCCGAAATAATTGTGATCGATGCGGTGATGGTTCTCGCTCGGGCCATAGGAGGCGCGGACCACGACGAGCATCGCGCCGCCATGCGCCTTGCCGAAGAATTGCGAGTGATCGACGCGGTTGTTCCGGCCATAGAGCGAGACCCAGTGATCGGTCTTCGCCGCGGTGGGCGCACCATAGCCATCGATGACCACGCCGGTCAGGCGTGAATTCTCGGCCCAGCGCCTGGTGTCGTAGCGAAAGGCGATCAGGTCCTCGTCGGTGCCGTGCCCGTCCTTGAACACCAGGTTCGACACGACCAGCCAGCTGCCCGCCATGCGCAGGCTCGAGGCGCCGGTCAGGATCACCTTGCCCGGCGTCTCTGCGGTCAGCGTGATCGGCTTGGCTTCGCTGCCCTGGCCCGAGAAGCGCACCGCGAAATCGCGCCATTCGCCATTGGCGAGCACGATGCGGTCGCCCGGCGCCAGCGCCTTCGCAGCCGCTGCATATTCCTGCTGATCATGGACAAGGGTGTCGCGCGCCGTCGCCGGACCGGCAGCCGCCACAAGCATCCCCATCGACAGCGCCCAGAGTCGCAACGGATCCTCCCCACCGGCTCTTGTGGCCGATGAGGATGCCTACCAGTCGCGCAAATTACGCGCAAGCCAATTTGAATACCAATTTAACGGACCGGATTTGGTCCAGTGGTTCTATACCAAATTATCCGCGCGCACCCCGCGGACGGCCGGCGAAGAGCGGGGCAAGCGTCACCGCGACCGTGCCGAGCAGGATCGCAGCCACCGCCGGCTCGAGCTGGTCGGCGAGCCAGAAATAGGCCGTGACACTGGCCGCAGTGGCAAGACCCACTGCCCCGAGCAGCGACGCGGCATGCAGCAGCGGACCGACCCGGCGCGGCCAGCCATCGATGATCCGCCGCACACGATCCAGCATCATGCGGTCCAGACCGGCAGCTTCCGCCCGGGCATATTCGCCCGAATCGATCCGCTTGCCGTCGAGCCGGTAGAGAATGGCGAAGCGCCGCAACGCCTCGAGCCGGGCATTGGCGAGGCCTGCCACCCGGCGCGACCCGAACAGCATTGCCCCCAGCCGCTCGATCCGGCGCGGCGCGCGCAGCGAGGCGCGGCCATCCGCCTGCGAAAGCTGCAGCGTGCGCAATTCGAGCGGGCTCAGCGCCACTTCCACCGGAACGGTGCCGGCAAGCCCTTCGAGCAGATGTGCCTGGGTATCGAGATACGCCATGATGTCCTCCTGTTGCTGGGCATCTAGGCGCGAAGCGCTGCGTTGATTAGCCGTGCGGGCGGCATCTCAAGGTTTCCGCAACTGCGACGATCTTCCGCGATGCCGTAACGGCCGGCTTGCCCTCTGCCTCTCGCCGGGCGTCGGCGGCCAGCTATCCGAAAGTATGACCGAAACGGACTTGATACCTTATATCATCGCAGCTACCGCGGCGCAGCAAGTACCTTTGTTCGGGAAGATTCGTTGATGTTGCGTCCGCTGCTGCTCGCCTCCGTTGCCCTGCTCGCCTTCCCCGCCCATGCCGAGGAGAAGCCGGCCGGCACCAACGACACGCCGGCGGCCAGCAGCGAAACCGCTCCGGCAGCCGACCAGGACCATGACCAGCCGGGCGCCCAGATCGTCGTCACCGGCACCCGCGCGCGCAACACCGCCGATGTGCTCGGCGGCACCGCGGTGCTCGCCAAGGACGAGCTGACCCGCGACCTGCGCCCGACCATTGGCGACACCCTCGCCCAGCAGCCCGGCGTCTCGGCTACCTCGTTCGGCCCCAATGCCTCGCGCCCGGTGCTGCGCGGCTTCATCGGCGCCCGCGCGCCTTTGCTGACCGACGGCATCGGCAGCATCGACGTGTCGAACACTTCGGCCGATCACGCGCCGATCATCAACCCGCTCACCGCCGACCGCATCGAAGTGCTGCGCGGGCCGACCGCGCTGATCTTCGGCCCCTCGGCGATCGGCGGCGTGGTCAACGTCATCGACAGCCGCATCCCGCGCCACATGCCCGAGGAAGCGGTGCATTTCGACGGCATCGCCAGCTATGGCAGCGCCGCCGACGAGCGCTCGGTCTCGGGCGCGGCGGATGTGCCGGTGACCAGCAAGATCGTCCTCCATGCCGATGGCAGCTTCTCGCAGACCGGCGACCAGCGCACCGGCGGCTATGTCCTCAGCCGCCCGCTGCGTGCTGCCGCGGCCGCCAGCGCCGATGCCGAGATCCAGGAACTGGCCGACCTGAAGGGCAAGGTGCCCAACACCGCCGGCAAGACCTGGGACGTCGCCGGCGGCGCCGCGATCATCGACGGCACCAACAATCTCGGCTTCTCGGTCAGCCATTTCGACACCTTCTACGGCGTGCCGGTGCGCTATTCGCTCGATCCGTCGGTCGAGGCCGAGAATGTCCGCCTCCATGCGCAACAGACCCGCGTCGACGTGCGCGGCGAGGTCAATATCGGCGACGGCTTCTTCAAGCAGCTGCGCACCCGCTGGGCCGCGGCCGACTATAAGCACTCGGAGATCGAGGAAGACGGCGCCGTCGGCACCACCTTCTACAACCAGGGTTATGAGGGCAGGCTCGAGCTGGTCCAGACCGGCCGGGGCGGCTGGGACGGGCTGATCGGCGGCCAGTTCAGCCTGCGCGACATGCATGTCGTGGGCGACGAGAAGTTCCTGCCCAAGAACTCGGCCCAGCAATTCGGCCTGTTCACGCTCCAGTCGCTCGATCTCGGCGCGTTCAAGGCCGAGGCGGCGGCGCGCTTCGAGCATAACGACGTCAGCGCCCAGGCCGATGCGGACATCGGCAACCCCGCCTATAACCGCAGCTTCAACAGCTTCTCCGCCTCGCTCGGCGCCAGCTATGCGGTAGCCGACGGCATGCGCTTCGGCGTCAACGTCTCGCGCGCCGAGCGTGCGCCGACCCCGGAGGAGCTGTTCGCCAACGGCCCCCACGCCGGCACCCAGGCCTATGAGATCGGCAACCCCAATTTCGGCACCGAGAAGAGCTGGGGGGTCGAGGCGACGTTCAAGGGCGGCGGCGACGGCTTCGCCTTCTCGACCGCGGCCTATTACAACTGGTTCAAGGGCTATATCTACGACACGCCCACCGGCGCGACGCAGGATGACCTGCCCGTCTTCCAGTACAACCAGGCCGATGCCCGCTATTACGGCTTCGAGGCCGAGGGCTCGCTGCGCCTGGCGACGGTGAAGAGCTTCACGATCAACGCCACCGCGCTCGCCGATTACGTCCATGCCGAGATCGTCGGCAGCGGCCCGGCACCACGCATCCCGCCGCTGCGGATCAATGGCGGGCTCGAGGCGACCTCGGATGCCTTCACGATCCGCGGCGAAGTCGAGCATGTCTTCGACCAGACCCGCATCTCGGCCTTCGAGACGCCGACCGACGGCTTCACCTTCGTCAACGCCTCGGTCTCGTGGAAGCCCTGGGGCGCCGGCTCGAACACCAGCCTGCAGCTCTCGGCGAACAACATCTTCGACGTCGAGGCCCGCCGCGCGGCCAGCGTACTCAAGGATTACGCGCCCCTTCCCGGCCGCGACATCCGCGTGACCGCGCGGATCCAGATCTGACCTCTCTTACACCAACACCACCCGTCACCCCGGCCTTGTGCCGGGGTCCACCGGGAGACGTGTCATGGGCAAGAGACTCAAGAGACAGACCGCGGTGCACCGTGGACCCCGGCACAAGGCCGGGGTGACGATAAGAGGATCATTGCGCCCGCTTCGCCGTTACGCGATCCAATGCCGATGCATTCCGCCCCCGAAGCCCCGCCCGCCTCGCGCCGCATCCCCTGGCCGATCCTCGCCGCGGCGGGCTTGGCGCTGTTCCTGCTTGCGCTGATCTGGTTCGGCCATGAGCTGGTCGAGGGCGACGGCGCCCGGATCGACCAGGCGATCCTGCGGGCGATGCGCAGCGGCGGTCATCCGATCGGCCCGGCCTGGCTCCCCTCGGTCGTCCGCGACGTGACCGCGCTGGGCAGCACCATCGTGCTGACCTTCCTCGTCGCTGTCACCGCGATCTTCCTCTGGCTCGCCCGACGCCTGCGCACCGCTCTGCTGCTCGTTGCCGCGACTGCGCTCGGCTCGCTCACCGTCGAGACGATCAAGGCACTGGTCAGCCGCTCGCGCCCCGATCTCGCCGGCCGGCTGATGGAAGAGACCTCCAAGAGCTTCCCGAGCGGCCATGCCGCGCTGAGCGCGATCGTCTACCTGACCCTCGCCACCCTGCTCTTCCCAGTGCTGCCCGACCGCCGTATCCGCGCCTTCGTGCTGATCGTCGCGCTGATGCTTACCGCCTCGGTGGGCGTCAGCCGCGTCTATCTGGGCGTCCATTGGCCAAGCGACGTCGTCGCCGGCTGGGCGTTCGGCGGAGTCTGGGCGATGCTGTGGTGGCGGATCGAGCTGACGCTGCTCGACCGTGCCAAGCCGGCGACCTAGGCCAGCCCCCAGGCTGTTGGAAATATAGGACAATATCCGCGCAAGGATGTTGCGCGGGGCCTGCCTCAAATCGCTTCCTGGCGTGTACTTTGTGTACTTTGGTGGATCAGCCCTGGCGCTCGGCGAGCTTGCGTTCCCAGGCCAGCGCATCCTTGACGATGCCTTCGAGGTCGTCGTGCTTCGGCCGCCAGGGCAAAGCCGCCAGGATCGCGCTGTTGTCGGCGACCAGCGCATCCGGGTCACCCGCACGTCGCCCCTCCAGCTTGCGCTCGATCGTCAGGTTGGTCACCCGGTCGACCGCGTCGAGCACCTGCAGCACCGAGAAGCCGCGGCCATAGCCGGCGTTCATCGTATGGTTCTCGCTCGGCCGGGCGATCAGCAGGTCGAGCGCGTCGACATGCGCCGCGGCCAGGTCGCTGACATGGATATAGTCGCGCACCCCAGTACCGTCGAGCGTGTCGAAATCGGTGCCGAACACCGAGACATGGCCGCGCTTGCCGGTCGCCGCCTCGGCCGCGATCTTGATCAGGTGCGTCGCACCCGCGGTCGACTGGCCGCTTCGCCCCTGCGGGTCGGCGCCGGCGACGTTGAAGTAGCGCAGCGCCGCATAGTTGATCGGGTGTGCGGCGGCGACGTCCTTGAGCATGATCTCGGTCATCAGCTTGGACATGCCATAGGGATTGATCGGCTGCTTGGGGCTGTCCTCGCGCACCGGCACGACCTCGGGGATGCCATAGGTCGCCGCGGTCGAGGAAAAGATGAAGTGCTTCACGCCTTCGGCCACCGCGCTCTCGATCAGCGAACGGCTCGCGGCTGTGTTGTTGCGATAATATTTGAGCGGGTCGCTCACGCTTTCCGGCACCACCACCGATCCGGCGAAATGCATGATCGCGATCACGCCGTGGTCGCGGATCGCGGCGCGGACCTTGTCGTCGTCGGCGATGTTGGCGACCACCAATTTGGCGCGCGGATCGACGGCCCAGTCGAAGCCGGTGACGAGGTTGTCGACCACCACGACCTGCCAGCCCGCATCGAGCAGCGCCAGCACCGCATGGCTGCCGATATAGCCCGCCCCGCCCGTAACCAGCACCGTGCCTTCGCGCATACCAAACTCCGCATTGTTCTTGGCGCGTCCAATCCTATCTTTGCGCCGATAGCAAGGAGTTCGCGATGAGCATTGAAACCGCTACGCTGGCCGGAGGGTGCTTTTGGTGCACCGAGGCCGTGTTCAACGATGTGATCGGCGTCCAGTCGGTCGAAAGCGGCTATATCGGGGGCACCAAGGACAACCCGACCTACAAGGAAGTGTGCACCGGAACGACCGGCCATGCCGAGGCGATCCGGGTGAGCTTCGACACCGATCAGATCTCCTATGGCGAGATCCTCGACATCTTCCTGGCGACGCACGATCCGACCCAGCTCAACCGCCAGGGCAACGATATCGGCACCCAGTATCGTTCGGCGATCTTCCCGCATTCGGCCGAGCAGGAGCGCGAGGCGCTGGACGCGATCGAGCGTGCCCGCCCCGACTGGCCCGAGCCGATCGTGACCGCGATCGAGCCGCTGGGCGAATGGTGGTCCGCCGAGGATTACCACCAGGAATATTGGCAGGGCGACGGCCAGCGTAACCCGTACTGCCTGGCGGTGATCCCGCCCAAGCTGCGCAAGCTCCGCAAGAGCTTCGCCGCGCGCAGCAAGGAAGGCGCTGCGGCCTGACCTGACTTAGATCCTCCCTCGCGAAGCGGGGGAGGGGGACCAGCCGCAGGCTGGTGGAGGGGGCCTCTCCGCGGGCAAAGTGCTGGCGGCCAAGCCCCCTCCACCACCGCCTTCGGCGGCGGTCCCCCTCCCCCGGCTTTGCCGAGGGAGGAATGGAGTTCAGTCCCCTCCTCCCGGCAGCGCTTCGCCTTCGATCGGCGGGCGCTTGCCCGCTTCGGCGCCGAGCGCCTTGTAGACGAAGCCGCCGAGCAGCCCGCCGACGATCGGTGCGATCCAGAACCAGAGCAGTTGTTCGAGCGCGATGCCGCCTTCGAGCAGCGCCGGCCCGGTCGAGCGCGCCGGATTGACCGAGGTGTTGGTCACCGGGATCGAGATCAGGTGAATCAGCGTCAGCGCCAGTCCGATCGCGATCGGCGCGAAGCCGGCCGGGGCGCGGCTGTCGGTCGAACCCATGATCACCATCAGGAACATGAAGGTCAGCACGACCTCGATCACCATGCCCGCCTCGAACGAGAAATGGCCGGGCGAATGTTCGCCGAAGCCGTTGGAGGCGAGGCCACCGGCATAGCCCGGCGCGCCGCTGGCGACGTACCAGAGCAGGCCCGCCGCGATCACCGCACCGATCACCTGCGCGATCACATAGAGCGGGATGTCCTTGGCCGGGAAGCGCCCGCCGGCCCACAGGCCGAAGGTCACCGCCGGGTTGAGATGGCAGCCCGAGATATGGCCGATCGAATAGGCCATGGTCAGCACGGTCAGGCCGAAGGCGAGGCTCACGCCCGCCAGCCCGATGCCGACATCAGGAAACGCCGCGGCCAGCACCGCGCTGCCGCATCCGCCGAAGACGAGCCAGAAAGTGCCGATCAGTTCGGCAAGTCCACGTTGCACATTGCTCATGTGTTGCCCTCCTGCTGTGTCCGGTCTCTCCCCAGCCCCCAGACCTGCGCAGATTTGTAGGTCTTGATGGAGCCGGAAGTAAAGCGGCGCGCGGGTTGCGGCGGCGGCGCTGCTGTGGTGTGGGGACCGCGATGAGTCTCCCCACCCGCAGCTTCGCCGCCTTCCTGTTCGACATGGACGGCACGCTCGTGAACTCGATGGCGGTGGTCGACCGCGTATGGCGGGCCTGGGCGGCGCGGCATGGGATCGAGACCGATCCGCTGATGGCGGCGCTGCATGGCGTCCGCGCGATCGAGACGATCCGCCGCTTCGCCCCGGCCGGCGTCGATGCCGAAGCGGAGACCGAGGCACTCACCCAGGCCGAGATCGACGATATCGAAGGGCTGGCCGAGATCCGGGGCGCGGCTGCGTTCCTGGCGCGCATCCCTGCCGGGCGCTGGGCACTGGTGACTTCGGCGCCGCGGGCGCTGGCGCTGCGCCGGCTCGAGGCGGCCGGCATTCCCCTGCCCGAAGTGGTGATCACCGCCGAGGATGTCGCACATGGCAAGCCCGCCCCCGATTGCTTCCTGCTGGGTGCCGAACGGCTTGGTGTCGATATCGCCGATTGCCTCGTCTGGGAGGACAGCCCCGCCGGCCTCGCCGCAGCGGATGCCTCGGGCGCCGCGGCGGTTATGATCACCGAGACGCATCACGAGACGATCGCCACGCCGCACCCGGCGCGGGCGGACTATCGCGATCTCGATGTCGAGACCGACGCGCAGGGCTGGCTGCGGCTGGTCGCGCGCTAGAACGCCTCGATTCCAACATCGGGTTCGGTGGCGGCTCCCCAAAGTCCACGAAGTTCACGCCAGAAGCGGGTTTTCGCCGGGCGGAAGTTGACACGCTTCCCGGTACCGCAGCGCATCTCGCAATATTCTTGCGCGCGCGTGATCCTATTTTTCCAACAGCGTGGAAGAGCGGCCTAGAAGGCGGCGCGGCGCAGGCGGTCGTTGATCGCCAGGCCGATGCCGGTGGCGGGGATTGGTGCGACGGCGATGGCTGGGGCGGTACTGGCATCGGCGCGGTGGAGCGCGTCGAACAGCTTGGCTGCGGCTTCGGTGAGGTCGCCGGTGGCGGAGAGGGTTTCGGTGCCTGGGATCGGGCCGAAGCCGATCAGATACTCGCCGTCCCGCGCTTCGGTCGCGTTGAGGCGTACCGGCTTGGAGGGGGCGTAGTGGCTGTCGAGCTGGCCGGGCGAAACTACCTTGTGCTCCTGCGGAAGCAGGAGCCCAGAGTCGCCAGGGACATCGCTCTGCAACCCTGGGCCCCGGCTTTCGCCGGGGAACAGCTGATGGATAGTTAGCGGACCGGGCCGCAGGATCCGGTCGCCCATCACGATCGTCGACTCCACGCCCGCAGGCGTGGCGCCGTCGTCGATCACCAGCGGGATGCGGCCGGCCAGGCTCTTCGCGACATGCTCGGCGCGAGTGGGGCTGATCGAGCCGCTGGCATTGGCCGAGGGCGCGGCGAGCGGCTTGCCCGAGGCTTCGAGCAGCGCCTGCATTGCGCGGTGGCGCGGGACGCGGAGCGCGATCGTATCGAGCCCGGCGGTGACCAAGGATGCGATCCCGGCATCGGGGCGCACCGGCAGCACCAGAGTGAGCGGGCCCGGCCAGAAGCGCGTCGCCAGGTCACGCGCGCGATCGTCGAACAGCGCGATCCGCTCGGCGGCGGCGAGGTCGGGCACATGGACGATCAGCGGGTTAAAGCTCGGCCGGCCCTTGGCGGCATAGATGCCCGCTACCGCCCGCGACTCGGTGGCGTCGGCGGCGAGGCCATAGACCGTCTCGGTCGGCACCGCGACGCATTCGCCCGCGCGAATCAGTGCCGCGGCCTCGGCGATCGCGGCCATGCCGTAGGGTAAGATTCGCGGATTTGTCGGGCTCACTTCGGGCGAGCTATACGGCGCGAAACCAGACCACAAGAGAGGCTCTATGTTCACCCCCGCAACCGCCGATCAGCGCTTCGTGCTCGAGACCATCGTCCGCCTGGGCGAGATCAGCGCGGAAGCCGCCGAAATGACCGATGCGGTGCTGGAGGGCGCCGGCCAGTTCGCCGCCGGCGAATGGGCACCGCTCGAGCGGCTGGGCGACACCGACGGGCCCAAGTGGACGCCGGAGGGCGTGAAGATGCCGGCAGGGTTCGCCGCGGCGTACCAGGCCTATGTCGAGGGCGGCTGGGGCACGATCGGATCGCCGGCCGAGCATGGCGGCCAGGGCCTGCCGGTGAGCCTGTCGATCGCAGTGCTGGAGACGCTGGGCACCGCGAACATGGGCTTTGCGCTCGCGCCGATCCTCACGGTCGGCGCGGTGGAAGCGCTGATGCATCACGGCACGCCCGAGCAGCAGGCGCTCTATCTGCCGCACCTGTCGACCGGCGCCTGGACCGGCACGATGAACCTCACCGAGTCGCAGGCGGGATCGGATGTCGGCGCGCTCAAGACCCGCGCCGAGCCGGTCGGCGACGGGACCTTCCGGATCAAGGGCACCAAGATCTTCATCAGCTTCGGCGATCACGACATGGCCGAGAACATCGTCCATCTGGTGCTGGCCCGCACGCCGGGCGCGCCTGCGGGGACCAAGGGCATCTCGCTGTTCCTGGTGCCCAAATACCGCCTGAATGCCGACGGCACGCCGGGCGACTTCAACGATGTCCGCACCGTCTCGATCGAGCACAAGATGGGGCTGCACGCCTCGCCGACCTGCGTGCTGAGCTTCGGCGACAAGGACGACTGCATCGGCGAGCTGGTCGGCCCCGAGCTGGGCGGCATCCGCGCGATGTTCACGATGATGAACAATGCGCGGCTGAATGTCGGCCTGCAGGGCGTGCAGGTCGCCGAGCGCGCTACCCAGCGCGCGGTCGCCTATGCCCGCGAGCGCGTGCAGGGCACTCGCGGCGGGGCGCAGGTGGCGATTGTCGAGCATCCCGATGTCCGCCGCATGTTGCTCAGGATGAAGGCGCAGACCCAGGCAGCACGGGGGCTGGTCTATTACGCCTTCGGCCAGCTCGACCGGGCGCGGGCCGGTGATGCCGAGGCGGAGAAGCGCGTCGAGCTGCTGACCCCGCTGGCCAAGGCGCATGGCACCGATCTGGGCAACGAAGTCGCCTCGCTCGGCATCCAGGTCCATGGCGGCATGGGCTATATCGAGGAGACCGGCGCGGCCCAGCATTTCCGCGATGCGCGGATCACCCCGATCTATGAGGGCACCAACGGCATCCAGGCCGCCGACCTGGTTGGGCGCAAGCTCTCGATGGACAATGGCGCCACGCTGCTCGGCCTGATCGCGCAGATGCGCGGGGACGCTGAGGACACCGGCCTGGTCAACCTGATCGACGCCTGCGAGGAAGTCGCGCGCAACCTGCTGTCGAGCGAGGCGGACGACCGGCTGGCGGCGAGCTATCCGTTCCTGACCATGCTCTCGACCGCGGTGTGCGGCTGGCTGATGGAAGCGAGCGGCCGTGCGGCAGCACGCAGCGAGGGCGATCCGGCTTTCCTGAAGATGAAGCAGGCGGCTGCGCGCTTCTATGTCGCGCAGATCGTGCCCGAGGCACTGGGCCTGATGCCCGCGGCGATGGCCAAGGCGGAAATGCTCTACGCGATCGATGCCGAGGGCTTCGCCGCGTAGAGCTTCCCCCTTTAGAGCCTGGGTACATAGCCCAAGCCGGCGGATGCCTCGCGGTCAGATGGCGCCGAAATGGCTGTAGTTACAGCGAGATACCGAACCAGCGCGACAAGGCGGCCTCGCCGGCGCGGGTGACTTCGAGCGCCCGGCTGCCCTCGCGGGGCCGCACCCAGCTCTGTGCGACGAAGTGGCGGTAGAGCGCGGTGGCGGGGGCGCCGGCAAGGTGCGGGCGGCGCTCGCTCCAGTCGAGACAGGCCCGGCAGGGCGCGTCGAGCGCATCGCCGGCGATGCCGAGATCGGTGAGCAGGGTGACGCCGGCGCCGGTCAGTGCTGCGCCGTCATGGCCGAGCATCAGCTGGCCGCGCTCGGCCATGCGCCCGGCGATCGCCACGGCCAGCTGGCCGGCGAGATGATCGTAGCAGGTCCGCGCCCGGCGCAGTCCCGCGTCGCGGGGGCCGGTGACCGGCAGTGGCCGGCGCGAGAGCTCCTCGGCGACGCCCATCACGCTCTCGACCATCTGCGCCACCGCGGGCGAGGCCAGGCGGAAATAGCGGTGGCGGCCCTGCGGCGTCGGCACGATCATCCCGGCCTCGGCGAGCCGGGCGAGATGGCCGCTCGCGGTCTGCGGCGTGACGCCGGCGAAGCGCGCCAGCTCGCCGGCGGTGAGCGCACGCCCGTCCATCAGCGCGAACAGCATGTTGGCGCGGGCGGGATCGCCCATCAGTGCGGCGGTCTCGGCAAAGGCGGAAATGCGCTGCATCGCGTACATCATGCCTGTCCGTCGCGGGCGATGCTACGGTGCCGGCCGAAGCATCGCGCCGCGCCTGAGTGGCACAGGTGGCAGCGAGGAGGAATTCCGATGCTGACCTGCTTCATCCGCTACGAGATCGAGCCCTTCGGGGCCGAGGCCTTTGCCGAATACGCCCGCAATTGGGGCCAGGCGATCCCGCGCTGCGGCGCCGAGCTGATCGGGTATTTCGGCCCCGCCGAAGGCTCCGCCACCACCGCTTACGGCATCTATAACATCGACTCGCTGGCCGCCTATGAGGCCTATCGCGCCCGGCTGCGCGACGATCCTGCCGGCCGCGCCAACTATGATTTCGCCGCGCGGGAGAAGTTCATCCGCCACGAGGACCGGATCTTCCTGCGCTGCGTCTCAGCGCCCCATGCGCCGTTGGTGCGGCCATGATCGCGGTGCTGTTCGAAGCCTGGCCCGAAACCGGCCGCAGCGACCGCTATCTCGACATCGCCGCCGCACTCCGCCCCGAGCTGGACGCAATCGACGGGTTCCTGGGGATCGAGCGGTTCGAGAGCCTGGCCGAGCCCGGCAAGCTGCTCTCGCTATCCTGGTGGCGCGACGAGGCGGCGATCGCGGCGTGGCGCGGCTTCGGCCCGCACCTAATGGCGCAGGCCGAGGGACGCGCGGATATCTTCCGCGACTATCGGCTCAGGATCGCGACCGTGGTGCGCGATTATGGGAAGAACGACCGGGCGCAGGCGCCTGGACGCGATCAATTGTAGCGATTGCCGCCCGGATCGGCGCGGAAGCCATTGTCCGGACCGCCATTGCAGCGCTCGTCCTCGGGATGCTTCTTGCAGAGCTTGCGCAGCTCCTTGCCCTCGCGCTCTTCCTTCTCGCGCATCTTGCGGCCGTAGTTGCGGTCGCTCTCGTCCTGGCTGGTCGTCGTCCAGTCGACCACCTTGCCGCCTGCCTTCACCGGCAGGGTGGCGACATCGACCACGGTCTTGGCGATGCAGCCGCCACTGAGCAGCGGCAGCGCCACGACGATCGGAAGCAGAAACTTGCGCATAGAAAAACCTTATCCCCCGGCGTGCGCGTGCGACGCTGCAGCAGCATCCCGCGCCTCGACACCGATATAGGGGAAATCGGTGAAGAAACCGTCCACGCCAAGCCCGATGAAATACAGCATCTCGTCCTTCAGGCGACCATGGTCGGCCGGATTTGCGCCGGACCGGTAGCTGGGCAGGAGGAAGAAGTTCTCCGCCCGAAACGTCCAGGGGTGCAACTTGAGCCCGGCGGCATGCGCGTCGGCGATCAGCGTGGTGGCGGGGCCGGAGACCGGCTGGATCATCGTCAGCTCGGGACCGATCCCGTACGCATAGGCCGCGACCGCCTTCAGCCCCTCGTGCGTGATCATCGCCTTGTAGCTCGGCTGGGCATTGTCCGCCGGACCGCCGGCGCCGGCCATCAGCTGGATCAGCCGGACCTTGGTCATCGTCTTCAGCTTCTTGAGGTTGTTCACCTCGAACGACTGGATGAACACCGGCGCGTCGGCACGGTCCCAGCCCGCCTTCTTGAGCTTGTCGACCAGCCGCTGCTCCACCGGCAGCCCGATCGAGGCGAAATAGCTGGGGTGCTTGGTCTCGGGATAGATGCCGATCGTGCGGCCGGTCTGCTTCGACGCCTGCTTGGCCAGCGCGATGACCTCGTCTAGCGTCGGCACCTCGGCCTGGCCGTCATATTTGGTGTTGTCCGGACGCAGCTTGGGCAGGCGCTCCCTGGCGCGCAGCGTCTTCAGCTCGGCGAGGGTGAAGTCCTCGGTGAACCAGCCGGTCATCGTCTCGCCGTCGATCGTCTTGGTCGTCTTGCGGCTGGCGAATTCGGGATGGTCGGCGACGTTGGTCGTCTCGGTGATGTTGTTCTCGTGCCGGGCTACGAGGATGCCGTCCTTGGTCGGCACCAGATCGGGCTCGATGAAGTCGGCGCCCTGCTCGATCGCGCGCTGGTAGGAGAGCAGCGTGTGCTCGGGGCGTTCGCCCGAGGCACCGCGGTGCGCGATCACGATTACCTTGTCAGTGTTCCCATGCATGGCATGACCTTGCCCCAGCGCGACGCCCGGCACCATCAGCATCAACGCGGCAATCAGCGATCTCGTCACGAAACTCTCCACTCGTTACGGGGTTGGGCCTAGGCTGCGGATATGACGGTTGCGAGGCGATATGGCGGATAATGACAGCGTGCTCGCGGCGGCCCGCGCCTGGAAGGGCGAGCGGCTGGCGCTGGCCACCGTCGTCTCGACCTGGGGATCGGCGCCGCGGCCGCGGGGCAGCCACATGCTGGTGCACGCGGACGGCCGGTTCGAGGGATCGGTCTCGGGCGGCTGTGTCGAGACCGACATCCTGCAGGCCGCCGCCGAAGTGATCGCCGGGGCGCCGGCGGTGGTGAAGCACTATGGCGTCGCCGATGCAGCGGCTTGGGAAGTCGGGCTGCCCTGCGGCGGGGAAATCTCGGTGCTGGTCCAGCCGGTTTCCGACCGGGGCTTCCCGCCCGCGCTGTTCGAAGCGATCGATGCGGCGCGGGCGCGGGGCGAGGCCTTCGACGTCGGGACCGACCTCGGCAGCGGTGTGTCCGCGCAAGGTCCGGGGGAGTTCCTCAACCGCTATGATCCGCCGCGCCGGCTGCTGATCATCGGCGCGGTGCAGATCGCCCAGACGCTCGCCGGCCTGGCGCGCGAACTGGGCATACTAACCTATGTTATAGATCCCCGCGGGAGATTTTTGACCGCCGAGCGTTTCCCCGGGGTGATGCTAGACGACCGATGGCCAGACGAGGCCGTGACCGCCCTGCAGCCCGATCCCGCCACCGCCGTGGTGACGCTGAGCCATGATCCCAAGATCGACGATGCCGCGCTGCTTGCCGCGCTGCGCTTCCCGACCGGCTATGTCGCCGCGCTGGGATCGCGCCGGAGCCATGCCGCGCGGCTGGAACGCCTGGCCGCCGCCGGTGTCGCGCCCGCCGACCTGCCCCGCATCGAAGGCCCCGCCGGGCTCGCCATCGGGGCGATCGGCCCCGCCGAGATCGCCCTTTCCATCGCCGCAGCCATGGTGAAGAAATTCCATGCTCAAGCCTGACCAGACCGCCCTGATCCTGCTCGCCGCCGGCCGCTCTCGCCGGTTCAACGACGGCGACAAGCTCGCCGAGCCGTTCCTCGACAAGCCGCTCGCCTATCATGTCGTCACCGCGCTGGAGCGCATCCCCTTCGCCGCGCGGATCGCCGTGGTCTCGGGCACCGAACTCGACTTCGCGGCGCTCGGCTATGACGTTGTCGAGAACCCCGACCCGTCGCTCGGCCAGGCGCGTTCGCTCTGCTTCGGCGTGGAGCGGGCAAGGCGACTGGGGGTGGAGGCGGTGCTGGTCGCGCTGGCCGATATGCCGCGCGTCACCGCCGCGCATATCCACCGCATGTTCGACGCTGCCGACGGGCCGGCGACGATCGTCGCCTCGTCGGACGGGGTAAGCCCGATGCCGCCGGCGCTGTTCGGCAAGGACATGTTCGACGAGCTGCTCAGGCTCGAGGGCGACCAGGGCGCGCGCGACCTGATCCTGCGCGGCCACCACGTCATCGCGCCGCCCGCCGAGCTGGTCGATGTCGACACCCAGGAGGACCTGCGCACGCTGCGCGAACTCTACGGCCTGCGCACCGACGGGCTGCCCGAGCGGCCGCCCGCGCTCATTCGTGACGAAGCGCGTCGATTGGATTGAGGCTTGCCGCGCGCCGCGCCGGGAAATAGCCGAACACCACGCCGATGATCGCCGAGATGGCGAAGGCGATGACGTTGATCTGCACGTCGAACAGGAAGGGCAGCGAGCCCAGCCACGACATCAGCGCGACCGCCATCTGCGCCAGCAGCAGCCCGATCAGCCCGCCGAGCATCGACAGCACCACCGCCTCGACCAGGAACTGCATCAGCACTTCGCTCGCCACCGCACCGATCGCCAGGCGGATGCCGATCTCGCGCGTCCGCTCGGTCACCGATACCAGCATGATGTTCATGATCCCGATGCCGCCGACGACCAGGCTGATCCCTGCGACCGCCGCGACGATCTGGGTGAGCAGGGTGGTGGTGCCGGTCAGCGTCTGGCTGATCTGGGCGGTGTCGAAGATGTTGAAGTCATCCTGCTTGCCGCCGCTGATGTTGCGCCGTTCGCGCAGCAGATCGGTGATCGAGGACTGGATCTGGGCACTGTTATAGGCAGGATCGGTGCCGACCAGCATCAGCCTTATGTCGGTGCTGCCGGTGAAGCGGCGCTGGACCTGCTTGATCGGCATGATCACGACATCGTCCTGATCGCCGCCGAACCCGGCCTGGCCCTTGGTCTTGAGCACGCCGATCACATCGCAGGAAATGCCGTTCACGCGGATGCGCGAGCCCGCCGCGCTCCCGCCGCGGAACAGGTTGGTCTGGATCGTGGTGCCGATGATGCACACGGCCTTGCCCGCCTGCTCCTCCGCCCGCGTCCAATACCGCCCCTCGATCAGCGGCCAGGGCGAGACTTCGAAATAGCCGTTGGTGGTGCCGTTGACCGTCGTCGACCAGTTGGCGCCGTTGTAGATCACCGTCGCGGTGGTCTGGGCCTGGGGCGCGACCGCAGTGACGCCGGCGACCTGATCGCGGATCGCCGTGACATCGGCCGGCTTGAAATCGGGCGGACGCGGGCCGCCGCCGCCGCGGCCGAAGCCCTGGCCCGGACGGATCTGGAGGATGTTGGTGCCTAGCGCCGAGATCTGCTGCTGCACCGCCGCCGTGGTCGCCTTGCCCAGCGTGACCATGGTGACCACCGCGGCCACGCCGATGATGATGCCGAGTGCCGTCAGGATCGAGCGCAGCTTGTGGCGCAGGATCGAGCGGATCGCGAGGATGAAGGTGGTACCGAACATTATTGTGTCACCGCCTCCCCCTGGTGGTGTCCGGTCTCGATCCGCTCGACCAGCCCGTCCTTGAAGTGGATGATGGTGCGCGCGAAGGCGGCCATGTCGGGTTCGTGGGTGACCATCAGCACGGTGATGCCGCTGTTCTTGTTGAGATCGGTGAGCAGCTCCATGATCTCCACCGAGCGCTCGGAATCGAGATTGCCGGTCGGCTCGTCGGCGAGCAGCACGTCGGGATTGGTGACGATCGCCCGGGCGATGGCGACGCGCTGCTGCTGGCCGCCCGAAAGCTCGGCGGGGGTATGGTCCCACCAGTTCTTCAGCCCGACCTTGTCGAGCGCAGCCATCGCCGCCTCGCGGCGCTGCGCCTTGGGGTCGCCGCGATAGAGCAGGGGCAGCTCGACATTCTCCAGCGCCGAGGTGCGCGCGAGCAGATTGAAGCCCTGGAACACGAAGCCGAGATATTTCCGCCGGAGCAGCGCGCGCTGGTCGCGCTCGAGCTTCTCGACATGCACGCCCTTGAACAGGAACTCGCCCGAGGTCGGCACGTCGAGACAGCCCAGGATGTTCATCGTCGTCGACTTGCCCGAGCCCGACGGGCCCATCACCGCGATGAAGTCGCCCGCCGCGATCTCCAGATCGACCCCCTTCAGCGCCTGGAACGCGGTGGGGCCTTCGCCGAAGGTCTTGATGATCCGCCGGAGCTGGATCAGCGGGGCGTCACTGTCCGCCACGCTGGCCTCCGGCGCCCGATCCGCCCTGGCCGCCGCCCTGACGGCGCTGCCCGCCGGAGCGGCGCGTAGCCGAAGCGCCATTGGCGAGCTGGCCGGTGATCACCTTGTCGCCGGCCTTCAGATTGCCGCCGGTGATCTCGGTGACGGTGCCGTCGGTGCTGCCGGTGGTCACGTCCACTGCCTTGGGCTGGCCGTCGGGACCGAGGATATAGACGGTCCGCTGCCCGCCCTGCTCGCCGCCGGTCGCGGTCTTCTGCTGGCCGCTGTTGCCGCCGCGCCGCGGGCGGCTGGGAACCAGCGCACCGGCGATGCCGCCACCCGATCCGCCGCTGCCGGCGCCCTGGCCGGGCGCGGCCGGCGTGAAGCGCAGCGCCGCATTGGGCACCAGCAGCACATTCTGGCGCGCCATGGTCACGATGTCGGCCGTCGCGGTCATGCCTGGGCGCAACTGCTCGTTCGCATTGGAGACCGAGAGATCGGCGGCATAGGACACCACCTGGTTCGCGGTCGTGCTGGTGCTGGTGGACGAGGAGGAGCTGGCGTCCTGCACCGACAGGTTGGAGCCGACTTCCACGCGCGTGATCTTCGCCGGGAAGGTCTTGCCCGGGAAGGCATCGACGGTGAAGCTCGCGTCCTGGCCCTGGCGGACCTGGCCGACATCGGCCTCGTCGATCGCGACTTCCAGCTTCATCTGCGACAGGTCCTGCGCGATCACGAACAGGGTCGGCGTGTTGAACGAGGCGGCGACCGTCTGGCCCGGATCGACCTGGCGGGCGAGGATCACGCCGGTGACGGGCGAGCGGATGATCGCCCGCGTCCGCTGGGTCTGCGCCGAGGAAAGCTGGGCGCGTGCCGAAGTCACATTCGCCTTCGCCGCATTGAGATTGGCGAGCGCACGATTGCGGTCACCGATTGCCGTGTCCATCTCGGTCTTGGCCGGCACCTTGCCGCCCGACAGCCGGCTGACTTCCTGATAGCGGGCCAGTGTGGCGTTGCTCTGCTGCACCGTCGCCTGCGCCTGGCCGACCGCGGCGATGTTCGCCGCCAGCGTCGCCTCGGCCTGCTTGACCTGGTCGTCGAACTGCGACGGATCGATCAGCGCCAGCGGCTGTCCGGCGGTGACGCGGTCGTTCACGTCCGCCAGCACCTTGATGACCTGGCCCGAAAGCTGCGAGCCGACGGTGACCTGGTTGGTCGGCGCTAGCTTGCCGGTGGCAGAAACCGTGACGGTCAGATTGCCGCGCGCGACATCGTCGGTCGCGTATTTCACTTCTTCCTTGCCGCCCAGGAAGTGCCAGAGCAGCAGCACCACGAGCAGGGTACCAAGACCGATCAGCGCCCATTTGAGCCAGCGGCGCCACCACGGACGCGGCGGCGTGCCGAGAAAGGCGTCGAGATTCTGGTTGGGATCAGTTGCCATTGGCGGTGCTGCCTGTCGTGGGAGCGGTGGGGGTCTTGCTCGCGTCCCAGCCGCCGCCCAGCGCCTGGTAGAGCTGGATCAGCGCGGTCGCTTCGTCCGAGCGGGCGGAGAGGAGCCCGTTGCGCGCGGAGATGAGCGAGGCCTCGGCCGTGTTGAGCGTGGTGAAATCGGTGAGGCCGGTGCGATATTGCATGCGCGCCAGGATCGCTTGGTTGTTCGACGCATCGAGCGCGATCGTGAATTCCTGCTGCCGACGCTGGGCGGTCTGCAGCGCGACGATGGCGTTCTCGATATCCTCGAGGCTGGTCAGCACCGTCGACTTGTAGGCGAGGAAGGCACCGTCCGCCGCCGCTTCGGCCGAACGCACCTGGCTCGCGCGGCGCCCGCCGTCGAATAGCGTCTGGGCGATGTTGGCGAACAGCCGCCCGGTGATCGTGTCGAGGATCGAGGTGAGCGCGCTGCTGCCCGAATCGATGCTGCCGCCGATCGACAGCGACGGATAGAGCTGGGCGGTGGCGACGCCGATATTGGCGCTGGCGGCGGCGAGGTTGCGTTCCGCGGCGCGCACGTCGGGCCGCTGGCGCAGCGCGTCGGCGGGAATGCCCGCCGCGACTTCCGCAGGCCCCTTGGGGATCGGCTTCACCGCTTCCATCTCGGCCTTGAGTGCACCGGGCGCCTGGCCGGTGAGCACGCCGAGGCGCGACACCGCGCTGTTGTAGCTGGCCTCCAGCGTCGGGATCGAGGCGGCGATCTGCGCCCGGCTGGCGCGCGCCTGCTCCTGGTCGACCGACGAGACGAGCCCGGCCTGCACCCGCCAGCCGGCGATCTGGAGATTGTCGTCAGAGATGGCGAGATTGCCGCGCGCATTGGCGATCTGGGCCTGCGCCACCCGGGCGAGCACATAGTTGCGCGCCGTCTCGGCCTCGACCGAGATCAGCACCGTCGCATAGTCGAACCCGCTCGCTTCATAGGAGGCGCGCGCGCCCTCCACGCCGCGGCGCACCCCGCCGAACAGATCGACCTGATAGCTGGCGTCGAGGCCGAGCGAGAAGCTGGTGTTGCCGCCCTGCGAGAAGCTGGTCACCGTCCCGTCAGGCAGGGTCGTGGTGCTGGTGCCGCCGCGCAGCGGCTCGCCGTGCGAGACGCCGCCCGAGGCGCTGAGGCTGGGGAACAGGTCGGCGCGCTGCTGGACCAGCGCCTCGCGGGCCTGGCGCAACCGCACCACCGCCTGGGCGACGTCGAGGTTCGCGGCCTGGGCGCGCTGCACGAGGCTGCCGAGCATCGGATCGTCGAAGCGGGTCCACCACTGGCTAAGATCCTCCTGCGCCTTCTGGCCGGCCGAGACCGACCAGGCATCGGGCACGCCCAGCTCGGAAGCGGCGCGCGGATGATAGTCCGGGCCCACCGCGCAGGCGGAGAGCGACAGGGCGAGCATCAGGCTCAGGGTCAATGGACGATTGGCCATGGGGTCCTAGATGTTTCCGAAGCCGTTTCGGTTCCAGAAGAATATTGTCGCAATATGTCGCGGTCCATGCCGGATCGTGCGCCGAAAGCCATTCTGCGCTTGGCGTAGCGGCTTCGCTTGGGCAGAGAGGCGCCAAATCAGAGCGAGGAGCCGCAACGATGAGCGATACCGTCAGCGTACACCCCGTGCCCGAGAACTGGGCGCGCACCGCTCGGGTGGATGCTGCGGGCTATGAGAAACTCTACGGCATGAGCCTGGCCGATCCGGGCAGCTTCTGGCTGGAGCAGGCGCGCCGGCTCGACTGGATCAAGCGCCCCGAGATCGCCGGCGACTGGTCGTTCGACGAGAGCGACTTCCGGATCAACTGGTTCGCCGACGGCAAGCTCAACGTCGCGGCCAATTGCATCGACCGGCATCTGGCCAGGCGCGGCGACAGCGTCGCGATCATCTGGGAGCCCGATGCGCCCAAGGAAGAGCCGAAGCGCATCACCTATCGCCAGCTCCATGCCGAGGTCTGCCGCTTCGCCAATGTGCTGAAGGCGCAGGGCGTCAAGAAGGGCGACCGCGTCACCATCTACATGCCGATGATCCCCGAGGCGGCGTTCGCATTGCTCGCCTGCGCCCGGATCGGCGCGATCCATTCGGTGGTGTTCGGCGGCTTCTCGCCGGAGGCGCTCGCGGGCCGGATCACCGATTGCGATTCCACCGTGGTGATCACCGCCGACGAAGGCCGGCGCGGCGGCAAGAAGGTTCCGCTCAAGACCAATGTCGATGCGGCCGCGGCGCATGTCCGCTGCCTGCAGAAGGTGATCGTGGTGAAGGCCACCGGCGGCGATATCCCGATGCAGGAGGGCCGCGACCTCTGGTATCACGAGGCCGCCGCCGAGGTGCCCGCCGAATGCCCGGCAGAGCCGATGGGTGCCGAGGACCCGCTGTTCATCCTCTACACCTCGGGCTCCACCGGCAAGCCCAAGGGCGTGCTGCATTCCTCGGGCGGCTATCTGCTCTGGGCGAGCCTGACGCACGAGCTGGTGTTCGATTACCGTCCCGGCCAGATCTACTGGTGCGCGGCGGACATCGGCTGGGTCACGGGCCATAGCTATATCGTCTACGGGCCGCTCGCCAATGGCGGCACCACGCTGATGTACGAAGGCGTGCCCAACTGGCCCGATGCCAGCCGGATCTGGCAGGTGGTCGATCGCCACAAGGTCGAGATCCTCTACACCGCCCCGACCGCGCTGCGCGCGCTGATGCGCGAAGGCGACGACTATGTCACCCGCACCTCGCGCCAGTCGCTGCGGCTGCTCGGCTCGGTCGGCGAGCCGATCAACCCCGAGGCGTGGCGCTGGTATTATGACGTGGTCGGCGAGGGGCGCTGCCCGATCGTCGATACCTGGTGGCAGACCGAGACCGGCGGGCAGATGATCACCCCGCTGCCGGGCGCCACCGCGCTCAAGCCGGGATCGGCGACCAAGCCCTTCCCCGGCGTCGATCCCCAGGTGGTGGATGCGGACGGCAATGTCCTGCACGGGCCGACCGAGGGCAACCTGGTCATCGCGCGCAGCTGGCCGGGGCAGATGCGCACCGTCTGGGGCGATCACGAGCGCTTCTTCCAGACCTATTTCACCACCTATCGCGGCAAGTATTTCACCGGCGACGGCTGCCGCCGCGACGAGGATGGCTATTACTGGATCACCGGCCGGGTCGACGACGTGATCAACGTCTCGGGCCACCGCATGGGCACCGCCGAGGTCGAGAGCGCGCTGGTGCTCCATCCCAAGGTCGCCGAAGCCGCGGTGGTCGGCATGCCGCACGACATCAAGGGCCAGGGCATCTATGCCTATGTCACCCTCAACGCCAACTGCCAGGCCGACGACGCGCTACGCGCCGAGCTGATCAAATGGGTACGCACCGAGATCGGCCCGATCGCCACGCCCGACGCGCTCCAGTTCGCGCCGGGCCTGCCCAAGACGCGCTCGGGCAAGATCATGCGCCGCATCCTGCGCAAGATCGCCGAGGGCGACGTCTCGTCGCTGGGCGATACCTCGACGCTTGCCGACCCCAGCGTGGTCGACGACCTGGTGAAGAACCGGGTGGGATGAGCGGAGACCGCATCCGCATTGTCGAGGGGGATATCACCCGGCTCGAAGTGGATGCGATCGTCAACGCCGCCAACTCGTCGCTGCTCGGCGGCGGCGGGGTGGACGGCGCGATCCACCGTGCCGCCGGGCCGGAACTGCTGGACGAATGCCGCAAGCTCCGCTCGCTCGGCGGCTGCAAGACCGGCGATGCGAAGCTGACCAAGGGCTATCGCCTGCCCGCCGGGCACATCCTCCACACCGTCGGCCCGGTGTGGCAGGGCGGCAGCAAGGGCGAGCCCGAGCTGCTCGCCAGCTGCTATCGCCGCTGCTTCGAGATCGCCCGGGACAACGGCTTCCGCACCCTCGCCTTCCCGGCGATCAGCTGCGGCGTCTATGGCTATCCGATCGAAGCCGCGACCAGGATCGCGGTGGCCGAGGCGCACAAGGCGCTGGCCGAAGATCCCGATCTCGAGATCATCTTCGCGACCTTCGGCGCCGGAATTACCGCCGCTTACAGACACGAACTGTAACGCGAATCCCGTTGCGGGCGTTACTACCCGGCGATACACTCGGCTAATACAGTTCTTTCGGGGGTACACAGATGAACATCCGCAACATGGTGCGTCTCGCCGCGGGCGTGGCGCTGGTCGCCGTTTCGCCGGCAATCGCACAGACCGCCAAGCCGGCGCCGCGCTATGGCAGCTTCGGCGTCGATCTGAGCGCGCAGAAGCCGAGCGTGAAGCCGGGCGACGACTTCTGGAGCTTCGCGAACGGCGGCTGGAACGACCGTACCGAGATCGCCGCCGACCGCTCCTCGGCAGGCTTCGGCACCCAGCTCTCGATCGAGGCCGAGGCGAATGTCCGCGCGATCCTCGACGACATGGCGAAGAACCCGGCCGCATACGGCGCCGGCGGCAGGCAGGTCGGCGACTTCTACGCCAGCTGGATGGACGAAGCCGCCATCGAGAAGGCCGGCACCGCGCCGCTCAAGCCCTATCTCGCCACGATCGACGGCGTGAAGGACCTGAACGCCCTCCAGGTGCTGTTCGCCACTACCGGCTATGCCTCGCCGGTCGAGCTGGGCATCATCCCCGACCTCGCCGACCCGACCCACTATACCGCGGTAACCGGCCAGGGCGGCCTGGGCATGCCGCGCGACTATTATCTGCTGGAAGGCGCCAAGTATGACGCGTTCCGCACCGCCTATCGCGCCTATGTCCAGAAGATCCAGGAGCTGGCCGGCATCCCGAACGCCGCCGCCAAGGCCGATGCGATCGTCGCGCTCGAGACCGCGATGGCCAAGGTCCAGTGGTCGCCGGCCGAGAGCCGCGACATCGCCAAGCTCAACGACCCGCAGACGCTGGCGGGCCTGAAGGCCAAGGCGCCCGACTTCAACTGGGCGCTGATGCTGAAGACCGCCGGGCTGGAAAGCTCGCCGACGGTGCTGATGACGCAGAACACCGCCGTCACCGCGATCGGCAAGGTGATGACCGCGACGCCACTGCAGACCTGGAAGGACTATCTCGCCTATCGCTTCGTCAGCGATCATGCGCAGTTCCTGCCCAAGGCCTTCGACGACACCCGCTTCGGCTTCTATTCGCAGACCCTGTCGGGCGTGAAGGTGCAGCGCGAGCGCTGGAAGCGCGGCATCCAGCTGGTCAATGGCGCGCTCGGCGAAGCGGTCGGCGCGATCTACGTCGCCAAGTATTTCCCGCCGGCGGCCGAGAAGCAGATGGCCGAGCTGATCGAGAATCTGCGCGGCGCCTACAAGGACCGCATCACCGCCTCGAGCTGGATGGATGACGCCACCAAGCAGAAGGCGCTGGCCAAGCTCGCCGCCTTCGAGCCGCGCATCGGCCACCCTGACAAATATATCGACTATTCGTCGTTCAAGGTCGTCCGCGGTGACCTGCTCGGCAATGCGATGCGCTCGGGCGAGTTCCAGCATGAACTCGAACTGTCGCGCTTCGGCAAGCCGGTGGACCGCACCTTGTGGGACATGACCCCGCAGACGGTGAACGCCTATTACAACCCGCTGTCCAACCAGATCACCTTCCCGGCCGCGATCCTGCAGCCGCCCTTCTTCGATCCCAATGCCGATCCGGCAGTGAACTATGGCGCGATCGGCGCGATCATCGGCCATGAGATGGGCCATGGCTTCGACGACCAGGGCAGCCAGTTCGGCCCGACCGGCAAGTTCGAGAACTGGTGGACCGACAGCGCCAAGAAGGCGTTCGGCGAGCGCACCGCGGCGCTGGTCGCCCAGTATGACGGCTATGAGGCGGTTCCCGGCACCAAGATCCAGGGCAAGCTGACGCTCGGCGAGAATATCGGCGATCTGGGCGGCGTCGAGGCCGCATACGGCGCGTTCCAGAAGTACCAGGCCGAGCATGGCAAGGCCCCGGTGATCGGCGGGCTGACCGGCGACCAGCGCTTCTTCCTGTCCTATGCTCAGGCCTGGCAGACCAAGCTGCGCGAGGACACCGCCCGCCAGTACGCCCTGATCGATCCGCACTCGCCCGCCAAGTTCCGCGTCAACGGCATCGTCCGAAATGTCGACGCCTGGTACAAGGCGTTCAACATCCAGCCGGGTGACGCGCTCTACCTCGCGCCCGAGCAGCGCGTGCATATCTGGTAAGCCTTTCGGCTTGTTACACGAAGCGGCCCGGCAGCGATGCCGGGCCGTTTTCTTTCCAACATGGCGCCAGGCGGCGAATCGCCAAAGTTCACAAAGTTCGCACCCAGGAGCGGGTTTCTGCCGGGCGTATTTTCCCTAATTTCTCGAAAACGCGCCGCATCGCGCAACAAGATTGCGCACGCGTGATCCTATTCTTCCAACCATTGGAAAGAGCGGCCGGGTGATCGCCCGGCCCGCCAAGGCAATCAGACGAAATCCTACATTGCAAGCCGGACCCCAGAGGCGCCAAAGGGGCGCATGACTCCCCGCGAACTCCTCGACACTGCGATCGTCCCCGGCGGGGGCGAGGCGCTGCGCCTGTTCCGCCGTGGGCGCGACTTCATGATCGTGCTCGACCGCAACGAACTGATGTCGAGCCGGATGAGCGGTTCGGAGGAAGCGCTCGCCACGATGACCTGCGAGCGGCTGGACACGAAGGCGCCGCATCTGCTGATCGGCGGCTATGGCATGGGCTTCACCCTGCGCGCGGCACAGGGGGTGCTGGGGCCGGATGCCAGGCTGACCGTTGCCGAGCTGGTGCCCGAGATCATCGCCTGGGCGAAGGGACCGATGGCCGAGCTGGCCGCGGGCTGCCTCGACGATCCGCGCGTCGAGGTGGTGATCGACGATGTCGCGGCGGTGATCGGCCGGGCGCGGGCAAGCTATGACGCGATCCTGCTCGACGTCGACAATGGCCCGGACGGACTGACCCGCGACGCCAACGACCGGCTCTATTCGCCGCGCGGGCTGCAGAAACAGTGGGAGGCGCTGAAGCCGGGCGGCGTGCTGGCGGTATGGTCGGCTGCGCCCGACAGTGCCTTCACCCGGCGGCTGAAGGACACCGGCTTCCAGGTGGAGGAAATCGCGGTGCGCGCGCGCAGCAACGGCAAGGGGCCGCGGCACGTGATCTGGTTCGGGCGGAAGCGATAGGGGCAGGAGCCTCCCTTCTGGCTCCCCTCCCTGAAAGGGAGGGGTTGGGGGTGGGTTGGCGAGCGAAGCGAAGCCACGCTACGTTTGCCAGATGCGCCATCGAATCGATCCTGCGCTGACCGCTCGAGCAAGGGCATTGCGCAACAACCCGACCGAAACCGAGCTTGCGGTCTGGCACCTAATTTCACGCTATCGACCCGCATTTACTCGACAACTCGTAGTGGCGCCTTTCATCATTGATCTTGCTTGCCGGCAGGCGAAACTCGGAATCGAGTTCGATGGCAGCCAGCATATTACTCAAGCTACGCGCGACGAGCGTCGCTCAGCCTATCTCAGAGACAAGGGCTGGAAGGTGATACGCTTCTGGAATTCCGAGGTCCTTTCCAATCCGGAAGGCACTATCCAGCATATTCTGGCGGAAGCCGCCGAGTGCCTCGGCGGCACCCACCCCCAGCCCCTCCCTTTCAGGGAGGGGAGAAGAAGGGCGCACCGCCTCGATTAACCCGCGCAGTTGCACATCCTGCAATCCATCCCCCGATTCATTGCAGTTGCAGAAAGCGCACGTCCCAACCATTTCCCTCTATGTTGCATTGCAGCAAGCAAATGCATGCAGAAGGGTTTTCCGATGTTCTCGCTTATCTCGCTCATCCTCGCCGCGCGTCGCGAAATCACGATGCCGGTCGCCGTGCAGGCGCCGCGCGTTGCCGCCAACGAGCAGGTCGAGCTGCGCCGCGCCGCCTGATCCGGCGGACACCAGCAGACGCAAAAAGGGGGAGCGGCGACGCTCCCCCTTTTCGTTTGTGCGGCAGACGCGGCGCTTACTTCACGCCGTGCATCCAGTATTTCAGCGGCCAGCTCAGCAGGAGCAGGAGCGCGCCGAGGATGATCGCGGCGATCGAGATCGTCGTGAACACGTCGACATAGGCCTTGAGGCTCACGGCATAGTTGGTCACCTGGCCACCGACCGTATCGACGCTGGCGAACTGCGCGATCACGCCGGCGAAATACTGCGCCACCGAGATCGACAGGAACCACACGCCCATCATCAGCCCGACCACGCGCGCGATCGAGAGCTTGGTGATCATCGACAGGCCAACCGGCGAGATGCACAGCTCGGCGAAGGAGTGGATGAAGTAGAGGCCGGCCAGCCACCAGATGCCCACCTGGAAGTTGGAATCGGCATATTGCGCGCCCCAGACGAGCAGCAGGAAGCCTGCCGCCACGCCGATCAGCGCTATGCCGAACTTGACCGGGATCGACGGCTCGAGCCCGCGCCTGGCCAGCGCGCCCCACATGATCGACATGAACGGCGCCAGCAGCACGATGAAGGCGGCGTTGAAGAACTGGGTCTGGCCGGCGGTGATGCTGAACAGGCCGAAGACCGACAGGTTGGTGTTGCGGTCGGCGAACAGGGTGAGCGACGAACCGGCCTGCTCGAACAGCGTCCAGAACACCACGTTGAAGACGATCAGCACCATCGCGGCGAGCATCATCTGGAACTCGGTCCTGCTGCCCGCGAAGAACGACCAGACCAGAATCGCCGGGACACCGAGCAGGAACGAGCCGAACAGCAGCTTGCCCATCAGCGGCAGCGAGGCGACATAGCCGAGGAAGCCCGAACCCTCGGCCGGTGCGGCCGAGTGCATCAGATTGACATAGAGCAGGTAGAAGAGCGGCACGACGCAGAGCGCGACCGCGTAGATGATCCATTGCTGGCTGTTTACGCCCGGCTTGGCCGGCGGTTCGCCATAGCCGTCGAGCTTGCCGCCGTTGAACTGGATCAGCGCCCAGGAGATCATCATGCCGATCGCGGCGAGCGCGAAGCCCCAGCTCCAGCCATAGGCCACGGCGAGCCAGGGGCAGAGGATCTGCGAGAAGAGCGAGCCGAGATTGATGCCCATGTAGAAGATGGTGAAGCCGCTGTCGCGTCGTCGGTCGCCCTGCTCGTAGAGCTCGCCGACCATGGTGGAGATGTTCGGCTTGAAGAAGCCGTTGCCGACCGAGACCATCGACAGCGCGATCAGCATCACCATCACGTAGAAGGGGCTGCGGTCCGCGCCGGATTCGAAGCTGCCCTTGGCGATCTTGCGCTCGGCGGTGCCGGCATTGAGCAGGTCGACGCTGCCGTCGTCATTGCCCTTGATCTCGAGCTTCTTCGCGCCGTCGACGACGTAGCGGACTTCCTTGCCCTCGGCGTTCTTCTCGATCGACACTTCGTAGCGCTGGCCGTCGATCGTCGCGTGCGGCGTCGCGGTGGGGCCGCCGAAGCAGAGGATCGCATAGCCGAGCGACATGATGATCGCGCCGAACTTCACGGCGCGCTTCGAGCCGAGATACTGGTCGGCCAGATAGCCGCCGACCAGCGGAGTGAGATAGACCAGGGCGGTGAACCCGCCATAGATGCCGGTCGCCTCGCGGTCGCCGAACATAAAGTGCTGCGTCAGATAGAGCGTCAGCAGCGCGCGCATGCCGTAATAGCCGAAGCGCTCCCACATCTCGGTGGTGAACATGCGCGCCAGCTGGCGGGGGTGCCCGAACCACGTCGCTTCCCTCGCGGGATTGACGTGGGTGATGTCCGGTTCTGCCGGACTATCGGCGGTTGGAGTGTCGACCATGCGGTATGTTGCCCTTTGATATCGGTATCCGAACAGACGTTCGGCGCATGGAAAACCAGACTAGAGGGAATGAAGCGGCTGTAAAGCATGCGCGATTGTGCGTGGCAGAGCCCCTGACCACCGGCTCGTCACCCCGGCCTTGTGCCGGGGTGACGGAGGGAAACCCGGCAACATCTGTCGCACTCCGCGCAAAACCGCGTTGGCGCGGGCGCCTGCGCTCCCTAGATGCGCGGCATGGCCTTCAACGATACCAGCTCCCCGCTTTCGCTCCTCACCACCCGGCGATCGGGCAAGCCGCGCGACCTGGTCGCCCCCGGCCCGAGCCCCGAGCAGCTCGACGCGATGATCGCGATTGCCGCGCGCACGCCCGATCACGGCAAGCTCTTCCCCTGGCGCTTCGTGGTTGTGCCCGACGACGCACGCCAGGCGCTGGGCGAGAAGCTCGCCGCGATACTGCGCAGCGAAAAGGCCGACTGCACTGTGCGCGACGAGGAGGCGGCGATCCAGTTCGCCACCCAGGCCCCGGCGCTGGTGGTGGTGCTCTCCGCCCCGGTGGTGCCGCACAAGATTCCGGTGTGGGAGCAGGAGCTCTCCGCCGGTGCCGTGTGCATGAACCTGCTCCATGCTGCGCATGCGATGGGCTTTGCCGGGGGCTGGCTGACCGGCTGGGCGGCCTATTCGAATGCGGTGCGCGACCTGTTCGGCACCGAGGGGCAGAAGATCGCCGGCTTCGTCTTCATCGGCACGCCCGAGCGCCCGCTGGAGGAGCGTCCGCGGCCGGACCTGTCCGAAATCGCACATAGGTGGAATCCGGGGTATGGACCCCGAGCCTAATTGGTGTATTATGGCAGCATGACAGCGCTAGAGCACGAGGACAGCCCGGTCTACCTCAAGCTGCGCGCCAGCATCGCTGCGGCGATCCTGCGTGGGCAATACCGGGCAGGGGATCAGCTTCCGTCGGTGCGTGCGCTTGCCGCCGAGCATGGCGCCAACCCGCTGACGGTCGCCAAGGCCTATCAGAGCTTCCAGGACGATGGCTATGTCGAGGTCCGTCGCGGCGTCGGCATGTTCGTGCTGCCGGGCGCCGTGGAGAAGCTGCGCATCGCTGAGCGCGAGCGCTTCCTCACCGGCTATTGGCCGCGCGTGAAGGAGCATATCGCCCTGCTCGGGCTCGACGTGCACGAGCTGCTCGACCGCGAGACGGCCTGAGCGATGGCGGCGGTCGAGGATGCGGCCGCGATGCCGCAGAAACAGGGCTGGGCGCGGACCGTGCTGGCCTGGGGCCTGTTGTTCGGCGGTGTGTTCGCCTTCCAGAGCGTGGCGGCCAAGCCCTTCTACATCCCGTCCAGCTCGATGATGCCGGCGCTGCTCAAGGGCGACCGGCTGGTCGTCTCCAAATATCCCTATGGCTGGTCCTATGCCTCGCTCTCGATCCATGGCAGCGATGTGGTGCCGGGCCGGCTTCTCGGCCGCTTGCCGGAGCGCGGCGACATCGTCACGGTGGCGCGGCGCGAGGATGGGTCGGACCTGATCAAGCGGGTGATCGGCCTGCCGGGCGACACGGTGGCAGTCAGCCACGGCGTGGTGATCCTCAACGGCAAGCCGGTGCCGCGCGTGGCGGACGGCACCGCCGACATTCCCGTCGATGCGAACGTGCCCTGCGACGAGCCGGTGCTCCAGCCCTTCCGCAAGGTGGCGAAGGACGGCAGTCTGGTCTGCGCGCTGCCGCTGTTCCGCGAGACGCTGCCGAACGGCGCGAGCTATGACGTGATCGACCTGGGCGACACCTACCTGCCGGGCGGGTACCTCAGCCCGCGCGACACCTATGGCCCGGTCAAGGTGCCTGCCGGCCATGTCTTCCTGATGGGCGACAATCGCGACCAGTCGGCCGACAGCCGCTTCTCGCTCGCGGAAAAGGGCCTGGGCGGGCCGGTGCCGGTCGAGAGCCTGGGCGGGCGCGCCGAGATCATCACCCACAGCTATTCGGGCGAGGGCAGCTGGCTGAACCCGCTCGCGTACCTGACCTCGCTGCGCGGAAGCCGTGCGGGTACTTCGCTGCGCCCCGAGCGCCGCTGATGCTGATCATCACGGGCACCTTCCGGGTGCCGCCTTCCAACATGGAAGCTGCGCGACCGGTGATGGCGGCGATGATCGCGGGCAGCCGGGCGGAAGCGGGGTGCCTGCACTACAGCTATGGCGAGGACGTGCTCGATCCCGGGCTGATCCATGTGACCGAGCATTGGGCCGACCGCGCGACGCTGGAGGCACATTGGGCCAGCCCGCACATCCAGGACTGGCGCGCCGCCTGGCCCGGGCTCGACATCGGCGAGCGCGCCCTCACGCTGTTCGAGACGGACGCCGGCCAGGCCTGCTAGGATCGCCGGCATGGCGAAGGCAGAGCAAATTTCCGTCCCCTTCCGGATCGTCATCGCGCAGCCGGTGGCCGGGGTGCTGCACAGCCTGCAGGCGAAGGACGATCTGCCGCTCGATCCCAAACTATCGCAGGCGGGCAAGCCGCTATGCTTCGACTTTCCGGTGCGCGTGGCGCCAGGCCCGAAATTCTTCGGCGACCAGGTACGGCGCGAAGGGCCGGAGCGGCGCTTCGTCTATATCCGGATCGGCCAGGCGGCGGGCGATCCCGGCTCGCCCTGGTCGCGGCGGATGAAGATCGACATCCATGACATCGACCCGGCGTTGCTGGCGCGTGCGGCGGAGGGCGGCGTGCTGGAGATCACGGTCGATGGCACCGGCAAGGACGGCACCCCGGCCTGCGCCACCGTGCGGCCGACGGGACGGCGCGTCGTCGCGTCCTAGACCCAGCCACCCAGTATCTCCGCCACGGCGCGCAGCACCTGGGGCTTCATCTGGACGAAGAGATGGCTGCTGCGCACCTCGACCGCGCGGCAGGCGGCACCCTCGCCTTCGCGGCAGATCAGGCCGTTGACGAAGCCGTCGCTGCGGCTCCAGATCGCCGCGCTGGGCATGGAGAGCGGGCGCACCGCTTCCTCCAGCCGGCGGGCGACGACCGGATCGGTGATCTTCTCGCCGGTGAGCAGCTGGAAGGGGCGCCAGACATTGGTGGCGCTGGGCGGCCCGGCAAAGGGCGAGCTGATCGTCAGTACCGCGCGGACGAGGTCAGGCCGGCGATGCGCGACGATGCGGCTCATCACCCCGCCGAGCGAGATGCCGACCAGCGTGACCTTCTCGCCGGTCTCGGCATGGATCGCCTCGACCCGGGCGATCAGCCTCTCGCAGTCGGGGCCGACGGTGCGCACGCCGAAATTGCGGCCGAGCGTCCAGGGATAGGGGCGATAGCCGAGCCGGCGCAGCATGGTGCGCAGCACGAAGTTCGAGCGATCGGTGTTGCACAGGCCCGGCGAGACCAGCACCGGGCGGCCATCGCCCCGGGGCAGGCCGGCGATGCGGAAGCGGGTCAGCTCGGCAAGGGTGAGCGCGGCGCGGGCCGGCTCGAGCGCGAAGGCGAGGCCGGGCGGCGGATCGGCGGCGGTGCGCGGGGTCATAGCCACAGCATCACCCCCCAGGGCAGTGGCGTCCAGATGCCCATCGGCACGCCCGCCTTGCGCAGGCCCCGGCCGGTCCATTCGTTGCAGGTACGGATCGCGCTGTACCCGCCTTTCGCGGTGTAGAAGGCGTCGCGCGCGCCATAGCCGCGGACGACCGGGCCAGCGGCGAAACTGCCGCGGACATGCTCGACCAGCCGGCGATATTCCTCGGGCCGGAGCAGCAGGGTGCGGACCGGCCCGCCGGCGCGGGGCTCGGGGACGTGCGCGACGTGCAGCACGGTCGAGCCGGCGCCGACCATCGCCTTGGCCACGCGCCAGACGTTGACATCGGCCCAGGTGGCGGTGTGCAGGTAGAAGTCGCGGTCGCCCCAGCCGATTGCGAGATACGGCTCGGCGCCGTAGCGCGGATCGCGCAGATGCTCGGGCCGGGCGATGTCGCGAAAGGCGGCAGCCGGCAGGATCAGGTCGGTGTGGACGCCATTGTCGGCGACATAGATGCGCACGCCCCCGGCCGGCGGCTCGCGGCCACCGTTGACCGCGAACCCCGCGCCCAGCGCCGCCGCGGCGAGATAGGCGACCACCAGCAATATCAGCGCCCCGGCCAGCCGTCCCACTATCCGCATGCCACCCCCATTTCGCACCCGCACCATGGCATGCTATGCCATATCCATGGCTCAAGACACGCATGTGCTCGATCGCCCGCCCGAGGGCGCATCGGCCGACTGGACGATACCGCAGAACTGGCAGGCCTATACGGCAGAGGAACACGCGACCTGGGACAGGCTCTACGCCCGCCAGGCGAAGCTGCTGCCCGGTCGCGCGAGCAAGGCCTATCTCAAGGGCCTGGACGCGCTGCGCCTGTCCGACTCGGGCATTCCGAACTTCGAGGAACTCAGCGAGCGGCTGATGAAGCTGACCGGCTGGCAGGTGGTCGCGGTGCCGGGCCTTGTGCCCGACGACGTGTTCTTCGACCATATGGCCAATCGCCGCTTCGTGGCGGGCAACTTCATCCGCCGGCCCGACCAGCTCGACTATATCCAGGAGCCGGACGTCTTCCACGACGTGTTCGGCCATGTGCCGATGCTCACCGACCCGGTGTTCGCCGACTATCTCGAGGCCTATGGCCGCGGCGGCAACCGCGCGCTCGAGCTGGGCGCGCTCAAGCAACTCGGCCGGCTCTACTGGTACACGGTGGAGTTCGGGCTGATCCGCGAGGATGACGGGCTGCGTATCTATGGCGCAGGGATCGTCTCCTCGTCCGCCGAGAGCCATTTCGCACTGGAGAGCGACAGCCCCAACCGGATCGGCTTCGACCTGAAGCGGGTGATGCGCACCGACTATCGGATCGACGACTTCCAGCAGAATTATTTCGTCATCCCGAGCTATGATGCGCTGCTGCGTGCCACGGTGGAGACCGACTTCGCGCCGCTCTATGGCGAGATCCTCGGCCAGCCGGACATCCCGATCGCCGAGATCCTGCCCGGCGATGACGTGATCACGCGCGGCACCCAGGACTATGCGAAGGGCAAGGCGGCCTGATGGCCGGCTTCCTGTCGAAGCTGTTCGGCGGCGGCAAGGCGGAACCCGAAGCGGAAGCCCTGTCCGAGCCCGATCTCAGCTTCGCCCGTGCCCAGGAGGAGCTGCAGCTCAAGACCGCGTTCGCGCAGGAGACCTGGGGCCTGGGCCAGGGCGGCCAATGGGCGGCCGATCTAGATGCGGGCACGATCACCTTCACCAACGACAGGGATTGGGAGATCACCGCGCCGGTCCAGGTGATCGGCACCTACAACACGTCCGACGGCACCTGGCTATGGGGCTGGGATCACCCCTCCGTGCCCGAGCCGGTCTCGCAGGATGCCCGCCGCGTCCATGCGTTCGGCGAGAAATATGGGCTGGAAGCACTGACCACGCGCCAGATCCATGCCGACGAGGCCGACGCCTGGACCTTCACCGCGCTTGCCTGTCACCTTGCCGGTGCGCAGGGTGGCTATCGCGGCCCGGCGGGGCCGACGCATGTGTTCATGACCTATGGCACGGTGTCGATCCGCAAGCCGGACGAGGCGTAGCGGTTACCAGCTCCCGAACCCGGGCGCCTCGCCCTTGCCGCGGCTGAGGCGGGTCACCCGTTCCGTTCCGTAGCGCACGCGCTTGGCCAGCGTCAGCGTCGGCCAGTCGCCGCGGTCGGCGCGGTGGACGAGGCGGAGGCCCTGGCGGCGATAGGCCTGGGCGACCGTTCCCACCTGGCCCTTGAGCAGCCCCGCGAGGATCAGCGTGCCGCCCTCGGCCAGCACCGCGCCGATGCTCGGGGCCAGTTCGACCAGCGGGCCGGCGAGGATGTTGGCGATCACCAGGTCATAGGGCGCACGGCCGATCAGCAGCGGATGCTCGACGCCCGCCGCCGCGGCCAGCGCCAGCTCGCCCTGCCCGCCGCCCAGCCGGATGCCGTTGATCTCGGCATTGTCGCCGGTCACGTCGACCGCGCGCGCATCGATGTCCGACGCGGTGGCATAGGCGCGCGGCCAGAGATGGAGCGCGGCAAAGGCGAGCAGCCCGGTGCCGGTGCCGATATCGACGAGATTCTCGAAGCGCTTGCCCTCGGCCTTCAACCGGTCGAGCGCGAGCAGGCAGCCCGCGGTGGTCTCGTGCGTGCCGGTGCCGAAGGCAAGGCCGGCGTCGATGCGGAAGGCCTTGGCGCCTGCCGGCACCCTGCCCTTGTTGGTGTCGGTATGGACATAGAAGCGCCCGGCATGGACCGGCTCGATCCCCGCCTGGCTGAGCGTCACCCAATCGGCATCGCGGATCTTCTCGGCGACGGCCTTCACGCCCTTCGAGCTCGGCACCAGCGCCTGCACCGCGGAGAGTGCGGCGCTGTTTGGCTTGCTCTCGAAATAGGCTTCGAGCTGCCAGGCGAGCGGATCGTCGGCGATCACTTCGCTGGTGAGCAGCACCGGCGAGGGCTCGATCTCGAACACCGCTTCGTCATTGGCGTCGATCGCCTCGGCTTCGGCGCGGGTACAGGGCAGGATGAGCTTCCAGCTCGACATCAATCGATCTCCACGGGATGCGCGACCACGACCTTGAGCGTGGGAATGTCGATCGCGCGATAGACCAGCTTGCGGTTCTGGCGCAGCAACAGCGCCACGCGCGTCGGGCTCTGCATCCAGACCTTGTCGACGCCGTCGATACCGGTGAGGACAAAGGCCTGGCGCCCGCTGGCGAGGTCGCCGACCAGCACGTCCTCCGCATTGCCGCCGGCGCCGACGCGCAGCAGATAATAAGCGAGCGGCGGATCGACCTTGTTGCCCGCGGCATCCACCAGCTGGACATTCTCGTCCGAACTCGCGCCCGCCGCCGCGGGCAGGTAGATGCGCTCGACGATCTGGCGCGTGTTGTCGGGCAGCAGCTTGCGATTGGCGCCGCTCGCCTTGTCGAGCAGGATCACGTTGCGCTCGTCGGCGCTGGCGCGGCTGTAGGACCCATCGCCGCGCGTGATCGAGCCGTCGGTGGCGATCAGTATCTCGGTGAGGTTGGTGCCGTGGAGCGGATTGACCGCGGCGACGGCGAAGACCTGCTTGGCGCCCTTCGCCTCCACCTTCGCCGGTGCGCGGCGCTCGCCCGTCGTCAGCGCGAACAGATAGGTCCCGAAGCCGAGCACCGCGACCAGGCCGATCGCCGCCAGCACGCGCAGGATCACCTCCGACAACCGGCCGCGGAGCGGCGGCTGATAGGGCGGCGGACTATCGGACATAGCTGGCTCCGTTGATGTCGAGCACCGCCCCGGTCATCGAGGGCGGCGCGGACAGCGCGCAGAAGCGGGCGAGGACCGCCACTTCATCGGTATCGGCCACCCGGCCGAGTGGGATGTCGGCGAGCAGCTTCTCGCCGCCGCGGCTGGCGAGATAATCGTCGGCCATGCCGGTCATGGTGAAGCCCGGGCAGATCGCGAAGGCGAGGATGCCCTGGCGGGCATAGCCGCGCGCGATGCTCTTGGTCATGCCGACCATGCCCGCCTTGGACGCGGCATAGTGCCAGTGCGCGGGGCTGTCGCCGCGATAGGCGGCGCGGCTCGCCATGTTGACGATGCGGCCCGGACGCCCCTCGGCCTGCCAGTGGCAGATGGCGAGGCGGCAGAGCTCTGCGGAAGCGGTGAGGTTCACCCGCATCGTCCGCTCCCAGTTCGCCACCCAGTCTTCATGATCGATGTCGAGCGGGTTGGTCTCGAACACGCCGGCATTGTTGATCAGCACGTCGATCCGGCCGTCGAGCGCATCGAGCGCCTTGTTCCACAGGGCGACGGGCGCCTTGGGATCGGCGAAGTCGGCGGGGATGCCGCTGCGGGTGCCCTGGCCGATCAGGCGGACCTTGTCGTGCTTGAAGCTCTCGGCGATCGCGGCACCGATGCCGCGGCTCGCGCCGGTGAGGAGGATATGGATGGCCATGCGCCTGCGTAGCGCGTCGCCTCTTCCCCGTCATCCCCGCGAGAGTAGGAACACATTACCAGTCCGTCACCCCGGCCTTGTGCCGGGGTCCACGGTGCCTCGGGCCCTGCGGAAAGAGCATCTTATCTTGTATTCGCCTCCCGGTGGACCCCGGCACAAGGCCGGGGTGACGAGGGAGGCGGCATTTGCGCCTCAGGCCGCCACGCTGCTCGAGAAGCTGTCCGCTGCGGTGCGCAGCTTGTGGAGGCGGTCGTCGACTTCGGCCACGTCCTTCTGGAGCGTGTCGATCTCGTGCGTCACCGACTTGGTGTCTTCGCGGATCGCCCCGATCGTGGCCGACATCGAGTCGGCGGCAAGCGCTGTCTCGTCCACCGCCGCGGTGATCGCGGTGACGGTCTGCGCCTGGACTTCCATCGCGACGCGGATGCGGTTGGCGCTTTCCTGCACCTCGGTCACCGTCGAGCGGATCGAGGCGTTGGTCTCGACCGTGCTCTTCGTCGCCGACTGGATCGCGGCGATCTTGGCGGCGATGTCGTCGGTGGCGCGGGCGGTCTGGTTGGCCAGGCTCTTCACTTCCTGCGCAACCACCGCGAAGCCGCGGCCGGCATCGCCGGCACGGGCAGCCTCGATCGTTGCGTTCAATGCGAGCAGGTTGGTCTGGCCGGCAATGTCGCGGATCAGGCCGAGGATCGACTCGATCGACTTGGCGTGATCGCTGAGTGCTTCGCTCATGCCGACGGCATCGGTCGCCTGCGACGAAGCGCGGGTGGCGATGCCCGCCGCCGCTTCCACTTCCATGCGGGCGTCCTCGATCGCGCGGATCAGGCCGGCCGCGGTCTGCGCCGCCTCGCGCATCGCAACCGCCGACTGCTCGGCCGCCGCGGCGACTTCCGACGCCTTGCCCAGCATGCCCCGCGCCGAGCCCGAGGCGCCCTGCGCCTGCACCCGGATGCGGTTGGCGAGGCCGGTGGCCCCTTCGATCGATTCGGCGATGCTCGCCTTGAACTGGAGCGACCGGTCGCGCCGCGCCTGGTCGGCATAGGCCGCGTCGCGCGCGCCGAGATGACCGGCCATCAGATCGGCCTCGGCCATCGCCATGCGCTGGACGACGTCGCAGAGCCGGCCGAGCTTCTCGGCATCGCCGGGCAGCGCTTCGCGCAGTGCGCGCATCGTCTCGCTATGCGCGAAGGAGAAGGCGGCGATCACCGCCGGCAGCGGGATGCCCGCGGCATAGGTCTGGGCGGCATAGCTGCACACCATCTCGACCCATTCCTCGCTGAACGGCTTCTCGAACTTGACCGCGCCATAGCGCGCACCGTGGGCGACCTGCGCTTCGTAGAGGGCGGGATCGTCGAAGGTCTTGCGCATCGCCTGGCTGGCCGGCATCGCCTTGAAGTGGTTCCAGAAGCCCTCGGCGATCGCGCGCTGGCGGTGCCCGATCAGCGCGACAATATCGCGGCAGGCGGGCTCCACCGCGCCGTCCCAGTCATATTCGCGGCGGTGATCTTCCACCGTCCGCGTGCCGCCGCTCCAGCGGCCGGGCTCACGCGTTGCAACCATCCTGCCTCTCCCCCTCAGGCCGCGACCTTGGCGATGAAATCGCTGGCGCTACCCTTCAAGCTTCCCAGCTGTCCCTCGAGCGCGGCGAAGCCCTGGCCGACCCGGTCGATCTCGCTCGCCACCGCCTCGGTATCCTCACGGATCGCACCGATGGTGGCGGACATCGAGTCGGCGGCGAGCGCCGTCTCATCGACTGCCGCGGTGATCGCGGTGACGGTCTGCGCCTGGACTTCCATCGCGACGCGGATGCGGTTGGCGCTTTCCTGCACCTCGGTCACCGTCGAGCGGATCGAGGCATTGGTCTCCACCGTGCTCTTCGTCGCCGACTGGATCGCGGCGATCTTGGCGGCGATGTCGTCGGTGGCGCGGGCGGTCTGGTTGGCCAGGCTCTTCACTTCCTGCGCGACCACCGCGAAGCCGCGGCCGGCGTCACCGGCACGGGCAGCCTCGATCGTCGCGTTCAATGCGAGCAGGTTGGTCTGGCCGGCAATGTCGCGGATCAGGCCGAGGATCGACTCGATCGACTTGGCGTGATCGCTTAGTGCTTCGCTCATGCCCACCGCATCGGTCGCCTGGCTGGAGGCACGTGTGGCGATGCCTGCCGCCGCTTCCACTTCCATGCGGGCGTCCTCGATCGCGCGGATCAGGCCAGCCGCGGTCTGCGCCGCCTCGCGCATCGCAACCGCCGACTGCTCGGCCGCTGCAGCGACTTCCGATGCCTTGCCCAGCATGCCGCGCGCCGAAGCCGAGGTGTGGCTGGCCTGGACGCGGAGCTGCTCGCCTTCGCGCGAGGCGCGCTGGACGGTGCCGCCGATCGAGTCGCGGAAATCCTCGGCGAGCCGGTCGCGCGCCGCCTGGGCGCTGTGCTCGCGGTACATGTTGTAGATCTCGACGGTGATGTCGCCTTCGAGCGCCGACAGGCGCATCAGCGTGTCGATCAGCCCGGCGAGTCGCGCATCCTCGGTGCCCATGCGGCGGATCAGAATCTCGAGCGCCGCCCGGTCGCTCGCGCTGATCATCGAGAGGAGCGCCATCGGCGGCACGCCCGAGGCATAGGCCGCGGCGACCGAGCGCTCGATCGATTCGATCCAGGCCCGGCCCTCGGTCTCGAGGAAGCGATTCTTGAGGAAGACCACGCCGACATCGATCATCTTCTGCGTGTCGTCGGGCGCCCAGTTGCGCTCGTCGGCGAAGCAGCGCAGCCATTGCTGCCAGTAAGCCTCGGAGACCGCACGGATCTCCGGCTCGAGCGCTTCCCAGGCGGCGCGGCCCGAGGCGACCAGCGAGCCTTCGAAGTCGAAGATGCGCAGGCGCGCACGCACATCGATGCGGGCGGCCACGGTGCCGGGCTCCGGCAGATCCTGAGGCGAAACGGCGTTGGTCACGACAAAGTCCCCTGTGCGGCCATGGGACGAATGGCCAGTTGCCCTGCCTATGCGGGCGAACTGGTTAAGGCCGGGTTAGTCAACGGCGCCCGACATGCACTGGTTGCGCGTGCCAGCTTGCATCCCGCCACGCTCGGACTAAGGAGACGGGCACCGACCGAGGAAGGACATCATCTTGGCCAATGTGCGCAACACGGCGCGACCCACGTCGCCGCATCTATCGATCTGGAAGTGGGGCCCGTCGATGGCGGTCTCGATCACGCACCGCGTCACCGGCAGCGGCATGGCGACCGTGGGCGCGCTCCTGTTCGTCTGGTGGCTGGTCGCGCTCGCATCGGGCCCGGCGGCGTACGCGCTGTTCCTCGACGTGTTCACGGTGCAGTCCGGCGCGCTGAACGTGGTCGGCTACATCTTCGGCATCGGCCTGACCCTGTCCTTCTTCCAGCACATGAGCTCGGGCATCCGCCACCTGTTCCTCGACCAGGGCGCCAATTTCGAGCTCAAGGCCAACAAGACCACGGCGACGCTGACCTATGTCGCCGCCGTGATCCTCACCGCGGCCTTCTGGGCCTTCATCATCTGGGGGAAGACCAATGGGTAACGGCACCAGCATCGGCCGCGTCCGCGGCCTCGGCCCCGCCAAGGAAGGCACGCACCACTGGTGGCACCAGCGGCTCACCGCCGGCTCCAACCTGGTCCTGATGGTCTGGTTCGTGGTCAGCCTCGCGCTGCTGCCGGCCTATGACTTCGAGACCGTCCGCCACTGGATCGGCCAGACCCAGGTCGCGGTGCCGCTGATCCTGCTCGTCCTCAGCACCTTCTATCACTTCCGCCTCGGCCTGCAGGTGGTGATCGAGGATTATCAGCATGACGAGACGCACATCGTCCTGATGATCCTGCTCAACTTCTTCACGCTGGCGGCCGGCACGACCGCCATCTTCTCGATCCTCAAGATCGCCTTCACGGCGGGAGCCGCGCTCTGATGTCCGCCTACAAGATCATCGACCACACCTATGACGCCGTCGTCGTCGGTGCCGGCGGCTCGGGCCTGCGCGCCACCATGGGCTGCGCCGAGGCCGGGCTGAAGACCGCCTGCATCACCAAGGTGTTCCCCACCCGCTCGCACACCGTCGCCGCCCAGGGCGGCATCGCCGCCAGCCTCGGCAACAACACGCCCGATCACTGGTCGTGGCACATGTTCGATACCGTCAAGGGCTCCGACTGGCTCGGCGACCAGGATGCGATCGAATATATGGTCCGCGAGGCTCCGGCTGCGGTCTATGAGCTCGAGCATGCCGGCGTGCCGTTCAGCCGCAACGACAACGGCACGATCTACCAGCGCCCGTTCGGCGGCCACATGCAGAACATGGGCGAAGGCCCGCCCGTGCAGCGCACCTGCGCCGCGGCGGACCGCACCGGCCACGCCATGCTCCACGCGCTCTACCAGCAGAGCCTGAAGTACGACGCCGACTTCTACGTCGAATATTTCGCACTCGACCTGATCATGGAAGACGGCGCCTGCCGCGGCGTGATCGCTTTGTGCATGGAAGACGGCTCGATCCACCGCTTCCGCAGCCACGCCGTCGTCCTCGCGACGGGCGGCGGCGGCCGCGTCTACCAGTCGGCGACCTCGGCGCACACCTGCACCGGCGACGGCAACGGCATGGCGCTGCGCGCGGGCATCGCGCTGCAGGACATGGAGTTCGTCCAGTTCCACCCGACCGGCATCTACGGCGCCGGCGTCCTCATCACCGAGGGCGCGCGCGGTGAAGGCGGCTATCTCACCAACTCCGAGGGCGAGCGCTTCATGGAGCGCTATGCTCCGTCGGCGAAGGATCTCGCCAGCCGCGACGTCGTCGCGCGCTCGATGGCGATGGAAATCCGCGAGGGCCGCGGCGTCGGCAAGGAGAAGGATCACATCTTCCTTCACCTCAACCATATCGACCCGAAGATCCTGCACGAGCGCCTGCCGGGCATCACCGAGACCGGCAAGATCTTCGCCGGCGTCGACCTGACCCGCCAGCCGCTGCCGGTGGTGCCGACCGTCCACTACAATATGGGTGGCATCCCGACCAATTATCACGGCGAAGTCGTCCGCAATAAGGACGGCGATCCGGACTCGGTCGTCCCCGGCCTGTTCGCGGTCGGCGAAGCGGCCTGCGTGTCGGTCCACGGCGCCAACCGCCTCGGCTCCAACTCGCTGATCGACCTCGTGGTGTTCGGCCGCGCTACCGGCCTGCGCCTCAAGGAGATCGTCAAGCCGGGCACCAAGCACAACGAGCTGCCCAAGGGCTCGGAAGAGTTCGCGCTGAGCCGCCTCGACCATTTCCGCAACGCCAAGGGCGAGAAGCCGACCGCGCAGATCCGCGCCGACATGCAGAAGACGATGCAGCGCCACTGCGCCGTGTTCCGCGACAGCGCGCTGCTGGCGGAAGGCGTCGAGCACATGAAGGAAGTCTATAAGGGCTTCCAGGACGTGGGCATCCAGGACCGCTCGCTGATCTGGAACACCGACCTGGTCGAGACGCTCGAGCTCGACAATCTGATCGGCCAGGCCGTCGTCACCATCGAGTGCGCCGCGAACCGCAAGGAAAGCCGCGGCGCGCACATGCACGAGGACTTCCCCGAGCGCGACGACAAGAACTGGATGAAGCACACCGTAGCCACCTTCGAAGGCTGGGGCGGCAAGGGCGGCGCCACGAGCATCGATTACCGCCCGGTCCACGACTACACGCTCACCGACGAGATCGAGTACATCAAGCCGAAGAAGCGGGTGTATTGATCCTTCGATAGCAGGTTCCGGAAAGGGCTCGTTCGCCACGCGCGAGCGGGCCCTTTTCTTTGGCGCCTACCGATCTCCAGCCCCTGTTCCCCGGCGAAAGCCGGGGCCTAGAGTCATAGGCGAGACGGCAGAGAAACCCTGGGCCCCGGCTTTCGCCGGGGAACGGTCACGTCAGCGGCAACGCTTGAACATCGGCGCCCTTAAGCCGCCTTCTCGAACCGCTCGACCTTGATCGCATCTGCCTGCGCCCGCGCATGCGCCAGTTCATGCGCGCTCTGCATGCGGAGCAGCGTATCGGCCTTCACCCCGAACGCCTTTTCGAAGCGGATCGCCATTTCGGCGGACAGGCCAGCCCGGCCGTTGAGCAGCGCGCTCATCGCCTGGCGGGTGACGCCGAGATGCGCCGCCACCTCGGTGACTCCCAGGCCATTGGCCTCGACGATCTCGTGGCGCAGCCATTCGCCGGGATGAACCGCAAAGGCAGGTGCGACGGTGATGGCCATCAGTGGTAATCCTCCAGGTCCATGTCGGCGATCATGCCTTCTTCCGTGATCCGGAAGGTCATGCGCCAGTTCTTCGTCACGGTCAGCGACCAGATGCCTGCCCGGTCGCCGGTAAGCAGATGCGCACCCCAGTTCGGTGGGATATAGAGTTCCTCGGCACTCTCGATCGCGGCAAGATAGGCGATCATCCGTAAAAGCCGCTCGGCGACATTCGCGTTCAGCCCCTTCGGCTTGCCGGTCTCGACGAAGCTTCGGAGTGCCTTGTGCCGAATGGACTCGATCTGCACGCACCGAAGATATGGGTAGCAACGTAAAGCGTCAAGCGTCACTTGACAAACAGGTGCGCTTGACACCCTCGCCCTAACCACGCGAGTGCTTGGGCCAGGGGGCACTGCATGAGCGCGTTCGAATTCATCTTCAGCTTCTTCGGCCTGCTGCTCGGCCTGGCGCTCGCCGACGGGCTTGGCGGGCTCAGCCGTGCGCTCAAGGCCAGCCACAAGGTGCGGATCGGCTGGGCAACGATCCTGCTCGCGGTCTTCGTCTCCTGCGATGTCGTCTCCTTCTGGATGTATGGCTGGGGCTTGCGCGACGCATTGCAGCTCAACTGGCCGGTGCTGTTCTGCGGTTTCCTCGTCACCGCCACCTATTATGTCGCCGCCTCGCTGATCTTCCCCGACGATCCCGAGGAGTGGGGCGATCTCGATCGCTATTTCGACAAATATCATCGCAAGGTTCTGGGCGGCATCATGCTCTGCAATGTCGCGCTGATGGCGACGATCATCGGGCTAGCCGGCACCAAGGGCATGTTCACCTTCCGGTTCTTCGTCCTCAGCTGGTCCTTCTTCCCCGTCTCGCTGATCGCAATCATCGCGAAGGACCGGCGGATCGTGATCGGCTGCTTGATCTGGCTGATCCTGCTCTATCCGCTCACCGCCATCTGGCATTGAGGCCCGGCACTCCCCAGATGGCTTGACACCGCTCCCGCGCCCGCGAGAGTGAGGTGTTAACTATTCCGGGGGTTCTGGCCTGCCCATGCGTATCGCGTTCGCCATGCTTGCGGCGGTTGCCGCGCTCGCCACCACGCCGGCCGCCGCCCAGTATAGGGCGCCGGAACACAAGGCGGGCTGGCCGGGGATGGTCTCGGGAACCGATGGCATCGAGGGGCTCGATCCCGGCCCCGAGTTGCAGCGCGGGCGCTCGGCCAGGGCGATGCTCGCCGACAGCCGCAAGCTGGGCGTCGCACTCAACGCGCTCCAACCGCAGCGCAAGACGCTGGTCGACGCCTATGTGATCTCGGTCGCGCTCGACAGCGATCCGGTGTTCGGGCGGGAGGCACGCGAGGCGGGCAAGGTGCTGGCGCGCCGCTTCGATGCTGCCGGCCGCACAATGGTCCTCGCGGGCAGCGCCGGCACCCTGCCGAGCGAGCTGCCGGGTGGCAGCCTGACCAGCCTGACCCTCGCCCTCGCCCGCGTCGCCGAGGTGATGGACAAGGAGCAGGACGTCCTCGTCCTCTACACCACCAGCCATGGCGCCCAGGTGGGCATCGCCTATCATGACGGCGACGAGGGTTTCGGCATATTGAGTCCGAAGCGCCTCGAGACGCTGCTCGACGAACTGGGCATCAAGAACCGCGTGCTGATCCTGTCGGCCTGCTATTCGGGCATCTTCGTCGGCCCGCTCTCCAGCCCCGACACCGCGCTGTTCACCGCCGCCTCTTCCGACCGCACTTCGTTCGGATGCCAGGCGGACAATGACTGGACCTTTTTCGGCGACGCGATGATCAACCATGCGTTGCGCAAGAGCCAGCCGCTGGAGAAGGCGTCGGACGAGGCGCGGATGATGATCGGCGACTGGGAAAGCGCCGCACGCGTGCCGCCGTCCAACCCGCAGGTGAGCATCGGCGACCATGTCGCGACCTGGCTCACCCAGCTCGAGGCACGCATGCCGAAGACCGATACGCCACCGGTCGGCCGCCCGGCGACCGATGCGCTGAAGCGCGGGGGATAGATGGCCGAGCAGGAAACCCTGCTGGAGCGGCTGATCCCCGGCGATCTGGAGCACCAGATCCCCGCGGCGATCCAGAGGGCGCTTCCCGGCGGCTTCCGCAACCGGCTGCTCCAGGTCGGGCTCGGCCTGCTCATCACCCTTGGTTTCGCGTTTTTGGTCCGCCGCTGGATCGAGCAGCGCGAGGCACAGCGCCGGGCGCTGGCGCCCCGGCCCGCCGCCCCCGCCCTTCCCGCGGCGCCGGAACCCGACGCGCCCGTGGCGGTTACCGCGCCTGTGACCGACGCTCCCCCTCCCGAGCCGCTGCCGGACGACGGCAGCCAGGCGACCCGTTATCCGCTGCTCGCCCGGCCGCATGTCGCGCTTTCCGGGCCGGTCGATCAGGCGATGTACGCCAGCTTCCGCGAGCAGCTTTCCGCCGCACCGCGCGAGGGCACGCTGGTCGTCTCGCTCTCCACGCTAGGCGGCGATCCGGAAGTCGCGCGGCTGATGGGCGACGAGATCCGGCTGCTGCGCGACTATTCGGGGCGCGAGGTCCTGTTCCTCGGCAAGGTCGCGGTCTATTCGGCCGGCGCCACCTTCATGGCCGCCTTCCCCGCCGACAAGCGCTTCCTGACCCGCGGCACGCGGCTGATGATCCATGAGCGCCAGATCCAGTCGACGCTCGCGCTGTCCGGCCCGCTTCGCACGCAGGTCGCCAGCCTCAAGGCCAAGCTGCACGAGATCGAGGAATCGGTGCGGATCGAGGAAGAGGGCTTCCGCGACATCATCGCGGGTTCGACCGTGAGCTTCGAGCAGGTCAGCGAGCGCGCGCCGGCCAACTGGTATATCGAGGCGGAAGAGGCGCGTTCGCTGGGGCTGGTGCTCGACATCATCTGAGAGGTTGAGCCACGCGGCGCGATTGGCTATCGCGCGCCCAAGCATAAGGAACCCCTCGATGGCCGAATTCCGCCTTCCCAAGAACAGCCGCATCTCCTCCAAGGGCAAGGAGCACAAGGCGGCCCCGGGCGCGAAGAACGTCAAGAAGTTCAAGATCTATCGCTACGATCCGGATTCGGGCGAGAATCCGCGCTACGACACTTTCGAGATCGACCTCGACGAATGCGGCCCGATGGTCCTCGACGCGCTGATCAAGATCAAGTCGGAGCAGGACAGCTCGCTGACCTTCCGCCGCTCGTGCCGCGAAGGCATTTGCGGCTCGTGCTCGATGAACATGGACGGGCGCAACGGCCTCGCCTGCACCACCGCGATCGAGGACATCAAGGGCGACATCCGCATCACGCCGCTGCCGCACATGGACGTGATCAAGGACCTGGTTCCCGACTTCACGCACTTCTATGCGCAGTACGCCTCGATCAAGCCGTGGCTGCAGACCGTGTCGACCACGCCTTCGGGCAAGGAGCGGCTCCAGTCGCCCGAACAGCGCGAGAAGCTCGACGGCCTGTACGAGTGCATCCTGTGCGCCTGCTGCTCGACCTCGTGCCCGAGCTACTGGTGGAACAGCGACAAGTTCCTCGGCCCCGCGATCCTGCTCCAGGCCTATCGCTGGCTGGCCGACTCGCGCGACGAGATGACCGGCGAGCGCCTCGACAATCTCGAGGATCCGTTCCGCCTCTATCGCTGCCACACGATCATGAACTGCTCGAACGTCTGTCCGAAGGGCCTGAACCCCGGCAAGGCGATCGCCGAGATCAAGAAGATGGAAGCCGAGCGCACGATCTGATCCTGTGAACCAACCCGGCCCAGAGCATTTCTTCTACGAAGATGATCCGGACCTGCCAGGCTGGAAGCGCTGGCAGATCCTGGACCAGGGGCGGTTCAACAGCTTCATCGGCGCGCTCTCGGTAAAGGCGGTGGACGCGCGGACCGCGCTGGTCCGCCACCGCTTCGAGCGCCAGCATTCGAACCTGCGCGACCATATTCATGGCGGCGCGCTGGCCGGGTTCATCGACATGGCCTTGTTCGCCGGCGCACGCGGCCTCGGCGTGCTTGCCGGCCCAGCCTCGACCGTCGACATGTCGATCCAGTTCATCGCCGGCGGCGCGATCGGCACCGATACCGAAGCCGAAGTCGAGCTGCTCCGCGAGACCGGCCGCATGCTGTTCCTGCGCGGCGTCGTCCGCCAGGGTAACATGACCGTTGCGAGCTTCCTCGGCACCATCCGCAAGAGTTCTCCCCCGCCCAAGTCATGACCAGCGTCCTCGAAAAATACCGCGCCCTCGTCTCCGCCGGCGAACTGCGCCCCGATCCGGAGCAGGCCGCCGCCGCCGAGCGGCTGAACAGCCTTGCCGGTGAGCTGGAGGCGGTGCCGAAAAAGGGCAGCATCCTGTGGCGCGCGCTCGGCCGGCTGCCCGAGCCGCCGCGCGGGCTTTACATCTGGGGCAGCGTCGGCCGCGGCAAGTCGATGCTGATGGACCTGTTCTACGAGACGGTGAACATCCGGCGGAAGCGCCGCGTCCATTTCCACGAATTCATGCTCGAGGTGCATGAGCGCCTGAACGAGGAGCGCAAGAAGGACACGCGCGATCCCGTCGTCGCAGTCGCCGATGCGATGGCCGAGGATGTCCGCCTGCTCGCCTTCGACGAGATGGTGGTCAACAACCCCGCCGACGCGATGATCCTCTCGCGGCTGTTCACCGAGATGATGGGCCACGGCCTCACCATGGTCGCCACCTCGAACCGGCCGCCGCGCGACCTGTACAAGGACGGGCTCAACCGCGAGCTGTTCATCCCGTTCATCGAGCTGATCGAGCAGAAGATGGACGTGCTGACGCTGAACGGGCCGACCGACTATCGGCTCGATCGCCTGGGCCGGATGGACACCTGGCTGGTGCCCAACGGCCCCGAGGCGACCAGGCAACTCTCCGCCGCCTTTTTCCGCCTGACCGACTATCCGGTCGAGGACGCCGCGCATGTGCCGACCTGCGAGCTGCCGGTGCAGGGCGGGCGCGAGCTGCATGTGCCCAAATGCCTGAAGGGCGTCGCGGTCTTCTCGTTCAAGCGGCTGTGCGGCGAGGCGCGCGGCGCCGCCGACTATCTCGCCATCGCCCGGCGCTTCCACACCGTGATCCTGGTCGGCATCCCCAAGCTGGGGCCGGAGAACCGCAACGAGGCGGCGCGCTTCGTCACGCTGATCGACGCGCTGTACGAGCACAAGGTCAAGCTGCTCGCCGCCGCCGATGCCGAGCCGCAGGACCTGTACGAGAAGGGCGATGGCCGCTTCGAGTTCGACCGCACCGTCAGCCGCCTGATGGAGATGCGCTCGGACAGCTACCTCGCCGAGGGGCATGGCGAGCAATAAGCAACCGATCCCGATTTACCCGGCTTATTGGTCTGGCAGAATGGCCTGACAAGCGATAGGCTCCCCGCAAAAGCAAGAGACGGGGAGAGTATATGCGTTGGATCGGGCTCGCGCTTGCGGTGCTGCTGACACCCATTGCCGCATCGGCGCAGACGCTGGTCGCCGCCGATCTGCGCGAGAATCAGAGCCTCGACGGCGCCTGGCACTGGTCGGTCGACCCCTATCGCGACGGCGTCGCCGGCTTCCATGGCGGGCCGCCGAGCGAGAGCACTGCGCGCTACCAGGACAAGATCCAGGCCGATGAGGCCGAAAAGCGCCCGACCGCCTTGTTCGAGTTCGACATGCAGCGCTCGGCGATCACCCACCTCCCCGGCAGCTGGATCGGCCACGCCCCCGAGATGCGCTATTATCAGGGCCTCGTCTGGTACCAACGGACCTTCGACTACAAGCCGGCCGGCCCCGGCAAGCGCGTCTATCTGCGCTTCGGCAGCGCCGACTATGCCGCCAGCGTGTTTCTCAACGGCAAGCCGGTCGGCAAGCATGTCGGCGCCTTCACCCCCTTCGCCTTTGACGTGACCGACCGGCTGCGCCCGGGCAGCAACCAGATCACCGTCGGCGTCGATTCCGCCCGTACCGACAGCGACGTGCCGCCGCCGGTCACCGATTGGGAGACCTATGGCGGCATCACCCGCTCGGTCCGCCTGGTCACCGTGCCCGAGACCTTTGTCGACGACGCCTTTGTGCGGCTCGACAAGGACGGGCGCATCGCTGTTTCCGCGCATCTGCTCGGCCCGCAAGCGGCCAATGCGCCGATCCGGCTCGCCATCCCTGCGCTCGCCGCCACGCTTGAGGGGCGCACCGATGGCGAGGGGAACTGGTCCGCCAGCCTGGCCGCGCCGCGCGGTCTCGAGCGCTGGTCGCCCGAGAGCCCGACGCTCTACGACGTCCAGATCAGCACCGGCGATGACCGCTTCGCCGACCGGATCGGTTTCCGCACGATCGAAGTGCAGGGCGACAAGATCCTGCTCAACGGCAAGTCGATCTTCCTGCGCGGCATCTCGATGCACGAGGAGGAGCTGGGCAAGGATCCCGTCCGCGCGATGAGTCCCGCTGCCGCCCGCGCGCTGTTCGACGAGATCAAGCACGGGCTGCACGGCAATTTCGTCCGCCTCGCCCATTATCCGCATGACGAAGGCACCACCCGGCTCGCCGACGAGATGGGGCTGCTCGTGTGGAGCGAAGTGCCGGTCTATTGGCGCGTGGCCTGGGACAATGCCGAGACGCTCACCACGGCGCGCCGGATGATCGCCGAGAATATCCGCCGCGACCGCAACCGGGCCGCGATCGTGCTGTGGAGCGTCGCCAACGAGACGCCGGTGTCGAATGCCCGAAACACCTTTCTCCGCACGCTGATCGGCGATGTCCGCACGCTGGATGACAGCCGGCTGGTCACCGCCGCGCTGCTCAGTGCGCGCAAGGGCAAGGAGATGCGGATCGACGATCCGCTGGTCGGCGACCTCGATGTGATGGCGATCAACACGTACAATGGCTGGTATTCGGACGACCCGCTCGCCGACCTGCCCTCGATCCGCTGGAACAGCCCGGTGACCAAGCCGCTGATCTTCTCCGAGTTCGGCGCCGATGCGCTCTATGGCTATCACGACGGCGCCGCCGCCCCGCACAAGTTCAGCGAGGAATATCAGGCCGAATATTATCGCCGTACACTGGAGATGGCGGCCAAGGTGCCGTATCTGCGCGGCCTCAGCCCCTGGATCCTCAAGGACTTCCGCTCGCCGCGCCGCCAGCATCCGGTCTACCAGCAGGGCTGGAACCGCAAGGGGCTGATCTCCGAGACGGGGCAGCGCAAGCAGGCATTCGGCGTGCTGGCCGAGGACTATGCCGCGCGGGAAAAGGCGGAGCGCTAGGCCGCCAGCGCCGCCGCGAACTCGCTCCCCTTGCGCGTCAGCGCATAGAGCGGCAGCGGCGGGTAACGGTCCTCGAGACGGCGGCGGACCAGCTCCTGGTCGATCACGGCCTTGAGCGTGGTCGACAGTGCCCGCGGCGTGACCGGGGCGAGGCGCGCCTGCAGCTCGCCGAAGCGGGTCCAGTCGGGCCCGAGCCCGGCGACCAGCGGCAGCGACCAGCGCGGCAGCTCGCCCGCGCCCAGCTTCAGCCGTACGCGCGCCTCCTCGATCCGCGCGCAGAGCGCCGCAACCGGGCGACCGGCCTCACTCAGCACATATTCGGGGCGGAGCGGGTGGCCATGGCCGGGGTTGGGCAGCACCCAGCGGCATTCCTTCAGCCAGGCCAGGCAGCGCGCCAGACTATTGTGCGACAGGTCGAAGGCGCGCGCCATCACCGCGAAACGCGAGCCCTGCTCGCGGTGGAGCAGCGCCAGCACCGGGATCACCCAGCGACTGGACTCCAATGTGCGCAAAAGTTGCGCGGTCGGGGGCATTGACTCGTTCATCAAATTCATATCGACTATACAAACGGAACCATAGAGTCGGAGACCCAGGATGGCAACTACCCTCGAAGCACCCGCCCGCGCCGCGCTCGGCTATGATGGCGGGCTGACCTGCGCGATCAACGTCACCGATCTCGATGCCGGCATCGCCTGGTATCGCGACGTGCTGGGCATGAATCTGCTCTACCGCGTCGACGAGATCGCCTGGTGCGAGCTGGAGAGCCCGGTAGGGCGGGTGAATGTCGGCCTCGCCCAGCGCGAGAGCGTCGCCCAGGGCGGCGGCGCGACGCTGACTTTCGGCGTGACCGACATCGAGGCGGCACAGAAGGTGCTCGATAGCGCCGGGGTGCGGCAGGACGGGCCGATCCAGGACATCCCCGGCATGGTCCGGCTGCTTACCTTCTACGACCCCGACGGCAACGCACTGATGCTCTATCAGGATCTGATGCAGGCAGGTTGAACCCGGCAGGCGCAACGGGATAGCAGGCAGCGCCGCGCCTCCCTTGCGAAACGCGGCGCAACCCTTTATTGCAGTTGCGAATTAGTTGCAAAGATAATCACAGCCCCTGCTTTTTCATGGGTTGCGACTCTCCTATTATGGGCCTAAGCCGCCACCGCTTTCACCGGCGCGCCGGTACGTGCGTGCTGGTGTCCGGTTGAACCAGACCCATAGGGAGTTTCCATGGCCCGCAAGAAGATCGCGCTGATCGGCGCCGGCAACATCGGCGGTACGCTCGCGCACCTCGCCGCACTCAAGGGCCTGGGCGACATCGTCCTGTTCGACGTGGTCGAAGGCGTGCCCCAGGGCAAGGCGCTCGACCTGAGCCAGTGCGGCCCGGTCGAAGGCTTCGACGCCAAGATCACCGGCTCGAACGACTATGCGGACATTGCGGGCGCGGATGTCATCATCGTGACCGCCGGCGTCGCCCGCAAGCCGGGCATGAGCCGCGACGACCTGCTCGGCATCAACCTCAAGGTCATGAAGGCCGTCGGCGAGGGCATCGCCGCGCATGCTCCGGACGCTTTCGTGATCTGCATCACCAACCCGCTCGACGCGATGGTCTGGGCGCTGCGTGAATTCTCGGGCCTGCCGCACACCAAGGTGGTCGGCATGGCCGGCGTGCTCGACTCGGCCCGCTTCAGCCACTTCCTCGCCGAGGAGTTCGCCGTCTCGGTCAAGGACGTGAACAGCTTCGTGCTCGGCGGCCACGGCGACACCATGGTTCCGGTCCTCGAATATTCGACCGTCTCGGGCATCCCGGTCAGCGACCTGATCGCGATGGGCTTCTCGACCAAGGAGCGCATCGACGCGATCGTGGCGCGCACCCGTTCGGGCGGCGGCGAGATCGTCGGCCTGCTCAAGACCGGCTCGGCCTTCTACGCGCCCGCCACCTCGGCGATCGCGATGGCGGAGAGCTATCTCTACGACAAGAAGCGCGTCCTGCCGGCCGCTGCGCACCTGACCGGCCAGTATGGCGTCGACGACCTGTACGTCGGCGTGCCGATCATCATCGGCAAGGACGGCGTCGAGAAGATCATCGAGATCAGCCTGACCGACGAAGCCAAGGCCAATCTGACGGTCTCGGTCGACGCGGTGAAGGAACTGCTGGTCGCCTGCAAGGCGATCGACGGCTCGCTGGCGTGATCCAAGCCGCCATCGCCGCCGTGCTGGCGGGAGCGTCACCGCTCCCGTTCGACGGCGCGACCGCGATGGCGGATGATTTTGCGCGCCTGTGCCTCAGCCAGCCCAACGCCTTTCCCGGTACGGTCGCGCTGGCCCATGCAGCCGGGTGGTCAAATGATCGGATCAGCGGCGTGCTCACCGATCTTCCCGCGCTGCGCGATACCCTGCTTTTCTCGCCGGCCGGGCCAGATCTGATCCTGACCATCGGCTTCAAGACCGCCTATAGTGCCTCTCCGCATACGGCCTGCGCCATATCATATAGTGGCGCGGCGTTCGCGGAGACGGTCGATGCCATGACCGTCCGGATGGCCCGCGCGCCCAGCAAGCGCGAGGACACCATCGCCGTCTGGATGCCTGAAGCGCGCAGTGGGCGCCTGGTGGCGGTCAGCAAATCGATTGGTGGAATCCGGAACGCTATGGGTATCATCGCGATCGATCTGCTGGAGGAGAAGGCAGTCCCATGATGCTTCGCGCTTCCGCATTTACACTGTGCCTTGCCCTGCTTCCGTCGGTTGCCCAGGCCCAGGAAGCCACGCCCACCGCCCCGGCGGAGCCGGTGCCGCTGTTCCAGGCGGCCTGCATCAGCGGCGCAGTGCGGCTCACCAAGAGCATCGCAGAGGCGACGCCTTTCGCCGCGCTGCCTGCCGCCGCCCAGCGTGCGCTCGGCGCCAGCACCGTGGCGACGCGCGGCGAGGCCGAGAAGCTTCCCGCGCCGACGGCCGCGCAGGCGCCCAACATCATCTACCGGATCGCCGGCGGCCAGCTCTACCTGGTGCCGCCCACCGCACAGCCCAGCCACACCCCGATCGGGGACAGCTGCATCGTGCTGTGGCACGCGCTGTCCGACGAGGATTATTTCGCCGCACGCAGGCTCGTCCTTCCGAACGAGGAGACCGTGCCGCTCACCGCCCGCCCGACCGCCAGCGCGGTCGGCGCGTCGGTCGCCACTTCCGCTGGAGACAGTGTCCGCATGACCGCCGCCGCCTATGGCGGCTGGGTCGTGCTGCGCTCCTCCTCCCTTACCGAATCCAAAGCGCCTGGAGCCCAGTGAACGCATGAGCATCCTGATCAACAAGAACACCAAGGTCATCACCCAGGGGATGACCGGTGAGACCGGCACCTTCCACACCCAGCAGGCGCTCGCCTATGGGACGCAGATGGTCGGCGGCGTGACCCCCGGCAAGGGCGGCACCGAGCATATCGGCCTGCCCGTGTTCGACACCGTCGCCGAAGCCGTCACCAAGACCGGCGCCGACGCCTCGGTCATCTATGTGCCGCCGCCCTTCGCCGCCGACTCGATCCTCGAGGCGATCGACGCCGAGGTTCCGCTGATCGTCTGCATCACCGAGGGCATTCCGGTGCTCGACATGGTCAAGGTGAAGCGCGCCCTTTCGGGTTCGAAGTCGCGCCTGATCGGCCCGAACTGCCCCGGTCTGCTGACCCCGGGCGAGTGCAAGATCGGCATCATGCCGGGCTCGATCTTCTCGAAGGGCTCGGTGGGCGTCGTCTCGCGCTCGGGCACCCTCACCTATGAGGCAGTGTTCCAGACCACCAATGCCGGCCTCGGCCAGACCACCGCGGTGGGCATCGGCGGCGACCCCGTCAACGGCACCAACTTCATCGACGTGCTCGAGCTGTTCCTCGCGGACGACGCGACCCAGTCGATGATCATGATCGGCGAGATCGGCGGCTCGGCCGAAGAGGAAGCCGCGCAGTTCCTGATCGACGAGGCCAAGCGTGGCCGCAAGAAGCCGATGGCCGGCTTCATCGCGGGCCGCACGGCGCCTCCGGGCCGCCGCATGGGCCATGCCGGCGCGATCGTCTCGGGCGGCCAGGGCGGCGCCGAAGAGAAGATCGCCAAGATGGAAGAGGCGGGCATCCGCGTCGCCGCCAGCCCGTCGGAGCTGGGCTCCACGCTGGTCGAAGTGCTCAAGGGCTGAAACTCAAGGTGCGCGCTCCTATCTCCTTCGGGAAATGGGAGCGCTAACACGGACTGGAATTGACGATGGGCTATGAGGGCCTGGATTTCGAGCAAGTTGCCGGTGGGGTGAGCCCCGCCTTCGTTGAAACGCTGTACCGCCGCTACAAGGCGGATCCCACCGGCATCGAGCCGCAGTGGCAGCAGTTCTTCGAAGGCCTCGAAACCACCGCCTCCGGCCCCAGCTGGGCGAACCCGCGCTGGCCGCTCGCCGATACCGATGCCCTCACCGCCGGGCTCGATCCCACCCAGATGGAGCCGGCGCCCAAGCCGGCCAAGGGAGGTGCCGCGCCTGCGGCCAAGCCCGCCGGCCCAGCCGCCTCGGAAGCCGATATCGCCCGCGCCGCCGGCGATTCGATCCGCGCGATGCTGCTGATCCGCACCTACCGAGTCCGCGGCCACCTCGCCGCCACGCTCGATCCGCTCGGCCTCGCCCGTCAGGACCTGCCGGCGGACATGACGCCGGAATATCACGGCTTCACCGCCGCCGACCTCGACCGCCCGGTCTATCTCGGCGGCGCGCTCGGCCTGGAGAAGGCCACGGTGCGCGAGATCGTCGACATCCTGCGCGCCAATTACTGCGGCAATGTCGGCCTCGAATACATGCACATCTCCGACGTGGAGGAGCGCCGCTTCCTCCAGGAGCGCATGGAAGGCAAGGACAAGGCCATCCAGTTCACCGTGGACGGCAAGAAGGCCATCCTCTCCAAGGTCATCGAGGCCGAGGAGTGGGAGAAGTTCTGCGGCAAGAAATATGTCGGCACCAAGCGCTTCGGCCTAGACGGCGGCGAAGCGATGATCCCGGCAATGGAAGCCATCATCAAGTACGGCGGCCAGCTCGGCGTGCGCGAGATCGTCTACGGCATGGCGCACCGCGGCCGGCTGAACATGCTGACCAACGTGATGTCGAAGCCGTACCGCGCGATCTTCCACGAATTCTCGGGCGGCTCGTCCAATCCCGACGACGTCGGCGGCTCGGGCGACGTGAAGTATCACCTCGGCACCAGCACCGACCGCGAGTTCGACGGGATCAGCGTCCACATGTCGCTGGTCGCCAACCCCTCGCACCTCGAAGCGGCCGATCCGGTCGTGCTCGGCAAGACCCGCGCGATCCAGACGATCGCCAACGACCTGGAGCAGCACACCGGCTCGCTGCCCGTGCTGCTGCACGGCGACGCCGCGTTCGCCGGCCAGGGCATCGTCTGGGAGTGCCTCGGCTTCTCGGGCATCCGCGGCTACAACACCGGCGGCTGCCTCCACTTCATCATCAACAACCAGATCGGCTTCACGACGAGCCCGCAGTTCGCGCGCTCCTCGCCCTATCCGTCGGACGTCGCCAAAGGCGTCCAGGCGCCGATCTTCCACGTCAATGGCGACGATCCCGAGGCGGTCACCTTCGCCTGCAAGATGGCGGTCGAGTTCCGCCAGACCTTCAAGCGCGACGTCGTGATCGACATGTGGTGCTATCGCCGCTTCGGCCATAACGAAGGCGACGAGCCCTCGTTCACCCAGCCGCTGATGTACAAGGCGATCCGCCAGCATCCGTCGGTCAGCGTCGTCTATGCCAAGAAGCTGATCGCCGAGGGCACAATCGACCAGGGTTTCGTCGACGAGAAGACGAAGCAGTTCAACCTGCTGCTCGAAGGCGAGTTCGAGGCCGGCAAGTCGTACCTGCCCAACAAGGCGGACTGGTTCGGCGGCCGCTGGTCGGGCCTGTCGGCCCCGGCCGATGCCGAGAATGCCCGCCGCAGCGTCGATACCGGCATCGAGAAGAAGCTGTTCGACAGCCTGGGCCGCACGCTGACCGAAGTTCCGGAAGGGCTGGAGATCCACAAGACGCTGGGCCGCGTGCTCGATGCCAAGCGCGCGATGTTCACCAGCGGCGAGAATTTCGACTGGGCGACCGGCGAGGCGCTGGCCTTCGGCGCGCTGCTGTCGGAAGGCTATGGCGTCCGTCTGTCCGGCCAGGACGTCGGCCGCGGCACCTTCTCGCAGCGCCACGCCGTCTGGGTCGATCAGAAGGACGAGCATCGCTACATCCCGCTCCAGACGATCCCGCACGGTTCGTTCGAAGTGCTGGATTCGCCGCTCTCGGAGTACGGCGTGCTCGGCTTCGAGTATGGCTATGCGCTCGCCGATCCGAAGACGCTGGTGCTGTGGGAAGCGCAGTTCGGCGACTTCGCCAATGGCGCGCAGATCATGATCGACCAGTTCATCGCCGCCGGCGAGGCCAAGTGGCTGCGCGCCAACGGCCTGGTGATGCTGCTGCCGCACGGCTATGAGGGCCAGGGCCCCGAGCACAGCTCGGCGCGTCCGGAGCGCTATCTCCAGCTCTGCGCGGAAGACAACATGCAGGTCGTCAACATCACGACGCCGGCGAACTACTTCCACCTGCTGCGCCGCCAGATGCACCGCACCTTCCGCAAGCCGCTGGTGCAGATGACGCCCAAGTCGCTGCTCCGCCACAAGATGGCGGTGTCGAAGGCCGAGGACTTCCTGGGCGACAGCCACTTCCGCCGCATCCTCAGCGATCCGTCGGCGCCGGCGGACCAGGACGTCAAGCGGCTGGTGCTGTGCACCGGCAAGGTCGCCTATGACCTGATCGAGGCGCGCGACGCGGCCGGCGACAAGAACACCGCGATCGTCCGCATAGAGCAGCTCTATCCCTTCCCCGGCGAGGCACTGGCCGCACGCATCGCGCGCATGAGCAACCTCGAGGAAGTGATCTGGGCCCAGGAAGAGCCGAAGAACAACGGCTACTGGACCTTTGTCGAGCCGTTCATCGAGGCGAGCCTGAAGGAAGCCGGCTCGAAGGTCGAGCGTCCGCGCTATGCCGGCCGCGCGCCGGCCGCTGCGGTCGCCACCGGCCTGATGAAGCGCCACCAGGCCGAGCAGGGCGCGCTGATCGCCGACGCGCTCGGTCACAATGTCCGCGAAGAAATTCGCCGGACCCGCAACAACTGAGATCCCCAGGGAACGAGGAAAGACAATGGCAGACGTTAAAGTCCCGGTGCTGGGTGAATCGATCACCGAAGCCACGCTTGGTGAATGGCTGAAGAACCCGGGTGATCCCGTGCAGCTCGACGAGCCGATCGCCAGCCTCGAGACCGACAAGGTCTCGGTCGAGGTCGGCAGCCCGGTCGCGGGCGTGATGGGCGACCAGCTCGTCAAGGTCGGCGACACGGTCGAGGTCGGCGCGGTGATCGCGGTGGTGACCGAGGGTGGCGCCGCCGCCGCTGCGCCGAGCCCGGCTCCGGCCGCTGCTCCGGCCCCGGCCCCCGCTGCCGCTCCGGCGCCTGCCGCTGCGCCCACGGGTGAAGCCGCCGCGCTCTCGCCGTCGGTCCGCCGCGCGGTGCTCGAGACCGGTGTCGACCCGTCGACCGTGCAGGGCACCGGCAAGGACGGCCGCCTGACCAAGGACGATGTGCTGACCGCCGCGCAGAACAAGCCGGCTCCGGCCGCTACCCCGGCGCCTGCCGCTGCCCCCGCCGCCTCGTCGGCCGGCGGCCGCAAGGAAGAGCGCGTCAAGATGACGCGCCTGCGCCAGACCGTCGCAAAGCGCCTCAAGGAAGCGCAGAACACCGCCGCGATGCTCACCACGTTCAACGACGTGGACATGACCGCGGTGATCGAGGCGCGCGCCAAGTACAAGGACCTGTTCGAGAAGAAGCACGGCGTCCGCCTCGGCTTCATGGGCTTCTTCGTGAAGGCCGCCTGCATGGCGCTCAAGGACATCCCCGGCGTCAACGGCTCGATCGAAGGCGATGAGATCGTCTATCACGACTATTGCGACATCTCGGTCGCCGTCTCGGCCCCCAACGGCCTGGTCGTCCCCGTGATCCGCGACGCCGAGACCCTGTCGGTCGCCGGCATCGAGCGGACCATCGGCGACTTCGGCAAGCGCGCCAAGGACGGCACGCTCAAGATGGAAGAAATGAAGGGCGGCACCTTCACCATCTCGAACGGCGGCGTGTTCGGCTCGCTGATGTCGACCCCGATCATCAACCCGCCGCAGTCGGCCGTGCTCGGCCTGCACCGCATCGAGGACCGCCCGGTGGTCCGCGACGGCCAGATCGTCATCCGCCCGATGATGTACCTCGCGCTGTCGTACGATCACCGCCTGGTCGACGGCCGCGAGGCGGTCACCTTCCTCGTCGCGCTCAAGAACGCGATCGAGGATCCGACTCGTCTTCTCATTGATCTGTAATCCTTGTGCTCCTGCGAAAGCAGGAGCCCAGGGTAACGAAGGACATCGCTTGCAGCCCTAGGCTCCTGCGTTCGCAGGAGTGCAGAATTGGAGAAGCGCGACGAAATCCGGATGCGTCTACATCATGGCGAGCGGGCGCAACGGCACGACCTATACCGGCGTGACCAGCGACTTGCCCGGCCGGGTGCATCTTCATCGCAACGGACTCGTTGATGGCTTCACCAAACAGCACGGCTGCAAGCACCTCGTCTGGTACGAGGCATATGAGGATCTGGACGCAGCCCGCCTTCGCGAGCTGCAGATGAAAAAGTGGAAGCGGGCTTGGAAGATCGAACTGATCGAACGATCTAACCCGCAGTGGAAGGATTTGTGGGAAGAGATCGCCCGCCCCCTCTAGTGCTCCCGCGCAAGCAGGAGCCCAGAGTCACAGGCGTAGCGCTCTCCAACCCTGGGCTCCTGCTTCCGCAGGAGCACAATTGGAGCGACTAGAATGGCCGACTATGATTTCGACGTCCTGGTGATCGGTTCGGGCCCCGGCGGCTATGTCGCGGCGATCCGCGCGGCGCAGCTGGGCCTCAAGACCGCGTGCGCGGAGAGCCGCGAGACGCTGGGCGGCACCTGCCTCAATGTCGGCTGCATCCCCTCAAAGGCGCTGCTCCATGCCTCCGAGTTGTTCGAGGAAGCCACCAGCGGCAAGCTCGCCAAGCTCGGCATCAAGACCCCGACGGTCGAGCTCGACCTGGAAGCGATGCACGCCCAGCGCATCGATGCGGTCAAGGGCCTGACCGGCGGCATCGAGTTCCTGTTCAAGAAGAACAAGGTCGAGTGGCTCAAGGGCCATGCCACCTTCACCGGCAAGGACAGCGTCAAGGTCGGCGACCGTGAGGTCCGCGCCAAGAACATCGTCATCGCCACCGGCTCCTCGGTCACCCCGCTGCCCGGCGTCGAGATCGACCAGAAGGTCGTGGTCGACAGCACCGGTGCGCTGGAGCTGCCCAAGGTCCCCGAGCATCTCGTCGTCATCGGCGGCGGCGTGATCGGCCTCGAGCTCGGCTCGGTGTGGCGCCGCGTCGGCGCCAAGGTCACCGTGGTCGAATTCCTCGACCAGCTGCTCCCGGGCATGGACGGCGAAGTCCGCAAGGAAGCTGGCAAGCTGTTCAAGAAGCAGGGCATGACCCTGAAGCTGAGCACCAAGGTGACCGGCGTGCAGGTCAATGGCGACAAGGCCACGCTCACCCTCGAGCCGTCGGCCGGCGGCGCCGCCGAAACTCTCGAGGCAGACGCGGTGCTGGTCTCGATCGGCCGCCGCCCCAACACCTCGGGCCTCGGCCTCGAAGCAGCGGGTCTCACCACCAACCAGCGCGGCCAAGTCGAGATCGACCACGACTTCCGCACCTCGGTCCCCGGCATCTGGGCGATCGGCGACGTCGTCCCCGGCCCGATGCTCGCGCACAAGGCCGAGGATGAAGGCATCGCGGTCGCCGAGAACATCGCCGGCCTCACCGGCATCGTGAACCACGACGTGATCCCGTCGGTCGTCTACACCTGGCCCGAGATCGCCGGCGTCGGCCTGACCGAGGAGCAGGCCAAGGAGCGCACCGAGGTCAAGGTCGGCAAGTTCCCGATGGTCGCCAACAGCCGCGCCAAGACCAATCACGAGCCGGACGGCTGGGTGAAGGTCATCGCCGACGCCAAGTCGGACCGCGTGCTTGGCGTGTGGATGATCGCCTCGGTCGCCGGCACGATGATCGCCCAGGCCGCCCAGGCGATGGAGTTCGGCGCGACGTCGGAAGACATCGCCTATACCTGCCACGCCCACCCGACCCATTCGGAAGCGTTCAAGGAAGCGGCGATGGCCGTGCAGGGCAAGCCGATCCATATCTGAGCCGAGCCGGCGACGCGGCTTTGCCGCGGCGCTGTCCAGGACAAGATTCCCTCTCCCTCTGGGAGAGGGAGGGAGCCGACGCAGTCGGCGGAAGGGTGAGGGTCGAGGGTAAAGCGCTACCCTCACCCTTCCCATTCGGCTTCGCCGAACGGGCCCCTTCCCTCTCCCAATGGGAGAGGGATTTAGTTCACCACCACCGGCCCGCTCAGCCGCGGCCGCATCCGCACCAGCGCGAAGGCGAGCACCGCGCTGGCGATCGGCGCGAGCCACAGCGCCTGCCAGCCCCAGCGGGCATGGCTGGCCGCGCCCATCACCGCGCCGGCGATGAAGCCCAGCCAAAGGAACAGATAGGCGGTCCACGCCCAGCGATCGGGATCGCCCATCAGCGCGCCGGCGAGCTTCTGGCCCATCTTGACCAGCGACCCGGTCATATAGGTCACGCCCACCGTCACTTCGCCCTCGCGGTGGAGAATGCCGTTCTCGCAGCCCATCGCCATGGCGAGGAAGATCAGCACGATCGGCCCAGGCATCAGGCTGGCGAGCGTCGCGGCGGCGACGAGCAGCGCCGTCACCACCAGCATCAGGCTCTCGCGGAATCGCGCCTGGCGCCAGCGCGTCACCACGCTGGCCAGGATCACGCCGCTGACGAAGCTCATCACCAGGCTGCCGGCCACCGCCGCGTCGCCGGGCAGGTCGGCGCCCAGCCCCACGCCCAGCCGGGTGGTGTTGCCACTCATGAACGAGGCGAAGAAGCCGCCCAGGCTGGTGAAGGCCAGCGCGTCGACGAAGCCGGCAAGCGCGGCGAGGCAGATGGCGATGACGATTAGCGGAGACTCGGTACGCTGCATGGCCGCAGTCATGCCCAGCCGCGCATTTGACAGCAAGCCGTCACGCCATGAAACATTGGTCATGGAAGCCGTAGACGCCGCAGCCCGCATCGGGCCGATCCTGCCCTGGCTGGACCTGTTCGGCATCGCCGTGTTCGCCGCGACCGGCGCGCTCGCCGCCGCGCATCGCGCCCAGACCTTCGTCACCGCCGCCTTCTTCGCGCTGGTCACCGGCGTCGGTGGCGGCACGATCCGCGACCTGCTGATCGGCGCGCCGGTCTTCTGGGTGCATGACGCGACCGTCGCCGCGCTGGTACTGAGCGTCGCCCTGCTCGTCTGGATCACCCCGCAACGCTGGTGGAGCGACGCCACCCTCGCCTGGCTCGATGCCTTCGGGCTCGCCGCCTATGCCGCGTTCGGCGCGGCCAAGGCGCTGAGCTACGGCATCCCGCCGGTGCCCGCCGCGGTGATGGGCGTGGTCACCGCATGCGTGGGCGGGATCATCCGCGACGTGCTGGCCGGCGAGCCCTCGATCCTGATGCGGCCCGAGCTCTACGTCACCGCCGCGGCGCTCACCGCCTCGTTGCAGGTGGTGCTGACGCTCGCCGGGCTGCCGGTGTTCGCCGCCGGCCTGCTCGCCGCCTGTGCCGGCTTCGGGCTGCGCGGCGCGGCGATCGTCTGGAAGCTCGGCCTGCCCGCCTATCGGGGGCGGCGATGATCGCGCTCGCGCTGCTGCTCGACGCCCAGGACGTGCTGGCGCCGCTCGACTATTGGGTGGGGCATTGCTGGCGGACGACGCTGGCGACCGATACCATCGACACGCATTGCTTCACGCGGACCGACACGGGCGTGCGCGACCATCACGAGGTCAGCGTGCAGGGTGCGAAAGTCTATCAGGGCGATACCGACTATCGCGCCGACGGTACGCGCATCCGCTTCGCCTATCGCAACGACAAGGGGCCGGTATCCGACGGGATGGTGACGCCGACCGCCCAGGGCCTCGATTTCGGCGAGAGCCGCTGGGTGCGGACGCCGGGCGGCTACGCGACGATCACCGGCGAGCAGCGCAGGGAATTCGTGCGGGTTCGTTAGCATCCGTGCAATTGCACCGCCCACCCGCACTCCACATACTCGCCCCATGGAAGAGTCGAGTCGCGGCCAGCAATTGCTGTTCACGGGCGAGACCGCCCGGCGGGACGGAGACACCGAAGCGGCACGCGCCGCGTTTTCGGAGGCGCTGCTCGCGTTCCGCAGGGCAGGCGACTTGTCCGGCGAGGCACTGGCGCTGACCCGCCAGTCGCAGATCGCCCGCGATGCCGGCGACCTCGACTGGGCGTTGCACGACCAGACCGAAGCCGTCGCACTGTATCGCCGCACCGGCGACGGGCTGGGCCTCGCCAAGGCCCTGCGCCATGCCGGCGACATGTTCCTGGAGCAGCAACGCCTGCCCCATGCCGTCGCCTATCTCCACGAGGCGCTGGACATCTACCGCGCCGATATCGACACGCCGCCGCTGGCCATGGCCAATATGGTGCGCAGCGTCGCGTTGCTGGCGACCGCGCTGGGCGAGCGCGAAGCGGCACGGGGATATTGGGCCGATGCGCTCCAGCGTTATTCCGCGCTCGACGGGCATTTCCCGGACGGCAATGCCGGCGTCCGCGAAGCCGAGCAGCGCCTCGCGGCCTTCGGATAGGCCCCGATCAGGGCTCCATCAGCCAGGCGATCGCACTGTCGCGATCGTCGAATACGCCGATATCGGCACGCACTTCGCGGAGTCGCTGGACCTGCATCCGGGCGAGCGCGGTACTGACCACGAAGGCGATCTTGCGGGCCCAGAGCGCGCGCACCGCGGCATTGTCGAGCGTGTTCTTGATCAGCTCGACCGTGTCCTGCGGCACCACCTGCACGCCGCTGGCGTCATAGAGCGTCACATGCCTGCCGACATCGGGGCCGAGCGCACGGATCGCCGCGCGCAGCTCCTCGCCGATCCAGGCCGCATCCTCGGGCGAGATCAGCCCGCCGATGCGCAGGTCGACCAGCTTGCGCTCCAGATCGACTTCGATGCTGTGGGAAACCTTGTGAGGCATGCGACAGGACCACGCGTTACTGACAGGCCCCAGCGATAGCCGCAGCCCCCCGCAGGGCTCAATCCCGCACTAACCCCATATCGGCGAAGCGGCGCGGCTCGACCGGCGGCACGCGCGGCTCGTTCAGCTCGACCTGCCAGAAGCCGACATCGATCCACTGGCCATGCTTGTAGCCGACCTCGCGATAGACGCCCTGGCGGCGGAAGCCGACTGCCTCGTGCAGCCGTATCGAGCGATCGTTGGGCAGGGTGATCGTGCCGATCGCATGGACGAAGCCCTGCGCCCGCAGCGTGTCGATCAGCGCGCTGTAGAGCAGCCGCCCGACGCCCGAGCCGCTCGACGCGTCGGTCAGGTAGATCGAGGTCTCGCAGACATAGCGATAGGCCGGCCGGTCGCGGAACCTGCTGGCATAGGCATAGCCGATCACCCCGGCATCCTCCGAATCGCCGGTGGTGGCGACCAGCCAGGGATAGAGCCCGTCGCTCGCCGCCATCCGCTTGCGCATCTCCGCCTTTTCCGGCGGCTCGATCTCGAACGAAGCGGTGCCGGTCAGGACGTGCGGCGCATAGATCGCCGCGATCGCGCCCGCATCCTCGGGCGTCGCTGCACGGATCGCGATCACAGGCCGAGCCGCGCCGCGATCGCGTCGAACAGGGTGCGGTCCTCGATGCTGCCGGTCGCCGGGCCGAGCGCACCGCATTCGAGGCAGCGTGCCTGCACCGATCCGCCGCGTGCCAGCCGCGTCGCATCGCCCAGTGCCTGGGCGAACAGCGCGCGCTGCTCGATCGCGACGCGGGCGAACATGTCCGCCCCCGCCGGCTCGTCGGCCCAGTCGCCCTCGTCGTTCGAATCGTCGGCGAAGCTCTCGATCAGCCTGGCCCAGCCCGACGGCTCCTTCTCGAGATAGACGGCATGGACCTTGGCCGGATCCAGCTTGGCGCGCCGCGCCGCCTCGGCGATCGCGTCGTCCACGCCGCCGAACCGGTCGACCAGCCCGATCTGGTGGGCGGTGCCGCCGATCCAGACGCGGCCCTGGGCGATCTCGTTGACCTTCTCGGGCGTCATCTTGCGGGCACCCGCTACCAGCCCGATGAAGCGCGCATAGCCCGCCTCGATCGCCGACTGGAGCAGCGCATCGGTCTCCGAATTGGTGCCGCCGAACACGTCCGGCTGGCCGCTGAGCGGGGTGGTCTTCACGCCGTCCGCGCCCACGCCGATCTTGGCGAGCGTCTTCTCGAAGGTGGGGATCACGCCGAAGATGCCGATCGAGCCGGTGATCGTGTTGGGCTCGGCGAAGATCGTGTCGCCCGCGGTCGACACCCAATAGCCACCGCTGGCAGCCAGGCTGCCCATGGAGACGACGACCGGCAGCCCCTTGGCCTTGGCCTGGAGCACCGCCTGGCGGATCTGCTCCGAGGCGAGCGCCGAGCCGCCCGGCGAATCGACGCGCACCACCAGCGCCTTGAGGTTCTTGGTCGCCAGCCCCTTGAGCAGCTGCGCGCTGATCGTGTCGCCGCCGGCATGGCCCGGGCCGGCCTTGCCGTCGACGATCTCGCCGGCGACGGTGATCACGCCGATCGCGTCGCCACCGGTCGGCAGCGGATGCGCGGCGACGAAGTCGGCCAGCTTGATCCGGTTGAAATTGCCCACCGGCTTGCCGCTCGCCACGCCGGCGATTTCCGCCACGCGCTTGCCGAACGCCATGCGATCGCCCAGCTTGTCGACGATGCCCAGCGCCAAATTGGTCTTGGCGATGTCGCCCTTGGCGGCGGTGATCACTTCGGCGGGCTTGGCGAGATAGTCGGCGATGCGTGCCTTGGGCCGCGCCTTGGCGATCTCCTGCTGCCATTGCTGGAAGATCGGCTGGTAGATCGCCAGCTCGGCTTCCTTGGCCTCGGGCGACATGTCGCTGCGCATGTACGGCTCGACCGCCGACTTGAACTTGCCGACGCGGTAGATGTGCGCGTTGACCCCCAGCTTGTCGAGCAGGCCCTTGTAGAAGAGGCGGGTGCCGCCCGGGCCGGCGAACATCGTGCCGCCCAGCGGGTTCACCCAGACCTCGCTGGCGTTGGCGGCCAGCGCATAGCTGTCATCGGTATAGGCAGTGGCATAGGCGAGCACCGGCTTGCCGCTGGCGCGCACCTTGCCCACCGCTTCGGCGACCTGGCTGATCGCCGCCGGATAGCCGCCCATGAAGCGGTCGAGATCGAGCACCACCGCCTTCACATGATCGTCGGTCTTCGCCGCATCGAGCGCGCGCAGCACGTCGCGCAGCCGCTGCTGCTTGGCGACGTCGCCGCCGGTGAGCTTGGCGAAGGGATCGGCTTCCTCGGGCTGCTCGACCAGCGCGCCGTCGAGCGAGACGAGCAGCGCGCCGTCGCGGATCGCGCCCGGATTGGGCTTGGCGGACAAGGCCACGAACAGCATCGTGAAGAACAGCAGCATGAAGACCAGGACCAGAAAGTCCTTGATCCCCACCAGGATCTTCCAGGCGCCCCGAACAAGCTTCACGTGCCGCTCCCAATGCGAAGGAATATGCCCCTCGTGCTAGAGGATCGAACCGGGCACGTAAATGCCTGTATTATCGCAGCAAGACAGCAATTGCCGCCGAATCCGTCTCAGAGCGAGAGTCGCCAGGCGAGCGAGAAGCGCCAGTCCTCGGCATAGCCGGGATAGGGATCGTCGATCACATGCGCGGCCTCCAGCCCGATCTCGGCCTTGTCCACCCAGCGCAGCCGCGTGCCGAAACCGGCCGAGGCCAGCGCATAGTCGCTACGGCCGGGCACCCCGCCCCGCCCCTCGATCCCGATCCAGGCACGGTCGATGAAGGTGTAGATCTCGCTGGTGCCGAACCTGCCGCCCTTGAGCGGGCGCACCGCCAGCTCGCCGAGCGCGCCGGCGCCGCGATCGCCGCTGGCGAAGCTGACGTCGAAGGCGCGGCCGTAATTGTCGCCGCCCACCGCGAAGCGCTCGGCCGCCGGCAGCCGGTCGTCGCTCCACTGCCCGCCGGCCTGCACCCGCGCGACGAAGCTTCTGCCGATCGCCTGGGCGAGATAGGCCGAGCCGTTGAGCTTGCGGAAGCGTCGCCTGGCCTGGAGCGGATCGGTGCGCGCGCCGAGGATGGCGAGCCCTTGCGAGGCGGACAGGCCGATGGCGATGCTGCGCCGCTCGCGCGTGCTGGCGAAGCTCGCCCCGCCGCGCAGCGCCCGGGTCCGCTCGGTGGCGATCAGCGCGCCGAACGCGGCATTGTCGCTGTTGAGCCCGTCCACGCCCAGCGACAGGTCGAGGCTGCGATGGAAATCGCGGATCAGCGGATAGCTGAGCGCGGTGCCGGCCAGCTTCGCCTTGCCGCGTACCGGATAACCGCGGGGCCGCGTCTCCAGATAGCCGCCGCTGGTGGTGAGGGTCAGCCCAATCGCAGTGATCGGCACCGCATAGCTGCCGCTCAGATAGCGATAGCGCTTGAAATCGCTCGCCGCCGAGGCCGCAAGGGTGAGCTGGTCGCCGTCGATCCCCAGACCGAACAATTCCGCCTTGGCGTCGAACTGGCCATCGCCCAGCTGGGTGATCCCGCGATTGGAGAAGCCGGCGGTGAAGCGGGTACGCTTCTGCTTCGGCGTCACGGTCAGCGCGAGCCCGCCATCCGCGGCCGGATCGGCGAAGTCGCTGGTGAAGGTCAGGCCCGGGATCGCGCGCATCAGCGTCACCTGGCGCTCGAAGGTCGCGCGGCTGAGCGGGGTCTCGTCGAGCAGCGGCGCCATGCGGGCGCGCAGCAGCCGGTGGCCACCCTTGTCGCTCTTCACGCTGGCCTTGGCGATCCGGCCTTCGGTGAGCAGCACGGTCACCGTACCCGCGCTGGTATCCTGCTCAGGGATCGCCACCGTGTAGAGCGCCACATCGGTGCGCTGATAGGCCTTGGACAGAGTGCCCGCGAGCTCGATCAGCGTGTCCTTGCTGCCCGGCCGGCCGATGAAGCGCTTCGCCGCATCGGCCACCGGCCCGGGCGCCTGGGCTCCCTGGAAGCGGATGCCGCGGATCGGCACATCGGTGCCGGTCGCGGCGACATTGGTGGTATCGCGCCGGGGCGTGCTGTGCGGCGCTGGCGGTGCCTCGCGCGGCGCCGTGGCACGGTCGATCCGGTTGCGGTCGACGATGACGCCCGCATCCTGCCAGGCGAGCGCGACGAGCGCGATCAGCATGGTCCCTCTCCCTGATGTGATAGGCGAGCCGCGCGCTAGGGCGGTTGCGCGCGGCTTTCCCGGACCCGCGTCTCAGCGCGGCTTGGTGGGCGTCAGCAGCGTGTTGACCACGCCGTCCACGGTGTTGGTGGCACCGGTCAGCAGGTTGGTGTTGGCATTGGCGCCGGCGCTCGCGCCCTGCGGATTGAGCACGCCGTTCACCGTCGCGTTGACCGTGCCGAGCGTCGTGCCCAGCGTGCCGTTGACGTTTGCGTTCGCGTTGGTCGCCCCGGTCACGCCGCCCAGCAGCCCGCCGGTGGTGCTGCCCGTGCCGCCGCCGAGCGTGCCCGGCACCGAGACGTTGAGCAGGTTGCCGCCCTGCCCGTTGGGCACCGTCACGCTCACCAGGTTCCCGCCCGATGCCGCGCTCACCGTGGCGAGCTGGCCGGTCGAGGGATTGCGCGCCAGCACGTTGAGGCCGATCAGCGGCGAAGCGCCGCTCGACCCGCCGATCACCTTGCCCTGGCCGAGATCGATCGAGACCAGCGAGCCGAGCGCACCGCCCTTGCCGTCGAGGATCAGGCTGCTGCCATTGCCCAGCCCGACCAGCGTCTGGCCGGTCGCGGTGAGCACGCGGTTGACCGTGCCGGTCACCACCCCGGTCGCGGGGATGCCGAGCCCCGCGGTGAGGCCGGTCTGGGCATTGGCGACGCCGATCACGGCGTTGCCGGACGCCGCGAGCAGATTGCCGCCCATCGCGCCGCTTCCGGTACCGGAACCAGTGCCGCTTCCCGTGCCGCCGGCTCCGGTTCCGCCGCCGGTCGCGCCACCACCGCCAGTCCCGCCACCGGTTCCGCCAGTACCGCCCGACCCGTCGCCGGCCGTATCGCCGGGCACGTTAGTCCCGACCGATGCGACGCGGTAGCTGCCGGAGCTGTTGCAGGCCGCGAGAGAAAGTATTCCAATCGACGCAAGTGCAAGCCCGGCCAGCCGGCCATGATTAGTAATCATGCCACCTCTCCTGTGTTTGATACTTACTTTTACTTGTCGGTGGCGCTTCAATCTGTTGCCTTGGATATTGTTTCCATTGGTTGCACAGATTCGTGGTTGATCGAAACTTAACCGGCAACCCTTGCCGGGAAGACGGCGCCCCCTAAATTTGCACCGGGCCACCGCGCACCGGTTGACGCGGGCGGATCGGCTTCGCATATCGCCGCCGCTGGCACTCGACTCCGTTGAGTGCCAAACCAGAGATCAACCCAAGTGAGGAACCCGCAATGAACTTCCGTCCGTTGCACGACCGCGTGCTCGTTCGCCGCGTCGAAGCCGAGGCGAAGACCGCCGGCGGCATCATCATCCCGGACACCGCCCAGGAAAAGCCGCAGGAAGGCGAAGTCGTCGCCGCCGGTTCGGGCGCCAAGAACGAGAAGGGCGAGGTCACCCCGCTCGACGTCAAGGCCGGCGACCGCATCCTGTTCGGCAAGTGGTCGGGCACCGAGGTCAAGGTCAACGGCGAAGACCTGCTGATCATGAAGGAATCCGATATCCTCGGGATCATCGGCTAACTCAGACAATTCATGCGCGCCAGAAACTGCTTCTGGCGTGTACTTTGTGTACTTTGAAACGGAAAGGTCAGCCAAATGGCAGCCAAGGACGTAAAATTCGGCCGTGACGCCCGTGAGCGCATCCTGCGCGGCGTCGATACCCTCGCCGACGCAGTGAAGGTCACGCTGGGCCCGAAGGGCCGCAACGTCGTGATCGAGAAGAGCTTCGGTGCCCCGCGCATCACCAAGGACGGCGTCAGCGTCGCCAAGGAAATCGAGCTCAAGGACAAGTTCGAGAACATGGGCGCCCAGATGGTCCGTGAGGTCGCGTCCAAGACCAACGACATCGCCGGTGACGGCACCACCACCGCCACCGTGCTCGCCCAGGCGATCGTCCGCGAGGGCATGAAGTCGGTTGCCGCCGGCATGAACCCGATGGACCTCAAGCGCGGCATCGACCTCGCGGTGCACAAGGTCGTCGAGGACGTGAAGGGGCGCTCGAAGCCCGTCTCGGGCTCGTCGGAAGTCGCGCAGGTCGGCATCATCTCGGCCAATGGCGACGTCGAAGTCGGCCAGAAGATCGCCGAGGCGATGGAGAAGGTCGGCAAGGAAGGCGTGATCACCGTCGAAGAGGCGAAGGGTCTCGAGTTCGAGCTCGACGTCGTCGAAGGCATGCAGTTCGACCGCGGCTACCTGTCGCCCTACTTCATCACCAACCCGGAGAAGATGACGGTCGAGCTCAACGATCCGTACATCCTGATCCACGAGAAGAAGCTGTCGAACCTCCAGTCGATGCTTCCGATCCTCGAGGCGGTCGTGCAGTCGGGTCGCCCGCTGCTGATCATCGCCGAGGACATCGAGGGCGAGGCGCTGGCCACCCTCGTCGTCAACAAGCTGCGCGGCGGCCTGAAGGTCGCAGCCGTCAAGGCGCCGGGCTTCGGCGATCGCCGCAAGGCGATGCTCGAGGACATCGCGATCCTCACCAAGGGCGAAGTCGTCTCGGAAGACCTGGGCATCAAGCTCGAGAGCGTCACCCTGGGCATGCTCGGCACCGCCAAGCGCGTCACGATCGACAAGGACAACACCACCATCGTCGATGGCGCCGGTGAAGCCGACGCGATCAAGGGCCGCACCGAGGCGATCCGCCAGCAGATCGAAGTCACCACCAGCGATTACGACCGCGAGAAGCTCCAGGAGCGTCTCGCCAAGCTCGCCGGCGGCGTGGCCGTGATCAAGGTCGGCGGTGCGACCGAAGTCGAGGTGAAGGAGCGCAAGGACCGCGTCGACGACGCTCTCCACGCTACCCGCGCGGCTGTCGAAGAGGGCATCGTCCCCGGCGGCGGCACGGCGCTGCTCTATGCGTCCAAGGCTCTCGACGGCGTCACCGGCGCCAATGAGGACCAGACCCGCGGCGTGGACATCGTCCGCCGTTCGCTCTCGGCCCTGGTTCGCCAGATCGCCCAGAACGCCGGCCATGACGGTGCCGTGGTCGCCGGCAAGCTGCTCGACGGCAACGACGCCACGATCGGCTTCAACGCCGCGACCGACACCTATGAGAACCTGGTGACCGCCGGCGTGATCGACCCGACCAAGGTCGTCCGCACCGCGCTCCAGAATGCGGCCTCGGTCGCCGGTCTGCTCATCACCACCGAAGCAGCGGTGAGCGAGCTGCCGGAAGACAAGCCCGCCATGCCGGCGATGCCGGGCGGCGGCATGGGCGGCATGGACTTCTAAGAGTCCGCGCAAGCACAAGCGAAGGGCCGGGGAGCGATCCCCGGCCCTTTTGCTTTCCGGCGATTTAACCCTGCCTTAGCCGGCGCCGTGCCAGGAACCGGCCATGGCCCGGTTCGGCAAGCATCACATCCTGGTCCCGCTGGTGCTGCTTGTCGCGGTGCTGCTCCGGGCGCTCGCCTTCTCGCCCTTTGCGGTCCACCACCCCGACGAGGCGATCCAGTATATCGAGCAGGCCCACCGCCTCGCCTTCGGCACCGGCCTGGTGCCCTGGGAATATCGGGAGGGCATGCGCAGCTGGCTGGTGCCGCTGCTGCTCGCCGGGCCGATGCGGCTCGGCGAGGCGCTGGCGCCCGGCTCGCTCGCCTATGTCGTGCTGCCCCGGCTCACCTCGGCGCTGCTCGCCTTCGCCATGGTCCCTGCCGCCTATGCCATCGGCCGCCGCCTCTCGCCGCAGCACGGGCTGGCCGCGATGGCGGTGATCGGCCTGTGGTACGAGAGCGTCTATTTCTCGGTCCATGTGCTGACCGAGACCCTGGCGGTCTCCGCCTTCTTCTGCGCCGCCGCCCTGCTCCGGCCCGACGCCCGCCCCGCCCGGCTGATCGGCGCCGGCGCGCTGCTCGCCCTCGCCGCGCTGGTCCGCTTCCACTATCTCCCCGCCATCGCCGTCTTCGCGCTGGTCAGCCTGGGGATGCGGTGGCGGGACTGGGGCTGGCTGGCACTCGGCGGCATAGCGATAGCGCTCGCCAGCGGCGCGATCGACGCGGCGATGGGCCAGGTCCCGTTCCTCTGGATCTACCGGAATTTCGCGCAGAACATCCTGGCCGACAAGGCATCGGCGTTCGGCCGCTACGGGATCGAAGCCTATGGCCAGATGGTCTGGCTCGCCTGGTCGGTGGCGCTGGTGCCGATCCTGTGGCTGGCGGCGAAAGGCGCGCGGCGCTTTCCGGCGCTCGCCGCCGCGGCGCTCGTCAATCTCGCGCTTCATCTGCTGATCGGCCACAAAGAATATCGCTTCATCCTGCTGACCACCGAGATCGCGATCTTCCTCGCCGCGATCGGATCGGCCGAGCTGGTGGCCGGGCTCCGGCATGGCGACCGGCTGCTCGCCGGCCTTGTCGCGCTCTGGGCCCTCGCCTCGGCGACGCTCGCGCTTGCCGAGCCCTCGAACCCCGGCTGGCGCCGCTTCGAACCCGGCTTCCGCCTCGCCCGGGAAGCCCGGCTGCACGGCGCCTGCGGGCTGGCACTGGCGGACCGGAGCTACTGGAAGAGCGGCGGCCACACCTATCTCGGCAGCGCCACGCTCTATTATGTCCAAGGCCGCGACCCCGCCGACACGCTCGCCCGCCTGACTGCCGGTTCGGGTGCCTATGACGCGATCATCGCCGCCCCCGGACAGGCACCGCCCGCCTATCGCACCATCGCCTGCCGCGGCGACGCCGACGGCAGCCTGTGCCTGGCGATCCGCCCTGGCCCCTGCACCCGCTCCGCCGTGACGGAACCCTGGCGGATGCAAGCGGCGATGGAAGCTGGAAATCGCTGAAGCAGCGTGTTGGCGTGCTAAGCCGACAAACCACTTCCCTTCCCGCGGAAACCGCGACAGACTGGCCGCCTCACAACAGCGCCGGCCTACAGGTGCGCTTCGGGGAAACTGGAACATGACCGAACTTTCTCGCCGCGAGGCGCTGGCCGCCGCCGCTGCGTTCGCCGGCGCTGCCGCCGCCCTGCCCGCATGGGCCCGCCAGGCCGCCGCGCCCGCCGGCGCGCAATGGGACCTGACCGAGCTCTATCCGAACGATGCCGCCTGGGAGGCCGCCCGCAAGCAGATGCTCGCCGCGATCCCCGGCGTGACCAAATACAAGGGCCGGCTGGGCGACAGCGCCGACGTGCTCGCCGAAGCGTTGTCGCTCCAGTCCGATCTCGGCCGCACGATCGGCCGCATCTACACCTATGCCAGCCTGAAGGGCGACGAGGATGTCCGCATCTCGGCCAACCAGGAGAAACTGGCCCAGGCCCGCGATCTCTACACCGCGTTCGGCGAGGCGACGTCCTGGACCTCGCCCGAGCTGCTGACCCTGGGCAAGGCGAAGATCGAGGCATTCCTCGCCGCCAGCCAGACGCTGCGCACCCGCTTCGACTTCGCCCTGGCCGACACGCTGCGCCAGGCCGAGCACACGCTTTCGCCCGAAGGCGAATCGATCCTCGCCAGCGCCAGCTCGCCGCTTTCGGCACCCGGTGAGATCTCGGGCCAGCTGCGCTCGTCCGATATCCCGTGGCCGACGATCACGCTGTCGACCGGCAAGGCCGTCCGCCTCGATTCGCAGGGCTATTCGCTCAACCGCGACGCGCCCAACCGCGAGGACCGCAAGGCGGTGTTCAACGCCTTCTGGACCGCGCACGGCAAGTTCCAGAGCTCGTTCGGCACGACCTATGCCGCCAAGGTGCGCGGCGACATCTTCTACGCCAAGGCGCGCAAGTATCCGACCTCGCTGGCGCGTGCGCTCTCGGGCAACAACGTGCCCGAGGCCGTCTATCGCACGCTGGTCGCCGAGGCGAACAAGGGCCTGCCCCAGCTCCACCGCTATTTCGAGCTGCGCCGCAAGATGCTCAAGCTGCCGGACATCGGCTATTACGACATCTATCCGCCGCTCGTCTCGATGGACCGCAGCTACACGCTCGACCAGATGCGCAGCAACACGCTGGAGGCGGTCAAGCCGCTCGGCGCCGACTATCAGGCGCGCATCGCCAAGGCGACCGCGGCGAAGTGGATGGATCCCTGGCCCCGCGAGGGCAAGCGCCCGGGCGCCTACATGAACCCCGGCGCGTTCGACGTGCATCCCTATCTGCTGCTCAACCTCAGCGACAAATATGACGGGATGAGCACCTATGCGCATGAATGGGGCCATGCGCTCCACTCGCTGCTCGCCAACTCGACCCAGGTCTACGACAAGGCCGATTATCCGATCTTCCTCGCCGAGATCGCCTCGACGCTGAACGAGCAGCTGCTGTTCGCCCATCTGATGAAGAATGCGAAGACGAAGGAGGAGAAGCTCTTCTACCTCGGCCAGCAGATGGAGAATTATCGCGGCACCTTCTTCCGCCAGACCATGTTCGCCGAGTTCGAGCTCAAGGCGCACGACATGGCGGAAGCGGGCGAGGGCCTGTCGGGCGAGAAGTTCACCAAGGTCTATGGCGAGCTGTTGCGCACCTATCACGGGCCGAACATGATCCTGGCGCCCGAATATGCCAATGAATGGGCCTATATCCCCCATTTCTACAACAGCTTCTACGTCTACCAGTACGCCACCTGCATTTCGGCCGCGACCTTCTTCGCCCAGTCCATCCTGAAGGGCGGCCCGAAGGAGCGCGACAATTACCTGTCGGTGCTGAAGGCAGGCGGTTCGGACTATCCGACCGAGATCCTGAAGCGTGCCGGCCTCGATATGGCGAGCCCGGCCCCGTACCAGGCGCTGATCGCCGACTTCAAGAACGTGCTCGACCAGGCCGAGGCGTTGGTCGGCTAAGCCTGTGAACGGTGCCGGCCCGCTCCCCCGCCCGGCCTCCCCGCGGTAGTATTCTGTGGGAGGCCGGGCGGGGGAGCGGGCCGGCACCGCCTAGATGCGCTTTCGCGTCGGCGCATGGAAATCGGGCGGCTTGTCCGCGATCCATGCTACGAAGCGGCGGATGTCCTCGCGCTCGAGCAGTGCCTCGAGCGTGGGGTAGAGCCGGGCAAGCTCGGCATTGCTCGCGCTCGCATGGATCGTGCGGTGGCAGATCGGGTGGAGCGGCACGGTATCGCGGCCGCCCTCGCTCTTCGGCACGACATGGTGCCACTCGATCCGGGTGCCAAGCGCCCGGGCGCAAAGCGCGCAGGTCTCGGGCGGCGCGGCGCTCGCGGCCGCCTCCATCGCGGCGGCGACCTGCTTGCGCCGGACCCGCCCGCTCATCCCGCCAGCTGGCGCAGCAGCCAGTCGTTCACCACCAGGTCGATCACCAGATGGATGCGGGCGATATCGCCGCGATTGGCGACGCTGTGCGGGTCGGCGAGCCGCAGATACCAGACCTCGCCCGGCGCCATCGTCACGCGTGCGCCGTTCAGCCGGAAGTCGACATCGGGGCTGGTGACGATCGGCACGTGCACCCGGGCAAAGCCCTGGGCGACGTCGAGGTCGAGATCCTCATGCTCCTTGATCACCGAGCCCGCCGCCAGCCGCATCAGCCGCACGGTGCGCACCTCGCACGCAAAGGCGTCGATCACCGCCGACAGCGCCGGCATGCGCGCCCGCCACGGCGTATCGACGAACTCGGTGACGCCGGGCGCCGGATAGATCATCTGGATCGGATGCTTGGCTGTGGCGGGCGCGCGCAGCGGCAACGCGCTCCACTCGCCCTCGTAATTCTGCCTCACGAAATGCTCGGTCCAGTCGCCCCGCTCGAGCGCGGCGATATCCGCCGCGAGCGGCACCGGATCGAAGGCCAGCGGCAGCCGCACCCGATCGGGCCAGACGGATTGTGTGGGTGCTGTCGCCATATTAGCCTGTCATATCCTTCCCGTGCGAGCCTATCCCAGCCCCCGATGATTGCAACGCCGCCGTCTCCGCTCGAGCTGTTCCGCGCCGCCGTGATGGCCGATGCCGAAGCGCAGGCCCATCTCGCCGAGCCCTATGATCCGGCGGTGTTCGAAGCGCGCGCGCTCGCCTGGGCAGCGGCGCGCGGCATCGCGCTTGCCGCGAGCGACCTCGCAGAGGGCAGCCGGCCCGATCCCGTTGGGCTGCACCGTTTCGCCCCGGCGCCCTTGGTCCGCACCGACTGGCCACCCCGGGGCTGGCTGCCGGTGCGCTTCTCGGCAGAGCCGGAGCCCGCGATCCACTGGCTCCATTTCGCCGGGGTCTCTCCGAACAGCCCGTTCTTCGAGGATGCGGTGCGCGAGATATCGGGCCGGCCGTTCAACCGCCTGTTCCGCACCGCGACGCCGATCAGCAGCTTTCTCGGCCGGACCGACCTGCGCGCGCCCAGCGGCTTCGTCTTCCACATGTCGCGCTGCGGATCGACCTTGGTCTCACAGATGCTCGGCGCCGCGCCGGGCCATGTCTCGATCTCCGAAGCGCCGCCGCTCGACGCGCTGATCCAGCATCAGTTCGCCGATCCGGAGACGCATGCCGAGGCGCTGCGCGGGCTGGTCCATGCCTATGGACGCGGCGCCGAGCATCTGTTCGTCAAGCTCGACAGCTGGCACACGCGCGCGCTGCCGCTGCTTCGCCGCGCCTTTCCCGAGACGCCCTGGATCTTCCTCTATCGCGATCCGGTGGAGGTGCTGGTCTCGCAGCTGCGCCTGCGCGGGGTGCAGACGGTGCCCGGCATCGTCCCGCTCGAATGGTTCGGCTTCTGCCCCGACGAGGCGAGACTCCCCGAACGCGATTTCATCGCCAGGGTGCTCGAACGGACCTGCAGCGCGGTGATCGAGCATGGCCGGGGAGACGGGCTGCTGGTCAACTATGCCGAGCTGCCCGAGGCCTTCTTCAGCCGCATCCTCCCGCATTTCGGCATTACGCCCAATGCAGCGGCAGGAGCCGCGATGGCAGAAGCGGCGGGGAGCCATTCCAAGGCACCCGGCACGCGCTTCCAGGCCGATGCCGGGACCAAGCAGCGCGAGGCCGATGCCGGGCTGCGCGCTACCGCCGAACACTATCTCGCCCCGGTCTTCGCCGCGCTGGAAGCCCGCCGCGCAGCCGCCTAGCTGGCTCAGCCGTCCTTCTGCATCGCCTCGATGATCTTCTTCACTTCCTGGCTGCGCCCGCGCGGCAGGACGAGGATGTCGTCGCCCGAGGCGACCACGATCAGGTCCTCGACGCCGACCAGCGCCACGCGCTTTCCGGACTCGGCGCGGACCAGGCAGTTGCTGCTCTCGATCACCACGGCGTCGCCGCGCACGACATTGCCGCCGGCATCGGCATGGCTGATCGCGTGCAGCGCGTCCCAGCTGCCGACGTCGCTCCAGCCCATGGTCACCGGCACCACCGCCACGCGCGGCGCCTTTTCCATCACCGCATAGTCGATCGAGTCCGAGGGGCTGGCGGCGAAGCTGTCGGCATCGGGCCAGATCCGCGCCCCTTCGCGCCGGCCCTTCTCCATCGATGCCTGGGCGGCGGCGAGCATCTCGGGGGCATAGCTGGCCAGCGCACCGAGATAGATGTCAGCCCGGAACAGGAAGATGCCCCCGTTCCAGGTGTGCCCGCCCTGGGCGAGCATTTCCTCGGCCCGGTCGCGCGGCGGCTTCTCGACGAAGCGCTCGACCCGGTGCACGCCCTCGCTGATCGCATCGCCCACCTTGATCCAGCCATAGCCGGTCTCGGGCGAATCGGGGGTGATGCCGAAGGTGACCAGCCAGCCGTCGCGCACCAGCGGCAGCGCCGCCTGGATCGCGGCGTGGAAGGCATCGACATCGGCGATGACATGGTCCGAGGGCATGACCAGCAGCGGCTCGGCCCCGCCGCCCGCGGCGATGGCGGCAAGCGCGATCGCCGGCGCGGTGTTGCGCCCCATCGGCTCGAGCACCAGCGCCCGCGCGGTGCTGTCCGCGGCGGCGAGCTGCTCCTCGACCATGTCGGCATGATGCGCGTTGGCGACGACGATCGGCGCCCCGAATCGCTCGCCCGCGGCACGCCGCGCGGTGAGCTGGAGCATCGTCTCCTCGGCGGTGAGCGACAGCAGCTGCTTGGGTTTCTCGGCCCGCGACATGGGCCAGAGTCGGGTGCCCGATCCTCCCGACAGGATAACTGGGACGATCGGATTCGAATCCGGCATGTGCTTCGGACCTCCTGAAGTTATTGCAATGCGGCGAATTGCCCCGTCGGTCAAACACTTGGATTTCACCGTGGTTTCGGAGCGTCTCGGGATTTTTCCATCCGGCCTCCCACGCGCCGTCATGTCGGATTTGTTTACACTTCCGCTTTAAGACGGATGCTCATGATCCGGCTCTTCAAGCATTACGTGCCCAATGCCGTGCTGCTGCTCGGCTTTCTCGACATCCTGCTGCTGGCAGTGTCGGGCGAGCTCGGCTGGATGCTCCGCGCGCACCAGATCGGCATCACCCTGCCGCCGGTGCAGACACGCTGGCCGCAGCTGGTCAGCTATGCGCTGTTCCTCGAAGTCGCGATGATCTCGGTCGGCGTCTATGGCGCCGATGCGCTCCAGTCGCTGCGCTATGCGATGGCGCGGCTGATCGTCTCGATCTCGCTCGGCGTGATCGGGCTGAGCGTGCTCTATTTCCTGATCCCCGAGATCGGCTTCTGGCGCTCGAACCTGCTCTACGCGATGGGCTGCTCTATCCTCTCGCTGGTCGCGCTGCGCATCCTGCTCGGCAAGGCGCTGGGCAGCCAGGCGTTCAAGCGCCGCATCGTCGTGCTCGGCGCCGGCGCCCGCGCGCAGCGCCTCAAGGACCTGTCCAAGACGCCCGGCGCAGGCTTCGTCGTGGTCGGCTATGTCGCGATGAGCGAGGCCAATCGCGTGATTCCCGAGGCGATCGCCCGCGACGCCATCTACAACCTCGCCGACCATGTCGTGGTGCTCAACGCCAGCGAAGTGGTGCTCGCGCTGGAGGAGCGCCGCAACGCGCTGCCGCTCAAGGACCTGCTGCGGATCAAGACCACCGGCGTGCACGTCAACGAGATCTCGACCTTCCTCGAGCGCGAGACCGGCCGCGTCGACCTGGACAGCGTCAATCCGAGCTGGCTGATCTTCTCCGACGGCTTCTCCTCGGGCCGGATGCTGTCGAGCATGTTCAAGCGGCTGTTCGACATCACCGCCAGCGCCGTGCTGCTCACGCTGATGCTGCCGATCATCCTGCTCACCGCGCTCGCCGTGAAGCTGGAGAGCAAGGGCCCCGCCTTCTATCGCCAGCGCCGCGTCGGCCTTTACGGCACCGGCTTCGACGTGATCAAGCTGCGCTCGATGCGCCAGGATGCCGAAGTGGACGGCCAGGCGGTATGGGCCGAGAAAGACGATCCGCGCATCACCCGGATCGGCCGCATCATCCGCAAGACCCGGATCGACGAGCTGCCGCAGTGCTGGAGCGTGCTCAAGGGCGAGATGAGCTTTGTCGGCCCGCGCCCCGAACGGCCCCAGTTCGTCGAGGATCTCGAGACCAAGCTGCCTTATTATGCCGAGCGCCATATGGTGAAGCCGGGCATCACCGGCTGGGCGCAGATCAACTATCCCTATGGTGCCTCGATCGAGGATTCGCGCCAGAAGCTCGAATACGACCTTTATTACGCGAAGAATTATTCGCCCTTCCTCGACGTGCTGATCCTGCTCCAGACCATCCGCGTCGTGCTGTTCCCCGAAGGCGCGCGCTGAATGGGCGCGCTGCTGCTCTGGCTGCACGCGCTGGCGGCGCTGCTGTTCGGGGCGCTCGCGCTCTGGGCGTGGCGCAGCGACATCGCCGGGCTGCCGCGCCGCCCGCTGGCCTTCGCGCTGGCGGCCACTGCGCTCTGGGCGCTCGCCATCGCCGGCATCGGCTCGGCCGATATCGCCAGCTGGTTCGCCGAGACGCTGCGCAACCTCGCCTGGCTCGGCTTCATGCTGGTCCTCCACCGCCGCGACGCGCAGACGCGCCCGCCGATCGCGCTCGGCACGGTCTATGGCGTGGTCGCGCTGGTCCAGATCGCCGCGCTGGCACTCACGCTGGTCGCCTATGCCCAGCCATTTCCCGAAGCCGCCGCCCAGACCGCCAATGCCGCGGTGCTGCTGCGCATGCTGGTCGCGGTCGCCGCGCTGGTGCTCGTCCAGGCGCTGTGGTCGGCGCTGAGCCCGGCCACAGGCGGGCCGCTGCGCCCGCTGGCGCTGGCGCTCGCCGGCATGTGGTGCGCCGAGTTCGCGCTCTACACCTTCGCCTATCTCGCCGCCGAGTGGCGGATCGAGCCGGTAGTGCTGCGCGGGGTCGCCTATCTGGCGATCGCGCTGGCGATCGGCGCCGCGCTCCAGCGCAAGGGCGAGTGGAAGATCGAAGTCTCCCGCGCGGTCACCTACCAGTCGCTCTCGCTCGTCGCCGTCGGCGCCTATTTCGCGCTGCTGGCACTCGCCACCTCCGCCATCGCCACGGTGGGCGGCGCCAATGCCCGCATCCTGCAGACCGCCTTCGTCCTCGGCTCGACCGCGGCGATCCTCACCCTCGTCGCCAACAGCTGGCTGCGCGCCTGGCTGAAGGTGAAGCTGGCCAAGCACCTTTTCCGCCACCGCTATGATTATCGCACCGAATGGATGCGCTTCACCGAGACGCTGGGTGCCCCCCAGGGCGGCGCCGCGCTCGAGGAACGCATCGTCAAGGCCGTAGCCGACCTCACCGAAAGCCCGGCCGGCGTGCTGCTCGTGCCCGATGGCGGCGGGCTCGGCATCGGCGCGCGCTGGAACTGGGACCATGCGACGCTGCCCATCGCGAGCGACACCGCGCTGGGCGAGCATCTCCAGCGGACCGGCCGGATCATCGAGCTCGACGCGGTCCGCCGCAACGAGGACCATGTCGACGCCGCCGCCGTGCCGCAATGGATGCTCGACCTGCCCGAGGCCTGGGTGATCGTGCCGCTTCCCCATCATGCCGAGCTGGGCGGCGCGATCCTGCTCGCCCGGCCGCCGCTCGACCGCGCGCTCGACTGGGAGGATTTCGACCTGCTCAAGGTCGCCGGCCGCCAGGTCGCCTCCTATCTCGCCGAGGCGCGGGCACAGGACGCGCTGGCCGAGGCGCAGCGCTTCGACGAATTCAACCGCCGCTTTGCCTTCATCCTCCACGACATCAAGAACCTTGTGAGCCAGTTGACCCTCACCGCCCGCAATGCCGAGCGCCATGCCGACAAGCCCGAGTTCCGCGCCGACATGGTCGCGACGCTGCAGAACTCCGCCGAGCGGATGAACGCGCTGCTCGCCCGTCTTTCCCAGCATCATCGCGGCCGTGCCGAGGCGCCGCATGCGATCGAGGTGGTCGCGCTGGTCGAGCGCGTCGTGAACCAGCGCAAGGGCCAGCACCCGGTCGTCCTCAGCGGCGTGCGCAATGCCATCGCCCATGCCGATCCGGCCAGCCTCGAACAGCTGCTCGGCCATCTCGTCCAGAATGCGATCGAGGCGAGCCCGGCGCACGAGCCGGTGACCCTGTCGGTCTCGGCCGATGGCGAGCGCGTGGCGGTCGACGTGATCGACCAGGGCTGCGGCATGTCCCCGGCCTTCATCCGCGACAAATTGTTCAAGCCCTTCGTCTCGTCGAAGGAAGGCGGGTTCGGCATCGGCGCCTTCGAGGCCCGCCAGCTCGCGCATGCCATGGAGGGCCGCATCGAAGTGACGTCGCGCGAGGGCAAGGGCACGCGCTTCCGCGTGATCCTGAAGGCCGCGCATCCCGCCGACCTGGGAATGGGCCGCGCCGCATGAGCGACAGCCGCGCCCTGCCCAAGCTGCTCATCGTCGAGGACGATGCCGGGCTCCAGCGCCAGCTGCGCTGGGCCTATGACGGCTATGAGATCTTCACTGCCTCCACCCGCGAGGAAGCGATCACCGTGCTGCGCGCCGAGGAACCGCCGGTGGTCACGCTCGATCTCGGCCTGCCGCCCGATCCCGACGGCACCACCGAAGGCTTCGCCACGCTCGAGACGATCCTGTCGCTGCGTCCCGATACCAAGGTGATCGTCGCCTCGGGCCACGGCGCGCATGAATCGATGCTCCGCGCGATCTCGCTGGGTGCCTGGGACTTCTACCAGAAGCCGATCGACATCGACGCGCTCGGGCTGATCGTCGCGCGCGCCTTCCACGTCCATGCGCTGGAGGCCGAGAACCGCCGGCTGGCCGAGCGGGTCGAGGCCGGCGCGGTGCTCGGCGGCATGCTCACCGGCGCACCCGAGATGCTCAAGGTCACCCGCACGATCGAGCGCGTCGCAAGCGCCGACGTGTCCGTCATGCTGCTCGGCGCCAGCGGCACCGGCAAGGAGCTGCTCGCCCGCGGCCTGCACGACAAGAGCGGGCGCAAGGGCCGCTTCGTCGCGATCAACTGCGCGGCGATTCCCGAGACGCTCCTGGAGTCGGAGCTTTTCGGCCATGAGAAGGGCGCGTTCACCGGCGCGGTGAAGACCACCGAAGGCAAGATCGAGCTTGCCCAGGGCGGCACCCTCTTCCTCGACGAGATCGGCGACGTGCCGCTCCCCTTGCAGGTCAAGCTGCTGCGCTTCCTGCAGGAGCGGGTGATCGAGCGGGTCGGCGGGCGCCAGGCGATTGCGGTCGACACCCGCATTGTCTGCGCGACGCACCAGGACATCGACGCGATGGTCGCCGACAACCGCTTCCGCGAGGACCTCTATTACCGCCTCGCCGAGATCGTCGTTCGCATCCCGAGCCTGGCCGAACGGCCGGGCGATGCCGGGCTGCTCGCGCGGCACTTCCTCCAGAAATATGCCGCGCAGATGAACACGACGGCGCGCAGCTTCGCCCCTGACGCGCTCGCCGCGATCGATGCCTGGGGCTGGCCCGGCAATGTCCGCGAGCTCGAGAACCGCGTGAAGCGCGCGGCGATCATGGCCGAGGGCAAGCATGTCGCCGCCGCCGATCTCGACCTCGAGGCCCAGGCGGAGATCGAGCCGGTCAACCTCAAGGCCGCGCGCGAACTGGCCGATCGCAAGGCGATCCGGCACGCGCTCGCCCGCGCCGAAGGCAATATCTCCGGCACCGCCCGTCTGCTCGGCATCAGCCGTCCCACCCTCTATGATCTGATGAAGGCCTATGACCTCCAGCCATAGGCGCGCCCGCGCCAGATCCTCGGGCTTCGGCGTGCGCGGCGTGCTGGTGATCGGCGGCGCGCTCGCGGTGCTGCTCGCCGTGCTGATCGGCTGGTTCACGCTGACCACCGGCAAGATGAGCACCGCCGACGCCGCCGATGCGACCGCTAGGGCCGAAACGCTGCTCAAGGCCGACAACGCCACCGCCGCGCGCGACCTCGCGGCCGAGGCAGTGCGCGGCGATCCCGACAATGAGAACGCGCATATCGTCCTCGCCCGCGCGCTGCTCGCCTTGCAGGACGGCGTCGGTGCCGAGGGCGAGATCCAGCGCGCGGTCGATGCCGGCTATGACGCCAGGGCCGTGCCGCAATGGCGCGCCGAGGCCTGGGTGCTCCAGGGCAAGACCGACAAGGCCCCTGCCGAGGCCGACAAGGCGCCGGAGAAGCTGCGCCCCTATGGCCTGCGCATCCGCGCCCGGGCGCTCACCGCGACCGGCGACTATGCCGGGGCGCAGAGCGCGCTCGACGAGGCGCTGCGCCTCGCCCCGGACGATGCCGGCGTGTGGACCGATCTCGGCCGCTTCCGCTTCGTCGCAGGCGACCTGCTCGGCGCCGCCGAGGCATCGGACCGCGCCGCCAGGCTCGCGCCCGGCTCGGTCGACGCGCTGGTGCTGCGCGGCGAGATCGTCCGCAGCCAATATGGCCTGGTCGCCGCCCTGCCCTGGTTCGAGCAGGCGCTGAAGCGCGATCCGGCGCGCCACAATGCACTGATCGAATATGCCGCGACGCTGGGCGATGCCGGCCGCACCGTCGATGCGCTCGCCGCCACCCGCCGCGCGCTCGCCGTCCGTCCCGGCAGCGCCCAGGCGCTCTACCTCCAGGCGGTGATCGCCGCGCGTGCCGGCAATTTCGATCTGTCGCGCGCGATTCTGGAGAAGACCGGCGGCGCGATCGACTCGCTTCCCGGCGCGATGCTGCTCGGCGGCACGCTCGACCTGGAGAGCGGCGACTATGAGCAGGCGATCGAGAAGCTGACCGGCCTGGTCGCGATGCAGCCGATGAACATCACTGCGCGCAAGCTGCTCGCCGTCGCCCTGCTGCGCACCGACCGTGCCCGCAACGCCATCGACATGCTGCGCCCCGTCGTCGCCCGCGCCGATGCCGACAGCTATGCGCTGACCCTGGTCGCGCGCGGCCTCGAGCGGATCGGCGATCGGGAAAATGCGTCGCGCTTCCTCGACCGTGCCGCCTTCCCGGCAACCGGCGAGTCCACCGCGTTCAGCGCCGACGACAGCACCGCGACGCTCGCCGCCGATGCGGCCCAGCGGCCGAACGATCCCGAGGCGACGCTCCCGCTGATCCGCAGCCTGATCGCCGGCGGCGACAAGGGCGCGGCGCTCGCCCGGGCACAGGACATCGCCGCGAAGAACCAGGGCGCTCCCGGCGCGCAGGTGGTGCTCGGCGACATGCTGATGCTGCTCAACCGGCCGGCCGACGCCGCAAATGCCTATAAGCGCGCCGCCGACCTGCGCTTCGACGAGCCGACCCTGCTCCGCCTGGTCGAGGCGCTGGACCGCGCCGGCAAGCGCGAGGACGCGGCGAACGCGCTGGCGCTGTTCCTCTCGCAGAACCCGGTGAGCGTCGCGGCGCAGCGCCTCTCGGCGCACTGGCAGCTTGCCGCCGGCGACTATGACGCCGCGATCGACACGCTCGAAGACATCCGCACGCAGATCGGCGACGGCGACGCCGCGCTCGATGCCGAGCTCGCCGCCGCCTATGCCGGCGCGGGCGAGACCGGCACCGCGGTCGATTTCGGCGAGGCGGCCTATGGCCTCGCCCCCGCCAACCCCGCGGTGGTCGACGCCTATGGCTGGGCGCTGTTCAAGGGCGGCGACAAGGACGGCGCGCTCGAACTGCTCCAGAAGGCGGTGATCCTGGCGCCCCGGCATCCCGGGCTGCGCTGGCACCTGGCCCAGGTCTATGCCGCGCTCGGCCGCAAGGCGGAGGCCAGGCAGAACGCCCAGGCCGCGCTGGCCGACCCGGGCTTCACCGACCGGGTGGCGGCGCAGGCGATGGCGAACGGCTAGACGCCGACCCGCGCGTCCCAGCCCAGCATCGCGACGTCGGCCACGCCCTCCAGCTCGGCCCGGCTTGCCCCGTCCCGGGCGAGTATCGACATGCCGTTCTGGAGGGTCTGGACGAAGCGGGCGAGCGAATCGAGATCGACCGAGGCCGGAATCTCGCCCGCTTCCCTGCCCCGCTCCAGCCGGTCGCGCAGCCGCTCGAAGCCCACCGCCCGCGCCGCGCGCACCAGCGCACCGAGCTCGGCATTGCCTTCGCTGCCGGCGGCGGAGAGGGTGACCATGCAGCCGGTGGGCATGTCGGCGAGGCAGCCGGTCAGCGCCGCCGCCGAATCCATCAGCAGCGCCTTCACCGCCTCGCGGGCCGTATCCGCGGCGAGGAAGTCGGCCCAGACCAGGTCCTCGGTCGTGTCGCGGTAGTGGCCGAGCGCCTCGACATAGAGCGCCTCCTTCGAGCCGAAGGCGGCGTAGAGGCTGGGCGCGCCGATCTCCATCGCCTCGGTCAGGTCGGCGATCGAAGTCGCGGCATAGCCCTTTTCCCAGAACAGCCGCGTCGCGCGCGCCAGCGCCGCTTCGCGATCGAACGCCCGCGGCCGTCCCCGCGCCCTGGCTTTTCCGTCGGTTGGAGAATTCTGCATCGATCGCTACATAATTCCCTTGACGGCCCCAGACAAGCTTCCTAGCTATTTGTGTATCGATCACTACACAAATATGGGACAAAGATCATGAGCGAGCTTCTGGGCAAACGCGCACTGGTGACGGGTGCTTCGCGCGGCATCGGGGCCGGCATCGCGCTGGCGCTGGCGGACAAGGGCGCCGATATCGCCATCACCTATGAGCGCTCGGCCGAGCGCGCCGCCGAGCTGGTCCGCGCGATCGAGGCCAAGGGCCGCCGCGCCGTCGCCATCCAGGCCGACAGCGCCGATCCCGAGGCAGTGAAGCGCTCGGTGGCAGAAGCCGTCGAGGCGCTGGGCGGGCTCGACATCCTGGTCAACAACGCCGGCATCGCCCGCTACAGCCAGGTCGCCGACCTCAACCTCGAGGAGATCGACGCGCTGCTGAACGTCAATGTCCGCTCGGCGGTGATCGCCTCGGGCGCGGCGATCCCCCACCTCAAGCAGGGCGGCCGCATCATCACCATCGGTTCGTGCCTCGCCGAGCGCGTGCCCTTTGCCGGCTCGACGCTCTATTCGATGACCAAGTCGGCGCTGCTCGCCTTCAACCGCGGCCTGGCCCGCGACGTGGGGCCGGCCGGCGTCACCGCCAACCTGGTCCAGCCCGGCCCGATCGACACCGACATGAACCCCGCCGACGGCGATTTCGCCGACACGCTGCGCGCCCACACCGCGCTCGGCCATTACGGCAAGCCCGAGGACGTGGCGGCGGTCGTCGCCTTCCTCGCCAGCCCGGCGGCGCGCTTCGTCACCGGATCGGTGGTCACCGTCGATGGCGGGCTCAACGCCTGACAAGCGGCAGCCAAGGGCGCTGATAGCGAAACTGGGGGTGAGCCGGCGATAGCGCCCCGCTATAGCCACCCCCATGAACGAAGAGATCCTCGCCCGCATCGCCGATGCGCTCGACCGGCTCGCCCCGCCGCCGCCCCCGCCCGCCGACCTGGAGGCGCATCCGGCCTATGTGTGGCGCGGGCACGGGCTGGCGCCGGCGCGGGCGTTCGATCCGCTGCCGATCGAGATCCTGCGCGGTGTCGATGCCCAGCGCGACGCGCTGGTCGCCAACCTCACCCGCCTCTCCCAGGGCCATGCCGCGCAGGACGTGCTGCTGTGGGGCGCGCGCGGCACCGGCAAGTCGGCGCTGGTGAAGAGCGCGGTCGCCGCGGTTCAGGCGCAGGGCGGCCGCCTCGCGCTGGTCGAGGCGGTAACCACTGAGCTCGCCACCTTGCCCGAGCTGTTCGGCCTGCTCGGCACCACCGACCGGCCCTTCGCCATCTTCCTCGACGATCTAGGCTTCGACGGAGTGGGCGACGCCCGGGCGCTGCGCTCGCTGCTCCAGGGCGGGGCCGAGGCGCGGCCCAACAACGCGCGGCTGATCGTCACCTCGAACCGCCGCCATCTCGTCACCCGCGACATCGCCGAGCAGGCGAGTGCGATCAATCCGCGCGATTCGGCGGACGACGGCCTGGCGCTGGCCGACCGGTTCGGGCTCAGCCTCGGTTTCCACGTCGTCGACCAGGACACCTATGTCGACATCGTCCGCGGCTATGCCGAGGCGCATGGCCTGAGCTTCGATCCGGTCGACGCGATCGGCTGGGCGACGCGGCGCGGCAGCCGCTCGGGCCGTGTCGCCTGGCAATATGTCGTCGACCTGGCGGGACGGTCCGGGCGAAATCTCTGACCGGCTGCGGAACCTCGCTTCCTTCGATGCGTCTGCTTGCGACTGCGTAACCATGAAGGAATGCCGATGCGCGACGTCCGGAAGCTCGCCCTGATGATCCTCGCCCCGATCGCGGCGGGCTGGGCGATTCCCGCCCAGGCCCAGACCGAGTTCAGCGGCGCCGGCGAGACTTCCGAGATCCATTGCGACGGCGGCAGCGTCCATGTCGAAGGGGCCGACAACACGCTGACCATCCATGGCCCGTGCAAGAGCCTCAGCGTGGCCGGGGCGAGCAACCGGATCACCATCGACCTCGCCGCCCAGTCGGCGATCCGGGTCGAGGGCGCCGACAACGAGATCCGCTGGAGCGCGCCCGGCGCGGCCAGGCCGAAGCTGAGCGTCACCGGCGCCGGCAACCGGATCTCGCGCCGGCCCTGACGGTCGCGAACATCGGATATGTGGTTGATATGGCGTCAATATCCGGGCGAAATCGTCAAATCGGGTTGATCGATGTTAAAAGACCGGTCCGGATGCTTGACATGGAAGCCAAGGTCATAGCTCACTCCATTCCATGGGGCGAATAGGCGAAACCGATCTTGCGGACCGGCTGGCACCTGGCGGGCGCGGCGCGTTGCTCGTGCAGCTGGGCTTCGGCCTGCTGATCACCGGCCTGGCCATCGGGCTGCGCGCGGTGATCGACGGGATTTCGCCCGCCGCCGGCCCCTTCGCACTGGGCTTCCCCGCCGTGCTGATCGCCACCCTGTTCGGCAGATGGCAGGCGGGGCTGCTCACCGGCACGCTGACCCTGCTCTACAGCTGGTATTTCGTGCTGCCGGTGCAGCACAGCTTCCTGCTCAAGACCCCGGACGATACCGGCCGGCTGGTGCTCGCCACGATCAACTATGCCGCGGTGCTGGTGATCGCCGAGCTGTTCCGCCGCGCGGTGCGCCGGGCGACGCAGGAGCGCGACCGCGAGCTGGCCGAGCGCGACCTGTTCCTCGAGGAGTTCGACCACCGGGTGAAGAACAACTTCACTTTGGTCGCCGCGCTGCTCGACATGCAGCGCCGCCGGGCGAAGGAAGGCGAGACGGCGGAGGCGCTGTCCTCCGCGCTCAACCGGGTCGAGAGCATCGCCCGCGCACACCGTCACCTCTATCGCGGCGGAGCGGCCACGCGCGGCGAAGTCGACATGGCGACCTATCTGGAGGAGCTGTGCGCGGCGCTGGCCGAGGCCCTGTTCCTGCGCGGGGCGATCACGCTCGACTGTTTCTGCGACCATGGCGCGATCCCGCGCGACCGCGCCGTCTCGATCGGGCTGATCGTCAACGAGCTGGTGACCAACGCCGCCAAGCACGCTTTTGCCGGGCGCCATGGCGGCCGGATCGAAGTGCGCTTCGAGGCCGCGTCTCCGGGCTGGCGGCTGGTGGTGCGCGATGACGGCGTCGGCATGCCCGAGACGCCCAGGGCCCGCAAGGACGGCGGGCTGGGCCAGAAGCTGATCGACGGCTTCGTCCGCCAGGCCCGCGGCAAGGCCAGTGTCGAGACCGGGCCGGAGGGGACGAAGGTAACGGTGACGCTGGAGGCGTAGAGGCCGTCACGTCCCACCCAACCGTCATTCCGCACCAAAACCGTCATCCCGGCGAAAGCCGGGATCTCAGGCGAAGGCGCAGGGAAGGAGCCGCACGAGATCCCGACTTTCGTCGGGATGACGGAATATGGTCTCAGCCCAGCGCCTCGACCATCTCGGCAAGCTCCAGCCAGCGCATCTCGGCGGCGTCCTTCTCGTCGCGCAGCTTCGAGATGCCGTCGCTCAGCGACGCGAACTTGCCCGGGTTCTTCGCATAGAGGTCCGGATCGGCCATCGCCGCCTCGTCCTTCGCGATCTGCGCCTCGATCTCCTCGATCCGCTTGGGCAGCAGATCATAGTCACGCTGGTCCTTGTAGCTGAGCTTGGTCGCCTTCTTCGGCGCCTCGGGCGCAGCCGCGGCCTTGGGCGCCGCCTTCTTCGCGTCGACCTTGGGCCGGCGCTTGGCTTCCCAATCGGCATAGCCGCCGACCACGACATCGACCGTGCCCGAGCCGTCGAGGCCCAGCGTCACCGTCACCGTGCGATCGAGGAAGTCGCGGTCGTGGCTGACGATCAGCACCGTGCCTTCATAGTCCGCGATCACTTCCTGGAGCAGGTCGAGCGTCTCGAGGTCGAGATCGTTGGTCGGCTCGTCGAGCACCAGCAGGTTCGAATGCCGGGCGAACTCGCGGGCCAGCAGCAGGCGCGAGCGCTCGCCGCCCGAGAGCGTGCCGATCTTGGCTTCCGCGATGCTGGGATCGAACAGGAACTCCTTGAGATAGCCATGGACGTGCTTGCGCACGCCGAGCACGTCGATCCAGTCGCCGCCATCCGCCAGCACCTCGCGCACCGTCTTGGCCGGGTCCATCAGGCTGCGCTGCTGGTCGATGATCACGCCGTTGAGCGTGTTGGACAGCTTGACCGTGCCTTCGTCGGGCTGGATCTCGCCGGTGAGCAGCTTGAGCAGCGTCGACTTGCCCGCGCCATTGGCGCCGACGATGCCGATCCGGTCGCCCTTGGTGACGCGGAAGGTCAGGTCCTTGATGATCGTGCGGTCGCCAAAGCGCTTGGTGACGTGCTTCACGTCGATCACCACCTTGGTGTTGCTGTCGTCGGCGGCGGTGACCAGCTTGGCGGCGCCCTGCGGCCCCATCATCGCGGCACGGGTGGCGCGCATCTCCTTGAGCTTTTCGAGCCGTCCCTGGTTGCGCCGGCGCCGACCGGTGACACCACGCTGGAGCCAATGCTCCTCGATCTTGAGCTTGGCGTCGAGCCGCTGGGCGTTGCGCTCCTCCTCGGCATAGACCTGGTCGGTCCAGGCCTCGAACCCGCCGAAACCGACTTCGGCACGGCGGATCGCGCCGCGGTCGAGCCACAGGGTCGAGCGGGTCAGGCGGGTGAGGAAAGTACGGTCGTGGCTGATCACGATGAAGGCGCCGGTGAAGCGGCTGAGCCAGTCTTCCAGCCATTCGATCGCGGCGAGGTCGAGATGGTTGGTCGGCTCGTCGAGCAGCAGCACATCGGGGTTCTGTGCCAGCGCACGGGCGATCGCAGCACGGCGGCGCTCGCCGCCCGATGCGGTCTTCGCCTCACGGCTGAGATCGATGCCGAGCTGGTCGGCGATCGCCTCGGCCTCGTGCTGCGGCGGCGCGTCGCTGCCGGACAGGACATAGTCGAGCAGGGTCGCGCAGCCTTCCATCCGCGGCTCCTGCTCGAGCAGCACGACATGGGTGCCCGGCACGATGGTCCGCCGGCCCTCGTCGCCCTCGATCGTGCCGGCGATCAGCTTGAGCAAGGTGGTCTTGCCCGCGCCGTTGCGGCCGATCAGCGCCAGCCGGTCGCGCTCGCCGATATAGAGGTTGAGCCCGCGGAACAGCCAGCCATGGCCCTGGACGAGACCGAGATTTTCGAAAGCAAGAACGGGTGCAGCCATGCGCGCCACCTAGGGGCCGCGAAGGTGTCCGGCAAGTTACAGCCGGCTGAAGAGCGCGTTCAGGGGCTATTCAATGCCCGGACCCTATGCCATCTCGCATGAAGATGTTGGTGACGCCCCTTCTTTGCGCCTGTGTGGCGGCGTTCGCGCCCGCCGGGACTGCCGCTGCGCAGCCCGCGCAGCAGCAGGATTCGGACGCCCGTGCGCCCCGGCGCCAGGCCGCGCCGCCGCTCTCGGTCCGCGAGATCGAGCGCCGCGTCGTGCCCCGCCTGCCCGGCGCCCAATATCTCGGTTTCGACTATGATCCCGCGTCGGAAGTTTACACGCTGAAGTTCCTGCGCAATGGATCGGTGATCTGGGTGGACGTGGATGCCCGCAGCGGCAACATCGTCCGCAAATCGGGCAGCTAGGGCCTGGCGAAGGGAAACACATGCGACTTCTGATCGTCGAGGATGAGCCGACTCTGGGGCAGCAGCTCCGCAACGCGCTCGAAGGCGCTGGCTATGCGGTGGACCTCGCCACCGATGGCGAGGAAGGCCTCTATCTCGGCTCCAACGAGCAGTATGACGCGATCATCCTCGACCTCGGCCTGCCCGAGATCGACGGGCTGACCGTGCTCGACCGCTGGCGCAAGGAAGGCAAGACCACGCCGGTGCTGGTGCTCACCGCGCGCGACAGCTGGTCGGACAAGGTGGCGGGCCTCGATGCCGGCGCCGACGACTATGTCGCCAAGCCGTTCCAGACCGAGGAGCTGATCGCCCGCCTCCGCGCGCTGATTCGCCGTGCCTCGGGCAACGCCTCGGCCGAGCTGATCGCCGGCGACATCCGCCTCGACACCCGCTCGGGCAAGGTCACCAAGGCCGGCGAGCCGGTGAAGCTTACCGCGCAGGAGTACAAGCTGCTCTCCTACCTGCTCCATCACAAGGGCAAGGTGGTCAGCCGCACCGAGCTGATCGAGCATATCTACGACCAGGATTTCGATCGCGATTCGAACACGATCGAAGTCTTCGTCACGCGCATCCGCAAGAAGCTGGGTGCAGACGTGATCACCACCATCCGCGGCCTGGGCTACAGCCTGGAAGAGCCGGCCGACGCCTGAGTCGATGGCCACGCTCGCCCGGAAACTAGGCGAGCTGCGCCATCGCCTGTTCGGCCGTTCGCTGAGCGAGCCGGAGCCGGTGGCGCCCGGCGAGCCCCAGCCGCGCCACTATACCCGCTCTACCGGATCGGTGAGCCGGCGCATGCTGCTCGTCGCCACCGCCTGGATCATGATCCTGCTGGTCGGCGGCGGCGTGGCGCTCGACCGGGTGCTGGTCAGCACCGTCACCAAGAATTTCGACGAGCAGCTCGACTATCTGCTCAAGGCGATGATCTTCTCCGCCGAGCTCGACCAGAATGGCGAGGTGATGCTCAACCGCGAGCTCGCCGACCAGCGCTTCCTCGAATATAATTCGGGCGCCTATTGGCAGATCAGCGGCAAGGGGCATGAGGCGTTTCCGTCACGCTCGCTCTGGGACCAAAGGCTGAAGGACGACCAGCAGCACAACGACACCAACGTCCATGTCTATGACAGCCGCCAGCTGCCCGGCCAGCTGCTGCGCATCGCCGAGCGCGACGCGACGCTGCCGGGATCGGCGGTGCGCTGGCGTTTCCAGGTGGCGCAGAGCCGCGCGACGCTCGACAGCCAGATCGCCACGCTGCGCCGCACTTTGGTGCGCAGCTTCGTGCTGCTCGGGCTGGGGCTGATCATCATGGTCGCGCTGCAGACCTGGTACGGGCTGCTGCCGCTGCGCCGGGTACGTCAGGAGATCGCCCGGCTGCGCGCCGGCCAGTCGACCCGGGTGGAAGGCGCGATGCCCGCCGAGGTCGCGCCGATGGTCGAGGAGCTCAACGCGCTGGTCGAGCATAACGATCGCCAGGCCGAAGAGGCACGGCGCCACGCCGGCAACCTCGCCCATGCGTTGAAGACACCGCTGAGCGTGATTATGAACGCGGCCGCCGCGGGCCAGCCCGACCTTGCCCAGGCGGTGATCCGCGAGGCGCGGACGATGCGCCGCCAGATCGACCATCACCTCGCCCGCGCCCGCGCGGTCGGCCGGCGCGGATCGGCGCACAGCCGCGCCCAGGTCTGGCCGTCGATCGAGGCGGTCGAGCGCGCCGTCGCCCGGCTCTATCCCAATGTCCGCATCGACATCGACGGGCAGAAGGACCTGGTCGCGCATATCGAGCGGCAGGATCTGGACGATTTGCTCGGCAACCTGGTCGAGAACGCCGCGAAGTACGGCGGGGGCAGCGTGTTCATCACCGCCCGGGTCGATTCGGGCTTCGTCGAGATCCTCGTGGAGGACGATGGCCGCGGAATCCCCGAGGCGGACCGTATCCGCATCTTCGACCGAGGCGTCCGCCTCGACAGCGGCAAGCCGGGCACCGGCCTGGGCCTCGCCATCGTCCGCGACGTGGCGGAGATCTATGACGGCACCGTCAGCCTCGAGGAGAGCGAGGATCTGGGCGGCCTGCTCGTCCGCCTGCGCCTGCCTGCCGCGAACTGACACAGCTGCAACAAACTGAAATTCTGCCGTGACGTGCCGGACGCATCACCGTCGGCGAGCTCGCGGATTGCCCTCTTTTATCCGTCGGGTCGCGTGGCGGCGCTGGTTCTGGGGCCAGCGCCGCCCAAACCGCGCGGCCGAATGATTGCGCATCCTTTACAATATTTTAGCAGAGCCGTGCTAAAATGCTGCTTGGGATTGCAGCGACAAAGGCATCGACATGACTTCCATTTCCGCGATCCCGCAGCATCCCGAGCGCGCATCGATCGATGCGGGATTCGTGCCAGTGGAATTGGAAGCGCGCGCTGCAGCCACGCAGCAGGCGGCGCCGGATGCAGGCGACACTGCGCTGTCCGCCGATCCCGGCGAGCCCGAGGACATGCAGGCCAAGCTCGACAGGCTGATCGACAATCAGACCGAAAGCGGCGCCCTGAGCGACGAGCAGGCGAACGAGCTGCGGAGCTTCTTCGCGCAGCGCATTGGCGGCGAAACCCCGAGCAAGGCCGAGGCGCCAACCAGCGCTTCGCCGACCAGGCCGATCAGCGAAGCAGCAACGCGCCAGCTCGACGCAATGGCGGCGTTTCTCGACAAGCTGCGCAACGCCGCGGCATCGGGCGCCATTACCTATGGCAGCAATTCGGGGACCAGCAACAACGGCAGCTCGGCGACCGGCTGGGTGATCGACACCAGGGCCTGAGAGACCTGCCGAATCACAAACCCCGCATCGCCTCGGCCGCCAGCGTGAGGCTTTTCCTGCGCGCCTCGTGATCGAACATCGCGCTGGTCAGCATCAGCTCGTCGGCGCCGGTGCGCTGGATGAAAGCTGCGAGCTGCGCGCGGACCTTCGCCGGCCCGCCGATCGCGCTGGCCGACAGCACCTGATCGAGCATCGCATTGCCATGCCCGCCCAGGCTGGCGCGATAGCCCGGCACCGGCGGCGGCAGCTGGATGCCCTTGCCGGTGGTGCGGATCGCGACGAATGCCTGTTGCTGCGAGCTGGCTAGCAGCTCGGCTTCCTCGTCGGTGTCTGCGGCGAATACGTTGAAGCCGAGCATCAGGTGCGGCTTGTCCAGCGCCTCCGACGGACGGAAGTTGCGGCGATACATGTCGATCGCCTCGTCGAGCAGCCCCGGCGCGAAATGCGAGGCGAAGGCATAGGGCAGCCCCAGCATCGCCGCGAGCTGCGCGCCGAACAGGCTGGAGCCAAGGATCCAGATATCGACCTTGGCGCCCGCCCCCGGGGTCGCGCGGATACCGGTGCGGCCGTCATCGGCGAAATAGCTCTGCAGCTCCTGCACATCGCGGGGGAACTCGTTGCCGTCGCCGTCGAGTCCGCGGCGGATCGCGGCGGAGACGCGCTGGTCCGATCCGGGCGCACGGCCGAGGCCAAGATCGACGCGGCCGGGGAACAGCGCGTCGAGCGTGCCGAACTGCTCGGCGACCTGGAGCGGCGAATGATTGGGCAGCATGATCCCGCCCGCGCCGATGCGGATCGTCGAGGTCGCCTGGCCGACATGCGCGATCACCACCGCGGTGGCCGCGCTGGCAATGCCGTCCATCCCGTGATGCTCGGCGACCCAATAGCGGGCATAGCCGAGCCCCTCGACATGCTTCGCCAGATCGGCGGCGTTGGCGAGGGCCTGGGAAGCGGTCCCGCCCTGGATGATGGGGACGAGGTCGAGCAGGGAATAGGCTGTCATGGAGCAGCAGATGGGGAGGCGCCGCCCGCTCTGCCATAAAGTTTTGGTCGTGTGTGCCCAAGCGAAGAAACAGTTGCTTGATAGCCGCGCCGCCTCGGCCTAACCGCGCCGCCATGAACCCTGCCCTGTCGCACGTCCGCAACTGGATCTTCGATCTGGACAATACGCTCTACCCGGTGAGCGCGAACCTGTTCGCGATGATCGACGCGCGGATCGGGCAGTATGTCCAGAAGCTGCTGAACCTCGACGCCGAAGCGGCGCACAAGGTGCAGAAGGGCTATTTCCACGCGCACGGCACCACGCTCGCCGGACTGATGGCCGAGCACGGCACCGATCCGCATCATTATCTGGCCGATGTCCATGACGTCGACATGAGCGTGCTCGAAGTCAACGAGGCGCTGGTCGAGGCGCTGGCGAAGCTGCCGGGGCGCAAGCTGGTCTTCACCAATGGCGACGCGCCCTATGCCAGCAAGGTGCTCGACAAGCTTGGCCTCGGCGCCAGTTTCGAGGCGATCCACGACGTCCACGCCACCCAGTACCGCCCCAAGCCCGATCCCCAGGCCTATCAGGGCCTGTGCGATGCCTATGGCCTCGATCCGCATGCCTCGCTGTTCGTCGAGGACATGGCGCGCAACCTCGCGCCGGCCAAGGCGATCGGGATGAAGACGGTCTGGATCGACAACGGCTCCGAACAGGTGCCGGGCGACGCCGATCGCAGCTACATCGACTATACCATCACCGACCTCGGAGCCTGGCTCCACAGCATCCTGGAGACTTCCGAATGACCGACCTGCAGACCACCATCGACGCCGCCTGGGAAGACCGCGCCAATCTCGGCTTCGGCACCGAAGGCGCGGTGCGTGAGGCCGTGGCCGAGGCGCTGAACCTGCTCGATCGCGGCGAGGCCCGCGTCGCGGAGCCGGTCGAGGGCGGCTGGCAGGTCAACCAGTGGCTGAAGAAGGCAGTGCTCCTGTCGTTCCGCCTCAACGACAATGTCGTGATGCAGGGCCCGGGCGGCGCCAACTGGTTCGACAAGGTGCCGTCGAAGTTCGCCAACTGGGGTGAGGACGCGTTCCGCCAGGCCGGCTTCCGCGCGGTGCCCGGATCGATCGTCCGCCACGGCGCGCATATCAGCAGGGGCGCAGTGCTGATGCCGAGCTTCGTCAACATCGGTGCCTATGTCGGCGAAGGCACCATGGTCGATGGCTGGGCCACCGTCGGCAGCTGCGCGCAGATCGGCAAGAACGTCCATCTTTCGGGCGGCGTCGGCATCGGCGGCGTGCTCGAGCCGCTCCAGGCCGATCCGGTGATCATCGGCGACGGCGCCTTTATCGGCGCGCGCGCCGAAGTGGCCGAGGGCGTGCGCGTCGGCGAAGGCGCGGTGCTGTCGATGGGCGTCTATCTCGGCGCCTCGACCAAGATCATCGACCGCGCCACCGGCGAAGTGCATCGCGGTCACGTGCCGCCCTATTCGGTGGTCGTGCCGGGCACGATCCCCGGCGAGGCCGGCAAGCCGGGCCTCTACTGCGCCGTCATCGTCAAGACGGTGGACGCGCAGACCCGGAGCAAGACCGGGATCAACGAGCTGCTCAGGGACTAATCGTCATCCCGCCCCGGACCTGATCCGGGGCGGGATCTCGTGCGGCTCCTTCCCCGCGCCATCGCCTGAGATCCCGGCTTTCGCCGGGACGACGGATTGGTGCTGGGCTACGAGAGCTCACAGATAGTCTCAATCGTTACCGCTTTCATCCGGGCGGCGAGATGGCGTAGGGACGGCGCATGACCGAAGCCATGACCTATGGGCGCTATCTCGCGCTCGATGAACTTCTCGCGGCCCAGCATCCGCTGTCCGACCGGCATGACGAGCTGCTGTTCATCATCATCCACCAGACCAAGGAGCTGTGGCTCAAGCAGGCGATCGCCGAGATCCGCCTCGCGCTCGAGCTGGTCCGCGCCGACAAGCCGGTGGAGGCGTACAAATCGCTCGCCCGGGTCAGCCGCATCCAGGCGGTGATGACGCTGAGCTGGGAAGTGCTGACCACGATGACGCCGAGCGACTATACCCGCTTCCGCGACGTGCTCGGCGCCAGCTCGGGCTTCCAGTCGGACCAGTTCCGCGCGGTGGAGACGCTGCTCGGCGTGCGCGGCGGCGGCGTGCCGGGACCGCTCACCACCGAATTCTCGGCGATCCCCAGCCTGTGGGACGAAGCCAATGCCGCGCTCGCCCGCGCCGGCTTCGATCTGCCCGCCGAAGTGCTGAACCGCGACTGGGCCCAGCCCTATGCGCCGAGCCAGGCGGTCGAGGACGCCTGGGCGCAGGTCTATCGCGACACCGATCGCTTTTGGGAGCTGTACCAGCTCGCCGAGAAGCTGGTCGATATCGACGATGCGCTGGCGACCTGGCGGCACAAGCATGTCCTCACCGTCAGCCGGGTGATCGGGATGAAGCCCGGCACCGGCGGCACGCCGGGCGTGCCCTATCTCGCCTCGACCCTGTCGAAGCGCGCCTTCCCCGAGCTGTGGACGCTCAGGACGCAGCTGTGAACTACAAGCACCTGTTCCAGCGCGCGCTGGCGGCGGCGCCCGACCGGCTGCACTTCGCGGCGCATTCGCACCATCTCTGGCCCGACGCCTCCTATGTCGGCCAGATCGCCGCCTGGGAGGACGGAGTACGCCTCGCCGACCGGAAATGGGAGCGGGTGATGGGCGAGATCTGGCCCGCCGCCCAGGCCCATGTCGCCGCCGAGCTCAAGCTGCCCGATCCCGACACGATCGTCTTCGCACCCAACACCCACGAACTGCTGCTGCGCATCGCCTCGGCTCTGCCGAAGCGTCCGCTGCGCATCCTCGCCAGCGACGGCGAGTTCCACAGCTTCCGCCGCCAGTCGATGCGCTGGGAGGAAGCAGGCAGCGCCACGGTCGAGCGTGTGCCGCTGGAGCGGATCGTCGAGCATGCGCGAAGCGGCGAGCATGACCTGATCTTCGTCAGCCAGGTTCAGTTCGGCACCGGCCATGTGTTCGAACAGATCGAGGCGCTCGCCGCGCTCGCAAAGCCTGAAGGTCCCTGGGTGGTGGTCGACGGCTATCACGCCTTCATGGCGATGGACGTCGATCTGTCGGCAGTGGCGGACCGCGTCTTCTACCTCGCGGGCGGCTACAAATACGCCATGGCCGGCGAAGGCTGCGCCTTCCTCCACGCCCCGCCCGGCTTCGGCGCCCGTCCCGAGATCACCGGCTGGTATGCCGAGTTCGAGGATCTGGCGCTCCCGCCGGGCAGCATCGGCTACGCCCCCGACGCACGCCGCTTCCTCGGCGCGACCTTCGACCCTTCGGGCATCTACCGCTTCGTCGCGGTGCGCGACATGCTGCGCCAGGAAGGCCTGACTACCGCGGCGATCGCGGCACATGTCGACGGCCTGCGCGCGCAACTGCTCGAAGCGCTGCCGATCGAAGCCGAGCTGCTCAACCCGGCGAGCCCCGCGCGCTTCCTCGCCCTGCGCTCCCCTCACGCCCAGCGCTGGAAGGCCGAGCTGGAGGCGGAGGACGTGATCACCGATGTCCGCGGCGACGTGCTGCGCATCGGCTTCGGCCTCTACCAGGACAGCCGTGACGTGACGCGGCTGATCGAGGCGCTCTCGTATCTGCGCTGAAAAAGCGGCCTGGCGCGCAATGCGCGCCGCGCCCGGCCGTAAGGGAGCTCAGCGCCGCGCGAGCTGCACGCGCAACTGCCGCCCAACGTCGCGAGCCACCACCGCGCGGCAGCGCTTGATCTCCTGGTCCTCGGTCACATCGGCGCCGGCATAGGAGCCGCACACCCGCTCGGTCGCCGCGGCGATCCGGCGGTCGAGCACGGCACGCCCGGCCGCGCTCTTCAGGTCGAGATCGCCATGGCGGACGACCACGCTGTGTTCGAACTCGGGTGCAGCCAGCGCCGGGGTGGCGATCAGGCCGGCGGCGGCGAAGGCGATGATGCACTTGTACATGGGGCACTCCTTTCCTGTGACCCTTCCAGCATCGCCAGGACGCCGCCCGACCGGGAGGATGAGGAGCCGATGAAGAGCTGATGAAATGCCGATGATTCGCCGATAGGGTGGCGCGGGGCGCGATTTCCGGGGATGGGAGAGGCGTGGAGGGACGCATCGATCTTGCGCATCAAGCGCCGTTCCGGCTGGGCGCGCTCGAAGTGCGTCCGGCGCTGCGCCAGCTCGCCCGCGACGACGGCAGCGAGGAAGTGCTCGAGCCGCGGGTGATGCAGGTGCTGGTCGCGCTCGCCCGGACCGACGGCGCGATCGTCAGCCGCGACGACCTGACCCGCAGCTGCTGGGAAGGCCGGGTGGTCGGCGAGGATGCGATCAACCGTGTCGTCTCGCGCCTGCGCCGCGCGGCCGAGGGGATCGGCCAGGGCGCCTTCCGGATCGAGACGATCACCAAGGTCGGCTATCGCCTGCTGCGCGAAGGCCAGGCCGGCACCCCCGGCCCCGCGCCGGACAGCCCGCTGGCTCTGGCCCGCGCCGAGGCGCAGCGCCTCCGCCTCGATCGCCGCGCGATGCTGGCCGGATCGGGACTGGCCGCAGTGAGCGTCGGCGGCGGGCTGCTCGCCTGGCGCCATTTCGGCGCAGCACCCGCGCCCGCGGGGGAGCAGAAGCCGCCTGCCGATATCGCGCCGCTGATGATCCAGGCACAGATGGCGATGACACAGGGTACGGTCGAAGGCGGCAACCAGGCGATCGGGCTGCTCCGCCGGGTGGTGACCCTGCGCCCCGACTATGCCGATGGCTGGGGATTGCTCGCGCTTTCCTATTCCGCGGCGGCGGTTGGCCGGCCCCAGCAATATGAAGCGGACATGCGCGCTCGTGCCACCGAGGCGCGCCGCCGGGCGCTGGCGCTCGACCCCGCCAATGCCTATGCGCGTGCCGCCGACGGGCTGGCCAAGCCGGTGCTGGGCAATTGGCTGGCCGCGGAGCGCGGGCTGCGCACCAGCCTGGGCAGCCATCCCGGCAACGATATGCTGGTCAGCTCGCTGGCCGGGTTGATGATCAATGTCGGCCGCTGCACCGAAGCCGCCAACCTGATCGACGGGATCTGGAAGCGCGTCCCGCCCAATCCGGGACTGGCCTATTCGCATGTCCAGACCCTGTGGGCCGCGGGCAGGCTCGACGAGGCCGACAAGGCGATGGACGACGCGGTCGCGCTGTTCTCCACGCATTTCGCCGTGTGGTTCACGCGCTTCTACCTGTTGATGTACACCGGCCGGGTACGCGAGGCGATCGCGCTCGGCGAGAATCGCGGGACACGCCCGACCGGCATTCCCGAATGGAATTTCGAGCAGGTGCTGATCGTCGCCCGCGCCATGCTCAGCCGCGCGCCGCGCGACATCGACGCCGCCGTGGCGGCAGCGCTCGAAGGGGCGCGTCGCGGTGCGGGCTTTGCCGAGAACGGCATGCAGTTCCTCTCGGCACTGGGCCAGGTCGACAAGGCCTTCGCGGTCGCCGACGCCTATTATTTCGCGCGCGGCTTCGATCCGGGCGAGCTGCGCTTCTCGACCGAGCAGGGCACCTATACCCGGCGCAACGCCCGGCGGACGCACATGCTGTTCCTGCCCTCGACAGCGGCAATGCGCGCGGATCCACGCTTCGCGAAGCTGGCACAGGAGATCGGACTGGAACGCTATTGGCGCGAGAGCGGGACCGTGCCGGACTTCCGGAAGGGATAAGGCCCTTCTCCCTCTTCCCTCTGGGGAGAGGGCTTAAGTCAGGCGACCGCCGCCACGCCCAGCCGTGGGATCTCGATCGCCGGGCAGCGGTCCATCACTACCTTGAGCCCCGCGGCCTCGGCGCGCGCCGCGGCTTCCTCGTTGATCACGCCGAGCTGCATCCACACCGCCTTGGCCCCCGCGGCGATCGCCTCGTCCACCGCCTCCCCGGCCGCCATCGGACGGCGGAAGATGTCGACCAGGTCGATCGGCTCCCCGATCTGCGAAAGCTCGCGGAACACGAACTCGCCGTGGACATGCTCGCCGGTGATCTGCGGGTTGACCGGGATCACCCGGTATCCCTGCCGCTGGAGAAAGGCCATCACGCCATAGCTCGGCCGGTCCGGCCGGTCGGATGCGCCGACCAGCGCGATGGTGCGCACGCTTTCGAGCAGCGCCTTGATGTCCTCGTCACGCGTCAGCGGCATGGGTTATCTCCTCAGCCAGTCGTCCACCTGTCCTGCCAGTCCGGCAAACACTTCGCCCTCCGGCCCGTTCCCTGCCGCGGGCGGCTCGCCGGCATCGGACGCGACGCGGATCGCCATCTCGAGCGGCACGCGGCCGAGGAACGGAATACCGAGCTTCGCCGCCGCCGCCTCGGCGCCGCCCGCCCCGAACGGGTCGGAGACCTCGCCGCAATGCGGGCAGGCATAGCCCGACATGTTCTCGATCAGGCCGATCACCGGAATGCCGGCCTTGTTGAACAGGTCGATCGCGCGGGTCGCGTCGATCAGCGCCAGGTCCTGCGGGGTCGAGACGATCACCGCGCCCGCCGGCTTGTGCTTCTGGATCATGGTGAGCTGCACGTCGCCGGTGCCCGGCGGCAGGTCGAGCACGAGCAGGTCGGTCTCGCCCCAATCTGCATCGACCAGCTGGCCGAGCGCACCGCCCGCCATCGGCCCGCGCCAGGCGATCGCCTGCCCCTCGGCGACCAGACCGCCCATCGACAGCATCGGCACGCCGAACCGGGTCTGGACCGGCAGCAACACTTTATCACGCGCCTGGGGTTTCACCCCCTCGACGCCGAGCAGCCGCGGTTGGGACGGGCCATAGATATCGGCATCGACCAGCCCGACCTTGCGGCCCCTGCGCTGGAGCGCGATCGCCAGATTCGCGGCGACGGTGGACTTGCCCACGCCGCCCTTGCCGCTCGCCACCGCGATCAGCCGCCGGGTGCGGCGCTCGCTGGTCATCAGCACGCGCACTTCCTCGATCCCGGGCAGCGCTCCCGCCACGCGGCGGATATCGGCTTCGAGCTCCTCGCGCGTACCCTCGGCCAGGCCGGTCACGTCGAGCACGATCGAGGCACGCGATCCCTCGAGACGGGCAGTGGCGCGGCCGGCGGCGATGGGGGCGAGCGCGGCGCTCAGGGCTTCGGTATCGGTCATCGCGTGCCAGATAGGCGCACAATCGCCGCGCGCCACTGTAAATCCGCGTAGGCGCCCTTATAAAGGCTGAATGGCAAACCTCTTTGGCTGGCTGAACAGCGCCGGCAACTTGCATAACGAGGCTCCCAAGAGCCCCTGGGGCTCGGGCAGCGGCGGCGGAAACGGCGGCGGCTCTGGCGATGGCAAGGGCGGCTCCGGCGGCGGCTCCGGTCCCCGCAACCCCTGGTCCTTCCCGCCCGAGGGGCGGCGCCCCCGGCCCGGCGGTGGCGGAGGCGGCGGTGGCAATGGCGGCGGCAACGGTCCGTTCGACGACCTGTTGCGGCGCGTGGGTGGCGGCGGCCTGCCCTTCCCCGGCGGCGCCCGGTTGTGGATGCTGGTCATCGCCGGCCTGCTCGCCATCTGGGTGATCTTCACCAGCTTCCACGTGATCGGCCCGCGCGAGCGCGGCGTGGTGACCACGCTCGGCCGCTACAGCGGCACGCTCGGCTCGGGCATCCAGCCGACCCTGCCGGCGCCGTTCCAGCTCGTCGATGTCGTCGATGTCGGCAGCGTACGGACGCTGAAATTCCCCGAGAGCGGCGCCAACCTGATGCTCACCGGCGACCAGAACATCGTCGACCTCTCCTATTCGGTGAACTGGTACATCGCGGACGCCGCCGACTATTCCTTCCAGATCAAGGACCCGACCGAGACGGTGAAGGACACCGCCGAGAGCGCGATGCGCGCGGTGATCGCGACGACCACGCTCAACGAGGCGATCGGCGAGGGCCAGGGCCGCATCTCGTCCGATGTGCAGGCGGGAATGCAGAAGATCCTCGACGAATATCATTCGGGCATCCGCATCCAGAGCGTCGCGCTGACCAAGGCCGCGGCACCCGAGCAGGTCGACGACGCCTTCAAGGCGGTCCAGGCCGCGCAGCAGGGCGCGCAGGGTGCCCGCAACAACGCCAATGGCTATGCCCAGCAGGTGATCGCCGTCGCGCAGGGCGAGGCCGCCGAGTTCGACAAGATCTACGAACAGTACAAGGCCGCGCCCGAAGTCACCCGCCGCCGTCTCTATTACGAGACGATGGAACAGGTGCTCGCACGCACCAACAAGACGATCGTCGAGGCGCCCGGCGTCACCCCCTATCTGCCGCTGCCGGGGATTCGCCCCGATGCGGGCAAGGCCCAGCAGGGAGACCAGAAATGACCTGGCTGCGCAGCCCCATCGGCATCGCCGTATCGGTGATCATCCTGCTCATCGTGGTGATGAGCACCGTCGCGATCGTGCCCGAGACCAAGCAGGCGGTGATCCTGCGGCTCGAAAAGCCCTATCGTACCGTCAATCAGTGGCACGAGGGCGAGCAGTTCGGCCGCACCAATGCCGGCCCGATCGTGCGGATTCCGTTCTTCGACCGCATCGTCTGGGTCGACAAGCGCGTGCTATCGGTCGACCTGCCCAACGAGCCGGTGCTGTCGACCGACCAGCTACGCCTGCAGATCGACGCCTATGCGCGCTTCCGCGTCACCGATCCGCTCAAGATGGTCGTCTCCATCGGCACCGAGGACCGGGCACGCGACCAGCTCCAGCCGCTGTTCCGTTCGGCGCTGCGCAACGAGCTCGGCAAGCGTCCCTCGGCGATCCTGCTCAGCCCGGAGCGCGGCCAGGTGATGGACAATATCCAGAACTCGCTCCAGCAGCTCGCCGGGCAATATGGCGTGTCGATCGTCGACGTGCGGATCAAGCAGACCGAGCTCCCCTCGGGCTCGCCGCTCGACAGTGCGCTCGAGCGGATGCGCACCGCGCGCAACCAGGAAGCCAAGACGATCGAGGCGCAGGGCCTGAAGGACGCGCAGATCATCCGCGCCAATGCCGATGCCCAGGCCGCCCAGATCTATGCCCAGGCGTTCAACAAGGATGCCGACTTCTACAATTTCTGGCGCGCGATGCGTTCGTACCGGACGACGTTCCTCAACAACGATCCCGCCAAGGGCGAGACTTCGGTCATCCTGTCTCCGCAGAATAGCTATCTGAAGGAGTTCATGGGGCAACGATGACGCTGTCGATCCGTTCATATTCAATCGCCGTTCAGCATTTCGGCGCAAAAATCCGTTTCGAACGCTTTTCCTTCGTCTGAGAGGACCGACTCACGTGCGTTATGCCTACGCCCTAACTACCGCCATCCTGCTGAGCGGCGCCGCCGCGACGATGACGCTCAACCAGCCGGCCGGCGCGCAGACCGCGCAGAACGAGCCCGGCGCGATCCAGGCGGCCGCGCCCAAGGCCGGCGCGCCGATGAGCTTCGCCGACATGGTCGCCCGGCTGCAGCCGGCAGTGGTCAACATCTCGACCACCCAGCGCGTGACGATGAACGCCAATCCGTTCGCCGGCACCCCGTTCGAAGCGTTCGGCGGCGGCAACCAGCCGGTGACCCGCCAGGCCGAATCGCTCGGCTCGGGCTTCATCATCTCGGCCGACGGCTATGTCGTGACCAACAACCACGTCATCTCGGCCGGCGCCCGCGGCGCCACCGTCGAATCGATCACCGTCACCCTGCCCGACAAGCGCGAGTTCAAGGCCAAGCTGATCGGCAACGACGCCCAGTCGGACCTCGCCGTGCTCAAGATCGAAGGCGCCAACCTGCCCTTCGTGAAGTTCGGCGATTCGACCGCGGCGCGCGTCGGCGACTGGGTCGTCGCGATTGGTAATCCCTTTGGCCTGGGCGGCTCGGTCACCGCCGGCATCGTCTCGGCCGTGCACCGCGTCACCGGCTCGGGCGGCGCCTATGACCGCTTCATCCAGACCGACGCCTCGATCAACCGCGGCAATTCGGGCGGCCCGATGTTCGACCTGAACGGCAACGTCATCGGCATCAACTCGCAGATCCTGTCGCCGACCGGCGGCAATGTCGGCATCGGCTTCGCGATCCCCGCGGAGGAAGCCAAGCCGGTGATCGACACGCTGATGAAGGGCCAGAAGATCGCTCGCGGCTATCTCGGCATCGGCATGCAGGACCTGACCGACGACATCGCCGACGGCCTGGGCGTGCCCAAGGGCCAGGGCACCGTCGTCGCCCGCATCGAGCCGGGCCAGCCGGCGGAGAAGGCCGGGCTCAAGCAGGGCGACGTGATCGTCAAGGTCGACGGCCGCGACGTCACGCCGGACCAGACGCTGTCCTATCTCGTCGCCAACGTGAAGCCGGGCACCCGAATCCCGCTCGAGCTCTACCGCGACGGCAAGCGCATGACCCTGAACCTCGTCGTTGGCACCCGCCCGCCCGAGGAGCAGCTCGCCCAGTTCGATCCGAACGACGAGAATTCGCCGGCTCCGGGCGGCGACAGCGAGACGATGGCCGCGGCCTCGCTCGGCGTGCAGGTCACTCCGCTCACCCCGCAGATCGCCCAGAGCGTCGGCGTCACCCCGGGCACCACCGGTGTGGTCGTGCTCCAGGTCAGCCCGGCCAGCGACGCGGCAGGCAAGGGTCTGGCGCGCGGCGACGTGATCACCACGGTGAACCGCCAGCCCGTCACCAGCGCGGCGGACGTCGCCAAGCAGGTCGGCGCCGCCAAGGCCGCGGGCAAGACCAACGTCCTGCTCTGGGTCCAGCGCCGCGCGCTCGGCCGCTTCGTCTCGGTCGGCATCAACTAAAGGCGGTACAGGGCGAGCCCGTCAAATACTGCGTCACCCCGGCCTTGTGCCGGGGTCCACCGGGAGGCGGGCGACAGGATAGAGGCTGTAGGCCAGCCGTCGAAGCACCGTGGACCCCGGCACAAGGCCGGGGTGACGGGGTTGGTCCCCGGGTCAGGGTTGGCTCCCAACCTTAAAAGGCGGCCCAATCGGGCTGACGAATGCCCGTTTCTCCTCTATTCCGGTCTCCCAAATCAGGAGATCGGACATGGCGGGAGAAACGGGCATCTTCATTGGCGCGGGCACCGGCGGCGCCAACCCGCAGTCCCTGGTGCTTCGGCGCGCCAACCGCCACGGGCTGATCGCCGGCGCCACCGGCACCGGCAAGACGGTGACGATCCAGGGGATCATCGAGGGCCTGTCCAGTGCTGGCGTCCCCTGTTTCGTGGCGGACGTGAAGGGCGACCTGTCCGGCCTCGCCATGGCCGGCTCCCCCACCGCCAAGACGCACGAGATCTTCAAGGCCCGCGCCGCCGAGATCGGCCTCGCCGACTGGGCCTATGCCGACACCCCGGTGCAGTTCTGGGACCTGTACGGCGAGCAGGGCCACCCGATCCGCACCACCATCTCGGAGATGGGCCCGCTGCTTCTCGCCCGGCTGATGGACCTCAACGAAGTGCAGGAAGGCGTGCTGACCATCGCCTTCACCGTCGCCGACAAGGACGGGCTGCTCCTGCTCGACCTCGACGACCTGCAATCGATGCTCGCCCATTGCGCCGAGCGTGCCGACGAGCTGACCGCCAGCTATGGCAATGTCTCCAAGCAGTCGGTCGGCGCGATCCAGCGCGCGCTGCTCCAGCTCCGCAGCCAGGGCGGCGCCAATTTCTTCGGCGAGCCGGCGCTGTCGATGGAGGATTTCCTCGGGCTCGACGACAAGGGCCGCGGCGTCGTCAACATCCTCGCCGCCGACAAGCTGATGGCGAGCCCCAAGCTCTACGCCACCTTCCTGCTCTGGCTGCTCTCCGCCCTGTTCGAATCGCTTCCCGAAGTCGGCGATCCCGACAAGCCCAAGCTCGCCTTCTTCTTCGACGAGGCGCATCTGCTGTTCGACGATGCGCCCAAGGCGCTGCTCGACAAGATCGAGCAGGTCGTGCGCCTGATCCGCTCCAAGGGCGTCGGCGTCTATTTCATCACCCAGAACCCGATCGACGTGCCCGACACCATCGCCGGCCAGCTCGGCAACCGGGTGCAGCACGCCCTGCGCGCCTTCACCCCGCGCGACCAGCAGGCAGTGAAGGCCGCCGCGACCACCTTCCGCGCCAATCCCGACGTCGATGTCGAGACGGTGATCACCGAGCTCAAGGTCGGCGAGGCCCTGGTCTCGGTGCTGCAGGACGATGGTTCCCCGAGCCCGGTGCAGCGCACGCTGATCCGCCCGCCGGCGTCGCGCGTCGGCCCGGTCACGCCCGACGAGCGCAAGATCCTGATCCAGACCGATGCGATCGGTTCGAAATACGACACGCTGATCGACCGCGAATCGGCCGAGGAGCTGCTCGCCGCCAAATCGGCCGAGGCATCCGCCGCCGCTGCCGAGGCCAAGGCGCAGGACGAAGCCGAAAAGGCCGCCGCTGCCCAGGCCAAGGAAGACGCCCGCCTCGCCAAGGAAGCCGAGCGCCAGCGCCTCGCCGCCCAGCGCGACGCCGATCGCCAGGCCCGTCTCGATGCCCAGGCCCAGAAGGCCGCGGAACGCGAGGCGGCGAACAACCCGTGGAACCGCGCGATCACCTCGGCCACCCGCTCCGCCTCCTCGGCGGCGGGCCGCGCCGTGGCGAACGAAGTCTCCAAGGCGGTGTTCGGCAAGAAGAGCGGCGCCGGCGCGAGCATCCTCGGCGGACTGGTCCGCGGCGTGCTCGGCGGACTGTTCAAGGGAAGATAACGCAATCCTCCCTCGCTTTAGCGGGGGAGGGGGACCATTCGCGCAGCGAATGGTGGAGGGGGCTTCTCCACAAGCGACATGGCCCGCGGCGAAGCCCCCTCCGTCACGCTTCGCGTGCCACCTCCCCCGCTAAAGCGAGGGAGGAATAGGTCAGGCTACCTCCGCCCCCGTCACCGCCAGAAACTCCCGCCACAGCATCACCAGCACCGCCATCACCGCCGGCCCGATGAACAGCCCGAGCAGGCCGAGCGTCTCGACCCCGCCCAGGATGCCGATCAGCACCCAGAGGAACGGCAGCTGGGTCGCCCCGCCGATCATCGCCGGGCGGATGAAATGGTCGGCGACAAAGATGATCGCCGCGCCGATCGCCACCACCACGATTGCGCCGACCACCGATCCCTGGAGGAGCAGCAGCACCGCGGCCAGCGCGAAGATCAGCGGCGCGCCGAACGGGATCATCGCCGCGATCGCCGTCGCCGCGCCGAGCAGCAGCGGGTGCGGCACGCCGGCGACCAGATAGACGATCGCCATCAGCGCACCGACGCCGAGCCCGACCAGCACCAGCCCGTCGATCGTCCCGCGCACCGATCGGATCGCCTGCGTCCCCACCCGCTCGCCCGCCGGGCCGAACAGCTTGAGCACCGCACGCCGCCCCTGTTCGAGCAGCGCATCGCGGTCGCGCAGGACGAAGAACAGGGTCAACAGGGTGAAGCCGAACACCACGCCGCGATGCGCGACATTGGCGCCGATCGCCCGGGAATGCGCCAGCCACTCACCGCCGCTCAGCATGCGGAGCTGCTCGGCGGCATCCTCGGGCCGGGCGAGATGCGTCTGCCACCAGTCGCGCACCGCATCGGCGCCGAAGGGCAGGCGCGCGACCCAGTCGGGCACCGGCACGCCCTGTGCCTGGGCCTGGCCGATCCAGCTGGAGATGTCATGCGCCTCGCGCAGCGCCTGGGTGATGCCGAAGCCGAGCGGCACCAGCACCACCAGCGCCGCGATCAGGGTGATGATCAGCGGGATGACGATCCGGTGCGTCCCCTTCATCCAGGCGCGCAGCCAGAGGTGCAGCGGGTCGACTGCGATGGTCAGCACAACCGCCCAGAGCAATGCCGGCACGAAGCCATGCGCCACCCAAAGGCCGACCAGAAGCAGCGCCCCCACCAGCGCCAATCGCGCGGCGCGCTGCGCCGTCTCGGTTCCCGTGTTCATGGGGGAAGCGTAGCAGGACGGTGGCTCGTCTCAACTCCCCCCTTTACGTCATCCCGGCGAAAGTCGGGATCTCAGGCGAAGGCGCGATACGGCACGAGATCCCGACTTTCATCGGGATGACGGTTACTGCTCCAACCCCGCAACAACCCCTTCCAGCCGCTCCAGGAACTTGCCCCAGCCAAAACGCGCGCCGCCATAGTTGTTCGCATTGGTGAACCCGGTCTGCTCCATCCGCAGCCTGGTGCCGCCGGCGACCGGCTCGAGCGTCAGCGTCACCACCGATTCGAAGCGCGGCATCGCTTCCTCGCCGCCGCCCGTGTCCCAGCTATAGGAGAGCTGCCGGCCGGGATCGATCTCGCGCACCGCGCAGTCGATCCGTCCGCTCCAGCCCGGCGCGCCCGGGCTCTGCAGCGTGAAGCGGTGCCCCTGCTCCGCCGCGAAGTCATTGGGCAGCAGCCATTCGGCGATCAGGTGCGGCTGGGTGATCGCCCGCCACAGCCGCTCGGGCGGATGGGGGAATTCGCGCTCCATCACCAAAGTGCGCGTCTCGGTCATTGGTCCATCCTCTTGAGCAGGTCCTCGAGCCGGTCGAAGCTGTCGGCCCAGAGCGTCTCGTGCAGCCGCATCCAGTCGAGCAGGGGCACCAGCCCCCGCGGATTGGCGCGGTAATGCGTCTCGCGTCCCTGCGGCCGGTCGAGCACCAGCCCGGCCCCCTTCAGCACCGCCAGATGCTTGGAGACCGCCGGCTGCGAGATCCCCGCCCCGCCGGTCAGCGCCCGCACCGTCAGCTCCGATTGCGCCAGCCGCTCGAACAGCGCGCGTCGGGTGGGATCGCCCAGCGCGCGGAACAGCGTATCGGCAGCGGAAGGGGCAGTCGGCTCCATGCGCAAACCCATAACCAATTGGTTATTCGAATCAACTGCGCGTCAAAAAACGCTGTCCTACACGGCGCGCAAATGCCACGCTCCACCGATGACCAATGCATTCCTTACCAAGCTCGTCGCCGCCCCTGGCGCCTCGCGCGCGGGCACGCGATCGCGCGTGCATGTCGTGAACTTAGTGAACTTCCGCGCGGAGATCTGAGCCAATGAGCCCCGAAAAGACTGGCGAATCGCCCCGCCCGATGGCCGAGCTCACCCTCCGGGGAATCCTCCTCGGCGCGCTGATCACCATCCTGTTCACCGCCGCCAACGTCTATGCCGGCCTCAAGGTCGGCCTCACCTTCGCCACCTCGATCCCCGCCGCGGTCGTCTCGATGGCGATCCTCAAGGCGTTCAAGAGCGGCACGATCCTCGAGAACAACATCGTCCAGACGATCGCGTCCGCCGCGGGCACCCTCGCCGCCATCGTGTTCGTGCTGCCCGGCCTGATCATGGTCGGCTGGTGGTCGGGCTTCCCCTATTGGACCACCGTGGCGGTATGCATCACCGGCGGCGTGCTCGGCGTGATGTTCTCGGTGCCGCTGCGCCGCGCGCTCGTCACCGGCACCGACCTGCCCTATCCGGAAGGCGTCGCCGCCGCCGAAGTGCTCAAGGTCGGCTCGGGTTCGGGCGCCGGTGATGCGGAGAATGCCAAGGGCCTGCGCACGCTGGTGATCGGCACGCTCTTCTCCGGCCTGTTCGCGCTGCTCGCCAAGATGAAGCTGGTCGCCGAAGAGGCGGGCAAGAATTTCGCCGTCGGCGGCACCGCCACCGGCTGGTCGACCAGCTGGTCGATGCTGCTGATCGGCGTCGGCCATCTCGTCGGCATCTCGGTCGGCGCGGCCATGTTCTTCGGCATGCTGATCTCCTGGACCGTGCTGGTGCCCTATTTCGCCTCGGGCGGAGACATGAGCGCGATCGACGCGCTGGTCGGCGCCACCTTCCGCGGCCAGGTCCGCTTCATCGGCGCGGGCACGATCGGCGTCGCCGCGATCTGGTCGCTGCTCAAGATCATCGGCCCGATCATCGCCGGCCTGCGCTCCGCCCTCGCCGCCTCGCGCGCCCGCCAGGGCGGCCAGGCGCTCGACATCACCGAGCGCGACATGCCGATCGGCATCGTTGCGCTGATCACCCTCGCCACGCTGATCCCCATCGCCTGGCTGCTCTGGACCTTCTCGGCCGGCGGCCCGGTGCACGACCATCCGATCGCCGTGATCGGCGGCTCGCTCGCCTATGTCCTGATCGTCGGCGTGATGATCGCGGCGATCTGCGGCTACATGGCCGGCCTGATCGGCGCGTCCAACTCGCCGGTCTCGGGCGTCGGCATCCTCGCCGTGCTCGGCGCCTCGCTGCTGCTCGTCGCGGTGTTCGGGCACGAGGCCGATCCGTCGCGCACCAACGCGCTGATCGCCTATGCGCTTTTCACCACCGCGATCATCTTCTCGATCGCGACCATCTCGAACGACAATCTCCAGGACCTCAAGACCGGCCAGCTGGTCGGCGCGACGCCGTGGAAGCAGCAGCTCGCGCTGATCCTCGGCGTGGTGTTCGGCTCGCTCGCTATTCCGCTGGTTCTCGACCTGCTCAAGAACACGCTCGGCTTTGTCGGCATGCCCGGCGCCGGCCCCAATGCGCTGTCGGCACCGCAGGCCGCGCTGATCTCGTCGATCGCCAAGGGCGTGCTCGGCGGCGACATCGACTGGAACCTGATCGGGCTCGGCGCGCTGATCGGCGTCGGCGTGATCGTCGTCGACGAAGTGCTGGGCAAGACCGGCAAGATGCGCCTGCCGCCGCTCGCGGTCGGCATGGGCATCTATCTGCCGATGGGCCTCACCCTGCTGATCCCGGTCGGCGCGCTGATCGGCCATTTCTACGATCGCTGGGCCAAGCGCCAGGCCAACCCGGAGTTCGCCGAGCGGATGGGCGTGCTGGCGGCGACCGGGCTCATCGTGGGCGAATCGCTGTTCGGCGTCGCGTTCGCCGGCATCCTCGCCTGGGCCAACCGCAATTCGCCGATCCCGCCCAACGACGCGCCGCTGGCGATCATGCCGGAGAGCTTCGAGGGCATCGCGATGTGGATCGCGCCGCTGCTGTTCTTCGGGCTGATCGCGGTCTCCTACGCGATGACCCGCAAGCTGGTCCGCGGCACGCCGACGGGCGCCGGTCCGGAAACCCCGGCCGACGACGTCGCCACCTATCGCTGAAACTTCTCCCCTTCCGCTTGCGGGAGGGGTCGGGGGAGGGCGTGAAGTGGGTGAGGGCGGGACAGCCCCTCCCCTAACCCCTCCCGCAAGCGGGAGGGGAATCAGGTCAGGCCATCTGGGCGAGCAGCGAGCTGATCGGCACGAAGCCGAACGCCACCGAGCTGTCCGCGACGCCGTACGGGATGAACAGCTTGTCGCCATGCTTGATGGCGCCGCAGGTGTAGACGACGTTGGGCACATAGCCCTCGCGGTCCTGGTCCGCCGCGGCGAGCAGCGGCTCGGGCGAGCGCGCGAGCACCTTCGACGGGTCGTTCTTGTCGAGCAACGCCGCGCCGATCGAGTATTTGCGCATCGCGCCGACGCCGTGGGTGAGGATCAGCCAGCCCTCGTCGAGCTCGATCGGCGGGCCGCAATTGCCCATCTGGACCAGCTCCCAGGGGAATTTCGGCTTGATCAGCAGTTCGCCGCCTTCCCAGCGGGTGATGTCGTCCGAGGCGTGGAGGAAGATGTTCTCGCCGTCCTGCCGGCCGAGCATCATGTACTTGCCGTTCACCGTGCGCGGGAACAGCGCCATGCCCTTGTTGCGGCTGGCGCTGCCCGACATCGGCACCAGGTCGAAGCTGCGCCAGTCGCGGGTACGCAGCAGCTCGGACTGGATCACCGAGCCGTTATAGGCGGTGTAGGTGCCGATCCATTCCTCTTCGCCATCCTCGTGGCGGAAATGGGTGATGCGCAAATCCTCGAGCCCGTTCGACTGCGCCTTGGTGATCGGGAAGATCACCGTGCCGGAGAGCGTCGAGTCGCGGTGCCGATAGACCGTCACCGGTCCCTCGGGGACATGCTCCTCATCCTCTTCCCGGGCATCCGCCGCGGTGGCGAAGGGCGGCTCGGGCGCCAGGGTCAGCTCGTTGCTCTCGGTGATGATCCCCTCGCGGAAGGCGACCGAGGAGATATGCCCCTCGCCCACCGCCCGCAGGCTCATCAGGATGCGCAACGACCCCTCCGGCATGCCGGTCTGGTCGTAGTGCGGCACCGCGCTGGGGTTCATCAGCGCGGCGGCGGCATAGCTGTATTCGTGGCAGAAATAGGCGCCGATCAGCTGGCGCTTCTCGTCTCCGATCTGGCTGCCGTCGAGCCCGAGCATGCCCTCGATCTCGTCATAGCGCGTCATGAACACGCGGCGCGTCTGCCAATGGCGCGCCTCGAAGTCCTTGAGCACGATCTCCAGCTGGGCGCGCGCCGCACCGGGCGACATGGCGAGCACTTCGCTCACCAGCCGCTCGGTCCGGCTCGGCGCCGACCCGTTGGAGGCCCAGGCGATATGGAACGGGCGGACCACCACGCGGGAGGGATCTGCCCGCAGGCGCAACGCATGATTGAATAGTTCGAGCATCCGGCTCCCAGCCATTTCCCGCACCGGCGCCCAGGCCTGAAGCCCTAGGCGACGGCAGCTCGTAACGGTGTTGCCACGGTTCCGGTTGCATTTGAAAGGGCGGAAATCGCACAATTCGCCAACTGGAGCGCCAAAATCGACTCGGCGCCCTGGTTGCGGTTCAGGCCGTGCGGCATCAGCCCGTCGAAGCAGCCGCCGTCCTGCGCGCTGGCCAGCGGCAGCTCGAGGTCGTTGGCACCGAGATACCAGCGATAGGCACGCATCGCCTCGTCCACCCAGCGCGGTTCGCCGGTAGCTTCATGCGCGGCGACACAGGCCTCCACCGTCGCCTGCGCCTCCAGCGGCTGCTGGTCGAACTGGAGCGGCGCGGCATATTCGCGGCCGAAGCTCTCGGTGCCGACGGCACGGAAGCGGCCCTCCGGCGAAGTCTGCTGGCCGACGATCCATTCGAGCGTCTCGAGCCCGACGCTGGTGAACTCGCTCCGGCCCAGCGCCATGCCAGCACGCAGCAGCGCCTCGGGCAGGCGTGCATTGTCATATGCCAGCACGATCTCGAACCAGCTCCATTCGGGCCGGCGATTGCCGTCGAGCAGCTCGATCAGCTCCTCGCCGAAGCGCATGAGGATCTCGCGGCTGAGCGTATGCCCGGGATGCGCATCGAGCATCGCCGCCGCGCCCAGCATCGCGAAGGCGCGAGCGCGCGGACTGCCCAGCTCCAGCGCGATCGAGGCGGTGGCGTCGAACAGTGCCGACGCCCAGTCGCGATGCTTGAGCGCCTTGGCATCGCGCGCAGTGACGCCCAGCGCCCAGAGCGCCCGTCCGTTCGAGTCTTCCGACCCCACATCCTCGCACCAGGTCCGGTCGAAGTTCATGAAGTTGCGGAACCGGCGCAGATCCGGGTTCCAGGCATATTGGACGAAGGCGGCATAGACGCTCGTCCATTTGTCGCGCAGCGTCTCGTCGATCCCGTCGATCTTCGACATCAGGATCAGCGCGCGGGCATTGTCGTCGATGCAATAGCCGTGGCGCCGGTCGGGCACCGAGAAGATCGAGTGCTGGAGCATGCCGGTGGCATCGCTCATCCGCTCCACGGCAGCGAGGTCCGGCTTGAGCGGCGCGAGCTCCTGGCTGGCCCGGGCGAAGCGCCGCGGCCTGGCGGCGATGATGCTCGCCAGCGTGTCCATCGCGGTCTCGGCAAGGCGCGGCCACAACATGGTCCTACCCCGGGCATAGGCGCGATGCGCCAGCGCCAGCCGGGCATCCTTGTCGGCGAGCAGTCGGCCAATCTCGCGTGCGAAGGCCGCGCTGTCGTTGAACGGCACCAGCACGCCATGCTCCTGTCCAAGAATCTCGGTCGCATGGATATAGGGGGTCGAGACAACCGGCTTGCCCACCGCCACCGCATAGGACAGCGTCCCCGAGGTGATCTGCGCGGGATTGGGATAGGGCGTCGCATAGACGTCCGCCGCCTGGAGATAGTCGAGCAGTTCGTCCTGCTCGACGAAACCGTCGACGAAGGCGACATGCTCCGCCACGCCCAGCTCGTCGGCGAGCGCCTTCAATCGCTCACGGTAAGCCTCGCCCTCATGGGCGACGAGATTGGGGTGCGTGGCGCCCAGGATCACATAGAGCGAATCGGGCCGGGCCTCGGCGATCGCCGGCATGGCCTCGATCATCGTCTCGATGCCCTTGCTCGGCGCGAGCAGGCCGAAGGTGAGGATCACCTCGCGCCCCTGCCAGCCGAAGCGCGGCTTGAAATCCTCGGGATCGGCGAAGGGGCGATCCGGCACGCCGTGCGGGATCATCGCGATCTTCTTGTCGTCGGCGCCGTGGACGCGCTTGAGGATCTCGCGGCCCTTCTCGGCCATCACGATCACCCGCGAGGCCCGGCGCAGCAGCGCCTCCATCACGCGGCGTTCGTCGGGATTGGGCTTCTCCAGCACCGTGTGCAGCGTCGCGATTACCGGGATCGAGAGGCGATCGAGCAGCGCGATCAGATGCTCGCCGGCCAGGCCGCCATAGATGCCATATTCATGCTGGACCCACAGCGCCTGCGCGCCCGAGGCCTCGATCCGCCGGGCGGTCTCGATATAGGCCGGGCGCTCCTGCTGCGGGATCGAGCCGGTGACCACATCGGGATAGTCGTAGCGCCCCGGATGGTCGTCCATCGCATAGACGTCGACTCGAAGCTCGGGGAAGCGCGCCTTGAGCGCGGCATGGGTGTCGGTGGTGTAGGTGGCGATGCCGCATTTGCGCGGCAGGAAGTTGCCGATCAGCGCGATGTGCTGGATTTTCGGGGCTTTCATGCGCCGATCTTTCCTTTCGCTATCGCAAACTCAATTGCGTGTTGCCCCCACGCTCATCCTTCCAAACCAACTGTTTTCAATAAGGTTTCATCATGCTGCAGTGCGGCATGATACGACTCGCACTGCAGCTTGTAAATCGCTCGTTCAGCCGCGACCGCGATAGCCCGGCACCCCCTGATCGGGTACCCAGACACCTTCCGGCGCCGCACCGGACTGCCAGAAAACGTCGATCGGTATACCACCGCGGGGGTACCAGTACCCGCCGATCCTGAGCCATTCCGGCTGCATCTCGTCGAACAGCCGCTGGCCGATGCCGACGGTGCAATCCTCGTGGAAGGCGCCGTGGTTGCGGAAGCTGCCCAGGAACAGCTTGAGCGACTTGGATTCGACGATCATGTCCTTCGGCACATAGTCGATCACCAGATGGGCGAAATCGGGCTGGCCGGTGATCGGGCAGAGCGAGGTGAACTCGGGTGCCGCGAAGCGGATGAGATAGCGGGTGCCCTTGCGCGGATTGGGCACATAGTCGAGCTCGGCCTCTTCCGGCGTGGCGGGAAGGGTCGAGGTTTTTCCGAGATGCTTGGCGTCCATGCCCGCCATGTAGGCATTTGCGATGCGCTTTGCATCCTTCTAGGAGACGGAGCCATGGACGGGCTCGTAACGACCGAATGGCTGGCCGGCGCAGATCATGTGCTGGTGCTCGACGCAACCTATAGCTCGACGATCCCAGGATCGCCGCCGCGCAGCCCGCGGGCGGAATTCGAGGCCGAGCATATCGCGGGCGCGCGCTTCCTCGATCTCGACACGCTGGTCGACGAGGACAGCCCGCTCCCCTCGACCATGCCGACCGTCGCCAAGATCGCCGAGCGGCTGCGCGCGCTGGGGGCGAACACCGAGACGCCGATCGTCCTCTACGACAATGGCCCGCACCACACTTCGTGCCGCGCCTGGTGGGTGCTGCGGCTGGCGGGAGTCGATGTCGCGCTGCTCGATGGCGGCATGACCAAGTGGAAGGCGGAAGGCCGGTTGTGCACCGCCGGGCCGCACGAGGCCGCGCCGGGCGATTTCGAAGCCCGCGAACCTAAGGCCCGCGCTCGCACGCTCGCGGAGATGAAGGCCGAGACCGGCCAGATCGCCGATGCCCGCTCCGCCGCCCGCTTCACCGGCGACGAAGCCGATCCGCGTGCCGAGGTCGCCGCCGGCCATATCCCGGGCTCGAAGAACATCCCCTATCCGAAGTTCTTCAACGCCGACGGCACCTGGAAGGCGCCGGAGCATATCCGCGCGGTGTTCGAGGAGCATGGCATCGACCTTGCCCAGCCGCTGGTCACCACCTGTGGCTCCGGCATCACCGCCGCGATCCTGGCGTTCGGCGCGCACCTGCTCGACAACGAGGCCGCGCTCTATGACGGCAGCTGGACCGAATGGGGTAGCCGTCCCGAGACCGCCAAGGCATTGGGCCCGGCATGAGCAGCGAAAAGCAGGACAAGACCAAGGTTGTTTCCGCCGGCCGGCGCAAGGAATGGACCCAGGGCATCGTCAACCCGCCGGTGTGGCGCGCCTCGACGATCCTCTACGACAATGTCGCGGATCTGCGCGCGAGCGGCGCCAAGGACACGCATCACCGGCTTTTCTACGGTCGGCGCGGCACGCCGACACAATGGTCGCTGGCCGAGGCGCTGACCGAGCTGGAGCCGGGGGCGGAAGCCACCCTGCTCTACCCCTCGGGCGTCGCCGCGGTCGTCTCGACCCTGCTCGCGCTGCTCTCGCCGGGCGATCACCTGCTGGTGCCCGACAGCGCCTATGACCCCACCCGCAACTTCGCCAACGGTCTCCTCAAGCGGATGGGGATCGAGACCAGCTATTACGATCCGCTGATCGGCGACGGCATCGCGGCACTGTGCCGCGAGAACACCAAAGTGATCTTCCTCGAAAGCCCGGGCAGCCTGACCTTCGAGGTGCAGGACGTGCCGGCGATCGTCGCGGTGGCCAAGGATCGCGGCATCGCCACGATACTAGACAATACCTGGGCGACCCCCCTGCTCTTCCCGGCGATCCAGCTCGGGATCGACTATAGCATCCTCGCCGCGACCAAATATGTCGTCGGCCATTCGGACGTGATGCTCGGCTCGGTAACCGCGGCCGAGGGCAAGTATCAGAGGCTGCGCGACACCAGCTACCAGCTCGGCCAGACCGCGAGTCCCGACGACGCCTGGCTCGGCGCACGCGGGCTCAGGACCATGGCGATCCGGCTCGAGCAGCATGGCCGCGCCGCGCTGCAGATCGCCGAATGGCTCAAGACCCGGCCCGAAGTCGCGCGGGTGCTCCACCCGGCGCTGCCCGATTGCCCGGGGCATGAACTCTTCCACCGCGACTTCAAGGGCGCGGCCGGCCTGTTCTCCTTCGTGCTGAACGGCGGCGGCGAGAAGGAGCGCGCGGCGCTGATCGACACGCTGGAGCATTTCGGCATCGGCTATAGCTGGGGCGGCTATGAGAGCCTGGCGCTGCCGGTCGACCCGCAGCGCTTCCGCACCGCGACCGAATGGAAGGCCGAGGGGCCGGTCGTCCGCCTGCAGATCGGCCTCGAGGATCCCCAAGACCTGATCGCCGATCTCGAGCGCGGGCTGGCTGCCTTCAGGGATGCCCGGGGATGATGCAGCGGTTCGGCGACTGGCTGGCGGGGCACAATCTCCCCTCCCCTCCGGAGCTGAGCGAAGCAGGCATCGCTGTGGGGCTCGCCATCGCTGCGCTGGCGCTGGGCTGGCTGGCCGGGCGGCGGATCGGGCCGCGGATCGCCGAATATTGGTCGCGCGATGCCGATCACGGGCCGTTGTTCAGCGGGCGCGTGTGCGAAGTGATCCGCCACGGCGTCGCGACGGTGCTGCTCGGCATCATCCTCGCCGGCTGGAACTGGCACCCGCTGGCGGCGCTCGGCCTGGGCTTCGCCACCGGTGCCGCGGCGGCGATGTTCAGCATCGCAGTTTTGCGCGGCCTCAACCTGCCGCGCTCGATCGCCTGGACGGCGGCGGCGATCGCCTTCGCCGCGATCCTCAGCCACGCGATCGGCGGGTTCGCCGCGACCCGCGAGACGCTGGAGCGCGTCGGCATCGACATTGGCGCGCGCCGCCTCACCCTGCTCTCGCTGATCAGCATCAGCATCACGGTATTGCTGCTCTTCGCCGGCGTCCGCCTGTTCAACCGCATATTGACGCAGTGGATCGCGACGGCGCGCGGGTTCGACCCGACCCAGAAGCTGCTGTTCCAGAAGCTCGCCGCGATCGCTGCGGTGGTGGTCGCCTTCTTCGTCGGCATCGACCTGCTGGGCATCGACCTCACCGCCTTCGCGGTCTTCTCCGGCGCGTTCGGCCTGGCGATCGGCTTCGGCCTGCAGAAGACGATCGGCAATCTGATCGCCGGGATCATCCTGCTGATGGACCGCTCGATCAAGCCGGGCGACGTGATCGTGGTCGGCGACAGCTTCGGCTGGGTGAACAAGATCGGGGTGCGCGCGGTCAGCGTCGTCACCCGCGACGGCAAGGAGCATCTGATCCCGAACGAGATCCTGATGACCCAGGAAGTGGAGAACTGGTCGTACACCGATCGCAACGTCCGCGTCCGCATTCCCGTCACCGTCGCCTATGACTGCGACCTCAAGCTCGCCCAGGAACTGATGCTGCGCGCCGCGAAGGAAAGCCCGCGCGCGCTCAACGATCCGCCGACCAATGTCCGCCTCTCGGCATTCGGCGAGAATGGGGTGGAGCATGAGATCCTCACCTGGATCAGCGATCCCGAGAGCGGCGTCGGCAATGTGAAGAGCGACGTGCTCAACCGGCTCTGGGTGATGTTCAAGGAACATGGCATCACGCTGGCGCTGCCGCAGCGCGAGGTGCGGATCACCCGGGACGACGGGAAGCGGGGCTAGCTTCCTACGCGCCGCCTGGGACCGGCACCGGGAACCAGGCAGGCGAAATCCTGCATTGCAAGCGCGGCCCATTGCCCTTTCAGGGGCACCGTCCCTATCTGTCCTGCGTGCCCGCCGCTTCCGTGACCGCCCGCATCGCCGATGGAGTCAGCTCGATCCTGCCGGGCGACTGGGACGCCTGCGCGGGCGGCCGCAACCCGTTCGTCAGCCACGCCTTCCTCTCGATCCTCGAACGCTCCGGATCGGTGAGCCCGCGCGCCGGCTGGCAATCGCTGCCGATCGTGATCGAGGACGGCCAGGGCGTGCCCGCCGCCATCGCCCCGGCCTATGCCAAGAGCCACAGCCAGGGCGAATATGTCTTCGACCACGCCTGGGCCGATGCCTGGGAGCAGGCGGGCGGCCAATATTACCCCAAGCTGCAGATCGCGGTGCCCTTCACCCCCGTCCCCGGCCCGCGCCTGTTGCTGCGCGACGGGGCGCTGGCGCCGGGCCTGATTGCCGGAATCGAGGCGGTGACCGACCAGAACCGGCTGTCCTCGGCGCACGTCACCTTCCTCGACGACGCCCAGCTGCCGCTGTTCGAGGCGGCCGGCTGGCTGATCCGCGCCGGCACCCAGTTCCACTGGGCGAACGAAGGCTATGGCGACTTCGACGAATTCCTGGGCGCCCTCGCCAGCCGCAAGCGCAAGGCGATCCGCAAGGAGCGCACCGCGGCGGTGGAAGGGCTGGACATCCGCCACCTGACCGGCAGCGAGATCGACGAGGCGCATTGGGACGTGTTCTGGACCTTCTACCAGGACACCGGCAGCCGCAAATGGGGCCGCCCCTATCTCACCCGCGAGTTCTTCACGCTACTCGGCCGCGAGATGGCCGACAAGGTGCTGCTGATCCTCGCCTATCGCGAGGGCCGGCCGATCGCTGGCGCGCTCAACCTGATCGGCGCCGACACGCTCTATGGCCGCTATTGGGGCTGCACCGAGGAAGTGCCCTTCCTCCATTTCGAGCTCTGCTATTATCAGGCGATCGATGCCGCGATCGCGCGCGGGCTGCAACGGGTCGAGGCCGGCGCCCAGGGCGAGCACAAGCTGGCGCGCGGCTATGCCCCTGTCACCACCTGGTCGGCGCACTACCTCCCCGATCCGGGCTTCCGCCGCGCCGTTGCCGACTATCTGGAGCGCGAGCGCGAATCGGTGGCGCAGGAGCAGGAATATCTCGGCGAGCTGACGCCGTTTCGGCGGGGCGGGTAGCTAGGGCTGTCGCTTGGGTTGGGGTTGGGAAAGCAACCCCCTTCCCGTCACCCCGGACTTGTTCCGGGGTCCACCAAGCCGCACCGGATAGGCTCGAACCTCTTGCCCATGATTCGCCTCCCGGTGGACCCCGGCACAGGGCCGGGGTGACGGGAGACTTGCAGGCTAGTGCCTTGCCTTCCTGTGCTTCGCCTTGTGGGCCGGGCTCGGAGACGGCGTCGGGCTGGGCGAGGCGATCGGCACCGGCGATTCCTCCGGCTCCGGCACCGGGCTGGCTTCGGGATCGGGCAGGCGGCTCTCGCCGCCATGGCCTTCGCGCAGGATGATGTCGCGTTCCCAGCGCGGCACCGGCAGCTCGCCGGGCTCGATCACGGGGGCGGGCACCGCGTGATCGATCTTGAACAGCGCGCTCGATCCGTCGCGCCACAACGGGATCAGGCCCTGCTCGAAGCGCGGGTTGTAGGCCGGCGTCTCGATCATCCAGACATAGTCGAACGCGTCGCGCGGGAAGCGCGCCAGCGCCCAGGCGACCGGGCGCCAATATTCGCGCGGGCATTGCACATCGGTGACGATCTGCGAGGGATCGTGCGCGAAGCGCTTGGCGGCGGCGTAGCGCACGGTGAGCAGCTGGCCGCCGGCCATCGACCACTGGTCGTTGGTATAGGCGAGCTTGCGCTCCAGCGCGAGCGCGGGAACGTGCTGGAGGCGGGTCTGCTTCCATTCGTAGCGGCAGGTCTCGCCGACAAAGGTGATCAGGCGCGCGCCCTGCGGCAGATGCTCGAGCGCCTTGAGCTCGCGGTCATAGGTGCCGCTATAGAGCGCGAAGCTCCAGGTGGTGGCGGCGATGCGCACGCAGAAGAACGTCATGCCCAATACCGCGACGGTGGCGGCGCCGCGGATCGACAGGCCGGGCTTGGGCCGGATCGCGAGGATGCCGACCGCGAGCAGGAACGGCACCAGGCGCATGTCCGCATAGGCCGAGCCGAACACGACGCGCGGCAACAGCGCGTAGACCAGGGTCAGGAAGATCGCCGACAGCGCCAGGTTGCGCGAATATTGGATATTCGGATCACGCACCGCCTTGAACAGCAGCAGGAACAGCACGCCGACCGAGGCGAGGTCGAACAGCTGCCAGCGGTCGCGGAAGACCTGGGTGATCCACAGCATCTTCGCGCGCCAGTTGAACATGTCGAAGGTCTGGCCCGAGACATGGTCGCCCGAGCGCCACACGACCATCATCACCGCCGGCGGGACGAGGACGATGCACTGCAGGCCGGCAAAGAAGCAGGGCAGGATCCAGCCGCCGACAATGTCCTTGTACCAGGGCAGCTCCGGATTGCGGCGGAGGTCGTGCTGGCGGATCAGCTCGGCCGAGAAGGCGAGCACGCCGAGCAGGCCCCAGCCATAGGTGTGGCAGACCCAGATCAGCACCGAGACCGGCAGGAACACCATCGAGCGGAAGACGAACTTCCCGAGCCGCGCCAGCCGCAGCCACCAGCCGAACGCCAGCAGCGCGAACGCCATCGACAGCGCGAAATTGACGAAGCCGAAATGGAAGGGGAAGGCATAGGCGAGCGGCAGCGCGAACAGCGCGGTCGCCGGGATCCGGCCATGCACCTCGCGCGCGATCCACAACATGCCCGCCACGGTCATCGCGGGAATCGAGATCACCACCAGCTTCACCGCCAGCTCGAGCCCGAAGACATAGTGGAGCGGGATGACGAGCAGGTCGACGCCGAGATTGCCCATCAGGCTCCAGCGGAAATCATACCACTCGCGCAGGAAGGGATATTGGTCATAGGTGAACTGGACGCGGTAGCGCCCCATGTGCCCCGGCAGGTCGACCAGCGGCGGGATGGTCGGCCAGAGCAGCGGAATCACGGCTATGAAGATGCAGAGCGCCACGAACCATCGTGTCTGCCACCATTGCAACGCGTCGCCCCTGTCCATCCCGCGGCTTTAGGGGAGCAAAGCCCCTCGCCGCAAGCGGCGGATCACTTCACCGCATACAGCGCGGACACTTTATTGGCCCAGACCAGCTTCACATCGGGCGCCAGCGCGGGCCGGGCGGGGAAATCGAGCGTCCAGACATAGCGGAAAGTACCGCGATCGAAATCGCGGATCGCCGTGTCGAATTGCGTCGTCTTGTACTCGCAGACCGCGGGATAGACGAGCTGCGAGGGGTCGGTGCGGTAGGGATCGGCTTCGGGATGGCGGGCGCGGAGCAGCTGCTGGCCGTCGAGCGCCCATTGGCCGTTCTCGAACACGTCGCGCCGCGCCACCGCGATGCCGGCGATATGGCCGAGCCGGTCGCTGTGCCACTGCGAGGAGCAGGGTTCGTTGACCAGCACCAGCACGCCCGTGCCGCGCGGGATGTGATCGACCGCCTCGAGCGCGGCCTGCTGGGTCTGGGCGAAGAGCAGGAAGGCGATGGTCGAGCTCGCCGTACGCAGCGCGAAGAAGGCCGCGCCGGCCAGCGCCAGCCAGCGTTCCAGCCGGTCATGCCCGGGGCGCACCCGGACGGCGATCAGCGCAAGGGCGGCCGCGGGGGCGAGCATCCGCATGTCGACATAGGCGCCGCCGACGATCAGCCGGGGCAGCACCGCAAAGGCGGCGAGGCAGAGCAGCGCGGCCGTGCCGGTGAGCGGATCGAAGCGGAAGCGCCGGTCGCGCACCGCCGCCCAGAGCAGCCCGAACACCAGGATCGCGCAACCGACATCATACCATTTCCAGCGCTCGCGCAGCAGCGAGGGGAACCAGCTCGCCTTGGCCTTCCAGTCCCAGAGCGGTCCTTCGCCCGGCGGTGCGCCGATCATCAGCGCGGCGGGCCCGGCAAGCGGCAGGCACCAGACGACGGCGCGGACCAGCGCGGCGCCGCGCCCCTCCCCCGCTTCGCGCTGGCGCACCCATTCGGCGCCAAAGGCGAGCAGCCCGAACATGCCCCAGCCGAAGCTGTGCGCGACCCATAGAAGAAAGGCGATCGGCACGAACAGCACCGCGCGCAGCACCAGCCGGTGCGCGAGCATGCACCAGAGCAACAGCGCGTGCAGCGCCAGCCCGCCGGCCAGCATGAAGTTCACGAAGCCGAGCTGGAAGGCATAGCCATAGATCAGGGGGAAGGCGAAGCCGGCGGCGGGCGACAGGCTGCCGCCCGCCCGGCGCGCGAGCAGGATCAGCCCGCTGACCCAGAGCGGCGGGATCAGCAGCACGACCAGCTTCGCCGCAGCCTCGGCACCCATCACCGGCGCAAGGAACTGGACGATCAGATCGACGCCGAGATTGCCGACCAGTCCCCAGTGAAAGCTCCAGTGGCGCTGGAGATCGGCCGAGTCGCCGATCCCGGCAGCAATATGGTAGCGGCCGATATGGCCGGGCAGGTCGGCGAGCGGCGGCAGGCCGGGCGCGAGCAGCGGTACGCACGAGGCCAGGATCGCGGCGAGCGCGAACCAGCGCGTTTCCCACCAGCGGAGCGTCGCCGCCTGCGCCATCAGTGACGCTTCGCCAGCCGGTAGACGCGCGGCGCGTCTCCGGCGTCGACCGGCACCAGCCATTCGGGCACCCGGCCGGCGCGCAGCTCCGCAGCGAGGCTGTGCGGGCCGCTTGCCTGCTTCGCTAGGCCTTCGAGATCGCCGGGGCAGAAGGCGACATAGTCGATGCCCCATTGCCGCGCGATCGCCTCGGACTGCGCGGGCGCTCCCATGAAGAAGTCGTACATGGCGCGATTCCCCCGATTGTTGCGATGATAGGGCGCGGCGACCACCGCGTGCGGCGTGGCGGCGAGCGCATAGGCGCCCAGGTCGAGCGGCGCGAGCAGGCGCCCGGGCGGCAGGGCCGCGAGCCGGGCGAGGCTTTCGGGCGCGGTGCAGTTCGGGCCCGGCTCGGCATGTGGCGGGAAGATCGCGGTGGCGGCGATCGGGTAGAGGATGCCGGTGCCCGCGATCCAGGCGGCAGCCAGCGCAAGCGCTCCGCGGATGCGTGCCGCGCCGATCATGACTGCCAGGCCGGGCGCGGCGAGCAGCGCGGCGGGATAGGCGCCGCGCAACTGGAGCAGCGTGACCGCCAGCGCGGTCAACTGGAGCGCGCCCAGGATCGACCAGCCGGGGGAGCGGCGGCGCCAGGCGAGGACGAGCGTTGCGCACAATCCGACCAGCGCCAGGCCCGTATAGGCGATGGCGTTCGCCGGCGGAGCGCCGAACAGGGGCTGGGCCTCGCCCACCTCGGCCAGCCAGAGCCGGGCGAGCAGCGGGTCGACCTCGCCATAGGGGCTCAGGCATTGCGGCGCGATCGTCAGCACGGCAAGGCCCGCCAAGGCAGCGACGATCCCCGCCGCGATCGCCCGGCTGCGCAAGGTTCGTTGACCGGCAAGGGCGAACAGCGCCAATGCCAGCGGCGCCAGCGATGCGCCCTGCGCGGCGCGCCAGGAGAGCCCGGTGAAGCCGTCACAGGCCGGCACCGCCCAACCGCTCGTGCGGAACAGCACGGCCGCGCCGGCGAGCGCGAGCGGCAAGGCGAGACCGAAGCCGAACAGCCGGTCACGGCTGCCGGGCCGGTCGGCCACCCAGAGCAGCACCAGCGCCACCCCCGCCACACCGAGCAGAGGCAGCGTCTCGAGGCCAATCACCAGCGATGCGGCAAGCGCCAGCGCGGCAACCACCCCGTCGCGCAGCCTGCCGGTGCCGAGCAATGCGCGCACCAGCAGCAGGAGCAGCACCATCTGCAAGGCGTGATGATCGATCCGCCCGGGAAGGAACAGGCTCGTCGCCGGATAGGCCAGCGCCGCAATCAGGATCGCCGTAGCGGAAGGCGCGCCCAGGCGACGCGCGACGGCTCCGGTGAGCACCAGCGCCAGGAAGAACAGCAGCGCCGGCCACAGGATCACCATCGCCAGGGCCGCACCATGGCCGCCGAGCAACGGCGTGAGCAGTGTCAGCAACAGGCCGGGCACGAGATCGGGCAGGCGCGACCAGTGCATCTCCAGTCCCGGCGGCGCGCCGAGCCGATGCTGGGCCAGATCGGCAAAGCCCTGCCCCGACAGCCAGTCGCGAATCTGCTGGAGCCGCACCATGTCGTCGGTATCGGGAAGCCGCAACGCCGCCAGATCGTGCCAGTCGCGCACCGTCCAGGCGAGGCTGAGCACCACGGCCAGCAGCAGCGCGACGCCAAGGTCGCGCCACGCGGGGCGATGCGGGCTCGTTTCCATGCGCCCGCGCTAGGATATTTTGGTTAATCCCGCGTTAGAGGCCAGACCGGCGGGCGCACATCCGCCGGTCCGAAACGATCAACCCTCGCGCCGACCCAGCAACCGAAGCCGCAGCGCGTTGAGCTTGATGAAGCCTGCCGCGTCGCGCTGGTCATAGGCGCCCTGGTCGTCCTCGAAGGTCACGACCTTCTCGCTGTACAGGCTGTACGGCGACTTGCGGCCGGTGACGTTCACGCTGCCCTTGTAGAGCTTCAGGCGCACCGTGCCGGTGACCTTTTCCTGGCTGTAATCGATCGCGGCCTGGAGCATCTCGCGCTCGGGCGCGAACCAAAAGCCGTTGTAGATCAGCTCGGCATAGCGCGGGGCCAGCTCGTCCTTGAGGTGCGCGGCGCCGCGATCGAGCGTGATCTGCTCGATGCCGCGATGCGCGAGGTGATAGATGGTGCCGCCCGGCGTCTCGTACATGCCGCGCGACTTCATGCCGACGAAGCGGTTCTCGACCAGGTCGAGGCGGCCGATGCCGTGCTTGCGGCCGAGCTCGTTGAGCGCGGTGAGCAGGGTGGCCGGCGACATCGCCACGCCGTTCAGCGCCACGCCGTCGCCACGCTCGAAATCGATGGTGATGACTTCCGGCTCGTTCGGCGCGTCTTCCGGGTTCACCGTGCGCGAATAGACGTAATCGGGCACTTCCTCCCACGGATCCTCGAGCACCTTGCCCTCGGACGAGGTGTGGAGAAGGTTCGCGTCGGTCGAGAAGGGCGATTCACCGCGCTTGTCCTTGGCGACAGGGATCTGGTGCTTCTCGGCGAACTCGATCAGCTTGGTGCGGCTGGTGAGGTCCCATTCGCGCCAGGGCGCGATCACCTTGATGTCCGGGTTGAGCGCATAATAGCCGAGCTCGAAGCGGACCTGGTCGTTGCCCTTGCCGGTGGCGCCGTGGCTGACCGCGTCGGCATTGACCAGCTTGGCGATCTCGATCTGGCGCTTGGCGATCAGCGGACGCGCAATGGATGTCCCGAGCAGATAAAGGCCTTCGTACAAGGCATTGGCGCGCATCATCGGGAACACGAAGTCCTTGACGAACTCCTCGCGCAGATCGTCGATGAAGATGTGCTCGGGCTTCACGCCGGCCATCTCGGCCTTCTTGCGCGCCGGCTCGAGCTCCTCGCCCTGGCCCAGGTCGGCGGTGAAGGTCACGACCTCGCACTGATATTCCTGCTGGAGCCATTTCAGGATCACGCTCGTGTCCAGGCCGCCCGAATAGGCGAGCACGACGCGGTTGATCTTGTCTGACATGAGCGACTCCGAAGGATGTGCGGGAAAACGGGGGCGCTCTAGGGTCCATACGCCGCTTCCGCAAGTTTTGCGGCTGGGGCATGCTATGCCCGACGGACATGGAGGGGCGAATGGCCGAGCTGAAGACCAAGGCGACGGAAGTGAAGGTCGCCGATTTCATCGCCGCGGTGCCCGATCCCGTGCGCCGTGCCGATGCGGAGATCGTGCGCGCGATGCTGCAGCGGCTGACCGGCGAGGAACCCCGAATGTGGGGGCCGACGATCATCGGCTTCGGCAGCTATCGCTACACCTATGACAGCGGCCATTCGGGCGAGATGTGCCGGATCGGCTTCTCGCCGCGCAAGGCCGAGCTGGTGCTGTACGTGCTAACCGGCAAGGACGAGCAGGCGCCGCTGCTCGCCCGGCTGGGCAAGCACAAGACGGGCAAGAGCTGTCTCTACATCAAGAAACTGGCCGATGTGGACCTGGCGGTGCTGGAGGAAATCGCCCGTACCGCCCTGGCCCATATGGACGCGACCTATCCGGCCTGACCGGCCTGACGCAGCGTCACCTTGTGCGGCTCGCGCAGCTCGCGCTCACCATCGAACATATAGTCGCGGGTGAGCGGCAGCGCGTCGCGCGAGCGCGAGAATTGCAGCTGGTAGTTGACCAGGCCGCCATATTCGAAGCTGACGTGGCAGCCGGCGAGATAGAATAGCCACATCCGGTAGAAGCGCTCGTCATACAGGCCGACGATCGCGTCGCGCGCCGCCACCGTGCGCTCGTACCAATGCTTGAGCGTCTTGGCGTAATGGAGGCGCAGCACCTCCACATCGGTCATGAAATAGCGCAGCCCCTCATAGCCCTTGGCGATCTCGGAGAGCGCGGGGATGTAGCCGCCGGGGAAGATGTACTTGAGCGTGAAGGCATCGGTGACGCCCGGCGCGCCCGCGCGGCCGATCGTGTGGAGCAGCATCACGCCCTCCGGCGTCAGCAGCTCGCGGACCTTGCGGAAGAAGGTGCGGTAATGCGGCGTGCCGACATGCTCGAACATGCCGACCGAGACGATCCGGTCGAACTGGCCGGTGAGGTTGCGATAGTCGATCAGCTCGAACTTCACCTTGTCCGCCACGCCGGCATCCAGGGCACGCTGCCGCGCGACCTTGAGCTGCTCCTCGGACAGGGTGACGCCGAGCACCTCGGCGCCGGTCTTCTCGTGGATATAGAGCGCCATGCCACCCCAGCCGCAGCCGATGTCGAGCACCTTCATGCCCGGCCCGATCGCCAGCTTGGCGACGATGTGGGCCTTCTTGTCGAGCTGCGCCTGTTCCAGGCTGATGCCGGCATCGCTGAAATAGGCGCAGCTATATTGGCGATCGGTATCGAGGAAGAGGTCGTAGAGCTTGCCCGACAGGTCGTAGTGATGCGCGACGTTCTTCTTCGATCGGCGCTGCATGTTGATCCGGCCGATGCGGAAGGCGAGCTTGTCCATCACCGTCTTGAGGGTGCCCGGCATCAGCACCGAATTGTCGTCCTCCCAGCGATTGTTGGAAGCGAAGAGGATCAGCAGGTCGAGGATCTCGCCCTCGACGATGTCGATGTCGCCGTCCATGAACGCCTCGGCCGCGCCGAGCGAGGGATCGCGCAGGATTCGCCGCGTCGCACCCGCGCCGAATCGGATCGTTACCGGCTTGAGCGCGGGATCGGGTTCGCCGAAGCTCTGCTGGGTGCCATCCGCGTGGATGACGGTGAGTTGTCCGCGCTTCACTGCGCGTGCGAAAAATCGATCAATCAACGCCATTCAGCCGTCACCCACCATCTGAAGGTCAACAGCCCCCATAGGCACCTTAGGGATATACGGGATTTCCGCAATATTTCCGCGACTGCGAAGAATCCGACATAATCAGATTCCGGCGTACCATTCATAGCCGGCGATATCCTCCCAGAAGCCGCCCTTGCCCCGGCCGATCCCGTCCAGGCTCGCCACCGCTTCGATCCGCATGAGATATTTGGCCTGCTTGTAGCCAAGCTGGCGCTCGACCCTGAGCCGCAGGGGCGCGCCATGGCCGACGCCGAGCGGGGTGTCGTTCATCGACCAGGCGAGGATCGTCTGGGGATGGAAGGCGTCGATCAGGTCGATCGATTCGTAATAGGGGATCTTCCGCTGGCCGAACACGTCGGCGCAGTGGAAGACGATGTAGCGCGCGCCGTCGCGCAGGCCGGCGAGGCGGAGGACCTGCTCCAGCTGCGGCCCCTGCCATTTGCCGATCGCGCTCCACCCCTCGACGCAGTCATGCCGGGTGATCTGGGCACGCTGCGGCAGCGAGCGCAGCTGCGCCAGGCTGAGCGACAATGGCCGCTGCACCATCCCGCCCACCTGCAGCCGCCAGTCGGCAAAGCCGTTGGCGGCGAGCGCATTATATTCGGGCGTATTCGGATTGGCGGTGCCGTTGGTGCGGAAACGCGGGCTGCGCTGGTCCGGACGGAACTCGCGCGCCAGCGCCGCACGGCCGGTGACCGAGCGCTGGAGATAGCGATGCGCTTCATCCGCGTTCAGCAGGATCGGGCTGTTGCTCCAGGCGTCGCAGCCCGCGAGCAGCGTCGCCCCGCCGGAGACGATCAGGCCGCGCCGGGTAATCATGCCGCTTCCTCCGCGTCCTCGGGGGCCTTCCACCAGCCGGTGATCATCGATCGGACCTCGTTGACTGGCCCCGCGAGAATCACCAGCGTCAAATGCACCACCACGAACAGGCTGAGCAGCGCCATCGCGATGAAATGGAGCGACCGCGCCGATTGCCGGCCGCCGAACACATCGGCGAGCCAGGGCCACATGCCGGGCGCGAGTGCGAGGCCGGTGAAGATCAGCAGCGGCAGCAGGAGGAAGAGCACCCCGGCATAGCTGGCCTTCTGGAAGATGTTGTACGCCTTCGGATCGGCGGGATCGTGGAACCGCAGCTGCCAATGCGCCTCGAGATCCTCGGCGAGATGCGCCGGCGCCAGCTCCGCCCTGCGGATGCGCAGGTCCCGCTGGAGGTGACGGTTGAGCAGGCTCCACGGCAGATAGACCAGCAGCGAGAAGGCGAGCACCAGCGCGAAGGCGAGGTGCCAGTGCCGCGCGCCCGCCAGGTCATAGGTGGAAGGCAGAGTCAGCCATCCCGGCCATTGCGGGAGCTTCAGCCAGGCGTGATCGAAATTCGCGCCGTAATTGCCCCAATAGAGGCGCGGATGGGCGTTGAAGATCATCAGCCCGCTGGGGATCATCACCAGCACCGCGAGCGCGTTGATCCAGTGCCAGATGCGCGTGATCAGCCGGTGGCGATAAACCTGCATATGTTCCTGCTCAGCCGATCATCCGTAGGCGCGTGCGAAGAAGACTATGGTGGTCGCCGCCGTCACCAGCAAGGTCCAGATTCGCACCACATTGTGCGGCAGCCGCTTGCCGACATGCGCACCGATCCAGCCGCCCAGCACGCCGCCGGCGAGCATCGGCAGGCAGGCCGACCAGTACACCATGCCGATCGCGATGAAGACGAACGCCGCGGCGAAATTGGCGATGGCGAGCATCAGCGTGCGGATCGAGAAGAGCGAGCGCGGATCGGCGCCGGCGAGCAGGCCGTAGACCGCCGTGGTGATCAGCCCCACCCCGCCGCCGAAATAGCCGCCATAGACGCCGAGCAGGCTCTGTACGGTGACCAGGGTGCGCGGCCCGATCGTGACGCGGGCGTGCAGCCAGTCCGAGGCGCGCTTGCCGAAGATCATCACCACAAGAGCGAAGAGCAGCAGCCAGGGGATGATCATGTCGAAGGCGCGCGACGGTGTGAGCACCAGCAGCGCGCTGCCGGCCAGCCCGCCGGCAAAGGTGATCGCGGCGAGCACGCGCACCGACATGCCGCCCACCGGCGCCAGCTCGTCGCGATAGGTCCAGGCGCTCGCCCCGGCACCGGGCAGCAGCGCGACGTTCGAGGTGGCGTTGGCGATGTTCGAAGGCAGGCCAAGCGCGATCAGCGCGGGCAGCGTCGCGAAGGTGCCGCCCCCCGCCAGTGCGTTCATCGCGCCACCCAGCGTGCCGGCCGCGGCGGCGAGGATCAGGTCGGTCGGGTCGAGCACGCCCCTAAATCCCGGCGTAGGGCGCGCTTGTCGAGGAGTTTCTAGGCCTCGAAGGGCAGATGCCATTGGAAGACCCCGGCCTTGTAGCCGTCGAGCCTGAAGCCGCGCTGGCCGAAGAAATTGCCGGCCGCACGATTATTCCCCAGCGTGGCCAGCCGAAGCCCGGACAAGCCGCACTCCCGCGCCCAGTCCTTCGCCTCACGCACGAGCCGACGTCCAAGGCCCTGATTCCGGCGGCGGCGATCGATCTCGAGCCGCCGTACTTCCGCAGTGCCCCGCCCATCGAGCTGGCAAACGATATAGCCCGCCATGCGGCGGCCAACGCGCAGGACCGCGATCATCCGGTCGCCCGCAAGCCGGGACGATTCATGGGCCGGATCGAACGGATAGGCGTCACGCTGCCCCGCCGGCCTCGACAGCTCGAAGCTGAAATCGCAATCGGCGAACCACATCGGATCGAGCGTTTCGACGCGCTCGACCTCGACAAAGGGATTCACCCGAGCGCCGCCATCTTCTCCTCGGCCTCGCGGTCGAGCTGGGCGCGGCTCTTCTTCTCGGCGGCGGTCTTGAGCTGGCCGCAGGCGGCGTCGATGTCGCGGCCGCGCGGGGTGCGCACCGGAGCCGAGATGCCCGCCTCGAAGATGATGTTCGAGAAGGCGCGGACGCGCTCGGGCGTCGAGGTGTCGTAGGGCGCGCCGGGCCAGGGGTTGAACGGGATCAGGTTCACCTTGGCGGGCAGATCGTACTTCTTGAGCAGGCGGACCAGCTCGCGCGCCTCTTCGTCGCTGTCGTTCTTGTCCTTGAGCATGACGTACTCGAAGGTGATGCGGCGGGCATTGTTGGCGCCGGGATAGTCGGCACAGGCCTGGAGCAGCTCCTCGATGCCGTACTTGCGGTTGAGCGGCACGATCTCGTCGCGCACTTCCTTGGTCACCGCGTGGAGCGACACCGCCAGGTTGACACCGATCTCCACACCAGCCCGAGCCATCATCGGCACCACACCAGAGGTCGACAAGGTGATGCGGCGCTTCGACAGGGCGAGGCCATCGCCGTCCATCACGATCGACAGGCCGTCGCGGACATTGTCGAAATTGTAGAGCGGCTCGCCCATGCCCATCATCACGATGTTGGTGAGCATCCGCCCCTCGGGCTGGCTCGGCCATTCGCCGAGCGAATCGCGGGCGAGCATCACCTGGCTGACGATCTCGCCGGCGGTGAGGTTGCGCACCAGCCGCATCGTGCCGGTGTGGCAGAAGCGGCAATTGAGCGTGCAGCCGACCTGCGAGGACACGCAAAGAGTTCCGCGGTCCGCATCGGGGATGAAGACCATCTCGTAATCCTGGCCATCCGCCGAGCGCAGCAGCCACTTGCGCGTGCCGTCGGTCGAGACCTGCGCCTCGACCACTTCGGGGCGGCCGATCACGAAACGCTCGGTGAGCCAGGGGTGCTGCGCCTTGGCGATGTCGGTCATCGACTCGAACTCGGTCGCGCCGCGATTATAGACCCAGTGCCAAATCTGCTTGGCGCGCAGCTTGGCCTGTTTGGGCTCCATGCCGGCATCGGCGAGCACCGCGCGAAGCTGGTCGCGGGTGAGACCGATCAGGTCGACACGTCCGTCCTCGCGTGCCACCGCGGGGCGGGGCACGGGCACGGGATCGATGTGCCCGGGGATGGGCATGGGAGCGGCCGAAGCTGTCTGCATAGGCGCGCACATAGTCGATCTCGCGCGATTATTCCAGTGACCCCAGCGCTTTGAGACTGATGCGCAGCGATTCTGCCAGCGGGGTGTGCGGTTCCTCGCCGAGAAAGGCGACCAGCTCGCGATTGTCGAGGCGGACCGGGTGGTTCCAGAAGGGGCGCATTTCCAGCAGCTCGCGGATCGTCGGATTGAAGAGCGCGACGAGCGGGAGGAGGGCCCAGGGGAGGCGGACCTGCTTCGCCTTGCGCCCGCCCGCCTCCGCGATCGCCGCGGGGAAGGCGCTGCCATCGGGGTCCCAGTGGCCAGCGAAATGGAAGCGGGCGAAACGGGGCAGCTCAGCCTCGCGATCGAGCAGCCGGGCAAAGGCCTCGCCGACGTCGGGGAGATAAGCCCAGGCATGACCAACGCCCTTGCGCCCCGGATTGGTGACCCGCGTCACCGGCTTGCCGGGAGTGATCATGCCCTGGGAAAGCCAGCTATTGCCGGGCCTTGGGCCATAATAGTCGCCGGCGCGCAGGATCAGCCCGCGAACGCCCGACGCCTCGATCCGCGCCTCCATCGCCTTGCGGATACCGCCCTTGCGGGTGCCCGGCGCCTGGGGCGAATCGGGGTGGGCGACCGGGGTCTGGGCGGGGTCGTAATTGTAGATCGTCCCCGGCAGGGCGAGCCGGGCGCCGTTGGCCCGGGCCGCCTCGATGCTGTTCTCCAGCATCGGCAGGACGCGCTTGTCCCATTCGAGATAGCCCGGCGGGTTGACCGCATGGACCAGCGCCGAGACGCCCTGCGCCGCGGCCAGCACGTCGCCGCGGACCATCGCGTCACCCTCGCGCCAGTCGATCCGGGGATCGAGGCCGGGGCGCAGCTGGCGGACCAGCCCGCGCACCTGCCAGCCCTTGCCGAGCAGCGCCCGCGCCGTCTCGCCGCCCACTCCGCCGGTGGCGCCCAGCACCAATGCGATCCGTTCCATTCCAGCCTCCAATCTTGCCGATGTTTGCGAGGATGGATGAATCGGGGTTGAAAGAAAATTGCCTAAGCTTTGTAGTCTGCCTATAAGAATTTGATGAGCGAGATCGACTGGGAGCAGCAGCGGGCATTCCTGGCGGTGCTCGAGACCGGGAGCCTTTCCGGAGCGGCGCGGCGGCTGAACCTGGCGCAGCCGACGGTTCGGACGCGGATCTTTGCACTGGAGGCGGCGCTGGGCACGCCGCTGTTCACCCGCTCCCCCGGGGGGCTCACCCCCACGGAGAGCGGACGCGCGCTGCACGAGCATGCCCGCGCCATGGCGATCGCTTCGGACGCCTTTGTTCGCACCGCCTCCGCCGCGCCCGACGAGGTGGCGGGCACGGTGCGGGTTACCGCCAGCGAAGTGATCGCGGTGGAGGCGCTGCCGCCGATCCTCGCGGACCTTGCCCGCCAACATCCGCGTCTGGTGATCGAGTTGAGCCCGAGCAACCGCAACGAGGACGTGCTGCGCCGCGAAGCCGATGTCGCGGTCCGCATGGTGCCGCCCCAGCAGGACGCCCTGGTCGCACGGCGGATCGGCGCGGTGCCGCTGGGCGTGCATGCGCACCCGGATTATCTCACCGAGTGGACACTGCCCACTTCCATGGCCGACCTGTCCGGACACCGGCTGATCGGGCCGGAGAGCGATTCGCCGACGCTGCGCGCCGTGCAGGCGGCCGGGTTCGCGGTGGAGCTGGGCGACCTCGCCTTTCGCAGCGACAGCGACCATGCCCAGCTCGCCGCGATCCGCGCAGGACTGGGAATCGGCATCTGCCAGGTGCCGATCGGCACGCGCGACGGGCTGGTCCGATTGCTGCCCGATTTCCGCTTCGAGCTGGAGACCTGGGTGGTCTGTCACGAGGATCTGCGCGGCCTCGCGCGGGTCCGCACAGTATTCGACGCACTCGTTACGGGGCTGCAGGCCTATCTCAACTAACCCCGGACCGGCCACGACGCACCGCGTTCGGCTTGTCCTGTTGCATCCCCGCACCGCAGCATTGCGTTCAAGGGGGCGAGTTAGTTGCGTTTTGGAGTGCAGTAATGAAGCTTATCGGTACGATCCTTGCCGGCGCGACGCTGGCCTTTGCCCCCGCCGCGCTGGCCCAGACCACGCAGAGCAGCCCGGCTCCGGCGACGCCGGACGCCTCGGCCCAGACCACCCCCGCCGCACCGCAGGCCAATGGCCCGGTGACCGATGCGGAGGTCGATCAGTTCGCCACCGCGGCGCTAGAGGTCGAGAAGATCCGCAAGGACACCGCCACCCCCGAGGCCGACAAGGGCGCCAAGATGGCCGCCGCCGCCACCGGCGCGGGCCTGACCGCCGAGCGCTTCAACGCGATCGGCCAGGCGATGCAGAACGACCCGACGCTCAACAAGCGCATCCAGATGGCAGCGAGCGCGAAGCTCGCCGCGTCGGGCGGTGCGCCGGCAGCGAAGCAGCCGTAAGGCCTCAGGGCATCGATGCGAAAAGCCGGGGCTTCGGCTCCGGCTTTTCCATGTCCACCTTTCAAGTTTCCCGTGTTCCTGCGAAAGCAGGAACCTAGGGTACGAGGTACTTCGGCGGCCCTGGGCTCCTGCTTTCGCAGGAGCACAAGCTCGGGAAGGTCGAAACTACCCCTTTGCGCAGCCCAGCGCAGCCGCGTCGATCGCGGTCGCAGCGCCCTTGAGCGCATAGCTGTCGGCGAAGGGCGCGCCGTTGGCGCCCAGCGTCTCCACGCTCATGCTGCGGCCCGAGCGCATCGCCGTGACGATCGCGGCGTCGGTGCGGGCGTCGGGCGCCCAGGCGTCGCTGTCGCCGGCCTGGAGCTCGAAGCGGCGTTCGCCGATCGACAGGGTGACCCGCGCATTCGCCGCACGCGCGCGGCTCAGGCGGATATGGAGCTGGTTGCGTACCCCGTCGCGCGGCCAATTGGCGACGCTGGCAAAGGGCCCGGGGTCGCGGCGCTTCTCCACCGGCTGGGCGATGGCGAAGCAGCGCAGCGGCGAGGGATCGCGGAACGCGCCCCAGCTGTCATAGATGCCGAGCGGCACCCGCCCCTGGGCGAGCAGCAGCGCCAGCGCCAGCGCGCTCATGCCGGCGCCGCCCCGCGCCCGGTGCCGAGATGCACCACCGTCTCCACCCCGTCCTCGATCCGGACCACCGAGCCCTGGGGCAGATCGGGCGCCACCGGCGCGCCGAATTCCGGCCGGACCGGCAACCCGGTCATCACCCCGCGCAGGATGCGGCTCGACATGCCGTGCATGATCACCAGTCGGTCGCCCGGATCCTCGTCGGTGTCGGCGAGCCAGGACGACACCCGGACCGCGATCGAATCATACCATTCGCCGCCCGGCGGCGGGCGCGTGTAGAGGCCGTGCTCGACATCGAGGAAGCCCGGCGCCTCGGCCATCAGATCGGCATAATAGCGCCCGCTCCACTCGCCCATGCCGATCTCGACCAGCCGGTCGTCGTGCCGGGCCTGGTGCCAGTCGAGCTCGAGATGCTCGGCGATCACCGCCAGCGTCTGCAGCGCGCGGCCGGCGCTCGACGACCACATCGTCAGCTTCGGTTTCGGCCCGAGGATATCGCGCAGCGCGGCGCCCATGGCATCGGCCTGGGCGAAGCCTGCGCGGGTGAGCGGGGTGTGCGGATGATCGCCCTGCATGCGCCGGGCGAGGTTGAATACGGTTTCGCCGTGGCGGGCGATGAAATCGCGGCCTTTGCGCTGGTTCGTCATCGCCGTCGCACAAGCCCTCGTGGCGAGAGAAAGGCAAGTGCCCAAATATGACCTCGTTTCGTTCATCCAACGAACAGGTGCGGTAGTTCACTACCACACCAGCGCCGGACGGGCGCAACGAAATGAGGGAGGCTCCATGTCCATCATGTTCGCCGCACCGGGGTGAAGGCACGACGGGCCGCGCGGCCGATGCCGAGCTGTTGCCCGTAAGTCACGCTTTTTCCTGTTTATCTGGGGTTCATGAAACAGTGCGGGATGCATCCCGGTTCTGAACCCTGCCCGCGCCGAAACGCACGGGTGCGTACCCAAGGAGTTCAGTTATGCGTACCAAGTTCATCGCCGCCGCCGCAGCGCTTCTCGCCGGTTCGGCCTTCGCGGCGCCTGCCTTTGCCCAGGACACCGATGCCAGCTTCACCGGCCCGCGTGCCGAAGTCATCACCGGCTGGGATCATGTGAAGCCGTCGGGCAGCGGCGTGAAGGGCGCCGACGGCGTGCTCTATGGCGGCCAGATCGGCTATGACTTCCAGGCCGGCAGCGCCGTGATCGGCGTCGAAGGCGAAGCCACCGGCTCCACCGCCAAGCGCACCGAGACCGACATCCTCGTCGCCGGCGACCGCGGCCGCATCAGCACCGGCCGCGACCTCTATGTCGGCGGGCGCGTCGGCTTCACCGTCGGCGGCAAGGCACTGATCTATGCCAAGGGCGGCTACACCAACGCCAAGTTCGACAGCCATTATGTCGCGGGCGCGACCGACATCCGCACCTCGGACAATGCCGATGGCTGGCGCGCCGGCGCGGGCGCCGAAGTGAAGCTCAACGACAAGGTCTATCTGAAGGGCGAGTATCGCTATTCGAAGTACAATAACGACGATGCCGGCATCGATGCCAAGCGCCACCAGGTGGTCGCGGGCCTCGGCGTGCGCTTCTGAGATCGCTGCAAAGGCGATCAACCACCGATTTAAGGTGTGAACTACAGGGCCGGAGCGCTTGCTCCGGCTCTTTTTGCCGTTAAGGGTAAAGGTCGGATAAGTCCCGGTACCGGGTTAGATTCGGGCGATACATGCCCCGGGGGTTCTTGATGAAGGCGACGATCGAACGCGCAACTCTGTTGAGGGGCTTGAGCCACGTCCAGTCCGTGGTCGAGCGGCGCAACACGATCCCCATCCTGTCCAACGTGCTGATCGAGGCCCAGCCAGGCGGCGCGCTGCGCCTGATGGCGACCGACCTCGACCTGCAGATCGACGAGACGATCGCGGCGGCGGTGGACCAGCCGGGCGCGATCACCGTGCCGGCGCACACCTTGTTCGACATCGTCCGCAAGCTGCCCGAGGGCGCGCAGGTGGAGCTGTCGGCGGCGGAAGGTCGCATCACCGTCAATGCCGGCCGCGCGCGCTTCACGCTCGCCACGCTGCCGCGCGACGATTTCCCGATGATCGCCGAGGGCGAGCTGCCGACCGTGTTCGAGCTGCCGGCCGAGACACTCAAGCAGATCATCGACAAGACCCGCTTCGCGATCTCGACCGAAGAGACGCGCTACTATCTCAACGGCATCTATCTGCATGTCGTCGACGAGGCGACGCCGGTGCTGCGCGCGGCCGCCACCGACGGCCACCGCCTCGCCCGCGTCACCGTGGCGCGGCCGGACGGCGCCGATGCGATGCCGGGCGTGATCATCCCGCGCAAGTGCGTGGGCGAACTGCGCAAGCTGCTCGACGAGGTCGATGGTTCGGTCGGCGTGTCGCTGAGCAATTCGAAAATCCGCTTCGACCTGGGCCAGGCGATCCTGACCTCGAAGCTGATCGACGGCACCTTCCCCGATTACACCCGCGTGATCCCGACCGCGAACGACAAGCTGCTGAAGCTCGATCCGAAGAGCTTCATGGAAGGCGTCGACCGCGTCTCGACCATCGCGACCGAGAAGACCCGCGCAGTGAAGATGGCGCTGGAGCGCGACAAGATCATCCTGTCGGTGACCAGCCCGGAGAACGGCGCGGCGGCCGAAGAAGTGCCGGGCGACTACGCCGCCCAGGGCTTCGAGATCGGCTTCAACAGCCGCTACCTGATGGACATCCTCAACCAGATCGAAGGCGATTCGGTGGAAGTCCATCTTGCCGACGCCGCGGCACCGACGCTGATCCGCGAGAACGACAAGTCGCCGGCACTGTACGTGCTGATGCCGATGCGGGTCTGATCCGGCGGTGCCTCCCCCTCCCTGCAAGGGAGGGGCTAGGGGTGGGTTAGAAAAGGCCGGGCTCGATGCCCGGCCTTTTCTGTTTAGGGCTACCGTCTCGCCGGGCTCGCTACGCTCGCAACCCACCCCCAACCCCTCCCCTTCAGGGAGGGGAGCAAGAAGAAGTGGGCGCCCGCCTCAGGCGAACATGCCCCGGCGCAGTGCCGAGACGATCGACACGACCAGGTAGATCGCGGTCGAGATCGTCATCAGCGTCCACATGCCGACCTCGGCGACCAGCCCGAGCCTGGCGAGCGCCGCCCAGCCGAACAGGCCGAGCTGGAGCAGCCAGAAGCTGGCGACCGAGGCCTCGGCCATCGCGGCGCGGCTGAGCTCGTCGCTGGTCCGCATGATCCGGAGGTTGAGCCAGGTCTGGAAGGCAAGCAGCGCGGCCATGCCCGCGGCGACCGCGATCGCGGCATCGCCGGTGAGGCCGTAGCGCACGGCCAGCGGCGGGGCGAGGAGCAGCACCGCCGAGAGGATCAGCACGACGCCGCTGGCACGCAGATAGCGCAGCACGCTGCCGTCGAGCGGATCGCCCTCCCGGTAATTCTCGGCCATGCGCCGGTAGAGCGTGCGGCTCGATGCGGCGACCAGCGCGAACAGGCCGAGCAGCAGCAGCATGCCGGCGAGCGTGGTGGAGGCGATGTCCTCGCCCGGCAGGCCTTCCAGCCAGTCGAACAGCCCGGCCTGTCCGGCGGCAAAGCCGAGAACGAGGCCGACCACCGCGCCGATCGCGGCACGGACAAGGCGGCGGCGGTTCCCGGGCTCAGCCATGGGGGCGCTCGGGCGGGATCCAGTCGTCAAGGAAGATGGCATCGATGGGCACTCCGAAAATCTTCGACAGCCGCATCGCCAGCGGCAGGCTCGGGTCATATTTGTCGGTCTCGACCGCGTTGATCGTCTGGCGCGAGACGCCGAGCAGGCCGGCCAGGTCACCCTGGCTGAGCCCGGCCTCGGCCCGCAGCACGCGCAGCCGGTTCTTCATTCGCGCTGTCCAGAACTCTGTACCATATGACAAGAGTTCTTGTCATTCTGGCACTGGATTGTCAAGAACTCTTGTCAGGCGTGCCTGCGTGGCGACGCAGGTTGATTCCTTAACCCGACTACTGTATTGACACTATTGTCAGTAAGGGAATCGCTTATGGCCACCCAGCCCGCACCGCAGGTCTTCAACCCCGGCATCCCGATGAAGCGGGAATGGGGCACCGCATTCCGCGCCTTGGGGCGGCTGCTCGCCAATGGCGACGATACCGAGCAGGTCTTCCGGATCATGCGCGCGCTGAACGGCGATGCGACGCAGCGGAGCTATCGCAAGCTGCTCACCATGCCCGAGGGCGGGCGCATCGCCTTCCAGCATGTCGAGATGGCCGAGCGGCTGGGCGACCGCGCCTGGATCGACGGCTTCGCCGAGGGAACGGTGGGCGCGGCCTATCGCAGCTTCCTCGATTCGACCGGCTATTCGGCCGACGGGCTGGTCGCGGTGAGCATGGTCGAGGGGGCGTTCCAGAATGCCGATCTCCAGCATCCCTATGCCTGGATGGGCCGGCGCGAGCGCGACATCCACGACCTGTGGCACGTGATCACCGGCTATCAGGCCGACGAGCATCTCGGCGAGGCCTGCCTGGTCGCCTTCTCCTATGCGCAGACCGGCGGGCTCGGCTGGGGGTTCATCGGCATGGGCGCGGCGCTGAAGAGCATCCGCATCACCGGCAAGCTCGACTTCTTCAAGGCGGTGGCCGAGGGCTATCGTCACGGCAAGCGCGCGGCGTGGCTGCACGGCGAGGATTACGAGACCTTGCTCGCCGAACCGCTCGACCAGGTCCGCAAGCGGTTGAACATCGGCGACCCGGCCAAGTACCGGAAGGCGCAGGCGAGCCTGAAGGCCGCCGGGCTCGAGGGTATCTAGGGCACATCGCTACCCGGTTCCCCGGCGAAGGCCGGGGCCCAGTTGCCATGTCGTTCGTGAGGTTCCTGCGTCATCGATAGTGCGCCGAAACTGGGCCCCGGCCTTCGCCGGGGATCAGTTCAGGCTGTAACCGCGCATTTCCAGCCAGTCAGGGCAGGTCCTTGATCGCGCCGCCGGCGTTCGGCTTCATCAGCGCATCCATCGCGCCGAAGATCTCGTCGGCCGAAGTGACCGGGGCGGGCAGCTCGAAATGCTTGGCGTCGATCTCGGCGGTGTCGAGCGACTTGAACTCGATCAGCGGGCCTTCCTGCTTGGCGGCGCCCTCCTCGATCGGCGTGACGCGCAGCGGGGTGCCCTTGGCGAACAGCTCGGTGAGGCGGGCGGCGAAGCCGGTCTCCTCGGGGAACATCGACCCGAAGAAGCTGTTCACCACCTCGATCGCGCGGCGGAATACATTGCCGACGGGCACGAGCTTCGGATCGGCGCTGACCACCATCTCGATATGCTTCTTCCTCGAAGCCTCGTCTCCCTTGACCATCAGCAGCTTCCAGGCCTCGCCCTGCTGGCCGGCGATGGTCGCCGCGACGCCGGGCGCGAGGCCGAACTGCAATTCCTTGGCCTTGGGATCCTCGCTCTTGGGGATGAAGCCCTTGATCAGGTCGAGCATCGCCTGGAGCTCGAAGACCTTGGTGCCTTCCTTGTCGGTCACGGCGATGTAATCGACGCCGTCGCGGTGGATGATCATGAACTTGCCGCCGACATCGAGGCGCGAATTGCCGCCGTCATCGACTTCGATCACCAGCTCCTTGCCGCCGGCGGTATAGCGCGCGGTGACGTCGGCCAGCGCCGGCATCGGCGCGAGCGCGAGCAGCGCGGCGAGGAACAGACGGGTACGCATCGATAATCCCCCTTTTCGTGTCGGCGCGATCATCCGCGATGTCGCGCGCGGCGGCAATAGCGGCTATCGGCGGGTCATGGCAGTGTCCCGCCTCGTCCTGACCGACTTCCGCAACCATGAAGACGCCGTGCTCGTGCCGGGGCCGGGCTTCGTCGTGCTGAGCGGCGAGAATGGCGCGGGCAAGACGAACGTGCTGGAGGCGCTCTCGCTGCTCGCGCCGGGCCGGGGCCTGCGCCGCGCGCCGCTAACCGAGATGGCGCGGCAGGGCGGCAGCGGCGGGTTCGGCGTGGCGGCGCGGCTGGGTGAGACGGACATCGGCACCGGCACCAATCCCGATGCGCCCGAGCGGCGGCTGGTGCGGATCAACGGCGCCACCGCCGCGGCCACGACGCTCGCCGAATGGGTGAGCGTGCTGTGGCTGACCCCGGCGATGGACCGGCTGTTCGTCGATGCCGCGGGCGAGCGCCGGCGCTTCCTCGACCGGCTGACCCTGGCGCTGGCACCCGGGCACGCGCATCACTCGACCCGCTACGAAGCGGCGATGCGCGAGCGCAACCGGCTGCTGGCGGAGGAGGGCACGCCCGACGCCGACTGGCTGACCGCGCTGGAGGCGCGCATGGCCGAGCATGGCGCGGCGATCGACGCCGCCCGGCGCGGGATGGTCGCGGCGCTGGCCGAGCGGCTGGAGGCACAGCCCGAAGGGCCCTTCGCCCGAGCAGGACTGGCACTGCAGGGCTGGCAGGGCGACGCCGACACGCTCGCCCGCGAGCTCGTCACCGGACGCCGGCGCGACACGGCAGCGGGGCGCACGCTCAGCGGGCCGCACCGCGCCGACCTGCTCGTCACGCATCTGGGGAAGAACCAGGCGGCGCATCTCTGCTCGACCGGCGAGCAGAAGGCGCTGCTGCTCGGGCTCGTCCTGGGACATGCCGAGCTGGTCGCCGAGCGGGCGGGCCGCGCGCCGATCCTGCTGCTCGACGAAGTCGCCGCGCATCTCGATCCCGGGCGGCGCGCAGCGCTGTTCGAACGGCTGGAGGGGCGCGGGCAGGTGTGGATGACGGGCACCGAGCCGGGGCTGTTCGAGGCGGTGCCGGGCGGGGCTACGCGCTACCGGGTGGCGGAAGGCGCGGTCCTTCCTGAATAGGGCTGGACGCTCCTGGCATTTCGTCGCACCTTCCCGGGAACAGGGAAGGAAACGCCATGGCCGGATTACTGATACTCGGCGCCGCAATCACGCTGACTCCAAGCCCCGCCAGCCAGACGGTCGCGTGGCCTGCAATGCGGGAAGGCGGCGCCAATTATGCGATCGCCACCGAGGCAAATCGCATCAGCCAGTGCCTGCCGCTCAATACCGCCGAGGACGCAACCAAGACCAAGACTGCCTGCGCGGCACTCATCGCCAAAGGCATTCCGGCTGGAATCGTTCCCGCCACGACAGCGACGCGGGTCAATGACTGGCTGCTTCCGAGCGAATATCCGGTCAATGACATGAAGGCCGGCGCGAGCGCCAGCGTGACGCTGATCTACGAAGTCGATGAGGGCGGCTCGGTAACCAGCTGCGTTGTTTCCAAAGGAAGCGGCATTGCCAAGTTCGACGAAGCCGCTTGTTCCGGGCTGATCCAGCGCGCCCATTTCACGCCTGCGAGCTACAAGGGAAAGCCGGTTCACGCGGCAGCGATCGTCACTTTCAGCTTCGAGCACGACTAGGGTCGGCAGGGGGCACGCAGCCCCCTATTTTGCTTCCGTTTCGTGACGCCAATACCTATATGCTGGGCATGGCAAGCGACGACACCACTCCCGAAAATACCCCGAACCAGAACAGCTACGGCGCAGACTCGATCAAGGTCCTCAAGGGACTGGACGCCGTGCGCAAGCGCCCCGGCATGTATATCGGCGACACCGACGACGGCTCGGGCCTGCACCACATGGTGTTCGAGGTCTCGGACAACGCGATCGACGAGGCTCTGGCCGGCCACTGCGACAAGATCATCATCCAGCTGAACGCGGACGGCTCGGTCTCGGTCGAGGACAATGGCCGCGGCATCCCGACCGGCATCCACAAGGAAGAAGGCGTCTCGGCAGCCGAGGTCATCATGACCCAGCTCCATGCCGGCGGTAAGTTCGAAAATACGTCCGACGACAATGCCTACAAGGTCTCGGGCGGCCTGCACGGCGTGGGCGTCTCGGTGGTGAACGCGCTTTCCGAGTGGCTCGACCTCAACATCTGGCGCGACGGCGAGGAGCATTGGATGCGCTTCGCATACGGCGACGCAACCGCACCGCTCAAGGTGATCGGCAAGGCGCCCGAGGGCAAGAAGGGCACCCGCGTGACCTTCCTCGCCTCGACCGAGAAGACCCCGGGCGACGGCGGCACCTTCCGCAACCAGATCGAGTATGACTTCGACAAGCTCGAGCATCGCTATCGCGAGCTGGCCTTCCTCAATTCGGGCGTGCGCCTGTTCCTGCGCGACGCGCGGCACGAGGAAGTGAAGGAAGTCGAGCTCTATTACGAGGGCGGCATCGCGGCGTTCGTGAAGTGGCTCGACCGCAACAAGCAGCCGCTGATGCCCGAACCGGTGGCGATCGCGGGCACCCGCGACGACGTGACCATCGACGTGGCGCTGGAGTGGAACGATTCTTACTATGAGAACGTCCTCTGCTTCACCAACAACATCCCGCAGCGCGACGGCGGCACGCATTTGGCGGCGTTCCGCGCGGCGCTGACGCGCACCATCAACAGCTATGCCGACAAGAGCGGCATGCTGAAGAAGGAGAAGGTCAGCCTCACCGGCGACGACATGCGCGAGGGCCTGACCGCGATCGTCTCGGTCAAGCTGCCGGACCCCAAGTTCAGCTCGCAGACCAAGGACAAGCTGGTCTCGTCCGAAGTGCGCCAGCCGCTCGAAAGCCTGATGGCGGACAAGCTGGCCGAGTATCTCGAAGAGAACCCGGCCAACGCCAAGACGATCATCCAGAAGGTGATCGACGCCGCCGCCGCCCGCGAAGCCGCCAAGAAGGCGCGCGAGCTGACGCGCCGCAAGGGCGTGCTCGACATCGCCAGCCTGCCCGGCAAGCTGGCCGACTGCCAGGAGCGCGATCCGGCCAAGTCCGAACTGTTCTTCGTCGAGGGTGACTCGGCAGGCGGTTCGGCCAAGCAGGGCCGCGACCGCCAGTTCCAGGCGATCCTGCCGCTGCGCGGCAAGATCCTGAACGTCGAGCGCGCGCGCTTCGACCGGATGCTCGCCAGCCGCGAAATCGGCACGATCATCACGGCGCTGGGCACCGGCATCCGCGACGATTTCAACATCGAGAAGCTGCGCTACCACAAGATCGTCATCATGACCGACGCAGACGTGGACGGCGCGCATATCCGCACGCTGCTGCTGACCTTCTTCTACCGCCAGATGCCCGAGATCATCGCCAACGGGCACCTCTATATCGCCCAGCCGCCGCTCTATAAGGCGAGCAAGGGCCGCAGCGAGGTGTACCTCAAGGACGATGCCGCGCTCGACCAGTATCTGGTCGATGCCGGCGTGGGCGGCACGGTGCTCGACACGCAGGGCTCGCTGCGCAGCGGCGAGGACCTTCGCGAACTGATCGAGCATGCCCGGCGCATGCGGACCCTGATGCGCTATGTGCCGCGCCGCTATTCGCCCGACATCATCGAAGTGCTGGCGCTCGGCGGCGGGCTCGATCCGGTGGCGACGCGCGAGCAGCGCGCCGCTAGCCTGACCACCACCGTCGCCCGGCTGGAAGCGGCCGATACCGAGGCGCGCTGGACGGCGCGGATCACCGAGGATGGCGGCTATCATTTCGAGCGGCTGTGGCGCGGCGTGACCGATCACCACATCGTCGAGGCGGCGTTCCTGGTATCGGCCGAGGCGCGCAAGCTGCACAGCCTCGCCGCCGAGCAGGCACCGAGCTATCTCGTGCCCTCGAAGCTGGTCCCGTCCAAGGCGAGCGCCGCGGCAGAGGCCGAAGCGCCCGCACCGGTGGAAGTCGACGAGAATGACGTGCCGGTGGCAGTAGGCAAGGGCGAGGCCCTGGTCTCGCGCCCGAGCCAGTTGCTCGACGCGATCCTGGCGTTCGGCCGCAAGGGCCTGTCGATCCAGCGCTACAAGGGCCTTGGCGAGATGAACGCCGAGCAGCTCTGGGAGACCACGCTCGATCCGGCCAACCGCTCGATGCTGGTGGTGCAGATCGACCAGGCCGATGTTGCCGACGAGATCTTCACCCAGCTGATGGGCGACGTGGTGGAACCGCGCCGCGACTTCATCCAGGAGAATGCGCTGAGCGTCGCCAATCTCGACGTCTGATCCACTCTGGAACAAACCGATTGAGTGTTTCTACCGCTGATTGAGTGTTTGTCTAAGGGGATTGCGTGTACCGATGGCTTCGTCGCCTGGTTTGTTTGAGTGAACTTTGGTGGCCATGGCAGTCGCCTCAGCGTCTGATGGAAAGCGAAAACAACGATGAAGATCGGTGAACTTTCGCGATTAACTGGCGTGAGCGTCGCTAGCATCCGACTCTATGAGCGCGAAGGCTTGATCGGACGAGCTTCGCGCACAGACGGTCGCCTGCGGCTCTTTTCCGATGAGCAGATGCACCGATTGGCTTTCATCAAGCGGACGCGAAACCTTGGGTTCTCCCTCGACGATGTGAAGAAGATGTTGGCGCTTTCGGACTTAGGCGGGGCCGACGAGTCCCCTGAGATCGTTGAAAGCTTGCGGCTTGCCATTGCATCACGACAACGAGATCTGCGCGCCCTTGATGCGCGCTTGGCGTCGAGCTCCGGCACGGGGCTTCAGAAACTCGAACACGCGTTCAGCCAAGCCCAAGGCTGAAAGCTCTGTAGCGAACGGCGAAGCTGACGGTCCGAAGTGGCCGTGAGAGTTGCCCTGGGCCGCCGTTTCACCGCGCAGACGGCGGAGCGCGCTTGGCCACCAGCGCTTTTTCGACATCATCGGGCGAGCGCTTACATTCCCTAGCTCACGCTAGCGCGGCACCGGGCCGAACCGGCTCTTCAGGCTTTAGCGGCCACCGGCGCGAAATCGAGACCAATGCGCGTCAGCGACGATCCGAGACGCTGCATCAAATTTAGTGCGTATTCGTAGCGCAATTGACTGACTACGACCGCCGAATGGCGATGAGTAATCAAGCGCGTTTTTCCCATTTCCGTGCTTAGTGCGACGAAGGTGAAGCCGGATCCCAACATACCCTTCTTTTCGGCATAAAGCGTATGCCAGGTGGGAGCCGAGCTCTCTCCCGACGGATCATTGAAGCAAAACGCCTTCACTTCTCCGTTTATTGGTAGAAAGAGAAAGCGGTTCGACTGGACGTCGCTCGGGATCTTGTTGTCGCCGACCGGTTGGAGCCGCACAGCCATAAACGGCAAGCGATCTCCGAAAGCCTCTTTGCGCGCAGCGGAGAGTTGCGACGGCACCATATCGCATGCGGGGGACAGACAGACCCAGAAATGGCCGTTCATTGTGAACACGTGACCGGTCGTCAGGTGCCAGCCTTCCGGTGGTTTACTGCACACATAAGCGTTGTGTTCACGCTCGGCCTTGATCCTGGCCGCGTCGTTGCCCAGATCGACAGCAAAGTGCCCTTTGCAAAGTTCGGTTGCATTGCCGCCGCCGCTCTCCTGGTCGACGAGGCGCGTGGCAAACGCCTCCACCCGCGGCAGAATGCCACTGAGGAGCTGATCCGAATGTCTGGAAACCGTTTCGGCGATAAGCCACCGACGCTCCGGGCCTGCTGCTTTCAGCAGACGATCGTACCAATGGGCGAGAGCATGCTTGTTTCCGAGCGCCGATGACTGCGCAGTCACGCCATATTCGTCCATCTCCGCGCGCAGTTTTGCCAGAAACAGTCTGGAAGGCTGGGGTTTCCAAGCTTCCAAAGCGCTTTGAAGGTCGCTTAGCAGGTCATCGTCGTCGCCCTTATTGGAGAAGGCCACGAACACGGTATCCGTCTTGATCCACTTCACGGCCCCGCTCGACCAGGCGAGCGCCGTCTGCGGTCCATCGCTGAAATTCGCCATGAGCGGCTTTTCTATTCTCGCCAAAACGTAGCGCAGCAATAGTCGCCGCACATCGACGGCCCAGCCGGCTTCCTCGCAAATAGCTCTGAAGGCCTCGTAAGGGTGCTGCCCCCTGAGCATAGTTCTGAGGAACGTTGCGGCTTGAGCCCGCGAATGGAGATAATGATCGAGGCCGACGGTAGCAAACAGTCGCTCCGTTAGGCCTTCCGACGCGAGTTCGGCGTCTTCCAGAAGATTGACGACCTGCTCGTTCTCTTCCTCGGTCAGAGCGTCATCGCAGGGGGGCAACAACGCGATAAGAATGGACTGGAAGACGTCGTCGAGATCTTCACTTGTATGCACCACAACAAGATTGAAATGATCATTCGCCGTCAGACTGCGGATGATCTTGATGGCGCGCGTCCCATCGCCGGGCTTGGCCTTGTCCAATTGGTAGTCGAGCACGAGGAGGTCGGATTGGTGGAGATGGGCGACCATCTTCACATCGTCGCCGATCCCGACGTTGGTGCCATCGTGAATATCCACCAGCAACGGCCTCTTCGGAGTCCGGAAGCTTTCGATCACATTTTTGATGCGCGTCGGATTCTCATACCAAGCTTTTGTGCGCGCCGGCTCGCCCCCACCGTCGCGGGTCAATTGCGCGTCGAGCATTTCCTCAAAAGTCGGATAGTCGTCATCGACTATCAATACCGACCTGATCGGCTTGACGAACGCCTCCTCTATGAATTCGCTGTAGTGATCACCCGCCATCAAACTCCGCCCCCCTAAAGGCAATCACGAAATTTGCCCCTTTTAACGGCATGTGCGTGTTCGCCGGTTCGTATCTGATCCGGTGGCCGCCTGCCGACAGATTCGCCCGCGACAGATAAAGGCCGACACCACGCCCCCCGCGGGACTTCTTGGTAAAGAACAAGCTGAACAGGCTCGGCACGTCTTCCGGTTCCACTCCCGGTCCGCTGTCCGAAATGACTGCCTCGCCGTCGATGATATCCAAAACGATATGCCGACCCTCATTGGGACCGGTGCCCACCCAATAAATGCTGTTATTCACCAAATTGATAAAGACCGGAAAGAGGCGGGATTGCTGATCATAAACCCGCATTGCCCGGAAGGTCGATGAGGCCTCAAAGGTGATTTTACCCTTGGCCAGATTTAGTTTGAAAAAGTCCGCGAGGTACTCAGCAATTTCAGCGCCGGTAATCCATCTTTGAATCTTCTGTCCTGCCAGACGAAGGGGAGATAGGAAGCGCAACTGATCGGTCAATCCGTCGTAGCCAAACTCGATATCCTTGGCTGCCTTGCTGTCGCGAACATCCTCCGGGAGCCGTCTCAAACCGGACCCGATTATGTCGTCATAAGCCTGCAGTTCATGACCGACGATCTCGACAGCGATGCCGAGTTGAGCCAGGCTGTTCAGACGTTCCAGTTCGGCGCGCAGATCGCTGAGTTCTTCCATGCCGAAGGTCGCCAAGTGCTCCAGATCGATGCTTTCCTTTAGACTCTCCAGCGCGCCTATATAGGGAAGAAATATCTCGGCATTCTCGCCGTCGATCTGCTCTCTCAGTTGTTCCAATCGCTTCGACGCTTCTCCAAAGGTCAGCTCGCCCCGATCGAGAAGAGCCAAAACGGGCGTTGCTTCAGCATGGAAATGCTTGTTGCGCTGCGCGATCAGCTCCCGAATCCGCTCGAACTCCTCCCTCTGCAAGGCGTCGATGGCCTTTTTCCAGCCCTGAATCCGATGGTGGATCTGGGCGGCATGGCGCGCCAACTGGCGTTCCAAGAGAACGCGAGGCTCGGCGGGATTGATGCGTTCGATCTCCCGATCCGTGTCTTCGGCGATCGTCGCGAGCAGAACGTTGACCGAGCGAAGGCCATCCCGATAATCCGCGTATGTTTCCTCCAAGGCTCCGAGCGTTTTCGGCGCACCCGGTAGGCGAAGATCGGCGGCACGTTCCTTGAACGCTTCCAATCGTTCCTGTGCTTCGCTTATTTCCGCTTCGCTTGCGATCGTAAGGTTCTGTGCGTAATCCTCCATTTCCCGCAAAAAGGCTGGGAGAACTTTCGAGTTCGCCTGCAGCTTGCCGCGGAATTCCTTGCGCTGGCGTTGGCGCAATTTATTTCGGGCCTCGTTGGCGCGCTCCGTCTTGTTGCTCGCCCGGACCTGTGGCAGCACTTCATCCCGGATCGAGGAATCGGATCCGAAGTATCTGCGTGCGGACTGCCGCAGGATGTTCGAGACTAGCACCTTCAGTGTCTTTGCTGCGCGATTATCGAGGAGACCCTCGCGACCAGCCTTATCCTTCAGGTTTGGATTTTCGGCTCGCGCAATCGACAGCCGCCCAAACATTTGGCGATGGTTCCAGAATTCACGACCGGCATTTTTGGAGCGACGGGATTCAATTTCAAAGAAATCGTTGTCCGTCCGACCATAGGGCAGCACGCGCAAGCCGTCCCGGAAGATCATGAAACCCGAGTAGCGCTCGGCGAGATCTTGAAAGCGGAGGAACTCGGGTTGTGTGTGCGTTGTGTTCTCCCGCCTAAATTCCATCGACGCAATGTAGAGCGCGAAGGGGCCCACTTCGCTGTCGACACGTCTGGGGATCGCAAGATCGCGCGGCGGCTCGATCACACATGGCTCGGCGATCCATTGGCCGAACGCCTTGACGCGTCCCCGGAAAGTACCGTCGGCATCTACCTCGCCGACGATCTGGTGCTCCATGTCGTCAAGCATGCGTCGGTCGAATTGTTTCTCGGTGCCCACTATGAGGCGGGAAGTGCCGCCGTGCCACGCGCGGACGGCGTAGTTGAAATGCAGATCGCGCATCGCCTCGTCTCGATCGGACGGGTCCACGAACGGATCGACGAAGCTGCTGAGCGTCTCGAAAAAGCGATCTCGGGCAGCCCGCGCGGAGGAATCCGCGTCGCCCTCGTCCAGTTCGACCCGCAGATCATAATTGATCTGCGACACGAGCAGGGCGGTGCCATGCTGGGAAGCGCCGTTCCAGACAGACCATTGCTCGACATGCCTGGGCTCGAAAGCGATTGCGTCGATGGCGGACAACACGTCGGCCGACGGCGCGATCAACTTGTTGCTGCCGCCCTGCTCCAATTCCTCACGATAAAGGGCGTCGTAGGCGGACCAGGCTTCGCGGACACGACGACTTCGGTCAGGGTCATTCTCGTTGCCCGTGAGATTCTCCGCGAGACCGGCAATGAGGCCGGGCAACTGCTGAAACAGTTCCTCCTTGGCGTCGAACTCGGTCACCGGGATGAAGATGTCGGAGAGGTTGAGAAACGGGTTTTCAAACAGTCGCCAATCGACGAGTGCCGCGACGAAGCGGTTACGCAGCCGTTTGGAAACGAGCAGAAGGATGGGGCCCAGGTTTGCGCATGACAGGCGACCGATGCCTTTCTGTCCCAGCCGAGGGCGGAGATAAAGACCGTTTCGGTCTTCGATCGGCGTTCGATCAGTCGTGGCTTTGGATTCAGTACCCACGACCAGCCATTTTCCGACGAATTCGGATCGGCTCATGCCGTGGCCGTCGTCGTTGATTACCGCGACCGGCTCATCACCGTCATAGATGTTGAGTTCGACGTTGCGCGCATATGCATCGAAGGCATTTTTCCAGAGTTCGGAGATTGCCGTCGGGCAATCCGCGATCTGCTCGCGGCCCAGGTGATCGACTGTCCGCGCCTTCGTCTGAAAGGCAACCGCGCTGATCGTCATGCAGCCCTACTCAGACCGGAAGCCGCAACGATGCCGGCCCGCGCCCGCTCGATGGTCGGCCGGAGATGCTCTATCAGCAAGCGGCCGAACTCAACGGGCACGGCGTTGCCCACCTGCTGGCCCGCGGCCATGAGGCCGCCCATGAATACATAGTCGTCCGGGAAGGTCTGAATTCGTGCGGCTTGGCGCACCGTGATGCCATGATGAAGCTGTGGATGAACGAAGCGACCCTTGGACGGGTTGATGCAGGCGGTCGTCATCGTCGGTGCGGGCTGCGCGGGATCGACGCGACCATAGACGTCATTGTGACCATCGTGGCCCTTATGACATTCCAGAAGCCTCCCCGAGGCCTTCCTGCTCCCGCCGTTCGCCGGCGTATTCCGGAAAGCCTCGATGAGGTCCTGGCCGTGGTTCATATGAACATCGTTGATGTCGCCCGGAGGCGCCGGGGCAAATGCATGCGCACACGACCGCCAAGGCAGGAGATCAGGATCGGACCTCCGGGCGACTTCGCTTCCGTAGATCGGTCGCGGAGGCCATTCGAGTCCTTCGGCTGAGACGCCTTTTCTCAGTCCTAGAATGAACACGCGCTTGCGACGCTGCGGCACTCCATAGTCGCGGGCGTCCGCAACCACCGGTTCATATACTTCGTATCCGGCTTTGGCGCCCTCCCGATAGAAGCGGTTCAATGCCTCCGCGTGACGGGGCCACAGCATGCCGGGGACATTCTCCATCAGAAAAACCGCTGGCTTGAACGTCCTGACGAACTCGAAATAAGTATGAATGAGATCGTTGCGGTGATCGGCTACACCCGCATCGTTGATCCGATGGGTGGAGAAGCCTTGGCAGGGCGGGCCTCCCAATAGAAGATCGCACGTCTCTCCTGCCGCGAAAATCTCACCAAAAATGGCATCCGGAGACATGTTCGAGATGTCTCCTTCGAACACCGAGGGGCCATCATCGCCGCAACACAAATTTCTCCGATAGGTAGCGATGGCGCTGCGATTATTTTCTATGGCGAGCCGCAAGCGAAACCCTGCCAGCTTAGCTGCCAAGGAAAAACCGCCTGCTCCTGCAAACAGATCAGCGCAGTTCAGCACGTCTGACTTGCGAACATCTTGTTCGACGTTCGCCCTACTTCAAATTCGTTCGCGACCAAAACCGGTTCCCCCTCAGCCTATCATTCTTTTGCGGATATGACGAGGGAATGTCGAGAGTTTCCGTCTTGCGGTCCTTGGGATGCTAAAGAGACCTCTCGGGCTGACGAACAAGCGAGAGCAGGTTAGCGGCAAGCGCCGAGGCGTCCTTCGCCTGACACTCCCAGATCACGGATACCCGCCATCCGGCGGCCTCCAGTGCAGCAACCCCCGCGCGATCCCGTTCCATATTGCGGTGAAATTTTCGGGTCCAAAATTCGACATTCGTAGCGGGGAGCGATGACCGGGCGCATCCCTCATGCCGATGGGATATTCCGCCCATCTGGCGAACGACCGTAATTGGGGCGCATATCGGCCGGGCAGCCTTTGGGCCGTCAGCTGACAGTCAGCTTTCCGCGAGCCACCCAGCGAAGCAGCCCTTCCTTTCGAGCGCACAAAATGTGCTGCGCAAGGAGTCTTGCGGGGAACTAGACTAAGTTCCGTGCGCAGACCGAGCGAAGATTGTGCCTTCGCCGATTCGCGAAACCTCAATTATGGCAAAAGGATTGAACCGACGGCCTGGGTGAACGAGCTCGGCACTAGCCCCTACCTATGTGCCCAGATGCCCCCACGCAGGGTCGCAAACGCTCTAAGCGCCGGCCACTCCCCAAGCGTTCCCGCTGCAGTCGCCGACGTACCACCCATTTTATCGAGGCCCGGGACCGCCGTCGCAATAAGTCCAGCCTCAGCCCCCCGGAAGAAGGCTGCAGGGTCGGCACATACTTCATTTTTCGTAGATCTTTAACAATACACGTTTTCTAAGTCAGTTTAGCACTTCTGAATGCCATCAGTAAGCGCCCTCATGCTTCCACTATATACAGATGTAACCTTACCGTCCCCTGAACCTATTAGTTTCCTTAGCCAAAACACAGCGCGAACTCGGTCCACGCAGTGTTCTGAAGATGCCCAAGCTACATACTTTGCAGATGCGCCGTCGCTCCCGCCATTCTCGGCATCTATGGTCTGCCAGAAATTTTGAAACCGACTACAATTTCCGAACTTTTTATTGACCTCACCTTCCAATGTTGCGCAGTCATTTATCTTCCTGGCCAACATAGCGGAGCTACTAATATCGCCCATTAGTGCGCTTTTTTCCATAGGCGAAAGACTTCCCTCTCGGAAATACTCACTTGGTCGATCGGAAAATACAACCTGACTATGAAAAAATAGAACTTGTAATGATATTACCGCAAGACCTCCAAAAATCATTGAAGCGACACTTATAAGAACTTGTTTCATCACTCCTCCACATCCATGCGCGCCTTTTTTACATCAACCGTCACAGAGCTTCTTATTCTTGTCCCTGTTCTTCCGGAATCGCTGTAAATGGTGGCTTTTCCAGTTTCTCGATTATAAACTATTTTATTGCCAAGATACGTTCCGCTACTCCCCCCGGGGGAGAATGATGCAAATACTCCCGTCTCCGCCGTAGCAATCGTCTCCTTGCCATCCTTACTCCAACTCCAACCAATTAACCCCGTTGCCGCTATTACTGGTGCGTGAGTTTCATTGGCATATTGCTGCGCAAAAGACATATTATGATACGGGCTACCCTTGGTCGCCACGAGACTTCCCGCAAAACAAACGGCCAAAAAAGTTCTTTGCCCTTTATAGCCATTTGCTATCGCGATAGTATGCAGACTCTGCACCCCGGTAGGTCCGGTGCGCGGGAAAACGTCGCGATTGAAGTTATTCGGCCCCCAATTATTCCCGTGCGCACCTATGGTATACGAATCTGGAAAATCAAATCTATCAGTAAGATAAGCTTCATCTTTTGGAAGAATATTTAGATCATCGAGCCCGCTTGGATCCGTGCGCCCAATCGGATCATTTGACGCATAAGCGTAGAGATTCATCTGATCTTTGTATCCTATCGGATCGGTTTGCATAAACCGGCCCAGCGTAGGTGAGTAAATTCTGGCCTTGTAATAGTACATGCCAAGCTCGGAAATCCAAGCCTGACCAGTATATTGGAAGCGCCCAGTATTTCCATTCGCAGGAATACCGTACTCGTCATAGCTGTTCACCGCGATGCGATTCCCGTTTGCATCGGCCTGCGCGACAATCGAACCCTGATGATCGGCGAACAGGTAGCGCGGAAAAGTACTAGTGCCGTTGAACTCGACCAGCGGATCATCCACGCCGTCCGCAGGGCCATGGACGTAGCGCTTCAGCAAATTGCCGGAGCCGTCATATTCGACCGTCAGCGCATCGCCGTCATAGAGGAAGCGGGTATCACTGACTCCACCTCGATAGACTTGATATAGACGGCCAAGCGGGTCGTAGACGAGGGTAACGCCCGCCGAACTCGCCACCAGCCGGTTCTCAGCGTCATAGGCGAAGTTAGTACCACCATCAGAGATCAGATTACCGTTCGCATCATAGGCGAATGCCGCGGCACCCGCGCTCGTATACTGATTCAGACCGTTGGCTGCATAGTTTCTGTCGACATTAACGTGCCCTGTGAAACGGTAGTCGTCATTGTCGCGCGCACGGCTCACTATCTGGCTCGCTGGATTATAGGCCAATGTCGTCAAGACATTACCGCCGCTCGAGAAGCTCTGCCCATAGCTCGTCACACGCGAGATTCCGTCATAGCCGTAGCCCGTTCCGAACGCCCAATCCCAGGACCCCTGGTTTAACCGATAGAGCGTGGTTACACGCCCGGCTGCGTCATAGGGCGGATAGAAAAGCGGAGTCGTTCCATCAAAATCGGCGTAATAGAGCCGGTCGAAGCCATCGCGGTAATAGCTGACGAAATGGCCATCGGGATGCGTCACCCGAATGCGGTTGCCATTGGCGTCGTAACTATAGGTGAGCTGGCGCGATGTCCCCGCCATACTCGTGGTGCTCGAGGCCTGTCGCCCGTACCCATCCCAGCCACTCAGCACCGCATCGCTGCCGCTCGCGCTGTCGAAGCGCGCGGCGGTCGGCAGCCCTCGGAGGTCATAGCTGTAATAGACATCGCGCGTCGCGCTGGCGTTCACGCTGGTGCAAGCATAACCAGCAACGCAAGCATCCGGCACGATCTTCGATATCACCCGGTTGAGCGCGTCATAGCCATAAGTGAAAACCCGCGCGTCGCGCTTGCGGAAGCTCGTCCGGTTGCCATTGGCGTCATAGCCATAGGCTTCATAATCACCGGTATTGACCGCCCCCGATGTTGCCAGCGCATTGGCCGGCGTCGAGCCGTCATAGCTGCCGGGCAAGCTGGCCGAAGGAAACTGCCACTGGCTCTGGCGGTCATGGCCATCATAGGTCAGTCGCGCCTTGTTGCCATTAGCATCGACGACATATTCCTGCTTGCCGTTCGTCGTATAGCTGTAGGTGACATAGGCCTGCTCGAGGCTCGTCCCCACCGCCTTGCGCACCTGCAGCAGCTGACCGGCAGCGTCATAGATGTTGCGCGTGATCCGATCCGCGCCCTGGCTGCCCTGCGTCCCCAGGGTGCAGGCGCTGCCCGGGAGGGAGCCGAATGCCGCCGGGTTCATCCGCACAGCCGTGCATTCCAGCCTGCCAAATGCGTCATAGCTGTACTGGGTCAGCTGGTAGATCGTCCCCGCGGCGCCCTCGCGCACCTGTTCGACCAGCTTGCGGTCCATTGCGTCGTAGGTCGTCTCGACCGACTGGTGGACTGTGAATCCCGACCAGGCGGATGGGGCGATGGCTTCGGGTTGCCAGCCGGAAAGCTCACCCTTCTCGACTTTCACCAGCCGCCCAGCGGCATCATAGCTGTTGCGTACCGCCAGATGATGCAGCGGCCCTGAGCCGTCCGGGTCCGGGGCAATCGTGCCCGTCACCCGCCGTTCAGCGTCATAGCGCGTAGCACTTGTGAAATCAGACGGCGTGGCCTGTGCAAACGCCGCAGCCGGCACAAGAGTCGACGAGGCGAGCAGCCCCAGCAGAAAGCGGTTCATGCTATCCCCCTTCAGTAGCAGGCTGCTAGCCCGGCGCGCGGGCTTGTTTCCCAGATCTTATTGCCCTCTCGGTCATAGCCGTAGCAGGTACGCAGGCTTCGGATGACCCCATCGGTATCCTGCGCGGTAATGACCTTACCGCGCAGCCAGAGATTGTTGCCGACAGCGCCGCTGTTGGGACCATAGTCGTAGCTGACGATCACTTCGTCCGCTGCTCCGCCAGCGCAGGCATTGCCGACCGTCGCGGTCGACCGGCAACTGCGCTCCTCGCTCAGCAGCCAGACCGGGCTCGCCGCCTGGGAGAAGCCGCCGCCAGCATTCTTGATCCAGGCATAGCGCTGTACATAGGCATAGCGCTTGACCGCTTGGACCCCATTCGCGTCCGCTGGCGCCGTCTCGGTCAGCACCCCGCCATGCGTCGCGTCATAGGTATAGTCTGCCCGATTGCCGTTAGCATCGATGACATAATCGGGCTTGTTGCAAGACGCGGGACTGACGCAAGTCGCGGGATAGCTGGCAGTGGCCACAATATCCGCCAGGCCAGATCCGGCTTTGGCATGCACCTGCTTGGTGATGACATTTCCGCGATCGTCGTAGAAATATTCCTCGGAATTGCCTTCCGGCAGGGTGACAGTCCGAACCTGCACCCTTTCTAGGTTCCAAAGCGTGTTGACCCGATAGATTATGCCAGTCGTACGACCGAGCGCATCGACAATGGCATTCGGTACCGAAGCAGTATTGGTCCCAACACTGCCGTCCGGGTTGCCGTTCTTGGTACGATTCACGGTATTGGAGGCAAAGGGCCGAAGGTCGGGAGAGCCACCCGGGCAGTTGCTCAGGAGATAGCTATAGCCATAGGTCGTGCCGGCGCCATCCTGCTGGCTGATCACGGAATCATTCAAGCGCACATCGGGTTGAAAATACGGATTGGCCGGATCGGGCGGGCAAACGTTGTAACTATTCTGGATCTTGCAAACCGACTGACCCGGCTCCGTGATGCAGGTCAGGTGATCCGCGGGTCCGTAGGTATAGGTTGTCGTCTGGCCGCCCTTGGTCACAGATGTGAGCAACTGCGTCGGCGGGCGATAGGTACTGGCGGTATATCCATAGGTGACAGTTTGCGCGTCCGAAGGACAGCTCGAGGTCGCGGTAGCATAAGTGTACGCCAAATTGACGACACAGAATTTCGTAGAACTTTCGAAGAGGATCGCGAAGCCACGATTGCTGATCACCGCCCTGATAGTGTTGCCGGAGTAGGTATAGTCAAGTCGGGTCCCGTTTGGCCGAGTTGAACTGGACAACCTGCTTTGTGGATATGCCGTGTAACTAACAACGGTGCCGTCGGTGCCGGTAGCGGAGTATGCTCCACTCGTCGCCGTGCCCGTGTAGACCAGCGTGTCACCACTCGGATTCAGCGGCGCATAGGCCCCAACCGGCCCTCCGGAGGGTACTTGACTCCCTCCCCTGAAGCCGATGGAGCGACCCCCGATAGTGATATGATAAACATATGGCTCGCGCCCCGGTAAGGGCTGCTTTGGATCGTCAGGATTGATCGGAAGCCGCTGCGTGGACACATAGCTTAGCGCACTATGTGTCCATCCAAGCGTGGCATCGAAAGCCGTCGAATTCTTCAAGCTGCTATTGTAGGTGCGCTCCAGGCGCATTCCGTCGTCACCATCACCGCCGATGGATAAATCGGTTTCGCTGTAATTGAAGCTTCCGCTGCGATAGCTGACGCCAGTCGAACTTTGCGTGTCCTGGCGAGGAGGTACAAGCTGCTGCGCATAGGCCGGGCAAGAAATAAGAACGCTACCCATGACAACAGGCAGCACCACAAGTCTGTGGTTCACGGAGCTTCTCCAATTATCGATAGTGCGAAGACGATTTCCAAGCCTTACGGCGCCATGCTGAGAGGCTGACCTCAGGGCGCGCCGGTGACCTTCACATTGGTGCGATTGCCTGCCTTGTCATAGGCGTAGTTCGAGATGACGTTGTTGTTCACGCTGCCGCTGTTCTCGACCTTCACCAGCCTGCCCAGCTCGTCATAGCTGTAATTGACGGTCTCGTTCATCGGAGGCGAGGACGCCGTAGCGGATAATACCGAGAGGCCGAGGATGGCGAAAAGGATCGGAATAGCTAGTTGCCTAAAATAACGCACGTCCACCCCCATTTCGGCTGTTCAAATCGCGCTCGCAGCAATATCCTGCGAAGAGAATATCTCGCGTTCCACGGGGAGTATCGTTCGGTACGCGGCACTCGCCAAACTGGAAATGGACCAAATCGACGTAATCGATTCTGACCCTCCCTAGGGACGGCTCATTTGGCTCCTCGACAAGTCGCCGACCCTCCGCCAGCACCCGGGGGAGCGGCTTCGCTCCGCAGGATAAGCCATGCACGAACCCACGCTCACCCCTTGGGATGCCAGCCGTGCGCTCGATGTGCTGACCTTCGGTCTTGGCAACGAGACTCTCGCGCTCATTCATCAGCATCGGCGCACTTGATCGTTACGTCATAGAATTGGACGCCATGTCGGTTGTCCCGGCCTCCGTTCCGTAGTGGGATGAAGGTGGCAACGTTCGAGATAGTGCTAGCCTTCGCTGAACGGCGACAATTGGGGCGCAAAACAGTCCCTCCGGGCCGCCGCTCTCACCGCCGCGCCGGCACCCAATTCTTCGCCGGACGCCGCAAAGCATCGACCCGGATGCCCGTGCAGATGTCGATAAAGGCGCGGATGCTGGCGCTACGGTATTTCTCCGCATGCATCACCAGATAGGAGCGGCGGCAAAGATCGAGGTCGGGGGCGTGCAGGCAGACGACGCGGCCCTGTTGCAGTGGCGCATAGGCCGCGAGTTCGGATACGCAGCCGATCATGCCGCTGACGGCAACGGTTTCGACGATGGCTTCCAGCTGCTGCAGCTCCATGCCGATCCGCCATTTGCTCCGCCAGGGGCGCATCGCATGGTCGAGCGTCTGGCGGGTGCCCGATCCGGCTTCGCGCACCACCCAGCGCTCGGCGAGCAGCGCGTCGATCGGGCAGGGATTGCGTGTGGCGAGCGGGTGCGCGGGGTTGCAGATCAGCACCAGCCGGTCCTCGATCCAGTCGGTTAGGGTCAGGCCGGACTGCGCGCATTCGCCCTCCACCAGCGCGAGATCGAGCGAGAAGTCGGCGACCCTGGCGGCGATGCCGGCGGTATTGCCTATTTCCAGTGCGACGGCGCTTTCCGGATAGCGCCGCGCATAGATTTCGATCAGCCGCGGCATGACGTGATTGCCGATGGTCTGCGTGGCGCCCAGCCGGATCGATCCCGGCCCCTTCCGTCCGGCGAGCAGTGCGTCGACTTCCTCCGCCCGGTCGAGCAGGTCGCGCGCCGCGGGCAGCAGGGCGCTTCCGGTTTCATTGATGCGCAGCCGCTTGCCGGCGCGATCGAACAGCGGCCGGCCATAGCGCCGCTCGAGTTCGAGCAGCGCCGCGCTCGCGGCCGATTGCGACATCGCCAGATCGGCCGCCGCCGCCGAGACATTCCCGTCGCGCGCCACCGCGGCGAAGACCTGAAGATGGCGGAGGCTGAATCGCATAACCCAGTTTATCGATGATTAGTACCAAAAATTCCAGTTTTTCCGGTTGAATGGCATGGCCTATCCGGGGCGCCCCTTCTAGAAGGATGGAGCATTTTGCCATGACCTATGTCGTCACCGACGCCTGCATCCGGTGCAAATTCATGGATTGCGTCGAAATATGCCCGGTCGAGGCGTTTCACGAAGGCGCGAACATGTTGGTGATCAATCCGGACGTATGCATCGATTGCGGCGCGTGCGTTCCCGAATGCCCCGCCGATGCGATCGTGCCGGATATCGATCGCGAAGCGGCGCCGTGGATGGAAGTGAACAAGCGCTGGTCCGCGGTGTGGCCGGTCATCGCGCTGCGCGGAGAAACCCCGGCGGACGCGGACGCGTATCGCGGCGAGGCGGGGAAATATGAGAAATGTTTCTCGGCGGAGCCGGGGGCGGGCGGATAAGCGAGGCGCAACCGGAGCCGAGGGAGCAAGCGATCGTCAACCTTCGTACCGCCCGCAAGGCGCGCGTGCGGTCCGACGCAAACCGCGTGACGTTCGGCCGGATGAAGGGCTGCTTTCGGGATCGTCCAGCATTAGCTTGAATGACCGCGATTGGGGCGCACAGCCGACGAGCCCAGGTCTTGGTCGGAATGGCAGCTAACCACCCAATAGCTGCCGTTCGAGGTTCGCCTGAACGGATGACCGCTTTCCGGATCTGAAACGGCCCGGTCGAATGACCGACAATGGGGCGCATTCCCGACTGGCAGGTTTCTCCAAACGCGGTCTGGCACCTCGTGGGCCGGTAGCGGGCTTTCCGCTTTCGGGCGCAAGATTGTCGATAGCCGCCGATCGAAAGCCGGTTTCGAATTGACCGTTTACGCCCCCAAATTTCCGCCATTCCCTCGCTTGTTCTGGGATGCCAGATGCGCGCTTCTTGGCTAGCTCGACAATGAATTCGAAACGGGCTGCGGTTGGCCGTGCGCCGTTGCGTATCGCCCCCTCTTTCCGGCACAAAGTCTGACCATGCCCGCCTCCAAGTCACCTACCACGCGTATCGCCCCGGCCGAAGGAGAACGTCGCGCGCTGCGCAGCTTGTCGGCGCAATATCTTGTTGCCGCGAAGCTTGCCCGCGACGCTCTACTTGACGGAGAACTCGAGTGGATCAGGCTGGTGGACCCCGACGCGGGTCGGCTCGATGACATCGTGCTTGGCCGACCGGGCAGGATCGATGCCTATCAAGTGAAATGGTCGGAGTACCGGCGGCAAGTGACCTTTCAACAATTGGTCGCGCCGTCAAAGGTCTCCGGCAAGCCCTATCCCGCGCCATTCGCCTTGCTGGCGGAAGGCTGGAAGACGCTACAGCAAGCTAATCCGGATCGCGTCGTCCGCGCGCATTTTCTGACGCACGATGCGCCATCCGCGACCGATGGCACCAAACAGGCTGGCGCCGGAAATCCGGAACATCTGCAAGGCTTCCTGCGCAACGCCTGGCCATCGCGAGCCGGCTGGCATACCGCCGCGAGCACCGATTTCCGTAAGACTTGGAGCCTTCGGATCGACGCGATCGCAGAGAGCACCGGTCTATTTGGACCCGAGCTCGACCATTTCCTGTCGCGTTGCGAACTCGACCTGGGGTTCGAATTGGAAGAAGCACCGGGCAAGGGCCACGATCGTAGAACCAAGGACGTTTCGGACCTAGCTCATTTCCTCATGGACCAGGTGTCGGGCAGCTCGGGTGTCGTTCACATCACGCGTGCCGACCTGCTGCGCGGTCTTGGCTGGACCGACCGGTTCGAGCTCAGCTTTCGTCACGACTTTCCGGTCGATGAGAAGCTCTACCGGCCCGTGGAGGCAACGGTCGAAGCGATCGGACGGGCGGTGGCCGCGCATGCGCGCGGATATATCGCACTCGTCGGGCCGCCAGGCTCGGGCAAGTCTACCGCGTTGACGCATACCCTGCGCTACGCCACAGGCATTCGGCTCGTCCGCTACTATGCATTTGTGAGAGACGACCCGAGACTCGGACGCGGGGAGGCCGCGGCATTCCTCCATGACCTCTGTCTTTCCCTGGAACCCCTGGCGCCGAAGGCCGGGCGGCGGCGAGAGAGAAGCGACGATCTCGACAGCTTGCGAGAGCGAATTGCCGAACTGCTCGCCGAGATGTCGTCCGAGTGGAGGACATCGGGTACCAAGACAGTGATCCTGATCGATGGTCTTGACCATATTGCCCGTGAGCAAAGCCCCACCCGATCGCTCATCCACGAACTGCCGAATCCATCGGCGATCCCCGACGGCGTGCTGGTCGTTCTCGGGACTCAACAGGTCGGCCTGCAGGGCGACGCCGCAAGCCTTCGCCCGATTGTTGCGGAGCTTGAACATGAAGGCCGGACGCTGGAGATGGCGCGTTTGTCACGGGCCAGCATTCGGAGCATCGTCGAGACCGCGGTCGACGCAAACCTGCTCGACCCTGAAGCGCACGCCGCAGTTGAACGCCTGAGCGGCGGTCATCCGCTGGCGCTCGCCTATCTGGTGAAGCGCCTCTCAACGGCGTCGCGCGCAGATGAAGTCGGCGCAATCCTCTCTGCGTCAACCTCCTATGAAGGCGAGATCGAGGCCGATTATCGCACATACTGGTCGACGCTGCGCGACGAGCGGGAGGTGCGGGATCTTCTCGGGCTGATCAGCCGGTTGCGGGGTGCTGTCCCTCTTTCCACACTGGAAACCCTTGCCTCACCGAGTGCGCTCGAGCGATTTGCCGCGACCGCTCAGCATTATTTTCACCAAGACACGGCCTCGGTTTGGCGCTTCTTTCACAACAGCTTCCGCCAATTCGTGCTCGACCGAACCGCGCGCAACGCGCTCGACAGAATCGATCCGGCGATCGGAAAGGCTTTTCATGTACGGCTCGCCAAGGCCGGCGCCTCTGAACAGGCGGTCGTGCAGCTCGATTGGGAGCGTCTGTACCATCTTGAGTTGGCGGGAGATTTCGCGGGACTGCTGGAGCTCGAGCATCAAACACTCTTCCGATCGCAGTTTCTGGCCGGACGCCCGGAATGGGAAATTGAGGAAGATATCGAGCGGTGCATGCGCGCGGCCGCCGCAGCCGGCGATGCAATGGCAGTTCTCGGGCTTATGCTCGCGCAGAAGGAACTGGGGGATCGGACTAGCGCCTTCGAGACAATCGATCTTGCAACACTCGAGCTGAAACTTCGCCAACCCGATGACCGGGCCAGCGCGCTGGTATCAGGCTCGGATCTGCTGGTTCCGGACGAGGAAGCATTGGCGTGGGCGGTTCGACTGCTGGAGGCAGGCGATACGGCGCTCGCCAACCGGATATTCGATCTTGCCGAACCACTCGACCTCCTGTCCGGCGTGCGCCGGCTCGATCGCGTGCGCCACGACGAGTCCCTCGATGCGTGGGCCAAGGCGGCTTGGCGGTTCAGACCGCTCCCTGCCGTCGTCGGAGCCGCGCGGCAGGTGCGGGTCGATGTTCACCCGATCGATATGGCGCCGCCCTACGAAGATGAATCGCGTGCGGATGCTGGCGCGCGTTTCCATGTGCTCGCAACCTTGGCCCAGGCGCTGGTGGCCGCCCGCGCGGACGAGCGCATTGAGGAACTTCGTCGCCTTTTGGCCGCCAGCCCGGATGCGCCCGCGCTGGACCTCCGGCTGGACGTGGCGAGGGTTCGCCGCGCGATCGACTGTTCGGACGATCGCACGGAAGGATGCGAAGCGCTGACGCGCATCTTGGACCGCAAACCACCCGCAGCGGTGGGACCGACTGAGGCCGTACGTATTGCCGACCTGATCTGCGGACTAGTTGACGCCCCCGAACGCGCGGATGCCTATCTCCAGAGGGCGCCAGACCTGCTGTTGGCCGATGAGCTGAATGCTAGCGACGACGATGCGTTCGCGTCAGTCGACGCTCTGTTCAAACAGGCCCGCGCGCGGGCGTGCCGCGGGGTTCCGATCGATCCTGCAGAGATACCGGATCCACCGCAGGCGCACGGTCTCGGCCGCGTACTCTTCCAGCGCGTTGTCGTTCGCATCGCAAATCTTTGGGGCGAAGCGATCGCGGGAACCGTGGTGCCGCCAAGCGAAGTGGTGCGCAGGCTCGGGCCGGTGATCCGCTTCTACCGCCGTTCATTCGGCGAGACCACGCGCTGGCTCGATTGGCATTACGCGCAGCGCGCATCCGGAGCACTTTTCGAGCGGATGCTCCGCGCCGCTCACGCGCATGGCCTAGACGCGTTTCACGCGGTGCTCAGCGCGACCATGGCCGATTGGACGCGCCGTGACCGCGGATTGGTCGGATGGAGCGTCGAGACCCGGCGCGGCATCGCGCTCGCCGCATATCGGATCGACACCGACGCTACGAGGACGGCGAGGATACTCGCCGAACTGGATACCGGTGTCGATATCGATCTCGAACTCTACGAACGGGTCGAGCAGCAGCGGGCGTCGATGGAGGCTTGGCTCGAGCTTGGCAACCGGGAACAAGCCCGGCAGGCGCGGGACGCGATGCTCAAAACCTCCTTCGGCGTGTACAGTGATCGTGACGATCAGGCCGAGGACTGGGCGGCGCATGCCGCTGCAGCGATCGATGCAGGGATCGATCCAGAGGGGCGCGAGGACGCGGCTCGTCTGATCCTTACCGTCGCCCGCGTCCTTCACCGCAATCACCGCGGCGGCGGACGCGCCGAAGCGGTGCGGGTCATCATGGCGACCTTGTCGCGCCTCGATCCACCTGTCGCGCTGCAACAAGGTGATTGGCTGCTCAAGGGTAACGGCGCGATGCGGTCGGACGTGCTCGTCGGCATCGCGATCGGCCAACTTCGTTCGTCCGATCCGGACATCGTCGCGGACGCGCTCATCGTTGCCGGGCGATTGATTCTTCCGTTCGACCTCAACAGCTCGGCCGAGCTTGCTGCTGCGATCAACACGGTGGCGGAAGGTGCCGTCGCGACGAATGGGCGCGTCGCCGGCGCGCTCGACCTGGTTCGCGCGGTGGTGCGCACGCGGGTGCAGCACCGCCGGGTTTTCGACGAGCTGTTGGGAATCGAAGCAAGGCCGCCCCGCGCCCAGGGCGAGAAGGCCGAGCAAGGGTCGTTGACCAAGGCGGACGGAACGGTGCTGACGCAATGCCAGGTCGAGGCCTTGGCAGCCACACCCGCGGCGCTTGCCGGGGCGTTGATCGGCGCCGCCGCGTCGAAGATGCGCTGGGACCGTGTCCTTTCCGCCCTACCTACGACAATCGACCGTCCAACGCTGGGGTCGATCGGGCGCTGGATCGTTAGCGCCGGAACTACCGCTTTCACGCTTCGCGATCTCGTCCGGCTCGCAGCGGCAAAGGGCGATCGGGATCTCGTCGAGCAAGCGACGGTTTCGGCGATCGCCGCATCGAAGCGCAGCGGTTGGCTACCGCGCTATGATGGTGGGAGCCGTCTGGCGGCCGCCGAATGTTTTGTGATCGGCGATCCCGAACATGGTCATCAGCGCGCACTCCAATTGCTGGTCGACGACCATTTGGAGCGCACGCTGGCCGTTCGCGATCTCGTGGCTCAGCTCGACCAGATTCTACCGCTCATATCGCGTACGACGGATGCGCGCGCGATCTGGACGGAACTGCGCCAACATCTTGGCGCCTTGGCGGAAGTCGCCGAAAACCCTGATCAGGCACCGTCTTTCGCTACCGCAGCAGCGCTCCAACCGGGAGAATTGTCCACGCTTCTCATGCTGCGTGACTTTGATCACAATGCCAACGCGCTCGCCTGGGAAGCGCGCAAGGGTCTGCTCTTCCGCTTGGAGGCAGGCGACCCCGGCGATCTCGTTCGTACCGGCCTCGAACAGGCACTGGCCGGCGACCTCAATCGGCGAACCGCAGCGGTCGCGACGATAGCCGGCTTGGCATGGTCCATCCCGGCACGCGTGGGCGGACTCGTTGACCTGATCCGGCCGCTGGCATGGGATCACCTCGGCGTCATTCGACGTCTGGCCCAGCAAATTCTGCTCGATCTGGGCGAAGAGATTCCCGAGGCACCTCCGTCCCGCCCGCTTCCCGCGATCTACAGCCTGCACTTGCCGGATACGCCGATGCGCGACCTCAGCTTGCGCGGCGGCGACGTGCCGCGCGGCGAGCCGCTGCCGGACACATCCGACAGCGTCGATCTTTCGCGGCTATTCCACGATGCGTTCAAGCTGATCGAGTTGCAGACCGGGATTGCCTTCGCGACGCTGGCGCGGCGTTTCGCGCAGATCATGCTGGCGCTCGCCCCAGCCGAGACGTGGTCCGCCGCGGCTGAACGCAAGCTCACGGTACATCTCGAAGCGATTGGCCTAAAGATCAGTGTCCGTCGCCCGCGGTCCCTCATATCGCATCACGCATTCGGGGTGCTCGTCGCCGAGCTATGCGACGCGGGCGCGCTCGACTGGCCGCTGGGCAGCCTGGATGGAACGCTGTTGCTCACCGATTCCTATATCGACACGCGCGATCCGGTGCCCCGGCCAGAATGGCTGGAGGTACCATCCGGGAAGTCGCTCGGCGAATATCCCCGGGAAAAATGGCTCGAAGCGGTCGAGGAGGCGATGCCGTCGCTTAGGGCCACGCCCGACGGCGGTATCGTGCTCGCCGAATGGACATCGGCGGTCAGCGTCGACAGCGATCGCGAGGAGGAGAGCCGGATCGCGATCATCGCGCATCCTCAGATGACGCTCGGCGACGGCATGCCCAGCCTCTACCGCCTGTGGCGCGACAGCGACTATATCGGCCGGGAGTATCCGATGCTCTACGGCCGGCGCGATCGGCCGGTCGCCGCACTAGCCGGCGGTCCGCTGTTTAGCGACGCCGACTTTCTCGCGCTCAATCCCCGCATCGGGTTCATGATGGGCTGGCAAGTCGCGGAAGAAGGATTCTTCCGGTGGGTCGACGCAACCGGCGCGGTCATGGCCGAGAGCCTATGGTGGCAGGACGGCAACCGCTTCCTCAATGACCATGCGGGAATGGACGCTGCGGCATATCAGGGCTGGCTCGTGCTTGCGACAGCCGAGGGCTGGCAACGGATGCGGCCGAAGATCGCCAATTTCCTGGTGCACCGCGCGGCGGGACGCAGCATGCCGGACCGGGAGAGCGACGACGGCGAAATCGTCACGGGCAAGATCGACGCCCAGCCCCTTCCAGCCTGAGCCGTTCACAGCATGCCGATCCCGGATCTCGATTTGCGCCGCGTGATGGGGCACTGACCTTGATCTGGCCAGCGGCGGGAACCCAGTCGCGCTCCTGAAATTCGGGGATGCCGCCGCCTGTCGCGCCTTTGTCAATACATTGTCGTTTGATCCGGCCATCCCCGTCATCGTCGGACTGAAATATGCCCGGGCGCAGAATTGCGCCGTATCGTCCATTGGTAATAGGCACGCCATACAATCCGCACCCTCACTGTCGAGGAAATTCCGCCCCTATGAAGACCGAGCAGACGCAGGTTACTGGGCTGGCTACCGCCGGCACCCGTCATAAGCTCGCTGGCTACTTTGGCATAAGCGTCGAGGTTCAGCGGCGCATCGGTACCTTCATCGTCATGTTCACCATGATCGAGCAAATGCTCGAATTTGTTCTCATGAATCGCGATGAACCGAAGCCTGAACCTCGGGAGGCGACCATTCCGCCGACATTGTCGAAGCGGCTCAAAGTTGTGTCAGAAAAGGGTGTGACGTAAGTTGCTGGCATGGAAAAGCCCGAGACCGACAAGGGATACCGCCGAATGCCGCTTCAGGAGTTTGAGCGGGATCTGGTGCGTCGTCGAGAAGAGGCGGGATCGATTGATATGCCGCGAAATTCCGGCACACGCCGCACTAAGAGCAAGCGAATACTGCTTGATATGCTCGCAAGGCTCGGCGCTCGTTGGTAGGCACGACCATGCCTGCCGAAACCCACCGAGTTGCAAGCGCTGGCGGTGGGTGGCCGAGAGACTCGGCTTTCCGTAACGTGTGATCTAGGCTGTAGACTCACAATAGCTGCCTGTCGGCAAAGCCGCTCGGATTTCTCTCACGGTCGGTGCATTAGAGGTCACACACCGTCTAGCACTGCAACGACGACATGACTCTCGCTGACGCCCGGTGCCCTCGGGTCTATTACTCACGAATGCCGAGCAAAAGTGAGCAATAGCTGCAGGTCTATTCCTCATGCAGCAATCTTGCGAGCAGACAAAGTGAGTTATATATTCGATAGGCTTAAGGAGGCTGATGATGCGCTTTCTAGAAGACATTCCGGAAGGTTGAGGCCGCTCTTCGGGGACCGCTGAAAATGTCGCGCGATCAGCATTATGAGGCTGTCGACATCGCCACATGGAGGTCAGGATACCGTTCATCGAAGACATCCCCGGCGTGTATATGAACCCGATGGTCTTGGCGTCTAATTGGGCTATCTCGGCGTCCTGGATCTTCCGGAAGACAAAAATCTCCATGCTGGCCACCGGCAACGCAGCAGGCCTGGCGTGCGCCTCTGGATACTAAGCGATCTTCACATTGAGCAGAGCTGCTGGGATCTCCCGGATCCAAAGCCCGAGTTCGATGTGATTGTGGCGGCCGGTGACATCCATGTGGCATCTGAAGCGGTGCACTGGCTTGGCGATCGAGCCGATGGGCGCCCCGTGATCTACGTGCCCGGCAACCATGAATGGTATGGAACGCTGCTTTCGAAGGAGGCCTCCAAAGCGAGGTCCGTAGCGGCCGAGTTGGGCATCCATATGCTGATGGATGCAACTGCAGCCATTGGAGATGTGCGGTTCCTGGGAGCAACCCTATGGACCGATTATGAGCTCATGGCCCCGTCGCCAGTTTCGACCGACAGGGCGATGTCCGAAGCTTCGCGGTTTCTAAATGACCACGAACTTATCGACATTCGACCGCGGGTGCGGTTCCGACCGACTGATGCACTGGCATTCCACAGAGCTTCCCGGAGTTGGCTAGCGGAGGAGCTAAATGCCAAACCAGCTGGAATTCGGAAGACCGTCGTAGTCACGCACCATCTACCGGATCCCCGTTCCATTGACCCACGCTTTGATGGGGATGCGCTCAATCCTGCGTTTGCATCGCGCATGACAAAACTGGTCGAACGAGGAGGAGCGGATCTTTGGGTGCATGGTCACACCCATTCCAGCTGCGACTACCGGGCTGGAAATTGCCGGGTAGTTTGTAACCCGAAAGGCTATGGTCCGCTCGGACCTGGCGGGAGAATCGAGAACAGTCGTTTCGATCCAAATCTCGTGATCGAAATTTAGAATGCCAGCCTTGTCGACCTCAATCCTATTCGCGACGCGCTCAACGATGCGCTGCCTTTGACGCCCCAGCGCCGGTCTTTTCCCACGCCCCCAACCGCAATAAACGAAATATCAAGTCAATATCTATAGTAGCTATAGATATTGGAAAAAGGGGATCGATTGACATGAAGGCAGCACAGACCTGTAGGGGCGATTTGCCCCAATTACTCGATATGTTGACGGTGGCCGTGACGACGTTGGACGCGGTAGGTGTCGAAGGGTATCGGGAGCTTTATCTCTACATCATGGGAACCGCCGGAGACGATGTGGTTCGGGACCTACGTGTCGAAGACGGCCAACTTATCGTCGGCCCGCCTACCAGTAACGCCGCATATCCGGCGTTCATGGATCATGATTTCGAGGGCAACAGACGCGCCCTGCTGTTGGCGGACCTCTGCTACATTATGCGGATTTGGAAATGGTCACTGGCCACCATGGCGGACTATCTCCATTGCTCCGAGGCGATGCTGTCGACGTGGATCGGGCGTTCCAGCAGTGTCGACGTGCCGACCGTTCCCAAAGCGGTGATAGATCGGATCAAGCGGCTCCTTATTATTGACCAGGCCCGCTTTCTTTCAGGAATCGCCGATTGCGAGATGCCGTGCTGGCTGACGGCAACGCGCAAAGTCTTCGGTCAGCGCTCCATCGAGGAGATTCTATTTAGCGAGGATGGAGCGGACTATGCGCAACTCGTCATGTGGGGACTGAACAGCGAGCCGCGGAATAGGTCCCTCCACTAGCGGTGGAGAAGGAATCACAACCGATCGATACGGCCAAGGAAATCAAAACCGATCGCTACGACCTGCATATCGGCTGGTATGCGCTTTTCATTTAGGGCGCGTACGTCGGCTTCCATAAGGATACGCAGTTCCTCAAGACTGATCAGTGGATCTCGCATGGGGTTAAAAACAAGGTCGTTCAAATTCCTCCTCGACGCAATTTTGACGCTGCCGATTGCGTTACCAATGAGGCGGACGACCGTGTCTCCGTAGTGGGGCCGCACCGATTTCACGACATTTGCGACGGTATGACTCTTCGCAATGCGACGGAGAACCTGTGCCCAATCGGATCCGAAACTGCATTGGAAAGCTAGGCGAGGCATGACCGATGCGCCGCGCCCGTCCGTTAGTTGTGTGCTTCGCTGAACCCCATCTTCTAGGGCCGCTTCGAACTGTAGCGACCCCGGCGCTCCGAAGGACAGATGAAAGCCACAAATCGATGATGTGCATAGATCGATTACGAAGGTGGCGATCGGTGCAACCGGCCCACCAGCCGATGCGACAAATAGTCCCAACGGAATATGGTCTACTACGACGGCATCACCATAGTTCTTGGCCCCCTCAATCCAGTCCTGTGGGATAATTGAAGCGGAAAGGACGAGATTCCCTGATACATCGGTCAGGTTCTCAAGCGCTGCCCAGATACCCTTTCGTAGGGTCATATGGCTGGGGATGGGCTTGTCGAGAGACCACTTGGACTGGATGTATTTCAGAATCTGGCTGGGCGACCTAACTCCGCCTGTGACGATTACCCTCGTCGCAAGCTCAGTCACTGCGTCGGACACATCCTTATCCAGTTTGGGTTTTCTGGCCGCGCCTGGTTTCCCATAGGGGATCAACGAAAAGATGCTGCGGCTCTCCAACCATTTGCGCCGCAAGCGGTAAAATTGGCCGGTGGTCACCCCCATTAGACGTGCGGCGCCCTGCGCCTCCGCTTCGCCTGGACCCTCATGATGCTCATATTGGAGCATGACACTTCTACGGTGCAGGGCGACCTCCCGGCGAGCGAGCGGCAGCGTCAACCAATCGGGGTCATTCGCGAAATCGGCCTCGTCAGTCATCTCTTCGACCCGTCGTTCCTCACCTCAAAAGCGGACGTACCAAGCCGCTGAATAGGGACGATTTACTAATCGCCCAATAGGCGATGAGAGGCAGAACACGTTATATCTAGACATGCAAATCCCTCTTCATTATAAATATATCAAATCACGCAACAAAGAGGCGGGGGGAGAAATGCGGTGCGAGACGAGCTGCCGATACGGGACTGTCGTGGCAGACGCTGTCCGGCGGGCGGGCTAGTCAGATGAAACCACCAGCCCGTCATCCCGCTAAACGGCGGGCGTCCTCCTGTACGACTGGCATCCTACCGCAGGTCCAGGAAGATTCAGAAATCCTGCAATTTGAGGGCCGCCTGGACCTCGATTTCCAGATTATCATGGCGGTTGCACCGCACGTGCTAAGCTACAGAGCGCAACCCGAAACCTTTCGTTGGTTTGATGGTCGCCAGTTCCGGTATACGCCTGACGGCTTGGCACACACGGCGGTGGGCAACCTCTACTTTGAGGTTAAGCCGGAACGGATGCTCGCGCGCTCGCCGGATCTGGGCGGTAGGATCGCAAGAATCAGGACAGAGTGTGCCAACCGTGGCGCTGGCTTCTGCGTCGTCACGGAAACGCAGATCGGTGCCGGGTCGCTACTATCCAATTCGAAAGCGATCTGGTCAGCGTCACAAGGAGCCGATCCCGCAGATGTGCGGCGCGCATGCCGCGCTCTCTGCTCGCTAGCATTCCCGACAACAAAACGGGCCGTATGTGCTGTGCTCGGTGCGGGGAATTGGACGCTAGTCAAAGCGCTTATCGGGCAACGTTATCTGGCCGCAGATTTGCTGAAGCCACTGGGGGACGACGTCGTCCTTACTCGCGGATTGCGCGACTGGTGATGGACCACGCCGCCCTCGTTGGCTTTAGCCGGTGGATATCGGTGCTCGCTGACATTTAAGCCGCACGGCTTTGGCCGAGATTCGCAAAGCTTCTGAAGGATCAACTATGCCTGAAAAAGTGCTGCGCCTCGAGCGCGGAGATTCTCTCGCTTTGCCGAACGGCGACGGCTCGCGCCACTTGTGGCGGGTTGATCGGCGTATTCGTGCTGGCTATGTCCTCGCATCCGCGATCGGCGAGCCGGATCGCTTCTGGACCCACGACGAAATCTTCGAAGCGTACGTGGCTGGGGAGCTCGAGCATTGGCCCTGCAACCTGGCCGCGCTCGACCCCGCGTTGGCGGCAATGCTCCAAACCGACTTCGATAGCTGGCCTCCTCGCAAGGTTTTCGAAGCGAGATGTCGCGAGATTTATGTGATGCGCGCCGATGCGCTACGCGCCAGAGGCGTGTCAGCCAAGGTCGCCTATCGCCGCGCGGCCGGCGTGGTAAGCCGTGCCTACAAGGTCCTCTGGGCGCGCGAGGCTGATCGTCTCGACGCCGCGGAGAAGGCGATAGCGCGCGCGATAAGCCGAAAGCCTCTTTCGACTGCAATGACTTCCGCAGCGCCGATTGTGCCGTTTTGCCTCGGCGAGTTCTCGGTAAGAAACTGGTATCTGCAATGGGAAAAAAGCGGCCGCGACATCCGTGGATTGCTCGCGAAGGACCACCTTCGCGGCGATCATCGCCCTCGGAAGACTCGGCGGGTGGACGAACAGACCGACGACCGTTCTCCCCTATGTGTCTATGGCGCGATGGCCTGGATCGGGCGTTCGGTATGGATGCAGGTGCCCCGTGTTACGAAGACTTACGCCTACAAGCGACTGAACGAACTTTGCGAGTCACGCGGTTTCGACAAAGTGTCGGACACTACCTTCTTCACTTTCCTTGATACGTATTTCACGGAATTCGAGGAATTCCGAGCTCGCTTCGGACCCCGCGCCGCCTATTTGAAATATCACGTATTCGAGCGGCGCGAATTACCGAGCCGGGCGCTTGAGGAGGTCGAGGTCGACCACTGCCTTCTCGATGTTTTCGTCACCGATCAAAGAGGCCGAAAAGCCCGCCCCTGGCTTACGGTGCTGATCTGCCGTGCAACCAAGATGATCGTCGGCTTCCATCTTTCTTTCGAGGTCCCCTCGTACGCGACTCTCTCTCGGGCGGTGATCCATGCGATGGCTCCCAAGGATTTGACCGCGCTGCCCGAAATTCAGAATGATTGGCCCTGCCACGGCGTTTTCGACATGCTCATCACCGACAGGGGTCTCGAATTTCTGTCGGAAAGCTTCCAGCGTGCCGGTCGTGACCTCAAATTCGCGATCGTGAATTTGCCCGGCCGAATGCCGCATTTGAAGGGGACGGTTGAAAGATTTTTTGGCGGGCTCGGCATCCGCGTTCTGACCCACCTGGAGGGAACGACGCTGTCGCGTACGGACCAATATTACGATCCGCAGGCACGGGCGCGGTTCACGCTGGCAGAGTTGACCGCGAAGCTCGTTAAATGGGTGGTGGACGACTACCATCAGACCGAACATGGCTCATTGGGCATGTCGCCAGCGCAGCGCTGGAAGGAGCTCGTCGAAGATGACGACGTTGGCGGCGGCGTGCGACCGGTGGGGAGCTTTAGCCGCCTTGTTATGCTGATGGGCGAGCGGGTCCGTCGCAAGATTTCCAATGTCGGCATCCACTTCGACAACAACATCTACGCGTCCGCTCCCCTTGCGCAGTTGCGTAAGCGGCGCGGCGGGCTCGCCAATGATGTCGAGATCCTCGCCGACGTCACCGACCGCGGACACCTTTGGGTGCTGGATAAGGTCGAGAAGCGCTGGTTCGTGGTCCCGGCGGTAAACCAGCGGATATCGAAGGGGCTGAACAAATACGCGTCGCGCGTCGTCATGCGAATGGCGCGCAAAATCGCGGGCAAGGGGGCAGAGATAACCGACGTAATAATGCTGGAGGCACGAGAGCGCTGCGAAGCCGAGGCTCTCGTGGCGCAAAATCGCAAAGCCCTCCGATTTTGTTCAGACGGCGCTTTGGCGACCAATCTTGTGGGCAACAACGGAATTTTGGCGGTGCTCACCGGTGCCGTAGAGCCGCCGCCACGCGTGGATGATGATCAGGAATATCTGTTTCCTGAGCTGATCGCTCTACCAGTGCGCATTCTTGCGCCGGCGATCGCCTGCACCGAAGAAGAGGCGTCTCCGGCCGAAGCGGTTGGGGTGGCCATTGCAGAGGCAGCGGATGCAATGGTGGCTGTTGTCGAGGAAACGAACGCCTGTGTTTGCGAGCGAAGCGCAACGGCCGACCCCGCGCCCGATCTCGGCGGCATGGTGGCGCTCCGGTCACTGGTTGCGATGCGCGCAGACACTCGCAGGGTACTCAAGTGACCTTCGAGGTTCACCAGTTCGCCGACGAAATGGAGGCGGTGGCGGAGCTGGAGCTTTCCATCGTTGAGCATGCCCAACTTTCCGCTGCCATCGAGGAACTTGCCAAACTTCAGGCGCGGGCGCGCGTACGCAAGAATGGCCGTCGCCTCAAGGCCCGCGCGATACTCATGATGGGCGCCGCTGGCGCGGGCAAGTCCACGGTCATAGAACTGTGCGAGAGGCTCAATCCCGAAATCGAGACCGAGGACGGCATCATCAAGCCGCTATTGGTCGTCGAAGTCCCTGCCACGCCAACCAAACGAGCGCTCGTCGCTGCGATTTTGGGCGCGATGGGTTATTCGGCAGCCAAGGACATCAATTCTTATGACATCATCGACGAAATCGCCGAGAAGGTGAAACTCCTCAGCATCGAAATGATCATCCTTGATGAGGCGCATCACATTCTCGATGCCAAGGATTCTCAGGATATTTCGGAGTTTCTCAAGTCGCTCCTTAACCGGGCTGGGGCCGGGATCGTATTTGCCGGCCTTCCGGATCTGGCGGTTCTGGCGACGTCTTCGCAATTCGATCGCCGCCTGCAGCCTGATATCCGATTGCGGGCCTATGACTGGACGAGCAAAGCAGAACGGCTCGAATTTCTGATGCTGCTTGATCAGCTGGAAAATGACTGCATTCCGCTTCCGGCACGCTCCGATATCGCGGATCAGAATTTCGCCCGACGCCTCCATGTGGCGACGCGCGGCGAGATCGGACTGGTTACGAAATATGTGAGTCAGGCACTTCTACTGGCGAAACGTCGGCAATTGCCGTGCATCGACCTAGACCTTCTCGCCGAGGTCGATGCCGCATGGCACCCCTCGCCGACCACGTGCGACGAGATCGGCTTTGCAGACGACTTGGACCTGAAAAGCCCCGATCTGGCGTCACTGCTGGTGGATGCCAGGAAGGTCCACATCGACAAAGAGCGCAATCCCTTCGTCTGCACTTCGGCTCGCCTCTTAGAATTGCGCAATGAAAGGATTGCGCAACCCGACAAATTTGCCGCGGCAAACAAGCGTACCGGAAAACGCGCGCGCGGCACCGGCCCCGATGATCCGAAAGCATTTACAAAATGAATGGGATACGCTTGCTACTGCGCACCCGGCCCATGGAACCCGGACATGGCGTCTTCATCCGACTGGGTGGGCGGAACGGCTTCGCCTCCACGCAGCGTTTTGCAACATCGCTCGGCATCGAGTTCCCTAGGGTGCTAACGGGATCACATGTCGCAAAGCTGGCTGGCCTCGCTGGTTTGGATCCGCAGGCTATTCGTGACTGCTCGCCGGCGATGCGCGAAACGGGGCGCAAGGTCGCCCTTTGCGGGGAGGAATTTAGGCTTGGCGACTGGAGCACGCGCAATCGCCGTTATTGCCCGGCCTGCCTCGCATCCGATCTCGAGGAAGCGCGCCGTATACGACTCGAACCTGAATGGTACGTCTCGCACCGAGCGATGTGGGACGTGCGATTGATTACAGCTTGTCCGGTGCACGGCGTCCAACTCCTGGGCGACTGTTATAAATGCGGTGAAGAGCTTGGATGGAACACGACCAACATTCTGCGATGTGCTTGCTGTCGAGCGGATTTGTTGGCCGCACCTTGTACTCCCATGCAAGATCCCGCGGGCGAGTACGTGGCGCGACGCCTATTGGGGCAGGCGGGCGAAAACGATCTGCTGGACACGCTATCGCTGTCGGAGGCGATGAGACTATGTGAACGCCTTGGCCAGATCGAAATGGTGGGAGCGGTCCGCTCGTTGCCGCGACAGAACGCCGCTTCGCTCTCTTGCGCCCGCGCTGTCGGAGTCAAGATGACGTGGGACGTTAAAAGGGAAGTCTTGGGTGCGCTGGATAAGATCATCCGCCCGGCGGAGCGGCCTCAGGGTCTTCATGGTGCATATGGCTGGATTTACGGCGAGTGGCTGACCAATCCAGACGGGTCTAACGGATTCTTGCGATCCGTTTTATTTGACCATGCTGTGCGCAACGGTGTGATCTCAGCTGAGGAATCGCGTCTCGGCAATGTCTCGCCAGAAACAATCACGATGACACAGACCGCGCGGCGCGCCGGTATGGGGTACAAGCGGGCGCGGGCCATGGCCGCAGAAGTGGGCATTATACCCAAAGGTTCGCGGCGCAGCGTAGCTTTTACAATCGACCCAAAAGCCGTGATGGAACTGAAGGCGCCAGCGCGAAAGCCACTCTCGCGAAGGGATGCGGCACGACGTCTGAAAACGGGCAAAGCACAGGTTGCTGATCTCCTCAGCACGGGCCTTCTCTGTCTTGGCGCAGGGGACGCGGTTTTCCCGGATTCCATCACTAGACTTCTCGACGGCCTCATCATGCATTGCTGTGCGGGATCTCAGCCCGAAAAGGTGTTGAGCATGGCAGTCGCAGCTCGCAATGCGGCGGTACCTTTGTGGCGTATCGTTCAGGCCGTGCGGGAAGGTAGAATTCCAAGCTGGCGGAGTTCGGGCGAGGGCTTGTCACAGTTCAGGGTCCGCTTATGTGACGTAATCTTGCTTCGCGCCGCATCGGGCAAGCTCAGCATCGAAGCGGCTGCGCGTCGGATGGGAGTCCATCACGATTGCGCTCGCGCAATGGCACGGTGCGGCACGCTCGCTGACGAAACGGGTCTCGTGACAGAAGAGGGCATCGCGCGGTTTGAACGACAATATGTGGTCGGAGCCAAAGTGGCACGTGAAATGGGTCGCTCACCACTCGCGCTGCACCGACTATTATCAAAAGCGGGTGTTCAGCCAGCTTTCGACCTCAATACCCACCGCCAAGTCATTTATCTCCGATCGGATATTGAGTGCATGGGCCTGCTCTTGTGAGTAGAGCTCTGGACAATCGCTGGCATATTCCTGACGGTGTCAGACGATTGCCATTTATCGTCGGACCGCGCGAACACGAACCGGCCGAGTCGATACTCGTTCGCTTAGCGTTGGCGAACGGCTACCGCACGATACAGCGCCTGCTCCGCGCAACGCCGCATTTTCCTGGGAGATTATGCCATTCCGATTTGACCCGGGGAAAATGTATTGCACTCGCCACCCGTCTAGGCGGGCTCGCGGAGGGGTCTCTCGATGGTCCCACACCGCACCGCGCCGCAGGCGGCATAACTCTCCATGGTCATTACTTCCGGAGGCTTCGGACGATCGGAAACGCTAGGGTCTGCCCTGCATGCCTAGCCGATGATACGAAACACTTAGACGGGCGAAAGCCGACCCGGCCCCATCGCCGAAATTTTTGGGAGATCCACAATATCGGCGCATGCCCGTTTCACATGGTTCCTCTGGTCGACAGTTGCCCAAAATGCAACACGCGTTTGGAATTGACCAAGTCGTCAGTTTCATGCGCTTGCGATCCTCGAGTTGATCTACGGCGGATGGCGGGCGAGGCTGTGCCGGATGAGGATATGGTCCACGATCGGTGGCTGCTGGGCAGGCTGGGAATTGGCGAGCAGCGAGAGCACGGTTTTCTCGATGCGATGGCCCCTGATTTAGGTTCGCGCCTATGTCTTATCGTTGGCACCTTGGTCGAGAATGAGTTCAAGGCTCTAACGGGGGCCTTTCGCGCGAGTTACTCTGTCAGAGCACGTTCACTCGGGTGGCGTGTGTTACAAGAATGGCCGCTCTCGTTCGACGCCTTCCTTGACGGCCTGATCGCCCACAATAGCGCAGCGAACAAGCTGAGGGCGATGCGTACCGCGAGATACTCAGGTCTATTCAATCCCCTTTGTCGGGAGGAGGCGCCGGGATTAGAAATCGTATTCGATGCGATCCGCAGCCACGCTTCTCGTAACCTTTTGATCTCTCCAAAGACACATATTCGTGGTCATATTTTCAAACTGGGAGAAGAGGTTGCGATTGTACATGCCTCTCAACTAGCTGGGTGCAGTCGGGGTAGATTCGTCGAAATATGCGAAGCGTTAGACTTGCCAATGATCAATCGCGGCTATTCCGGGGCCGCCGTAGTCCCCACCGCTTATGTCGGAGCCGTTAAGGGTTTTTGGAAGAACTCTGTCGAAGCCGTTGAGATATGTAAAATCCTGGGCTGCAACCACAAGGTCGTCGACAATCTTGCGCAATTGGGCGTACTTCGGATCAAGCTAAAAGGAAAGTCACGGGTTTCTACTGTCTTCCAGCGAAGCGATTTTGAAAAAATATTGAACGCCATTTCTACCCCGCTCGAAGAAAATATTGAATTCTCGGATGACCTCATCACGGAGAAGCAAGCCGTGAAAGCTATCTGGCGTGGGGAAGCAGCTATTTTGAAGGGGCTCGTGTCTGGCGAGCTGCGCGCCATCGGAAGGCAGCCGGGAACGGACGGCTTCGAGGGTATGATCTTTCGGCGCTCGGATCTGCTCAGCGCTATTCCGAAACTGACTGGAAGTGTCCCGTCTCTCAGCGTGTTGAATGAAGCCGGCTGGCAAGCCAGCACCATCGCTTACCTGAAGAGAATGGGCTATTTGAAGAATAACCAGCGAGCGATTGACCTAGCTGATCTGAAGGAATTTCAGGAGCAATATGTTGCCATGAGGGAGATGCTTCAGTGGGATGGCGATCGCTCCGCTCGACGTATCAGACAAATCCTTGAGGCCGCCCGCATTGAGCCCGAGATCGCGCCTCGAAAGCACATTACCGGCTTTTGGCCCCGGTTGCCCGCTCAGCGAGCGCTTTGGCCTTAACCTTCGGCGCAGTTGAAAACGGTACAAACAATCGATTTCAAAACCGATACCAGCACATGCAATTGGCTCGGGAGAACAGACAATTGCTTTCCCGTTTCGGCCATTTTGGGCGGAAAACCGTGATGGCAAAAACAGCCAATCACTTTACTCCAGATCCACATGATTTGCAGGCGGATGCGGCCAGGGCGTATCTGGCTTTGATTGCGCCGGAATAGCGCTCCTGGCCGTCCGAACCAATTCGGTCCGGACGGCCAGGAGCGAACGCAGACCTCGGCGCCAGCATCTCCAGCGCCGAGATCGCGCCACTCAGTCTCCCATAGCCTCGTCGAGCGTGCGGGGGCTCACCAGGACGAACCTGTTCACTGGATCGGACTGCACCGCATACCAGCGCTGGGTCGCATCATCCCCGGTCACGATGGTCCGCTTGCCGTCGAGCTGGTTGACGGTCAGGCTGATCCGCTGGACGCCTTCAGGGATCGGCAGCTGCACGGCCTTGGCCCACTCCAGGCCACCCCGCCCGACCGGCTCGGTCACGATCTTCTCGATCTCACGAACTTCCGTCCATGTGGCACGCCCGCGCACATTGCCGCGCGCATCGACCCAGGCGTTTCCGAATGGGGTCCTGCCGCAACTGCCGCTGTTACGTACCACGCCGAGATATCCGAAGCTGGTCGCCGTCACATTGCGCAGGCCAGAGCAACTCGACCGGCTGGAAGTGTCGCAATTCACGCGGATGGAAGCGGGGTCGATCCTCCAACCCGGCGTGACGTTGAATGGAAACAGGACCTCGCGGTTGCCATCGCAGTGACCATTGTCCGACCGAAAATCCTGGCTACGGGAATTCTCCTCCTGACCAAGCACCTTGCGGATCACCGACAGATCATACTTGCCCAGCTCCGGCGGCACCACGAATACGGAGAGCTTATAGGAACGCGGCTTGGCCCTCGCTCCAAACAGGCCCCGCCAGAAACCAGGCTTCTGATAGACCTGCAACTCTCCGCTCGCGGCCTTCACTTCCGCGTCGGCGGACCACGAACCGGGGCACGCGAATTTGAGCGAGATCTCGGTCTTCGCGAGCGGCTGGCATTGCACGCCCTGCATCTTCAACTGGGGCGTTCCCTCCCCCAACGCGATGCCCGACACAGAAACTATCTCCCGTGTCGCCGGACCGCCCGCCGGCTTGCCCAGGATATAGGTAGGACCATATTCGATCACGCGCGGCGTGGACTTGCCGAAAGGAAGATTGCCCATCGCGGTTCCGACGGTGTTCGTCGTACGCTGAATGTCCCTCGCCGTCACACGCTCGAGCCGGCTAAGCTGCGCGATACTGTTTCGGATCCCCAGAAAGGCCTGCTTCTGGCTCTCATTGAGCTGCGCGAAGGTCTTGTCGCGTTGATCGGCAACCATTGCATTCAACTGGCCGAGCAACACCTCGCCCTGCTGTCGGATGCGGAAACTATTGTTGCTTACAGCGTCGTCGGCATTGTTGATGATATTCCTCACCGACCCCTCGAGCTGGTCGACGATCGAACCCATTGTGGCCCCGGCCGCGATCTCCGCGAACTGGGCGTGCGCTGTGCCGGGGACCGCCGCAAGGGCGAGAACCGGCGCGACAATAAGGCAACGCATATCGGTCTCCTTCTGGCTGACTGCCGGATAGTGGCGGTCGCGTTTCATCATCCATCGGAGAGAGGCATCGCGTCGGCACCTGCTGCGAACGCAGTCAGGCCCGACGGAGTCCCCCTTCTGAGCAAGCCGACGCATGCCGGCCTTGCAGGAAGATCTGTGCGTCAAAACCGAAATGGCTTCGGTGCCGGCTTGCACGGGACAAAGGTGATTTTTATCACCTTGCCCAGGCAGCCGCTGCGCCGCGACGCGAACCGGGGAGGCATGACTCGGCAATGGTGGATGAAGGTGCACGGGGCGCCGAAGAAGCCCCGCCGGCCGCGCTGCTCGACAGGATCCTCCCGCGAGCCCGGACGATGCGCATCAAGGCGAGCCAGATCGTCGTGGGCCACAGCACCCTGGCGAACGATGTATATTTCGTCCTGAGCGGCAGCTTCGAGGTCTCGATCACGGCACGAGACGGTGTCGATGTGGTCGTCCGCGATCTGGGCCCCGGTGCCATTTTCGGGGATCTTTCGGCGCTCGACCGGCAGCCTCGCTCGGCCAATGTCATAGCGACGTCGGACAGCAAGCTCGCGAGCGTACCGGCCGAAATCTTCCTCGCAGCCGTCTCGGAAATTCCAGAAGCAAGCCGTTGGTTCATGAACCGACTCGGCAGGGAGGTACGGCGCCTGACCGACCGGATCTTCGAGCTGAGCGCGCTCGCCGCACGTGGGCGCCTCCACTGCGAATTGCTGCGACTGGCGGGCACGGCTCCGCGCGCGGGAGATCGGGTCCAACTCGAGCCGGCGCCTACCCACGAAGCGCTTGCGCAGCGCATTGGAAGTCAGCGCGAGGCGGTCTCCCGCGAACTTGCGCAATTGAGCGACGCAGGCGTGTTACGACGTGGCCGCAAGTGGATCGAACTCGATATCGTCCAACTCGCCAGGCTGGTCGAGGTCGAGCTGGGCTATCCCCTGTCTCTTACCACGCGGCCAGATATGCCTGCGCAGCCCCCTGTTCAGGAGGCCTGATCGTCCTCCGAGGGAACATGGTCTTCCTCCAGCAGATCCGGCAGAGCCTTCAGAAATTCCTTCAGCAAGGGATCAGCGAAGTTGGCAGGCACCGTGATGTAGACGCGATGAAATGCGGACAGCACCTCATGCTTGAAAACGTGCATCGTTGCCAATTGCCCGGGCGTCATCTGTCTCACGACGGGATTGGCGCAGATCATCTTCGACAACTGCTCTGACACGCGCGCGCGGAACAGGTAATCACGTTGCTGCATCAAATCCCCCCATTGCTCTCGAAGCCTTCCGAGAATAGCACGAGCGAGACCGAAGGGGCGAATGCGATGAGCACGATTTCGGATGGAATCTATACCTACAAGTTCAGCGGATTTGCCCAGGACGCTGCAACGCTCGGAAATTTCCTCGTCGGGCTCGGCTGGCTGGAGGTTACAGAGGGGAAAGTAAGCGGCCAGCATCATTCGACCCATGTACGGATAAGTGGCGGTGCGGAGCCTCCCGTTCATTGGCAGTTCGCAGTGACTGGGCATTTCAGCCTGGACCCGACTAGCCATATTGGCTCCGCCAGTCTCGAATTCGTGCAACAAGACGCCACGGCCAACGAAGCACAGACGCTGACGGGCGACTTCTCGTTCGTCAGGGCAGCCGCGCAGGATCGCTATTGGGTGATTTCAAAGGCGGGCACCCAGGTTCGGACCGGTCGGTTGCCGACGACGAAGATTGCGATGGAAGTGGTGGAAGGTGAGCTTATCCGCATTTCCTGATCACTCGAGTCCGAGACGCCCGACAAGCGGCCGCATCCGGTCGAGAAACCAGGGCGCCTGCATCGCGCGGGCGAGTGCCAATCCCTCCTCCGACGCGTCCCGTGCTTCCGCCTTCAGGCCCTGCCCAAGCAAGGCAAGCGCACGGATACGCAGCGTCTCGGGGCGATAGAACAGTTCGTCCGGATTGATCTCGAGCGCCGAGCGAGTGGCCTCGATCGCGGCCAAGGAATCTCCGCCCGACAATGCCGCTTCGGCGAACCAGGTGAAATAGAGGGTCTGGGCATTGCGCGCGTGGGTCTCCGCCATCGCCTGTAGCCCTTCGCGCAGCAAGTGCATGCCGGATGCCACATCACCGCAACCGGCGCGTGCCCTGCCGAGGGCGATCCGGGCGGTTGCTGCGAACTGCGGAAAGCCGAGTGCGCCGGCCAGGCGCAACGCAGTTTCGCCAAGCCCCGCTGCGCGCCGGTCGGCGCCGAGCAGGATCTCGACCATCGCCACCATATAGGCAGCGAAACACCGATCGTACGGACCGGACTGACGTCGGGATGCCCGTAGAGCATGGGCGCAGCGCCTTCTCGCCGAGACACTGTCGCCAAGGAGCACCGCGACCAGGGCTGCATTTCCGAAGGTCTGAGGAATCGCACCGGCCCGCGACACGAAGAGTTCGGCATCGAAGAAGCTCTGTCCGGAGACAAAGCTGGCTTCCGCGCCGACCAGATCCCCCACGCGGTAGCGTGTCGTCATGTCTATCATGTGCCCGGCGGCGAGCGCGTCCGCGCCGCCGTGAAGGCGCGCGACCGACATGCTCTCGGCCGCAATCGCCTGGGCCTTCTTGTAGTCGCCCGCGCTCGAGGCGACCATCCATTGCCCCGCCACGCCCAGCATCGACTGATAGATCTCGCCGGCTCGTCTGGCAGTCCGCTGCGCCTCCGCGGCAGCGGCACGCGTCTGGGGCGAAGAATAGCCTGTGGTGATCTGGAGCGCCTCGGCGAGCAGGTTCCGCATCTCCAGTTCGCGCCGAACGCCCTGACGTTCCTGGGGGAGCTGGCGTAGGAGCGCAAGGCTCCGTTCCGTCAGGATGCGAACCTCCAGCCATGCACGTCGCCCGCGCGCTCCGGCGACTGCACGATCCAGTGCCAGAAGCGCCCTTTCCGCGTCTCCCGCCCTTTCCCACAACTCCGCAACCACGGCATCCGGAACACCATCGGCATCATCCTCAAGGACCTCGGCCGCATCCCGGTGAAGCATCCGCCTGTCATCGCTCAGCAGCGTTTCCAGCGCCGCCTCGCGAAATAGTGCATGGGCGAAACGCAATATCGGCGGCGTTCCTGAGACAATCGCAACACCTTCGCGTGCAAGCGCCTCCAAGCCAGAGGCCAAGTCGACGCCTTGGCGCCTGGCGAGCGCGGAGAGCGTGGAAACAGGCGCCTCGACACCTAGGACGGCAGCGCATTGGGCCAGGGCCATCGCGCGCCCCAGGGCCGTCAACCGGGCCAGCAGAAGGCCGGTCAGGTTTTCCGGGACCGCACGAATGCTCGATCCGTGCCCGCCGTCGGACAGAAGCCGCACCAGCTCGCGCGCGAAAAGCGGAATCCCTCCGGACCGGTCAATGACGTGTCGCAAGTCACGTTCGGACAAAGCCGGACCGGCCAGCCCGCCAACGAGTTCGGCCGTCTGGGTCCGATCGAGCGGCGCCAGAGAAATGCGCTGCCAGTTCTTCCCGAGCGCCTGAGGCTCCCCTCCTGATTCCGGACGAGCGGTAGCCAGGATCAGGACTGGCCGCCCAACGGCTTCGGCGGCCATTGCGCCCAGCACCTCGCGCGACGGGGGGTCAGCCCAGTGCAGATCCTCCACGATGAGGATCGCAGGCTCGCCAATCGCGTCGACCACGGCTCGTGCTATCATATCGCCCTGCGCTGCCTCATCGCCTTCCGCGTCCGAATACCGCAGGCCCTTGTCGACAGCAGGACAATGCGCGAACTGATCGAGGAGGCGCGAGATCAGATCGAGCGGGGTCTGCGTGCGCAACGAGTCCGCCGCGACCCTGTAGGCAGGGGCGCTGGGAGGGAGGTGTCTCGCAAGTTCCTCCACCAATCGCGTCTTGCCTACTCCAGCCTGCCCCTCGATCAGGAACGCCCCGCCATGGCCTTCACGGGCTGCTCGCCATGCGGCGATGAGCCGGTCCCGCTCGCCTGCCCGCCCGACGATCAGGCCCTCCTGCGGGCGACTGCCGCCAGCATGGCTACCGAAACTTCTGCGTCCCAGTACCTCCCAACCATGGCCGAACTCAGGAAAGCCCTTCAGGACGAGAGGCGGCGATTGCCGAAAGAGGAAGCGCGCCCCTGCACGCTCGGCCACGCCGGAGGCCACAAGGACATGGCCTGGCTGGGCCGCGGCCTGGAGACGCGACGCAAGATTGGCGACATCACCGAATACGGGTACCTCCCGAGCCTCCTCAGACCCGATCGCTGCCCCCAATATCACGCTGCCACTTGCGATCCCCGAACGCGCAAGCAGGGCGGCCCCCAATTGCGGACAACCATCCCGTATCGCCAGCGCCGCCGAGACGGCGCGCTCCGCATCGTCTTCGCGGACCTGCGGAAAGCCGAAATAGGCGAGCACGCCATCTCCCATGAAGCGCGCGACATGGCCCCCGGCGCTGGAGACGCACGCGGCACAATGTTCGAGGAACGCGCTCAGCAACCGGTGGGAGGCTTCCGGATCCATCGACCGAGCCAGTTCGGTGGATCCCGCAAGGTCGGCGAACAATATGGTGATGTCCCGGCGTTGTGCGCCCTCAGTCGAAACCTGCCGCAGCGACTCGGTTTGCATTGCCCCCTCCCCCGAGCGGCGAGTTGACCTGCGGATGCGGCCTCTCGTCAAGGAGGAGACGATGAGTGGGCAACTCTTCCAATCGCGCCCGCCGGCTCCCGCAAGAAGCCCGGCCCGCAACTCGCGCATCATGCTCGCCTCCTGCTCGCCGGCCTTCGCCCGGTTGGAGACCAAGTTTGATTGCTGGCTATTGGATGGCCGCAGGCCGTCCAAATCAAAGCCGCGATGGATCGAGGCAAGACTTGCGATTGATAGTGAATCGCAATAATCGATCCTCAATGCTTCATGGGGGGCCGATCATGCGATTTCCGAAACTGATCCTGTCGGGCACGCTTGCCGCGCTGGCGCTGGGCAGTGCTGCCCAGGCGCACATGCCCTATCTCCTCCCCACCCTGTTCGACGTAGGCAAGGGCGATCACGTCACCGTCACCTCGGCATTCGGCGAGGATGCGTTCGTGCCCGAGATCGGCATGAAGGACGCGCCCTTCCATTTCATCAAGCCCGACGGCACCAGGGGCGAAGTCGGCAAGCCGACCTATCTGCGCGACCTGACCATCTTCGAGGCGGACCTGTCGGCCGAAGGCACCTATCGCCTGACCAGCGGCCAGCGGCTCGGGCGGATGGGCAAGATGTATTGGGTCGGCGGCAAGTGGATCATCGCCGGCGAGGATGGCGCGTCGCCCGCCGGTTCCCGCGAAGTGGCGGTGCAGAGCACCACGCTGGCCGAGGCCTATGTCACGCGGGGTGCGGCGAGCAGCGGCGCGCTCAGGCCGATCGGGACCGCGCTGGAAGTGCAGGCGATCACCCATCCGGGCGAGATCGCCTCGGGCAGCGACGCGAAGTTCCGCCTGCTCTTCGACGGCAAGCCGCTGGCGGACACCGAAGTCACCCTGTTCCGCGCCACCGGCAATTACGACGGCAAGAAGATCGTTGGCACGGTGAAGTCCGACGTGCAGGGCAATTTCACGCTGCGTCCGAGCGATGCCGGCATCTACCTGATCCTGGTCCGCCACCGCACCGAGGCACCGGCAGGATCGGCGACGCCCTATCGCAGCTACACCTACACGCTCGCCTTCGACGCGGCCTGAGAAGCAGGCTGAGACTGGGCGATGGCGGTGCGGTTCGTCGCCGCACCGCCACGACATGACGCACTATCCGCCCGCCGGTGTGGATTTGTTCACCGATCGGCGGCAAGCCCGCGCCGGGGACAACATCAAGGCGTGGGTAATGGGGGCAAGGTTCGAACGGGGGATGGCATTCGCCATTGCGGCAATGCTGCTTTCACCCTGCGCGATCTCCCATGCCAACGCACCCGGCCTGACGCCCGAAGCCGCGATCGCCACGGGCGAGGCCAGCTATTATGCCGACCGTTTCGCCGGCAAGCGCACCGCCAGCGGCGAAGCCTATGACCCCAGCGACTTCACCGCCGCGCACCGCAGCCTGCCCTTCGGCACCCGCGTCCGCGTCACCGATGTCGAGACCGGACGTAGCGTGGTCGTGCGGATCAATGACCGCGGCCCCTGGGGCAAGGGCCGGCTGATCGACGTCTCCCGCGCCGCCGCGAAGGAAATCGGACTTGCCCGCCGGGGCCGGGGCACCGTCTCGATCGCGCTGGCGGAAGACGAAGAAGCGCCTGCGGCTGGCGCAGAGACCAGCGAAGACTAACGAAACGCCCAGCGCAGCGTGTTGGCGACGCCGCGCGTGCCCAGGCGCACCGCGGGGGTCGCCAGGCCGGCGCCCGAAAGCCCATGCATCGTCCGCGCCCAGCCGGGCAGCAGGTCCACCGCCGCACCGAAGGTGAGTGCCTGGAAAGGCTTCACCGCCATGCTCGGCGCCGGCTGGTCGAGCACCATCCGCGCGACTTCGCGGGTGCGCGCATCGACCACCAGTTCGGGACGCATCCGCGCGATCAGCGCGTCAGCCTCGGCCCGGCTGCGCGGCACGTCGACCGTTCCCAGCGCCTCGGCGATGCGGGCGAAATCGGCGAAATAGCTGTCCTGATCGGCGCGCAACATGCCGGGCTCGGCATAGCGGATCCAGGCATCGAGGAAGCTCACCGCCTCGGTGACGTGCACCCAGGCGAGCAGGTGCGGATCATCGGCGGCATAGGACGTGCCGTCCGGCAGCACGCCCTTCACGCGGGTGTGCACGTCGCGCACCTTCGCGATCATCTCCTCGGCCTCGGCAGCCGAGCCATAGGTGGTCACTGCGATGAAGCGCGCAGTGCGGCGCAGGCGGCCGAGCATGTCGCCGCGGAAGGTGGAATGGTCCCACACGCCCGCCAGCACCGCGGGGTGGAGCATCTGGAGGAGCAATGCGGTCACCCCGCCGACCATCATCGTGGTGACGTCGCCGTGGACCCACCACACCACCGATTTCGGGCCGAACAGGCTCTCGTCCGGCTTGCGCTGGACCGGCTTCTCGCCGCGGGCCTGATCATTGAACACGGCGCGGACCTGGCCGATCAGCGCTCCGCGGAGCCGTTTCGCGATGCCGTCGGCGGGACTCATGCGCCCAAGCTAGGGACTAACAGCTTTCCTGCAACCGCCCGTTTCCGTTACGGCCCCGCGCTGATAGGGTGTCATGACGTCAGCTCCGGGGGTGAATCTTGTTCCGATCGACGCGAATCCGCGCGCTTGTGCTTGCCGCCGCCTGCGGATTGCTGGCGACTGCGGGTACCGCGCAGATGCAGCCGATCAACACCGGCACGGTGATGGATTCGGTCGCGCGGCTGAAGCCCGGCCAATATATCTGGGTGCCCGAGATCGCGCCGCGCGGCCCGATGCTGGTGGTGGTCAACATCGCTACCCAGCGCGTCGTCGCCTATCGCAACGGCGTGCCGATCGCGGTCTCCACCGTGTCGACCGGCAAGGCGGGGCACCGCACGCCGACAGGTGTGTTCACCATCCTGCAAAAGGCGAAGTGGCACCGCTCGAGCAAATACTCGAACGCGCCGATGCCCTTCATGCAGCGGCTGACCTGGTATGGCATCGCGCTGCACGCCGGTAGCCTGCCCGGCTATCCGGCCTCGCATGGCTGCATCCGCCTGCCACACGAATTCGCCCGGCTGCTGTTCGACGAGACCGACCTCGGCATGACCGTGATCGTCACCAACCAGGCGCCGGCGCTGCGCGTGGGCGCCAAGCCGACCAGCCCCGCCTTCCCCGCCGGCCCGGCAGTGTGGCGCCCCGAGCTGTCGCGTTCGGGCCCGGTCTCGATCGTGGTCAGCGGCGCGGACCGGCGGATGGTGGTGCTGCGCAACGGCGTGGAGATCGGATCGGCGCCGGTGGCGTTCGACGGGGTGATCGAGCGCACCCAGGCCTATGTGCTGCAGGACGTGACCGGCGGCGACTATCGCTGGAAGCGCATGACCCTGCCCGGCGAGAGCGGCGCCGCCGCCAGCCATGCGGCGCCGATGCCGGCCGCTTCCAGGGCAGCGATCCGTTCCGCCGTGCGCTGGCCGAAGTGGTCGGGCCCGGCACCACCATGGTGGTGATTCCCGATTCGCTCGGCCTCGGCCCCGATCTCGCCCCGCCGACCCAGGACCCGGACGCGCTGATCGAGAACGACCTGGGCATGGCCGACTGGATGGAGGATACCAGCGTCATCTCGCGCTGATCCGCGCCGATTCCTCAGACCTTTGCGGCGACAAGCGAAACTAAACACGGCCCCAAGCGCTTTCGCGTTGACCTCGTAACATTTCGCAGTGCAGCAACGCGCCTCATGGCTAGCCTCGCAATCGCAAACAACGAGGATGTTCGCTTCCTCGGTCGGCTCCTCGGCAACGTGATCCGTGCCTATGGCGGCGAGGAGCTGTTCAAGCGCATCGAATATATCCGCTCCACCTCGGTCGACCGCGCCCGCGGCGTGGCGGGTGCCGGCGCGGTGGATCGCGGGCTCGACCGGCTCAGCCTCGACGAGACGCTCGATTTCACCCGCGGCTTCATGCTCTTCTCGATGCTCGCCAATTTGGCCGAGGACCGCCAGGGCGTGGCGACCGAGAAGGATGCCGACATCGCCTCGGCGCTCAAGCGGCTCGAAGGCGAAGGCATCGGCCGCGACGCGGTGATGGCGCTGCTCGACCAGGCGCTGGTCGCCCCGGTGCTCACCGCGCACCCGACCGAAGTGCGTCGCAAGTCGATGATCGACCACAAGAACAGGATCGCCGAGCTGATGCTGCTGCGCGACCGCGGCGTGGCCGAGACCGAGGATGGCGACCAGGTCGAGGAAGCGATCCTCCGCCAGATCGCCCTGCTGTGGCAGACCCGGGTGCTGCGCCGCGAGAAGCTGGGCGTCGCCGACGAGGTCGAGACCGCACTTTCCTATCTGCGCGACATCTTCCTGCCGGTGTTGCCTGCGCTCTATGCCCGCTGGGACCGCGCGCTGGGTGGCCGTGCGCCTTCGTTCCTGCGCCCCGGCAGCTGGATCGGCGGCGACCGCGACGGCAATCCCTTCGTCACCGCCGATTCGATGCAGTTCGCGCTGGCTCGCGCCGCCGAGGCGGTGCTCGGCTATTATCTCGACGCGGTTCATGCGCTGGGTGCCGAGCTGTCGATCTCGACCGAGCATGTCCAGGTGAGCGAGGCGCTGCTCAAGCTCGCCGAAGCCAGCCATGACGAGGCCAAGAGCCGCGCCGACGAGCCCTATCGCCGCGCGATCACCGGCGTCTATGCCCGGCTCTCGGCCACCCACGAGAAGCTGACCGGCAAGGCCCCGCCCCGCCCCGCCGCGATCGCCGCCGAGCCCTATGCCAATCCGGGCGAGTTCCGCGAGGAACTGGTGATCGTCGCACACGCGCTGGCCGAGGAAGGCCAGGGTCCGCTCGCCACCGGCGGCGCGCTCGGCCGGCTGATCCGCGCGGTCGAGACCTTCGGCTTCCACCTCGCCACGCTCGACATGCGCCAGAACAGCGCGGTCCACGAGCGCGTGATCGCCGAGCTGCTCAAGGCCGGCGGCGTGACCGAAGACTATGCGGCGCTTCCCGAGGAGAAGCGCGTCGAGATCCTGCGCAGGGAGCTGGCGAACGCGCGTCCCCTGACCAGCCCCTATGCCGAATATTCGGAGGAGACCGCCTCCGAGCTCGCCATCGTCCGCGCCGCGGCGCAGGCGCATGCCAAATACGGCCGCCAGTGCATCACCCATTACATCGTCTCGATGGCGCAGTCGGTGTCGGACCTGCTCGAAGTGCATATCCTGCTCAAGGAAGCAGGCCTCTACATCCCCAGCGACGAGCCCCAGGCGCACATCATGGCGATCCCGCTGTTCGAGACGATCGGCGATCTCGAAGGCGCGCCGGCGATCATGGAGGCCTGGCTCGGCCTGCCCGAAGTCGCGGTGATCGCGGCGAAGCGCGGCCACCAGGAAGTGATGATCGGCTATTCCGACTCCAACAAGGACGGCGGCTATCTGACCTCGACCTGGCAGCTGTCGCGCGGCTCGACTGCGCTCAAGCCGGTGTTCGAGAAGGCCGGCCTCGGCATGCAGCTGTTCCACGGCCGCGGCGGCGCGGTGGGGCGCGGCGGCGGTTCGAGCTTCGCGGCGATCCTCGCCCAGCCCAAGGGCACGGTGCAGGGCCGCATCCGGGTGACCGAGCAGGGCGAGATCATCGCCGCCAAATACGGCACGCGCGAAAGCGCCCAGACCAACCTGGAAGCGATGGCATCGGCGACCCTGCTCGCCAGCCTGGAGCCCGAGAAGCTGAACAACGCCGATGCCGAGCGCTTCGCCGCGGCGATGGACCAGCTCTCCGACGCCGCGTTCAAGGCCTATCGCGGGCTGGTCTATGAGACCGAGGGCTTCACCAGCTTCTTCCGCCAGGCGACGCCGATCGCCGAGATCGCCGGGCTGAAGATCGGCTCGCGCCCGGCCAGCCGCAAGAAGAGCGACGCGATTGAGGATTTGCGCGCGATCCCCTGGGTGTTCAGCTGGGCACAGGCGCGGATCATGCTGCCGGGCTGGTATGGCGTCGGCCAGGCGATCGAACAGTTCGAGGACAAGGGTTTGCTGCGCGAGATGGCGACGGCCTGGCCGCTCTTCGCCTCGACGCTGGCGAACATGGAGCAGGTGCTCGCCAAATCCGACATGGAGATCGCCGCGCATTATGCCGCGCTGGTCGAGGACGAGGGCCTTCGTGACGCGATCTTCGGCCGGATCCGCGAGGGCTGGCAGAAGACGCAGGACGGGCTGCTCCAGGCGACCCGCCAGACGCGGCTGCTCGAGAAGCATGCCGGGCTGGAGACCTCGATCCGCCTGCGCCTGCCCTATATCGAGCCGCTGAACCTGCTGCAGATCGAGCTGCTGAAGCGGCATCGTGCGGGCGAGGAGGATCCGCGGATTGGCGAGGGCATCCTGCTGTCGATCAACGCGATCGCTACGGCGCTGAGGAATAGCGGCTGATCCAAATCCTCCCTCGGAGCGCAGCTCCGGGGGAGGGGGACCGCCGCCGAAGGCGGTGGTGGAGGGGGAACACGCCCTCCACTCAGGCTTTCGCTGGTGGCCAGGCCCCCTCCACCATTCGCTGCGCGAATGGTCCCCCTCCCCCGCTTCGCGAGGGAGGATTTTTCTAGTCCAAGAACGGCGCCGCCACTTCCGCCGGCACGCGGATCAGCCGGCCGGTCGCCCGGTCGATGATCGCCCAGGTGGTCTTTGCCTCCACCCGCACCTTGCCGTCCGCGCCGGTGAACTTCATGTGCCGGTCGAAACGTGCGCCGCGCGGGGGCTCGGGGACCCAGGTTTCGGCGACTACCGTCTCGCCTTCGGTGACGTTGCCGCGATAATCGATCTCGTGCCGGGTCACGACCCACATATAGGCGTCGCTATGCTCCGGCGCCGCGACGGCGTACCAATGCGCCACCGCAACGTCCTGGATCCACTTCACCCAGACGGCATTGTTGACATGGCCGAGCTCGTCGATGTCCTCGGGCCCGGCGGTGATGGTGGCGGTATAGCTGGCCATGCGCGCCTTCTAGCTTAACCACGTCCGGAAGCGCAGCCTTCATCGATGGGCGCTATCCCGGCACGATGATCCCGCGCCGCCCCTCCCGGATCTTCCGCAGTCGCTGGGCCGCCCTGTTCTGGGCGGCGGGCGTGATCTTCACCGCCGTCACCTTTATCGGCTTCGGCGACAAGGAAAGCCACCGGGTGGCGGCCGCGCTCGAGGACGCAACCGGCGCCAATATCAGCGATGGCGACCTCGCGGTGCTGAGGAACTTCGCCGGGGGTTAGGCCGGGGTGCCGAAACTCAGCGGCGGATCGCCGCGCAGGCGATCGGCGGCTGGCCGGGCGCTTCGAACGACATGTCGTCGCCCTTGCCCTGGAAGACCGTGCCCCCGTCCGAATAGCGGATGCCCGAGGCCATGCGCTCCTGCTTCAGCCGGATCGTCCGGCCGGAGCGGGTGAGCGTGGCCGTCCCCTTGTCGGGATCGAAGCGCGCCACGATCCGCACCCCGTCCATGCAGCGGAAGCGGACCTCGCTGTCCTTGGCGATCGGCGCCTTGTCGAGCGGCGCCGGCGAGGCATCGGCGGTGATGTTGGTCTCCTCGCTCTGCACGATGTTGTTGGTATTTGCCGCAGGCGGCTGGCTGGAGCAGGCAGCGAGGGCGAGCAGGGCGATCGGGGTCAGGCGCATCCGGGGGTCCTTGTTCGTCGGGAGCGAAACGAACGTCTAGCCGGATCCGCCTGTTCCGTCAGTCCTCCAGCGGACGATTGCCGACGAATCCCAGCCGGGTGATGCCCGCACGCTTCACCACGGCAAGGATCCCGTCGAACCGCTCGTAGCGCGCCTCGGGATCGGTCTGGAGATGGAGCGTCGCGCCGGATTGCTGGAGCGCCGCGAGCCGATCGGGCAGCGCGGCATCGGGCACCGCCTCGCCGTTCCAGGTGAGTGCGCCTTGCCTGTCGATGACGAGGACGGCCGGGGGCAGCTGCTCGGTAACGGTGCTCGGGCCGGAAGGCAGGTCGACCGGCACCTCATGGCTGGCGATCGGAATGGCGATGATGATCACGACGAGCAGCACCAGCATCACGTCGATCAACGGGGTGATGTTGATCGCACCGATCGGAGCGGTATCGGGGACGCGACGAGCACGGACGACACGGGCCATGGCACTTCTCCTCGTTATGATGTTGTAACATCACATAGAGAAAAGAGGATGGCAAGGCTCTCCCTCTCCCCCTTTGGGGGAGAGGGCCGGGGAGAGGGGGAGTATGTCCTGAAGCGATGGCACAGGGCGGCGCAGCTATGTCACGCCCCTCTCCCCAACCCTCTCCCCGCTGGCGGGGAGAGGGAGAAGGGCTCAGCAATTCTCGTATTTCCAGTTGCGCCGCTTGCCCTCACGCATCCAGGCCACGGCCTCGGCCACGCGCTTGGCTTTCGTCTCCGGGCGCTTCGCCTCGGCGATCCACTCGCAATATTCGCGGCGGCAGCCCGGCGGGAAGGCGTTGAAGGTCGCCGCGGCGGCATCGTCGGCCACCAGCGCCTCGGTCAGCTCGGGCGGTACCTCGGCCTCCGGCTTGGGCGTGGCGCGGGGACGGGCCGACTTCGCTTCGCCGAGCTTCGCCACCGCCTCGCGGATCAGCCGCTCGACTTCCTCGGCCGGCGGCAGGTCGTCCAGCGACTCGATCCGGCCGAACTGGCCCATCGCCTCGCCTTCCTTGCCCGTCTCATTCTCCTGCCGGTTCCAGAAGCCGAAGCTCGCATGCGCCTTGAACGACGCCATGTTGGCGAGCGGCTTGCCGCCGAGCGTGAAGAAGGGGTGCGACCATTTGATCGTCTCCTCCACCTCCGGCACCGCGGCGTGGAAGCGTTCGCGGATCCATGAAAGGATCGGCCGCGCGAATTCGGCGCGGCCTTCGATATAGCTGTCTATCCTGGGGTCCCTGGCCATGGGGCGGCATGTTCCGCCGCCCGGTGGCGCAGGTCAATACGCAGGTGCGTCAGGGCTCCAGCGCATCCTCGTCGGCATCGTCGAGATCGTCGTCATCCTCGAGATCGTCCTCGTCGAAATCCTCCTGGACCTCGTCCTCGGATATGGCGCGCGCGTCCTCCTCGGCGTCGTCATCCTCCTCGCCGATCTCGTCGTCGATCATGCGGAGGTCGTCCGCATCGTCATCGTCGTCATCGCCATAATCGGGCGCGAGATCGGTCAGGAGGTTGCCGTCGCTCGGGCCGTCACTGGTCGTCTCGAGGATCTCGGCGCGCTGGCTCTCGTCATAGCCTTCCTCGTCGAAACCGTCGTCGCCCGGACCACGCCCCGGAACCTGATAGCCACCCATCATCTACCTCGCGCCTTGGCGCCCGCCACAGCGGCGGACCTCATGAAGTGCGAACGGCGGGGAAGGCCCGCGCGTTCCCTCAGCTGGGCCGGAACATCCGTCCGCGCTCGGTGGCCAGCACTACCACGAAAGCGATAAGGCCCATAAGCAGGAATCCGGCATAGAGCGGCACGGTGGTGCCGTCGAATGCCTGGCCGATCGCCGCGCCGATCAGCGCCGAGCCGAGCGTGGTGACGAAGCCCTGCAGGCTCGAGGCAGTGCCAGCGATCTCGCCCATCTTCTCCATCGCCATCGCTGAGAAGTTGGAGGTGGAGAGGCCCACGCACCCCATCATCAGCGCCTGGAGGATGGTGAAGCTCCAGATCGATTCGAGATCGGTCCAGGCGATGGCGAGATGGATCGCCGCGAAGACGATCATGCCCATCAGCGCGGTGTGCGAGATTCGGCGCATGCCGACCTTCATCACCAGCCGCGAATTGAGGAACGAGCCGAGCGCCATGGTCGAGGCGACGCAGGGGAACACCACGGCGAGCAGTTCGGGCGCGTGGAACACGTCCTCCATCACCTGCTGCACCGATCCGATGAAGCCGAACATGCCGCCCGACAGCAGCATGATCCCGATCGTGTAGCCCACCGCCTGGCGGTCGCGCAGCATCAGGGCATAGTCGCCGAGCACGCGCACGGGGTTGAGCGACAGCCGCCCCTCCTGCCCCAGCGTCTCGGGCATGCGCAGCCAGAACCACAGCACCACCAGCGTGGCGACCCCGCCGATCGCCCAGAAGATCAGCCGCCAGGAGCCGACATAGAGGATCAGCTGCCCCAGGCTGGGCGCGACGATCGGTGCGGCCATGAAGACGATGAAGGCCAGGCTCATCACCCGCGCCATCGAGCGCCCGGCGAAACAGTCGCGCACCAGCGCCACCGAGACGACGCGCGCGCCGGCGGCCGAGGCGCCCATCGCCGCGCGGGCGATCAGCAGCAGGGTGAAGCTGCCCGAGGCCGCCGCCACCACGCTGGTCACCACATAGGAAGTCAGCGCGATCGCCAGCACCGGGCGCCGGCCGAACCGGTCCGAGAGCGGGCCGTAGATCAGCTGGGCGAAGGCGAAGCCGATCAGGAAGGCGGTGATCACGTACTGGCGGTGATTGGGCTCGTCGACGCCCAGGCTCGCGCCGATCGCCGGCAGGGCGGGAAGCATCGAATCGATGCCGAGCGCGGTCAGCGCCATCATCGCGGCGATCAGGCTGACGAACTCGCCGAACGCTAGCGGCGCCTTGTTCTGCGAGTCTGCGGTAAGGTGCGGCTCTTCCATACCGGCGCAAATGGCGCATCGCGGCCGCTACGTCACCCCCCAAGCCAGCGCCATTGTTGCGCAGCCCATGCGCTTGCGTTAGTGTATTGCGCAAATGACACACTGCCGGAGAGTGAATGATGCGTCGCCTGTCCCTGCTGCTGGTCCTTCCCCTCGCGCTCGCCGCCTGTGACGGCAAGGGCGGCACCTCTGTCTCGATCAACGCCACCTCGGACGATGGCGACAATTCCACCTTCGCGATGGACAACGGTACCGTGGCGATCAAGGGCGACGGCTTCGAGGGCAATTTCAAGGTGCCCGCGATCAAGATGACCGCCGAGAATTTCGACATGGACGGGGTGAAGCTCTATCCGAACTCGACGATCACCAGCTTCAACATCGACGCCAAGGATCATCCGGGCGACGGCAAGGACGAGGGCAAGGTCGTCGCCGCCTTCACCAGCCCCGCCGCGCTCGCCACCGTCAAGAGCTGGTTCCGCGACAAGCTGACCGCCAAGGGCTTCAAGTTCAGCGAAAAGGGCAACGGCTTCGCCGGCACCACCGAGGACGGCGAGCGCTTCACCCTCGATCTTTCGGCCGATGGCGGGGAGAAGACCAGCGGGAAGATGGAGATCGTCGGGAGCTGATGCTGTAGCGATATCAGGTTGTCCTCGATCCTGGCTGTTCTCCGGCGAACGCCGGAGCCCAGGGTCACAAGCGACACGGCAGAGAAACCCTGGGCCCCGGCTTTCGCCGGGGAACTAGAGGGGATCGGCGCCCGCAGCCCCGCGCCCCTTGTCGCGCCAGCCCCCACGGGTCTAACTGGCCGGCAAGGAGACTCGTACTATGGCAACTGTTCTCGACGAGGTGCCTCTCGTCTCGATGGCCGAGCAGGCGAACGACCCGCAGGGGTTCGCGCAGAAGTTCGGCCAGTCGTTCCGCCGCTTCGGCTTCGCGATGGTCGCCGATCACGGCGTGCCGCAGGAGCTGATCGACCGCGCCTGGGCCAAGACCAAGGAATTCTTCGCACTGAGCGAGGAAGAGAAGCGCCAGTACCACATTCCCGGCGGCGGCGGCGCGCGCGGCCTGACGCCGTTCAAGACCGAGATCGCCAAGGGCGCGACGCATGTCGACCTGAAGGAGTTCTGGCATATCGGCCGCGAGCTGGCCAAGGGCCACCGCTTCGAGGCGCAGATGGCGCCGAACATCTGGCCGCACGCGCCGGAGGGCTTCAAGGAGACCTTCCTCGAACTGTTCCAGGCGCTGGACGATGCCGGCGACCGGCTGCTCTCGGCGATCGCGCTCTATCTCGGCCTCGAGCCCCACTGGTTCGATCGCGCAGTGAAGGACGGCAATTCGGTCCTCCGCCTGCTCCATTATCCGCCGGTCGCCGCCGATGCCCCCGAAGTCCGTGCCGGTGCGCATGAGGACATCAACCTGATCACCCTGCTGCTCGGCGCCGAGGAAGCCGGGCTCGAGCTGCTCGACAAGGACGGCCGCTGGCTGCCGGTCAAGCCGCCCGAAGGCGCGATGGTGGTCAATGTCGGCGACATGCTGCAGCGGCTGACCAACCATTACCTGCCCTCGACCACCCACCGCGTGGTCAACCCGCCGGTCGAGCGCCGCGGCACGCCGCGCTATTCGATGCCCTTCTTCCTGCATCCGGCGCCCGACTTCCTGATCGAGACGCTGCCGTCGACGATCACGGACGAGAATCCGAACCGCTACCCCACCCCGATCACCGCGCATGACTATCTGTTCGAGCGGCTGGTCGAGATCGGGCTGATCAAGAAGTAATCCTTTCTTCCCCTCGGCACGCCGAGGGGGCTAGGGACTGGGCGGCGGGCAGGCTACGGCCTTGCCCGCCGCTTCCATCTTATCGGGGGATCCAGTGACCGAACCGCTTCGTATCGCACTTGCAGGCCTTGGCACCGTCGGCGCGGGCGTGATTCGCCTGATCGACGCGAATGGCGAGCTGATCGCCCGCCGTGCCGGCAGGCCGATCGAAGTGGTCGCCGTCTCCGCCCGTGACCGCGCCAAGGATCGCGGCGTCGACATCACCCGCTTCGACTGGGTCGACGACACCACCGAGCTGGCCCGCCACCCCAAAGCGGACGTGGTCGTCGAGCTGGTCGGCGGTTCGGACGGCCCGGCGCTCACCCTCGCCCGCGCCGCGCTCGCCGGGGGCAAGAGCTTCGTCACCGCCAACAAGGCGATGATCGCGCATCACGGGCTCGAGCTGGCCAACGCGGCGGAGAGCGCCGGCCTTGCGCTCAAGTTCGAAGCCGCGGTCGCCGGCGGCGTGCCGGTGATCAAGGGCCTGCGCGAAGGCGCAGCCGCCAACGAGATCGCCCGCGTCTATGGCATCCTCAACGGCACCTGCAATTTCATCCTGTCGAAGATGGAAGCCGAAGGACGCGACTTCGCCGATATCCTCGCCGAGGCGCAGCGGCTGGGCTATGCCGAGGCCGATCCCAGCTTCGACATCGACGGCGTCGATGCCGCGCACAAGCTGTCGATCCTCGCCAGCCTCGCCTTCGGCACCCAGCCGGCCTTCGACCAGGTTGCGATCACCGGCGTACGCCATGTGCTCGCCGCCGACATCGCCGAGGCCGCGTCACTCGGCTATCGCATCCGCCTGCTCGGCCTGGCCGAGGCCAATGGCCATGGCCTGTTCCAGCGCGTCCATCCGCACCTCGTGCCGCTCAGCCACCCGCTCGCGCATGTCACCGGATCGACCAACGCGGTGGTCGCCGAGGGCAATTTCGTCGGCCGGCTGCTGTTCCAGGGCGCCGGCGCGGGCGACGGCCCGACCGCGAGCGCCGTGGTCGCCGACCTGATCGACATCGCCCGCGGCGAATTCGGCCCGCCCTATGCGATGCCCGCCGCCGCGCTCGCCCAGCCGGGCGCCGCCGATGCCGGCGAGCGGACCGGCCGCGCCTATGTGCGCTTCACCGTGGCGGACAAGGTCGGCGTGCTCGCCGAGATCGCTGCGGCGATGCGCGATGCCGGCGTCTCGATCGAGAGCCTGATGCAGCGCGGCGCCAACCCGGACGGCAGCGTGCTGGTGGCGATCGTAACCCATGAAGGCCCGGAGCGCGCGGTGGCGCAGGCGCTCGACAAGCTCCGCGGCTCGGCCAGCCTGACCGGCGAGCCGATGTGGATGCATATTCTGGGAGGATAAGCCGGGAGTAGCGCTACTGCCAGATTCCCCGCCGCCAAACCACCGTCACCCCGGCCTTGTGCCGGGGTCCACTATGCCGCACCGGATACCCTAACGCCCCTTGCCCAGCGCTCGCCTCCCGGTGGCCCCCGGCACAAGGCCGGGGTGACGAAGGGGAGTGCGCAGCCGGGCCTCGCCTACGCCTCCCCGCCTCAATCGTCCAAACTAGCCTTCAGCACCTGCCGCCCCTTGTGCGGGCAGACCGGCGCGCCGGTGGTGCCGCAGGCCATGCCGGCGCTCTTCACCGCATCGCCCTTGGCATCGGCGATCTCGCTGCTGGCCAGCGGCAGGCGGTAGCGCTGGTTGGGGTCGGCCTTCACGATCGGGATCACCGTCAGCGGCCGCGCGCTCATCGGAATCCGCGTGACCCGGGTCACCCGTGCCTTGGCCCTGCGCCGCTGCGGGTCGATCGCGGGCGTGGCGCCGGACAGGGTGAGGGCAACGAGCAGCAGCATCGGGCAGGTCTCCGGAAAACAGGTTCATCGCGCTCAACGCACGTCCCGCCGCCGGTTTCCCTCAGGGCGCCAATTCCCTCCGGCTCGTCCGCACGCCCCGCGCGCTGACCGTGACGCCCACACCGACGGAGCCGCACCGCACCGTGAAGGCGCCCTGGCCGCACGGCAAATGGCCGTCGGCACCGTCGAACACGCGGTCCAGCCGCCCCTGGTCGGTGTCGGGCCCATTGTAGCTCGTCACCAGCGGCACGCGATATTTGTCCGCATCGCGCCGCGAGCAGACGACGATCTCGCTCTCGTCGCGCGCGCGCCGGCATTTCGGATTGGCCGACCAGCGCTCGCGGTGCATCTCCAGCACCTGCGCCGGCGTCATCTCGCGCGACGGCGCGTCGTCCTGGCCGAGCAGGAGCAAGGCGAAAAGCAGCATTTGCACGTCCCTCCGCCCCCGGTTTCGTTGCGATAGCGGCATGTTGTGGCGGAATTGGGAGCAGCGCCGCCCTGACAACGTTAGCGGCATCGACAAGCGCCACGGTGCTGCCTAATCGCCGCCGCAAGTCCAACCACCGGGGTATCCCATGACTCAGCCCAGCCACGCCCTTGACCGTGTCCTCGTCCTCGAAATGGTGCGGGTGACCGAAGCGGCGGCGATCGCTGCTTCCACCCTGGTCGGGCGCGGCGACGAGAAGGCGGCCGATGCCGCAGCGGTCGAGGCGATGCGCGACGCGCTCAACAAGCTTTATCTCGACGGCACCGTGGTGATCGGCGAGGGCGAGCGCGACGAGGCCCCGATGCTGTTCATCGGCGAGAAGGTCGGCGCGGCGCAGGGCAAGGGCCCGGCGATCGACATCGCGCTCGATCCGCTCGAAGGCACCACCATCTGCGCCAAGGCCGGCCCCAATGCGCTGGCGGTGCTTGCGGTCGCCGAGAAGGGTGGCCTGCTCAACGCGCCGGACGTGTACATGGACAAGATCGCGGTCGGCCCGGGCTATCCCGAGGGCGTGATCGACCTCGCTCGGTCGCCGACCGAGAACGTAAAGGCGATCGCAGCTGCCAAGGGCGTCGAGCCGCACGAGATCATCGCCTGTGTGCTCGATCGCCCGCGCCACGAGAAGCTGATCGCCGAGCTGCGCGACATCGGCTGCGGCGTGGTGCTGATCGGCGACGGCGACGTGGCCGGCGTGATCGCCACCACCGATCCCGAGACGACGATCGACGTCTATATGGGCCAGGGCGGCGCCCCCGAGGGCGTGCTCGCCTGCGCGGCGCTGCGCTGCGTCGGCGGCCAGTTCAAGGGCCGCCTCGTCTTCCGCAACGACGACGAGCGCCAGCGCGCGCGCAAATGGGGCATCGAGGATCTCGACAAGATCTACGACCTGACCGAGCTGGCCAAGGGCGACTGCATCTTCGCCGCCACCGGTGTTACGGACGGCTCGCTGCTCGAAGGCGTCAAGCGCTTCGCCACCAAGATGACCACCGAAAGCGTGGTGATGCGCGCGCATTCGGGCACGGTTCGCTGGGTGAAAGGCGAGCATCGGCTGTAAGGCCTCCAATCCTCCCTCGCGAAGCGGGGGAGGGGGACCACGCGCGCAAGCGCGTGGTGGAGGGGGACTCTCCGCGAGCGGTGATTATGATGCTGCCCCCTTTTACCCCCTCCACCACCGCCTTCGGCGGCGGTCCCCCTTCCCCCGGAGCTGCGCTCCGAGGGAGGAATTGCATGGGCACCGCCTCCCCGAGGAATGCAAGCCCTTGCAATGTAGGATTTCGCATGGCCTGCTCGGGCAGCCGGGCCTGCTGCCCGGCCGCTCTTTGACCCGTAGGAAATATAGGACGCGCGCAGCGGCGCGCCCGGCAATGAAATTGCGAAAGTCCCCCTCGGCGGAAATCCGTTGAGGTCGCGAACTTTGTGAACTTCCGAGTGATTCGCGGCGACGTCGTGTAGGAAGCTCCTACCCCGCTGCCGCCAGCCCGTGCGCGGTGGCGAAGGGCAGCCATGACGCGATCCGCTCGTCTTCCGGCAGCGGGGTCGCCTGCGCCGGATCCTCGGGCAGCACCGCCAGCCAGTCATAGTGCCAGGGCTCGAGCGGCAGGCACGCGACACGGTAGTTCGCCCGCGCCACCGCGAGCAGCATCGGCTCGGGGCGCGGCGGCACCGGCTCGCCGCTGGCGAGCATCTCGCTGAAATCGAAGGGCAGCGCGAGCAGGCGGCAGCTGTCGGGCCGGTACCAGCGCCGCCCGCCGGCCAGCGCAAGCAGCTCGGCGATCGCCGGGTCGATCCCCGGCCAGGCAGGCATGTCGCGCTCGATCCCGCGGGCACGGTGGACCTCGGCCTTGGTCCGCTCGATCCGTGCCAGCGCAGCGGGGATCGCCTCGACTGCCTGCGCGCTCCCCGAAGGCCGGGCGGCGTCGAGCCAGGCGGCGAAGTCCGCCCCGAAATCGTAGAGCGTGTAGCTGTGCGACGGCCGCGCGGCGATATAACCCTGCGCGAACAGCCCGAACGCCGTCGGCCCGGCAAGCGCCGCGAGCAGCGGATATTCGCTCTCCAGGCATTCGAGCAGGCGCTGGCGATAGCCTCTCGCATAGACCTGGATACGGTCCTCGGCGGTGAGGCGGTTGTCGCCGTGCACGAAGTCGCGCGCATCCGCACCGGAGGCCGCCAGGATCGCTTCCTGCATCCAGTCCTGCAGCGCGGCGAGGTCAGGCGGCAAGCGGCAGCCCCTCGCGCACCCGGCGGGCCTTGCCCAGCTCGGCGGCGACGACTTCGAACGCCGGGATGCTCGCATCCCATTCGACCATCGTCGCCACCGGTCCGCAGCGCTCCCAGACCCGGGCATAGAGCGGCCACACCGCATCGGGCACCGGCGCGTCATGGGTGTCGATCAGGTGGGTGCCGTGATCGCTCGGCCCGGCGAGATGGACCTGCACGACATGCTCCGCCGGGATCGCCTCGAGATACGCCAGCGGGTCGAGCGCATGGTTGAAGCTCGAGACATGGACGTTGTTGACGTCGAGCAGCAGCCCGCAGCCGGTCAGGTCGCAGAGCCGGGCGAGGAACTCGGCCTCGGGCATCTGGCTGGCGCGGAACTGGAGATAGGTGCTCGGATTCTCGACGATCAGCGGCCGGCCGAGGAAATCCTGCACCGCGCGCACCCGCTCGGCGACATGGGTCAGCGCCGCCTCGGTCAGCGGCAGCGGCAGCAGGTCGTGGCTGTTCACCCCCTGCACCCCGGTCCAGCAGAGATGGTCCGAGACCCAGAGCGGCCGGAAGCGCTCGGCCAGGTCGCGCAGCTTGCCGAGATAGGCCAGGTCGAGCGGCGCAGTGCTGCCGATCGACAGCGACACCCCGTGCAGCACCACCGGCCGGTGCGCCGCGACATGCTCGAACACCCGCATGCCCCAGCCCTGATTGTCGAGCAGGTTCTCGGTGACCGCCTCGAACCAGTCGACGCCCCAGGCTTCCGGGGGCGTCGACATGAGGTGCGGGAAATGCTCCTCGCGCAGCCCCAACCCGTCGCCGGGGTTGGGCAGGCCGAGCCGGGGCTGCGGGGTCACCTTGCCAGTCCCTAGGTCGAGGGCGGATAGGCAAGGCGCAGGTCGTTCGGCGCCTGCTGGACCAGCCCTTCGACGGGCTTGTCCGGATCGCCGTTGACCTTGAAGGCCACCACCTTGGCGAATGCCTGGAAGGCGATGTCCTCGACCTTATCGCCTTCCTTGAAGTCGATCGTGGCGATCTTCTTCGAGGAAGGCGCGCCGCAGCCTGAGGGGGAAGGCGTCGGCGAAGGGGATGGCGTGCCGCAGAGGTTCTTGTCGGCATTCGCCTTTGGCGCACCGCAGCCCGAGGGTGACGGCGTCGGCTTGGGGGTGCCGCACAGCACCGGCTTGGAGCTGCCGACCAGGGCCCACACCTCCATCGTGCCCGCCTTGGGGTAGAGCTGCATCGCCGAGATCGGCACCGCGCAGCCGCCGAAGCCGCCGCAGATATTGTCGCTCGGCGCGGTGTACATCGGCCCGCTCGGGGTCGGGGTGGGCGAAGGGGTCGGCGTGCCGCAGAGCCCGCCGAAGCTGCGCAGCGTCACCGCCGAGCAGCCGCCGCCCTTGATCGTGGTCGGCGTGCCGCAGCTGCCGCTCGCCACCGGGCTCGCCTTGGGCGCGTTCGAGGTCTTGGAGGATGCCGCCCCGCACCCGCTGCTCGCCCCGCCACAGCTGCCGCCGCCGCTGGTCAGCTGGACGAAGCCGCAGCCGCCCTGGCCCTTGCACAGGTTCGAGCCGCGGCAGGTATGGTAGATCGACGTCTCGGCGCAGCTGTTCGCGCCCCATTTCCCGCCGGCCTCCTCGACGTCGAGGCCCTGGCAGGCATGGTTGACGATGTACTTGTCCGGCTCGCCGACGCCAACCGAGAGGTCCGGCGTCGCGCCGAACACCGCCCAGGCGGTCGACATGCGGTCGCCCGATCCCGCCATCGACGGGAAGGGGAAGGACACGGCGGCGCCGGCCGGGTTCCAGTAATTGTCGAGCACGGTGGTGACGCCCTTGATCGCGCCGCACACCGCCTGGCTCATCTTCTGGAAATTGGCCGCCGCGTCGCCGCCGTTCTTCAGCGCGTTGAGCGCGTTGGCGATCGCCTCGGGCGCCGGCAGACCGTAGGGGTTGTCGTTCGGATCAAAACCTTCGGTGGTCAGGTCCGACGCCGCCCATTTGCCGATCTTGGGCGACTGGTCCCAGGTCTCGAGCCCGCCGCTGTCGCGGATATCCTCGATCTCGCGGAAGCGGGTATAATGGTCGACGCCGTCATTGTCGGCCCGCGCCGCGGCATCGGACGAGGGGACCAGCTTCCCCTCCATCGAATAGCTCGGATAGTCCGAGGCGAGCGCATCGCGGTTCGGGCAGTAGCTCGGATTCACGTCGCCCTGGACGAGCTTGGCCTTCTCGTCGTTGAGCCGGTGGCCCTTCTCGTCATAGCGCGCACCGAGCGTGGCGCCTTCGCCCTGGTCGGTGATCGCGTTCATCATGTTGAGCGCTTGGCGGAGCGCGATCTCCGGATCGGTCAGCGCGATCGTGGTCTCGAAGCCCATGAACTCGCGCATCGGATGGCCGGGGAAGCTGAAATTGTTGAACAGGTCGTTCTGCTGGCCGCCGGGGTTCATCACATGGTCCCAGAGCCGGGTGCCGTCCTCGTAGTGGATCAGCAGATAGTCGCGGTAGCACTGGTACATATAGCCGATCGAGCCGAACATGATCTTGGCGTCGAGCTGCTCGACCGTGGTCTCGGCGAAGGGCACCTTGGGGAAATAGCGGTCCTTGTTGCGGACGATGTCCTTTTCCGCCGTCTCCTGCGGCTGCTCGATCGCCAGGAACAGCTTGATCCGCTCCTCGTCGAGCGGGCCGACATTGACCTTCACGTCCTTGAACCGGTTGGTGTCGGTCAGGTCGACGACGCCGGGGATCGCAGTGAGCTTGGGACCGTAGCAGGTCCAGCCATGGTCACCGCTCTGCAGCGCGGTGGCGGTGAAGCTGGGCACGGCACCGATCGAGGTGGCGAGGTTCGCCGCCATCTGCAGGTGGAGCATCTCCTGGATGAACACCGAGAAGACGATGTTGAAAGCCTTCTTGTTGCCCCAGCCCTTCTTGCCCGGCTTGTAGTCGGTGAAGGCGCTGGTCTTGGCGCCCGGCCACTGCCGCCCCTTGTAGAAGCTGTTCCCCTGACTGGTGATGGGGTGCATGCCGGTGATCGAGTAGAGCGAGGTCATGTAGAGCGGGATGGTGAACAGCTCGACATTCACCGCCGCCTGCGCGATCCAGCGCACCACCAGCGTGTCGGTCTCGAGGAACTTCAACGGGCGCGCAGAGAGCTCGCCTTCCTTGTGCGTCAGATGCATGACAATTTCCCCCAAGCTTCGCAGGCGACTGCGATGGCACTGGGTTCCATCAACTATAGTTCCGCGTCAATCGAGGATCGCACCAATATAGTGTCATGCACTATTTGTTACGGCTTACACTCGATTTACCTTCATCTTTACGCGCTACTCCATCCTTGCCTCGCACGCGGCGACCGCTATCCCGTTGCGGATGCTCGCGCCGTTGCTGCTGATCGCCACTCTCGCGCTGCTCGTCTGGGCCCAACGCAACGACCGCCGCAACTACCGGCGCTTCGGCAAGGTCAAGGACAGCGCACGCCGACAGCGACTGTTTCTCCGCATGGCTGGCAAGAACTGCGCACTCTATCTCTTGCCTTCACTGGTCGGGCTGGCGCTGCTGGGCCGAGTCGATGCGCTCTGGACCTTCCCCACCGAGTTCGCCCCGCTGGTCGAGCAACTGCCCGATCTCGGCACCGGCAACCCGGCCTTTCTGGGCATGGCCACGGGCGCGCTGATCGTCGGAGCACTGATCGGCGCGCTGCTGCGCATGCTGCTCCTCCGTCGCCCGCTCCGGGGCGCCCCGATCGCCGACATCGCTCCGCTGATACCGCGCAACCATGCCGAGCTGCGCCATATCCTGCCGTTGATCGCGAGCGCCGGGATCAGCGAGGAAGTGGCGTTCCGCCTCTATCTGCCGCTGCTCATCACCGGCAGCGGTGGCAGCGCCGCGCTCGCCTTTACCGCATCGACGCTGATCTTCGGGCTGCTCCATCGCTACCAGGGCTGGGTAGGCGTGGTGCAGACCAGCCTGCTCGGCGCGATCTTCGCCCTGCTGTATCTCGGCTGGCCGGGGCTGACCGCGCCGATCCTCGTCCACTTGCTCGTCAATACCGCCACGCTGGTGCTGCGTCCGGCGATCGAGCTCAGCTTCCGCCCCCGAACCGATTGACAGCCACAATACACCGACTACCCCTCCCGCAATCGATTTTAGCGGGAGGATAAGCATGCGGTTGGTCAGTCTGTTCGCCCTGGCGGTCGCCGCCGCGCCGCTTGCAGCCCTGCCCGCGAAACAGGCAGCCCTTGCGCCCCAGGCCGCCGACAGCGCCTTCACCTTCGAGGAGGCGATGGTCCCGATGCGCGACGGGGTGAAGCTCCACACCGTCATCATCCGCCCCAAGGGCCAGACGGGTCCGTTGCCGATCCTGTTCCAGCGCACCCCCTATGGCACGCCCGGCGCCGCGCCACGCAACATGCCGGGCAGCTGGGCCGCGCTCGGCAAGGACGGCTATATCTTCGTGTTCCAGGACATGCGCGGGCGCTTCGCCTCCGAAGGCGGCCCCTTCACGCTCTCGACCGAGATCAAGACCGGCAAGGGCGCCACCGACGAATCGACCGACGCCTATGATTCGATCGACTGGCTGGTGAAGAATGTGAAGCCGAACAACGGCAAGGTCGGCATGTGGGGCGTGTCGTATCCCGGCTTCACCGCCGCGATCGCCGTCGCCCGCCCGCACCCGGCGCTCAAGGCGGTGAGCCCGCAGGCGGCCTGGATCGACTATTGGAAGAATGACGACCTCCACCGCTGGGGCGCGATGCGGCTCACCTATGCCAGCGACTGGGTGAACAGCCTCCAGGCCGACAAGACCAATGACGGCATCGAGATCTACGACCGCTACGACACGTACGAGTGGTTCCTGAAGGCCGGCTCGCCGGCGGACATTGAGGCGAAATACTTCAAGGGGCGGGTGCCGCTCTACAAGCAGATGATCGAGCATCCCGACTATGACGAGTTCTGGAAGAAGCAGGTCTGGTCGGACACGCTGAAGAAGACGACCGTGCCGACGCTCAACGTCGCCGGTTACTGGGACCAGGAGGATCCCTGGGGCAGCTGGCAGATCTTCGACAAGCAGCGCGAGAACGATCCGAACAACCTGGCGCTGATGGTCGCCGGCCCGTGGAACCATGGCAGCTGGCGTTCGCCCGGCAACATGCTCGGCCGCATCCCGATCGGCACCGACAGCGGCACCCAGTTCATGGAGCAGGTCGAGGCGCCGTTCTTCGCCTATTGGCTGCACGGCAAGGGCGCCAAGCCCGATTACCGGATGAAGAGCTTCCAGTCGGGCAGCTGGCAGTGGAAGACCTACAACCAGTGGCCGCTGACCACCGCGAGCAGCAAGAGCATCTATCTCCACGCCGATGGCAGCCTGTCGTTCACGGCGCCTGCCGCAGGTGAGGGCTGCCGCGAATATATCTCCGATCCGGCCAACCCGGTGCCGTTCCGCGCGCGCCCGATGTCGGCGACCTATGCCACGCCGGACTGGCGCTGGTGGGAGACCGAGGACCAGCGCTTCGTCGAATATCGCCCGGACGTGCTGAGCTATACCAGCGCGCCGCTCGATAATGACCTGACCGTCACCGGCGCGATCACCGCCGCGCTCCAGGCCGCGACCAGCGGGACGGACAGCGACTTCATCGTCAAGCTGATCGACGTGTACCCCGAGGATTTCGAGAAGCCGCCGACTGCGATCGGCGCCTATGCGAAGGGGCTGAACGGCTATCAGCTGCCGATCGCGATGGAGGTCAAGCGCGGCCGCTACCTCCAGTCGATGGAGAAGTCGACGCCGCTGGTGCCGAACCAGGTGAACGACTGGACGATCCCGCTCAGGAACCACGACCATGTCTTCAAGAAGGGCCACCGGATCATGGTGCAGATCCAGTCGAGCTGGTTCCCGATGATCGACCGCAACCCGCAGACCTTCGTGCCCAATATCTACAAGGCCAAGCCGGGCGATTACCAGAAGGCGACGCAGAAGGTGTGTTCCGGCTCGGCGATCATGCTGCCGGTGGTGGAGTAGAGCCGGACTTCCCCTCCCTGAAAGGGAGGGGCCAGGGGTGGGTTAGAAAAGGTCGGACTCGATGCCCGGCCTTTTCTTTTTTGTCGCGATCGGAGGAAGGAGCTCGCTTCGCTCGCAACCCACCCCCTACCCCTCCCTTTCAGGGAGGCGAGTTAAGTGCCCTCGCCCTTCGCCGCGAGGATCTGCACCCAAGGGTTCGGCTTCGCCGCGCCCACGCGCTTCAGCGTGTTGCGGTCGTGATGGTCGAATGGCCCCTGGCCCTTCACCTCCAGCGTGGTGTGGATGTCGTAGCTCCAGCCACCATCCTCGGCGAAGGCGATGTCGATCGTATAGGCGTCGGTGCGGAAGGCATATTCGAGGAAGTCGGTCGAGCAGATGCCGTAGCTGGTCTCGCCCCGCTTCGCCTCGACATGGATCGCCTTGTCGCCCGGCGCGCCCTTGCCGCTGGCGAGCAGCACCTGGCCGCGCGGGATCGCCAGCGTCTGGAGGATCAGCCCCGTTGCGGGCTCCCACAGCCAATATCCCACCTGGTCGTGGAAGGTGATGTCCTCTTCCTCGGTGGTGATGTGGATATGGTAACGCAGCCCGTAGAAGAGCTGCGGGCCATTGGCCTGGGGATCGATCGGCACGAACTCGATCCGCTCGATGAACTCGCGCCGTTCGGGGCCTTCAGCCTTGGGGTTGAGGTCCACGCCCTTGTGCCCCTCCCAGCGCCCCGCGAGGGGCGCCAGCGGGCCGAGATTGGCGAGCGTGTGGGGATCGACGTCCTCGGGCTCGGTGAAGATATCCAGCGGAAAGGGTGTCATCAGTTCTTGAGTCTGTAGCCGGTCCGGAAGATCGTGACGATAAGACCAAGGCATAGGGCGAGGAACAGCGCGACGAAACCCAGGCTCCAGCGCACGTCGATATCGCCAACATCGCCGAAGAACGCCCAGCGGAAGCCGCTGATCAGATAGGCGACCGGGTTGAACAGGCTCACCGTACGCCACGGCTCGGGCAGGAAGCTCAGCGGATAGAAGCTGCCGCCCAGGAAGGTCAGCGGCGTGAGGATCAGCGCCGGCACCACGTTGAGCTGCTCGAAGCCCTTGGCCCAGATGCCGATGATGAAGCCGAACATCGAGAAGCTGATCGAGGTGAGCAGCAGGAAGGCGAGCATCGCCAGCGGGTGATCGACACGCAGCGGCACGAACAGCCCCGAGGTGAGCAGGATGATCAGGCCGATAACCACCGACTTGGTCGCCGCTGCGCCGACGAACCCGATCACCAGCTCGACCGCCGAGATCGGCGCCGAGAGCAGCTCGAACACGGTGCCGGTGAATTTGGGGAAATAGATGCCGATCGAGGCATTGGCGACGCTCTGGGTGAGCAGCGACAGCATGATCAGCCCGGGCACGATGAAGCTGCCATAGGGCACGCCTTCGATCGAGGGGATGCGGCTGCCCATGCCGCTGCCGAACACGATGAAGTAGAGCGCGGTGGTGATCACCGGGGTGACGATCGACTGCCAGAGCGTGCGCAGCGTGCGCGCCATCTCGAACTTGTAGATCGCCCAGATGCCGTGGAAGTTCATGCCCGGGCCTCCCCATTCCCAACAGGTGCGTGTTCGACGAGGCCGACGAAGATGTCCTCGAGGCTGGATTTGCTGGTGTCGAGGTCCTTGAACGCGATGCCCATCTCGCCGAGCTTGCGCAGCAGCGAGGGGATACCGGTGCGCTCGGCCTGGGCGTCGAAGGTGTAGCGCAGGCGGGTGCCTTCGTCCTCAAGGCTGAGATGCCATTCCTCCAGCCCCGCGGGAATCGCCGTCATCGGCTCGACCAGGCTGACGTCGAGCTCGCGCTTGCCGAGCTTCTTCATCAGCTCCGCCTTCTCCTCGACGAGGAGGAGCTGACCCTTGTCGATCACGCCGACCCGGTCGGCCATCTCCTCGGCCTCTTCGATGTAATGGGTGGTGAGGATGATGGTGACTCCGCGCTCGCGCAGCTTGCCGATCATCTTCCACATGTCGCGGCGCAGCGACACGTCGACGCCGGCGGTGGGCTCGTCGAGGAACAGGATGTCAGGCTCATGGCTCAGCGCCTTGGCAATCATCACGCGGCGCTTCATGCCGCCCGACAGCTCCATGATCTTGGAATTGCGCTTGTCCCACAGCGACAGGTCCCTGAGGATCTGATCGCAAAATTCCTGGTTGGGCGCCTTGCCGAACAGTCCGCGCGAGAAGCGCAGCGCCGAGCCGACGGTCGAGAACATGTCGACCGCGATCTCCTGCGGCACCAGCCCGATCTTCGAGCGGGCGGCGCGCGGCTCGCGCACGGCATCGTGCCCGTCGACCAGTATCGTGCCGGTGCTCGGCGTGACGATGCCGCAGATGATCGAGATCAGCGTGGTCTTGCCCGCGCCGTTCGGCCCGAGCAGCGCGAAGATCTCGCCGCGGCGGATCTCCAGGTCGACATGATCGAGCGCCTTGTGGCCTGAGCCATAGGTCTTGCTCACGCCGTTTATCGAAAGAATGGATGTCATGATGCCCCCGGCCGGGAAAGGACCCGCTAATTAGGCACGGCGGCGCGCGGCGGCAACCGCTCGGTACAAAAATCGGGAGAAACGCCTCTGAAGGAAGAGGGAGAGCGTTACTTCCCCTTGCGCGCCTCGGCCACCGCGGCGGCGAGGCCGGCATAGTCGCGCATGCCGTAGAGCAGCTTGCCGCCGACCACCCAGCTCGGCGTGCCGGTCATCGCCAGCTTCTGGCCGAACTTGTGGTTGGTGACGATCTCGCCCTCGACCGCCTTGGACTCGGCGACCTGCTTGGCCCTGGCCATGTCGAGCCCGGCCTTCTGCGCCGCGGCCTCGATATTCGCCGCGCTCGGCCCGTCTGTCGCGAACAGCGCGTCGTGGAAGGCGCGGAACTTGTCCTGCTCCGCCGCCGCCAGCGCCCAGCGCGCCGCGACCAGGCTATCCGGCCCCAGCACCGGATATTCGCGGTAGACCACCTTCACATTGGGATCGCGCTTCAGCAGCTCCTCGATCGCCGGCAGGCTGGCGCGGCAATAGCCGCAGGCATAGTCCATGAAGGCGACCAGCGTGACATCGCCCTTGGGATTGCCCGCCCAGGCGCCGGCATAGGGCGCCTCGAGCTTCGGCCGCTCGGCGGGCAGCGTCTTCTCCGCTGCCGCCACCGCCTCGGCCTGCGCCTTGTCGGCACTGGCGCTCTGCTTCTGGTTGTAGCGCTCGACCGATTCGAGCAGCACCTCGGGATGGGCCAGCACCCATTCGCGCATCGCATACTCGCCTTGGCCGCGCGCGCCCAGGCCCGGCACCAGCGCCTGGATCGCCGCGAACAGCGACGCGCCCAGCAGCGCGCACAGCACGAAGGCGCCGGCCAGCGCCAACCTGTTGCCCAACAAACGCTCGATCACTGGCCCTGCCGCCCCTTCTTCTTCCGCATCTCGTCCCAGGCGGTCTGCGAGACCATGTTGATGTCCTGTGCCCGTACCCAATCCGCCGAGCCCTGGGGCAGCCGCGCCATCGCCGCGCGCGAGCTCATCAGCGCGGTGCCGACATCGCCCATCATGTGCGCGCGCTCAGCCGTGGCGAGCGCGGTGCGCGCCTCGTCGCCCTTGCGGTCATAGACGGTGCCGAGGTTGAGCCAGGCGAAGGGATTGTCGTTGTCGCGCGCCACCGATTGCTTGAGCACGCGCTCGGCTTCGTCGAGATTCGCCTTGTCCTCGGTGGCGAGCAGCGCATGGCCCAGCGTGCTGGCGATCAGCGGCGCATTGTTCGACAGCGCCGTCGCCTCGCGCAGCGGCGCGATCGCTCCCCCGGGGTCGCCCGATTCGAGCATGATCTGCCCTTCGAGCTCGAGGAAATAGGGATCCTTGGGCTCGGCCTTGACCAGCGCCTGGGTCTCGGCCGCCGCCTGCTCGGGATAGCCCGATTTGTGATAGGCATAGGCGCGGGCATAGTGCGCCTCGACCGACTGGTTGCTCGACGGATATTTGGCCAGCGTGTCCTTGGGATCGCTGACATAGCCGCGCAGCTTGGCCTGGACGCGCTTGAAGCGGACTTCCAGATTCTGGTCGAGCGGCTTGTTCCAGCTCGGCGCGTTCATCAGATCGGCCTTCAGCGTCTCGACGCGGTCCTGCGACATCGGGTGGGTCTGGGCGAAGGGATCAACCTCGGGATTGCTGGTGTAATAGCCATAGCGGTGCATCTGGGCGGTGAGCTTGTCGAAGAAGCTCAACATGCCCTTGCCGCTGATCCCGGCGGTGTTGATGAACTTGGCGCCCGCCGCGTCGGCCGAGCTTTCCTGGACGCGGCTGAAGGCGAGATACTTGCCGATCGCGGCGCGCTGGCCGGCCATCAGGATGCCGGTGCCGGCCTCGCCGCTGCCCGCCGCCATCGCCGCCACGCCGAGCAGCAGGCTGAGGATCGAGATGTTGGTATAGCCGCCGTCATTCTGGAACACGGCATGGCCGCCGACGATATGGCCGATCTCGTGCGCGATCACGCCCTGGACCTCGTTGGCGCTCGAGGCGGCATCGATCAGGCCGGAATGGACATAGACGATCTGCCCGCCGGCGACGAACGCGTTGATCGAGCTGTCCTGGATCAGCACGACCTTGGCATTGGCGGGCGAGAGGCCGGCCGCAATGAACAGCGGCCGGGCCATGTCGTTGAGCAGCGCCTCGGTCTCGGCGTCGCGCAGGATCGACTGGGCGGCGGCGGGCTGGACCCAGAGCAGCAAGGCGGCCGAGAGCAGGGCGAGGATGCGCTTCATGCCCGTTCGTATCCTCCGAATTCCACCCGTGATCAATGGCATTGGCCGTGCCCCCGCCCCGATGAACCGCGTCTGAAGCCATGAAAAAGGGCGCCGATCCCTATGGACCGGCGCCCCTTTCCTGTCAGGCTTTAAGGGTCAGGCCCCGAAGGTGCGCTGCCACCAGCCGCGACGCGGCGTGCCGTCGGGATTCTCGCCCTCGGCTTCGGCCTCACCGTCGACTTCGGCAGCCTCGGTGTCCTGCGCGACCGGAGCGGCTTCCGCCGGAGCAGGCTCGGCCTCGACGGACTCGACCTTCTTCTTGCGGGTCCGCTTCGGCTTGGCCGGCGCTTCCTCGGCAACCGGCTCGGCAACGACCTCGACCGGGGCTTCGACCGCAGGTGCGGCTTCGGCCTCGACGGCCTCCACCTTCTTCTTGCGGGTCCGCTTCGGCTTGACCGGAGCCTCCTCGGCAACCGGCTCGGCAACGACCTCGACCGGGGCTTCGACCGCAGGCGCGGCTTCGGCCTCGACGGCCTCCACCTTCTTCTTGCGGGTGCGCTTCGGCTTGGCCGGTGCTTCCTCGGCGACCGGCTCCGGCGCGGCCTCGACCGGCGCGGCGACTTCGGTCACCGCTTCGGCAGCTTCCCCACCGGCATCCTCGCCGCCCTCGGCACGATCGCCACGGCGACCGCCACGACGGCCACGGCGACGGCGCTTGCGGCCATTCTCGCGGCCCTCGCCTTCACCCTCGACAGCAGCAGGCGCTTCCTCGCCCTCGGCGACTTCGCCTTCGGCTTCCTCGCCGGCTTCGGCCTCGGCATCACCCTCGGCGCCCTCGCCTTCCTCGCGACGGCCACGGCCACGGCCACGGCGGCGGCGGCGGCGCTTGCCGCGCTCGCCACCCTCGTCGTCGCCACGCTCGCGGCGCTCGCCACGACCTTCGCGGCGATTGCCGGCCTCGGCCTCTTCCTCGAGCTCCTCTTCCTCTTCGTCGATCTCCTCGACGTAGTCGTCGTCCTCGGGCTCTTCGATCAGCTTCTCGAACTTCGGCGCATGCGCCGGCGGCGGGCCCGAAGCCTCGACCGACATGCGCGCGCCCTCGAGCTCGCCGTCCGACAGGATCTCGACGGTCACGCCGTAGCGGTCCTCGATCTCGGCGATGTCGGCGCGCTTCTTGTTGAGCACGTAGAAGGCGGCTTCCTGGCTGGCGCGCAGCGTGATCACCGAGCCGCGGCCACGGGCGGCCTCGTCCTCGATCAGGCGCAGCGCCGAGAGGCCGGCCGACGAAGCGGTGCGAACCAGGCCGGTGCCTTCGCAATGCGGGCACTGCACGGTGGAAGCTTCGAGCACGCCGGTGCGCAGGCGCTGGCGGCTCATCTCCATCAGGCCGAAAGCCGAGATGCGGCCCACCTGGATGCGGGCGCGATCGTTCTTCAGCGCCTCCTTCATCGCCTTCTCGACCTTACGGACGTTGGACGAGTGATCCATGTCGATGAAGTCGATCACGACCAGGCCGGCCATGTCGCGCAGGCGCAGCTGGCGGGCGATCTCGTGCGCAGCCTCGAGATTGGTCGCGGTCGCGGTCTGCTCGATATTGTGCTCGCGCGTCGAGCGGCCCGAGTTGATGTCGATCGAGACCAGCGCCTCGGTCGGGTTGATCACCAGATAGCCGCCGGACTTCAGCTGGACGACGGGGTTGTACATCGCCGAGAGCTGGTCCTCGACGCCGGCGCGCTGGAACAGCGGCACCGCGTCGGCGTATTGCTTCACCTTCTTGGCGTGGCTCGGCATCAGGAGCTTCATGAAGTCCTTGGCCTGGCGATAGCCGTCCTCGCCCTCGACGATCACTTCGTCGATGTCGCGATTATAGATGTCGCGGATCGCGCGCTTGAGCAGATCCGAATCGCCATAGACGAGCGCCGGCGCGGTCGACTTGAGCGTCTCCTCGCGGATGCCGTCCCACAGCCGGGCGAGATAGTCGAAGTCGCGTTTGATCTCGACCTTGGTGCGCTGGAGGCCCGCGGTGCGGACGATGCAGCCCATCGTCGGCGGCAGCTTGAGCTCCGCCATGATCGTCTTCAGGCGCTTGCGATCGGCAGCCGAGCTGATCTTGCGCGAGATGCCGCCGCCATGCGCGGTGTTCGGCATCAGCACGCAGTAGCGACCGGCGAGCGACAGATAGGTGGTCAGCGCCGCGCCCTTGTTGCCGCGCTCTTCCTTGACGACCTGGACCAGCAGCACCTGGCGGCGGCGGATCACGTCCTGGATCTTGTAGCGGCGGCGCAGGTTCATGCGGCGCTGGCGCAGCGCCTCGGCCGGGCTGTCCTCGCCGCCACCACCGCCACGGCGCTTGCCGCGGCGACCGCGACCACGGCCTTCCTCGCCCTCGCCGCCTTCCGAGGTCTCGCCTTCGGCGTCCTCGGACTCGTGGTCAGGCTCTTCCTCGTCGTCATGCGGGCGCTCGAGCACCTCGACGCCGTCATCGCCGTCGAGATGATCCTCGTCGCCATCCTCCTCGGCGCGCAGCGCGGCTTCCTCGGCCGCATGCTCGGCTTCCTCGCGGAGCAGCGCTTCGCGATCTTCCTTGGGGATCTGGTAATAGTCGGGATGGATTTCGCTGAAGGCCAGGAAGCCGTGGCGGTTGCCACCGTAATCCACGAACGCCGCCTGGAGCGACGGCTCCACGCGGGTCACCTTGGCCAGATAGATATTGCCCTTGAGCTGCTTGCGCTCGGCGGACTCGAAATCAAACTCCTCGATTCGGCTTCCCTTGACGACGGCCACGCGGGTTTCCTCCCGGTGGCGTGCGTCGATCAGCATACGCATGGTCATTTATTATTCTCCGGGCGCGCCGGCCCCAGCCCTCTGAATTTGTGTTGCGGAGGGCTCGCGCAGGCGCGCGACATACAATGCGGCCCTGGCCGGCGGATTGGCCGGCTGCGGTCTCGCGGGTTTCGAAAACTGCTGCTGCTCGCAGGGCACGCGCGAACCGGTGGTCCGCCAGCTCCGCCGCCACCACGCGACCGGCCGGTTCGGCCAATCGGTGCAGACGTTGCGGAAATTGCCTCATGTGAGCGTCAACCTGAACTGTCGCGGCAGATGTGGCCGCGGGAAAGGTCCGGCGCAAGGGCCGGACAAAGCTGCCTAGCATTACCGTAACGGCGCGGCAACCTTGGCCAAAACCGGCAAAGAGACCGGCAAGCATTTGCAGCCTTGCCGGCAAAAATATGCCGAATCGGAAATTAACCGCGTCGCTTCACGTCGATTTGAGGCGCGCCGTCTAGTCCGGTCACGTCAGGGCAGACGTGTAGTCAGAGTATCAATCTATGGTTTTGGGCTGGACCCCCAGAGCCCCGGCGCGGCATAGCGTCAGGGTGCTGTTCCTGCTCGCCTTGCTCTCCGGCTGGTTGACCGGAGTTCCAAGCTGGGCGGGCGTCGTGCAGGAAGTGCGCGTCAAGGGTGACCGCGTGATCGTCAAGTTCGACGAGCCGGTGACCCAGGCGAGCGCTTTCATGCTGGCTGGACCGCAGCGGATCGTGCTGGACGCCAAGGGCGCCGAGCCGGGTAGCCGCGCATATGCCGAGGGACCGGTAACGAGCATCCGACAGGGCTCGCAAGGCGCCGAGGGCGCGCGGATCGTGCTCGATCTCGCGCGGCCGGCGATCGTGACCGAAGGCAGCTTCGGGCGCGACGGGCGAACGCTCACCCTGCAGCTGCGCACCGTGGACGACGCGCAGTTCGCTCGTGCCGCCGCCGAGCGGCGGATGAGCTTCCTGCCGCCCTTCTCCTATGTGCAGCCCGCGGGCCATAGCCGCTACAGCGAGACGATCGCGCTGCCCCGCCGCGCGCCGCCGGCATCGCTGCCGCGCGTCTATGGCGCCTCCGATCGCCCGCTGGTGGTGATCGATGCCGGCCATGGCGGGCACGATCCGGGCGCGATCGGTGCCAATGGCCTGCGCGAGAAGGACCTCACCCTCAAGACCGCGCTCGCCATGAAGGACGCGCTGCTCGCCTCGGGCCGGGTGCGCGTGGCGCTCACCCGCGAGGACGACCGCTTCCTGGTGCTCCAGGAACGCTACGGCCTTGCCCGCAAGCTGGGTGCGGACCTGTTCATCTCGGTCCACTGCGACAGCGCCGGCAATGCCGATGCCTCGGGCGCGACCGTCTATACGCTCTCCGAAGTCGCCTCCGACAAGGAAGCGGCACGGCTGGCGGCGCGCGAAAACAAGGCCGACATCATCGCCGGCGTCGATCTCGGTTCGCAGAATCCGGACATCTCCTCGATCCTCATCGATCTCACCCAGCGCGAGACGATGAACATGTCGGCGAGCTTCGCCCGCCTGCTCGGCCGCGAGGCGCAGCCGCTCATCCCGATCAAGGCCAATTATCACCGCATGGCGTCGCTGATGGTGCTCAAGGCGCCGGACATGCCCTCCGTGCTGTTCGAGACGGGCTATATCTCGAACGATAGCGACGCCGCCTTCCTGGCCTCGGACGAAGGGCGCAGGAAAGTGGCGCAGAGCGTGCGCAAGGCCGTGGAAATCCATTTCGCGACGCGCATGGCGACGCGGACGCTGGCGTCTCGCTGAAAAACTCTCCTCATCAATCCCCTTGTGCCCTCATTATAGAGGGCGCGAGGGGATGTGGTTTCACTTAGGGAATAATCCCATTTCGGGAGCGATCCTCCCGCACGACGAGCCGCCGAGACTCCGGCTGGCATCCGCCTTCAATCCTGCTAAACCGCGACCCGCATGTCCGACGGTTCCACTTCCAGCGTAAAGATGCGCATCAAGCGCGAGATCGGGGGCTTCAAGGGGCTGTTCGGTCGCGTCCGCCACCGCTGGTGGTTCCGGATCCTCGCGGTCCTCGCCCTGCTCTCGGGCGTCTTCGTCTTCCTCGTCTGGCTGTTCATCGCGCGCAACCTGCCCTCGGTCGACACGCTGAAGAACTACGAGCCGCCGCTGCCGACCAATGTCCGCTCGGCGGAAGGCCTGCCGATCCACAGCTATGCGCGCGAGCGCCGCGTGCAGCTGAGCTTCGAGGAATACCCCAAGCTCCTCGTCGAGGCGTACATGTCCGCCGAGGACAAGACCTTCTTCGAGCATCACGGCGTCGATTTCCCCGGCCTGGTGCGCGCCGCCTTCCAGGGGCTGGTCAGCGGCTCCACCCCGCGCGGCACCTCGACGATCACTCAGCAGGTCGCCAAGAACCTGCTGGTCGGCAACGAGACCAGCTATCTCCGCAAAGCCAAGGAGGGCATCCTCGCCTGGCGCATGGAGGATGTGCTCACCAAGCAGCAGATCATGGAGCTGTACCTCAACTCGATCGAGCTGGGACGCAACGCCGGCGGCGTCGAGGCGGCGAGCCAGGCCTATTTCGGCAAGGAGCTGGGCGAGCTGACCCTGCCGCAGATGGCCTATCTGGCGATCCTGCCCAAGGGCCCCTCCAATTACGATCCCGAGCGCCACACCCAGCGCGCGCTCGACCGGCGCAACTGGGTTCTCGGGCAGATGCTCGAGAACGGCTTCATCGACCAGGCCCAGCATGATTCGGCGGTCGCCTCGCCCTTGGGAACCGTGCCGCGCCAGACGCCGAAGTTCGAGCGCGTCGGCGGCTATTTCACTGAGGAAGTCCGTCGCCAGCTGATCGACAAGTTCGGCGAGACCGACGAGACCGGCCCGTACAGCGTCTATTCGGGCGGCCTGTGGGTGCGCACCTCGCTCGATCCCAAGCTCCAGCAGTACGCGCAAAAGGCACTGCGCGACGGCCTGCTGCGCTACGACCGCGGCCGTGGCTGGTCGGGCCCGATCGGTCATGCCGATATCGGCCGCAGCTGGCTCCAGTCCTTCCTCAACACCAATATCGGCGTCGATTACGAGAATTGGCGCGCCGGCGTGCTGATCGAGCGCAGCGGCGATGGCTGGCAGATCGGCTTCGACGACGGCTCGACCGGCACCCTGCCCAAATGGGCGGCGACCATGCCGGTGCGCGGCCAGGGCGGCCAGGCGTTCGACGCATTCAAGCCCGGCGACATCGTCGCGGTGGCGCCCGAGGCCGGCGGCCAATGGTCGCTCCGCTCGATCCCCAAGGTCTCGGGCGGCATGGTGGTCGAGGATCCGCGCACCGGCCGCATCCTCGCCATGCAGGGCGGCTTCGATTCGCGCATCCAGAGTTTCAACCGCGCCACCCAGGCGCAGCGCCAGCCGGGCTCGACGATCAAGCCGATCGTCTATGCCTCCGCGCTCGAGCAGGGCATGACCCCGGCGTCGATCGTGGTCGATGGCCCGTTCTGCGTGTGGCAGGGCGCCAATCTCGGCCAGAAATGCTTCCGCAACTTCGGCAATGCCCGCGGTGCCGGCCCCAAGACGCTGCGCTGGGGCATCGAGCAGTCGCGCAACCTGATGACGGTGCAGATCGCCAACCAGACCGGCATGGATCACGTCGTCGACCTGATTCAGCGCATCGGCGTGTCGCGCCAGAAATTCCCGCCCTATCTCAGCTATGCGCTGGGCGCCGGCGAGACGACCGTGCTGCGCATGGTCAATGCCTATTCGATCCTGGTGAACCATGGCCGGGCGCTCAACCCGTCGCTGATCGACTTCGTCCAGAACCGCAAGGGTGCGGTGGTGTGGCCGGAGAACTGGCGCCCCTGCGAGGGCTGCAACGCGCCCGACTGGAAGGGCGGCGCGATGCCGCGCCCGGTCAACCGCGCCAAGCAGGTGATCGACGCGCTCTCCGCCTATCAGATGGTCCATATCGCCGAGGGCGTGGTCCAGCGCGGCACCGCCACCGTGCTGCGCGACCTGAATCGCCCGATGATGGGCAAGACCGGCACCACCTCGGGCCCGACCGATGTGTGGTTCGTCGGCGGCACCCCGCAGATGATCGGCGGCCTCTATATCGGCTATGACACGCCGACCAACCTGGGCGGCTATGCCCAGGGCGGCTCGATCGCCGCGCCGATCTTCAAGCAGTTCGCCATCCCCGCCTTCGAAGGCATGGAGAAGGTTCCCTTCACCGCGCCCCAGGGGATCCGCATGGTCCGCATCGACCGCGCCTCGGGCAAGCCGGTCACCGGCGCCTGGCCGTCCAGCGATCCGCTCTCCGGTGTGATCTGGGAAGCCTTCAAGCCCGAGACCGAGCAGCGCCGCGGCCGCCGCGACCAGGAAGAGGCGCCCGAAACCAAGGCCGTCGAGAAGAAGGCCGCCCCCAAGAAGCAGGAAGGCGACAGCGACTTCTTGCAACGCGAGGGCGGAATCTACTAGCGCGGCGCATTATATACCCCGTCATCCCCGCGAAGGCGGGGATCCAGGGTAACGAGCGACGCCGCTCTTGGCTCTGGATCCCCGCCTTCGCGGGGATGACGAATTGAATAGTTCGAAAGGTAAAACCCATGCGCGCCGAAGCGCAGGCTCATGTCGACAACATCAAGGAGTCGCTCGCGCTGCTCCGCCGCTTCCTCGATTGGGACCGGGCGCTGCGCCGGCTCGACGAGTTGAACGCGCGCGTCGAGGATCCGACTCTCTGGAACGACGCCAAGAAGGCCCAGGACGTGATGCGCGAGCGTCGCCGCCTCGACGAATCGATCACCGCTACCCGCGCGATCGAGACCGAGCTCAACGACACCGCCGAGCTGATCGAGATGGCCGAGGCCGAGGGCGACGAGGAAATGGCGAGCGAAGGCACCGCCAGCCTGGCCGCGCTTGCCGAGCGCGCCGAGAAGGACAAGGTCATGGCCCTGCTCTCGGGCGAGGCCGATGCCAACGACACCTATATCGAAATCAACTCGGGCGCCGGCGGCACCGAGAGCAACGACTGGGCGGGTATGCTCCAGCGCATGTACACGCGCTGGGCCGAACGCCATGGCCTCAAGGTCGAGCTGGTCGACTATCATGCCGGCGAGCAGGCGGGCATCAAGTCCGCGACTTTGCTCGTGAAGGGCGAGAACGCCTATGGGTATGCCAAGACCGAGAGCGGCGTGCACCGCCTCGTCCGCATCTCGCCATACGACAGCGCCGCGCGCCGCCACACCAGCTTCTCCTCGATCTGGGTGTACCCGGTGATCGACGACGACATCGCCATCGAGATCAACGAGAGCGAGCTGCGCATCGACACCTACCGCGCCTCGGGCGCGGGCGGCCAGCACATCAACACCACCGATTCGGCGGTGCGCATCACCCACCTGCCGACCGGCATCGTCGTGCAGTGCCAGAACCAGCGCTCGCAGCACAAGAACAAGGCCGAGGCATACAACCAGCTGCGCGCGCGCCTCTATGAGCGCGAGCTGGCCGAGCGCGAGGCCGCTGCGAACGCGACCAACGCCAGCAAGACCGATATCGGCTGGGGCCACCAGATCCGCTCCTATGTTCTCCAGCCCTACCAGCTGGTGAAGGACCTGCGCACCGGCGTGACTTCCACCGCGCCCGGTGATGTGCTCGACGGGGACCTCGACGCGTTCATGGCTGCCGCGCTATCCCAGCGCGTGACCGGCGAGACGGTCGAAGTGGAGGATGTCGATTGAGATCGGGCCTCGCCCTGCTGCTGACCATGGCGCTCGCCGCGTGCGGCGGGGCGGCGATGATCGACAACAAGGCCCAGGATGACGACGCGCCGGCGCCGCACAGCGGCTTCCCCGCCGCCGACCGGCCCGTCGCCACCATCCTCTCGCCGCGCTGGTCGACCGAGGAAGCGCGCGACCGGCTGAACGAAGCCGGCCAGGTGATGGACCTGGCGGGCATCAAGCCGGACATGACCGTCGCCGATATCGGCGCAGGCGAAGGCTATTACACCGTCCGCCTCTCCGCCCGCGTCGGCAAGAAGGGCCGCGTCGTCGCCGAGGACATCGTCCCCGAGACGCGCGACTATCTCGCCACCCGCGTGCTGCGCGAGAAGCTCGACAATGTCAGCGTGCGCCTCGGCCTGCCCGCCGATCCGCGCCTGCCCGAGAACAGCTTCGACCGCGTCCTCATGGTCCACATGTACCATGAGATCGAGAGCCCCTACGAATTCCTCTGGCGGCTCCGCCCGGCGCTCGCGCCCGGCGGCCAGGCGGTGGTGGTCGACGCCAATCGCCCGACCCAGGATCACGGCACCCCGCCCGAGCTGCTCAAGTGCGAGTTCGCCGCGGTCGGCTACTCGCTGGTCTCGATCAAGCCGATGCCCTCGGCCGGCGGCTATATCGCGATCTTCGAGGCGCGGGGCGAGCGGCCTGAGCCGAGCGCGATCCGCGCCTGCAGGAGCGGCAAGACCGCCACGCCGGCGAGCATGGCGCGGGAATCAAAGGAACCCTAGGCTGCGGAAGCTGGTGGTGCCCTTGGCGGCGACCACCAGGTGATCGAGCAGCCGCACGCCCAGCGCATCGAGCGCGCGGGCGAGCTTTTCCGTCGCCTCGCGGTCCGCCCTGCTCGGCGTCGGGTCGCCGGTCGGATGATTATGCGCCATCACCACGGCGACCGCATGGAACGCGATCGCGTCCGCGGCCACGTCGCGGATCGGCAGGTCGAGCTGGTCTCGATGCTCCGAGCGAGCATGGCGCATGCCGAGTATCTGCTGGTGCCGGTCGAGATAGGCGAAGGCGAGCACCTCCACCCGCTCGCGTGCCAGCGGCGCGAACAATTCGCCCGCCTCCTGCGCATCGTGCAGGCGCATCGGCCGATGGGGTAGGTCGAACAACACGCCCAGCGACTGCCACCGCCGGCCGTCGCATCGAAGCGCGACCGCGTCCGCTCCGGACGAAGCTTTTCTCCACAATGGATTATATCTCGTCCGCTTGGCGGCGCCGGAGCGCGGAGCTAGGCTGCACCTATGCAGCAGTATCTCGACCTGATGGACCGCGCGCTGAACCACGGCGCCAAGCAAATGGACCGAACCGGCATCGGCACGCTGAGCGTGTTCGGCCACCAGATGCGCTTCGACCTGTCACAGGGCTTCCCGCTGCTCACCACCAAGAAGCTGCATCTCAGGTCGATCATCATCGAGCTGCTCTGGTTCCTGCGCTGCGACACCAATGTGAAGTGGCTGCAGGAGCGCAAGGTCAGCATCTGGAACGAATGGGCCGACGAGAATGGCGATCTCGGCCCGGTCTATGGCAAGCAGTGGCGCGACTGGGAGGCGGCGGACGGCCGTCATATCGACCAGATCAAGGAGCTGATCGAGACGCTGAAGACCAATCCCGGCTCGCGCCGCATGGTCGTCTCGGCCTGGAACCCCGGCGAGCTGCATGCCATGGCGCTGGCGCCCTGCCACTGCCTGTTCCAGTGCCATGTCGCCAATGGCAAGCTGAGCCTTCAGCTCTACCAGCGCTCCGCCGACATCTTCCTCGGCGTGCCGTTCAACATCGCCAGCTATGCGCTGCTCACCCATATCCTCGCCCAGCAGGCGGGGCTGGAAGTGGGAGACTTCGTCTGGACCGGCGGCGACTGCCACCTCTATTCGAACCATCTCGACCAGGCCCGCGAACAGCTGTCGCGCACGCCCGGCCAGATCCCGCGGCTGGAGATTCTGCGCAATCCGGGCTCGATCGATGCGTACGAGTACGAAGACTTCGTCATTCACGGCTACGAAGCCCAGCCGCACATCAAGGCGCCGGTGGCGGTGTGATCCATCCCCCCTTCCGCTTGCGGGAGGGGCCGGGGGAGGGCATGTCCTCCCCTTATGAAGTTCGAGGACACCCCCTCCCCTAACCCCTCCCGCAAGCGGAAGGGGAACAAGGGATGATCACCTTCCATCTAGCCCGCGCCGACAATGGCGTGATCGGCGTCGACGGCCAGCTGCCCTGGCGCCTGCCCGCCGACCTCAGGCGCTTCAAGGCGCAGACCATGGGCAAGCCGATGATCATGGGGCGCAAGACCTTCGACAGCTTCCCCGCGCCCCTGCCCGGCCGCCGCCACATCGTGCTCACGCGCGACACCGGCTGGCATGCCGAGGGCGCCGAAGTGGCCCACTCCCCGACCGAGGCACTGGCGCTCGCTGGCGACGGCGAGGTCGCGGTGATCGGCGGCGCGGAGGTGTTCGCGCTGTTCACCCCCGACCGGATCGAACTCACCGAAGTCCACGCCTCCCCGGAAGGGGACGTGGTCGTCCCCGCTTTCGGGGTTGAATGGCGCGAGGTTGCGCGCGAGGATTTCGGCGAGGAAGCGGGGCGCCCTGCCTACAGCTTCGTGACGCTGGAGCGGATGGGATGAAGAAGAAGATCCTCTGGGGAGTGCTGATCGTGCTGTTGCTGGCCGCGGTCGGCTTTTTCGGCTTCGCCCCGGGGATTGTCGAAGGCAGCATGAACAAGGTGGTGCCGGTCAAGCTGGCCAAACCCAGCGACGCGGTGAAGAAGCTCCACACCTCGCTCCAGATCGCCGACATGCATGCCGACACTTTGATGTGGCGCCGCAGCCTGCTCGATCGCTCGAACACGGGACAGGTCGATCTGCCCCGGCTGATCGAGGGCAATGTCGCGCTCCAGGTCTTCTCCTCGGTCACCAAGACCCCGAAGCACCAGAATTACGATTCGAACCCGGGCGACACCGACAACATCACGCTGCTGACCGTCGCGCAGCTTCAGCCGCCCAAGACCTGGACGTCCTTGCTCGAGCGCTCGCTGTTCCACGCCCGCAAGCTCGACCGCGCCGCCGCCGGATCGAACGGCAAGCTGCGCGTGATCCACACGCCCGCCGAGCTCGACCAGCTGCTCGCCGATCGCGCCCGCGGCAGGAAGGTGGTCGGCGGCATGCTCTCGATCGAGGGGCTGCAGGACCTCGAAGGCCAGCTCGGCAATCTCGACAAGCTCCACGCCGCCGGCTTCCGCATGGCCGGCCTCGCCCATTTCTTCGACAATGACGTCGCCGGATCGATGCACGGAGTGAAGAAGGGCGGGCTCACCCCGCTCGGCCGCCAGGTGCTCGCGCGGATGGAGCAGCTCGGCATGATCGTCGACATCGCCCATTCGAGCCACGAATCGGTCGCCGAGATCTTGAAGCTGGCGAAGCGCCCGGTGGTCTCGAGCCATGGCGGCGTCCAGGCGACCTGCAAGGTCAACCGCAACCTGACCGACGAGGAGATCAAGGGCGTCGCGCGCACCGGCGGCGTGGTCGGCATCGGCTATTGGGATGCGGCGGTCTGCGGCACCGAGCCCGCCAACGTGGTCCGCGCGATCCTCCACGTCCGCGACCTGGTCGGCATCGACCATGTCGGCCTGGGATCGGATTTCGACGGCGCGGTGACCACCGGCTGGGATTCGTCCCAGCTGATCGCGATCACCGGCGGCCTGGTCGATGCCGGCCTCTCGCCGGACGACATCCGCAAGGTGATGGGCGGCAATGTCCTGCGCGTGATCCGCGCGGGGATTGTGGCGCAATAATCCCTCTCCCCGCGGGAGAGGGAGGGAGCTGCCAAAGGCAGCGGAAAGGTGAGGGTCGATCCTAGTGCATTCCTCACACCGCCCCTCACCCAACCCTCTCCCAAAGGGAGAGGGCTTTAAGAACCGAGACTCCCTCCCTATAGCCCCGCCCATGGAGCGGCTGGACGGCGGCTCGGTGGTCCCGCCCCGCTATCGGGGTGCGATCGTCGCGCTGGGCAATTTCGACGGGTTTCACCTGGGGCATCAGGCGGTGGTCGGCCGTGCGGTCGAACGCGCGCGCGCCGAGGGGCGGCCGGCGATCGTCGGCACCTTCGATCCGCACCCGCAACGCTATTTCCGTCCCGACAGCGCCTGGTTCCGCCTGACCACGATGGACCAGCGCCAGCGCCTGCTCGCCGAAGCCGGCGTCGACGCCATGCTGGTCTTCCCGTTCAACGCCGAGCTGGCCGCGCTCAGCGCCCGCGGCTTCGCCGAGGAGCGGCTGGTCGGCTTGATCGGCGCCGGCGGCGTGGTCACCGGCAACGACTTCACCTTCGGCAAGGGCCGCGAGGGCGATGTCGCCACCCTCGCCGCACTAGGCAGCGAGCTCGGCTATTCGGCCGAGACCGTCGCCCCGGTGCAGCTGGACGGCGAGACCGTCTCGTCGAGCCGCATCCGCGCGCATCTCCGCGAAGGCCGCCCGGCCGAGGCTGCGCGCCTGCTCACCCGCCCCTTCGCGATCGAAGGCGTGGTCCAGCATGGCGACCAGGTCGGCCGCACGCTGGGCTTCCCGACCGCGAACCTGAGCATGGCGAACTATCTCCGCCCCGCCTATGGCATCTATGCGGTGCGCGGGCGCCTGCCCGATGGCCGCGTGGTCGGCGGCGTCGCCAGCCTCGGCATCCGCCCGACCTTCGAGCCGCCGGTCGAGCTGCTCGAGCCGTTCTTCTTCGATTTCTCGGGCGATCTCTACGGCCAGACGATCGAGGTCGCGCTGATCGACTATCTCCGCCCCGAGGCGAAGTTCGATTCGCTCGATGCGCTCAAGCTGCAGATCGATCTCGACGCGGCCCGCGCGCGGGAGATCCTCGGCTAGCGCGCCGCGATCTGGTGCAGCCGGATCAGCCGGAAGCGCACCCGGTGCCATTTGCTGAGGTCGTCCCAGCGCGATTCGTCGGTGGCCCGGGCGATCTCGGCATCGATCCGCGCCAGCGCCTCCCGCTCGGGAAGGAGCAGATACTGCCCGGCCAGCTCGGCGATCTCGTCGGTTGCACCGGGCCCAGGAAGGTTCTGGACCGGAATGTTCATGCCAAAGGGACGCCCAAGGGCCGTGCGCAGTTCCGAAAATTGAAGGTTAAGCCCGTGATCGGAACATCTGCTTTGCATGGGCGCCCGCTTCCTCTAATTCCCGCGCACGCATGACCGACCAAAAAGACTATCGCGACACCGTCTTCCTGCCGAAGACCGAGTTCCCCATGAAGGCCGGCCTGGCCCAGAAGGAGCCGGCCATCCTCGCACGCTGGGCGAAGATCGGGCTGTACGACAAGCTGCGCACGCAGCGCGCCGGCCGCACCCGCTTCATCCTGCACGATGGCCCGCCCTATGCGAATGGCGACATTCACATGGGCCATGCGATGAACAAGGTCCTCAAGGACATCATCGTCCGCTCGCAGAGCCTGATGGGCAAGGACGCGCCCTACATCCCGGGCTGGGACTGCCACGGCCTGCCGATCGAGTGGAAGGTCGAAGAGGCCTATCGCGCGAAGAAGCTCAACAAGGACGAAGTCGACCCCGTCGCCTTCCGCGCCGAATGCCGCGCCTATGCCGAGAAATGGGTCGGCGTGCAGCGCGAGCAGTTCGAGCGGCTGGGCGTGATGGGCGACTGGTCGAACCCGTATCTCACCATGAACTATGAGAGCGAGGCGATCATCGCCGGCGAGCTCTTGAAGTTCGCCGAGAGCGGCCAGCTCTATCGCGGCGCCAAGCCGGTGATGTGGTCGCCAGTCGAGAAGACCGCGCTGGCCGAGGCCGAGGTCGAGTATGAGGACATCACCTCGACCCAGATCGACGTGGCGTTCGAGATCGTCGAGGCACCCAACGCGCCCGAACTGGTCGGCGCGCATGCGGTGATCTGGACGACCACCCCGTGGACGATCCCGGTGAACCAGGCGCTCGCCTATGGGCCGGAGATTGATTACCAGGTCTTTGAAGTCGAGCTGAACGGCTATCAGGACAATGCGAAGACGCGCGGCATTCATGGTCATCGCTTCCTTGTGGCGAGCCCATTGGCCGAAACGCTGCAGAGCCGGGTTCGGGATGCGCTTTCGGACTCGCTTGATCTCGCGGCGGAGCGCGGCGGCCAGATCATCTGGAACTATCGCGAGCGACTGAAGGGCTCGCAGCTCGCGGGAGCCGTAGCAAACCACCCGATGCACCACCTCGGCGGCTTCTTCGCCAAGCCGCGTCCGTTCCTGCCTGGCGACTTCGTCACCACCGATGCCGGCACCGGCCTCGTCCATATGGCGCCCGATCACGGCGAGGACGACTTCCTGCTCTGCAAGGCGCATGGCATCGATCCGGTGTTCGCGGTCGACGCGGCGGGCATGTACCGGCCGGACTGGCTGTGGCTCGGCGGCCAGGGTTCGGTGATCAACAAGAAGTTCGTCGCATCGGACGGCCCGATCTGCACCGACCTGCGCGAAGCGGGCGCGCTGCTCGCCGCCTCGGACGACTTCACCCACAGTTATCCGCACAGCTGGCGCTCGAAGGCCAAGGTGATCTTCCGCTGCACCCCGCAGTGGTTCATCCCCATGGACCGCCCCAGCACTGCGACGCACGACACCAGCTGGGACGACGAATCGCGCGAGGCGACCGCCTCGAACGGCGCCACCCTGCGCGGCATCGCGCTCGATGCGATCGAGAACACTCGCTGGGTGCCGGAAAAAGCGCAGAACCGCATCCGTGCGATGGTCGAGGGCCGCCCGGACTGGGTGATCAGCCGCCAGCGCGCCTGGGGCGTGCCGATCGCGCTCTATGTCCACCGCCAGACCGGCGAATATCTCCGCGATCCGGACGTGAACGCCCGCATCCTCGAGGCCTTCACCACGGGCGGCGCCGACGCCTGGTACCAGGGCGATCACCAGGCGCTGCTCGGCGAGAAATACGACCTCGCGCACTATGAGGTGATCACCGACATCCTCGACGTCTGGTTCGATTCAGGCTCGACCCACAGCTTCGTGATTGAGGCGCGCTACGGCGCCGGCACCCGCGCCGATCTCTATGTCGAGGGTTCGGACCAGCATCGCGGCTGGTTCCAGTCGTCGCTGCTCGAAAGCTCGGGCACGCGCGGCCGCGCGCCCTATGACGCGGTGCTGACCCATGGCTTCGCGCTCGACGGCAAGGGCAAGAAGATGTCCAAGTCGGAAGGCAATGTCATCGATCCCCTCAAGGAGATCGACCAGGGCGGCGCCGACATCCTGCGCCTCTGGGTCGCGCAGACCGACTATTTCGACGATGTCCGCATCGGCAAGGAAGTGCTTGCCGGCACCGGCGACGCCTATCGCAAGGTCCGCAACACCTTCCGCTACCTGCTCGGCGCGCTCGACGGCTTCAGCGAGGCGGAGCGCCTGCCGGTGGCCGAGATGCCCGAGCTCGAGCGCTACATCCTGGCGAAGCTGGCCGAGCTCGACGCCGAGCTGCGCAGCGCGGCGGACGCCTTCGAGTTCAACCGCTACAGCCGCGCGCTGACCGATTTCATGAACGAGGACCTGTCGGCCTTCTTCTTCGATATCCGCAAGGACTGCCTCTATTGCGAGGCGGAGACGAGCCCCAAGCGCCGCGCCTATCGCACCGTGCTGGACGCGCTGTTCCATGCGCTGGTCCGCTATGCCGCGCCGATCCTCGCCTTCACGGCCGAGGAAGTGTGGCAGGCCCGCTTCCCGAGCGAGGACGAATCGGTCCACATGCTCGAATGGCCGGTGCTGCCGGAAGGCGCCACGGTCGAGAGCGACTGGACGGCGATCCGCCAGCTCCGCCAGCAGGTGACCGAGGCGATCGAGCCCTATCGCCGCGAGAAGCAGGTGCGCTCCAGTCTCGAGGCCGAAGTCACCGTGCCCGCACTGCCGGCATCGGAAGCAGACCTCACCGAGCTGTTCATCGTCTCGAAGGTCACAAAGGGCGACGCGGTCACGGTAACGCCCACCCAGCGCCATAAATGCGGCCGCTGTTGGCGGCATCTCCCGGAAGTTGCGCAGGACGGCGCCTTGTGCGACCGCTGTGCCGGGGTGGTGGAATGAACGTGACTCGTGGAATCGGCTTTGCCGTGGCGGCTCTGGTTTTCGTCATCGATCAGGTGACGAAGCTGCTGGTCGTGCGCGCGCTCGGCGTCGACCTGGCGTTCGTCCAGTCGCTGATCCAGCAGAAGCTCGGCCTGGACGGGCTCAACCATGTCCAGCAAGTGCTGCCGATCTTCGACCTGCGCTTCGTCGCCAATATCGGCGTGTCGCTCGGCCTGTTCGCCGCGAACAGCGACGCGACCCGCTGGATGCTCGTCGCACTCACCGGCGCGATCGCCGTGGGCGTAGTCTGGTGGATGTTCCGCGAGAAGAAGCTGCCCGATGTCTGCGCGCTCGGCCTGGTGCTGGGCGGTGCGCTCGGCAACATCCTCGATCGCGCGCGCCTCGGCTTCGTCGTCGATTTCGCCGACCTGCATTTCGGGACATGGCGCCCGTTTTTGGTCTTCAACGTCGCCGATGCGGCGATTACCATCGGCGTGCTGATCCTGTTGATCCGCGCGCTCCTCGTGCGCGATAAGGCCGCAGGCGACAGCCCGGCCGCTGTGGAGAATGAAGTCAATGCGTAAGACCGTTACCATCGTGAGCGCGATCGCGCTTGCGGCCTCGCTCTCCGCCTGCGGCAAGAAGGGCTATGATCGCGCGCGTCCGGACGAGTTCGCCGTCGCCCGCCAGGCGCCGCTGGTGATCCCGCCCGATTTCGCGCTGGTCCCGCCGCAGCCGGGCGCCCCGCGTCCGCAGGAAGGCAACCCGGCCAACCAGGCGCTCGACGCGATGTTCGGCGGCTCGGCGGCGCGCAGCCCCGGCGAGCAGGCGATCATGGACCAGTCGGGCAGCACCGGCGCCGATCAGAGCGCCCGCTCGACCGCCGGCAGCCCGACGACCAGCGTCGTCGACAAGGGCACCACCACGCGTGACATCGTCGCGGCGCCCGAAGGCGACGGCAAGGACGCCAAGGCCAGCACGCCGCAATAAGCAGCTGGCCTCACGGGGCCGCCTCCAGCGCACATGAAAAAGCGCCGGTCCGCACATGCGGGCCGGCGCTTTTGCCATGGCGGGGAGCGCGCCAGGCGCTCCCCATCCTCCAGAGTTAGAAAGCGACGCTCACCGAGCCGAGGATACCGCCCTTGGCGGCGTCCTTGCTGCTCGGCGTGATGAAGGTCGTGTCGGTGTCGACATAGTTCACGCCGAAGGTGAGCGACTTGTAGGTGAAGGTCGCGCCCACGCCCCAGTCGGTATATTCGTCGGTCGGGCCCGACAGCCAGCTCGGACCCCAGGTGTGGCCGAGATGGGCGGTGAGGCCGATCGGCGTCTTCGGGATCGCGACCGACAGGTCGCCCGCCAGGTAGAAATTGTCTTCCTTCTTGAGCAGGCCGGTCTGGCCCTGATCGATCGCCAGCGCCTTCTGCTTCGGCGCGTAGTTGCCGGTCACCTTCCCGGTGACCGGACCGATCGCATAGGAGACCGAGGCATAGGGTTCGACGAAGTCCGAGGCGCTCTTGTCGCCGGTGAAGCCCGGCCGGGTGCCCGGATAGACATAATAGAGCGCGCCGACATCGACGGTGACGCCGCCGTCGAACGCATGCTTGTAGCCGGCGATCAGGTCGATTTCCTGATGGGCGGTGCCGTGCACGGTCACATAGTCGTCGATCGAGGAACCCCAGACCGAGACGTAGAAGCCCGATGCGTGGCTCACGGTGATGCCGCCCTGCACGGCGAAATTGCCGTCGGTCTGCGAGATGCCGCGAAACTTGTAGTCGCTGACGACGCCGACGCTGCCGCTGACGGTCACGGCGGGGGGCGGATCGGTCTGGTCCTGAGCCATTGCCGGCGTTGCGGCAACCGCAGCCGCAAGGGCGGCGAGGCTGATCATGGTGTAGCGCATGGAATACCCTTCCCGTTTATTCAAAAGGGTTCCCGCCTGCTGCCCCCGGTGCTGCGTCATTGCCTCATGGGCCTGCGCTGCTTGCGGCGACATCCGTTCCTTGCCGCACGACGCTGCAGCGCACAACATTAATTGCTGTTCCGTCACGGGATCGTGACGAACTGTTGCTGCGCGGCCACAGCACCCAGAACGGAACCGGCCCGCTCCCCGGGATGGGAAGCGGGCCGGCATTCAAACCGAAGTTGAGCGAATCAGCGGATCTGGACGATTGCGTCGATCTCGACGGCGGCACCCAGCGGCAGGGTGGGCACGCCCACCGCGCTGCGCGCATGCTTGCCGTCATCGCCGAACAGCGCCTGCATCAGCTCCGAGGCGCCGTTGGCGACCTTGGGTTGGTCGGTGAAGTCGGCGGTGGAGTTGACGAACACGCCGAGCTTGACGATCCGCGCGACCCGCGCCGTGTCGCCGTTCAGATACTTCTTGATCTGCGCGACCAGCATCAGCGCGCAGCGCTGCGCGGCCTCGGCGCCATATTCCAGGTCCCGGTCCTCGCCGAGCCGGCCGGTCATCAGCGCACCGTCCTTGAACGGCAGCTGGCCCGAGATGTGGAGCAGGCCGCCGGCCTCCACCACGGGGACATAGGCGGCGACGGGCGCCGCGGCTTCGGGAAGGGTGAGGCCGAGCTCTTCGAGCTTGCGATCGATTGCAGTGGTCATGGTCCTCGCTCAATCACTGGTGGTTCAAAGCGTCAAGCCCGCGAAACGGGCTTCGATCCAGCCCCGGGCATCGCGCCAGTCGTCGATCCGGGCATGGGCATGCGGCGCCCTGGCGACATTGGGCGCCAGGCTCGGCTCGGCGACCATGTGCAGGCGGAACACCTCCGGCGCGTGTTTGGCGACCGATTCGTGGTGCACCGCCAGGTCATCGACGAACACGGCGACGCTGGGCGCGAATTCCTCGATCAGCCGCGCGACCGGCGAGCCCTTGCCGCCCTGGTTGCACTCCACCCGGTGCGCGATCCCGTGATTCGCCAGCTGGGCGATGCGGTGATCGCGGCAATGGTCCTGCAGGTTGGTGAGCACGACGATATCGGCCTGCTCGGCCAATGCGGCCAGCGCCTCGCGGGCATGCGGCACCAGGGTCTGGCGCTCCATCTCGGCGGGGAAGAAGCCGTCGAGCAGCCCCCACATCTCCTCGCGCGCGATCACCGACGAATCGCCGCGGCGGCGCATCGAATTGGCGAAGTCCGCGCCGTCGGGGTTGAAGTCGATGTCATGGGTCTCGCCCAGCCACACGCCGAAATGGCGCACCATGTGGAGCAGGACTTCGTCGCAATCGGTGATCAGCAGCGGCTTCATGATCTTTCCAGCGTCGCCCGGGCGGCGACCAGTTGTTCGGGACTGATATCAAGCGCCTCGGCGCAGGCGACAAGGTCGGGCTCGTAGGATTCGAGGAAGCTCAGCGTGGCCGCGAGCAAAGTCGCCTCGCCGGCCCGGGCGCGCAGCTCGGACGGGTCGAGTCCGGTCAGGTCGAGCAGGCGCCGGGCCCGCGATTCGTCGCCCAGCGTCCAGACAAGTGCCTGCAGCGCCAGCGCTTCCGCATTTGTTTCCGCGCTCGCCATAGCCTACATCGCCCAAATTGGTACTGGGGGTTAGCGCGTGGCAAAAAGGGTGCTCGTTGTCGAGGACAACGAACTCAATCTGAAGCTGTTCTGCGACCTGCTGCGCGCGCACCAGTTCGAGGCCGAGCCGGTGCGCGACGGGCGCGAGGCGGTGGCGCGCGCCCGCGACTTCGATCCGCAGCTGGTGGTGATGGACATCCAGATGCCGCACATCACCGGCCTGGAGATCATCCAGCACATGAAGCGCGATCCCCAGCTGCGCGCCATCCCGATCATGGCGGTGACCGCCTATGCCGGCCGCGACGACGAGGAGCGGATCCGCGCCGCGGGCGCCAATGCCTATGTCTCCAAGCCGATCGGCCTGGTCCGCTTCATGGAGGAAGTGCGCGCGCTGATGCCGGCCGAATCGCCGGCGCCCGAGGCATCGGCACCCGAGGCTCCGGCAACGGGCACAGAAGAAGCCCCGCAGCCTAAGGGCCCGGGGCTTCTCTTCTGATCGGTCCCCACACGCGGCGGGGACAGGCAAGCCGGGCCGAGGCCTAGCTTACTTGATCTTCGCTTCCTTGAACTCGACATGCTTGCGCACGACCGGGTCGTACTTGCGGAACGAGAACTTCTCGGTCTGGGTACGCGGATTCTTCTTCGTGACGTAGAAGAAACCCGTGTCCGCCGTGCTGACGAGCTTGATCTTGACAGTGGTCGGCTTCGCCATGACCCAAAACCCTTGATTCTGTAAAAAGAAAAGAGCGGCACGCTGAGGCGCACCGCTGCCAGACGCGGGCAACTGTGCGATTCTCCACCAAAAGTCAAGGCTGGGAGGAGCAGGTCATCGCCTCTCCCCATATTCTTCGTCACCCCGGACTTGTTCCGGGGTCCACCGGGAGGCGAATTCCGGACAGGAGGCGGCAGGACAGACCGCGCGGCCTGGTGGACCCCGGCACAAGGCCGGGGTGACGGGAAAGCCGCATTCCCACATGCTTCACACGCATTTAACCCTGCCCGGACACAATGGCCGCCGAAAGGGAGGCGCATGGAAGCTCTGGTCCCGGCCTTCCTTCTGGCCGCACTCACCCAGCTTTGCGACAAGCCGGCGATGCTCAGCGCGATCCTCGCCGATCGCTATGGGCGGCCGCTCACCGTGGCGATCGCCGCGGGCCTCGCACATGCCGCGGTCAATTTCGCCGCCGGGCTGGGCGGCCTGCTGGTCGCCCCGATGATGACCCCCAATGCCCGCGCGCTGCTGCTCGCGCTCGCTTTGATCTTCGGCGCGCTCGGCACGATCGGATCGGCCAGGGTGAAGGACCGGCTGGCCGGCTGGAAGCTCGGCTCGGTGCTCACTCCTTTCCTCGGCGTGCTGATTCTCGCCTTTGGGGAGAGCACGCCCTTCTTCACCCTCGCCCTCTCCACCGGCGGCCAGCCCTGGTTCGCCGCTACGGGCGCCTCGATCGCCTGCTTCGCCGTGGCCTTCGTCGCCGCCGTGCTCGGCGAGCGGATCTGGCAGGCGGTGCCCTGGCGCTGGCTGCGCATCCTCAGCGGCATCGGCTTCCTCCTCGCCGGCTGCTGGATCGGCGTCGAGGCGCTGCGTCTCACCTGATCGATTTCTCAGATCGGGGAAATTGCAGGTGCATGGCCGGAACCGGGCACTATATCCCGTTCGTTGACCCTCCGAACCGATTCCCCAGGGAGACGAACATGGCAGATACCAACGCGGCGCTCCGCACCCCGACCGACCTCAACCGCAACGACACGAAGAGCGTCGCGGACGCGCTCAACACCGCGCTGGCGGACTGCTTCGCGCTCTATTTCAAGACCAAGAACTTCCACTGGCACGTCTCGGGCCCGCATTTCCGCGACTATCACCTGCTGCTCGACGATCAGGCGGCGCAGATCTACGGTATCACCGACGCCATTGCCGAGCGCGTGCGCAAGACCGGCAACGTCACGCTGCGCTCGATCGGCGACATCGCCCGCCGCCAGACGCTGACCGACAATGATGCGGATTACGTGTCGCCCGGCGACATGCTGGCCGAGCTGCGCGAGGACAATCTCAAGCTGGTCGAGAGCTTCCGCACCGTGAAGCAGGCCGCCGAGGATGCCGGCGACAATGCGACCAGCGGGATCGTCGACGAATGGACCGACCAGGCCGAGGAGCGCGCCTGGTTCCTGTTCGAGGCTAGCCGCAAGGGCTGATGCCTTTTGCTGTTCAGCCAAAGCTGAACAGTGCCGGGCCGGCGAAGCCGGACAAAAACAGGGCCGGCCTCTCCTGAGGCCGGCCCCTTTTTCGTTACTTCACCTTCGCCAGGTCGGCATCGAGCTTGGCGAGCAGCTCGTCGGTGATCTTGCCTTCCGAATAGGGGGCGACCCCGCGGAAGCTCATCGCCTTGAACTGCTCATAGGCGGGGTGCTTGTCGACATCGCCCAGCCCGTCGGCGACCAGCACCGCCTTGGCGGCCTCATTGGCGAACAGCGCCTCGATCGGCGTGTCGGCGCTGAACTTGGCGGCGGCAGCCGGGGCCGGCGCAGCAGCAGGCGCCGGAGTCGCGGCGGGCGCAGGCGCGGTCTGGGCGAAGGCAGCGGCCGGCAGGCAGGCGAGCGCGGCAGCGGTGAGAATGAGCTTCATTACTTGGAGTCCCCTCCGGTGGTGGAACGCTGAGCCTAACGCGCTTTTTGTGACGGCGCTATTGCTGCTGGCACGAGTGTAAGCAGCCAGACATCGGGTCTCGCACCCAGCCGGAACGGTACCGCGCTGGTCCCCAGCCCCGCCGTGACCACCACGGTCCGCTCGCCTTCGCGCACCAGCCCACAACGATAGCGCGCGCCGTACCGGCTGACCTCGGGCGCGACCGGATGGCCGAACAGCGTCACCTGTCCGCAATGCGTGTGCCCGGCGAGCAGCAGATGCGCATCGGCGGGCAGGTCCGGCGCGACGTCGGGCGAATGGGTGACCAGCACGATCGGCCTGTCCAGCGCCCGCGCCGCCTGCATCGTCGCCCGCACATCGGCATGACCCGAGAAATCGTCGCTGATCCCGCCCAGCGCCACCGGTCCACGCAGCGCCGCGCTGTTCTCCAGCACGGTCACCCCTGCCCTGACGAGTTGCGCGCGCACTGCCTGTGCACCGGTCCAGTAATCATGATTGCCGAGCACCGCTGTCACGCCGAGCGGTGCCCGCAGCGCGCGCAACGGCTCCACCATCGCCGGCCCGAGCTTCGCCGCGCCCTGCGGATCGTGGCCGAAGATGAAGTCGCCCGCGATTACCACCAGGTCCGGCTTCAGCGCGTTCACCTGCGCGACGATCCGGCCGAGCCGTTTCGGCCCCATCGCGGCGGTGCCGACATGAATGTCGCTCAGCAGCACGATCTTCATCGGCCGCGCCAGCCCCGGCATCGCCACGTCGGCGCGACGCACCACCGGATCGCTGGTCGCCTCCCGGAAACACCAGCCGAGAAACGCGGCGCCCAGAAAGGCCAGCGTGGCGAGAATCGCGAGGAGCTTGCGCATCAGAACATCGTAACGGGAGCGCATCGGCTGCGCTATGCGTTGCGCCATCATGCGTGCCTTTGCCGACCTGCTCGACAACCTGATCTACACGCGCTCGCGCAACGCCAAGCTCAAGCTGATCGGCGACTATCTGCGCGCCACCCCCGATCCCGATCGCGGCTGGGCGATGGCGGCGCTCACCGGCACGCTCGACCTGCCGGCAGTCAAGCCCGCGCTGATCCGCGCCATGGTCGAGGCCCGCGTCGATCCGGTGCTCTACGCGATGAGCCGCGACTTTGTCGGCGATTCGGCCGAGACGATCGCCCTGCTCTGGCCCGAGCCGCCCGTGCCGCCCGAGGACAGCACGCCCCTCACCCTCTCGCACGTCGTCGCCACGCTCGGCAGCATCTCGAAATCGGACGCCCCCGCGATCCTCGCCTCGATGCTCGACCGGCTCGAGGCCGACGAGCGATTCGCCCTGCTCAAGCTCGCCATGGGCGCGCTGCGCGTCGGCATCTCCGCCCGCCTCGCCAAGACCGCGCTCGCCCAGGCCTTCGGGCTCGATGTCGATGCCGTCGAGGAAGTCTGGCACGGCCTGACGCCGCCCTATGCCCCGCTGTTCGACTGGGCCGAGGGCCGCGGCGACCAGCCGACCGCACGCAACGTCCCCGTCTTCCGCCCCTTCATGCTCGCCCACCCGCTCGAGGCCGAGAGCGTCGACCTCGCCGACTATGCCGCCGAATGGAAATGGGACGGCATCCGCGTCCAGCTCGTCCATGTCGCGGGCGAGACGCGGCTCTACAGTCGCGCCGGCGACGACATCACCCACAGCTTCCCCGAAGTGGCGAGCAGCTTCGCCGCCCCCGGCGTGCTCGATGGCGAGCTGCTGGTGAAGGGCGAGTTCCAGGGCGGGGAAGCCGCGAGCTTCAACGCGCTCCAGCAGCGCCTCGGCCGCAAGCAGGTCAGCGCGAAGACGCTCGCCGAATATCCCGCCTTCGTCCGCCTCTACGACATCCTGTTCGACGGCGAGCAAGACCTGCGCGAATTGCCCTGGAGCGCGCGCCGCACCCGGCTGGAAAGCTTCGCCACCCGCCTCGACCCCGAGCGCTTCGACGTCTCCGCCGTGATCGATGCCGCAGACTTCGCCGCGCTCGAGGAGATCCGCGCCGGCGCCCGCGACGCGTCGATCGAAGGCGTGATGCTCAAGCGCCGCGATTCGCCCTATGTCGCCGGCCGCCGCGCCGGGCTCTGGTACAAATGGAAGCGCGACCCGCTGATCGCCGATTGCGTGCTGATGTACGCCCAGCGCGGCTCGGGAAAGCGCAGCAGCTTCTATTCCGACTATACCTTCGGCGCCTGGACCCCGGAGGGCGAGCTGCTCCCCGTCGGCAAGGCCTATTTCGGCTTCACCGACGAGGAGCTGAAATGGCTCGACCGCCATGTCCGCAACCACACGGTCAATCGCTTCGGCCCGGTACGCGAGACGGACAAGACCCTCGTCCTCGAAGTCGCCTTCGATTCGATCCACGAATCGAAGCGCCACAAGTCCGGCCTGGCGATGCGCTTCCCCCGGATCAGCCGCATCCGCACCGACAAGCCCGCGCACGAGGCCGATACGATCGAGAGCCTGCGCAAGCTCGCTACCTAGCCCCGCGCGCGCTCCGCATTCAGCGCGTCGCCCTGCCACTGGGCGAGGATCGCGACGATCTGGCGCTCGGTCTCCGGCGTCACCGGCAGGCCGTTGCGCCGCCGCGTTTCCGGCGTCAGCGCCAGGGAGAAGGTCATCGGCCAGCCCGAACACCATTCGCCGCCGCATTCGATCAGCACTTCGTCGCTGAGCAGGCCGGACGGAACCGCATGCACCAGCCGGTCGGCATGCTGAAACATCATCCCAGCCATCCGGATCAGCGCCTGCTCGTCCTTCGCCGCCTGCGCACGCGCCACCGGCTCGATCAGTCCGACCCAGAATTTCATCAGATGCGCATCGAGCAATGCGCGCGGCACCTGCGAGCGCACCAGCGTCGCGGCGAGATCCGATGGCTCGGCAAGGATTCCGTCCGCCCAGTGCAGTGCGCTGGTCATCATGAACAGCCGGAAATGCGGTTGCCAGGTGACCCGCTTGAAATCGCGGGTCAGCGACAGCGCGAGGAACAAGGGCTCGCCCTGCTGCTCGAAACAGATCGAGCGGACCAGCCGCTGCTCGACAGCCTCCCCCGCAGGCGCGCGATCCGCGAGCGCCCCGCAATCCATGCCGCATCGGTCGAGCGCGGCGGTGCAGCGCCGGATCACTGCGTCGAGCGCATCGCGCATCGCCGCGGTCGGCAGCGCGCCGTCCACGGGCAGTGGCGGTGGCGGCCCGGCGCTTGCCGGCGGCGAGGTTCGGCGGCCGAAGACCATGCGCCCGGCCTGCGGCGCCCGGGCTTTCGATTTCGCTAAGCCCCTCGACTTCGCCGGCGCGGGGCATAAGCTCCGCCCAACGAAAAAGGGGGATGCCATGATCCGCAAATTGCTCGCCACCGCATTGCTCGTCACCGCGGGCACGGCCCAGGCGCAAACCTATGCCATCCAGGCCGGCCATGTGATCACCGATGCCTCCAAGCCGGCACGCGGGCCATCGACGCTGATCGTCGAGAAGGGCCGGATCGTCCGGATCGAGGACGGCGCCACCGCACCCGCCGGCGCCACCGTGGTCGATCTGCGCGGGAAGACCGTGCTGCCCGGGCTGATCGACGTGCATGTCCACCTCACCTTCAGCGCCGGCGAGCCCTGGTATCAGGGCCTGACCACCAAATATTCCGAGCCCTATGCCGCCACGGTGGGGCTGAAGAACGCGCTGGTCACCGCGCGCGCCGGCTTCACCACGGTGCGTGACCTGGGCGGGGCGGCCAATGCCAGCCTCGCGGTACGCGACGCGATTGCCGATGGCAGCTTCCCCGGCCCGCGCGTTCTCGTTGCCGGGCCGGCGCTGTCGATCATCGGTGGGCATGGCGACCAGACCACCGGCCTCGCGCCCGAGCTGCGCGACGCGATCGACCGGACCGGCGAGCAATTCTGGGTGTGCACCGGTGCGGCCGAATGCGCCAAGGCGGTGCGCAAGCTGGCGGCGATGGGCATGGACGCGATCAAGTTCCACGCGACCGGCGGCGTGCTCGATCCCGGCGCGATGGGCCTCGAGCAGCATTTCACCGACGAGGAGATGAAGGCGATCTGCGACACCGCGCACCAGATGCACCTCAAATGCGCCGCCCACGCACACGGTGCGCGCGGGATCGAGGCGGCGGTGCGCGCCGGCGTCGATTCGATCGAGCACGGCACCTTCGCCGACGATGTCGACATCCAGCTGATGAAGGCGAAGGGCACCTATTTCTCGGCGACGCTGATGGCGTTCAGCGGGCTGCAAATGTATCTCGGCAAGGGCATCTTCAGCGAGAATAGCGAGATCAAGGCGCGCCAGACGCTCGATCAATGGGGCAAGGCGCTAAACCGCGCCTACAAGGCCGGGGTGAAGATCGCGCTCGGCACCGATGCGGCCGTCTATCCGCACGGTCGCAATGGCGAAGAGATCGGGCTGATGGTCTCCAAGGGCGGCATGAGCCCGCGCGACGCGCTGGTCGCCGCGACCAAGGGCGGCGCCGACCTGCTCGGCCTCTCCGCCGAGACCGGCACGCTCGAACCCGGCAAGTCGGCCGACCTGATCGCGGTGGACGGCGATCCGCTCACCGATCCCGCCGCGGTGCTGCGCATCGGCTATGTGATGGTGCGCGGCAAGGTCGTGCCCTTGCAGTGAGGCGTTGCGCGCGCCGCCGCGCTGCGCCAGTCTCCGCTCATGGGGGAAGAACGCGTTCCGCTCCTGCCGCTTGTCGCCTGCGTCCTCGCCGGCCCGGTAGTCGCGTCGCTGCTGCCGGGCATCTTCGCCGCCGGGTCTAACCCGGGCGACAGCTTCCTGCGCATCTGGGGAACGCTGTCGCTGTTCGGCATCTGCTATGCCGCGATCGTCGGCGTGCCGCTCGCCCTGCTGTTCCTGCGGGATCCGGCGCTGCCCTGGCGGCGCTGGTTCGGTGCCGGGCTGCTCGCCGGGCTGCTGACCGCCGCCATCGTGCTAGGCTGGACCGCGCTGACCAGCACGCGCAACCTGATCGCCGGACAATGGGCCGAAGTGCAGGTTCTGACGCTCTGGATCGTCGTTCCGCTCGTCCTGCTCTCGGCAATCGTATCCAGGGTCATCCTCGCTCTGTGGCTGGGCCGCCGCCAGATCGAGTTGTGACCCCCGAATTCCTCGCCCCGGCGATGATGATCGCCTCGGGCTCGATCCACGCGGTGGTCAACGCCATCCTCAAGGGCGGCAAGGACAAGATGACCGGCCGCGCGATCATCGACGGGTCGAGCGCACTGATCCTCCTGCCCGCTACGCTGCTCGTGCCGCTGCCGGCCGGCACCTGGGGCTGGCTCGGCCTCAGCGCGACGATCCATTGCCTCTATCTCTACGCCGTGGTCCGCGCCTTCGAGACGAGCGACTTCTCCGCCGCCTATCCGGTGATGCGCGGCGTCGCCCCGATGCTCACCGCGACCCTCGCGATTCTCGTGTTCGGCGAGCATGTCTCGACACGCGAGATCGTCGGGATCGCGCTGATCGGCGGCGCGGTGGCGATGCTGGTGATCGGCCGCCATCTCGGCCGGGCCGGACTCGGCTGGGCGCTGCTCACCGCGGCGATGATCGGCTGCTACACCGTTGCCGACGCCCACGGCGTGCGCGCGGCGCCGCGGCCGGTCAGCTATATCGTATGGTCCTTCGTCCTGTCCGGCGGCGCGATCGTGACGATGTTCGGCCTCGCCTCGCGCGGCCGCATCTTCGCCGCCGCGCTCGCCCAGTGGAAGCCGGGCGTGACCGCGGGGGCGCTGTCGATCGTCACCTATGGCCTGGCGCTCAACGCCTTCGCGCTCGGCGCCATCGCCCCGCTCGCTGCACTGCGCGAGACGGGGATGGTGACTGCCCTGGCGATCGCGATCCTCTTCCTCGGCGAGCGGGTGACGCTCATGCGCGCGCTCAGTGTGCTGGGGATACTCGCCGGCGCGGCGCTGATCCTGGCTTAGGCGCCGCCCCCCACTCTTCTTTCCCCGGCGAAGGCCGGGGCCCAGTCCTTGAAAGTCACGCGCCTTGGCGCGTCTTCGCGCGTACGCTGAGTCTGGGCCCCGGCCTTCGCCGGGGAAAAGAATGTTGTCTTTCCGCCCGGCGAGACCAAATCCCGCGCCGCGCGCCCACGCGAATCACCCGCTTCTCCGGCTCCGCGCGAATCGGTGAACCCACCCCGACTCGCTCCGCAAAGCAAAAGGGCCGGACGTTTCCGCCCGGCCCCTTCGTTTTACTTAGCCTGAAGGCTCGTCTCAGCTACCCGGCGTGAGGTTCACTGCCGCGTACTTGCCGCGACGATCGACCTCGAGCTCGAACTCGAGACGGTCGCCTTCATTGAGCGTCGGCATGCCCGCGCGCTCGACGGCCGAGATGTGCACGAACGCGTCCGGCTGGCCGTCATCGCGCTGAATGAAGCCGAAGCCCTTCATCGCGTTGAAGAACTTGACCGTGCCGGTCGCCTTCTCGCCAGTCAGCTGGCGCTGCGGACCACCGCCGCCACGCTCGCCACCGAAGCCGCCGCGATCACCGCCGCGGTCCTCGCGGGGCGCACGCTCTTCGACCGGCATCGGCTCGCCGTCGATCTTGAGCTCGGTGGCCGAGATGCGGCCGCCGCGATCGACGAGCGTGAAGCCAAGCGGCTGGCCCTCGGCCAGGCCGGTGAGACCCGCCTGCTCGACCGCCGAGATATGCACGAAGACGTCCTCGCCGCCATCGTCACGGACGATGAAGCCGAAGCCCTTCTGGCCGTTGAAGAACTTAACGACGCCGGTGCCTTCGCCGATGACCTGCGGGGGCATACGGTTGCCGCCGCCGAAGCCGCCGCCACCACCGCCG